>OLOG01000014.1_pt1 | contig 205765 bp, 199 predicted proteins | sample 1672351 | NCBI WGS metagenome assembly OLOG01 (sample SAMEA3136674, study PRJEB25190) | human gut metagenome | biome: human gut; feature: human-associated habitat; material: faeces | place: Austria | collected 2013 | reverse complement strand
CTTTGCCATAAAAATATGCACCTCCAAAAGTGTCTAACTTTTGGGGTGCATATCAATAATAATGGATGCTTGTTATATAAAAATTAATAGTGAAATTGATTTCAGCAATTTGACGACTATATTAAATCAATTAGCTATTGCGATAAAAACACAAAAAGTTAAGACAATTATTATAGTAGCAAATGAGATGAAATTTGACGATAAATTGATTTACATATTATTTGAATGTACAATCTATTCTCTTATAACAAAATATAAAAAAAGGATATATATGCAATGTGATGAAAGCAAACTATCCTCGCATATATTCATAGCAGGAATAAAAGAATCTCTTATATACAGAATGGCTCGAGGAGAAATCAAGAGTGATGAGTTTGAAGCGGAATTTAAAAAGAACATTATAGGGAAAAATCATTTTAGAAAGATAATAAGCAAGGAAACCTCAAGTAGTTATTTTTCTAAATTGATGGGGGATATAAAAAGTTTTCTATGTAATTCTTTTGTTTATAATAAGAGGAATAATGTTGAGCGTGATAAATTTTATATAGACGAGGTAGCAAATGTTATAATAGAATTGGTACAAAATGCGAACGAACATTCTAATTCCGACTGCTTAATTGATATTGACTTATCAGGGGATTGGTATAGACCGAAGAATAAAGAAAGAAAATTTTTGACAATCAATTTAATAGTTTTAAATTTTTCTAAAATTTTGTTGGGCGACACAGTAAAGAAAAAAATATTGAATTCACAAAATTTAACGAAAGATAGATACAGAAAAGCTAATGATATATACAAATATCAAAAAGAATATTTTGGGGATTTGTTCAATGAGGATATATATTTCGATGTTATGACATTTCAGAATGGTATATCGGGCAGAGCTAATACAGTTACAGGCGGTACGGGATTGCCATTGTTATTAAAATTTTTGATGGCCGAGTCCGAAACCGAATATTGCTATATGCTTAGTGGAAGATACGGATTGAATTTACAAGCTAAAAAGTTGGAAATTTCTGATGAATGGGTAGGATTTAATGAAAATAACAACATTTTAGATTTACCGGATGAAGAATTTTTAATAAAAAATAAGTTATTTTTACCGGGATGTGCATTTAACCTTAATTTGACAATAGAACAGGAGGCAATTTGAATATGATTATTGAATTAGAATTTGAAAATACATTAACTAATTTAGCTGATTTTAGATTTGGTGGTGAGATTTTCCGTAAGCAAATAAAAAATAAAATATCAAAAGATGAAAAAAATGTTATTGTATTCCCAGACCAAATCGAAGATATAGCAATTTCGTTTATACAGGGAATGTATGATGGTATAATAAAAACTATTGGCAAAGAAAATGCAATGAGTAAAGTTGAAATTAAAACTAAAACACAAGAACTTACCCAAAAAATTATTAATGCCGCAAATGCAATAAATTAAGGAGGGTAATGGATATTGATATACGAAAAACTGTTTTCTAATGATGTTGCAGTAGTGACTCCGATTCCGATAAGCATAGTAGAAAATGTTGGTAATTCTGTTGATTTTGTAGCGATTATTGCTCTTGTAATATCAATTTTATCCATTGTGTTAACTGTATTGCAGTATATGCAGTCTCAAAAACTTAATGATATAAACATGGAGGCGGAGTATTTTAGAGAAGTTTTTGATGAGTATATATTAAAAAAAATACCCACTGCGACTAAAAAAATAGAATTTATAAATGATTCCTTATCTTCATCATATAAGGAATTGTCAGGGGTGTTAATTGAACTGATGGGGAATATCGGTTTTTTTAAGTATAGAAACAGAAATTTTTATGATGATTTGATAGATAATATATATGCTATAGATGATTATTTGGTGGGGTATGCCTCGAAAAAAATGTCTATATCAGAGCAAAAACGGTACTGTGTAAATTTAGAAAAACGAATTAGTGATTTATACACTTCTATTTTTAATTTCTATTTAGGAAAAAGAACAACAAGAAAATCCCAATAGTAATATTGGGATTTTCTTGTTGTATCATATTTTTACTCTGTTTTTGACTAAAATCTGACTAACTTTTGACTAACAGACTAATAAAAAAGTATAACATTTTATCACTTTTTATCACTTTTTATCACATTGATTTTCTTCTCACAAGCACTAAAAAACCGCATAAACGCTTGATTTCAAGCATTTATACGGTTTATGATGAGTTGGTACGCCCGGAGGGATTCGAACCCACGACCTAACGGTTCGTAGCCGTTCACTCTATCCAACTGAGCTACGGACGCATATCTGTTTAAGCTACGCATAATATATTACCATAAAGGTGTGGGTATTGTCAAGAACTTTTTTGTAAAAAAAGAAAAAAATTTGATTTATCTATTATATAGTATGAAATTTTTAATCGACAAATTTTGCATTGTTACATTGATATTAAAGGTATATTATTTTTATAAATTAACCCTTTAAAATTTTTTTGAAATGTGCTATAATAATAAGACTGTAACAGAATTATAGATATTTCGTATTATAATCATATGAGAATTATATTATAATGCGAGGTGTTTAAAGTGGGCAAACTTGTTATAGACGGCGGAAATAAGATAAGCGGTGAAATCGGTGTACAGGGTGCGAAAAATGCCGTACTGCCGATACTTGCAGCCACGGTTATGGCTGACGGAGTATGTACTTTGAAAAACTGTCCATATCTTCGTGATGTAGATAAAACAGATTTGGTGCTTGAAAGATTGGGCTGCAGAGTACATAGGGCAGGCAATACCGTAACGGTTGATACAAGAGGTATGTGTGACTGTAAAATATGTGAAGATTTAATGCGTGAGATGCGTTCTTCAATCATATTTTTGGGAGCGATAATTTCAAGGTGCAAAAAAGCGGTTGTAAGTATGCCCGGCGGTTGTCCGATTGGTTTAAGGCCGATTGATTTGCATTTAAAGGCTTTGCGTGAACTCGGTGTCGATATTCAGGAAGAACACGGCTATATAAAATGCAGCACTGATAAGATTGTCGGCGGAAACATACATCTTGATTTTCCAAGCGTCGGAGCAACCGAAAATGCTATGCTTGCCGCAGTTTGTGCGGATGGCTTTACAACTATTACAAATGCGGCGCGTGAACCGGAGATTGTTGATTTGGGTAACTTCTTGAATTGTATGGGTGCAAAAGTCCACGGTATGGGCGGCAGTGTAATAAAAATTGAGGGAGTAAGCAAGCTTCACGGTGCGGAGTATACGATAATGCCCGACCGTATTGTTGCCGCAACATATCTGGCCGCATCTGCGATTACGGGCGGAGAGATATGTCTTAAAAATGTCAATCCACGCGATATGGGAGCAATGCTCCATGTGCTTTTGGATATGGGAGTACAGCTCAGAATAGAAAAAGATAAAATTATTCAGAAAGCTCCTAAGAAACTTGAAAGTATACATATAGTAAGAACAATGCCGTATCCGGGTTTTCCGACGGATATACAATCGCCGTTTATGGCGCTTGCAACTGTTGCAAGAGGAACAAGTATATTTATAGAAAATATATTTGAAAACAGATTTCAGCATGTTGATGAACTTACACGAATGGGTGCCGACATAAAAGTAGAAGGCAGAAGTGCCGTTGTAAGAGGCGTAAACGCTTTGCAGGGTGCAAATGTTGTTGCAAGAGAACTGCGCGGAGGCGCGGCGCTTGTTGTTGCGGCACTTGCCGCAAACGGTACAACGACGATTGGCGGCACAGAATTTATAGACAGAGGTTATGAAAATATAGAAAAGTATCTGCTTGAATGCGGAGCGAAAATCAGACGAGAATAATTCAGGGTGATAGTATGGATGAAAATAATCGTAATATACGAGTCGTCAAAACAGGCGGTCGTAAGGTTACAAAAACTACAACTGAATATGATTGGAGCAGGTTAGAGAAAAGAACCTTGAAAGAACATAAAGATGTTCCCGAAAGAAGTGTTCGGCGTGAACCTACACAGCTTGAACGAAAAATTCGCTACCAAAAAAAACAAAAGCAACAGCGTCTTAAAATACAGCGTAGACGTGCATTGCTGGGATTTGTTTTGGCGGTGATTCTTGTAAGCGTGCTCTTATTTATGACACCGATATTTAATATTCGTTCCGTATCGGTTGAGGGAAATGTTCTCGTAACAGCCGAACAGTTCCAAGAAAAGCTAAAACCGCTTGTCGGTCAAAATCTTTTCCGCAGCGGCAGACGAAAAATAAGAAATACGTTAAAAACAATACCATATATAGATACCGTTGATGTGCAGAAAAGGTTATTCCCACCGTCAGTAAAAGTTACGGTGACGGAATATACACCGTCTGCGTATATAAAAATTGACGGTAAGACATTGCTTGTAAATTCTGAATTGAGAGTTTTAACCGATACCGGCAACAACGGTGAAACATTACCGACGGTAACTGGATTGACGGTTACGGATTATAAATTGGGTGAAATTTTAAAAACCGACGAAAACGAAAAATTCGATATTACAAAAATTTCGCTGTCAACGCTTGAGGCAACGGGTATTCTTGATAAGGTTATCGAAATAAATGTTACCGATGTGACTGACATAACAATGAATTACGATAACCGAATAACCGTACAATGCGGTACGCAGTTGGATCTTGAACGTAAAATAAGACTGTTCAGAGAAACTGTTATGAGTAACAGTTTGACTGAAAATGCCCGCGGAACAATGGATTTAAGCGAGTCCGGAAAGGCGATATATACACCGTAAAAATAAAATTGCACAAAAATCGAAAACAAAACGACTATAATATTGTGTAAAAATTTTCGGCGTTTTGAAAATTTGTGGGAAAAAACTATTGAATAAGTTGAAAAAACATAGTAAAATAATATATATGCGGAGATTTCCCTGTTGGATTTGTTGGGGATAAACTACGAAGGAGGATATTTAGATGAGTGATATGCCTATCGGTTTGGAAGAAAACACTACAATAGACGGCGCAAGAATAAAGGTTATAGGTGTCGGCGGCGGCGGTAACAATGCTGTAGACCGTATGATCGAGGCCGGCGTTACAAAGGCAGAATTTATTTGCGTCAATACAGATGCACAGCAGCTTGCAAATGTAAAAGCACCGACTGTACTTAATATCGGCAGAAAGCTTACAAGCGGTTTGGGAGCAGGTGCAAAGCCTGAAATCGGCAGACAAGCGGCTGAAGAATCAAAAGATGAAATCAAGAATCTTGTAAAAGATACAGAAATGGTATTCGTAACAGCAGGTATGGGCGGCGGAACAGGTACAGGTGCCGCACCTATTATCGCAGAGGCTGCGAAATCTCTTGGTGTACTTACAGTTGCGGTAGTAACAAAGCCTTTCTTCTTTGAAGGACCTCAAAGAATGAGAAACGCTGAAGAAGGTATTAAGAACCTTGCAGAAAAGGTTGACGCTATTGTTACTATACCAAACGATCTTCTGTTAAAGATTGCAGACAAAAAGGTTACAATTAAAGATTCATTTAAACTTGCAGACGATGTTCTTCGTCAAGGTGTTCAAGGTATCATTGAAGTAATTACTCAAAGAGGTATTATGAACTGTGACTTTGCCGATGTAAGAACAATTATGAAAGACAGCGGTGTCGCACATATGGGTATCGGTGTCGGCAAGGGTGAAAATGCCGCTCAGGACGCAGTTCGTGCGGCTATTGAAAGTCCGCTTCTTGAAACAAGTATTGAGGGTGCTGAAAACGTACTTCTTAATATCACAGGCGGAAGTGAATTCTCACTTGTTGATATGGGCGAAGTATCAAGCATTGTTCGTGACCTTGTAAGTGAAGAGGCAAATATTATTGTCGGTACTGCTATGGACGATAATCTTAAAGATGAAATTAAGGTTACTCTTATTGCAACAGGTCTTGACGGTTCATTAAGACGCGGTAAGGATAAAGCTAATGATGTAAAGAATATTACACCTAAGTTTACAGGTTCTTCAACATCAAGCGACAGAAAGACTCCGTCTTATTCATCATCAGTTTCTGATTATGATGATAATGCAATTTTCAAGAGAAAGTTAAAGCCGGGAATGGGTAGTATAGATGTTCCCGATTTCTTTAAACCGGGCAGATAATTTAAAAATTAAGTAATATAAAAGCCACGAGTAAACTCGTGGCTTTTTGTGTGCTTTTTGTATGCTTAAAGAATAAATAATGTTTTTATCAAATATATTATTACATATCGTCAAAACTGTTGCTTTCGGATTTTTCAACACTACGGAGTTTTCGCTCCATTGCACGCATTCTGACACCGATAAGTTTATCAAGTTCGTCACCTGTTTGGGTAATTCTTTTTTGTGCCGTTTCAAGAACTGAATAGAATTTTTCAAATTCACCCTTGACTTCGCCTAAGACTTGCCAAACTTCGCTTGAACGTTTTTCAAGTGCAAGTGTACGGAAACCCATTTGCAAAGAATTTAGCATAGCCGCCATAGTGCTTGGACCTGCTATATTTATTTTATATTCACGTTGCAAAACTTCGACAAGACCGAGATTAACTGCCTCGGCATAAAGTCCTTCTGTTGGGAGGAACATTATTGCAAAATCGGTTGTGTACGGCGGTTCAACGTATTTTGTGTGAATATCTTTTGCGAATTGCTTTATTCGCTGAACGAGTGCTTTTGAAGAACGGTTTATAATTTCGCTGTCGCCGGTATCATATGCGTTCAGTAAATCGTTGTAGGCGTCAAGCGGGAATTTTGAATCAATCGGAAGATATATAAATCCTTCGTCGTCGTGCGGAAGTTTAACCGCAAATTCAACAACTGCGGAACTGTTCGGTATGGTTGCAACATTGGTGTCGAATTGCTCCGGTGCAAGTATTTCGTCGAGGATTGCACCGAGTTGTATTTCACCGAGTATACCACGTGTTTTAACATTTGAAAGGACTTTTTTTAAATCACTTACACCTGATGAAAGTGCGGATATATCGGCGAAACCTTTGTACATATCGGCAAGGTGTTTTTCCATACTTTGACGCATACTTTTGATTTCGTTGTCCATTTGTGCAAAACGGTTTGTCTGCATATTGCCGATTACCTGTTGATTTTCCGATACTATGTCGGAAAAAAATTTGACAGAACCGTTTATACGTTGTTCAAGTCCCGAATCAGACGGCTTTGAATTGTTTTTTAATGTAAAAATCAGAGTTATAAGTACACATATAATAAGTATAATTAAAAGAATAAGTATCGCTGTTTGCATTATTAATCTCCATTCTGTATTACGATTTTATTAACATTATACTATTAAAATAGTGAACAATCAACAAAAATCCGATTTTTTTCGACGAAAATATTGATAAATTATAAAAAATTAGGTATAATAAAAATGTAAAATATGTATAAAAGGAGATGGCGCGATAATTATGGGAAAATTAAAAAAGTTTATTATGAACAAAATAGAAAAAGTTAACGTGCAAGTTTCAATGCTGACTTGCGGACTTATCATATTTTCTTGCCTGGTTATATATCTCGTAACATCGGGCGTTATGATTTCGATGCTTGCCGACGCATACAATGAACGTGCAAATCTTACTTTTACAACCATAGAATCTCATTTTGACAGCAGACTTTTTATTGAAGATGTGCCTGACGGCGTATACGGTGCGGCATTGAGCTATTTATCCGCGGTAAAGGACAATATGGCGATTTCAGAAATATTTGTTGTGAGAAAAGATAAAAACGGCGATTTCCAATATATACTCGATACGAAAAATGACAAGATAAACACTGTTATAAATAACGAAAAGATAACAGGAAAAATTGAAAAAGAAATAAACGACTTGTATACAACGCATTATGCCGATGCAGGTGCTTTTTATGCGTCGTTGGACGGCTTTCGGTATTTGAATTTTTATCCGATAATGGACGGCGGTACTGTGAAGGCCGTTGCTTGTATAGGAATTGACGCGAACAGGGTATATATTTTCAAGATTATACTTCGCGTTATAGTAATAATACTTATACTTTTGTGTTGCTTGATTTCAGTATGTTTTTCAATGGCGATATTCAAGAGGATTTCAAATCCGCTGTATCAGGATATGTCGAATACGGATACGCTTACAGGTTTGAAAAACAAGAATTCGTTCACTGTTGATATGCACAACATAGAAAGCGGAAACCAATCGCGGTATGCTATTGTTACGGTAGACTTAAACGGATTAAAGAATATAAACGACAGCCGCGGACATCAAATGGGTGATATTTATATTCAAAACGGTGCCGACGCGATACGAAAAGCGATGGAAGGTACTGATTTTATCGGTTACAGAGTCGGCGGCGATGAATTTTCTGTTGTATTAAAAGACTGCGATATTGATATGGTTAAGAATTTTGCGGACAGAATCGCAAGAATGGCAGACAGTATTAATCGCGGAGGAATTAAGACTTCTATGTCAATCGGTTATGCCAAGTTCAACGCGGAAAAAGACAGAAACTTCTCTATGACAATGGAACGTGCCGACGCAATGATGTACGAAAACAAACGTTTGTATTACAAAAATAAAAATTTAAAAAGACGAGAAGAATAAATAAAATAACCTCTGACAAATCATACTTGTTCAGAGGTTATTTTTTGTGCGATTTTACTTTACTTTTTCTGAAAATAATTATATAATATAATTATCTGTATTTAAGGAGAAAAAATATATGGTTGGTTTTAATTTAATAAACATAATAATCAATGTGCCTATAACGCTTATAGCGTTGACGGGACACGAATTTGCACACGGTTGGGTATCGACAAAACTTGGTGACCCGACACCCGAACGTGAGGGAAGATTGACTTTAAATCCGCTTGCACACCTTGACCCTGTCGGTACGTTGTTGATGATTTTGACAGGCTTCGGTTGGGCAAAACCTGTCGGGGTAAATCCGTCATATTATAAAGATACAAAAAAGGGTATGGCACTTACCGCGGCGGCAGGACCGCTTGCCAATTTGATTATGGCTTTTGCGGCATTGCTTATATATGCGATACTTCACGTTTTATGTATAAAGCTCGGTTTCGGTACAAGCGTTCTAAACGGTGTTGCAACTTTTGCACAGCTTTTTGCGATAAGAAATCTATGCTTTATGGTGTTTAACATAATTCCGATACCACCGCTTGACGGTGCAAAAGTACTTGGAATGTTTCTTCCGAACAAAGCATATTACACTATGCTGAGATACGAAAGATATTCTATGCTTTTAATTATGGTGCTTTCGCTTATCGGCGTTCTGAACGGCATAATCGGAACAGGTGTGAATTTCTTCTTTAACGGAATTATCAACCTGTTAAACAGTGCGATTAACTTGATATTATAGGGTGAAAAATGGATAAGATATTATATAAGCTTGATACGTTTGAAGGTCCGCTTGATTTGCTTTTGACGCTTATACAGAAAAACAAGGTCAGTATATACGACATACCGATTGTTGAGATAACGGCGCAGTATCTTGAGGCGATTGACGGAATTGAAGAGGCTAATCTTGATAATACAAGCGAATTTCTTGTTATGGCGTCCAATCTTTTGTATATAAAATCGAAAATGTTACTTCCTAAAAATGAGGAAGAAGAGGACGAGGAAGATCCGAGAGAAGAACTTGCGCGTAGGTTGGCTGAATATCAGCAGTTTAAAGAGGCGTCAAAGGAGCTTAGGAAAAGTGAGTTTACAACAAAAGAAATGGTGTTTCGTGAGCCTGAAAAAATTAAATTTCCTATGCCCGAATACGATATAACGCACGATGCGAAAGAACTGATTGATGCGTTTAACAACATATTTCAACGCAGACTTCGCAAGGCAAAACCAGAAAAACGTGCGTTTTCAAAAATTGTCGGCAGAGAAAAAGTTTCGGTTGACGATATGGTTGAAAAGATATGTAAAGTGTTAAAGCATAATAAACGTGTACAGTTTGAATCACTTTTTAAAGCGGACGATTCACGTCCTGAAATGATTGCAACGTTTTTGGCAGTACTTGAAATGATAAAGCTGAACAAGCTGTATGCGGACTATGACGAAAAGTCAGATGACTTTATTCTTACAACGGAGAAAAAGAATGGATAATATTAAATATGCAATAGAGGGAATACTTTTTGCGGCAGGTGAGCCTGTTAAGGCGGCAAAATTGGCTGTTGTGCTTGATACGAGTGTTGACGAAGTCAATAAGGCGGTCGATGAACTGAAAAAAGAATACAGCGAAAATCACAGAGGATTTAATATAATTGATATTCTTGAGGGTTATCAAATTTGTTCAAGACCTGAATATTATACCTATATACAGGAAATATTAGGAGAACAGAGAAGACAGCCGCTTTCAAATGCGGCAATGGAGGCACTTGCGATAATTGCCTACAAACAGCCTATAACGAAAGGTCAGATTGAACATATAAGAGGAGTAAATTCGGACGGCTGCGTAAACAGACTTTATGAACGCGGACTGATTGAAGAAAAGGGCAGACTGGACGCACCGGGCAGACCGATTTTATATGTGACGACAGACACGTTTTTAAGGTGTTTCGGACTTACAAAGCCTACCGATTTACCGCCGCTTGATTTGAGAAGTCTTAACCTTGAAACATCACAGGGACTGCAGCTTGAAATCGATGAGAACGGTGAAAATATTGCTGCGGAAAACGAAGAAAACACTGAACAATAACAAAAGGAGGACAGCATATGACAGCTTTATATATAATATTAGCCGTCGTGGCTGTTATAATGTTACTTTTGCTTATACCGGCAGACTGTATTCTTGAGTTTTCGTATAATAATAAGGAAAATAACGGATCTGTAATTATAAAGTATGCGTTTTTGAAATTTAAGATTTTTCCGAATGACAAGGTTGAAGAAGAAGTTGAAAACGAAGAAGAAACGACCGACAAAGAAGAAAAGCAAGAAAAATCGGATATTTTAGGGATAATAACTCTCATAAAAGAAGTATATAAACAGTTAAAAAAAGATATATTAAATTTACTTGACTATATAATTTGTCACGCAATTAAGATAAAGGAACTGAATGTATCGTCAAAATTCGGTATGGGAAACCCAATGTATACGGGAATTGCAACGGGTGCGGTCAATGCGGGAGTATATAATGCAGTAGGCTGGATTGACAGACGAATGAAACTTGAAAAGTGGGATGTGTCGCTTGACGCTGATTTTAATAATGCGTGCTTGGATATGGGCATATATTGCAAACTTAGGACAAACTGTTTATATGTTTTGACAATAGGATTTAAAACGGTAAAAGTTGTTTTGAAAATACAGAAAATCAATAGGAGGATAAAAGAAAATGGCTAATAAAGTTAGTGAAATGTTTGAGGGATTAACAAATAATTTCAAAGGTATGATTGATGCAAATTCGGTCGTAGGTGAGCCGATAATAGTCAATGACGGAACGATGATTGTGCCTATATCAAAGGTGTCGTTTGGTTTCGGCGGCGGCGGCTGTGAATTTGACAGAAAGAAAAACGATACTCAAAGCCTTGACGATAAAAACTTCGGCGGCGGTATGGGCGGCGGTGCGTCGGTTGACGCAATGGCGTTTCTTGTTATAAATAACGGTAACGTGCGTTTGATTCCTATGGATGGCGGTTCTTCGCCTGTTGACAAACTAATCGACCTTGTACCCGAAGTTGTGGACAAGGTTAACGGATTTTTTGCGGAAAGACGCGAAAGAAAAGCACAGAAAAAAGCTGAAGAAAATGAATGTGCAGACGAAATAATTAATCAGGGAGAATAAAATGATAACAACAAGAGATAAGATACTGTCGGCAGTAATGAAACCGACAAGATATACGGGCGGAGAGCTTAACTCCGTCATAAAAAATCCGACCGATGTTGACGTAAGATTCGGTTTTTGTTTTGCCGATACTTACGAAATCGCAATGTCACACTTGGGACTTAAAATTCTTTACCATACTTTAAACAATCGCGAGGACACATATTGTGAGCGTGTTTTTGCACCTTGGACGGATATGGAAGAAGAAATGAAAAAGCACGGAATGAAGTTGTTTGCACTTGAAACAGGTGACGAAATAACTCATTTTGATATGCTCGGATTTACTTTGCAGTATGAACTCAGCTATTCAAATATAGTGAATATGCTTATGCTTGCGGATATTCCGGTAAGAGCAAAGGACAGAGACGAGAGCTATCCTATTGTTTGCGGCGGCGGTCCTTGTGCGTATAACGCAGAACCTGTGGCGGATATATTTGATTTCTTTATGCTCGGCGAGGGTGAAGATTCGATACATGAGGTTGTTGAAGAGTATGTTAAGTGGAAAAAGAGCGGTAAGAAAAATAAACGTGATTATCTTGAAGCAATAGCTGAAATTGAAGGTATTTATGTGCCGTCATTCTATGATGTGGAATACAATGACGATAATACGGTAAAGAGTGTTACACCGAACAATCCTCATGCTAAACCTAAAGTAAGAAAGCGTATAATGAAAGATTTTAATGCTACATACGCACCGGAAACGATTATTGTACCGTTCGGTGAGGTTGTACACGACAGAGTTATGCTTGAAGTTATGCGCGGTTGCTTGAGAGGCTGCCGTTTCTGCCAGGCAGGCTATATATACAGACCGTTAAGAGAAAGAAAGCCGGAAAGACTTTTGGGTATTGCGGAAAACTTGCTTGCGTGCAGCGGATATGACGAAATATCACTGTCATCGCTTTCAACAAGTGATTTCAGCGGACTTCGAGAACTTACTGACGGACTTCTTAAAATAACCGAAGAAAAGAAAATCGGTTTGTCGCTTCCGTCACTTAGAATTGATAATTTCTCGCTTGAACTTATGGAGAAAGTGCAGAAAGTCAGAAAAACCGGTATTACGTTTGCACCGGAAGCAGGAACGCAAAGACTTCGTGATGTTATCAATAAAAATATAAATGAAGAAGATATTATAAATTCAACAAATATGCTTTTCAGAGGCGGTTGGACAAACGTAAAATTGTACTTTATGATTGGACTTCCTACCGAAACTATGGACGATGTTTGCGGTATAGCCGACCTTGCGCAAAAGGTGCTTGAAGTTTACTTTGCAATCCCGAAAGAGGAAAGAGCAAAGCAGATAAATATAACCGTAAGTACGTCGAGTTTTGTGCCAAAGCCTTTTACTGCATTCCAATGGGCAAAACAGGATACACGTGATATGCTTATCGAAAAGCAGAATACATTAAAATCGGCTATCAAGTCAAAAAGAATACGTTATAATTGGCACGATAATAAGACAAGTTATCTTGAGGGAGTTTTTGCAAGAGGCGACAGACGTCTTAGCGAGGTTATAATTAAGGCTGTTGAAAATGGCTGTAAGTTTGACGGTTGGGGAGAGCATTTTAAGTTTGACGTATGGATGCAGACTTTTGACGAACTTGGAATTGACCCTAATTTCTATACGGCGCGTGAACGCAGTTATGAAGAAGTTCTTCCTTGGGACCATATCGACATAGGCGTTACAAAGAATTTCTTGATGCGTGAAAATGAAAAAGCAAAACAATCGGTAACAACACCGAACTGCCGTCAAAAATGTGCAGGCTGCGGTGTTAAATCATTCGGTACGGGGGTCTGTTATGAGTAATTATATATTGAAATATTCGCGAGATGAAAGAGTAAAATATATTTCTCACCTTGACTTTGTGCGTCTGTTCCACAGAACAGTACGTCGTACAGGTATGAATTTTATGTTTTCAAACGGATTTAATCCTCACCCGATTATGATGGTTGCACAGCCGTTGTCGGTAGGTGTGACTTCTGACTGCGAGTATATGAAAGTAGGCTTTGACGGCGATTACAGCGAACAAGAACTTGTCGATACAATCAATAATGCTTTTCCGCCGGGATATAAAATTCTTGCCGCAAAAAAAGTTGAGGGCAAGGAAATTGACCTTACAAAACTTGACAGAGCGGTGTATACGGTTGAACTTGAATATGAGGGCAGTGCGGATATTGAAAAACTTCTTGCACAAAACGAACTCAAAGTAATGAAAAAATCAAAGAGCGGTGTAAAAGAGTCGGATATACGTCCGTATATATATCGCATTGAAAAAATAAGCGAAGATAACGGCATACTTGTGCTTAAAATGTGTATTTCTGTAGGCAGTGTGTATAATCTTAAACCGCAGAGTGTTATTGACGCAATGGAAAAATATTGTGATAATTTCAAAGGCGGTTTTATGAATGTGCACAGAAATTCAATGACAATCGGAGATAAAGAGATTTTGTAAAAATATTATATAAATCAGTTGAAATAATACAGAAAATATGCTATAATAGATATAGTTATTAATGTTAAATAGGAGTGGTTATAATGGTAAACGGTATTGAACACGTTGCTGTTATATATTTCTCACCTTGACTTTGTGCGTCTGTTCCACAGAACAGTACGTCGTACAGGTATGAATTTTATGTTTTCAAACGGATTTAATCCTCACCCGATTATGATGGTTGCACAGCCGTTGTCGGTAGGTGTGACTTCTGACTGCGAGTATATGAAAGTAGGCTTTGACGGCGATTACAGCGAACAAGAACTTGTCGATACAATCAATAATGCTTTTCCGCCGGGATATAAAATTCTTGCCGCAAAAAAAGTTGAGGGCAAGGAAATTGACCTTACAAAACTTGACAGAGCGGTGTATACGGTTGAACTTGAATATGAGGGCAGTGCGGATATTGAAAAACTTCTTGCACAAAACGAACTCAAAGTAATGAAAAAATCAAAGAGCGGTGTAAAAGAGTCGGATATACGTCCGTATATATATCGCATTGAAAAAATAAGCGAAGATAACGGCATACTTGTGCTTAAAATGTGTATTTCTGTAGGCAGTGTGTATAATCTTAAACCGCAGAGTGTTATTGACGCAATGGAAAAATATTGTGATAATTTCAAAGGCGGTTTTATGAATGTGCACAGAAATTCAATGACAATCGGAGATAAAGAGATTTTGTAAAAATATTATATAAATCAGTTGAAATAATACAGAAAATATGCTATAATAGATATAGTTATTAATGTTAAATAGGAGTGGTTATAATGGTAAACGGTATTGAACACGTTGCTGTTGTTTCAAAGAACACAGCCGCACTTAAAGATTGGTATATGGAAATGTACGGCGGCAGAGTTGTTTATGACAACGGTAAGGGTACATATTTTCTTCAGTTTGCCGACGGCAGTATGATTGAGTTTGTTACGGCAACAGACGATAAAACCGCTGACGTTGAAAAACAGGCAGGTATCAGACACCTTGCTTTTTCTGTAACTCCGGCGGCTTTTGACGAAATCGTTGCAAAGCTAAAGGCTGATGAAAGAGTTGAAGAAGTACACGATGTATCTGAAAATGCAAAGGGATTAAAGACATATTGGTACAGAGATATTGAAGGCAATTTCTCACACCTTATCTATCGTCCCGAACCGTTAATGTAATTCTTTTTTAAGAATTATTAAATCAGTTAATATTTATATTAAATATAAAAATACAAGGAGGAAAAATTTAAGATGAGTGAGTATTTAAACTTTAGTCTTGAAGGTAAAGTTGCACTTGTAACAGGTGCATCATACGGTATCGGCTACGCTATTGCGTCAGCATATGCAAAGTCAGGTGCTAAGATTGTTTTCTGCGATATTAAGCAGGAATTTGTTGATAAGGGTATGGCTGCATATACAGCTGACGGTATCGACGCTAAGGGTTATGTTTGCGACGTAACTAACGAAGAAATGGTACAGGAAATGGTTAAGAAAATCGAGGCTGAAGTAGGCGTTATCGATATTCTTGTAAACAATGCAGGTATCATTAAGAGAATTCCTATGTGCGATATGACTGCTGACGAGTTCAGACAGGTTGTTGACGTTGACCTTAACGCTCCGTTTATCGTATCAAAGGCAGTTATTCCTTCAATGGTTAAGAAGGGTCACGGTAAGATTATAAACATCTGTTCAATGATGTCAGAGCTTGGCCGTGAAACTGTATCAGCTTATGCTGCTGCTAAGGGTGGTCTAAAGATGCTTACAAGAAACATCTGTTCAGAATACGGTGCTAACAACATTCAATGTAACGGTATCGGCCCTGGTTACATAGCTACACCTCAAACAGCTCCGCTAAGAGAAAAGCAAGCTGACGGATCAAGACATCCGTTCGACCAGTTTATCTGCGGCAGAACTCCTGCAGGCAGATGGCTACAAGCTGAAGAACTTACAGGTCCTGCTGTATTCCTTGCTTCAGACGCATCAAATGCTGTAAACGGTCACATTCTATATGTTGACGGCGGTATCCTTGCTTACATCGGTAAACAACCGTGATGACAGCTTAAATAGGTTTTTAAACCGACGAAAATTTTTCGTCGGTTTTTTTATATAAAAATGAACCAAATGCCGCCCATGACTATCTAACTAATGTACAAACAAAAAGCGCTGATGTTTATACAGAAAGGTAAAATCCAATGGACAGAGAAAAATTTACACAAGAAGTTCTGAAATCTGAAAATACAATGTACCATATTGCAAAGGGTATGCTTAAAAGTGAAAGTGACTGTGAAGATGTTGTTTCGGAGGCTGTTTTAAAGGCATATACGAAAATTCACACTCTTAAAGAAGAAAAGTATTTCAAAACGTGGCTTATAAGAATTTTAATAAACGAATGTTATAAAAAGTTGCGTGAATATAAAAGGGTTGTTTCGATAGAGGACTGTAACAACAGTTTTGAATATAAGGACAATTCAAACTACACCGAGCTTTATAATGCGGTTAAAAAGCTGAAACCCAAAATCAGAATAGTAATAATGCTACACTATATAGAAGGTTATTCTGTCGAAGAAGTAGGGAATATATTAAAAATTCCTGTCGGAACGGTTAAAAGCCGTCTGCATATCGGTCGTAAAAATTTAAAGGAGGAACTTGAAGATGAATAAATATGATTGGAAAAATGCCTTTCCGAAACCAAGTGAAAATTTTCATAATAAACTTTGTATGACGTTGGATAGTTTTGAAAAGGAGAATGTAAAAATGAAAAAAGTATCTTTTAAAAAGAGTATCATTATTGCGGCGGCAGTATTGGCTATCGGCACGGCAGCATTTGCGTCAAGAGGTGCGGTTAGTTATGTTGTGGGAAGTACATCGTCAAAGCCGGATTATACAAACATTCCCGCTACGGAAACGCTTAATAAAAATGTGGGCTTTTCACCGAAGATTGTCGAACAATTTTCAAACGGCTATACATTTAAAGGCGGACATAACGGAAAAAATAAGTATGTTGACGAAGAAAACGGAACAGAAGAAAAGTATAAATCATTTATGGCTGATTATGAAAAAGATGGTAGCAAAGTTATGTTAAGCGCCGACACTTACGCAGACAGCCATAAAGACCAAGGCAACAGCGAAGTAAGCGATTATAACGGCATAGCAATAGCATATATATCGTATGTAAATAAGGTTGTTCCGGCTGATTATCAGCAGACTGAACAGGATATGAAAGACGAGGAAAGCGGTAAATATGTATTCAGCTACGGCGCGGAGAAGGTTGAAATTTCACAAGTGCAAGGCGTTGAGTGGGAACAGGACGGAATTTATTACAATATTACGGCAATAGATTCACCGCTTGATAAGCAGGGACTTATTGATATGGCTAAGGAAGTTATTGATAATTAATATGTATTTATAAATCAAAAAGGTGTTGCATATTGCAACACCTTTTGATTTAATTATTCTGTTTTTTGCCAAAAATCAACAGGAGTCATATCGTTCCAAATAAACACTTTATCAGGTTCAAATTGAAGTAAACCAGTAGATTGTCCTGTTGTTGTAGGCGTAATATCGACTAAGTCTGTCAAAATACCGTTTGAATATTTTGCGGCATATCCTTTCATATCTGTCAGGCAACCGATGTTTAAAGCGACATTCTGACCGTTTACGGTTATTTCGCTTGTAGTGTAATATCTTGCATTTGCAAATTCAACACTTGATGTTGAGTTTGCGTTTGCTTGATTATAAATCTGAACGTATGTGATAGGTGAAGTCCTACCGGTTGCTGTGTCGGAGAAGTTTCTAAGGTTAAGGTCACTCGCCGAGGCAACCGTATTACCTGTTGAATCAATAACAGTCAACGTAACAGTCGCACCGTTTCCGTTGCCGACATTTGTAAAGTTGTAGCGGAAAGTATATGTTTCGCCAAGCTTGATTGTGCCTACGGAAGACGCTCTTGTGTTTTTCCATGCAACATTCAATTCAGTATCAGATTTTTTTGTAAGATACCAGCCGCCGCCTGTTTGCTTGTCAGCCATAAATCTTACGAAAAATCCTGCCGCATTGTTTTTGTCTGTGTTACCGTTTGCAGGGATTGAGTTGATTTTCACTGTATGTTCGAGCGTGAAGTCACCCGCATAACTGCCTATTTGTGCCGTTGTTAATTCTGATGTTGTGCTTGATGTTTCATACAGTTTATTAAGCGCGGCAATGTTTGCGTCCAATAACTGAATTGTTAAATATGCGGTTTTGTCTAAATACGTTACTGTAAGAGTTTGTTTACCAAGCGTGTTTCCGAAACCTGTCACTTCAAATTCGTTTGAGTTTAGCACCGATGAAGTACCGTCAGAGTAATATGCTGTAACTGTAATTGTGTTTTTGTCGATATTTTCACCGAGATAGTATGTTGATTTTGAAGTCTGTGCAGTAATTCTTGAAACAGATTTTACCGTTATTTTCAAATCGGTCGTTTTACCTAAGTACGAAACAGTAAGTGTCTGTTCGCCGATTATATCTTTGTCGATTTCGGAAACCGTATAAGTGTTTATTTCCTCCGAAGTACCGTCCGAATAATTAGCCTTTACAACCATACCTGTTCTGTCAAACGATTCGCCCGGAACGTATGAAGTTTTTGTAGGTTGTGTTGTTACGGCTATGCTTGTAAGTGTTCTTGTGTCAAACACTTCTTTACCCATATAGAAACCGACATGCGGAGGCTGGTTGTACGCCGTTTGCTCCGCCGCAACACCGCTGCGGTATACAGGGTCTTGCATAAGTGTTTTGATTTTATAATCTGTCGTATCGGTTGTTGAGAATACTCTAAGAGCCGTTCCGTCACTGGTAGGGTAGACAACTTCTTCTCTCCAGTCACCGAAAAGGTCGGCTTGAAGTGACGGATTTGCCTTTGTACCGTTGATTGAAACACAATCATAATTTCCGGCACTGAATATATTGCTCATATTACGACCGTTCCAATCGGTGATATTTGCACCGTCAAGCAAGTTGTCGTATAAATCGCCGTCCCAGAAAATACGGAAATTCATTGAAGGTGTATTTCTGCCTGTAAGCGAAGTGGCAGTTGTGAAATCAGTGCCGCCGTTTGACTGTCTTGCATAGTTTTTTGCACTCCAAATTTGATAGTATCCGCCGGCGCCGACATTCGCCATAACACCGCGACCTGTGTCGGCGGACGCACCTTCGTGGAACATAATATTGCCTGTTTCGGCGTCAATAACAGACATACCGAAATCCAGAGTTATGTCATTACCGCTAAGGCTGTTTGTTCCGCTGTCCTCGTGGACTGTGAAAAATTCAAAACCGGTATGTGTAGGGTCGTAGTTTCCTATATGAAGTGCGTCACCGTGCTGTAAATATGTACACCATTTAGGACGGAATTCGTTGTCGTCATTGACTTCCATACACAATGCGCCTGTGATAAATTCGTCTTTGCCGTCATTATCCACGTCGGCAACGGTACAGTTGTGGTTGCCGTTTCCGACATATTGATAAGCACCGTCGTAATATCCCTCTTGACCTTTTTGCGTATCAAAACGATAAGTAGGGGATAAAGCTGTACCGTCCCAGCTTATACCGGCAATACTTGTACGCTGTTTGCCGTTTCTGCCGAAATAGTAGCCCCTTAAATATATCGCATACGGCTTTTCACCGTCAAGATAGGCAATGTCGGATACAAAACGATTTGAACGGTTACCGAAATCGTCGCCGTAATCTACACCGTTTTCACTTCCGCGAGTTGTCGGAAGATTAATAGTGTCCATTGCGACACCTGTTTCACCGTTGAATACTGTCAAAAATTCTTTACCTTCGGTAATTCTGCCGTAACCTCTGTAATCGGCAGTTGAATTTTCTTCATCTGTTATTGCTTTAATTTCTTCATCGGTTTGTGCGGCATTTGAAACATATTCGCCTTGTCCGTCCTTTGAACCGAGTGAAGTTTGACACATTACTTCAGATTTGCCGTCGCCGTCAAAGTCATATACAAGGAACTGAAGTGTGTGTGCACTTGAATATACGTTTTTACCGAGTGCAATATCGTTCTTCCAAAGTTTTGTACCGTCTAATTTGTATGCGGCAAGATGTATCGTGCCGGAATATGCAGGGTCACCAGGCGAACCGACGTCATGTTCGGAAGATGTCCATTTCACGATTATTTCGTACTCTCCGTCGCCGTCAACGTCACCCGTTGAACAGTCGGCAGGGAAGAATGAATATGTAGCAAGCTCATTGCCTGATGGGTCATAAATTGTTTCATCATCAGGTTTTGAAAGCGGTATATCAAAATAACTGTTGTTGTATACTGTTACGGCATCACATTTCTCGCCCTCAACGCCGTTTATAACGGGTGCGACACTGTAATTTGTGCCAACGGTTGAATCAACATAATTTGTTTTGGTTGCGACTTCGCTTATTTTTTTGCCGTCACGATATACATTAAATGACACATTTTTATCGGCACTGCCGAAAATGTTGTCCTCACTGTCAAATAATCGCCAACTTAAATATACACCGCCGTCTGTTTTTATTGCGATAAGACCGCGGTCAAGCTTTTCCATTTGACGTGTGTGTACATTTTCATCGGTATATCCCGTAGAAGAATTATACCAATAGTTGTAGCTTACCTGTTGCGTGTTTGCACTGTCAGCATAAGCGGACGTATTTAAAGCCGCTGTCGATGACATAGCAAGCACTGTCGAAAGTACCGTGCATAAAAGTTTTTTCATAAAAATACCTCCAATTCTCCCTTAAATTTTATCATATCATAAATCGGTTAAAATTGATAATTAAATAACAGTGAATTTAGTTTAATATGACGATAAAATTTGTAACGAAAATATAATGAATTTTGTAAAGAATAATGGTTGAAAACTGTTAACAATCTATGGTATAATGATAAACTGATATAGAGTATTTAAAGTCAGAAGGGATTTTTAATATGAAGAAAAAAATCATGGCGGCTGTTTTATGCACTTCAATGTTGTTTCCGACAGTGTGCGTCAATGCGGAAACAAGTGAAAGCGACATAAAAAGTGCTATAGAAAAAGCAATAGAATGGAAAGCAGATAAGGACAGTCCGTTTTACGGAATCGGATCATACAGTTCTGATTTTTATATTATGGCTTTGAACCGAATGGGTAAAAACTATGATTACAGCAGATATTTGGCGGGGCTTGACGGAGTTGCGGCAGGTTACGGCGAAGAACATAATGCCTCGTCTATGCAAAGAACAGTGCTTGCAACGATAGCGTCAGGCGGTGATCCGAGAAATGTCGGCGGACGTGACTTGGTTGCGGACGGTATTTATTACAGAGATAATGTTTCACCACTCGGAAAAGAGGGTGCAGACGGATATTCGTGGGGACTTATTGCTCTTGATTCAAAGAGTTTTGAAACTCCTGAATGGGCATTGTCAAACAGAAACGATATACTTGCAGGGATATTGTCACATCAAAATACGAACGGCAGTTTTGATGACAGCGTGTACAGTACCGCAGTTGCAATTACGGCGCTTGCACCTTATTACGAAACAAGCGGTGCGTATACGATAACGCAAAATCAGACGGGTTATGTGATTGATTTAAGCCCTAAAGACGCGGTTGAGGACGCACTTAATTATTTGTCGGCAGAACAGGACAAAGACGGTGATTGGGGTGACCTTGAATCAACGGCAATGACTGTTATCGCACTTGATACGTTGGGCGTTAATGCTGACAGTGACGGCAGATTTGTTGCTAAAAACGGCAGTGCGGTAGACGGCTTAATGCAGTATCAGCAAAAAGACGGTGGATTTTCGACCGGTAAGGGAAAGAGTAACAGTGAGGCAACATCTTTGGCAGTGTGCGCACTTACAAGCCATTTGAGAAAGTTGCAGAATAAAGCGACATTCTTTAATTTTGACGTAAATGATTCGGTTGTGTTTGAAACACCTGCACCGACGAAAGCACAATCTTCAAACAATACGTCAAATAAGACATCATCAAGTACATCAAAATCAAATACGACAACAAAGACAACAACGAAACCGAAAACAACAAAGCCTAAAACGACAACAAAACCAAAGACAACGACTAAGGTGACGGGAACAATGAAACCGACAAAAACGGCTTCGCCTATGGAATCATCATCACCAAAGCCGTCCCTGACACCAAGACCGACAAAAAAGCCGGCACTTGTAGGACCGGTTGAGATGCCTGGACCAATGCCGTCATTTGAACCGAATGAAGCACTTCCGCAGGAAAAGGGACATCACGACAGAAAGAGCGGAGGAGCGGCAGTTGCGATTGTAAGCATAGTAGCGGTACTTTGCTTGGCGGCAATAGCGGTTGTATTGTATCTCGGTAAAACAAAGAAATTTGAGGGTAAAGGTATATTTAAGTATCTTGCACCGAAAAAGAAAAAGAAGAATGAAATATATAAGGCAAAACAGCATAGAAGGACAGAACAACACAGACGTTATGAAGAACGTGAAAAGTTTAAAAAACGACGTAAATTTGATAAACGAAGAAGATAAATAAAAGGTGACTGCATTTTTGCAGTCACCTTTTACATTGCAGACAACCTTTTCAGCCTTCCATATGCTTGCCTAAAAAACCGGCGGCGGATTCTGCTAATTTTTCTTCGACTTCAGACGCAGTTTCACCCTCTTTTAAAATGAACAAAACAGAGCCGATCGTGTCACCCTCCGATACTATCGGAACAACAACGCCCGCGTTGTATTTTTCAACACCGTCAGCGACTGAAACGGGTTTGCCGTCTTTGTAGCTTACAATGATTTTTTCGTTCATTACATTTTCAAGCTCACTGCTTACAGGCTTTTCGATAAGCTCTTTCTTCGGTAATCCCGATACTGCAATGACATTGTCACGGTCGGTTATACAAGCACCGTGTCCGCTTGCTTTGGCAAGTGTTTCAACATAATTAGCGGCAAAGTCACCAAGCTCGCCGATTGGGGAGTATTTTTTGAAAATAACCTCACCGTCTTTTTCTGTATAAATTTCAAGAGGATCGCCCTCTCTGATTCGCATAGTGCGTCGTATTTCCTTTGGAATAACAACTCTTCCGAGATCATCTATTCTTCTTACAATTCCTGTTGCTTTCATCGCTTTTCCTCCAAAATAAATTTATATTTGTGTTAAATATTATTTGCATTGTTTTTTTGATTTATCCATAATTGATAAAAAAAAACAAAAATTTTGGAGTTTTAAAAATTAATGTGTAATATTGCCACTGCTGTATGCCCTTAGAGGGGAGGGGGCGTAGAAAACGACAGAGGGGTGGCAAATGAGCAAAATAAAAGGGCGACCATTGGTCGCCCCTACGAAAGTACATTAAATAATCATATCATCACGGATCAAGGTGGTGAATATCTCTTGGGAACAAACTTGCCTCACGGATATTTGCAAGACCAAGCATTTTCATAACGACACGTTCAAGACCGATACCAAGTCCGCCGTGCGGTGGCATACCGTACTTAAATATATCGGTATATGCACCGAGGTCGCCCTCCTCCATATGATAACGTTTCATTTTTTCAAGAAGTTCGTTATAATCGTGAATTCTCTGACCGCCTGTTGTGATTTCAAGACCTCTGAAAAGCAAGTCAAAACTTTCGGCAAGTTTAGGGTCGTCTGCCGAATCCATTGCATAGAACGGACGTTTTAATCCCGGGAACTTTTCAACGAATATAAATTCACTGTCATAATTCTCTTTTGCGTATTCGCACAATTTAACTTCATCTGTAGGATCAAGGTCAAATTGATTATGTGACTTGCCGAGAATATCAAGTGCCTCAAAGAATGTTACCGAAGGGATTTCATTGATAACAGGCAATGTTGCACCTAAAAGCTCCAACTCGTCACTGTAATGTTTCGGCAAATACTCAACAACATATTTAAGCATAGCCGTTTCCATAGCCATAACATCATGCATATCGTTGATAAATCCCATTTCAAAATCAAGTCCGATATATTCGTTCAAATGACGTGTAGAGTTGTGTTTTTCGGCTCTGTAAACAGGAGCAATTTCAAACACTCTGTCAAAGAATGCTACGCAAGTCTGTTTGTAGAACTGCGGACTTTGTGCAAGATATGCGTCTTTATCAAAGTATTTCAATTTGAATATATTAGCACCGCCTTCAGCACCTGCCGCAACGATTTTTGGTGAATGTATTTCGGTAAAGTTATTGTTTAACATAAATTCACGAAATGCCGACACAACGCCCTCTGAAATTTTAAATACCGCTCTCTGTTCAGGGTGACGAAGTGCGACACTTCTGTGTACCATTGAAGTTTCGATTGAACAGCCAAGCTTTTTGCTTGAAACGTGAAGAGGGTATTCCTCTGCAGGTTTTGAAAGTATTTCAAACGAAGAAAGAGTTATTTCATAGCCGTGATTAGCACGTTTTTCTTCTTTTACGTCACCTGTGATTTTGATATAAGCACCCTCACAAAGTGAGTCAAAATCGCCTGTACATTTGTCCTTTGAATAAACGGATTGAAGAATATATCTTCCCGTACGAAGTATTACAAATGAGAAACCGCTCATTTTTCTAAGCTTATGCACGCAAGCACAAAAGCTTGTTGAACCGCCGACAGCTTTTTGCAAATCGTCAAGAGTGATTTCGCTTATAAGCTGTGAACCATCTATTTTCTGCATATTAATTCCACCTTTATTTTAATTTTTCAGTCAATAAGTCCTTAGCAAGTTTAGGGTTTGCACCTTTACCCGTTGTGCGTACCACTTGTCCCATAAGGAAACCGAAAATCTTTTGATTACCGTTTTTGTAGCTTTCAACACTGTCTGCGTTTTCGGCTATAATTTTATCAATAATTTCTTCAAGACCCGATGTGTCATTGTCCATAATAAAGCCGTTTTCTTTGGCAATATCAATAGGCTTACCGCCGTTATTGAACATAATCTTCAAAATATCCTTTGCGGCATTTTTTGAAACAACGCCGTCTGTTGACATTTTAACAAGCTCTGCCAAATCGGCAGGGGAGAATGTTACATCTGAAATAGTCTTTTCGGAATCGTTAAGGTTTCTGTTAAGTTCAACAAGCATCAGATTAGAAATTTGTTTGTAGTCCGGATTTATTTTTACAGACTCATCGTAAAAATCCGAAAATTCCTTGCTTGATATAATAAGATTAGCGTCATCTGTCGGAAGTCCGTACTTTTCCGTATAACGTACAAAACGGTCTTGCGGCATTTCCGGCATTGACTTTCTTATGTCCTCAATTTCTTCGTCCGATAGGAATACCGGAGGAATATCCGGTTCAGGGAAGTAACGATAATCGTGTGCATCCTCTTTTGAACGTAATGCCTTTGTATCGCCGTGGTTGTCGTTGTAACGTCTTGTTTCCTGAATAACAGTACCGCCGTTATCAAGAATTTCCGCTTGACGGTTTATTTCATATTCAATCGCACGACCGATTGCTTTTAATGAGTTCAGATTTTTAAGCTCGGCACGGGTACCGAATTCGGTTGAGCCGACAGGCATAATTGAAATATTAACGTCAACACGCATTGAGCCTTGCTCCATTTTTGCGTCACACACGCCTGCATACTTTAAACGCAAAGCAAGTTTTTCAACAAAGTCTTGAACTTCTTCGATTGAACGGAAGTCCGGCTCTGTTACGATTTCAATAAGCGGTACACCGCAACGGTTATAGTCAGCCATTGAAATGCCCTCATAATCGTCATGCACAAGCTTACCCGCGTCCTCCTCAATGTGAATGTGGTTAATTCTGATGTCCTTACCGCCTGTGACGGTTATATAACCGCCTGTACAGATCGGGTGGTCAAATTGTGTTATCTGATATGCTTTAGGCAAGTCGGGATAAAAATAATTCTTTCTGTCGAATGCACTGTAATTATTTACGGTACAGTCAAGTGCAAAACCTGCCTTTGCGGCAAGCCTTACCGCACCTTGATTTAAAAGGGGAAGTGTACCCGGAAGTCCCGAACATCTTGGACATACACGAGTGTTTTCGCTGCCGCCGAATTCATTCTGACAAGTACAGAATACTTTTGAATCTGTCAATAATTCCGCGTGAATTTCAAGTCCTATTACGGGTTGGTATCTCATAGTACAATCTCCTTTCTTTCAAAGTCTTTTTCAAATCTGTCGCATACTGCTATTATTGTCTTTTCGTCAAATGCTTTTCCGATAAGGCTCATACCGATAGGCAAACCTTTTGAATCGTAACCGCAGGTTGTGGAAATTGCGGGAAGTCCGGCAATGTTTACGGTTACTGTATAAATATCGGCAAGATACATTTTAACGGGATCGTTTTCCTGTTCACCGATTTTATAAGCCGTAGTCGGTGCGGTCGGTGTAAGCATAACATCGCACTTGCTGAATATATCGGAATATTCGTTTCTTATTTGCGTTCTTATACGCGTTGCGTTTTTATAATATGCGTCATAGTAACCCGAACATAGTGCGTAGTTGCCAAGCATAATTCTTCTTTTAACCTCTTGACCGAATCCTTCACGGCGTGAATTTTTAATAAGGTCGTTAAAGTCTTCGCCAAGACCGCTTCTAAGACCGTATTTGATACCGTCAAAACGTGAAAGGTTGCTTGCCGCCTCGGCTGATGAAATTAGGTAGTAAGCCGAAACCGCATATTCAAGACTCGGAAGTGAAACGTCAACTATTTCACAGCCAAGTTTTTTGTAATATTCAACGGCGTTTAAAACAGCCGTTTTAACTTCGTCATTTAGACCGTCACCGAAAAATTCTTTCGGTACACCGATTTTTAATTTGTTTACATCACTTCCGATAAGTGAATTATAGTTGCCCTCTGATTTTTTGCTTGATGTGGCGTCATTTTCATCATAGCCGTAAATGCCCTCAAGCATATAGCCTGTGTCTTCGGCAGACTTTGCGATAACGCCGATTTGGTCAAGTGAAGATGCGAATGCGATAAGTCCCCATCTTGAAACAGTGCCGTATGTCGGTTTAAGACCTGTAACACCGCAGAATGAAGCAGGCTGACGAACAGAACCGCCTGTATCCGAACCGAGTGCGGCGGCACAAAGGTCGGCACTTACGCTTGCTGCGGCACCGCCGGAAGAACCGCCTGTAACACGAGTTAAGTCGTAAGGGTTTTTAACACCGCCGAAATATGATGTTTGAGAAGAACCACCCATTGCAAATTCGTCCATATTTGTTTTGCCGAGCATAACGATGTTGTCTTTCTTTAATTTTTCCATTACCGTTGCGTTATACGGAGGAATGAAGTCATCAAGCATATGTGATGCACAGGTTGTCTTGACACCGAGTGTACATATGTTATCTTTAACCGAAATAGGCAATCCCGTAAATGCACCGCTGTTGCCACTGTCGATAACTTCCTGTGCTTTCTTTGCGTCCGCAAGTGCGTTTTCTTTGCACACTGTTATATAACTGTTTATTTCTTTATCTGAATTTTCTATTCTGTCAAAATATTGCTCGGTAAGTTCAACCGCACTGATCTCCTTACTGTCAAGCATTTCTCTCAGTTTTTTTAAAGCCACGTTAATCAAATCCTTTCTCTTGACTGTTAAACTACTTTAGGAACTACGAAACTGTTATTTTTAACATTCTTCGCATTCTTAACAATTTCTTCGGTAGGGTACGAATTTCGATGTTCGTCCGCCCTTAAATCTTTATAGTCAACCGCATCAAGTGCATAGGCAGGCTTTGATGTATCAAATTCACATACTTTATCCATGATAGCTATGATATTTGTCATATCAGCCGTCATTTGTTCTAGCTCTTCATCTGTAAATTCAAGCTTTGAAAGCTCTGCGAGGTGCTTTGTCAAATCTGAGTTAAACATATCAATTCTCCGTTCTTTAAATATTTTGTTTTTGTATAATGTTTTTATTATACAAAAAAAGACGTAATATAACAGAGTTTTCGCTCTGTTATACAACGTCTTTGCTGTAAGATTAATATTATAATACCATAATTTAAAAATGTTTGCAAGGGGTAAAATGAAAAAATATTAAGTTTTATATTATTTTCATTTATGCAATTTGCATTATGGCTCGTGCGGCATATATGTACTTGTATTAAGCGTATCGGTTGAGATAAGCTCACCGTTGACATATACATATCTTGTTGAATGAACAACGGTATTTTTGCCGGAAGTTGAAGAAGTGTTTGAAATTTTAACTTCTCTGTGAGGTTCCCAATCAGTACCGATAATGCTTACAGTGATTGTTGCACCGCTTGTGTAAGCCGAAACTTTAATCGGATAGTCGGTGTTGTTTTTAAATTTGAAATCAACTCCGCCGTCCGAAACGGTTGCGTCCTGACCGAGCGGAATATAACCTACGGTCATCATATGGTTAAGACGTTCAACAATCGAAAGGTCGGCATACAATACCGCCGAATAAAGGGTACTGCTGACTTGACAAGTACCGCCGCCGATACCGTCAACGCTCTTGCCGTCAACGTATTCTTTTGCGGTAGAGAAACCGTTTTCGATTGTGCGGTGACCGACTGTGTCGTTGAATGAGAATACATCACCCGGTGCAATTACTTTGCCGTTTATAAGGCTTGCCGCTCTTGCAACATTGGCACATCTGTTTGCGGTCGAACTGCCGTATGATGTTGAATAACTGCTCAATGTTGCCGAAAATAATTTTTCTCTTAATGTGTTTTCGTCAACGGTCGGATATGAAACGTAGAACGGCAATGTGACAGGTTCACAGCCTTCGTATACATTTCCTATAATTGCTGCAGCCTCATCTTTATTTATGTAACGTCCCGTATCGCCTGCAACTATGTTTACATCATTTCCGTTGACTTCGTATCTTGCGTCTGTCGGGTCTTTGTATACAAGTGCGTCAAGTGATTCAACAGTCATTTCGTCCGGTGGGGCAGAAGTGAATGTTACCGCGATGTTATTAAAAATTTCATTGCTAAGAGCGGTAATAACTTCTTGCTCGGCGGTTGATGGGTCTAAATTATAACCTGTCTTACCGGAATATATTGTAAGTGTACCGTCGTCGTTAAATTCAACGTAATGCTGTTTTCTTTCGCCAAGTGCAATGTTACCGAATTCGTTAAGTTTTGCGTCAAGCTGTTCGGTATCGACTTGTACGGCAGGAACGATTATGTGTGGCTTGAACATAAGTTCAATAGCGGCAAATGCATTTTTTAATGTGCTGTCCGATTTGCAGTAATCGAAAGCCTTTTTTGCGGTATCTTCCGCAATTGCTGTAAGTCCGATGTCTGAGCCGTTTATTTCGTATGTCTGACCGTTTGAAGTCAATGTGATTGCAGTATTCTGTAAAAGATATGTTGCGTTTATTGAATCAAGTGCCTCGTCATATGTAAGACCGCCAACGTCCAACTGCTCTATGTACACATTTTTCATAACCTTATCTTCTTCTATAGTAGAAAGGGAATATATGAAAAATGCAATGAAAGTACAAATCAGTACGATAACTGCGATTAAAGCGGGAACAGCCGCTTTTTTTAATCCTGCTTTGATTTTTTTTGTAAGTTCAGCTTTTCTCTGTTCTTTTTCAATATCTGTTTCTGTATCGTCGTCTGCATTGTCGTCTTGCTCAGACGGAGCTGTTTCGTCATTTTCTTCGGGAGAAATTGCAAAATCGTCTTCCTCATCGTCAAAACTGTAATTATCGGCTGTTTCTTCTTCACTGATTGTATTGGAAACATCAGACTCGTTATTTTCCGTCAATTCGCTTTCGGAAACATTTTCTTCACTGACAGGAGTAACATCTGTTTCTTCTGTATCATTTGTTTCTGTATTTTCGGAATTTTGCATTACATCGTTTGCGTCATTTTCGTTTAGAGTTTTCTTATTCTCGTTGTTATTTTCCTGCATTACAATTATATCCTTTCTGAATACTGTTTAATTATTTATAAAAACGCTTAAATTCATCTAAGTATTTTGAATATTCAACCATAAAGGCTTTAAATTGCTTGTTTTTCATAAGTAAAGAAAATGCCTTTTTAATATTTTTTATGAAAACCGCGTCAAAATCTTCAAGATAAAAACCTTTAGCCATAGGACAGACACCTTTTGCACGTGGGTCAACGATAATATCCATATGACCGTTTTTGTCAAGATACGGTGTAAGCGGAAAAATCCGACAGGCTAACGGACGTTGATATCTGTCACAATAACCTTGACACATAGCTATAGGCGTGGTATATGTTTTTCCGTTATAATCATATGTGAAGTCTGTCTTTTCAATTCGTACCCAATCGGGATTTAACAGATTAAAAACTTCTTTTTCGCCCGGAAAAAGAAACATTCCGCTGTCGTCACCTTTACAGCAAGCCTTGTCGCAAAGCTGACCGCAGTCAACCGGAACAGGTGTTATGTCGTCAAAAAGTTTATACAGCTGAAGATATATATATGCGGTATTCATAGTTAAAACCTCAAATCGTTAAAATTAATGTATTAATAAACTGTATATACATTGTATATACAGTATAATTTTAGCATAAAAAATGTCGTAAAACAATAGGAAAATAATTTTTTTACGCAATGTATCATTTTCTCTGTAATCATTTGGTTGTTTTATCAATGTTGAACAAATAATAAAGAAGTGTGTAACATTCATTTAATCTAAATGTTGCCTTACGGCGTTTGACAAAACAACCTATATAGTAGTATAATTAATAAGATATAATAGTATTTTTATAGCTGAAAGCGAAAATACACGAAAGGACGGTTAGTTTATGCCGAAAAAGAAACAGGAATACGGAAATGACAGCATAACAAGTCTAAAGGGTGCGGACAGAGTAAGAAAGCGTCCTGCTGTAATATTCGGTTCAGACGGTCTTGAAGGCTGTGAACATTCTTTTTTTGAAATATTATCAAATTCAATAGATGAAGCTCGTGAGGGCTACGGAAGTTTAATAGAAGTTACGCGTTTTATGGATAAATCCATAGAAGTAAAGGACCACGGCCGCGGAATACCTCTTGACTATAACGAGGGCGAGGGCAGATTTAACTGGGAGCTTGTATATTGTGAATTGTACGCGGGCGGTAAGTATGACAACAATAAAGGCGGAATGTATGAGTACAGTTTAGGTCTTAACGGTCTTGGCGCGTGTGCAACACAGTACAGCAGTGAATATATGGACGTAACCGTTGTGCGTGACAAAACGCAGTATACATTGCATTTTGAAAAAGGCGAAAACGTCGGAGGACTTCAAAAGTCTGAAACAAGAAGCGTTCAGACGGGAACGGTACAAAAATGGAAACCTGACACCGAAGTTTTTACCGATATAAATATACCGATTGAATTTTTCCAAGACGTTTTAAACAAGCAGGCTATGGTTAATGCAGGCTTGAAATTCGTTCTTTACAACGAAACAGAAACAGGTATGGAAATGTTCGAGTATTATTACGAGAACGGTATTGTTGACTATGTTAAAGAAACTGTCGGCGATGACAGCTTTACAACTGTTGAAACATGGGAAATGGAACGTGAGGGACGTGACAGGGCGGACAAAGAGGATTACAGAATGAAAATGCAAGTTGCATTCTGTTTCTCAAACAAAGTCAATATGCTTGAATATTATCACAATTCAAGTTACCTTGAACACGGCGGTTCACCCGATAAGGCGGTAAGAAACGCATTCGTATATGCGATTGACAGATATTTGAAACAGAATGACAAATATAATAAAAACGATTCAAAAATAACATTTGCGGACGTAGCGGACTGTTTGGCACTTGTTATAAACTCATTCTCAACTCAGACAAGTTACGAAAACCAAACAAAAAAAGCGATAAACAACAAGTTTATTCAAGACGCAATGACGGAATTCTTACGTCAACAGCTTGAAGTTTACTTTATAGAAAACAAAACAGATGCCGAAAAAATCGCAAATCAGGTTCTTGTCAATAAAAAGAGCCGTGAAAATGCCGAAAAGGCAAGAATTGATATAAAAAAGAAACTTACGGGTACAATGGATATAACGAACAGAGTTGAAAAGTTCGTTGATTGCAGAAGTAAGGACGTTTCACAGCGTGAAGTTTATATAGTGGAGGGTGACTCGGCTTTAGGTTCGTGTAAATTGGCGCGTGACCCGATGTTTCAGGCGATTATGCCGATCAGAGGTAAGATACTGAATTGTCTGAAAGCCGATTATCCGAGAATTTTTAAGAGCGATATTATAACCGACCTTGTAAAAGTGCTTGGCTGCGGTGTGGAGATTAAGTCTGCTCATAATAAAAATATTGAAAGTTTTAATCTTGACAATTTGCGTTGGGACAAGGTTATCATCTGTACAGATGCTGACGTTGACGGCTTCCAAATCAGAACGCTTGTTCTTACAATGATATACCGCCTTATGCCTACACTTATCGAAAAAGGCAAGGTGTATATTGCCGAATCACCGCTTTACGAAATAACGATTACAAAGACAAAGCGTAAGGGTGAAAAACATTTTGCGTATACAGACGGCGAAAAGGAAGAAATATTAAAGAAATTTACAGAGGACGGATTGTCGAAAGAACGTGACGAATACGATATTAAACGTTCAAAAGGTCTTGGTGAAAACGAGCCTGATATGATGAGTCTTACGACAATGCATCCGTCAACAAGACGACTTATAAGAGTAACGCCGGAAAATGCGGAAAGCACATCGAGAATGTTTGACGTATTGCTTGGCGATAATATTACGGACAGAAAAGAATACATTGCCGACAACGGCGGAAAATATATGGAAATGCTTGACTTATCATAAAGGATAGGAGAATTTTATGGCAAGGAAGAAAAAGAAAGTAGAAGAAAAAGAGATTATATATGCTCCGATAGACGAACAGCCCATTACCGAAACACTTGAGCAGAACTATATGCCCTATGCGATGAGTGTTATCGTATCGAGAGCAATTCCCGAAATAGACGGACTTAAGCCTGCTCACAGAAAACTTTTGTACACAATGTATACAATGGGACTTTTGGGAGGAAAACTTACAAAATCGGCTAACGTAGTCGGACAGACAATGAAATTAAACCCTCACGGTGACAGTGCCATATATGAAACAATGGTACGTTTGACACGCGGTAACGAGGCACTTTTGCACCCGCTTGTCGAGTCGCAGGGTAACTTCGGTAAGCAGTATTCGAGAGATATGGCATATGCGGCGTCAAGATATACGGAGGTAAGACTTGATCCGATATGTGCGGAACTGTTTAAGGATATTAATAAGAATACGGTTGAGTTTATAGACAGTTATGACGGTGAAATGAAAGAACCGACGCTTTTGCCGGTTGCGTTTCCGAATATTCTTATAAATCCAAATCAAGGTATTGCCGTAGGTATGGCAAGTAATATTTGTTCATTCAATCTTAAAGAAGTTTGTGACGCAACTATCGCTTGTATGAAAAACGAAAATGCGGACGTGATTAAATATATGCCTGCACCTGACTTTTCAATGGGAGCAGACCTTATTTACTCTGAAAGCGAAATGCGTAAGATTTACGAAACAGGCCGCGGAAGTTTTAAACTTCGTGCAAAATATACTTACGACAAGGCAAATAACTGTATCGAAATCAACGAAATTCCTTATACAACAACAGTCGAAGCGATAATCGGCAAGATTATGGAGCTTGTAAAAGCAAACAAACTGAAAGAAATTTCAGACGCACGTGACGAAACAGGTCTTGACGGTTTTCAAATCGCACTTGATTTAAAACGCGGCGTTGATCCCGATATGCTTATGACAAAGCTTTATAAGCTGACACCGCTTGAGGACAGTTTTAGCTGTAACTTCAATATCTTGATTAATGCAAGACCTATGGTTCTGGGCGTTAAGCAGATTTTACAGCAGTGGATACTGTTCAGAATGAACTGCGTTAAAAACGGTATTAAATATGATATTGATAAAAAAAGCGAAAAACTTCACCTTTTAACAGGTCTTAAAAAGATTTTGCTTGATATTGACAAAGCGATTGCAATAATTCGTCATACGGAAAAAGATACCGATGTTGTTCCTAATCTTATGGAGGGCTTTGACATTGACGAAGTTCAAGCAGAGTATATTGCGGAAATCAAACTTCGCAGTTTGAACAAGGAATATATCATAAACAGAACCGCAGAGATTGAAAAACTTATGGAGGAACTTGAAGAACTGAACCGTATTTTGGGTGACGATAACGAGGTTAAGAATATTATCGCAGACCAGTTAAAGAAAATCGCAATGAAATACGGTCAGGAAAGAAAGACGACTTTAATCAGCGGTGAGGAAATAACGGAGTATAACGAAACGGAAAATATAGACGATTATCCGCTTACAATTTTCGTAACAAGAGATAATTATATTAAGAAGATTTCAGCCGTATCACTTCGTTCAAGCACAACGGAGCATAAATTAAAGGAAACAGATGAAATTGTTCAGACAATGGAATCGACAAATAAATCCGAACTTATATTCTTCTCAAATAAGTGCGTTGCATATAAAATGAAAACATATGACCTTGCAGATGCAAAGGTAAGCACTATGGGCGAGTACCTGCCGGGAATACTTGGACTTGAAGAAGATGAAAAAATAGTGTATACTGTTGTAACAACGGATTATAAGGGCGAAATGCTGTTTACGTTTGAAAACGGTAAAATGGCGAAAGTTGCGCTTTCAAATTATGAAACTAAGACAAACCGTAAAAAACTTATCGGTGCATACGGAAATAAGTCGCCGATATGTGATATAAGACTTCTTGATGAAGATAAAGATGTTGTTCTGATGTCGGATAATAACAGAGTGTTATTGGTTAATACGGAAAAGATTCCGCTTAAAGCGACAAAGAGTACACAGGGTATACAGGTAATAACGTTGCGTAAAAAAGACGCAAAGGTTGTTAAGGTTGTAGACAAAGAACAATGCACAGTTGAGGACATTGAGCATTACAGACCGAAAAATATTCCGGCAGCCGGAGGAATTTTAAGGGGAGAGGACAATCAAATAAGTCTGATATAAATTTCAAGCTCTGATATAGCGGAGCGGAAGGGAAGTGGAGATATGTTAAAGGAAGAGGATAAAAAGAGATTACAAGAGAGATTTCAAGAAGAGGCATCAGATGTGTATCAGCCGTTTTCAAAGGAACTTTTTAAGCAGTACAGCGTTAAAAGAGGTTTGAGAAACGATGACGGTACAGGTGTAATGGCAGGGCTTACTTCTGTCGGTGCGGTTTTGGGTTACTATATTGATGACGGTGAAAAAATTCCTATGGAAGGTCATTTGAGATACCGTGGTTATGACCTTACAGATATAGTTAAAAACTGTGAAAAAGAGAAGAGATTTGGTTTTGAAGAAGTAGCATATCTGCTGTTATTCGGACATCTTCCGGATAAAAAGACTTTGGACGATTTTTCAAGACTTATCGGAAATCTTCGTGTATTGCCGGAAGGCTTTGCGGAAGATATGATTTTGAAAGCTCCTAGTAAGAATATAATGAATAAAATTGCCCGTTCCGTACTTGCGTCTTATTCGTATGACTCAAATCCGGATGATATTTCAACGGGTAATATCTTGCGTCAGTCAATAGAATTGATTGCAAGACTTCCTGTAATGGCGGCATACGGCTATCAGGCAAAGAGCCATTATCATGACGGAAAAAGTCTGTATCTTCACACACCGCAGCCAAGATTGTCAACAGCTGAGAATCTGCTTTATATGATAAGACCCGATAATAAATATACTCGTGAAGAAGCGGAAATGCTTGATGTATTGCTTATGATACACGCTGAACACGGCGGCGGTAACAACTCGGCATTTACGACAAGAGTTGTTTCTTCATCGGATACTGATACATATTCTGCTATTGCGGCGGCTATCGGCTCACTTAAAGGTCCTAAGCACGGTGGTGCAAACGCAAAAGTTATGGGTATGATGGAAGAAATCAAGGCAAACGTTAAGCACTGGGAAGATGATGAGGAGGTTAAGGCCTTCCTTGCAAAAATTCTTCGTAAAGAGGCTTTTGACGGTTCGGGACTTATATACGGTATGGGACACGCTATTTATACATACAGTGACCCAAGATGTATTTTGCTTAAAGAAAAAGCAGGTCAGCTTGTTTCAAATCACCCTGAATTTGAAAAGGAATTTAAACTGTATTGCAGTGTTGAACGTCTTACACCGGGTGTATTTGCGGAAGTTAAGAATAATCATAAGGTTATGTGTGCGAACGTTGATATGTATTCGGGCTTTGTTTATAAAATGCTCGGCATACCTACCGAAATGTATACACCGCTTTTCGCTATTTCGAGAATTGTCGGCTGGTGCGCACATAGACTTGAAGAAGTTATCGGCTGCGGCAGAATTATCAGACCGGCGTATAAGTCGATGGTACACAGTAAGGAGTATACGAAAATAGATAATAGATAGTGTGTCCGGATTAAATTGCCCACAGCACTACTTTTTGCTTGAGGCGGTACAAACGTACAGCACTGCAAGCTGCAAAGCAGCACTGTGAACGATTTTCTCTCGGACAGGGTTAAGTAGTGGCGATTATAGGTCGCCCTAAAAAGCCACCCCACAGACGGCAAAGGCGACAGCTCCCCTCAATGGGAGCCGAAAAGCCTCTCCTTGAGGAGAGGTGTCACGAAGTGACGGAGTGGTGGCAAATATGAAAAATTGTAGGGGCGATCATTGGTCGCCCGTAAAATATATTCAAAGCAAGGAGAAGAACATGGATAAAGTAAACATACTTGGTGTTCACGTTGATATGGTGAACATTTCACAGGCTACTGACTGCATTATGCGTTTTTTGGACGAAGATAAGTTTCATGCGGTATACACGCCTAATTCGGAAATAATTATGCTTGCATACAAAGACGAAAAATTTTGTAAACTTCTTAATAATGCTGACTTGCTTACTGCCGACGGCATAGGCGTTGTGCACGCGTCAAAGATTTTGAAAAAGCCTATAAGCGAACGTGCGGCAGGATATGACATTGCAAGACAGGTTTTGCAAAAAATGAACTACACAAACCACAAGCTGTTCCTTTTCGGAGGTAAGCCGGGTGTTGCGGAAGAGGCAAAGAAAAAGCTTTTGGAAGAATACACCGACCTTAATATTGTCGGTACAAGAAACGGATATTTCAAGCCTGAAGAAGAGGCTGAAATTGTTGAGGAAATCAATAATTCCGGTGCGGATATTGTTTTTGTATGCTTAGGCGCACCTAAGCAGGAACAGTGGATTGAAAGAAACAGAGATGCACTTAAAGTACGCGTTGCGATGGGCATTGGCGGAAGTCTTGACGTATTTGCCGGAAAAGTTGAACGCGCACCTGAAATATTCTGTAAAACAGGTATGGAATGGTTTTACAGACTTTGCAAAGAACCTTGGCGTATAGGAAGAATGATGGAATTGCCTAAATTTGCGGCAACGGTAATTGCAAAAGGTAAAAAATACAAACAAGACTGATTTTAGGAGAAATTATGGGGATACTTATAGCGATTGACGGTGTTGACGCAAGCGGAAAGCAAACACAGACGGAACTTTTAAAAAAGCGTCTTGAAAATGACGAATTAAAAATAAAGTCGGTGTCTTTTCCGGCGTATGACAACCCGTCGTCAACACTTGTAAAGATGTACCTAAACGGTGAATTCGGGGACAAGCCTTCAGATGTGAATGCGTATGCCACATCAACGTTTTTTGCGGCTGACAGATTTGCAACGTATAAAACCGATTGGGGAAAGGATTACGAAAACGGCACATTGATTTTAGCGGACAGATATGTGTCGTCAAATCTTATACATCAAGCAAGCAAAATCGAAAATCAAGAAGAAAAAGACAAGTTTTTAACGTGGCTTGACGACCTTGAATACAATGTTTACGGACTTCCGCGTCCGAACGTTACGATATTTCTTGATATGCCGCCAAAGTACGGCATAGAATTAATGAAAGACAGGGCGAACAAGTCGAACGGCGGGGATAAAAAGGATATACACGAGAGTGATATATCTTATCTTCAAAAAAGCTATGATAATGCAGTATACGTATCAAAACGTTTCGGCTGGAAACATATTTCATGTGTTGAAAACGGAAAAATAAGAAGTGTCGAAGATATAAATGATGATATTTATGCTGTAATAAAGGAGCGATTATCTTGAAAAAACTGATTGCACTTTTGATAAGCGGAATAATTATGTTGCCGTGCGTAAATGCTTTTGCTAATGACGTTATAGAAGTATATATTGACGGCGAAAAATTGGAATGTGACGTTAATCCGAAGAATATTGACGAACGTGTACTTGTACCGATGAGAGCGATATTTGAGGCCTTCGGTGCAAATGTGTCGTGGGACAATAACGGCAGAACGGTTTGGGCTGAAAGAAACGGCGAATTTATATGCGTGCCTGTTGATAATCAAATTATGAGTACGGGAGTATATAATTCAGACGGCTCGGCAATTTGGGTTGACCAAATTCAGCTTGACGTACCTGCTAAAATAATTGATGACAGAACATATGTTCCGGTAAGAGCGGTTTCCGAAACTTTAGGCGCAACTGTCGGTTGGGACGGTGAAAACAACAGAGTTGTTATAGACAGCCGTATAAACGAAAGCGGTACGGTATACTATGCATCCGATTCTGACTATCAAAAGCTATATTCAGTAGACAAAAACAGTGCAAACAGACAGAAATTATCTGACAACAGCGTCTGTGAACTTGAAATGTATGACAATAATGTCTACTATTTGTCTAAAAATGACAGACACCTTTACCGAGCAAATGACATAACGGGCGAAGAGGAACTTATCAATAAAACGGTCAATAAAATTGCCGTTGATGATGGGTGGATATATTATCAGGAATCGGACGGCGGAAAAAAGAGCGGTGTTCTTTATCGTATGAATATTGACAGCGGCGACGTTGAACGACTTACGGACAATTCGGTCAGATACCCTAAAAAGTACAAGGATTACATATATTTCAACTTGGATAATGACAATATAATGTACGGAATTACTCTTGACGGAACGTCACTTGTAAAATTAAGTATGGGTGACAGTGATGTTAAGCTGTATCCGTTTAACTGTTTTTATCACGGAGATTATCTGTTTGTCGAAAACGGTGTTTGGTACGGTAATTTGATGAGAATTAGCCGTGACGGAAGTGAAGTTAAGACTTTAAATCAAATTAATTCGCTTATTTGTAACAATCAAACGTCGACAGATAAAATTCTGTTTGTAAATCAAGACAACGGAAAAGATATTTATTGTATGAACATAGACGGAACAGACCAACACTTGGTCGTAAAGGGAGATTCGTCATGGATAAATATTGAACTTATTGCACAGTGGGGAGATACGATTTATTATAAAAACCCTTTTCGTGAGGAGGTTTACCGCGTAAATCTTGACGGCAGTGACAATAATTATGTTTGTTATGCAGACGATGTGAAGACTGCGGACGGCAGACTTATAACTTCGTATAACGGACTTTATATAGGCAGTCTTGACGCAAGCGACTTGACGTGTATTTATGATAAAGAAGTAAAAAAATTCAATGTTGAAAATGATAAAATTTACTTTGTGGATAAAAAAAGCGGTAAGCTTTATACGTCCGATTTCTCCGGAAACGTAAATGTTGTAACAAATGAATCTGTCGGAGAATGGGTAAGTAATTAAGTCTGTCGACAGCTCCAAAAATCACATCTTGCGATGTGATTTTTGAGTATTTTTAGAGAAAGGTATTGACAACACAGACTTGTTATGTTAAAATAATCCTCGCAATTTAATAATGCTTTGGTATATAATTGGAAACGACACATTGTGCTTAACGATGATAACGAACAACACGGATGTGTTGTTTTTTTGCGTAAATTTAAGGAACGAGGTAAAAATTTATGCCAAAGACAAAATTTCAAAACATTATTTTCACACTGATTATGGCTTTTATTATGGTGTACGCAATGATATGCTATAATATCAGCCTGAACAAGGGACAGATGAGCAATGAGGTGTTCTTGCTTGCATTTCACGAAATGGTTATAATGTGGCCTGCCGCATTCATACTTGAGTTTTTCGCAGTCGAAAAACTTGCGACAAAGCTTGCATTCAGATTTATAAGACCGGGAGTGGATAATCCGTTCTTTATCACGCTTGCAATTTCGTCAATGATTGTATGTATTATGTGTCCGACAATGAGTATGATTGCAACATTGTTGTTTAAAAATCCGGGTAAAGAAATTGTTGCGGTATGGTTGCAAACAACAGCTATGAATTTCCCGATGGCATTGTGCTGGCAAATATTTTTTGCAGGACCGCTTGCAAGATTAATTTTCAGAACAATATTCAAAAAACAACTTCAGCAATAATAAAAAGCAGTGTTAATCACTGCTTTTTTGATTTCTCTTTTAACATACGTCTGAATTTTTGCGGTGAAACATTGTACACTTGCTTGAAAATTCTTGATAAATGCGCACTTGACGAAAAGCCTGTACGAATAGCAATTTCGTTTAAGTTTAAATTTGTTTCGGCAAGCAGGGAATGGACATTTACAAGACGCACATTGTATAAATATTGCAGAAACGTTGCACCCGTTGCTTTGTGGAAAAGTCGTGAAAAATGATATTTGCTGATATGCACGACGTCGGTTATAATGTCAAGGTTTATGTCCTCTTTATAGTGGTTGTTTATGTAATCTATCGCCGTAACTATTTCGGGCGGAGTATTTTGACTTGTGATAATTTCGGCATTTTTTGAAAGGTCTTTAATTACAGAAACAAGCTGAAAAACACTGCTCAGCGCAAGTTTTTCGGAAAGCAAACCTATTCTGTTTGAAAATGCGTCAATTTTTTTGAAGTAATCGAGAATAAGAGTAAATTGCTCATCATTAAGATGGAATACGCACGACTTGATGTTATCGAAAAGAATATCGGTTTCTGTTTTTGTCAAAATTCCGCTCAGCATATCACTGCTGAAATTCAAAACATATCTTTCGTAAAAATCAATGTCGCGGCTTTCCATATAGTGAATGTCAAACGGCTTTAAAATTACCAAATCGCCTTGCTTTAACGTGTAACAAATATCGTCAAGGAACAAGTATCTCTCACCGTCCGCCTGCAAATATATTTCATATGCGTCATGGTAGTGCTGTATCTTCATATCATATTTTTCCGATGATTTAACGTGATTTATATACATTTCCGAAAACGGAAAAAACACAGCATTTAACATATACAATATCCTTTCAAATTTATACTATACAGATATTTTAACATTAAACATCAAAATAATCAACAAAATACTTGCAGATTAAGTCAATTATAAGTTATAATAATTTTATATATGAAGGGAGAGTAGAAGATGAGCAAGATTTTAAATATGTTAATGGCATTTGTTATGTCATTCGGAATATCGGGAAGTAATGTAAACCCGTCGGATATACCCGAAAATTCAAATTTTGAGGTGCATTTTATAGATGTAGGACAAGCTGATTCGGCGCTTATAGAATGTGACGGCGAAACGATGATGATAGACGGCGGAAATGTTGCGGACAGTAATGTGGTAGCGGCATATTTAAAGAAAGAAGATGTTACGGAGCTTAATTATGTTGTGTGTTCTCATGCTCATGAGGACCATGTCGGCGGTTTGTCAGGTGCGTTGTCGGTAACAAAAGCGGACAACATATATGCACCGAAAACAAAGGCGAATACAAAGGCATATAAAAATTTCAAGAAAAAAGCCGAAGAACAAAATGTTGAAATCAAGCACCCGAATGTCGGTGACGAAATTCAGCTTGGCAGCAGTACGGTTGAATTTTTAGGACCTGTTGACGAAAACGGCAAGGATTTAAACAGTACGTCAATAGTATTAAAAATCACATACGGAAACACATCATTCTTATTTACGGGTGACGCCGAAAGCGACGAGGAAGAAGAAATATTAAACAGCGGTGCGGATTTAAAATCAACGGTGCTTAAAGTCGGTCATCACGGTTCGAGAACGTCAACGTCATATCCGTTTTTGCGTGAAGTTATGCCGCAGTATGCCGTGATAAGTGTAGAAAAAGGCAATTCATACGGTCACCCTAATGAAGACACTTTAAGTAAACTAAGTGACGCGGGTGTGGAAGTGTATCGCACCGATGAAAGCGGCGATATTGTAATGACAAGTGACGGAAACAGTATAAATATAGTTACGGCAAAATAAAAGGCAGACGTTTCGTCTGCCTTTTATATTATCTGAGTTTAACTGATATATCCTTATTTCTGTCACATACCAAAACACCGTCTTTAACTTCAAGTTCGGCAACTTGAATTGACGTTCTGCGTTCGTTTCCGATATTATTTTCAAGCATATTTTTTTGCCTGTCAGGGTGAGTGAAGTAGAAAATATATGCGTTATTATCTGTTACATATACATCGGCGTGATTTGCGATAACTCCGTCATCTTCTCTTGTACCGCCTACGTCAAGAATACGACTGCTTTGCTTTGCCCAAGTTGTAAGGTCGTCCGAATAATAGACGTCCAAACCGCTCCAACAGTCGGTTATAAGCCAATACTTACCGCCAAATCCAAATACATTAGCGCCCTCGTGCGGAACATCATCGGCGGCACAGCCTTTAACTTCCCAATTATATAAGTCTTTGCTGTCGGCAAAATATGTATGAGAGCCGTTCCGCTCGTCCTTGTACCACATTCTGAAAATACCGTTCGATAGTCTGAATACACAAGCGTCAATAATCTTTTCTGATGAAAGGTTAAGCTTGCTTTCAAAATTCCAATCAATCAAATTTTTTGATGTGTAGTGAAGAATGTAACGAGGGTGATTCCAGTCGGCAGGAATTCCCGGAACATAGCTTACATACATATGATAAAGCTCTCCGAAACGTATAACCTCCGGTGCCCAATATGTATTTTTGCCTTCGCCGTATTCAAGGCCTTTGCATATGCCTATATATTCCCATGAATTGCCGTTGTCTTTACTTTCCGCAATTCCTATATCAGTACCGTGTACCCACATTACGCCTTCTTCTTCAACGTCTGCGCGTCTTGCGGTGTAAAGCATATAATGAGTGCCTGTTTCTTCATTATATATAACGACAGGGTCGGCGGCTCCGTTATGAATAGGGTCTTTAAACAATGGTGCGTTTGCTGTTTTCATAATCTATAATCCTTTCTTTATTTGTGAATATTTTTATGATATAATATAAAAATATAATAGTCAATACAAAATTTGATTTTCACTGATATTTTTATAAAATTAAGGTGTATTTAAGGTTTATACAGTATTATTTAAGAGGTGATAGAAATGGAATTTCATACAATAGAACCCATATACGATAAAAATTCAAAAATACTTATACTCGGCAGTTTTCCGTCTGTAAAATCACGTGAAGCAAACTTTTTCTACGGTCATCCGCAGAACAGGTTTTGGAAGGTGCTTGCGAATGTTATGAATGACGTCTGTCCGGGCACGACAGAGGAGAAAAAAGCATTTTTGATAAAACATAATATTGCGGTTTGGGACGTTATTGCAAGCTGTGACATAGAAGGTTCGTCCGACAGCTCTATAAAAAATGTTACGCCGAATGATTTAAGACGGATTTTACAAACGGCTGAAATTAAAAAAATCTTTACAAACGGAAATACCGCGTATAAATTGTTTGTAAAATACAATTCTGACTTAAATGCGGTAAAACTGCCGTCTACAAGCCCTGCAAACGCAATGTTTTCGCTTGAAAAATTAATCGAATATTGGCGAGTTTTAAAAGATTTTACATAAATTTAAGATAGGCTTGAATACAATTTTACATAGATTATATATAATTAGCTTAGAGGATTTTATAAAATATAAATAAGGGGATAAAATTATGAACATTTTTGGTTTATTTTCATTGTTCGGAGGACTGGCGATGTTCCTTTACGGAATGAACGTAATGGGCAGCGGTCTTGAAAAGCTTGGCGGCGGTAAGTTTGAACAGATACTTGAAAAACTTACGTCAAATCCTATAAAAGGTGTTGTTTTGGGTGCTGCCGTTACGGCGGTTATACAGTCATCTTCAGCTACTACGGTTATGGTTGTAGGTTTTGTAAACTCAGGCATTATGAAACTCGGACAGGCTATCGGTATTATAATGGGTGCAAATATCGGTACGACTGTTACATCATGGATATTGAGCCTTTCCGGTATACAGGGGGACAGCTTTTGGATTCAACTCTGTAAGCCGGCTAACTTCACTCCGGTTTTAGCACTTATCGGTATTGTATTTACAATGGCTGCAAAGAGCGACTCTAAGAAGAATATCGGTAACATACTTCTTGGTTTTGCGGTACTTATGTTCGGTATGGAAACAATGTCGGCGGCTGTTGAGCCTTTAAAAGATGTTGAGGCATTTACAAACATACTTACAATGTTCCAAAATCCTATTTTAGGTGTGCTTGCAGGTGCTGTTTTAACGGCTGTTATACAATCGTCATCTGCATCTGTCGGTATACTTCAGGCACTTTCTTCTACGGGTAAAATAACGTTCGGTGCGGCAATTCCTATAATTATGGGACAAAATATAGGTACTTGTGTGACTGCACTTATATCATGTATCGGTGCAAGCAAAAACGCAAAACGTGCCGCAATGGTGCATTTGTATTTCAATATTATAGGTACGGTTTTATTCCTTGTATTATTCTATGCGGCAAACGCAATCTTCAATTTTGCATTTGTAAGCGATTCTGTTACACCGTTTAATATCGCAATAGTTCATACGATATTCAATGTTGTTGCAACGGCTGTATTGTTGCCGTTTAACAAGTTACTTGAAAAATTGGCAAGAATGACAATTAAAGAGGGTGCGGAAGAAAGCACATTCGGTTTGCTTGACGAAAGATTTTTGCAGACTCCGTCATTCGCTGTTGAACAATGTATGACGCTTGCTACAAATATGGCATATATGGTAAAAGAGAGCTTTACCATGGCACAGGAATGTGTTGCAAAGTATTCAGAGTCGATAGATAAGAAAATTATAGAAACAGAAAATCTTGCCGATGAATATGAGGACGCACTCGGTGCATATCTTGTAAAGCTTTCGGCAAAGAGCTTGAATGAGTCGGATTCACAGAAAGTTTCAATACTTCTTCACGCAATATCAGATTTTGAGAAAATGACGGACTATACCGCCGATTTGGTATTTACGGCGAGAGAAAAACGTGATAAAGACGTTCATTTCTCCGACAAGGCAAGACAGGAAATCACTATAATGGTTAATGCCGTCGGTGAAATTATCGACCTTACAATCAGTGCATTTTCAAAGGACGATGTTAAACTTGCTAATAAAGTTGAGCCTTTGGAGGACGTTATCGATAGACTTAGAAATGACCTTAAAAACCGTCATATAAAGCGTATGCAAGAGGGCAGATGCAGTGTAAATCAAGGTTTTGTATTTACCGATTACATTACCGCACTTGAAAAAATATCTGATCACTGTGCAAACGTTGCTGCAGCTATTATTGAACTCAATGACGAAAATTATGATGTGCATCACGTTATGAGTAACAGACGAAACAATCCTGAATATAAAGAATTGTGCGTTGAATTCGGTAAAAAGTATATATTGCCGTTTTCGGTATCGTCAGAAGTTGAATAATTTATAAATGGGGGATTGCTTTATGGATTTGATTTATTGCGTCGAAGATGATGAGGGAATAAGAGATTTAATAACGTATGCAGTGAAATCAGCAGGGTTTGAGGCAGAGGGCTTTGAAAGTGCCTCAGATTTTGAAAAACGACTTGGCGAGCGTTTGCCGTCAATGGTGCTTTTGGATATAATGCTGCCCGACAAGGACGGAATTGCCATACTGAAAGACATACGAAACAACGATACGACTAAAAATGTTCCTGTTATTATGATAACAGCCAAAGGTACTGAAAGTGACAAAGTCAAAGGCTTTGAATACGGAGCGGACGACTATGTAACAAAGCCTTTCGGCGTTATGGAACTTATTTCAAGAATTAAAGCAGTCCTTCGCAGGAGCGGTCCGCAAGCCGGTTCTGATATAATCGAATACAAGGGTATCATTTTGGACAACCAAAGCAGGAATGTAAAGGTTGACGGAAAGGATATTGCGATAACGTTTAAAGAATTTGAACTTCTTAAATATCTTCTGAAAAACAAAGGCACAGTTGTGCCGAGAGAGGTTTTGCTTGAAAAAATATGGGGTTATCACTTTGAGGGTGAAAGCAGAACGCTGGACGTTCATATAGGAAGTTTAAGACATAAACTCGGCGAAAAGGGTAAGTGTATCGAAACTATAAGAAATGTAGGATATAAGATATGAGAAAAGCTATAAACGGCACGCTGAAAATTCTTACAATATCATCAGTTATAGTAAGTATGCTGCTTATTTTGGTGGCATTTTGTACACAGTATTCGATAAAAGAAAAATCAGATTTAAAATCAAGAACAAATATATTGGCACAATGTTTAGATGGTTATGATGAAGACATTGAAATTAATATATTAACCAAAATGTATGATAATGTATCCGATATTCGAGTGACGCTTATCAAATCAGACGGTACGGTTATTTATGATAACGAGGCGGATACAACTACAATGGAAAACCATTTTGAACGACCGGAAGTTAAACAAGCCGTTACATACGGAAACGGAAGCAGTAGCCGTAATTCCGAAACGATTGGTGAAAAAATATATTATTATGCCGTAAAATTGAATAACGGCAGTATATTAAGAATGTCACAGCCGACAAAAGTAATAATGTATATGGTTTTGACCATAATGCCGATAGTTATTATTATTTTAATATGCATTATTGCGGTTTCGTTTGTGAGTGCAAAGCATTTGACGAAATATATTTTAGATCCGATCAATGAAGTGGATATAAATAATATAGGCAAGGCAGAGATATATGACGAGTTGAAACCGTTTTTTGCAAGAATAGCAAATCAAAATGCGGAAAAAGAAAAGACGGAAAAAATCAGACGTGAATTTACCGCAAACGTTTCGCACGAGCTTAAAACACCGCTTACAACCATTTCGGGATATGCACAAATGATAAGCAACGGTATGGCAAAGACGGAGGACATCAAGGAGTTCGGCAGAAAGATAGAAAAAGAGTCCGACAGACTTCTTACTCTTATAGATGATATAATAAATCTATCAAATATTGACGAACAGGGAAGTATTGAAAATCCGGAAAATATCGACCTTTCACTGGTTACGGAAGAGGCGATATGTGTTCTTGAAAAAGCCGCAAAAGAACGCGGTATTCAGATTTATTATACGAAGATACCGACATTCATAAAAGGTAACGTGACATTGGTGAGTGAGCTTGTATATAACTTGCTTGATAATGCGATAAAGTATAATAAGGATAACGGAAAAATAACCGTATTTGTCGGAGAGTCGGCAAAGGGCGTGGAACTGTCCGTAAAGGATACGGGTATAGGAATACCGCCCGAAGATACGGAAAGAATATTTGAACGTTTTTATCGCGTTGATAAAAGCCACTCAAAAAAAGTCGGCGGTACAGGCTTGGGACTTTCAATAGTAAAGCACGTTTGTGCCTGCCATAATGCGACTATACGCGTAAAGAGCAAAGTCGGCAAAGGTACAACTATTTATGTTACGTTTCCGAATAACGTGAACAATTAATGAACAAAATATGAACTTTGAAAAGGGTTTATTGACATTGATATTAATAATGTGTATAATATGTAGCGTACTACAAAAAAAGTGTAGTACGCTACATTTTTTGTGAGGAGGTGTATTTGTGAAAAAGAAAGGTATAGGCTTTTATTTTAAGAGGATAGATGAGATTATGTCTATGGCGGCAAATGCACATCTGAAGAAATACGATATAACCTGTTCGCAGGCAAATATACTTTTTTATATGCTTGAAAAGGGCAAGAATGTTGTAATGCAAAAGGAGATTGAACAGGAATTTGGATTAAGACATTCCACGATTATCGGACTTTTAAAGCGTATGGAGAAGAATAATTTTGTGCGTGTTGAGGTAAATCCAGAGGACCATAGATGCAGACAGGTTATTTTGCTTGACAAGGCTTTTGAGCTTGGCAGAGAAATGAAAGAACACAGAAAGTATATGGATTCGTTGATAACAGGTGCATTAAATGATGAGGAGGAAAAAGAACTCAAAAAACTTTTAACAAAGGTTTACGAACATATGTACCAAGACAATGATAAGTGTGAAAAATAGGGTATATTTTTACCTTAATATGTAGCGTACTACATTTTTAAAGGAGGAATTAGATGATAAAGACATTATTAAAAAGTGTAAGAGAGTATAAACGTGATTCGATTCTTGCACCGATTTTTGTTACTCTTGAAGTTATTATGGAAGTTGTAATACCGCTTCTTATGGCTATGCTTATTGACAAGGGTATTGACGCTGGAAATATGAATTACATATTGAAAATAGGTATCGCCCTTGCAATTTCATGTGTAATTTCATTGGTTTTCGGTGCATTGTCGGGTAAATTTGCGGCGAGTGCATCGGCAGGTTTTGCGAAGAATTTGAGAAAGGATATGTTCTATAATGTACAGAACTTCTCATTTTCAAATATTGATAAATTCTCTGCATCAAGTATCGTAACAAGACTTACAACTGATATAACGAACGTACAAAATGCTTATCAGATGATAGTCAGAATTGCGGTAAGAGGTCCGATAATGATTATATTCTCGCTTATTATGGCGTTTGGTATAAATCATAAACTTTCACTTGTATTCTTGCTTGCAATTCCTGTTTTGGGCGGCGGATTGTATTTTATAATGACTCACGCACACCCGATATTTGAACGAGTATTCAAGATATACGATAAACTTAACAACGTTGTACAGGAAAATTTGAGAGGTATAAGAGTTGTTAAATCATTTGTAAGAGAAGATTTCGAAGAAAAGAAATTTAAAAACGTTTCTGAAGATATATACGATGACTTTGTAAAAGCCGAAAAACTTTTGGCATTTAACGCACCGCTTATGCAGTTCGCGGCATACGGCTGTATGCTTTTCATATCGTGGTTCGGTGCAAAGCTTATCGTTGCGTCAACTATGACAACAGGTGAGCTTACAAGCCTTATTGCATATACAATGCAAATTCTTATGAACCTTATGATGCTTTCAATGGTGTTCGTAATGATTACAATGGCAAGAGCGTCATCTGAAAGAATCGTCGAAATACTTGACGAAAAGAGCGATCTTACAAATCCTGAAAATCCTGTATATGAAATTAAAAACGGCGATATTTCATTCAGAAATGTAAACTTCGGATATTCAAAGAAAAAGAGAAAACTCTGCCTTAAGAATATAAATCTTGATATTAAATCGGGTGAAACTGTCGGAATTATAGGCGGTACGGGAAGTTCAAAGTCAAGCCTTGTACAGCTTATCCCAAGACTTTACGATACAACCGACGGTGAAGTGATTGTCGGTGACAGAAACGTAAAGGAATATGATATTGAGTCATTGCGTGACGAGGTTGCAATGGTACTTCAGAAAAATGTGTTGTTCTCCGGAACAATCAAAGAAAACTTGCGTTGGGGTAATGACCACGCAACAGATGAAGAAATCGAAAGAGTATGTAAGCTTGCACAAGCCGATGAATTTATTCAGACATTCCCTGATAAGTATGATACTTATATCGAACAGGGCGGTTCAAATGTATCGGGCGGTCAGAAACAAAGACTTTGTATCGCAAGAGCTTTGTTAAAGAAACCGAAAATCCTTATTTTGGACGACAGTACAAGTGCGGTTGATACAAAGACAGATGCAAGTATCAGACGTGCGTTCCGTGAAGAAATACCGAACACGACAAAGATTATTATTGCACAGAGAATTTCATCTGTCGAAGACGCAGATAAGATAATTGTTATGGATAACGGTGAAATAAACGGAATAGGTACTCACGAAGAACTTTTGAAGAACAACGAAATATATAGGGAAGTATATAATTCACAGGTGAAAGGAGGCGGTGACGATGAATAAACACGGTGCACAAAATACCGGTAAGACGATCAAACGTATTCTTTCATATATGAAGAAATACAAATTCAGATTTATCTTTGTATTGATATGTATATTGCTGAGTGCCGTTGCAAACGTTGCCGGCTCAATGTTTATCGGTACGCTTATCGATGACTATATAACACCGCTTTTGGGCAGTACAAACCCTGTATTCACGGGCTTGCTTAAAGCAATCTGCGTAATGGGTATTGTGTATTTAGTGGGAATACTTGCTACATTGTTTTATAACAGAACAATGGTATCAATCGCACAAGGTGTGTTAAAGAAAATTCGTGACGATATGTTTACTCATATGCAGAAATTGCCGATTAAGTATTTCGATACACATACTCACGGCGATATAATGAGTTACTACACAAACGATACAGATACTCTAAGACAGATGATGGCACAGAGTATTCCGCAGATGTTTTCGTCGGCGGTTACAATTATATCGGTAGTCGTTGCGATGTTTATATCGAATGTTTATCTTGCAATATTTGTGTTGGTGTTTGCGACCTGTATGATGTTTGTAATAAAGAAAATTGCAGGAGCGAGCGGAAGATTTTTTGTAAAACAACAGCAGTCCATCGGTAAGGTAAACGGTTATATCGAAGAAATGATTAACGGTCAGAAGGTCGTTAAGGTGTTCTGTCACGAAGAACATTCAAAAGAAGATTTTGATAAGATTAACGAAGAGCTTTGTGAAAACGCAACAGAGGCTAATAAATACGCAAATATCCTAATGCCGATTATGGCTAATTTAGGTAACCTGCAGTATGTGCTTATAGCTATTATCGGCGGTGCACTTGCACTAAACGGTGTTGCGGGACTTACACTTGGCGTTATAGCGTCATTTTTGCAACTTTCAAAATCATTTACAATGCCGATAAACCAAATATCGCAACAGCTTAACTCAATCGTTATGGCACTTGCCGGAGCGGAGAGAATATTTAATCTTATGGATGAAGAAGTTGAACAGGACAACGGCGATGTTACACTTGTCAATGTTAAGTACGACAGAAACGACAATATAGTTGAAACGGAAGAAAAGACATATATGTGGGCTTGGAAAGAAGTTCAAAAGGACGGCAGTGTTAAATACACACGTCTTACGGGTGAAGTTAAATTCTTCGATGTTGATTTCGGATATAATCCCGAAAAGATTGTACTGCATGATATAACATTGTATGCCGACCACGGCGAAAAGGTTGCGTTTGTCGGTGCGACAGGTGCGGGTAAGACTACGATTACCAATCTTATAAATCGTTTCTATGATATTGCCGACGGTACGATAACTTATGACGGAATTAATATTAACCGCATCAAAAAGAAAGATTTAAGACGTTCGCTCGGTATCGTTTTACAGGATACAAACTTGTTTACAGGTACAATTAAGGAAAATATCCGATACGGTAATCTTGACGCAACGGACGAAGAAGTTTATGCGGCGGCAAGACTTGCGAATGCAGACGAATTTATAAATATGTTGCCTGACGGATATGATACAGTTATTTCGGGTGACGGCGGCAGCTTGTCGCAAGGTCAAAGACAGCTTTTGTCAATCGCAAGAGCGGCGGTTGCAGACCCTCCTGTAATGATACTTGACGAAGCAACTTCAAGTATTGATACAAGAACAGAGGCGATAGTTCAAAGAGGTATGGACGCACTTATGACGGGACGTACAGTATTTGTTATCGCACACAGACTTTCAACGGTAAGAAATTCAGATGTAATTATGGTGCTTGAACTCGGAAGAATTATCGAACGCGGTAATCACGAACAGCTTATTGCACAAAAGGGTAAGTATTATCAACTTTACACAGGTGCATTTGAACTTGAATGATTGTTTGAAACGTGAAAAATCCGAACTAATACCCATTTGTTTAATACAAATGGGTATTTTAATATGAAAGTATAATATATTTTGTTGCTTTTTTCTACAATGTACTTGACGATAGAGGCGAATTTTGTTAAAATTATAATAATGGTTAAATAACGAGGAGGATTACATAATGAAAAAGTTAATGCTTGGAAATGAAGCGGTTGCACGCGGTGCTTATGAGGCCGGTGTAAGCGTTGTTTCCTCATATCCCGGCACACCGAGTACCGAGATTACAGAAAATATAGTTAAATATGACGATATATACGTTGAATGGGCGCCGAATGAAAAGGTTGCGGCAGAAGTTGCAATCGGTGCGTCAATCGCCGGTGCAAGAAGTATGTCTTGTATGAAACACGTCGGTCTTAACGTAATGGCTGACCCTGTTTTCACTGCAAGCTATACAGGAGTAAACGGTGGTCTTGTATTGTGCGTTGCCGATGACCAAGGTATGCACTCATCACAGAATGAACAGGATTCACGTCACTATGCAAAGGCATCTAAAATACTTATGTTAGAGCCGTCTGACAGCGGAGAATGTAAGGAGTTCACAAAGACTGCATATGAACTTTCCGAAAAATACGATACACCTGTATTTTTAAGACTTTCAACAAGAGTTTCTCATTCACAGAGTCTTGTTGAGGAAGAAGAAAAGCAGGAAGTTGCATTAAAGGATTACGAGAAAAATCCGCAGAAGTATGTAATGATGCCGGGTAATGCGATAAAGCGTCACGTTGTCGTTGAGGACAGAATAAACGCACTAAAGGAAATGGCTGAAACATCACCTCTTAACAGAGTTGAAGAAAACGGCTCAAAAATCGGTATTATCGCAGGCGGTATCGCATATATGTATGCAAAAGAAGCACTTGGCGATAAGGCTGATTATTTGAAAATCGGTATAGTTTATCCGCTACCTGAAAAGAAGATAAAAGAATTTGCGTCAAAGTATGATAAAGTTTTCGTTATCGAAGAACTTGACCCTGTTATCGAAGATTTCTGTAAGAGCGTTGGAGTTGATGTAATAGGCAAGGACGTATTTACACTTAAAGGCGAATATACACCGTCAATGATTAAGAAAGCTGTTTTGGGTACAGACGCACCTGAATTTGATGTTATAGACGAGCCTACACCTGTTCGTCCTCCTGTAATGTGTGCAGGTTGTCCGCACAGAGGTACATTCTATGTACTAAAGAAACTCGGTCTTGTTGTTTCGGGCGATATAGGCTGTTATACACTTGGTGCAACACCTCCTCTGCAAAGCGTTGACACAACAATTTGTATGGGTGCTTCAATCAGTGCCGCACACGGTATGGCAAAAGCAAGAGGTGCTGAATTTAATAAGAAACTTGTATCAGTAATCGGCGATTCAACATTTATGCACTCGGGTATTACAGGTCTTGTTGACATTGTATACAACAAGGGTAACAATACTGTTATAATTCTTGACAACTCAATCACAGGTATGACAGGTCACCAGGATAACCCTACAACAGGTTACACAATCCGTAAGGAAGAAACAAAGCAAGTTAATTTGATAACACTTTGCAAGTCAATCGGTATTGAACACGTTGTCGTTGCAGACCCGTTTGACGTAAAGAATTTTGAAAAGGTCGTAAAAGAAGAAGTTGAAAGAGAAGAACCTTCGGTTATTATCGCACAAAGACCTTGCGCACTTCTTCCGAATATGCGTAAAAAGTATTCGGGTCACTGTCACATCACAAACAAGTGTAAGAAGTGTAAGATGTGTATGAAACTCGGCTGTCCTGCAATTTCATTAGACGGCGATACTGTTAAGATTGACACAACACAGTGTAACGGCTGCGGACTATGTACAAATGTCTGTCCGTTTGGTGCGATTGAAAAGGAGGAAAAGTAGAATGAACATAATGATAGTCGGTGTCGGCGGACAAGGTACACTTCTTGCAAGCCGTATACTTGGTAAGGTTGCAATTAAAGAGGGTTATGACGTTAAAGTCAGCGAGGTTCACGGTATGAGCCAACGCGGCGGTAGTGTTGTTACATATGTAAAGTACGGTGATAAGGTTTATTCACCTATTATAGACCGCGGTGAGGCGGATTTGATTTTGGCGTTTGAAATGCTTGAGGCTATGCGTGCTTTGCCTTATTTGAAAAAAGGTGGTAAGATGATTGCCAATACTCAAAAAATGAATCCTATGCCTGTAATCACAGGTGCTATGGAATATCCTGAAAATATTGAAGAAAAACTTAGTGCAAAGATTAATTTGCAGGCTGTAGACGCACTTTCTCTTGCGGAAAAGGCAGGTACAATCAAAGCTGTAAACGTAGTTTTAATCGGACTTTTGGCAAAGAGTATGGACGTAGATAAAAATGTTTGGATTGACGTTATAAAGGAAACTGTTCCGGAAAAATTCCTTGATGTCAATATTAAAGCGTTTGAACTTGGATATGAACTTTAAGGAGTAAAAAGTGCAATTATTGATTAAAACTCTACATGATTTATTCACTACCTATATAGGTTGGACAGTCGCAATTATTGTTGTTTGGGCTGTTATAGCGGCAGTGCTTATAAGAAACAAAAAGAAAAAGTAAAGGAGATGTACCCAATGGGAATGTATCAGCCGGAAATTGAAACAATGGACAGAAACGAGCTTGAAAAACTTCAGCTTGAAAGACTTCAAAAACAGGTAAAGAATGTTTATGAAAATGTTCCGATGTACAGAGAAAGAATGGATAAAAAGGGTGTAAAGCCTGAGGATATAAAAGAACTTAAAGATCTTGCAAAGTTGCCTTTTACAACAAAGCAGGACTTGAGAGATTATTATCCGTTTGAGCTTTTTGCGGCAGACAAAAAGGATATTGTAAGAATACACGCATCGTCGGGTACAACAGGCAGACAGATTGTAGCCGGTTATACAAGAAACGACCTTGATATGTGGGCAGACTGTATGGCAAGACAGATTGCGGCGGCAGGCGGCGATGAAAATTCGGTTGTCCAGGTGTCATACGGTTACGGCTTGTTCACAGGCGGTTTGGGTGCACACGGTGGTTCTGAAAGAATCGGTGCTATGACAATCCCTACATCATCGGGTAACACCGAAAGACAAATCAGACTTATGATTGAACTCGGTGCAACTCACCTTTGCTGTACTCCGTCATACGCAATGTATCTTGGCGAAACAATAAACGAAATGGGCGTTAAAGACCAACTTAGTCTAAAAGCAGGTATATTCGGTGCAGAGCCTTGGACGGAAGATATGCGTCATCAGATTGAGCAGTCGCTTGGTATAAAGGCATATGACGTATACGGACTTACCGAAATCACAGGCCCTGGTGTATCTTATGAATGTTCTGCTCAAAATGGTATGCACGTTTGTGAAGATATGTTTATTCCTGAAATTATCGACCCTGATACAGAAGAAGTACTTCCTCCGGGTTCATTCGGTGAACTTGTTTTCACAACAATTACAAAAGAGGGTATGCCGATGATGCGTTACAGAACGCGTGACTTATGCGTACTTGATTATGAAAAATGCGAATGTGGAAGAACACTTGTAAGAATGAAGAAACCTGCAGGAAGAACCGACGATATGCTTATTATAAGAGGTGTAAACGTATTCCCGTCACAGATTGAAGAAGTACTTTTGAAAATCGGCGGCGATATTACTCCTAACTATCAGATTATTGTCGGCAGAGAAAATAACACAGATACTCTTGAAGTACAAGTCGAAATGTCGGAGGGCATGCTTTCTGATGATGTTAAGTCTGTTGCGGCGATTGAAAAGAATATCGTTGCAAAATTACGCAGTACGTTGGGACTTGGCGCAAAGGTAACGCTTGTTGAACCGAAAACCATCACAAGAAGTGAGGGTAAGGCAAAGAGAGTTATAGATAACCGTAAACTTCACGATTAATAGGGAGGTAAAAGCTATGAAACTGATTAAACAAATATCTGTTTTTGTGGAAAATAAATCGGGCAGACTTTCGGATATACTTAATGTAATAGGAAAGAACGGTATTGACATCAGTGCATTGTCGATTGCGGATACTACTGATTTCGGTATTGTGAGAATGATTGTAAACGACCCGGATAAAGCGGCTGAAATTCTAAAGAGCAATAATCTTGTCGTAAAGGTTACGGACGTTATTGCACTTGCGGTTGCTGATAAACCGGGCGGACTTGCAGGTGAAATTGAAAAACTTAAAAATGCAGGTATTTCTATTGAATATATGTATGCATTTATCGGTAAGAGCGATAAGGGCGCACTTGTAATTGTTCGTGTTGAAAATCCCGAAAAGGCACTTGAAGTGCTTAAAGACGAAAATGTAACGGTTGTTTCACCTGAAGAAGTTTACAGAATGTAAAACAACTTTTGCAAAATAACGATATTTTAAGAGCAGTAATCTATGATTACTGCTTTTTTTGTATGTAAAAATGCACAAAAAAAGAATATTAAAATATACAAGCTGTACAGTTGTCACAAGGAAAAGCAATTTTTGCAATATTTAAAACAAGATATGCAATTCTTTAATGTTTAAAATTTGATATAATTAAATCAATCGTTAAAGCATATAAAAGAGGAGGAAATGAGAAATGAAGAAAAAAATAAGTATTTTTTGTTCACTGCTGTTGGCATTACAGATGATGTTGTCATTAGCGGTAGTTCCGGTTTTTGCAGACGAAGAACTAACTTCTGCTGTATACGAAGAACCGGAAAGTCCGGCGGTTACATATAATATGAACGTCGACTGGAAGTTCAAAAAAGCGGCAGACGGAAGTGAATATCCGCTTGCTAAGGCATCGGCAAGCGTCGCAAAAGACGGAAAGAACTTTTACGATGCAGATTATGATGACAGCGATTGGGATACGGTCAGTGTACCGCATCCGATAAACGCGGAAGATTCATTCGACGGTGCTTGTTACGATGCCGGTGAGGCAGGACTTTACAGAGGTTTTATGTTTTACAGAAAGCATATAACAATCCCTGAATCAGATGCAGGAAAGAAACTTTTCCTTGAATTTGAGGCAGTAAGAAACTCTGTTTACCTATATGTAAACGGCGAAATAGTCGGTTACTATGAGGCAGGTATCGCGGCAACAGGCTTTGATATTACAGACTATGTTAAACCGGGTCAAGACAACCTTATAGCAGTTGCGACAGATAACGCGGCTGACAGAGGTCAGTCTGACACAACAAAGGTAACAAAAGAAACAAAACCGGGCAGTGAACCGGGTGCGGCAGACGGTAACGGTTATCAATGGAACACAAAGGACTTCAACGAAGTTCAAGGCGGTATCACAGGTGACGTAATCCTTTACGCAAAGGGTAAGACTTATCAGACTTTGCCGCTATACAATAACCTTAAAACAAAAGGTAACTATATTTATGCGACAGACTTTGATATAAGAGGAAAGTCGGCAACAATCACAGTTGAGGGCGAAGTAAGAAATGAAGATGCAGATAAGGACGTTACGTTGGAAGTAAATGTCGTTGAAATGGTTGACCCTAACAAGGACTCAACAGATGCTGACGCAGATCATACAAAGCAACCTTATTTGAGATATTCATTTAAAAGTGACGCAACATCGGTTAAGACAGCAAAAGATACAGGTGCAGATTCTCACTTTATGACAACAGTACCTGACGACGCTTATGACGATAACCCTGCGGCAACAAGCACAGAAACTGTTGACGTAACAAAAATTGTTGCAAGTGCAAAATGTGAAGATATGAAGTTCTGGAGCCCTGATTCTCCAAACTTATATGACGTATATACAGTCCTAAAGGACAGCGAAGGAAATGTACTTGACGTTCAAAAGACAACAACAGGTTTCCGCAAGGTTGAATATGATATAAACGACGGCGGTCTGAAGATTAACGACCAGCCTGTATGGCTTACAGGTTACGCACAGCGTTCAACAAATGAGTGGGCTGTAATCGGTGTGGCAAACGATTGGTTGCAAGACCTTGATATGCAATGGATCAAGGAATCTAATTCAAACTTTATCCGTTGGATGCACGTTGCGCCGAAGCCGTCACAAATTCGTTCGGGTGATAAGTACGGTGTAGTATCGGCGTGTCCGGCAGGTGATAAAGAGGCTGACGTTGACGGAAGAGCATGGGATCAGCGTGTTGAGGCAATGCGTGACGCAATGATTTATTTCAGAAACTCGCCATCGGTAATTTTCTGGGAAGCAGGTAACAACGCAGTTACGGCGGCACACCAACAGGAAATGACAGACCTAAAGAATACTCTTGACCCTAACGGTGAAAGATTCTGCGGTTGCCGTACAATTTCATCAACAGACCAAATTCAAGCGGCTGATTATGTCGGCACAATGCTTAACAGACATGCAAGCAATGCAAAGGCATCAATGGCGGCTATAAAGAAGTACGTTCCTATTATGGAAACAGAATATGCCCGTGAAGAGGCTCCGAGACGTGTATGGGATGACTTTTCACCACCTGACTATGATTACAGAAACAAGTGGCTTGGTTCAGGTGCGTCAAAGACGGACGGTTATGATATACATGACCTTACATCGGAAGATTTTTCATTGGTAGACGCAAGAGCGTACAATGAATTTTATTCAGACCGTGTAGGCGGTTTATCAGGTAATGACTACTATTCGGCTGCGGCTATGATGGTATGGTCAGACTCAAATATGCATAACAGAAACACAGGTACTGAAAACTGCCGTACATCAGGTAAGGTTGACCCTGTAAGAATAAAGAAAGACGTATTCTATACAATGCAGACAATTCAGTCAACGACACCTAAATTGCATATCGTAGGTCACTGGAATTATCCGCAGCTTAGCGACGATACATACAACTATCCGCTAAAGTCGTACAACGGTACATATTGGGAAGAAACAGGCGAATACGGCAAACGTGATCCTAAGAACAAGACAGTTTACGTTATCGGTTCGGCAGGTCTTTCAAAGGTTGAACTTTACGTTAATGATAAGCTAAAGGGTACATCAACAAAGCCTGACAGCACATTTATATATTCATTTTCAGGTATTGATGTAACAGAATCGGGTACAGTTAAGGCTGTTGCATATGACGCAAGAGATGAAGTTGTTGCAGAAGACTATATCTCAACAACAGGCGAGGCAACAACATTGAAGATTACTCCTGTTGCAGGCCCTGACGGACTTATCGCAGACGGCAGTGATATTGCATACTTTGACGTTGCAGTAGTAGATAAAGACGGAAACACTTGTCCGCTTGCATATGACAAGATTAATCTTTCATTAAACGGTGAAGGTGTTCTTCTTGGCGGTTACAACAGCGGTGTAGGCGACAAGATTACAACAAACAACACTGATTACTGCTATGCAGAATGTGGTACAAACAGAATATTTGTTCGTTCAACAAGAAATGCAGGTGCAATTACTCTATCAGCATCTCTTGAAGGTCAAGCGCCTGTAACGGCTACAATCAACTCAACAGATGACCTTGAAATGACAGGCGGTTTGACAACAAAAATGCAACGTTCATTTGCACAAGGCGACGTTGCACAGGTAATTCAACAAACAGTTCCGTCACTAAAGACGCTTGGCAGCAGTGCAACTGCTGATTTCTCAGATGACGGCAATACATACACAATCGACCCTGACGAAGACGTTGATAAGTATGAAATGAAGCTTAACGGCACAGCAATAACAGGATATACAAAATCACCGTACAGACCTGATACAACAACAGGCGTATTGTGTGACGCAATCAAGACTTTGGAGGCTTTAAAGAAAGTCAATCCGAATATTGAATACACAATTCAAACAGAGGGTGACGTTCCGTCATACACAGACGGCAGCTTGCCGATTGTTTCAATCACAGGCGGTTTGAAAGACGGTTACACACAAATTGATATTCAAAACGGTTCAACAACTTTGTTTGTAAACAAGGGTGTTGACAAGAACCTGTTAAATGCTCAGATTGAGTATAAAGACGGTGAACTTGTATCGGATATAGGTGCTGTACTTGGCTACCTTGACGGTGTAAGTTACAATATGAACACAAATACAAAGACTGCTAACGTAATATACAACGCAGAAAATGCTCCAAATGCAGTTCTTGAATATGCTAACGGCACAGCAAGAGTTACGGCTGTAGACGCTATTGAAAATGCAAACTTGATTTTCGCAAGCTATAACGCAGATAAAACTCTAAAGAGCATTGATACAAAGAAAGTTACACTTGATAAGAGCGGTGCGTATAATGATTATCCTGTATCATCAAGCTTTGTAACAACAGACAATATGAAGGTTATGCTATGGAAAAGCGATATGGCTACACCGATTTGCAAACCGGTTGTAATCGGCGAAAGCGAAAAAGCAGACACAACAGCATTGTTCAGCAAAGAAGATGACGGCGATAATGCACTTTTGAGCCTGTCAAGTGTTAAGAATTCAATCGTGGACGGCATTGTGGGATTGTTTGCGGACGATTCAACAGTAGGTACACCTCAAACACTTGATACTTTGGCAGCGTCAACGGATGGTGAATCAAGTACACTTACATCAATCACGGGTGATAAAGTTGTAGCCGCAACAATCGAAAATGGTGCTCCTGACGGAACAAAGTATATCAAGACAGGTTCATACGGCAATAATAAGTACGGTGAATATTGTCTTGAAAGTGAATGTGCATATCCTGCCAATACAAAGGCTGACGTAATGATTTCACTTGACGTAAGATTTGACGCAGACGGCGCAGGATTTACACCGGAAGATAAAGGTGATAAGAAAGTTGCAGGTGCGGTTGTATTCAGAAACGGTACAATTCAAATGCAAAGAGGCGGCAAGGATTATACAGATACAAAGATTGGTGCAGATACAAATACATGGTATCATATCGCACTTGTAGGACGTTACAGTGCATCTGACGCAAATGTTGATATGTATGTATGGAAGTACAGTTCAGACGGTACAAAGACTTTTGTACAAAAGGTTACGGGTATGCCTCTTAGAAATATGGCAGCATCTAACGGAAACGGTGTGTCACATCTAAACATACTTGCAAATACAAGTGTTGATAATATAGCACTGTACAATCTTGGCGCAGATACAATTTCACTTGACAGTTCAAGCGATACAATCAAAGCCGGTGAAACAATGTTGTTCACTTACGGTGCAACAAGACTTGACCAATACATCACAGCTCCTGCTGTAACATGGGCAGTATATAACGAGGCAAATGACGCAGTTCTGAACGATGAAAACATAACAATTTCAGAAAGCGGATTGCTTACAATCGGTGCAAATGCGTCAAAGCAAAAGATTACAGTTCGTGCAACAGCGGCAAACGGCGTATATGCGTCAAAGACTATTGATGTAGACGCAGTGGACACATCAACAGATACATACGATACACTTACTCTATCAGCTGATAAAGCAACAGTAAGAGTAGGTGAAAATACACAGATTACAGCAGTTGCATCACTTGACGGTGCTACAGTAACACCGGGTGACGGTGACTTGAAGTACATTGTTTGCAACGAGGCAAATCTGAGAGCATTAAACAACAAAAATATCACAATCACAAATGATGGCGTACTAAGCGTTACAGAAGACGCCGTACCTCAAACAATCACAGTAAGAGGTACAAATAAGTCGGGCAGTGTTCAAGGTACTGTTAAAGTACAGATACTTCCTGCAAATATGAACACAGGTAATGAAGATAAGTATACAGATACATACGTTTCATCAAACGCTTGTGAAGAATACGTTTCAGGTGTAACTCTTGAAGAAGGTTCATGGGACGGTTCGGCTTATTACAATGTAACAGCCGCTTATGATTTTGTAGGATTTCCTGCAAATACATCAGCAGACGTTATTTACTCGGCTGATATGAAGTTCGCAAAGGACGGTGCCGGCTGGACAGTATTCAGTAACGATAAGGGTAAGCTTGGCTTACAGCTTTCAAGTTCCGGCACAACATTGAATGCACTTGGTGCAAGTAACAAGACAGTCGGATCAATGACTGTTGATAAGGATTCTTGGTACAATGTACAGGTTATGTGTTCAACGGGTAACGCAAATGCTTATGCAGTAATGACAGTTTATAAGTATGACGAAAACGGTAAGAGAGTAAATCCTCAAACAGGTGCGGAAGGCACGCCGTACATCTTGACTTGTGCGCTTCGTAATCTTGCAGATAGCTCTGCAAATCATATCAACATCAGTGCAGGTACTTGCGTAGATAACGTAATGAGCTTTAACGTAGCTCCTGATAAGCTGACATTGTCAGTTGATGCACAGACAGTTCTTGCAGGCGGCAGCGCACAGGCATCAACAAAGGCGTCAAGAAAGGGTATTGAATTCCCTTACCTAAATTCAAACTTGATTAAGTATGATATTTATGACGCAGAGAACAAGTATCCTTTGGGCAGTGACAAGATTACTATTGACGCGTCAGGTAAGATTAGCATTGACGCAATGGCAGACGCTCAAGATGTATATGTAAGAGTGTCATCAACAAGCGGCGGTATGAATGACAGCAAGAAACTTACAATTAAGTCTTCGGATATATTTGAAATCAATAAGTTTGGTTTTGAAGATGAAGATATGACTAAGTTTAAGAGAATTGATGTTACAAAGAACTTTAACTACAGTGATGAAGTTACATTCGTTGCGGCAACATATAATAATCTCGGCGCACTTACATCAATCGCATTAAAGAAAGCATACGGCGATCAACTTACAATCGGTGCAAATAAGGTAACAATGTCTTTGGATTTACCGGATACATTTGATAAGGTGAATGATAAGTTCAACGCATTTGTTCTTACAAAGTTGTCATCAGATGGAGAAACAGCAGTTGATGAAAATATGACAGCGGCTAAGAACGGTACATCGGTAAATGTTGCAAACATTCCTGCATTCGATACAGGTGCAAAAGTTGTTGTTCTGGCACTGAAGAAAGATGCTGACGAAACAGATGTAAAGAGTGAAGATATTCTATACTTTACACAGATTACAGCGACAGATATTGCCGATAACGCATTGACAATTCCGGCTTATGAGGCAGGAATGCAGATTAAGCTGTCGGGTAACATAAACGGTGTTCACACAGTTGTAAAAACTGTTGCAGAATAATACAACACGACACGAAAAGAGGTACTCCTACGGAGTGCCTTTTTTCTTGATTTATTTAAAAAATTGAGGTATAATAATAATCATAAATTTTAAGGAGAAAATGTATGGCATTATATACTATTGCGGATTTACACCTTCCGCTCGGGATAGACAAGCCGATGGATATATTCGGTAAGGCTTGGGAAAATTACGTTGAACGTCTGGCGGATAATTGGCAGTCGGTCGTAAAGAAAAATGATGTTGTTGTTTTGCCGGGCGATTTTTCGTGGGCAACGTATCTTGAACAGAGTGTTAAAGATTTTGAATATTTGCATAAATTGAACGGTAAAAAGATTTTGCTTAAAGGCAATCATGATTATTGGTGGACGACAATGAATAAATTGCGTGAGTTTACCGCAGAGCATGGCTTTGATGATATAGAATTTTTACAGAATAATTCGTTTATGTATGAGGACGTTGCAATTTGCGGTACTCGCGGTTGGATAAATCCGGGTTGGGATAATTTCGGCGGTGAGGACAGAAAGATTTTTGACAGGGAAGTTTTAAGACTTGAATTGTCACTAAACAGCGTAAAGGAATGTAATGAAATATATGTGTTCACGCACTATCCGCCAATGCCTGTTTCGCTTAAGGAAAATGAATTTGTACAAATGATGAAAAAGTACCCTGTAACAAAGTGTATCTATGGTCATCTTCATGCGGCGGCTCACAGAAACGCGGTTGAGGGGACAATAAACGGAATTGAATATAAACTTGTTTCGGGCGATTACTTGGGATTTGATCCGATAAAATTACATGATTAGGAGAAATGAATTATGAAGTTAATGTTTGCGTCAGATATACACGGTTCGTACTACTATGCTCAAAAAACAGTTGAGGCATACAGAGAAGAAAAAGCAGAAAAGTTGATTTTGCTCGGCGATATACTCTATCACGGACCAAGAAACGATTTGCCAAAAGATTACGCACCGAAAAAGGTTATTGAACTTTTAAACGGCATTAAAAACGAGATACTTTGCGTAAGAGGTAACTGCGATACGGAAGTAGACCAAATGGTGCTTGAATTTCCCGTACTTGCCGATTATGCGGTTATATTCGTTGACGGAAAGACCTTGTATTTGACTCACGGACACAAATACAATCCGAATAATTTGCCTCCGATAAAAAAAGGAGATTACCTTGTGAACGGTCATACACATATCCTGGCAAATGATGATATGGGCGATTTTACATACTTAAATCCCGGTTCTGTTTCAATCCCGAAAGGCGGTAATCCGCATACATATATGATATACGAAAACGGTGAATTTAAAATTAAAGAATTGAAATAAGGGAGCAGAGAAAGTTGCTTGTATGGTAGATTATAACAGCATTCACTTCGTATGGGACAGTGCATTGAGTTCCAAAAAACGGGGCAAACATTGTTCGTAGGGGCGATCATCGGTCGCCCTTTTTTTGTGTGGTGTTGTAGGGGTGATCATCGGTCGCCCGAAAATCGCATTCACTTCATAAGGGACGGCACCACGACGTCCTTTTTGCCGCCATTCCGTCACTTCGTGCCACCTATCCTTAAGGAGAGGCTTTTAAGGCGCCCCTTGAGGGGAGCTGTCGTGAAACGACTGAGGGGTGGCTAACAACAATTTAACATCAAAAAAGCCGTCATTCATTGACGGCTTTCTTTGAATTTTTCTTTTGTTTCTTCTTATTCTTTTTACACTTCAAATGAGTATCGGGAGTAAGGTGGCCGATTTCCATTTCAAAACATTCCTCAACCTCATCAAGGTTCAAAAGACTGTAATCTTCAAGTATTCTAACCATAACCGCGGCACAGGCATATGCGTCATCATAAGCGCGGTGATGATGAAAATGAATACCGAGTGCGTCACAAAGATTATTTAATTTATGACTCGGAAGTTCGGGATATGCTTTTTGCGACAATTTCACCGTACACAAATAATCAAAAGTCGGGAACGGTATATTAAAATGCTCCAAAGTCGCACAAAGTGCACCGACATCAAAACCTGCATTATGTGCAATAACTGTTTTGTGGTCAAGATACGGCTTTAACTTATCCCAATAATCCGCAAGCGTAGGCTTGTTCACAACCATATCGGGTGTAATTCCGTGTATTTTTATATTATAATCATTAAACTCAAACGGTTCGGGTTTAATAAGAATTTCTTTTCTGTCAGTTATCTTGTTGTTTTCCACCACACATATACCAAGACTGCATACGCTTGTATAATTTGATGTGGCGGTTTCAAAGTCAATAGCTACAAAATCCATATAATCTCTCCTAACGTCATATCATTATACAACTTTTTTTGCCGAATGTCAAAGGATAAAGCAAAAAAGAGTAATTATTTGTACAGAACATAAATTGACAGGCAATTTTATTAGTTATATAATAGATAGAAAGTTAGGAGTGACATATATGCTTGTTGGAATAATAGGTGCAATGGACCTTGAGGTTCAGGCATTAAAAGGACTTATGGACAATGCAGTGGTGGAAACAATCAGCACTATTGATTTTTATAAAGGCAATATTAACGGCGTGGAAACGGTTGTTGCGGTTGCGGGAGTCGGTAAGGTAAATGCGGCGGTCTGCTCACAGACTATGATACTTAAGTATTCGCCTGACATTATGATAAACGTGGGTGTTGCCGGAGGACTTTCGGAAGAATTTAAAATCGGCGACATAGCCGTTGCGGACAGCGTTGTTGAACACGATATGGACACATCACCGATAGGTGACCCTGTCGGCTTGATTTCTGGAATTAATCTTGTGAATATACCTTGTGACAAAAAGCTTGCCGATTTAATGGAGCAGGCAGTAAGCAAGGTAGGCACAATAACATCAAAAAGAGGTGTTATTGCTTCGGGCGACCAATTCATCAGCAAACAGGAACAAAGAGATAGAATAAAAGATAATTTCGGTGCTATTGCCGCTGAAATGGAGGGCGCAAGTATCGGACACGTTTGTTATATGAACGGTGTGCCTTTCGGTGTACTGCGTGCAATATCGGACGGCGCAAACGACGATTCACATATGGATTATCCCGAATTTGCAAAAATGGCGGCGGCAAATTCAATCAAGATTATACTTGAACTTTTAAACAGCATAAACGGAGGAAAATTACAGTGAATAAAATAAAGAGCTTTCAAGTTGACCACAGAAAACTCGGTGTGGGAATTTATGTATCAAGAGTTGATGTAGATATAGTGACATACGATTTACGTTTTTGTAAACCGAACAGCGGAACGGTGCTTGATAATGTGACAATGCACACGATTGAGCATATGCTTGCAACGTTCGTAAGAAATTCTGATATAAAGAATGAAGTGTTATATTTCGGTCCTATGGGCTGTCAAACAGGTTTTTACTTGCTTGTACGCGATGTGGTTCCGAAAGAAAAAGTTCTTGAAACGGTAAAAGATATTTTGGCAAAGACAATTAAACACGACGGCGAAGTTTTCGGAGCGAGTGAGATTGAGTGCGGAAATTATAAAACACTTAATCTTGATTGTGCAAAGAAAGCGTGCAGAGAATACCTTGAGGCTATTCGTGATATAAACGACATAATAACGTATGATGATGTAAACCAAAGGGGATGCTGATGAAGTATTCCTTTTTTATTTGAACACGGTAGGAGTGAATTTTTATGAAATACATTTATCAATTATTTATAATATTGGTTGTTACATTTGTCGGAGAATTGTTGCATTATTTTATACCTATTCCCGTACCTGCGAGCATATACGGACTTATAATAATGCTTATACTTTTGTGTACAAAGGTTGTAAAGCTTGAACACGTTGAAAGAACTTCGGACTTTCTTATTGAAATAATGCCGCTTATGTTTATTCCGGGCGGCGTCGGACTTGTAACGGCTTGGGGCGATTTGAAAGATATGATTTTGCCGGTTGTCGTTATAACAATCATATCGACAATCGTGGTTATGGCGGTTACGGGCAAAGCGACTGAATTGATTATGAAAACAGGCAAGAAGAAAGAGGGCAAAAAAGATGAATAATATAATGACAGACAGCATATTCTTCGGTGCGGTAATCAGCGTTGTGGGATATTTGATAGGAATATTTTTAAGAAAGAAAATTTCGGTTTTAAATCCGTTGCTTGTATCAATAATCTTTGTAATCGCGGTTATAAAGATATTTCACATTGATTATGAAACGTATAACAGCGGTGCAAAGTATATAAGCTATCTTTTAACACCTGCAACGGTCTGCCTTGCAATACCGCTATATCGTCAAATATCCGTGCTTAAAGAACACGCAAAGGAAGTGTTTATAGGCATACTTGCGGGAGTTTTGGCAAGTATGGGAAGTATACTTTTGATGTCGTATTTGTTCGGACTTACGCATGAACAGTATGTAACGCTTTTGCCGAAATCAATCACAACGGCAATAGGAATGGGCGTGAGTGAAGAACTCGGCGGAATACAGACAATAACCGTTGCGGTAATTATCATAACAGGCGTACTCGGTAATATAATCGCTGAGGCGGTTTTGAAAATTTTCAGAATAAAAGAGCCTGTTGCAAAAGGTCTTGCGATAGGAACTGCGTCCCACGCAATCGGTACAACAAAGGCTCTTGAAATCGGTGAAATCGAGGGAGCAATGAGCAGTCTTTCGGTTGCGGTTGCAGGACTTATGACTGTCATATCAGCGTCAATCTTCGCTAATATGATGTAATTCCTCGTTAAAAGCAGTAAGAATTGTTTCGTAAACGATATTCGGCTCATTCTTGAAATACACAGCCATACGTTCTGCCTCTTCACGCGAGCCGGCATATAGTGAAAGCTTTAAAAGGTTGGTGTCGTCATCGTCGTTAAGCTCACATTCGACGCTGTATTCGTTTTTGCGTATACGGGTAATTTTACTGCGTACGGAATTACGGACTTTTTCGGTATTGAAAAGCTCATTGATAGAATTATCAATAGGTTCTTTTATGTAAACAGGTATGTTTGGAGTGTAAAGGTCACTTGCATTCATACCTTTTTTTGTTATTTTATATTTTTCGTTGTGTTCACTTTCAAGAAAGGTTTTAACGTGATGTGTATGTTCGAGATTATCAAGTGCGACTTGAAAATCTTGAAAATTAATGTTACAATTATCAAGAACAAGGTTTATAAGATTATTGTACGGAACATAATCTTTTGCTTGATTTAATGTATAAAGAATAATAAATTGTATTAAAACGGGATCGTTAATTTCCCTTTGATACAACATAAAAAATCACCTCCGTGTATTTAATATCAGTATAACACATTTAATATTAAATTGGTAGAGGTAAATAGAAATCAGGAGAAAAAATATGCCGAGAAAGAAACTTACAGAGGAAGAAGAAATTGCACGCGTAAAGGCGATGTATGAGTATGAACATAATTGCCGCGATAACGGATATACGGTTGTTGCGGGAGTTGACGAGGCAGGCAGAGGTCCGCTTGCCGGTCCTGTATATGCGGCGGCGGTTATACTTCCGAATGACATTATAATCAAAGGAATAAACGATTCAAAAAAACTTTCCGAAAAAAAGAGAGAAGAATTGTTTGAAGAAATAACCGAAAAGGCAATCGCATATAATATATTCAGTGTGGACGAAAAACGAATTGACGAAATAAATATTTTAAATGCAACGTACGAGGCAATGAACGGTGCGGTAAACGGACTCAGCACTGCACCAGATTTTGTGCTTATAGACGGTAACAGAATAAGCGGAATGGAAATACCGCACGAAACGGTTGTAAAGGGTGACAGTAAGAGTATTTCAATAGCGGCGGCGTCTATTTTGGCAAAAGTGAGCCGTGACAGATTTATATGTCAAATGGCGGAAAAGTATCCCGAGTACGGCTTTGAAAAGCATAAGGGTTACGGCACAAAGGCACACAATGAGGCTATTTTAAAATACGGTCCGTGTCCGATACACAGAAGAACATTTTTAAGAAAATTATTGGGAGAATGATTATGACGACAAAGGAAATAGGAGATTTCGGAGAAAAGGCGGCAGAGGATTATCTTGTTGAAATGGATTACTTAATACTTGAAAGAAATTACCGTTTGAAATTCGGCGAAATTGATATTATCGCCGCAAGGGACGGCGGACTTGTTTTTGTGGAAGTAAAGACGAGAAAAAGTAATTTATTCGGTGAGCCGAGCGAATATGTTGACCGCAAAAAGCAGGAACGGGTGAAAAAAGCCGCAATGGTTTATGCAGATGTGGAAAATACCGATATGCGATTTGATGTGATAGAAGTATTTTATGAGGAGAAAAACGGAGAATTATTTCTTGTTAAAGTTAATCATATTGAAAATGCTTTTTAATAAGGGGACACTAAAATGAATAGGGACACTAAAAACAACTATTCCGTATTTGACACACATTGCGATACATTGTGTTGCGTGCGTGATGACGGTAAAAGCCTTAATGAAAATGACTGTCATGTTGATTTAAAAAGAATGTCGGAATATAAAAGCTATACGCAAGTTTTTGCTTGCTTTATAGATCCGATATATAAGACGTGCGGTGCGGAGAGAACAATGAATTTAACAGATACATTCCACACGCACACGCAAAATCTACCGCAGAATGTTAAAGCTGTTTTAAGCATTGAGGGCGGCGAGGGGATATATTCACTTTCGGCACTTCGCAATTATCACAGGCTCGGCGTAAAAATCGCGGCACTAACATGGAACTATTCAAATCATATTGCTTCGGGTGCGTTGGAAAGTGACGAAAACAGAGGACTGACCGATTTCGGAAAAACGGTTGTGGCGGAAATGAATAAAATCGGTATGCTTATAGACGTTTCACACCTTAACAGAAAGTCATTTTACGATATTGCAAAGGTAACAAAAATGCCGATTGTCGCAACACATTCTTGCTCGGACTTTATATGTCCCCATAAAAGGAATTTGACAGACGAACAATTTAAAATTATTAAAAACAGCGGCGGTTGTGTCGGAGTGAATTTTTATCCGCCGTTTTTAACGAACAGAGATAAATGCGGTATTGACGATATTGTAAAGCATATTGAGCATTTTATGGAGCTTGGCGGTGAGGATAATATCGGTATCGGTGCGGATTTTGACGGCGTTGACTGTCTGCCCGAAGGTATAAGCGGTGTTGAAGATATGTATAAAATATTTGACAGACTGCTTGCAAGGGGTTATACTGAAGAACAAGCAGAGAAAATAAGTCATAGAAATTTTGAAAGGATTTTTGAAAATGCCTAAATTTTTTGTAACACAAGATAAAATATCAGATAATCAAATTATAATAGACAGCGAGGACGTAACGCATATTTCAAGGGTACTCCGTCTTGAAAAAGGTGATAATGTTACGGTGTGTGACGGACAGGGAACGGATTATGACGCTCAAATCGATACGATAGAGCCTAAGAAAATTCTTTTGAATATCGTATCAAGACAAAAGAGCGAAACAGAGCCGAATATAAAGGTTACACTTTTTCAGGCACTTCCAAAAGCGTCCAAAATGGAGTACATCATTCAGAAAACAACGGAGCTTGGCATATCCGAAATTGTGCCTGTGAAACTTTCAAGATGTGTTGTGAAAATAGACAATAAAAAGGACGAGAAAAAGAAAATCGACCGTTGGCAAAAGATTGCCGAATCGGCGGCGAAACAGTCGGGAAGGGGTATTGTTCCGACAGTGTCTGAATTTATGACTATCAATGAAGTGATTGAAAAATCAAAAGAATTTGATTTGTTTTTTGTGCCGTATGAATGTGAAGAACAGAAAACACTGAAAGAGATTTTAACTTCAAAAAGTGACGTTAAGTCGGTGGGATTTGTCATAGGTCCGGAGGGCGGTTTTGATTTAAGCGAAACCGAAAAACTTCATTCAAGCGGTATCGATACAGTAACGCTCGGTAAGAGAATACTACGCACGGAAACAGCCGGTGAGGCGGTTTTGGCAATGACAATGTATGAGATAGGCGATATAAACTGAGAGCCTGTCGACAAAATGTCGACAGCTCCAAAAATCACATCTGCGATGTAATTTTTGAGTATTTTCAGAGAAAAAAATCATAAAGTTCCTCCAAAGTCGAAACTTTAGATTTTAAGCCATTTCTGCCGCACATGTCGTCAGAAATGATTTTGACTTGAGGTTGCACCTCAAACTCCCACAAATAAAGTAGACAAAACCGCAGCGGTTTTGCCTACAATCTTATAAATTAGGAGATGGTTTAAATGACTTTACAAGAGATAATTGATTCAAGTGACAATATTGTATTTTTTGGCGGTGCAGGTGTGTCAACAGAAAGCGGTATACCGGATTTCAGAAGTGTTGACGGACTTTATAATATGAAGTACGATTATCCGCCTGAAACTATTTTAAGTCATACGTTTTTTATGAATAATACGGAGGAATTTTACAAATTTTATCGTGACAAGCTGATTGTAAAAGGTGTTAAGCCGAACAAGGCACATATCGCACTTGCAAAACTTGAAGAAAAGGGAAAGTTAAAGGCGGTTATAACACAGAACATAGACGGACTTCATCAAATGGCAGGCAGTAAAAATGTGCTTGAACTTCACGGTTCGACTCTTAGAAACTACTGTATGGATTGCGGAAAATCGTACGATATTGATTATATTGAAAACAGCAAGGGTGTGCCGAAATGCGAATGTGGGGGTATAATCAAGCCTGATGTTGTGCTGTACGAAGAAATGTTAAATGATGATACAATCACAAAATCGGTGCAGTATATCAGTAATGCGGACGTACTTATAATCGGAGGTACATCGCTTAACGTATATCCTGCGGCAGGGTTTATAAATTACTTCAGAGGCAGTAAACTTGTTATTATCAATAAAGCCGCCACTTCTGCCGATAAAAATGCCGACCTTGTTATAAGCGAGCCGATAGGCGAAGTCTTGGGAAGTCTTAAAATATGAAAGTATATTATATGAACGTCAAAAGCATAAATGCCGATGATGAAAAATGGTTTAAGTATTTGTCGCAAAAACGAATTGAAAAAGTCAATAGGTTAAAAAAGACAAATAAAAAAGCACAGTCAATAGGTGCGGAACTGCTGCTAAATTATGCTGTGAACGGTGATATAAAAAAAACGGTAGAGTGGGACACAGAAAACGGCGGAAAACTTTACTTAACGCAAAACAAGGATTTGTATGTAAATCTATCACATTCCGGCGGATATGCGGTATGTGCCGTACATAACAAAGATGTTGGCATTGACATACAGCACTTGCGAGAATGTGATATGAATTTGGCAAAACGATTTTTTACGGCGGAAGAAACCGAATATATAAATTGTTCAGCCGATAAAAACAATGCGTTTTTTGAGGTGTGGACAAAGAAAGAAAGCTTTGTCAAGGCAATCGGTACCGGACTTACAATTCCGTTAAACAGCTTTTCGGTGCTTTCCGATACAACCCGGTATGACGGTAAAACGTATTGCTTTAAAGAGTATTCGGTCGGAGAAGATGACTATAAAATGTTTGTCTGCTATTTGTCGTAGTTGTAGATATTTGCACTTTCGGGTGAGTAGTTTACAATTTCGTCATAAGCGTCAAGCTGATCTTCACTATTCGGCGCCCACGGAATAAGCCCTGTACAGTCAGTTGCGGATATGGCATTGCATACGTCAAAGTCAAAATTACTGTTACGGAAAATAACGTGATTCGGATATTTCCTTTTCATAACATCATAACCTTTCTGCTCAAATTTAGTTCGGAGCAGTATTAGTATTATAAAAATCCCGATGAATTATGTCATCGGGATTTTTTCTGTTTTATCATATTTATGAAATATTTGTGAAAATCAAGATTTTTTGTAAGTTCGGGGTGGAACGAAGTTACAAGCATATTGTTTTCTCTTGCGGCAACTATATGACCGTTCAGCTTACACAAAATTTTTACGTTATCGCCGACACTGTCAATCCACGGTGCACGGATAAATACAAGCGGAAACGGTTTATCCGATACTTCGGGGATAACGACTTCTTCGGAAAAACTGTCGATTTGCTTGCCGTATGCGTTGCGCCTTACAGTAATATCCATAGTACCTATGTGTGCCTGTTCGCCCTCAATATTTTTCGCAAGAACGATAAGTCCGGCACAAGTACCGAAAACAGGCATACCGTTTTCAATCATATTTTTAATCGGCTCATATAAATCGAGTTTGTGAAGAAGTTTGCCGATTACCGTACTTTCTCCGCCCGGGATAATAAGACCGTCAAACGGTTTTTCAATGTCTTTTTTTTGACGTATTTCAAATGATTCCACACCAAGTGCGTCAAGCGAATGTTTGTGTTCAATAAATGCACCTTGAAGTGCAAGTATACCGATTTTCATTATTTACCACGCTCCGCCATAAGTAGTGCAATTTCGTTTTCGTTTATGCCGACCATTGCTTCGCCAAGATCCTCTGAAAGCTCTGCAAGAAGTTTGTCGTCAGTGTAATTTGTAACGGCTTGAACAATGGCAGACGCTCTTTTTGCAGGGTTGCCTGACTTGAATATACCCGAGCCTACGAATACACCCTCTGCACCGAGGTGCATCATAAGTGCGGCATCGGCAGGCGTTGCAACACCGCCTGCGGCAAAGTTTACAACAGGCAATTTACCGTTTTCGTGAACATATTCAACAAGGTTGTAAGGCACTTGAAGTTGCTTTGCAGCCTCATAAAGTTCGTCTTCCGACATATTTTGAATACGTCTGATTTCAGACATCATCATTCTCATATGACGTACTGCCTGAACAACGTCACCTGTACCCGGTTCACCCTTTGTTCTTATCATAGCCGCACCTTCGTTTATACGTCTTAGCGCCTCACCCAAATCTTTTGCACCGCATACGAAAGGTACTTTAAAATCGTTCTTGTTGATGTGGTACTTGTCGTCGGCAGGTGAAAGCACTTCGCTTTCGTCTATGTAGTCAATTTTGATTGCTTGCAAAATTCTTGCCTCTGCAAAGTGACCGATACGGCACTTCGCCATAACAGGGATTGAAACTGCGTCTTGAATACCCTTAATCATTTTAGGGTCGCTCATTCTCGACACACCGCCTGCGGCACGAATATCGGCAGGGATACGTTCAAGAGCCATTACAGCACAAGCGCCTGCCTCCTCGGCAATTTTAGCTTGTTCAGGTGTTGTTACGTCCATAATTACTCCGCCCTTTAGCATTTGGGCAAAGTTTCTGTTTAGTTCCATTTGTGTTGACATAGTTATTAACATTCCTTTCTGATCGGCTTAAATAAATCAGCCGTCTGTTGACTTTTTCCCTGGGATTGGTTATAATTATACCACTGATTGACACTATTAAAAGTGCCAAAATACAAGTTTTTTATGGGGTCAGATTATGTTTAACTTTATTTTTACAGCCGATAAAGCGTCAAAAAAACCGCTTTACGAACAGCTTTATTCGTATGTCGCAGATGAAATAAAAAATAAAAATATTAAAGAAAATGAGCGTATGCCGTCAAAAAAAGCACTGGCAAAATATCTCGGAATAAGCGTAAATACCGTTGAAACAGCATATTCGATTTTGGTACAGGAGGGGTATTTAAGAGCGGTTGCAAGGAGCGGTTTTTATGTTTGCAAGGTTGATATTCCCGTTGGTGACAGAAACTTTGAATATGAAGAAGAACAAGAGAGTGTAACAGCATATAAGGCGGATTTTAAGACAAATAAAGTCGATATAAATTCGTTTCCGTATTCGACTTGGATAAAGCTTTCAAAGGAGGTTATGTACTCAACACCGGAGTATCTTAATTCCGGAAATGTAAAGGGCGATTATGAATTGAGAGAGAGTATTGCAAAATATTTGCACGAATTTCGCGGAGTAAAATGTTCGCCTATGCAGATTGTAGTCGGTGCGGGTATTGAGTATTTGACAATGCTCCTTACAGAACTTTTTGACAGAGATAAAGTGTTTGCCGTTGAAAATCCCGGTTATAAAAAAATATCGGCAATACTCAGAAACAACAACAGAAAAATAAATTATATAGACGTAGATGAAAACGGACTTTGTACGGATTGTTTAAAACAAACAGATTCGGATGTAGTGTATGTCACACCGTCACACCAATTCCCGACAGGTGCGGTAATGCCTGTATGGCGCAGAATGGAACTTCTTTCGTGGGCGGAAGAAGGGGAGGACAGATATATAATTGAGGACGATTATAACAGCGAGTTTAATTTTTCGATTAAGCCTGTTCCCGCAATGCAGGGACTTGCAAGCAGTGATAAAGTCGTGTATTTAAGCACGTTTTCAAGAGTTCTTGCACCGTCAATCAGAATTGCATATATGGTACTTCCGAAAAAAATGCTTGAAAAATTCGACAAGCATTTCGGTACATATTCGTCAACCGTTCCGCGATTTGAACAGCATACGTTAAATAAATTTATTTCGGGAGGGTACTATTCAAGACATTTGAGCAGAGTGAAAAATATCTATAAAAAAAGACGCGATAAGATTATCCAGTCGCTCGGTAACGCAGATATAAGCGGTGAAAGAGTCGGACTTCATATAGTCGTTAAAACGGATAAGGCAAAGGAAATAATAGAGTATGCTCTAAAATGTGACGTGAAACTTTACGATATGGACGATTATTATATGACTGAAAATAAAAAAAGCAATTCAATCATCATAGGCTATGCCGGTGCGGAAGATGATGATATTGAATTACTGAAAAGTATATTTGATAAATTTATATAAATTAAAATATAAAAATAATATTTTGCACGTTCCGGACAATTTATCGACAATCTGAAAAAAGCTCCGATAAAATCGGAGCTTTTTTAATGGAGCGGAAGACGAGATTCGAACTCGCGACGTTCACCTTGGCAAGGTGACGCTCTACCACTGAGCCACTCCCGCATTTCTTGACTGCTTTGTTATTATAGCACGGGAAATACGGTTTGTCAACTATTTTTTGAAACTTTTTTCGATATTTTTTTTGAAACTGTTTTAAACAGCATATAAATCAGCACGGTTAAGCCGAAATCGAACGATATGTTAAACAGAAAAAGCTGTTTTGAAATATCAGCCGCACCGTTGCCGATATACGGCATAGGAAACTGAATAAGTCCCATAAGTATCACGAAAATAAACGGAACGGCATATCTGTTTTTCTTTTTCAACATCACAATACCAATCAGTAAAAATACCGCATAACTCGGTATTATAAAGAACAATGTTTTTGGCAAATGCTCACGGATATTTTCCCATAAATCAAAACGATATGAGGACGTATTCGGTGCATAGCCGTATTTTTTCTCAAATGTACCGAGGTTTATTTTGTTTGTAAAAGCATTTTGTGCGGTTGTTTCCATAACAGATACAAGACGCAGGGGGTGAGTGATGTAGAATTTTATAAGTTTTCCGTTACTCATTTTTGAATGAAACTTTTCATTCATAATATCACTTCGCGGCGGATATTTGTATTCTGATTTATCAAGGTATGCGTGCTTACCGCTGTCGGCCGCCATATCTTCGTCAAGTCCCATATCGATTAAATCCTGTTTCGGATTGGGATTGTCTTTTAAAATACCGTAAAACACACTGTTATACTGTGTATCCAAATTAAGCTGACCGCCGTTTATAACGTATCCGCCGACTCCGTGCCAAAGTAAAACGATTGAACACACAATGCACAAATTTCGCTTGTTGCTTTTAAAACCGACATACAATACAGCGATAATAAGGAACGGTGTAAATACGGCACACTGCAATTTTGAACCGAGTAACAGGCAAGATGAAACAGTGAAAAATATTATTACGCTGTTTTTAGCATCGTGTACATTTTCAAACATATACAATCCGAAAAGCACGACAGTTGCAAACGATACAAGCATAACGCTTTGACCGTACAGACTGTTTAAAATCGTCAAATTAATTCCGTTAAAAAATACAACGATAAAAAACAACAGAAAAATACAATGCAAAAACTTATTTTCAATTTTAAATTTGCGTTGTATAAAAAAGCATACTGTTGCATACCACAAAAACATAATACCCGCCAAAATCCGCATATCAAAAGCACCGAACGGCAGACATATAAGCCTTGCTGTTGCGGTAGGGAATATAAACGTCGTAGTCGGCACTAAAAACAGAAGTCTTGGCACATATAACAACAAGTCGACCGACGTAAATTTCATATTAAAAAATCTTACGGCATAATCGTAAAAAGAGTAGTCGGACGGAAAATCAAGTCCGCACGGACGCATAACTCTTTCAAAATCGCCCTGGTCGGCAACCGAATGGACAGGCGATACAAATACCGCGTATACAAACACAGCAATGACCGATATTATAAATATTATATCGTATGCGGAAAAAATCTTTTTCTTCAAGTAAAATCACTCCAAAATCAGTAATGTAAATTTATTATACAAAATAACGGAAGCATTTGCAATAAAAATTGTACGCGCAATCACAAAATCTTGTGCAATTAATGTTGATAAATCTTTTATTTTGTGATAGAATGAATATATATTGAGTTTAGTTTTAATATAAAGGAGTTAAATCATGGAAAACGTAAGAAGAATTTATGTTGAAAAGAAAAACGGATTTGACGTTGAGGCAAAGGGTGTACTTGCCGATCTTAAAGAAAACCTTTCTTTAAAAGGTCTTAAAGACGTCAGAATTATTAACAGATATGATGTTTCGGGCGTAAGCGATGAGGAATATCAAAAGGCGAGAAATCTTATTTTCTCAGAACCTCCTGTTGATAATGCTTATGATGAAGAAATTGAAATCAGTGAGGGCAAAGTGTTTGCGGTTGAATTTTTACCGGGACAGTTTGACCAGAGAGCCGCATCGGCTGAAGAATGTATTTCAATTCTTACGGAAAAGGAACGTCCGACTGTAAGAAGTGCAAAGGTATATGTTCTTATCGGCGATATTTCCGACGAAGAAACAGAGGCTGTTAAAAATTACGTTATAAACCCTGTTGAGGCAAGAGAGGCGAGCCTTGAAAAGCCGACTTCGCTTGTTATGGAAACAGTTGTTCCCGATGACGTTGCGACAGTTGACGGCTTTACCGAAATGGACGAGAGCAAAATGGAAGAATTTCTTTCAAAGATGGGCTTTGCAATGGATATGGACGACCTTGCATTCTGTCAGAAGTATTTTAAGGATACGGAAAAGCGTAATCCTACAATTACAGAACTTCGTATGATTGATACATATTGGTCTGACCACTGCCGTCATACTACGTTTTCCACTAAGATAAATGATGTTAAGATAAATAACGGCAAATATGCCGATGTCATTAAGGCTGCATATGATGAATATAAGGCTGCAAAAGCTGATTTGTATTCACCTGACAGAGATACTTGCCTTATGAATATGGCAACAATCATAGTTAAGCAGCTTAAAAAGCAAGGTCTTTTAAAAGAAATTGATGAATCGGAAGAAATCAATGCTTGTTCAATCGTTGTTGATGTTGACGTAAACGGCAAGGACGAGCCATGGCTAATTATGTTTAAAAACGAAACTCATAACCACCCGACAGAAATCGAGCCTTTCGGCGGTGCGGCAACTTGTCTTGGCGGTGCTATTCGTGACCCGCTTTCAGGAAGAAGTTATGTATATCAGGCTATGCGTGTAACCGGTAGCGGTGATCCGAGAGTATCACTAAAGGATACACATGCCGGAAAGCTTATGCAGAGAAAGATTACAACAGGTGCGTCGGCAGGTTACAGTTCATACGGTAACCAAATCGGTCTTGCAACAGGACAGGTTCAGGAAATATATGATGAAGGCTACGTTGCAAAGAGAATGGAAATCGGTGCGGTTATAGGTGCGGCACCAAAGAAGAACGTTATTCGTGAAGTGCCGTCAAAGGGCGACGTTATTATTCTTCTCGGAGGAAGAACAGGTCGTGACGGTATCGGCGGTGCAACAGGTTCTTCAAAGGCGCATAATGAAGAAAGCGTTGTTACTTGCGGAAGTGAAGTACAAAAGGGTAATCCGCCTGTTGAAAGAAAAATTCAAAGACTTTTCAGAGATGAAAAGGTTACTACACTTATAAAGAGATGTAACGACTTCGGTGCAGGCGGTGTATCGGTTGCTATCGGTGAGCTTGCGGACGGACTTGTTATTGACCTTGACAAAGTTCCTAAAAAGTATGAGGGACTTGACGGAACCGAACTTGCAATCAGCGAATCACAGGAAAGAATGGCTGTTGTTGTAAGAGCGGAGGACTCAGATAAGTTTATAGAATATTCAAATAACGAAAATCTTGAGGCAACAAAGGTTGCATATGTCACAGACGAAAACAGACTTGTTATGAACTGGAGAGGTAAGACAATCTGTGATATTTCAAGAGATTTCCTTAACACAAACGGTGCAACAAAGAATACTGATATTGAAGTTGTACTTCCTGATACTGAAAACAGTTTCTTTAAGCAAGAAGTTGTTACTGACGTAAAGGCAAAGTGGCTTGAAACACTTTCAGACTTAAACGTATGCTCACAAAAGGGATTATGCGAAAAGTTTGACTCAACAATCGGTGCAAACAGTGTACTTATGCCGTTCGGCGGTAAGTATCAGCTTACTCCGTCAGACGGTATGGCTGCTAAAGTTCCTGTACTTGACGGTGAAACAAATACGGCAACCGTTATGACATTCGGTTATAATCCGAAACTTTCAAGCTGGAGCCAATATCACGGTTCAACATATGCAATCGTTGAATCTGTTTCAAAAGCGGTTGCGTTGGGTGCTGATTATAAGAAAATTTATCTTACATTCCAAGAGTACTTTGAAAGACTTGGAACCGATCCTAAGCGTTGGGGCAAGCCTTTTGCTTCATTGCTTGGTGCATATAAGACACAGCTTGCATTAGGTATTGCGGCAATCGGCGGTAAGGACTCAATGAGCGGTTCGTTCAACGACCTTGACGTACCTCCGACACTTACATCATTCGCCGTTGCACCTGTAAAGGCTGATAAGGTTATTTCACAGGAAATCAAGAAAGCAGGCTCAAAGCTTGTTATGTTCACAGTTAAACGTGACGAAAACGATTTACCTAAGTTTGACGAATTGAAGAAAATGTATGACACGGTTCATCAGCTTATTCTTGACGGCAAAGTATTGTCGGCAAGCGTTGTTAAGGGATTCGGTCTTGTTGAAACTGTTTCAAAAATGTCATTCGGTAATATGATCGGTGTTGAATTTGACAAGAACCTTACAAATGATATGCTATTCTATGCACCGCTTGGCTCAATCGTACTTGAAGTTGAAGAAGAAATTGACGGTGCCGTAACAGTCGGTACAACAGGCTCTGACTCATTCACAGTAGGCGGAGTAAATATTCCGCTTAGCGAGGCGGCTGAAGTATGGAAAAAACCGCTTGAAAAGGTATTCCCTACAAAAGCAGGTCACTTTACAAGTGAGCCTGAAACATTCAGCTATGATAAGAGAAATATAACTGTTGCAACAGAAAAATTTGCAAAACCGAGAGTATTTATTCCTGTATTCCCGGGTACAAACTGCGAATACGATACTGCAAGAGCATTTGAAAACGCAGGTGCTGTGGCAGATGTATTTGTTGTAAGAAACCTTACGGGTGACGACGTTGTTTACTCAATGAAAGAAATGCAAAAGAGAATAAACAATTCTCAAATCGTAATGATTCCGGGCGGTTTCTCAGGCGGTGACGAACCTGAAGGCAGCGGTAAATTTATCGCAACCGCATTCAGAAATCCGCTTGTTAAAGACGCGGTTATGAATATGCTTAAAAACCGTGACGGTCTAATGCTTGGTATCTGTAACGGTTTCCAGGCACTTATAAAGCTTGGTCTTGTACCTTACGGAGAAATTCGTGACCTTGACAGTAATTCACCGACACTTACATTTAACACAATCGGCAGACACGTTTCTTGTATGGCAAGAACAAGAATTGCATCAAACAAGTCACCATGGCTTGCAAATGTAAATACAGGCGATGTTCATACAATCGCACTTTCACACGGTGAAGGTAGATTTATCGCGTCGGAAGAACAGGTTAAGGAACTTGCGGCAAACGGACAGATTGCAACTCAATATGTAAACCTTGAAGATAAGGCAACATATGATATTGACTGGAATCCAAACGGTTCGGTATATGCTATCGAAGGTATAACAAGTCCTGACGGCAGAGTGCTTGGTAAAATGGGACACAGTGAACGTATCGGTAAGAACGTATCGTTTAACGTTCCGGGTAACAAAGACCAAAAGCTGTTTGAGGCAGGCGTTAAATATTTTAAATAATACAAAAAGGCTGTCGGCAAATGTCGGCAGCCTGTTTTATCACGAGGAGAAAGATGTTATATGAAACCGAAAATTGGTGTTGTGTTTCCAAAGATAACGGATAAAGATATAGCCGATTTGGAAATAGAAAAAATAAGAGTTTCAAAAAACAGAAGAAAAATAGGTATTTTGCTTGGCTCTGACACGTCCGCTTATCAGCAGGCGAAGGTCGAAAGTGAAGTGAAAAAGGCTTGTAATCTTACGGAAGTAATCGTTAGGGTTGATAACAGAATTAAACAGCAAGACAAAAATGTAATGATTTACGAAGTTGAACCCGGTCAAGAGGGCTCTATGCAGTCTGCATCATCAGGTCCGAAAATCAAAGGTAAAGCAAATGTTTCGGATATGCTTTACGGCAGACCGATTAATGACGATATTATATCAATTCATTCGATTAACAATAATTCGGGCAGAGTTGTGTTTTCGGGTAAGGTATTTTTTGTTGAGGACAGAGATATTAAATCTAAAAAAACTGGCAAGGAATTTCACCTTATAACAATGGATATTACCGATAACGAGGACTCAATATCGGCGAAAATGTTCGTTACAAAAACGGAAGATGACGAGCCGTTTAACAAGCTTTTTTCAAAATTGAAAAAGGGAGTCAAGGGCGGCGGTATATATATCGTTGCACGTGGTAAGGCACAGTTCGACCAATATGCAGGTGAAACGATTGTGATGATTAACGACATTGCGGAAATTGAAAAACCGCCTGTTCGTATGGACGAGGCATCGGAAAAACGTGTGGAACTTCACTTGCATACACAGATGTCGGCGATGGACGCGGTTTCCTCCGTAAACGACCTTATCAACAGAGCGATTTATTGGGGACATAAAGCGATTGCCGTTACCGACCACGGAGTTGTGCAGTCGTTCCCGGATGCAATGAAAGCGTCTAACTTTAATGAAAAAATTAAAATTCTTTACGGTGTTGAGGGATATTTGATTGACGACAGCAAGAAGATTGTCTATAATGCGGAAAATCAGAATATTGACTCACCGTTTGTTGTGTTTGATATAGAAACAACAGGACTTCACAACGACAAAAACAATATCACCGAAATCGGTGCGGTAAAGGTTGTAAACGGTCAGATTGTCGATAAGTGGTCTACGTTCGTTAATCCGTGTCAGCCGATACCCGAAAATATTGTGGAACTTACGGGTATTACGGACAGTATGGTGGCTGACGCACCGAAAATCGAAGAAATACTCGGTGAGTTTTTCGAGTTTTGTAAGGATTGCATACTTGTTGCACATAACGCGGCGTTCGATATAGGATTTATAAAAAAGGCGGCGGAGCGTCATAATTTTGAATTTAATTTCTGCTACCTTGATACGCTTATGCTTGCAAGATGTATGTATCCCGAACTTCCGAATTTTAAACTTGATACGCTTACAAAACATCTTCACGTTATTCTTGAAAATCATCACCGTGCGGTAGATGATGCAAAGGCTACGGCTGATGTTTTCGTTAAGATGATAGAAAAACTTCGCGAAGAAGATAAGACGGAGCTTAAAACTTTCAATGATATTTTTGATTTAAGAAGTGCGTCAAAGAAAAATAAAGCGTATCACATTATCATACTTGCAAAAAATCAAATCGGTTTAAGACATATTTATGAAATGATTTCGGAATCGCATTTGAAATATTTCTTCAGAACACCGAGAATACCGCGAAGTTTGCTTGAAGAAAAACGCGAGGGACTTATACTCGGTTCGGCTTGTGAGGCTGGCGAACTTTTCAGAGCGATGATAGACGGTGACAGTGACGAGGAATTAAAGGAAATAGTTGATTTTTACGACTATCTTGAAATTCAGCCGATAGGTAATAATGCGTATATGAAAACCGATCCGAAACACCCTATGGTAAATACGGACGAAGATTTGCAAAATTTAAACAGACGTATTGTTGCACTTGGCGAAAAGTATAATAAACCCGTTGTTGCAACGTGTGACGTGCATTTTATGGATATGGAGGGCGCGGATTACAGAAAAATCCTTATGAATTACAAAGGATTTTCGGACGCTGACAATCAAGCACCGCTGTATTTCAGAACAACGGAAGAAATGCTTAAAGAATTTGAGTATTTGGGCAAGGAAAAGGCGTATGAGGTTGTTGTGAAAAACACAAACCTTGTAGCCGATATGATAGAGGACGTCAGACCGATTCCTGCGAAAAAGTGTCCGCCTGTAATTGAGGGTGCAAAAGAGGGTATCATAAACGACTCGACAACGAGAGCAAAGGAAATATACGGCGATCCGCTTCCTGAAATTGTACAGAAACGTCTTGATAAGGAACTTCATTCGATTACGACTTACGGTTTTTCGGTTATGTACAGAATTGCACAGGAGCTTGTACGTCATTCACTTGCAGACGGATATTTGGTTGGCTCACGTGGTTCTGTCGGCTCGTCGCTTGTTGCGTATTTGTCGGATATAACGGAGGTTAATTCACTTCAAGGACACTATATTTGCCCGAATTGTAAAAACGTAGAGTTTATTGAGTCCGAAATCGGTTTGTCGGGGTGTGACTTGCCCGATAAGGTGTGTCCGAAATGCGGAACGAAGTACAGAAAAGACGGCCACGATATTCCGTTTGAAACATTTCTTGGATTTAAGGGCGATAAAGAGCCTGATATAGACCTTAACTTTTCGGGCGTGTATCAGCCGGTAATCCATAAATACACCGAAACATTCTTCGGTAAGGGTAAGGTTTTCAAAGCCGGAACAATCGGTACTGTCGCGGAAAAAACCGCATTTGGTTATGTAAAGAAGTATTGCGAGGAGAGAAATCTTGTAATGCGTAATGCGGAGATGAAACGACTTGCAAAAGGCTGTGAGGGTGTAAAACGTACATCAGGACAGCACCCGGGGGGGATTATCGTTGTACCGTTTGAAAATGATATACATGAATTTTGTCCTGTTCAGCACCCTGCGGACGATCCTAATTCGGATATTATTACGACTCACTTTGATTACCATAAAATCGACCAAAACCTTTTAAAACTTGACGAGCTTGGACACGATGATCCAACGGTTATAAGAATGCTTGAGGATATAACGGGACTGCACGCACGGGATATTCCGATAGGTGACCCCGAAACAATGAGTTTGTTTACGTCAAATAAAGCGTTGAAATTACTTCCGGGTAAGGATATAGGTACAAATTTGGGTACATACGGAATACCTGAGTTCGGTACAAAGTTTGTACGTCAAATGCTTGAAGATACAAAGCCGACAACATTCTCTGAACTTGTAAGAATTTCGGGACTTTCGCACGGTACGGACGTGTGGCTCGGTAATGCACAGGAATTAATCAGAGAGGGCAAGTGTGACCTGTCACACTCAATATGTGCCCGTGACGATATTATGATTTATCTTATTTCATGCGGTGTTGAAGAAGAACATTCGTTCAAGATAATGGAAATGGTGCGTAAAGGTAAAGGCCTGACGCCTGAATATGAACAGGAAATGCGTGATAATAATGTGCCTGATTGGTATATTGAATCGTGTAAAAAAATCAAGTATATGTTCCCTAAGGCACACGCTGCCGCTTACGTTATGTCGGCATTCAGAATTGCGTATTTTAAAGTACATTATCCAGAAGCATTTTATATCGCATATTATACGGTGCGTGCGGACGATTTTGATGCGTCGGTAATGGCGAGGGGAGAAGAACGCGTTCGTGAAGAAATGCGTTCAATCAACGCAAAGAAAAAGGACGGAACGGTTACTCCGAAAGAAGAAAACCTTATACCGATACTTGAAATTTGTATTGAAATGTACGCAAGAGGAATTAATTTTGTGCCTGTTGATTTGTACGAATCACACGCAACAGATTTCCGACAGGTTGAGGGTGGTATTCTTCCTCCGCTTTCGGCACTTCCCGGACTTAGCGAAAACGATGCGATAAGCATTACGGAAGAAAGAAAGAACGGCGAGTTTAGAAACGTCGAAGATTTAAGACTTCGTACCGGTATAGGTAAAAATCCACTTAATATTCTTGAAGAAAATGGATGTTTCGATGATTTGCCGGATACTGACCAAGTGTCATTGTTTGACTAATGATATAAGACCTTAGCAATATGTTAAGGTCTTTTTTGTTTAGAAAACAGTAGAATTAACATATAATCTTGAAAATTTTGTCTTTTTATGATATTATAAAAGAAATATTTAACATTTAATAAACTTTTTGCAACTTTTTGAGGTGTTGAAAAGTATTAATAGTGAAAGGGAAAATAGGAGGGACATAAAATGAAAAAGATTATACCGATAATATTGTCATTGACGGTGGTAATGTCAGGGTGTACGACGTTAGCAGAGGAAAACATAACAGTTATGCTAAACGGTCAAGCTATGGATTTTGACGTTGCACCGATAATACAGAACGACCGTGTTCTTGTACCGATGCGTGCGATATTTGAAGAACTTCATTGCAGTGTTGATTATACCGATATTGACGGCAGGCAGATTATAACTGCAAAACTTAATGAAAATAACTCAATCGGCTTAGTAATCGGCAGTGACGAAATGCAAATACATAACAAAAAAATAAAACTCGATACAGCACCCATAATCGTAAACGACCGCACACTTGTACCGCTTCGTGCAGTGTCGGAAGCATTTGACTATGATGTAAATTGGGACGGGGACACTAAAACTGTTACAATTTCAAAAGAAATTCCTAAAACGGAATACGATATTCTTTACGGCAGATTAAAAGTAAAAATTAAAAGTGACAGTAAAGTATACGATGGCTTTTGGGGTGACGATACTTGGTTGGAACTGAGTAATGAGGGTATAGATTTTGTGGCAAAAGAATTAGGATATATAACTGTCGGTGATTTGAAGAAAGACGCAGAAAATTTGGAATATGAAACCGTTGGCGATACGGTGACACAAAACGGTATTGAGTATATCGAATTGAAGTCGGAAAAGGAAAACAGAGTTGAATATCTTGTAAAATCAAGCGACGATTATTTGATATTATTGTATGCAAAAGCAAATGCAAAAACAGATAAAGATTTGTGGAAAACAAATGTACAAGAGATCATCGACACGTTGAGTGCAGGTGACAAAAAACTTGATACTTCGGCAAATTCTGTTCACAGTGATTATTTGACAATCGCAAGACCAAATGGTTATTTTGTGAGATTGGACGGAGATGACAGATACGGTTGGCTAATAAAGAAAGTTACTAAAACCGATGAAAAAGGTGTGCCGCTGCTATACATTGATGAAATGCAATCTGATGTAGATGAACAAACAGATTTGTATAACGGCAATAAGGCATATAAGAAAGTTAAAAGCAAATTTTTAGGCAATGATTTGGAATGGCTGTTGTATAATGAAGATAACTATATGCAGACATATGTAGAACACGATCAAGTCAGCTATCACATATACGCTTATGCGGAAAGCGTTGAAAAACAGCAGGACGTTATAAATTTTGTTTCGGGAATAAAGGAAAATTGTGCCGGTATAGGCGGAAAACCTGTTATATATCTGTATCCCGAAAAAGAACAAGAGGTAAATGTTAAACTTGACCTTGACGGCAAATTTACTTTCACATATCCCGAATACAACAATGGTTGGAATGTAACGGCGAAGCCTGACGGCACGATAATTTCAGACGGAAAAGAATATTCCTATCTTTTCTGGGAGGGGTTAATGCCGACATTTAAGCCTGATTTTAAAGAGGGATTTGTCGTAAAGGGCAGTGACAGTGCCGAATTTTTGCGGGAAACACTTTCCCAAATGGGACTTACTCCAAAAGAATATAACGAATTTATAGTATATTGGGCGCCAAAATTGCAAGAAAACGAATATAATAAAATATATTTCGCCGAGGAGGACTATACTGATAAGGCAAAACTTGAAATAAATCCAAAACCCGATTCGATTTTAAGAGTGTTTATGGTATATGAAAAAGCGGACGAAAATACTGTTTTACCGAAACAGGAGATAAAACCGTTTGAACGTAAAGGATTTACAGTTGTCGAATGGGGCGGATATTTAGCAGAGTGATGTTAGGAGGGACACAAAATGAAAAAGATTATATCAATTATATTGGCGCTTACGGCTGTAATGTCAGGGTGTACGACGTTAGCAGAGGAAAAAATAAAAGTTACGTTAGACGGTCAAGCTATGGATTTTGACGTTGCACCGATAATACAGAACGACCGTGTTCTTGTACCGATGCGTGCGATATTTGAAGAACTTCATTGCAGTGTTGATTATACCGACATTGACGGCAGGCAGATTATAACTGCGAAAAATGACGGCAACACAATCGGTTTTAAAATCGGCAGTAATGAAATGACGGTTAATGGCGAAAAAGTGAGCCTTGACACAGCACCCATAATTACAGATGACCGAACACTTGTACCGCTAAGAGCGGTATCGGAGGCACTTGACTGTAGTGTGGATCGGAATGGGGACACTAAAACCGTTACAATAGCACCTCACAAGTACAATGAATACTACACGCAAAAACTTATGGAAAATCTGCCTAATGACGAAAACTATGTTATATCTCCGTTTTCGCTTGAAATGGCAATGATGATGGCGTCGGAGGGTGCAGTAGGGGACACAAAACAATAAATAACGAAAGTATTTAATTCACCGAACACAAGCTTATACAGTCAAATAATAACCGATAACAAAAATAAGGGCGTGGACATAGCAAATTCAATATGGTTTAACAAAGACAGCGGAAAAAATGCTTATTTTGCCGATGACTATCAAAAGAAAATACAAAGCGACTATCAAGGAACTGCTCAATCGGTTACGAACGATGACAGTATTGAAAAGGTAAATGAATGGGTAGAAAAACAGACGAACGGCAAAATAACAAATATGCTTTCTGAAGAAAACAGAGGTTATGTATGTGCACTTGTGAATGCGATTTATATGAAAGCGGATTGGGTAAATAAATTTGAAAAAGTGGGTACATATAAAGAAACTTTCACTGATATAAACAGTAACAAATCAGAGATTGATTTTATGCACCGACTGATGGATATTGAATATTACGAAAACGGTGACACTAAAGCGGTAAAATTGCCGTATACAAACGGACTAAGTATGATTGTTGTTTTAGGGGACACTAAAAATATTCTTGATGTTATTCAGAATAATAAAATGACAAGTGAGATTGTAAATGTGTCATTGCCGAAATTCAAAGCCGAATATTCGATAGACTACACAGATACACTTAAAAATATGGGAATAGAAAAGGCATTTAGTAATGCAAATGCTGATTTTAGCTTAATGCTTGAAAATTATCCCGAGAGTATAAAAATTGATTCTGTTCTGCAAAAAGCAATGATAGATGTTGATGAAAAGGGAACAGAAGCTGCCGCCGCAACTTCAACAATAATGGTTGGGACTGGTGCAGATACTACACTGGAAAAGATAATAGAATTTAGAGCCGATAAACCGTTTACATATTACATATTGGACGATAGCGGAAATGTATATTTTGCGGGACGGTATGTAAAAGCAGAATAACAAAAAAAGCACCGAAAGGTGCTTTTTTTATGTTACTTTTCTATTTTAACAGTTTCTCTGACTTCTGTTTTCTTTGGCATAACGGAGTCGTACATTTCGTCTTTTTTCATATTTTCAAAAGCGACTGCAAGCATAAGTTTAATACGGTTAAGCTGATTAACTTCACTTGCACCCGGGTCATAGTCAACCGCAACGATATTGGCTTGCGGATACTGTCTGCGAAGTTCCTTAATCATACCCTTACCTGTAACGTGGTTAGGCAAGCAAGCGAACGGCTGAACACAAGCGATATTCGGAACACCCGAATTTATAAGCTCAATCATTTCGCCTGTCAGGAACCAACCCTCACCTGTGCAGTGACCAAGCTGTAAAACGTGCTTTGCACCCTCAGCAATATCCGCGATATGTTTCGGTGAACGCATACGGAACTTAGGATTGTTATTCATAACCTTTGCCATATGCTTTCTGAAACTTTCAATACCCCAAATTGCAAGATTGCAAAGTGCGGCGGTTGAACGCTTAGAGCCAAGATTATCACGCTTGAAGTTATTGTTATACAAGCAATAAAGCATAAAGTCCGCAAGTCCCGGCATAACTGCCTCACCGCCCTCCGACTCAATAACATCAATAATATTGTTATTTGCGTCAGGGTGGAACTTAACAAGAATTTCACCGACCACGCCGACTTTTGGCTTTTTGACTGTTTCATCAATTTCGATTGCGTCAAAGTCTGCGATTATTTCATCAATAACCTTTTTAAGTTTAAGCTGTTTACGGTTATTATTAATAATATCGCTGTACAAACGCTTTTGCCACTTTTCGTGTACCGCATTTGTTTCGCCCTCGTTTACCTCGTAAGGACGGATACGAAGTGTAACGGCAAGCAATAAGTCACCCCAAGTACAAGCTTTTAAAAGACCGTCAACAAGCTTCGGAGTAATCTTAAATCCTGGATTGCCCTCAAGTCCCGACACGTTAAGCGAAATTACGGGAACATTCGGATAGCCTGCCTCTTTAAGCGCCTTACGAAGAAAGGCGATATAGTTAGTCGCACGACAGCCGCCGCCTGTTTGTGTAATCATAACGGAAGTGTTGTTCGGGTCGCATTTACCGCTTGTAAACGCATTGACAAGCTGACCTGTTACCATAATTGACGGATAACAAGCGTCGTTATTAACGCTCTTTAAACCGGCCTCAACGTCCTCTGCCGTTGCGTGTTCAAGCACAAGTGCATTGTAACCGCTTGCACGCATAACCGCCTCGAAAAGTCCGAAGTGGGTAGGACTCATTTGAGGGAAGATTATAGTATGCTTTTTGCGTTCTTCCTCTGTAAACTTAACTCTGTTAATTGTGTAATCATCAATTTTATGCGGAATAAAGTCGTTATCGTCACGTTCCTTGACTGCCGCTTTAAGCGAACGAACTCTTATTCTTGCAGTACCGAGATTTGAAACCTCATCTATTTTCAATGTCGTATAAATCTTTTCGTGTGACTGCAAAATTTCCTGTACTTGGTCGGTCGTAACTGCGTCAAGACCGCAGCCGAACGAATTAAGCTGAATTAGCTCAAGACGCGGATTTTTGATAACCTGTGCCGCTGATTCGTAAAGTCTTGTATGGTATGCCCATTGGTCAACAACTCTTATATCACGTTCAAGATGACCGAGATGTGCAACGCTGTCCTCTGTAAGAACGGCAAAGCCGAGTGATGTAATCATATCCGGAATACCGTGATTGATTTCAGGGTCGATATGATACGGTCTGCCGGCAAGTACGATAGCACGTTCATCGTGTTCGTCAAGCCACTTCAAAACTTCTTCACCTTTATTTCTGATGTCTTGCTTGTAATGCTGAAGTTCGGCAAAAGCCTTTTCAGAAGCGTTGTCAATTTCTGTTTTTGTAAAGCCGTAATCGTGCAACGCTTTCATCATTTGACGTTTAAACGACGGCTTGTCGGCAAGATTGATAAACGGATACAAGAAGTTAATATCGCTTTGACGTACAACGTCCATATTGTTGTAGATAACTTCCGGATAAGATGTTACCATAGGACAGTTGAAGTGATTGCCTGCGTCCGAATATTCTATCTGCTCATACGGAATACAAGGGTAAAAAATCGTTTTTATGCCCTTGTCGATAAGGTCTTGAATGTGACCGTGTACAAGTTTTGCAGGGTAGCAGGCACTTTCACTCGGTATCGAGTCGATACCTTTTTCGTAAAGGTCGTGCGTACTTCTGCCGGAAATTCTTACGGAGAAACCAAGCTCAGTAAAGAATGTAAACCATAGCGGATAATTTTCATATATGTTAAGCACACGCGGTATACCGATAACACCGTTCGGTGCATTCTCTGCCTTTAACGGCTTGTATGCAAATGCACGTTTGTATTTATAATCATAAAGATTAGGCATTTGCTTTTTGGATTTTTCAAGTCCGGCACCGCGTTCACAACGGTTACCGGATACAAACTGACTTCCGTCAGAAAATTTTGTTATTGTAAGCTGACAGTGGTTGTTACACTTTTGACAACGTGTAAGTGAAGTATCGAATGTGAACGAATCAAGTTCGTCAACACGAAGAATATCACATTCACCGCCGTTCCAACGTTCTTTTGCGATAAGTGCCGAACCGAACGCACCCATAATGCCTGCAATATCCGGACGGACAACATTTTTGCCTGTCAAAAGTTCAAAACAACGAAGTATAGCGTTGTTGTTGAAAGTACCGCCTTGAACAACGATATTAGTACCCATTTGTTCGGGGTCACGAAGTTTTATAACCTTGTAAAGTGCGTTTCTGACAACGGAATAGGAAAGACCTGCACTGATGTCACCAACAGTCGCACCCTCTTTTTGAGCTTGTTTAACACGCGAATTCATAAACACCGTACAACGAGTACCAAGGTCAACGGGATTGTCTGCCACAAGTGCCTCTTGTGAGAATGATATTGTATCAAGTCCCAAACTTTCCGCAAATGTCTGAATGAATGAACCACAGCCTGATGAACAGGCCTCGTTAAGCATAATGCTGTCGATTACGCCGTTTCTGATTTTCATACATTTCATATCCTGACCGCCGATGTCGATGATAAAATCAACACCCGGTGAAAAATAATTTGCGGCTTTGTAGTGGGCGATAGTTTCGATTTCGCCTTCTTCAATTCTGAAAGCAGTCTTTAACAAAAGTTCGCCGTAACCTGTTGTACAGGCGTTTGCGATATAAGCCGATTTCGGCAATTTTGAATACAATTCACGAAGTATTTTTATACCGCAGGTAATAGGACTGCCTTCGTTTTTGCCGTAATAATCATAAAGAATATCGCCGTCCTCGTTAATAAGTGCGGCTTTGATAGTCGTTGAACCGACGTCAAGACCAAGAAATACAGGACCGTTTGCGGTTGAAATATCCTTACGTCTTGCAACGTCTTTGCTGTGTCTGTCGAAAAATTCCTTGCGTTCTTCCTCTGTTTCAAACAGCTTGCGCATACGCGTGATTTCTGCGTCAACCGATTTTGCGTTTGCAAGCTGTGAAATAAGTGTGTCTATGTCGGAAGTCTTGTCTTCGTACATAAGTGCCGCACCGATTGCCACGAACAGCTGTGCGTTTTCAGGAGTTTTGAAAGACTTCGCATTGTCCTTTAAAGTTTCCTCAAACTGACGTCTTAGCTGAGGTAAGAAGTGCAAAGGACCTCCAAGAAATACGATATTGCCCTTTATAGGTCTGCCTTGTGCAAGACCACTGATTGTCTGAGTTACAACGGCTTGAAGAATTGACGCGGCAATATCTTCACGTGCCGCACCCTCGTTTAAAAGCGGCTGAACGTCCGATTTTGCGAAAACACCGCAACGAGCGGCGATAGGGTAAATAATAGTGTGATTTTCGGCAAGTGCATTAAGACCGTCTGCATCTGTTTTTAAAAGTATAGACATTTGGTCAATAAAAGAACCTGTACCGCCGGCACAAGTGCCGTTCATTCTTTGCTCAAGTCCGCCCGAAAGATAAAGGATTTTTGCATCCTCACCGCCAAGTTCGATAACAACATCTGTTTCAGGCATAAATGTTTTTATAGCTGTTTTGTTTGCTATAACCTCCTGTACGAAAGGCAAATCAAGCATTTTTGAAAGCAAAAGACCGCCAGAACCTGTTATAACAACAGTGAACTGTTCGTTTTTGACAACCTCCTTGACTTCTGCAAAAAGGCCTTTAACGGTGCTTTTTATATCTGAAAAATGACGTCTGTATTCTGCAAATAAAGTATTATTGTTTTCATCAAGCACAACAACTTTAACTGTTGTTGAGCCTACATCAATACCCATATGTAGTCTACTCATCAATGTAACCCCCTCACATATTGTAGAGTATAAAATTATTCTTCATATTATTATATATTTTATAACACGAATAGTCAAGCATAAAAAAGGGTAAGAATACAGCTATTTTTGGCATAAAATTTGTACAAAAAAACACAGACTGTATTTGTTTTACAGTCTGTGTATATTTTACATAGTTTGTCTGCCCTCAAGAGCCTTTATAAGAGTAATCTTATCGGCATATTCGAGGTCACTTCCTATCGGAATACCGTGTGCGATACGAGTAACTTTTACGTCAAACGGAGCAAGAAGTTTAGATATATAGACTGCTGTTGCTGTGCCGTTTACGGTTGGGTTGGTAGCCATAATGACTTCCTTAACCGTACTGTCGCTGAGACGGAGTAAAAGCTCATTAATCTTTATGTCATCGGGGGTTATACCGTCCATAGGGGACAATGACCCGTGAAGTACATGGTAAAGACCGTTAAATTCGTTTGTCGCCTCGATTGCCGAAACATCTTCGGGACTTTCGACAACACATATAACGGAATTATCGCGTTTCGGTGATGAACATATTTTACACGGTGATGTATCGGTCAGATTTTGACATACAGGGCAAAGCGTAATTTTTTCTTTCGCCTCTGTGATTATGTTAGACATTGAAACTGCGTCCTCTTTTGACATATGTTCAAGAATGTGAAAAGCAATTCTCTCTGCACTTTTTCTGCCAATACCGGGAAGTTGTTCAAATTTTTCGATTAAATTTTCAATGACTGTTGCGTGCATATTAGAATAAGCCCGGAATATTAATTCCGCCTGTAACGGCACTCATACCTTCAGCCATCATATCGTCAGCCTTTTTGACTGCATCGTTGACTGCGACCATAACAAGGTCCTCAAGTGTTTCAATATCTTCAGGGTCAACAGCGTCAGGACTGATTTTAAGTGAAAGAATTTCTTTCTTGCCGTTAGCGGTAGCTGTAACTGCACCGCCGCCAGCTGTACCTTCAACAACCTTATCTTCAAGTTCTTCCTGAACCTTTTCCATTTCAGCCTGCATTTTTTGAGCTTGCTTGATAACGTTGCTCATATTCTTATTAGCGTTCATTCCTGAACCTGCAAAACCTTTGTATTTTCCCATTGTAATTTACCTCTTTCTTAGTTTTTAAAATTAATTATTATCATCCTCAGAGGATAATTCTTTGCCTTCCAAAAATTCTTCGGGAGCATTGTCATCATCTTCGCTATTGTTATCGTCAAGAGATGACTGTGAGAAGTTATCCTTAGAGGAATCATATTCCGTAAATTCGCTTTCGTCTACATTTTCGATGATTTCACCGAAATTCGCTACAAGATTGTCAAGGGGATCGTCGGATACTTGTATCGGTTCACTTACTTCACCGTTGCCGCCGGGCAAGTTCCAAAAATCAACGAGTTCTTCTTGTATGTCGTTTTCGTATGCGACCTTTACCGCAAAGTCTGTACCGGACGCACGTTTAAAAATAACCTGCATTTTATCCTTGTACGCTGCCGCGATATTGTAAGCACCTTTCTCTTTGGGGTTGAACAAAAGTATAATACCGTCTGAATCAATGGTTATATTTCTGTTCATCAAAGCGGCTTTTAAGTAACCTGCCGAGTTGCACATCGTTCGCGATATGTTGTCCCAATTCTTTGCAACCTTGACAATAGGATTGTCGGAGGTGAGTTCTTCTTTCGGAATTGGGTTATATAATCTGACCGAAGTTTTCTTCTTCTCGGTTACTTCTTTTTTTTTAACCGTTTCGGTCGGCTGCATCGTTATACCGTTTTTTACCTTTTCCTCAAGATTTGAAATTCTTTCGGATAGGGAAGAAGTATCGGTAACGGCACCGTTTTTAACTTTGCTTTCCAATGACGCAAGCCTGTCCATAACCGCTGACGGTGAATCGTCATATTCGGGTCTGGCAAGTTTGATAAGTGCCAACTCATATACTATACGAGGCGACTTCATCCATTTAGTATCGGCTTGTGCGTCGGACAGTACCGATGTTGCGTGAGAAATCTTCTCAAAAGACATTTTGTCTGATAACGCTTTTAATTTTACCATATCTTCTGCATTGTAGTCAAGCATTGCGGAAGAATCTTCTGTAATTTTACAAATAAGCATATCGCGAAAATTCTTTATAAGTGAGTCGATAAACACTCTTAAATCTTTACCGTCTGACATAATATTGTCAATTACGGAAATTATTTTATTTACATCGCCTTTTTCAATGGCGTCTGTAATCTGAAATATTGATTCGGCAGTCGAAATGCCGAGAGTAGCCGTTATATTTTCGGCGGTAATCGAATTACCGCAGGCGGAAATGACTCTTTCAAGTATGCTCAGTCCGTCACGCATTGAACCGTCTGCAAGACGTCCCAAAAGCTCATATGCGTCCTCCGATATGTTAAGCTTGTCACCGTGTGCGATTTCTTTCATGCGGAGTATAATATCTGATGGCTTTATGCGTTTAAAATCAAATCTTTGACATCTTGACAAAATCGTTTGAGGTACTTTGTGAGCCTCAGTCGTTGCAAGAATAAATATAACGTGCTCAGGAGGTTCTTCAAGTGTTTTCAAAAGGGCATTAAACGCACCGGTTGAAAGCATATGCACCTCGTCTATGATGTAAACCGTGTATTTTGCGTTTGTGGAAACATAACGCACATCGTCACGGATTTCACGGATATTGTCGACACCGTTGTTTGAAGCCGCGTCAATTTCTTTAACGTCCAAAATACTGCCGTCCAAAATGCCTTTGCATACTTCACATTCATTGCAAGGACTTCCGTCATGCGGATTAAGGCAGTTTACAGCACGCGACAAAACCTTTGCACAAGTTGTTTTACCTGTTCCGCGCGTTCCGCAGAATAGGTAAGCATGACCGATTTTGTCGTTTAAAATCTGATTTTTTAAAGTTTGTGTAATATGGCCTTGACCGACAATGTCCTCAAACACCATAGGACGCCATTTTCTGTAAATAGCTTGATGTGCCATATAATCTCCAATACCTTTCTTTATACGAAAAAACGCCATATAGGCGTTGTAATAATCAAAATAGGCTCCGACCGAGTTTACCGTAACACATTGAAAGCACCGCTTATTGCTGCTTGGTTCCCCATCTGACAAGGTTCACGGGTTTCAATCGCACGGGCTCGGCCGTCATCGCCAATCAAATCTTCAGTTAGCTATAATATTATAATACATTTTTTAAAAAACTGCAATACCTATTTTAAATTTTTTTTAGAATATTCAAAAATTTTTATGCATATAATGGTTAGGTGGCTCGGTTAGGAGGCATAAATATCAAAAAGACGGAGGAATTAATATGGATAATGAGATTTTGTACAAAAGTTTAAAAAAGGAAAGCGAGGTTTACATTTGTTTGGATTATTATATTATACCCGAGAGCATATCGGCAGATTATTGTGATTTAAAGTGCTACGGAATTAAGATAGAAAAGACAACCGTGTATGCAGGCGGAGGTAAAATAGTGGAAAGCAAGCAGATAAATAATATTTTTTACCGATACAAAGACGCAACGGAATTTTCTGATACCATTATAAAGAAACGTATCGAACCGCAGGGACTTCGTGACATTGTGGAAAATTATATAATAGAAAGTATTGACAGAGCAAGACAAAGTGCATAAAATAAATATCGAAATATAATTTACAAAGGGATATTATTTATTATGTACAAAGTAAAAGAAACGATTGTTGTCGAGGGGATATACGACAAAATAAAGCTGTCACGTTTTATAGATGCGGTGATAATAGTGACAAACGGATTTTGCGTATTTTCCGATGACAGAATATTGGAAAGCATAAAAAAGATGGCGGACGAAACGGGAATTGTTATTTTGACCGATTCCGACAGTGCCGGCTTTAAAATAAGAAACTACATAAAACAGTCTTTGCCGAAAGAAAAGGTAAAACACGCTTATGTACCCGATGTTCACGGCAAGGAAAAACGCAAGAGAGAACCCGGAAAAGAGGGCCTTTTGGGTGTTGAGGGGATTAAGGACGATATAATCCTTGATTCCCTCAAAAAAGCGGGTTGCACGATTGACGGAAGTGCGACGGCGGTAAAAGCGGGACGCGAAATTACAAAAGCCGATTTGTATAAAGCAGGTCTTTCGGGGGGGATCGGCAGCGGTGAAAAGCGTAACGCACTTGCACATTCTCTCGGAATACCTATGAAAATTTCCGCGAATATGCTCCTTGATTTGCTCAACAGACTGCTTAATTATGATGAGTTTTGTGAAATTGTACAAAACATTGACGATTTGGAAGAAGAAATTTGATAAAAAATATATTGACAAATTGTCAGAAATCGTGTAAAATATCACCTGTAAATAAAAATAACTTTACAGGTGATGCAAATGGCAAAGGACTTGAATGTTACCATTTTGCTTGACGTATACGGTCAGTTGCTTACGGAAAAGCAACGTAATGCCATAGATATGTATTATAACGAGGACTTGTCGCTGTCGGAGATTGCTGATGTAATCGACATAAGCAGACAGGGCGTCAGAGAGTCAATTAAGCAAGGCGAAAAGCATTTGACGAATTATGAAGAAAAACTCGGAATAGTCGAACGATTTCATAATATAAGTTCAAAGCTTGAAAAATTAAATGCGTTGCTTGAAAATACCGATTTTGACGGTAAAGACGAGTTTTACGGATTGATTGACGAAATATCAAAAGAAATATAGATATAGATTATTTGCGGAAAGGAGTCACAGCTTATGGCATTTGAAAGCCTTGGTGATAAGCTGCAGGGAGTTTTCAAAAAACTTCGCGGTAAAGGAAAGCTTAACGAAAAAGATATAAAAGACGCAATGCGTGAGATTAAGCTGGCTCTTTTGGAGGCAGATGTAAACTTCAAGGTTGTTAAGGAATTTGTGAACATAGTTTCCGAAAAGGCACTTGGTCAGGAGATTATGGAGTCGCTTACTCCGGCACAACAGCTTGTTAAAATAGTTAATGAAGAACTTACCCAAATGATAGGCGGTGAAGTTTCAAGACTTGAATTTTCGCAAAAACCGCCGACAGTCATTATGATGTGCGGTCTGCAAGGTGCAGGTAAGACAACTGCAACAGGTAAGCTTGCATTAAACCTTACAAAGAAAATGAATAAGCGTCCGCTTATGGTTGCTTGTGACGTGTACCGTCCGGCGGCTATAAAACAGCTTGAAGTTTTGGGTAAACAAATTCAAGTACCGGTATTTTCAATGGGTGCAGACGTAAATCCCGTTACTATCGCAAAAGAAGCGGTAGCACACGCAATAAAGCATGGAAACGACCCTGTTATCCTTGATACGGCAGGTCGACTTCATATAGATGAGCAGCTTATGGACGAGCTTGCGAACATCAAAGCGGAAGTAAATCCGACGGAAATACTTCTTGTTGTAGACGCAATGACAGGTCAGGACGCAGTAAACGTCGCAAAATCATTTAACGATCAGCTTAATATAACAGGTGTTATACTTTCAAAGCTTGACGGTGATACAAGAGGCGGTGCGGCACTTTCCGTAAAACAAGTTACGGGTAAGCCGATAAAATATGCGTCGGTCGGTGAAAAATTGAGCGACCTTGAACAGTTCCATCCGGACAGAATGGCGTCAAGAATTTTGGGTATGGGTGATGTGCTTACTCTTATCGATAAGGCACAGGAAACCATAGACGAAAAGAAAGCACAGGAGCTTGAAGAAAAAATCCGTAAACAACAGTTTGACCTTGATGATTTCCTTGAACAGTTCAAGCAAATCAGAAAAATGGGTTCATTCTCACAAATACTCGGTATGTTGCCGGGAATAGATAAGAAAATGCTTGAAAGCGTTGACACTGAAGAAAATGAAAAGAAAATGCTTCATATTGAGGCGATAATTCAGTCAATGACACAGGAAGAACGCAGAAAGCCGAGTATAATCGGCGCAAGCAGAAAAGTCCGTATATCGAAAGGTAGCGGAACAAGAGTACAGGACGTAAATCAGCTTTTGAAACAGTTTGAACAAATGCAAAAGATGATGAAACAGCTGTCAGGCGGACGTCAGGCAAAAATGCTCAAACGTCTCAGAAAACGTAAATAAGGTATGATAAATACTTTATGATATATTTATGCTTATAATTTATGGGAGGTGAAAGAACAATGGCAGTAAAAATTAGATTGAGAAGAATGGGTGCAAAGAAGGCTCCTTTTTATAGAGTAGTAGTTGCAGATTCAAGATACCCAAGAAACGGTAGATTTATTGAAGAAGTTGGCACATACAATCCTCTAACAGACCCTGCAACAGTTAATATTGATGCAGAGGCAGTTAAGAAGTGGATCTCAAACGGTGCTCAGCCAACTGATACTGTTAAGGCTCTTCTAAAGAAGTCTAACATTATCTAATTATGGAGGATAGGCTAATGAAAGAAGTATTGGAGATAATAGCCAAATCACTTGTTGACTATCCCGAACAGGTTGATGTTAAGGAAATTAACAACGAGGACCAGACAGTAACTTTGGAACTTAGAGTTGCTGAAAGCGATATGGGTAAGGTGATTGGTAAACAGGGTAGAATTGCTAAGGCAATCAGAACTGTTGTCAAAGCTGCCGCAAGTCGTGAAAATAAAAAAGTTGCGGTTGAAATCTTACAATAGGATAGTAGGGGCTTGCATTTGTGAGCCCTTTTTGTATTTTAATTTCCGATGTTGAAGAAAGGATTTAGTTATGGACTTGCTTGAGGTAGGAAAAATAGTTAATACACACGGTTTAAGAGGTGAAGTTAAGGTTGTTCCTTGGACCGATTATCCCGAAGTGTTTGAAGATATAGATTTTGTTTATGTAAAGAAAAAGTCTGAATATGAAAGACTTGACGTAAAGGGTATAAAGTATCAGAAGAATAATCTTATCGTGAGATTTTCTCAGATTACTGATATAAATATGGCTGAAAAGTATAAAAATCAAGTGATTTATGCCGAACGCGAGATTTTGGGCGAGCTTCCTGAGGGCGTGTATTATATTGCCGACCTTATCGGTCTTGATATTGTAACTGAGGACGGCGAAAAAATCGGTACTGTAAGCGATGTTTTCAACACAGGCAGTAACGATATTTACGAAGTAAAGCGTGAGGGAAAGAAAAATCTTTTGTTGCCTGTTATAGATGACGTTGTTCTTAATATCGACGTTGAGGGCGGTAAAATAACCGTCAGAATGATGGACGGCTTGGAGGACTTGGCGTGAAAAATCATATGAGATTTGATGTGCTTACATTGTTTCCGCAAATGTTTGAGGCGGTTTTGGGTGACAGTATAATCGGTCGTGCGAGAGAAAATAATATTCTTGAAATGAATTTTATTGATATTCGTGATTTTTCAACCAATAAACATAGAAAGGTTGACGATTATCCGTATAGCGGTGGCGGTGGTATGCTTATGAACGCACAGCCTGTGTATGACGCGTATATGTCTGTTGCGGAGGGACTTGATTATAAACCGTTTACGATATATATGTCGCCGCAGGGAAAGGTGTTTAATCAGGGTATCGCGATCGACCTTGCAAATTATGAGCATATCGTTTTGCTTTGCGGTCATTATGAGGGTATTGACCAAAGAGTTATAGATGAAATTGTGGATATGGAACTGTCCGTCGGTGACTTTGTTATGACAGGCGGCGAAATTCCGGCGATGACTGTTATTGATACTGTTTCAAGACTTGTTCCGGGAGTTTTGGCTGCTGAAACTTCGTATGAAAATGAGTCGCATTTTAACGGGCTTTTGGAGTATCCGCAGTATACCCGTCCGGCAGTTTGGCACGAAAAACCGATTCCCGATGTACTTATTTCCGGTCATCACGCGAAAATCGAACAGTGGAAAAGGGAACAGTCACTCATTAATACACTCAAAAAGCGTCCCGATATGCTTGAAAAAGCCGAACTTACCAAGGAAGATATAAAATTTTTGAAAGAATATAAGTAGATTTTGGATTTGACTATTGAATTTTGAATGTACATTTGATATAATAGTTAAGTCGGGCGGATATGGCGGAATTGGCAGACGCGCATGATTCAGGTTCATGTGGGGCAACCCATGCAGGTTCAAGTCCTGTTATCCGCACCACGTCAGAGTAAGCGATATATCGCTTACTCTGTTTTTTTTTGCAAGCGTGCTCAAAACGGTGAGCAGTAGCTACCACATTTGTGCGAGTTAAGTACCTTCGGCACATTTGAAAACATTATATGAAAAGTGTATAATATCTTTGAGTGGATTTTGTAACGAGAAACTTGACAGAGAAATGGGGAAAGAATATAATGAACTATAAGAAATGCAAGCTTGACTTTTAGAAACTTAGTTAATTGAAAATAAGGCTATAAAAAACAAATAAAATTGCAATAGATTTGAGGAATATTTATGAAAAGGTTAGATCTTTATTGGACAACTAATCCCGATTGGTGGGAAAGAAAAGAAAACTATGTAAAAGTATTAAAGCCTGATGCCCCTAAAGAGGCTCAAGAAAGTTACAAACATTATTTAGAACAAACATCCGGAGAACAAGGAAAATCATTATGATGAAATAAGAAGATAATTGGGGATAACGTATATGATGCAAAAAAATGAGTCGGAACAAAATAGACGGAAAATGAGACGTGGCGATAAAGAGGCTATATTAAAAGGACTAAAAGGCGGACTTTGTGATAATTATTACGGCATTTGTTGTGCGGTTAAATATAATATGAAAGATAATGACATTATAGCGGCGTTGAAAGAACTTCAAAAAGATACATATGTATCTATGGGTATGTCCAATGCTCAATTCGCTTCTGCTGCATTAGATGTTTTGAAAATTGAACCTTATACAGGTTCGGATAAAAGAGTAAAGGATATGATTGACGCTAAATTTAGCTTTTTCGATGAATAGGAGGAGTTCGAAAATGGCGGAAGATTGGGCAAGAGGAACGATTAAAGAAACGCCGTTTTGGCGTGATGGAATGTCTGTTGAAGAATACGAAGAAGAAAGAAATTATCTTATGGAGCATTGGCGAGACTTGAGGCAAGGCACATATTACCCCTTTATGGAAACAACGCGAAAAATAATCTGAGAGGTTTTGTTATGGCAAATTTACCAAAGTGTACAGAATGTGAATATAACAATCTTATGGAAGTTACATGTAGGTTATATCCGACTGGCATACCTGATGATATTTTTGTGGAGATAAAGAAATGCGATTACTATAAAAAAAGAAAAGAAAAATATAACAAAAGTGATGAGGATTTGCCGGTAGCAAAAGGAAGATAAATGGAGAGTGTGAGAAAAAGTCTGTAAAAAAGAATCCTTCTATGATAGAATATAAATAAATCATAGGAGGAATTTTTTTATGGCAAGACGTAGACGAGAAAGAATGAGTGAAGGAAAGAAGAATATCATTGCCGGATTGATTCAGGAATACAACATCAAGACAGCAGAAGATATTCAAGAGGCACTAAAGGATCTGTTAGGCGGTACTATTCAGGAAATGATGGAAACTGAACTGGATGAACATTTAGGCTATGACGAATATGAACGCAGTGACAATCCGGATTATCGAAATGGAGTAAAACACAAAAAACTTCGTAGTTCTTATGGCGAGATACCTATTGATGTTCCACAAGACCGTGACGGTGATTTTGAACCGCAGATAGTCCCTAAACGAAAGAAGGACATATCAGCAATAGAACAAAAAATCATTGCTATGTCTGCAAAGGGCATGACAACAAGACAAATTTCTGATATTGTGGAAGATATATATGGTTTTGAGGTAAGCGAAAGTATGGTAACCGCAGTTACAAATAAAATATTACCTCAAATAGAAGAATGGCAACAACGCCCTTTATCAGCTGTGTATCCGATAGTTTTCATTGATGCAATCCACTTTTCGGTTCGTGATGAGCATATAGTAAAAAAGATAGCTGCATACATAATTCTTGGTGTAAATGACGAGGGTAAGAAGGAAGTTTTAAGCATAACCATTGGCGAAAATGAGAGTGCGAAATATTGGCTGGGAGTTTTAAATGAACTCAAAAATCGTGGTGTTAGAGATATATTAATATTATGTGCAGACGGTTTATCAGGGATAAAGGAATCAATAGCAGCAGCCTATCCAAATACGGAGTATCAGCGTTGCATTGTCCATCAAGTGCGCAATACATTGAAATATGTAGCGGAAAAAGACAAAAAAGCATTTGCAAATGATTTAAAGAGTATATACCATGCACCGAACGAAGAAAGCGGATACGAACGTATGCAGAGTGTCACAAAAAAATGGCAAGAAAAGTATCCTAATGCGATGAGAAGATGGGAAGAAAATTGGGATGTTTTATCACCGATGTTCAAATTTTCAGCAGAAGTCAGAAAAGTTATGTATACAACAAATGCAATAGAAAGCCTTAATAGCGTACTTCGTCGATTGAATAGCCAAAGGAGCGTATTTCCGAGCGATACAGCCCTTTTAAAGGCACTGTATTTGACAACCTTTGAAGCAACAAAGAAGTGGACAATGCCACTTAGAAATTGGGGCAGAGTTTACGGAGAACTGTCCATTATGTATGATGGACGACTTGTTTAGCATATATTTTTACATTTGTATAGTGTGAAAAATACGGTCTTTTGCAAGACCGCTCTTGACGCGGAAGAAAATCCGTGCTATATTACAAAAAGGCAGATAAGCTGAATTTTGCTTATCTGCCCAAATAAAACTAAGTATTTTATCATAGAAAAATTAATTTACAGAAATAATCTCACACACTCGATAAATGAGTCTGTCGATAAAATGTCGACAGACTCATTTTTTATCACAGCATTTTCACATAATCGCCTTGAGTTCTAAGCCACATAAGGACGCCGTCACCATAACATTCGGCTTTAATTGTATGTTTATTACCGTCTGATTTAATAATTTCAGCAGTCGGAATACGGTCTAAAATAGCCTCGACAGACGGACCGTTAAATTCAAATTTAATATGTTTTAATTCACCTGCATACATAAACTGCACACGTTTACGAAATTCACCGTCACTGAAACGGTTTCTGTACGGAATATTGAATTTTTGTTTTAAATTTTTAATATTAGTAATTCTGTCAACTCTAAAAATCGCGGGAAAATCCTTAGAGTCATTCGCAAACCACGCAATTAAATAAAAATAATATTCAGAAAACATAATTGTCAATGGTTTTACTGTTCTGTGAACGACTGTTTTGTCTTGACGCGTATAGTCAAATTCTATAATTTCCTGATTGGATATGTGACAGCTGAGTTCCCAAATGAGATGTATCAGCGGTCTGTCGTGACGCGGGGGAATGTAGTTGTGTCGTTCGTTCAGAATAAGGTCTTTTATATTCATTTTTGCCGACGGAGTGGCTTGAAACAACAACTTGTTGATAAGCGTATTTATTTCGTCTTTATTAAAACTACGGCTTTCCAAAAGAATTTTTGTAATGCTTAAAATTTCTTCGTTTGTAAGAAACTCCTGTTCGCACTTTATAAGCACATACCCCTTTTTAGTTTGGTCATATTCTATATATGCGTCGCCGTCATCAACATTTTCTGCGATATATGCACGCAAATCTTCAATATCACGTTGCACTGATTTTTCACTGATACCGAACATTTCGGCAAATTCTTTTTTATTGATTACATCACCGCGATTCAGCCATTCATACATTTTCAAAAGTCTGAAACTTTTTCCGCTGTCCATTTTCATATCAATCACACCTATCATAAAATCCTTGTAATAAAAGTTTACCATATTAATTATTAAAAATCAATATTGATTATACACTGATAACTTGAACAAATAATGTCCAATTAAAAATTTTTAAATTAAATTTTCGCATGGACGTAAACTGTCCAAGAATGTAGATATAATTAAATTATCAAAAAAACACAAGATAAAGTGATAAGAGAAAGGAGTAAAAATTATGGCTATGTTCGATATTAGATGCCCAAAATGCGGAGGTTTTGCACAATCATCAAATCTTACATGTTCAAAGAGCAATGTGATGTGTACATGTTGCGGTGCAAAATTTGATGTTAAAGTAACATCGGATTCAAGCAAGACAGGCAGATACACAACATCAAATATTCACTAAACAAAGGAGGAAGAAAAAATGGGATTTATAGACGGTTTATTCAATGCGGTAAAATCAAAATACGAAAGAGATATGAGCAGTTACAGAGACGGATATTCAAGCGGAAGCAGTAAGTATTCGTCAATGAGCGATTCAGAGCTTATGCGCAAAGCGAGAAATAAAGACTTTTCGGGAAACAGCTCAAAACAAATAGGTCAGGCAAAAGCTATGGGTGACGAACTTAAAAGACGAGGCTTGAGATGAACGATAAAAAGTTTGTAGAGTATAAATGCTCATATTGCGGCGCAACAATCACTCGCGCGACAAATGCCGGCAGACCTATGCCGGGCGTTTGCCCTAGAAAAGGCAAAACACATGACGGTCGCACAAAACCGCATACATGGGTTATTAACAGAAAATTTTAAGGAGAGTTACAATGTATAAGAAGATATCAGCGATAGCTCTTATAATCATAGGTATAATGTCACTGAGAACATCACTTTTCGGATCGGCATTCTGCATCTTGCTAGGAATATTTTTATTGACTCATTAATATCGCTTATTTTGGTAACTCTATATGCAAACTTCCTTTTGACTTTGTCGGTTGAAAGGAAGTTTTTTTATAAAATTTTTTGATAGGACGTAAATTGTCCAAGTGTGTGAATATAATAAAAGAAACGGAGTACAAAAAACTGTACTCCGTTTAGTCTGTATCACTAAGGGACAAAGCTGTTTTAATCAAGCGATATATCTTTCCATTTCAACATCTGTGCGGCTTTGCGTAAATTGCGTAGCCTTAGTCCAATATTATAGCTCATAGCATTCACCAATTTGTATTTTATAGTATAGAATTTTTATTTTCAAACTATATAGTATATATTTTTTTAAAATAACTATTGTTTATGCCATTGTGTAAAATTTATAGAAATAAAAGTAAGCTGAGCGCTATTATTGCCATACCGAGTATGACGCCTATAATAGTGACTTTGCTTTTTTCATATTCACGTGCCATCGGTAAAAGTTCTTCTATTGAAATAAATACCATAATTCCGGCAATTATTCCGAATAAAATACCGAATACGACATCGTTGAAAAACGGACGTAAAATTAAATAACCGATTATAGCACCTAAAGGTTCCGTAATACCCGAAAAAAACGATACTATAAATGCTCTTTTTCTGCTGCCTGTTGAGTAGTATATCGGTACAGACGTAGCAATTCCTTCCGGAATATTATGGATTGCTATGGCGACAGCTATGGCAACGAGATACATAAGGTGGATAAAAAGTTATTTATAATAGATTTTCAAGAAAATATCGCCCTCGGGAGCGGATTTTTCGCGTTTATATTCAATTTTTTTTACGAAATTTTTAAGAATGGAATTTTTTTCGGCGGCTGAAAGAGAGTGGTAATTAGTGAGAAGTTCATGCAAAAGGGGAAGTCGTTCTTCGATGGAAGATGTATCCACAAGTTTAAATTTTTCACGTTCCTGTGCTATCGTGGCATTAATTTTTTTTCTTCTATCTGAAATTGCGTTATTACGTTCAAGGAAAAGTTCTTTTGTATAGACTTCCTGTTCGAGTAAGTCATACAGACGGAGTTGTTGTTTATCAAGTTTTTTTAATTCTGTTTCCAAAGTGGCTATTGTATCAAGGCAGGAAAGTTTATCCTTATTATGCGATTGACGGATATTTTTCAAAGACAATTCAATATCTTTAAATTCCTTTGTAAGCACTTCAAATACCTTATCTTCTACAATACTTAATGCAGAGGCTTTATTACACCCAAGTGTACGACAGCAAAGACGGTATTTTTCAACGGTTTCGTTAGAAGTATTGATAACTATTGCCCGACCGCAATTAGCACACTTTAAAAGCCCTGCAAACGGATTTTGCAACGTGCCTGTACGCATAGGCGGTTTATATTTCAGATTTATAATATCTTGTGCTTTGTTGAACGTGTCCTCGTCAATTATTGGCTCGTGCAGTCCGGGAACATATAACCAATCATCTTTACTCGTTTTTTCTTGCGTATTTTTGCCTTTAACAGACTTTGATTTGTTCCACACTATCTTACCTATGTAAGTATGATTTCGGAGCATACGGGCGATTGTGGTGGGGTGGAGCGGTGTATTTTTCTTGCTCAAGACACCCAAATTTGCAAGCTGACGGCTTATTGAAGTAATACCCATACTTTGATTTACATACATATCAAATATCATACGGACATATTTTGCCTCCGGTTCATATACTTCCAACGTGTGCTTTTTATTTATTACGGCATTTCGATAACCAAACGGAGCACCCGACACAAAGCAACCGTCGTTGATTGATTTGATACGTCCGCGGTTCATTCTGCGAGTGATGAATTTAAGCTCCTTTCGAGCCATAAACATTTCAAATTCACTGTAATCTTCGTCATACTCGTTGTTGAGGTCATATATTTTTTTGAGCGTAATAATTTTTACATCGTTTTCTTTAAGAACGTCAAAGATTTTTTCACTGTCTGCGGCACTTCCGCGCCCTAAACGGTCAAGGTCAATACATAATACCGCATCATATATGTGCGAGGGAATAGCGTCAAGTAGTTTCAGCATTTCCGTTCTGTTGTATAACATTCCTCCGCTTATCACTTCTTCAAATATGTCAATGACCGTTAAATTATTGTCCTTTGCATAAGAAAGAAGAATTTCTTTGTGACGTTCAAGTGTTTCAAGCGGATTGTTTTCGTCCGCTCTCGATTTTCGTAAATACATGGCTACATTCATCGTAAATCTTCCTTTCTTGTGTTATATTTCAACTCACACGCTCCGTGGGGAGCGTGACATATGTGTATAAATGCACTTTATTCTGTTTCCTCTGCCTGTTGGAGCAGGCAGGGAAATTTTTTTATTTAAGCTGCGGTATCAATATAATCAATAACTGTTACGGTTAAGGTGCTTGAAAAAGTTTTCACGCTATCAAGAATTTTTTCAAGGGTTTCAACTGTTTCATTAGAAAAATATTCTTCTCCGCATTGTGTACATTTTTCGCAAGGTACATTTTTAATCACAACAACGAAATTATCAATTTTTTCAATATATTCTGTTGTTGTCTGTTCTGCATTGCCTCGGCAAAAGAAACAAGTCATATTATTTCACTCTCCTTGTTTTAAAATCATTTTCCCATTTATCCGGTTCGGGATAGTATGCGGTTACAGCATACAAATATTCTTCATCATAGCCTGTTACATTATGCAACGGCATTTGTTTAAGACTTTGACCGCAAATTAAACAACTTGGAAGTCTTGCTGACTGTGGATAGTGTTCGATTATTTCGCCTGTGAAAATACTGTTTTTGTAATCATCTTTAGATATATTACGTTCACGCAAACGCTTAAATGCGTGAAGTGACCATTTTATTTGGTCTGATTCACATCGTTTTCGCACTTCTTCAATATCTATTTCTTTCATTTGTATCCCTCCTTTGAATATTCATTGCGATTTTGTCAACGTCAACAAAATCGTCAAAAATATAATTTTGAATTTGATTTATTAAAAATCGGTTATTTTGATAAATTAATTACGATTTTGATACATTTTATATATAAAAACCTCTTTAATACTCTGAATTTTTCAAATAGTCCATATGTCTGCGATAACGTCTTGGGACGTTAATGGGCACGTCATAACCGATTTGTTTAAGAAAATCGGTAATAGCGTCAACACCGTCATTAAAAAATTCCGTTATACGTTTTTCTTTGTTAGTTATATTTTTGTAATTAGGCGGGCATACAAAAGTCCAATCCGCACCTTCGTTATCAAAAATAATTCTGAAATATTCATCTATATTGTATTTGTCAAGAGCCTTTGCCAATAACAAATGATGTTCACACCCTTCGTCAAGCAACGAAACAACAGCGTGTGAGCGGTCGTGTGCAATTACCGCCATTAACGGCTCACTGTCATGATTGATAAATTCGGTTTTCGTTTCATCACTACCGTAATATTTTATTATTTCCAATATCATCACTTCCTTATAACATCAAGCAACTTCCGAATAATTCAATTCAGCAATACCCGAAACAATATTTTTCACTTGGTTTATCAATTCTTGAATACGAACAGAAACGTCGAATGAATATGATTTTTCGCCACATTGTGTACATACTTGAGTAGGCACGTTGTGTATAACAATAATGCAATTCCCCAAATCTGCAATATAATTTGTAAGCTTATTTTCTGTACTTGATTTACATAATAGACATTTCATTTTATAAACCCTTCTTTCTTGTTTTAAAGTCTTTTTCCCATTCTATATTATTCGGGAAATATTCTGTTATTATCCAAACAACATCTTCTCCTATGGCACAAACTATGTGTATATATTTTTCGCTTGATGTTTTACCGATTACGAGGAAGCTTTTGTATGGATAATCATTTGGATATTCTTCGATTATTTCGCATCGCTTTAATGCCGGAAGTATATCGGTAAGAATATCTATCGAACGTTCGTTAGCTCGTTTTAATGCGTGGTCTGTCATTTGTATCTTGTGTGCTTTACTTAGGTTGTGAATTTGTTCTAATTCATTCAATATCATCACTTCCTTGTTTTATATTTCTAAAAAATACAATTTGTTAATCTGTATAAATATTAAAAACCGACTTTACATTCAACTACTTTTCCTACTATCTCAACATCGTCTTGTTTTAAGTCATAAATTTGTGTTTGATGTTCGGGGTTATAAGATTGAGGCATAAGCATGACAATATTTTTTTCTTGCTTAAAGCGCTTTATCGTAAAAGTATCGTGATTAACACGAACAGCGGCAATTTCACCGTTTTCAACTGTTGGTTGTACACGAACAGTTACAAGACTTCCGTCGGGAATGTTTGCGGCGGTCATACTATCGCCCTTTACTTTTAAAGCAAAATATTTACCACCATGATTTAATTCTGTATAAGTATATCCCTCATAATTTTCTTCCGAAAATATCGGTAATCCTGCCGCAATATCTCCTAAGATAGGTATTCTGTGCATTACAGGATTGTATGGTACTGCTCCCTCTGGTAGAGAAACAGGATATTCACCTGTAATTAAAGTAACTGGATTAATATTTAAAACCTTTGCTAATGCAGAGATTTTATCTCTTTTCATATTAGATATAAAACCATTCTCCCACTTTTGAACTGTACTTTTGCTAACCCCAACGGCATTTCCTATTTCCTCAAGGGTTAAATTAAGTTCTAAACGTCTATTTCTTATAATTGTTCCTATATCCAATGTAAACACCCCTTTTCTATAAATACATATTAACATAACAGTTTCAAAAAAGCAACTATTTTTTCAAAAAAGTTTTAAAAAGTTTCCTAAAGGGGTTGACAGAGTAAGAATTATATGCTATCATAGAAGTATCCTAAAGGAAACAAAGAAAGAGGTGATAAAATGAACATAGACGACTTAAATGCAGAAATTGCAAGAAAGGGTTTAACAAAACCGCAACTTGCAGAGAGATTGGGTGTATCAAAAAAATGCCTATATAGCAGGTTAAAAGGGGAAACAAGCTTTAAGCAAGAAGAAATTCAAAAGATTGCGTCTATTCTTGGATTAGATGAAGAAAAAATAATGAATATTTTTTTTGCTGAATTAGTTTCCTAAAAGCAACTATGCATAGGTAATATAAGAAAGTAGGTGAGAATTATGAAATTTAAGAAAGATGAGTATATAAAGCTTTATTTTGAACAAAAAAGGTCATTTTTAGTTACAGAGATTATGAGTATATATACTGCAACGGAAGACCTTGAAATCAAAATAAAATGTTTGGAATTATTGAATAAAATAGAAGGATAATCTTCTTTAGACTATCCTCCTAAAATTTAATTATTGCAGTATAAAATTCCGTCTTTTAATGAAATATGTTCAAATTCAGTAAAACCAAATGATGATGAAATATTTGTAATTGTGTGCTTTTCATCAAGAGGAGATTTTACAGAAACAAAAACTTTGAATGATGGACAAAGCAGGACATATTTACCATAAAACTTATTATTTCTTTTATCTGAACTAAGAACTCCTTCAAATCCTTCTTTTTCAGAGCCTATTATTGAATAAGAAATATTTTGTTGCTTTGCCATATCTATAAATGACAGGAATTCGTTAAGTGTTTTTACAATTATCATTATAATCACCTCCTTCTGAGATGATTATAGCACAAACGGTTAAAAAATACAATCGGCATAAGTAGTACAAGAAAGGAAAATTAAAATTATGGAAGAATTAAAGGTATTTGAAAATGCAGAGTTTGGCTCTGTAAGAACAACAACAGTAAACGGAGAGATTATGTTTGTCGGTAAGGATGTAGCGGAAATCCTCGAGTACCAAAACGGTAGTCGAGATATTAACCGCCATGTAGATGAAGAAGATAGACATAAGGTCATGCTTTTTGACGGTAATCAGAATAAAGAAACAATCATTATAAACGAATCGGGTTTGTACAGTCTTATCCTATCAAGCAAAATGCCGAATGCGAAGAAGTTTAAGCATTGGGTTACGGCTGATGTATTACCGGCAATACGCAAAACGGGAATGTATGCGACCGAAGAACTATTGGAAAATCCTGATTTGGCTATACAGGCGTTTACGGCATTAAAATTGGAACGAGAGAAAAATAAGAAACTAAACACCACTGTTAAAGTTCAAGAACAGCAGATTATGGAACTTCAACCAAAGGCGTCATATTATGATTTAGTTTTAAATTGTCCCGATTTATTATCAGTCACTGTCATAGCAAAGGATTACGGTAAGTCGGCAAAATGGTTAAACAATTTCTTAAAAGAACACCAGATACAGTTTAAGCAAGGAGGGATATGGCTGTTGTATAAGGAATATGCTGAAAAAGGCTACACAAGTACAAAGACGCATACTGTAAACGGAAATGACGGCAAGCAACATTCTAAAGTAAATACATATTGGACACAAAAAGGCAGATTGTTTATTTATGCATTGTTAAAGAGCGAGGGTATACTTCCGATAATGGAACAGGAGCAGATCGCTTAGTACAAAGTAATAGGACAAAAAATGAAATACATAGATTAAAGCAGGAGGTGGAAATCATGGAGGCGGAAAAGACCAAAAAGGCAAGAAAGCCGAGAAAGCAACCTAAAGTACATGTTGAAGTGGTAGGAAGTTGGCAAGACAGACCTGCTTATGAGCGTTTTCAGCATTGGAAACCTCATATAGAAAATATGTATCATATGCTTGGGTACGGTGATGTAACAGTTGAGCCGTCGCAGGAGATGATTGACGAGTACAATGCTATTCAAGCAAACAAAGAAAAAGGAGCTTAATGCTCCGACGATAGGACAAGCTCACAGGATAAAGAGAGGTAAACAAATGAACACAATAGGAATTGCACTGATAAGTTTCGGTATCGGACTAATCATAAGTTGGAAATTGGCAGAAAGGGACAGGAAGAATGCTAAAAAGAAAACCAAAAACAGAGAATGAGAAAACGGAAGAATATTTCCACAGAGAAGTATTTCCGATGATTAACGCATTCGCCAAGGAGTGCAGAGGACACGCAAAACAGAAAATAACGGTGAAAGGAATATTTTCAAATGAACAAATATGTAGTAATGACGGGCAGAGATGATGTAGTGGTTTTAAACGCTGATGACAACAAGTCGGTTAAGGCATACATAGCAAAAGGATACGGGATAACAAATCGTATCAAGTCAAAGCACCCGCTTGAAATGAGTGTTGCGAAGATTATCAGTGGAGATAATTAAACGGCTATGACAAAATACGAATTTGACGATTGGGCGTGCATAGACGATGACTTTGCTTGTCGTGATGATGACTTCGCCTGTATCGACGATGATTGGGCGTGCATAGATGATGATGACGCAGTATGTGACGATGAACGTGACGGACTTACGGAAGAAGAAGCCGACGCATACGAAAAGGGAAAAGCGTGGTATGACCTATTCAAAGAGGTATTGCAGTATCCGTACAGTTACGGATTATCTTGGGGAATAGTTTTAGCATACAGACAACCTATAAAATATCAGAATTAGGAGGTGAGAAGGGTGGCAGATGAGAAGAAAATACTGAAAATGTATAACGATTTAACACCAAATGAAAAGCATTTGGTAGGTGTTTTCGTAAATGCGATGATACTTAGTCGCAATAAAAATGACCGTCAGAGCGGCAACTCAATAACGGTCAAATAACAAAAACACATAGATTATTAATCTATGTCAACATTATACCACGGAAAGGAACGAAAATCAATGCAAATTGTAATTAGGCTTGAACAGAAAGATTTTGAGGGTAACAAGGAAGTATTCGACCGAATGTACGGATTATGTTCGGTACTCAACAAAAAGACGGGACCTGTGGAGATGACAAAGGCGGAAGTTGAGAAATCGGCGAACGTTGTAAGAGAGGAACAGACGTCAGACGATACGCCGACAGAGGATAATACCGCCGAAGTGGAATACACAATAGAGGAAGTACGCAAGGCATTCGGTGAATATGCGAAGTCGCAGGGCAGAGATAAGGCCAAGGGACTGCTTCAAGAAATGGGTTACGACAAAGTAACGGAAATACCGCCTGAGCGATACACAGAGGCGATGACGAGAATAGGAGATGTGAAGTAATGCCGGAAGAACACGCAAAACTCTCGGCGTCGGGGTCAAAGAAGTGGATAAACTGCCCCGCGTCAATCGCAATGGAAAGCAAATTCCCCGACGAAAGCAGTGAATATGCAAAAGAGGGAACTACCGCACATTCATTGGGTGAGGCAAAGCTGAAATTAGCTTTAAACCACATAACACGCGTGCAGTATCATAAAATGATACGTTCGCTTGATATAACCGAAGATATGGAAGAATACACGGACAGTTATCGTGATTTTGTATTAGAGCGGTACAACGCAGTGAAAAGTCAATGCGAGGACGCACAGATTCATCTTGAACGCCGTTTAGATTTTTCGGAATGGGTACCCGACGGATTCGGTACAGGCGACACCGTTATTATCGGCGGCGGAATAATCGAAATAATAGACCTTAAATACGGACAGGGCGTAAAGGTATCGGCAGACAAGAACAGTCAGCTTAGGATATATGGCTTAGGAGCATTGAGCGAATACGACTACCTATACGACATACATAAAGTCAATTTAACGATATTCCAACCGCGACTTGATAACATTGATACGGAAACGCTTACACGCGACGAACTCATTAAGTGGGGCGAAGATTTAAAGCCTAAAGCCGTACTTGCGAACAGCGGTGACGGTGACTGTATAGCAGGGCGACATTGTGATGACGGATTTTGCAAAGCAAGAGCCGTATGCCGTGCGTATGCGGAGGAGAAAAACAGGCTTGCGGCAATGGTTTTCAAACCGCCTTTGGAACTTACCGAAGATGAAATTGCGGAGGTAATAGACCAAGCGGAAAAACTTGCGAAGTGGTCGAAACTCGTAAAGGACTATGCTTTGGAACAGGCACTTAATAACGGCGTTAAGTATCCGGGATTTAAAGTGGTTGAGGGAAGAAGTAACCGCAAATATGCGGAGGACGACAGCAAAATCGCCGATGTATTAATTAAAGCCGGTTATGACGAAAAGAACATATATAAGAAAGAAATACTTAACATCACCCAAATGGGAGCACTTTTAGGCAGAGCAAGATTTAACGAACTGCTCGGAGAATATGTAATAAAACCGCAGGGAAAGCCGACGCTTGTACGTTCGGAGGACAAACGTCCCGAATGGAATTCGGCAGAGAAAGCGGCAGAAGATTTTAAAGATATAAAGTAAAGGAGAAATAACAATGGAAAAAAGAAAGACACAGGTAATCACAGGAGAAGTAAGATTCAGTTATGCACACGTTTGGGAGCCGTCATCAATCAACGGCGGTGACGAAAAGTATTCGGTAAGTATCATCATTCCGAAAAGCGACACAAAGACAATCAAGGCTATAAACAACGCAATCGAGGCGGCAAAGCAAGAGGGCATTGCGAAGTTCGGCGGTAAAATTCCCGCAAATTTAAAGTTGCCGTTGCGTGACGGTGATACTGACAGAGAGGACGACGAAAACTATGCAAACAGTTATTTTGTCAACGCAAACTGCAAAACCGCACCGGGTATTGTGGACAAGTCACGTCAGCCGATAATCGACAAGACGGAATTTTACAGCGGTTGTTACGGTCATGCGTCAATTTCGTTTTACGCCTTTAACTCCAACGGCAATAAAGGTATTGCGTGCGGTCTTAATAATTTGATGAAAACGAGGGACGGAGAGCCTTTAGGCGGACGAAACACTGCGGAGGACGACTTTGCGGGACTATATGACGATGACGACGATTTTCTTAATTAAAAGGTGGCAAAATGAAATCACTCAGTATCGACATTGAAACATACGGAAGTGTTGATTTAACTAAATCGGGGGTATATGCTTATGCGAATGCCCCCGATTTTAAAATCTTGTTATTTGCGTATGCGTTTGATGATGAAGAAGTAAAAATAATTGACCTTGCACAAGGTGAGGCGTTGCCGACAGAAGTAATGGACGCATTGACGGACGGGGATGTATTGAAAACGGCGTATAATGCGAACTTTGAAAGAACGTGTATCGGTAAGTATTTTAATATTAATTTGCCCGTAAATCAGTGGCGGTGCAGTGCGGTACAAGCGTCAGAACTCGGACTTCCGCTTTCACTTTCGGCAGTAGCGGTTGCACTCGGTTTGGAGGAGCAAAAGGACAAACGCGGAAAAGCATTGATTGATTACTTCTCAAAACCGTGTAAGCCTACAAAGACGAACGGCGGACGTACAAGGAATTTACCAACGCACGCACCCGACAAGTGGGAGGTATTCAAAGAATACTGCATACAGGACGTTGAAGTGGAACGTGCGATAAAAAAGAAACTCGCTCAATTTCCAATATGCGACAGTGAACAAAAACTGTGGACGTATGACCAACGAATTAACGACAGAGGTGTAAGAGTTGACCGAAACTTTGTTGAAAATGCAATCAAATTCAATACGGAATACAGCGACAGGTGCTATGATGAGGCACAGAAAATAACGGGACTTGAAAATCCGAAATCGGTTGTGCAACTAAAGGCGTGGCTTGAAGAAGAAACAGGGCAGAAAATCGACAGCTTAAACAAGGAAAAATTAAAGGAGCTTATAGCTGATGAAAGCATATCGCTAAAGGCGAAAAGAGTGATATATCTGCGTTCAATGATGGCGAAAACGTCTGTAACAAAGTACGAGGCAATGGAGCGGAGCGTCTGCGATGACGGACGAATAAGAGGACTCTTGCAGTTTTACGGCGCAAACCGTACAGGACGTTGGGCAGGAAGAATTGTACAGGTGCAGAACCTACCGCAAAACCATTTGAAAGATATTGATTACGCAAGAGAATGTGTGGAAAACGGCGATTTTGAACTGTTTGAAATGCTTTACGGAAATGTTCCGCAAACGCTGTCGGAGCTTATACGAACAGCACTTGTACCGAGTGAGGACAGGCGATTTATAGTAGCGGACTTTTCGGCGATTGAGGCAAGAGTTATTGCGTATCTTGCGGGCGAGCAGTGGCGACTTGAAGTATTTCGGACTCATGGAAAAATATACGAGGCATCGGCAAGTCAGATGTTCCACGTTCCGATTGAAAGTATTCACAAAGGCGATCCGCTACGTCAGAAAGGCAAGATTGCCGAACTTGCGCTCGGTTACGGCGGAAGCGTCGGAGCAATGGTGAGTATGGGCGCTTTGAAAATGGGTATTGACGAGGAAGAACTTCAAGGTATCGTGGATAAATGGCGAAGTTCAAATCCCGCTATAACGGCATTTTGGCGAACGGTCGAGAATGCGGCGATTAAGGCAGTTGAGGGTTATCCGAGCAAGATTAGACACGATATTTCTTTTTACAAACAGTCGAATATTCTTTTTATCGGTCTGCCGTCGGGAAGAAAAATCGCTTACGTTAAACCGAAAATCGAAGTAAACAGATTTGGAAAAAAAGCCGTTACATATATGGGTATGAATCAGACAACAAAAACTTGGAGCAGACTTGAAACATGGGGCGGTAAGCTTGTTGAAAACATAGTACAGGCGTTTGCGAGGGATTGCTTGGCTGAAAGCATAATTCGGCTTGAGGACAGAGGTTTTAAGATTAATTTCCACGTTCATGATGAGGTTATAGTTGACGTTCCGAAAGGCGTGTCGAGTGCAGAGGAGTTGGCGGCGATAATGTGTGAGCCGATTGAATGGGCGAAAGGACTTCCGCTTAATGCGGACGGATATGAATGTAATTTTTATATGAAAGATTAGGGGGTGTTATAAATTGGATTTAGTAATTGCTACGGGACAGAGCAGAAAATCAAAACTGTGGAAAAATACAAAAATGTCGTGGGAGGATTTAATAGAAAGGCTGAAAACAACGACGAGAACGAGTGAAACTCAAGGCGAGTATGCGAATATGCCAAAGTCACAACAGGACGATATAAAGGACGTCGGGGGTTTTGTGGGCGGCAAGGTGAAAAACGGCAAGCGACAGTCGGGAAGTATAGAAAACAGAATTTTGCTTACACTTGACGCAGACTTTGCCGACAGTGATTTTTGCGATAATATTTCAATGTTTTATGACTTTACATACTGCATTTATTCAACGCATAAACACACAGCCGAGAAAGCGAGATTTCGTTTGGTGATACTTCTGTCAAGACCTTGTACACCGGATGAATACGAAGCTGTTGCGAGAATGGTGGCGTATGATATTGGTATAGATATGTTTGACGACACAACGTATCAGCCGCACCGTTTAATGTATTGGCCGAGTACGAGCATTGACGGCGAATATGTATTTGAACACGAGGAAAATAAACCGCTTGACGTTGACAAGGTGCTTGCAAAATATGAAGATTGGCGCGACGTATCGAGTTGGTACGTTTCGTCAAGAACAACAAAGGCGTTGGACAGACAGGTAAAAAAACAAGAGGACCCAACGCTTAAAAAAGGTGTTATCGGTGCATTTTGCAGAACGTACGATATACATTCGTGCATAGAAAAATACCTTTCGGACGTGTACGAAAAGTGTGCCGTAGGCGACAGATACACATACAAGGACGGCTCAAGTTCAAGCGGACTTGTTGTGTATGAGAACGGCAAATTTGCGTATTCAAACCACGCAACAGACCCTGCAAGCGGTAAGCTGTGCAACAGTTTTGACCTTGTTCGTATTCATAAATTCGGTGATACGGACGCAGACGCAAAGGACGGTACACCAGTATCAAAACTGCCGTCATATTCGGCAATGTGCAAGCTCATAGACGGTGACAGTGACGTTTCAATGCTTATGTTTAAGGAACGTCAGCAGAGGGCGGCAGAAGATTTCGGCGGTATCGAAAACGAGGAAACGGACGATATGCAGTGGGCGTTAAAGTTGGAGAAAAACGAAAATACAGGCGCTTACGAAAAAACTCTTAATAATATTATTCTTATAATTGAGAATGATTCGCATTTAAAAGGTAAAATCAAAATGAACGATTTTACGGGATATGCGGAGATTGACGGCATTATGCCTTGGGACAAGGACGCACCGGAAAATCGTGTTTGGCAGGATTCCGATACGGACGGATTGCAGTGGTATCTTGAATATGTGTACGGCATTAAAATGGGTAATGATAAGGTTTTCCGTGCGTTGTCGGTGTTTTACAGACGTGTTGCGTATGATCCGATTGTTGAGTATTTGGACGGTCTTGCGTGGGATAATACGGAACGACTTGACACATTGTTTGTCGATTATCTCGGTGCGGCGGATAACGAATATACAAGAGAAGTGACGCGTAAAATGTTCGTCGGAGCGGTCGCAAGAGCGTATGAGCCGGGAAGTAAATTCGATAATATGCTTATTCTGTCGGGCAGGCAGGGCATAGGCAAGAGTACGATACTTCGCAAAGTCGGCTTTGACAGGTGGTTTACGGACGGCATAAAGACGTTCGAGGGTAAGGAATTGTGCGAGGTTATACAGGGTAAATGGATTGTAGAGATAAGCGAACTTGAGGCACTGAATAAATCGGAAGTCGGCAGTGTTAAACAGATACTGTCGCAGACGTCGGACAGATACCGCGCGGCATACGGCAGAATAGTACAGGAACACCCGCGAAGATGTGTATTTTTCGGTACGAGCAATAACAGCGATTATCTTCGTGACCGTACCGGCAACAGAAGATTTTGGCCTGTTGATACGGAGATTGTGCCGATAAAAAAGAGCGTGTTTACCGATTTGACCGATGAGGAAATAAATCAAATTTGGGCGGAGGCAAAAGTGCGTTATACGCAGAATGAACCGCTTTATTTGTCAAAGGAAACGGAACAGCTTGCGAAACAAGTGCAGTCAGATCATAGGGAAGTGTCGGTTAAAGAGGGACTGATCCGTGATTTCCTTGATAAACGTGTTCCGTCGGATTGGAATAGTTGGGACTTATCAAAGCGTCGTGATTATTGGTCGGAGATTGTGAGTGTGCCAGAAGAAAAACTTGTCGAACGTGACAGAGTGTGTGCACTTGAAATATGGTGCGAACTCTTTAACGGCGATTTTAGGCAAATTCAACGTAGGGATTCGATAGAAATTAACAGTATCATTTCATCATTTGACGATTGGGAAAAATACGACAAGGTTATTAAATTTAACAAGGATTACGGAGTGCAAAGAGGCTTTAAAATGGCGAGGAAATAACGTATAACATAAGGGTATAACTTTCTAACGGTTATGTAACATTAAATGTAACGTTGGTAAACTTATGTAACAGTTGAAAGTTATACCTAAAATGCAGTAAAGATAAAGGTTAAAGCGATATATAACAAAGGTAACTTTAATTCTATATATTATATACATATATATACTACAAATAGATATATACACACATAACGCGTATATACGCGTATAAGTATATGAAAAACTGTTTTAGAGTTACCGCAGAAAGAACAGGTGAAAAATGATAGAAAAGGACATTGAAAAATATTTAGTAAGGCAAGTTAAGCAAATGGGAGGTTTGGCATTAAAATTTGTGTCGCCGAGTATGGCAGGTGTGCCGGATAGGATTGTTATGATTCCGAAAGGTGCGTTGTATTTCGTGGAACTGAAAAGACCGAGCGGTAAACCGAGAAGATTGCAGACTTCCGTACACAGACTTTTTGAAAAACTCGGTTTTCACGTTTATGTGATTGATACAAAGGATAAAGTTGACAAATTGTTAAGGGGTGAGAATTTTGAATTTTAGACCGCATAGGTACCAGCAGATTGCGTTGGACAAAATTATTTCTACACCGCGTGTCGGATTGTTCCTTGATATGGGACTTGGTAAAACGGTTGTAACGCTTACGGCGATTGACGAATTGATTTATAACTGTTACGAAATCGAAAAAGTGCTTGTCATAGCACCGCTTAGAGTGGCGGAAGATACTTGGAGCAGAGAGTGCGAAAAGTGGGACCACTTAAGGCATTTGAGAATATCGAAAATTCTCGGCACTCCGAGCCAAAGACGTAACGCACTTTTAAAGGACGCAGATATTTATATTATAAATCGTGAAAATGTTGCGTGGCTCACAAACGAATTGTCGAGCATAGGCAATGCGTGGGACTTTGATATGGTGGTTATTGATGAGCTGTCGAGCTTTAAGAGTTCAAAGTCGCAGAGATTTAAGGCACTGAAAAAATACATAACACTGTCTAAAAGAGTAGTCGGACTTACAGGCACACCTGCACCGAACGGACTTATTGATTTATGGAGTCAGATATATTTGCTTGACAGCGGCGAAAGACTCGGCAGAACGGTAAGCGGTTACAGGGAGAGATATTTTCTTCCCGATAAACGTAATCAGACCACGATTTTCAGTTACAAGCCGAAAGAGGAATCCGAAAAGGCGATATATGATAAAATTTCGGATATATGCGTCAGTATGTCGGCAGAAGATTGGCTTGAAATGCCTGAAAGGATTGATACCGTTCAGCATATAAAGCTGTCGGATAAGGAACTGAAACTGTACGAAGAATTTGAAAAAGAACAGTATTTGGAGTTCATAAACGGACAAGTTACCGCCGCCACTGCCGCCGCACTTACAAATAAACTTTTGCAGTTTTCAAACGGTGCAATGTATTTGGACGACGGAAGTTATAAGGTGACGAGCGATAAAAAACTTGAGGCGTTGGCGGAAATAGTCGATACCTCACAAGGTCAGCCGATTTTGTGCTTTTACAGCTATCGCCACGACTGCGAGAGAATACTTAGAAAGTTCAAGGGTGCAAAAAAGCTTGAAAGTGCTGATGATATAAGGGATTGGAATGACGGAAAAATACCGCTTTTACTGGCTCACCCCGCAGGTGCGGGACATGGACTCAATCTTCAAACAGGCGGTAATATAATAGTTTGGTTCGGTCTGACGTGGAGCTTGGAACTGTATCAGCAGGCAAATGCAAGATTGTATAGACAGGGACAGAAAAATTCTGTGATAATCCATCACCTTGTGACCGACGGAACAGTCGATAAACGTGTGCTTGACAGTTTGCAGGGTAAACGCGAGGTACAAGACGAATTGCTTGAAAGTTTGAAAGAAAAATACGGTGTATAAGGGGGAATTGATTTGACGATTAAAGAATGTAAAGAATGGCTTTCGAGAGCGAGAAAGACGGACGAGGAGATTAACGCACTGATTTTGGAGCAGGAGCGTGCTTTGACAAACGCAACAAGCACTGTGGCTCAGTCGGGCAGTGAAAAGGTGCAGACGTCAAACGTGAATACTTCGGAGAATAAGTTCATAAGCTATGCCGCTTATTCCGAATTGATAGATAAACGCATTGACAGACTGTATGAGATAAAAAAAGAGATTTTGGAAAACGTGAATAAACTCGATGACGCAACACTTCGGACTATATTAATTTTGCGTTATCTCAATTTTCGAACGTGGGAAATGATTGCTTGTAAAATGAATTACAGCTATATGCAAATATGCCGTCTGCACAGCAAGGCTTTGAATTTAATTAAAGATGTTATAGAATGTTATATTGCACCTGTGATATAGTATATCATGAAATAAGTAACATAAGCGGTGTATCATCGAGAGATGATGGGTGAATATCTCGTGTAATTGGTGGGAATGGAGATATTAAAAAAATTATCAAAAAAATGTTTAAAGTTGTAATATTATGGGTATATATCATACGAGGTGATGATATATGTCAAAAAAAGAAGAAGAAAATATTTTTTTGAAAAATCAAAAAATACCGGAAACGTTAGATAGCTATTTTAAAGATTATACACAAAATGGTGATTATGAAATGCTAATAAATAAAGCAAGGGATTACATATGCGAAGATACAACTAATATAGATATGGTTATACACAATTTGAAAATTGAAAAGAAACAAATTGAGATTGATAAAACAAATAGAGAAACACATAATAATCCAATACTATCAGGAATGGTGGGTTCTGTTACTACATTTTTATTAACACTTATTTCTAATTTGGTAACAGAGAATACTAAAGGTATTATAGATAATTTTTTACCAGGTATAGCAATTGTATCGGGTTGTGTAACAACGTATATAGCTATGGGGAGTATTTTAAAAACCATAAAAGAAGCTAAATTACAGGATTTAAAGAATAGTGAAAAAATAGATTTTTTAGATTTCTGTATTAAAGAATATACTAAAAAATATATTCAAAAATAAATAGAAATTTAAAACACACCTAATCGGGTGTGTTTTTCTATATCTAAAAACAGGAGGTGAAATTCATGGCAAGACCGAGAAAGATTACGAAAGAGACAGTCCAAAAACTCGAAGAGGGATTTTTAATGGGGTTAAGTGACCGAGAGGCTTGTATTTATGCGGATATAGCGGTAAGCACGTTATACGATTACTGCAAGAAACACAAGGAGTTTTCGGAGCGAAAAGAGCTACTTAAAGACAATATCAAAATGAAGTCGAAATTAAACGTTGCACACGGGATAAAAAAGGGTGATATTAATTTATCGTTATGGTATCTTGAACGCAAATGCAAAGATGAATTTTCACCGAAACAGGAAATAACGCACAGCGGCACGATGGACATAAACAATCCTATGGCAAATCTTACGACTGACGAATTAAGGAAGTTGATAGGTGATGGATAAAAACTTAATAATGCTTGAGGCGAAGAAAGAACTTGCACGACGCGAGTTCTTTTATTTTTGCCATTTAACCGCACCGTTATTCTACAATCCGGAGCGAGAATTTCTTGTACGGTTATGCAATGAAATGCAATCGTTTTACGAAAGTGACGAAAACGCATTGATTATCAATTTACCGCCGCGTCACGGCAAGAGCCGTACTGCGTCAATGTTTGTCGAATGGGTACTCGGCAGAAATCAAAGTGAAAAGATAATGACCGGTTCATACAATGAAACGTTATCAACCACATTTTCAAAAGCGGTGCGTAATGCTATTCAAGAGGAAAAAGCGGATAAGGATAAGATTATTTACAGTGACATATTTCCGAATGTGAAAATAAAGCAAGGCGACGGAGCGATGAACTTATGGAGCCTTGAGGGCGGTTACAACAACTATCTTGCCACATCGCCGTCCGGTACTGCGACAGGTTTCGGAGCGAGTTTACTTATAATCGACGACCTTATCAAAAATGCCGAGGAGGCATACAACGAAACAGTCAAAGAAAAGCATTGGGAATGGTTTACGAACACAATGCTTTCACGACTTGAAGAAAAAGGCAAGATAATCATTATAATGACACGGTGGGCTTCGGGCGACCTTGCGGGACGTGCGATTGAGTATTTCAGCGACAACAACATATCTCACAGAGTAATCACGATGAAAGCCGTTTGTGATGACGGCAATATGCTTTGTGACGAAATACTTTCACGGAGCAGTTACGACTTAAAGATTAAGGCAATGGGTGCGGACATAGCAAGTGCGAATTATCAGCAAGAGCCGATTGATTTGCAAGGCAAACTCTACACAACGCTTAAAACATACGACAGTTTACCGCCGATTACGCAAATACAATCATATTGCGATACCGCCGATACAGGTGCGGACTATCTCTGCAACATAATATACGGCATATACGGCAAAGAAGTATACGTCATAGACGTGTATTATACCGACGAGCCTATGGAGGTTACAGAGGGTGAAACGGCACGTAGATTATACGAGAACAACGTCAACCTTGCAAAGATTGAAAGCAATAACGGCGGACGTTCGTTCGCAAGACGCGTGCGTGAAATACTTGCCGAAAAATACGGCAGCAATTTTACAACGGTGAAATGGTTTCACCAAAGCAATAACAAAGAGGCACGAATATTATCCAACAGCACTTGGATAATGGAGCATATATATTTTCCTTGCGACTGGCACATACGTTTTCCCGAATACTATAAGGCGATGACGACATATCAGCGTGAGGGCAGGAACAAGCACGACGACGCACCCGACGCAACAACGGGTATTGCGGAAATGATGAACAGGAAAAAAGGCGGACTGTCAATTTTAAAGTAGGTGATAAAAATGGATTTGGAAACAGTGAAAAAGCTGATAAAAAAATATATACCCGGACACGAGAATTTTATATCGAGAGTGCAGACGGCGGAAAGGTATTACTTAAACGACAACGATATTTTGCACATAAAGCATAGCGAGGACGAGAAGCCTTTGAGAAATGCCGATAACAGAATACCGTCCAACTTTCACGGCTTGCTTGTAGATCAAAAGACCGCATATATGTTTACGTCACCGCCGTTATTTGATGTCGGAAATAAATCGGCGAATGAGAAAATAAGCAATATACTCGGCAGTCGATACACGAAAATATGTTCAAGACTTGCGATAAATGCGTCAAATGCGGGTGTGGGTTGGATTCACTACTGGGATAACGACGGATTTAAGTACGACGTTATAGACAGCAAGCAAGTTATACCGATATGGAGCGATACTTTGGAACACGAACTTACGGCGTGTTTCAGAACGTATCAAGAGCTTGACGATAACGGTGACACTTATCATGTTTATGAGTATTGGACTGATAAGGAATGCAGTGTATTCCGTAAGAAGATTGGCGACGGTCTTGAACGGCTTGAAATGTATAATATGTTCAACGTGTACGACGTTGAAACAAACGGAACTGTATGTAACGTGTACAGTCATAATTTCGGACGTGTACCGTTTATTCCGTTTTTCAATAACGGCTTTCATCGTGACGACCTTACACCGATAAAGGGACTCATTGATACATACGATAAAACTTACAGCGGATTTATAAACGACCTTGAAGATATACAGGAGATTATATTTGTACTCAGCGGATATGAGGGCGAGAGCCTTTCGGAGTTTTTGACACAGCTCAAGAAGTACAAGACTATTAAGCTTGATTCGGAGGACGGAGCAAGCGGAGGACTTTCAACTTTGACGATTGATATTCCGGTTGAGGCAAGAGAGAAAATGCTCCAAATGACACGCAAGAGTATTTTTGAACAGGGTAAAGGTATTGATCCCGATCCGCAGAACTTCGGTAATTCATCGGGTACGGCATTGAAATATTTGTATTCACTGCTTGAACTCAAAGCCGGTATGGCAGAAATGGAGTTTAGGAGTGGGTTTGAAGAACTCATCAAAGCGATATGCGATTACAGCGGTATCGCTTGTGAAAATGTCACGCAGACGTGGACAAGGACAAGCGTTTCAAACGACACCGAACTTGCGGATATAGCACAAAAAAGCGTTGGTGTTATATCTCAACGCACGATTATCGAACGTCATCCGTTTGTTGAGGACGCAGATAAGGAAATGGAGAGAATTGCGGAAGAAAAGGACGACAGTGACGATATAATGGGTGGACATAATGAACGAGTATTGGAAAAAGAGGAACAGTGAGCTTTTAAAAATCCACGCACAGAAAGCCGATGATATAGAACGCGAACTTATAAAAGAGTATGAAAGGTCCTTAAACGGCATAAAAAAAGAGATTGAAACATTTTACGCAAGGTATGCGGGTGAAAACGGTATCAGTATGGCAGAGGCACGAAAACAGCTAAGTCGTGACGAACTTAAAGGCTTTAAGCTGTCGCTTGAAGAATTTCGCGAAAAGGCACTTGATAACGCAGACGGCAAGTGGACGACAATGCTTGATAATGAGTATATGCGTTCAAGGGTAAGCCGTTTGGAGGCACTCAAATATCAAATGCGTGGAGAAGTCGAACTCTTGAAACAAAAGCAAGAGGATAAATTTTCAACATCACTTAAAAAGGCATACAGTGATACATATTATACAACAAATAAACATATTGCCGATTCGGTTGATTATGCTGTTAATTTTGCAAAGTTCGACCGTGACACGGTAAAGAATGCGATATATGAAAAGTGGCTTGACGGAAGTAACTTCTCTGACCGAATATGGAATGATAAGCAGAAACTTTTGAGAGAACTTAATACAAATCTTGTACATGGCATAACGAGGGGCGACAGTCCCGATAAAATGATTAAAAATATTTCTGCAAGAATGAATGTTTCAAAAAGCCGTTCCGCCGCACTGTATCAGACGGAATATACGCATATTATGGTTGACGCAAGATTGCGTTCGATAATGGACGCAGGGTGTGACGAATACGAGATTGACGAGAATATGGACAGTGATATTTGCGATGAGTGTGCAAGTATGCACGGAAAGCATTTTAAACTGTCCGAATATCAGCAAGGCATAACCGCACCGCCGTTTCATACCCGTTGTCGTGGTACAATAACGGGATATTTTGTGGAAGAAGAGGAAACACTTGAAAATGTTGAAGATACTGATACTATGTCTTTGTCGAAAGTATTTGATGAAGATGGTGTTAGATGTAAATGCAATCCTGTAAAAAATCATAACGGTATTTATACGCAAACAAACTCGAAGAACGCACAGAATACAATAAAGTTTGTAATAGATACTAAGAATAGTATCGATTTATTGGGTGATGTTTCAGAAATCGTAATAGCAAAATCAATAAAAGGTATAGCCGCATACAGTCACAAAAACAATCGCTTATATATCAATGAGAAATTGACAGATGAAAGCTTTTTGAATGAAATGCTAAAAGACGGGTATTTTGTCGCGGAGAACAAGCTTGATGTATTGTGGCATGAAATGTTCCATAAGAAACATTGGGATTTTGTGTTGACAAACGGTGGAGAAAGTAATAAAATGAACATAGAATCAGAGTTGCGGAAATACGTAAAGGAACAACAAAGACTTGATTATTCTTATGTGTCAAATACTGTTAGTCGAAATGCAAAAGATGGATTGAAAAGAGAGGGCAACAGACAATTAAATGAATTAATTGCGGAAGTGCTGTTACAAGAGAAAAAGGGAATTGTAAAAGATAAGCGGTTATTGGAATTGGTAAAGAGGTGTGTAAAATGATGAGGCTTATAACAGAATATGATTTGAAGATGAGTAAAGAGTTGGACAAATGGGAAGAGTATCCCGACGGAGAATGCCACTTACGAGAAGATGCACCTGAAGAAGTAAAAAAGTATTACGAGAAGTTACGAAAAGAATATAGTATGTTTGATTAAAGCAAAAAACACTAATGAGTATGTTTTTATTACAACAAAGGGAGTATAGGCAATGGATAATTTTAAAGTTATTTATAAAATACTTAAAGTCCTTGAAAGTGCAATGGATTGTGATGAAGTTGATAGGTCTTTGCTAAAGGCAGAAAATTTCAAGATAACAGAAAATCGATTTGAGAATATTATCAGAATGCTTGCCAAAGAAGAATATATAACCGGAGTAATCATAGTTGATATGATAGGAATACAGGGAATCAAATTCGATGATGTCCGAATAACATTAAAAGGACTTGAATATCTTAGCGAAAATTCTTTGATGAAAAAAGCGGCAAATTTAGCTAAAAGCATTAAAGAAACAATTCCCGGTATATAAATTAAATATACATTAAGCACGTCTTAGGGCGTGCTTTTTTGATACGAAAAAGGAGAGTGGAACAAGTGAATATACGAGGTTTACCGCCTTAGCACCTATGAAACGGTGCTTTTTTTATACTCTTTTTTCAAGTGTTGCAGAGAATAAAGAACAATGCTTTTTTACAGGAACGCACCTGAATAAAAAATTATGGAGGAGAAATAAGAATGGAATGGTTAAAGGCAATATTGGAAAAGGCGAAGATTGAGGACGGCAAGTTGGATATTGACGGAGTGATGTCGACTGTAAACTCTGAATTTCCGAAGTATGCAGTACCGAAAAATGTTTTCAATGACAAAGTTACGGAGCTTAAAACGGCGAATAAAACCATTGAGGACCTTAAACAATCAAATGCCGACAACGCGGAATTGCAGAACAAAATCAAAGAGTATGAAAGCGAGATTGAAACGCTTAAAACAGATGCGTTGAACACCGCAAAGACATACGCATTAAAGGAACAGCTTTCAAAAGCCGGTGTAACCGATGCCGACTATCTTATTTACAAGCAAGGCGGAATTGACAAGTTTACATTCGACAAAGACGGCAAGCCTGTCGGTGTGGACGATATTCTTAAACCGCTTATGGAGGATAAGACGTACTCACACCTTTTTGCCGAAAAAGGCGGAGCATACACACCAAAAAGCGGCGGTGGAGGTTCAGACGTAAATCCTTGGGCAAAGGAAACATTTAATCTTACCAAACAAGGTGAAATTTATAAAAACGACCCTGCAAGAGCAAAAGTATTAATGCAAGAGGCAGGAACGACAGGAGGAATTTAATATGGGAACAACATTATCAGATATTATCGTACCGGAACTGTTTAATCCGTACGTTATTCAAAAAACACTTGAAAAATCGGCACTTGTGCAGAGCGGTATAGTTCAAAACGACGCAGAGTTTGACAAGCTTGCGTCACAGGCAAGTCCGCTTGTAAATATGCCGTTTTTCTCTGACCTAACAGGTGAATCGGAAACGGTTATCGAGGGTGACGACCTTACTGCCGACAAAATCAGCAGTAAGAAAGACGTTGCGGTAATTTTAAGACGTGCAAAAATGTGGAGTGCGACAGACCTTTCGGCCGCAATGTCGGGTGCTGACCCTATGGCGGCGATTGCAAGTCTTGTATCTGACTTTTGGGTGAGAGATTTACAAAAGGAACTTATCGCTGTGCTTAAAGGTATCTTCGGCACAATTCCGGCAGTATCCGACGGTTCGCCTAAAGAGGCTGAAACAAGACTTGCGTCAAACATTCTTGATATTTCAAGCGCAAGCGGTAACAGTGCAAAATGGAGCGGAAGTGCTTTTATTGACGCACAACAGCTTTTAGGCGACAACAAAGCGGAACTTACCGCTGTTGTTATGCACAGTGCGGTTGAGGCGGCACTCAGAAAGCAAGACCTTATTGACGTAATTCAGCCGTCCGGTGCAAATCCGTTCAGTACATATATGGGTAAGCGAGTTATTATTGATGACGGCTGTCCCGTAACAGGTTCGGGTTCGAGTCAAGTATTTTCAACATATCTTTTCGGCAACGGTGCGATTGCACTCGGTAACGGTACACCGGAAAAGTTTGTTGCAACCGAAACAGACAGAGATAAGAAAAAGGGCAGTGGTGTTGACTATCTTATCAATCGTAAGACGTATATTCTTCACCCACGCGGTGTTAAGTTTACGGACGCCGATGTCGCAAATACGGAAGGTCCTACGCGTACGGAACTTGCCAACGCAAAAAACTGGACACCAGTATATGACCCTAAGCAGATTAGAATTGTCGAAATGCGTCACAAGATTTGATGAGGTGACTTATGGACGAGTATATAACTGTTTTTACGGATATGTACGGCATAAGCGAAGATGACAGAGGAAAAGCCGAAAGGTGTATTGAAAGCACAATCGAATATATCAAGAATTATTGCCACATTGACAGTATTCCCGATGATTTAAAGCATACCGTTATACTTATGGCGGCGGACTTGTTCCGCTATGATGTATCGGCATCGTCGGGACAATATGACAATGTAACGTCAATCAAAGAGGGCGATGTTACCGTATCGTACGGCAGTAATTCAAGCAGTATGTCGAGCGTGTTTAAAGACTACAAAGCAAGGCTTGCACGTTTCAGAAAGTTGGTGTGGTGATGAATATGGTAAGAGCGGCGATTGAAAGACTGTATAAAGGTTTATGCTCGGTCAAAGTGAAAGTTTCAAGCGTGAATGAGGAAACAGGCGAAACTGTATTTACCGAAAAGGCTGTTTTAACGGAACAGCCTTGCCGACTTTCGTTTCAAAGCCGAAATTCGGCGGCAAAGGACGACGGATATAACACTGTATCGCAATCGGTTGTGCTTTTTATTGCGCCTGAGGTTGAAATACCGTCGGGCAGTAAAATAACCGTTACACAAAACGGAAAAACAACTGACTATTGCCGTAGCGGTGAAAGTGCGGTTTATACATCGCACCAAGAAATTGCACTGGAATTATTCGAGGATTATGCGTAATGAATGAGATTGATTTTTCACAGCTTGAGAAATTACAAAAGCAAATGGAAAGTGCGGATTACACCAAAGCTTGTGTATCCGCTATGAATGAGATTTCTCAAAGAGCACTTAAATATATAAGTAACGTAACAAAGCCAGGGCATTACAAAAACGGTAAAGTGGGCGGTACACTGAAAAAGAGTTGGCAAACAGAAGAAACGACAGTAAGCGGAAGTACGGTAAAAGGCGGAATATACACCGCTCTTGAATACGCTCCTTATGTGGAGTTCGGACACCGTACAAGGTGGGGAAAGGGTACTTCGCCCAATTACAAGCCGAAGAAAAACGGCAAAAAGTGGGTTGAGGGCAAAAAATATCTTAACACCGTAGTACCGAAAGTCGATAAGGTAGCACCGAAAATACTTATGCGGAAGATGGAGGAAATACTGAAATGATGACGAGTATTAAAAATGCAGTAACAAAAGCTATTTATGACTGTTTCGGCAATGCGGTTTATACCGCATACACCGAACAAGGTTTTTCCGAACCTTGTTTTATCGTTGAGATGTTTCCGCTTAACGTACAGGCGACAAATACGTTTTTGGACGATGAAACGCAGACGGTAAAAATACGATATGTTCCGAAAGAGATAAGTCAAGACGAATTTATCGAAGTGGCTGAAAAATTGAGAGGCTTGTTTTTGTATAAACCGCTTGTACTGTCAGACGGTATGCGTGTAAGGTGCTTTGATATTAATTTCTCTTTGGAAAACTATACGCTTGTGACGGAGCTTGTATACAATTACACCGTTAAGGTGAGAAACGAAAGTACATACGATAAGGCAGAAGATTTGATATTAGGAGGAGATTTATAATGGGTTTACCTGAAATAAATATAGTGTTTCAGTCCAAAGCTGAAACGGCAATTAAACGAAGTGCAAACGGCATTGTTGCACTGATTTTGCGTGACGCAACCAAAGGTGATATTACATCATATTCGTATACAAATGAGAGTGAAGTTGTAAAATCTCATTGGACAACCGCAAATTATGATTACATAAGCAAGACGTTCCTCGGCGGACCGCAAAGGGTTATTGTCGAGAGAATAGGTGCGGAAGATACTTATGACGACGCACTTGCACGATTAAAAAATAAAAAGTGGAATTACCTTGCAATACCGTCGCTTGCCGATAACGAAAAAGATATTGCGGATTGGATTATTGCACAGAGAAATGCGAAAAAGACATTTAAAGCCGTACTTCCGTATGCGGCGAATAATGAGGGTATTATAAACTTCGCAACCAATGATATAAAAGTCGGTACAAAGGTTTATACCACTGCCGAATACTGTTGCCGTATTGCAGGACTTTTGGCAGGATTGCCTATGACAGAGGGTGCGACGTATCAAACTCTTGCGGAGGTTGAAAGCATAACGGAAAGTACAACTCCGGATGATGATATTGACGGCGGTAAGTTTATACTTATCAATGACGGCGAAAAGGTTAAAGTCGGCAGAGGTGTCAATTCGCTTGTAACATTGTCGGGCGATAAGACGGAGGATATGAAGAAAATCAAGATTATAGACAGTCTTGACCTCATAAGAGATGATATAAAAGCATCGTTTGAGGAAAATTATATTAATGTTGTAAACAGTCACGAAAATAAAATGTTGTTTATCGGTGCGGTTAATCAGTATTTTAAGTCGTTGCAGTCACAGGGCGTATTGTATGACGGTGCCGATTGCAGAGCTTATATTGACGTTCAGTCGCAACGTGAATGGCTTGCTCAAAAATATGACGTGTCGGATTGGACAGACAGTGAGGTCGAAGTGGCAAATACGGGAAGTATCATATTTGCGGGTGCGGATATTACAATACAGGATTGTATTGAGGACTTGAGTTTTAAAATAGGATTGGAGTGATAGATAATGGCTGAAAGTGTTAAACCGAGAGGCAATCAACTTTGTTCCGGTACATTCGGTAAACTTTGGATTGACGGAAGTCTTGCCTATGAAGTGTATAAGTTTGAGGCAAAGGAAAAGACAAATCGTGAGAGTGTAAGTTTTGCCGGCGATACAACGAACGATTCAAAGCTTATGGGCGTTGACTATGAATTTTCATATACCGTACGAAAAGTATATTCAAGGGGTAAAGAAATAGCTGACGGACATAAAAAAGGTAAAGATACAAGACATACGTTGGTGGCAAGACTTGAAGATCCTGATAACGGCGGTTATGAAACAATTCAACTTGATAATTGTTGGTATAATGATGTGTCACTTATGAATTTTGAAACCGGTAAGATAGTTGAAGAAGAATTCAGCGGCGGTTTTACCGACTATGACCTTACATCTACAATGAATGCGTAATAACGGAGGTAAAAGATTATGGATAAGAATACAAAAATTACTCTTGCGGAACTTATTAAGCGTAAGGAGCAAGTGCTTGAGGCAAAGAAAAACGTAAAAAGAGCGAGAGTTTATGTAAAAAGCCTTGGTGGCGAGATTGTTATAAAAGCACCGACAAAGTCGCTTGCAACAGAATCGGCGGAAATGGAAAAGGACGGTGACGCTCACCTTGTTTATGAGTGTGTTGCCGAACCGGATTTACATTCAAAAGAACTTCAGGAGGCATACGGCTGTACATATCCCGAAGAAATCGTAGAAAAGATTTTTGACGACGGCGAAATCTCACCGATTGCAATGGAGTGTATGAAACTTGCGGGATATATCGACAGTGTAAAACTTGTTGAAGAAGTAAAAAACTGATAGAGGCAGATGATGAACTCTATATGATACATCATTATCTGCAAAGAGGAATATTGCCCGAAAAGGTGCTTGCAAGACCGGAAATTGAAAAAATATTTTTCCTTGCAAGTGCCAAAAAGGCAAATGATGACGAGTACGCAAAGTGGAAGGCATTGGGAGGTGAATAGTTTTGCAGAATAAAAGTTCGATAGTTCTGAATATGAACCTTAATGCAAGCGGATTTGCCCGAGGGATAAAAAGTGTAATCGGCAGTGTCAAAAATATGAATGAGTCGATGAAAGACGCAACGAACAGCGCCACAAAAATGTCTTCTGTAATGAAAGGTATAGGGAGCAGTGCCATAAAAGTCGGAAAAGGTTTAGCGGTGGCAGGAGCGGCCGCGGCGACTGCCGTAACGGCTTTGGTTTCAAAGTCTGTCGGTGCATTTGCTGATTATGAACAACTTACGGGCGGTGTAGAAACGTTGTTCGGAGCAGGCGGAAGAAGTGTTGAGGAATATGCACAGAGTGTCGGTAAAAGTGTTTCTGATATTCAAGGGAAATACGACAGTTTGATGAGTGCGCAAAATGTTGTATTAGAAAATGCAAATAAGGCATATATGACTGCCGGAATGTCGGCGAATGAATATATGGATACTGTTACGGGATTTTCAGCGTCATTAATATCAAGCTTAGGCGGAGATACAAACAAGGCGGCGGATTACGCAAATTCGGCATTGGTTGATATGTCCGATAATGCAAATAAAATGGGTACGGATATGGAGTCCATAAAAAATGCGTATCAGGGATTTGCAAAACAGAATTATACTATGCTTGACAACTTGAAGTTAGGTTACGGCGGTACACAAGAGGAAATGAAACGACTTCTCAGTGACGCAGAAAAACTTACGGGACAGAGGTACGACATTTCATCATTTGCCGATATTACACAGGCTATTCATGCAATCCAAACGCAAATGGACATAACGGGAACAACGGCAAAAGAGGCAAGCACGACAATAAGCGGATCGTGGGGGTCACTGAAAGCGGCATTTCAAAACGTGTTGGTGGGACTGACAACAGGCGGAGATATGTTTGACCAAAGTTTAGACGCATTGATTAATACAGCCGTAACATTCGGACAGAATATTATACCCGCCATTAAAGGTGCTTTGAGTGGTGTCGGCTATTTAATTGAGGGTTTGGCACCGGTAATCGGCGAAACAATTCCACCGTTAATTAATGACCTCGCTCCTACATTGGCAAACAGTGCCGTATCGCTTATATCGTCTTTGGTAAATGGTCTGACACAGAACGCAACGCAATTTTCAGAGTGCTTGAGCAATATAATTATTGTAGCGGTCGCCGGTATTTCAACCGTAGTGCCACAGTTATTAGATGCAGCATCAAAAATAGTCAGCAATTTAATGCAAGGATTAACTAATTCTATGCCTCAAATTGTGAACGGAGCAGTAACTTTGATAGAGGGGTTAGTCAATGGATTAGTGAACAACATACCATTGCTTATTATGGGAGCCGTTCAGCTTGTTGCGTCATTAGCTAACGGTTTGATAGCAAATTTACCGAGAATAATAGATGCAGGTGTAAATCTGATAACAGGAATTGTTAGCGCGTCATATTCGATGATGCCCCAAATTATACAAAACGGAATGCAGTTGGTCGTAAACTTAGCAGTCGGACTTGTACGGGCAATTCCGCAGTTGATAGTGGCTTTACCGCGAATAACGGGTGCAATCGTAAAAGGATTTAAGTCTGTTAATTGGTTTGATTTGGGTTTGCAGTTGATAAAGTCAATTTGGGAAGGTATCAAATCAATCGGAAGCGAGATGTGGAACGGAGTCAAAGAAAAAACGTCAGAATTATGGGGCGGTGTTAAAAATGTTGTATCGGAGAAACTGAACAACATAAAAAGTGCCTATGACGCGCACGGCGGTGGACTGAAAGGTGCTACATTTGCGGCAATAGAGGGTGTCAAGGAATACTACAGGACAGGCTATGACGCAATTAATCAATTAACAGGCGGTAAGCTCGGCGAGGTTGTCAATGCAGTCGGTGAAAAGATGGAAGTCGTAAAAGGTAAATTCAGCGAAGCGTTTGGCAATGTGAAAAACACCGTAATGACTATTTTTGAAAACATTAAAAATGGTATTACTGAAAAAATCAGTGCGGCGGTGAACAAAGTCAAGGAGATATTCGGCAGTATTGCCGACAAGGTATCGGAAGTTTGGGGTAAGATTAAAGGAATTATCAAAGCGCCTAAGATTGTACAAAAAGGTACGGTAAGTATAGCCGGTGTCAGTACACCGATTCCGAAACTTGGACTTGAATGGAATGCAAAAGGCGGTATTATGACACGTCCGACAGCGTTCGGATATGCAAACGGAAAAGTTCAAATGGGCGGAGAGGCAGGAGCAGAGGCGATACTTCCGCTTAGAACATTTTGGAACAATTTAAGTCAATACATAGCCGAAAGCAACAAAGGCGGCAATACTATAACGAATGAAATTAAGATAGTTATAAACGCCGACAACAAAACCGCCGATGAAATCGCCGACGACGTTATAAACGTAATAGTTCCTAAAATTCAAAAATGTATGGCAAATATGTAGGAGGCAAAATGTTAGATTTCTATTTAAGCATAAACAACAGTGAAGAAGTTATACATATTCCTGTCACGCCGTCCGAATTTACCGTATCGAGTTCACAAGGTACGGAAACTTTTGAAACGGCAAATTACGGCTGGATAAAAATTATCGGAAATCCCGAGCTTAAAACTGTATCGTGGAGCAGTTTCTTACCGATGACCGACTATCCGTATTTAAGGGACAGAAGTATGAAAGGGCAGGAATACGCAGACAAGATTGAAAATTGGCGTAAGCGTAAACTTCCGATAAGGCTTGTCATTACATCAACAGGTATTTGCAATGTTGACATAAATACAGCGGCGGCAATAGATAAGTTTGATTACAGTGTAGGCACAGGCGGCGATTTGAATTATTCAATCGAACTTGGAGAAGTAAATCTTTTAAACGATGTACAGGAGGGGTTGACAGTGGCACAGTATGATGAAATAATGGCGAGGATTGATAATATAGAAGAAAGGCTTAGCAGTGTTGAAAACACGATGGTCTATAACTATATGGACGATAATATGCCGTCTTGGGCTAAACCGACTATTCAAAAGTTGATGGACAGAGGTATTATAAGCGGTACAGACGATAACGAACTCGGTCTTACAATGGATATTATTCGTACACTTGTTATTATTGACAAAACAGACGGATTTGAAAATTATACGGTTGACGTTATGCCGTCATGGGCAGAGGCGACTATTGAAAAGGTAAAAAGAAAAGGCTATCTAAACGGTGACGGCGAGGACGGATACGGTTTGACAAAGAGTATGATACGTTTGCTTGTTATTATGGATAATGCCGGTTGTTTCGGTGATTAAAAATGTTGCAATATTTTCCTTTTGTAATATAATAAAACAAAAGACAAATTAAAAATTTCAAATAAGGCTTAAAAAGTACATCGAAATTCGATGTACTTTTTTGTATGCCGAAAAGGAGGTTTATATGGGTGTAATTGATAATGCAGTTCAATGGGCGATAGATATTGCAAATGACGATAGTCATTGGTACAGTCAAGACGTGAGATGGGGACCGCATTATGATTGTTCTTCTTTTGTTATAACAGCGTATCAAAATGCGGGAGTGCCTGTTAAAGATAATGGTGCTACATATACGGGGGATATGTATAACGTTTTTATTTCGTGTGGATTTAAAGACGTAACGTCATCCTGTAATCTGTCAAACGGAGCAGGTATGTTAAAAGGTGATGTGCTTTTAAATAAAGCAGACCATACCGCTTTGGTACAGGCGGACGGCGGAACAACAGTTGAGGCAAGAGGAACATCATTCGGTATTGTTACCAATGTGCCTTACAGAAATTATCCGTGGGACTGTGTACTCAGATATACCAAAGACGGAGGCGGTTATATTGCAAACTGGGTTGAGAGAGAAATACCGAACATAGGAAAGTCGCTCGCAACTAAATCATATATGGCATATCAAACATATACGAACAGTCAAGCAAGCGGATATAAATACTTGTGGGGCAGTGACAGCAGTACGTCAAACGGCGGATTGCGAAAGTACAAAGATTTTATTTGTATGGCACTCGGTTCGTATTACGGACCGGACGGCACGTTTGTTAAGATTGAATTTGACGACGGTAAAGTGATATACGCAGTCAAAGGTGACGAAAAGAAAGACAGCGAAACCGACAGCCGACATATGTATCACACAGGCAGTGATGCAAATATGACGGAGTTTATCATTGACGGAAATGTTGTAACAGGCAATGAAAAATTCACATCTGCATTAGAGTCGGAGGGGATTAACCGCTCTGCCCGTGTTGTGAGAATTTGGACAAGCGATACAGAGCCGACATACGGAAGTACAGGAAGTACATCGGGTGAAAAAGAATATCATTTTGCGGATACCAACGAAAAAATACCTATCCACAATTCGATTTTCAAACAAGCACCTATGCAGTTAGACGGTGCTTTGAAAGTAGTGGTAAATGATACAGACGTATCAAAGCATATAGGAGATATATCGTGGACAAATACAAAAAATACACTTGCGACAACGATGTCTTTCAGCACTCCGAAACCTAAAGAAATGAAGTATATGAATATATACATACCAAAAATGGGTGATATTATGAGGTACAGCGGAGGAGATAAAGAAGATTTCAGAGGTGTAATAATCGAGGTTGACGACGGAGCAATGTATGAAAACAAATATACTGCCGTTGATGTAGGGTGGTATCTGAACAAAACTACCGACACATATCAGTTTACATCTATGCGAGCCGATGACTGCATAAAGAAAATATGCAACGATTTATACATTCCGATTGTGCTTATTCCCGAATTGAGTACGCTTATAACGCAAATATATATCGACAAGCCCGTATCGGACGTTATCAAGGATATTCTTGATAAGTGCGGAAACGGGTATAACTTTGACTTTGTACCCGACGGTATGCGTATATATTTGTGCAATGATAAGGTGGTCGAGCCGAAGTTTAGAATATCGCCGAATACCGAACTCAAAAATTCAGTACAGTATATGGGTAATATTGAGCATAAAGGCAGTATTGAGAATATGAAGAACAGTGTTAAGGTGATAACAGATACGGACGTTATGACTACTCTGAAAGCCGAGGAGAGTATATCAAAATACGGCTTTCTCCAAGAAGTGGTAAAAATGAATGACGGAGATAATGCGTCGGACTTGGCAAAGAAAAATCTTGGCGAGCTGAATAAGGAAGATGAAACGTATTCCGGTGAAATAATCGAGGAGCTGACAAGCTATACACGAGCCGGAAGTACGATAGAAAAAGACGGTGTTAAATATGTGATTACAAGCAGTCAGCACAGTATAAAAAACGGTGTTCACTACAATAAAATTGATATGGAGAGATTAGTATGAAAAACGGAGTCGAAACACTTGCAAAGATGTTTAAGGACCGTGAAAACGCAACGAGTGATTTTGTCGTATTCGGTAAAATAATTGAGCTACCGAACCTTAAAATACAATTCACCTCTAAAATAATTCTGACTAAGGACCATATAAAAAGTCTTATTGATTTATACAAACAGGATATTGACGGACGATATGTTTATAAAGGCAGAGAAGTTGCAATGATTCCGTACAGAGGCAATAACAGATATTTGGTGTTGGGGGTGACGGAGAATGGCTGATTACACAAAAACAGAACCTGCATTTGATTTTCAAAAGGGCGATTTTATTATTATAAACGGTCGTCCGAAAATGACGGTCGGCAGGGAACGTATAAAAAATTGGGTGCAAAAAATACTCAATACGCAAAAGGGCAGATATAAAATTTATAACGGTACAGGATACGGTATAAATATAGAAGATACTTTTGTCGGAAAGAATTACAATCGTGACTACATCCGTTCGGAAGTCAAGCGCGAGATAACCGAAATGCTTACCGCAAATGAAGATATAGTAAGTATTGATAACTTTAATATGGAAGTAGACGGCTCACTGCTTACAGTATCTTTTACCGTAAACAGCGTGTACGGCGATATAAATGACGTTAAGGGGGCGATATAATGGCTGAAACTATTGATACAATACTTGAACGTATGCTTTTGCAGATACCGTCAAGATATGATACGTCATCGGGAACTTATACATACGATATAGAAAAATCAACGGCAACGGAGTTTGAGAATGTTTATGATATTATATCATCTCTTGACTCCTATTTTTATGCGTCAACCGCTACGGGTAAGTATCTTGATATGCGTGTAGGTGAGTTTGGATTGGAACGCAAAGAGGCAAGCTATGCAACAGGCTGTGTGACTGTAAGCGGTAACGTCGGAGCAAAAGTGTCTGTCGGTGAAAAGGTGGCGGCAGGTAATGTTATATTTAATATAACCGAAAATGCGATTATACCAAACGACGGAAGTGTAACGGTACGAATTGTGTGTGACAGCGCCGGAGTAAAAGGCAATGTTGAAAAAGGGAAAATAAACAGATTTCCGGTTACGATTCAAGGACTTATATCCGTAACAAATGAAATTTCAACCACAGGAGGCAGTGACAAAGAAAGTGATGTTGAACTGCGAAAGCGTTTTACCGAATATGTTTCGCATCCTATAACAAGCGGAAATAAGTGGCAGTATATCTCTTGGGCAAAATCAGTTGACGGAGTGGGTGACGCAAAATGCTTGCCGTTGTGGAACGGAGCAGGAACGGTTAAAGTGATAATCGTTGACAGTGAAAAACAACTTGCCGGAAGTGAGCTTATAAATAAGGTACAGAGTTATATAGATGAACAATGCCCGATAGGTGCAGATGTGACCGTTACCACTGCAACGGCAGTAAGTATAAATATTACGTTTTCGGCAGATGTGGACGGAAGTACACTCGAAAATATTAAAGCGAATATCAGAAGTTATTTGCGTGATGTGTCTTTTGCGAACGGCTATGTGTCGTATGCAAAAATAGGTCAAACCATATTGAATACAGACGGTGTTGATGATTATTCAAATTTGAAAATCAATTCAAAAACAGAAAATATCACAATATCCGAAACTGAAATTGCCGTTCTTGGGGGTGTTGCCGTTGGCTGATGTAGGACAGAATTTACCGTCGTACTATAAAAAGTCACGGTATATAAAAGCATTAAATACACCCGTCAATGCGGAATTTGAACGTTTGTATGAGTTGATAGAAATGTTTATGAAAAACAGATTTATTGACAGTGCCGATGAAGATGCCGTAAGAGAATATGAAAAAAGTTTGGGTATATCAGAAATCGGCAATACCCTTGAGGCACGAAAGAGCCTTATTAAAATAAGAATGAGAGGGTCGCAAACCTCAACAAAGGCGAATTTGCGGGCGGTAATTGAGAGTTACGGTGTATTGGTTGATATAACCGAAGATATTAAGAATTACAGTTTTACTGTGACTTTTCATCAACCGAATGTGCCGGAAAGTGTGATTAAGAATATTATCGAGGATCTGAAACCGGCACATTTGTCGGTATTATATGCGTATGAATATAGCGGAACATTTGAATTTGCCGACCACGAAAATGACTATAACATTGAAACAGGATTTGCCGATGGTAACGGTCACGGCGGTTACTTAGGAAATATTTAAGAGGGGAGAATAAATGTATGAATTTTAATAATAGTTTGCCCGAATGGAAGAATACAGGCACCGAGCCGAGCGATAGTCTGAAAAATGACGGATTTAAAGCCGGATATAAACCGTCGGCAAATGTTTTTAATTGGTTTTGGAGTTTGGTAAGTAAGTGCATTACTGAAATTCAGTCAAAACTGTCAAACGAAGAAACCGCAAGAACAGAGGCGGATAAGAATTTGCAACAACCGACATTTACAGAGGCAAGCACACGAGTTAATATAACTTCCGGTGAAACGCTGAGTACATTGTTCGGCAAAATAAAAAAGTTTTTCACTGACCTAAAAACAGTGGCGTTTACAGGTTCATATACTGACCTATCAAACAAACCAACGTCAATGCAAAATCCGAATTCATTGACATTGACAATGAACGGTTCAGCAACGAACTATAACGGTTCGGCAACGGCAAGCAAGTCGTGGTATGCACCAACGAGTGGGGGACCGGCAGGGTATAATTTGATTAGTAATGGTAGTGGTGCTCCTGTATGGCAACAACTACCTTATGCGGTATGCAATACAAGTGGAAGTACAGTAGCAAAAACAGTTTCCATAACAAATTTTAAACTTGTTACAGGTGTGCGTGTGTTTATCAAATTTACATATGCACATGACTCAACAACAAAAGCCACTCTAAATGTAAATAATACAGGTGCTAAAAGTATCAGATACAAGGGGTACGGTGTCTTTAAAGGTTATAATGGTGGTTACAACTCTACAAATAAACAATACCCAAATTCTTGGGAAGCAGGTGAAATTGTTGAATTTATATATGATGGTACAGAATGGGTAAGTACCCTCGAAAAGAGAAAAATCGACCACAGCAATATAGTAGTAGGTACAATTAATGTTGACGGTTACAGAATACCTCCTTCAATAAGTGATGTTGATTTTATGTGCGGAATTGATGGAAAGTCCGATGTTGAGGTAATACAAGAGGCTATAAATGCATCAAGAAATGGTTCGCGGATAATTTTTAAAAAAGGTAACTATTCAATAGACGCCCCCATTTATATGTATAGCGGTAATCACGCTTGTAAGCTATCAGGTGAGCAAACAGGTGATAGACCTAAATTAAAATTTAGTAATAACGGTATCATAACTTCACGGAGCAGTTCTTCTGACTCAAAAGCTTCATATCCATTATATTTTGAGAATATTGCAATGGAGTTAATACCACAATTATGTATCGAGGCTGGTAGTATATATTTTGATAATGTGTTTTCAAGATTAGATGTTACCACAGCACAGAACTTGGGAAGTACACCTATTAAGTCATCTGGTTTGTTTAAAGTGGAAAGAAGCGAAATTCATTTGTGGATTAGAAATAGCACAAGCTATATATGCTATTGTGGTATTGATTGTACCAAAATAGAGATAGATGACAGCTCCGTATCGTTGCAGAATGAGTGCTCGTCAACTATAAATGCAGGTGGTGCTGATTTAAACTTTATTTATAACACTGACGCAACAGGGTATATACGAAATAGTAAATTAACGGGACAAGGTAATGGTAGAACAAATTTTATAAACGGGAAAGTGACTATTGATGAGTGTGATATTACTCTGAAAAATAGAAATCATTCATTATGTCACTACACCACAAACACAGAGCAAAAGTTATGTTCATTAAGAGATTGCACTATCAATTATACGGCAAGTACATATTTGACTTTTGGTAAAATTGAAGGTTGTTTTTTCATAAATACGGTTACTGGTGTTAATTCGTCCGAGAATTACAAGCTCCAAATACTTTGCCCAACTCAAATGATAGGAAATACTTTTATTGGACGTTCTGAAATGAATTTTAATTCAAATAAAGTACAGTTTATAGGCAATGCAATGCAGTATTCACAATCCTATACATCATTTCCGACAGGGAGTGTTAATACAGGAACAATGATTACGGGATAAGGAGGACATAATGGATATAATTGATAATTTTTCGATAATAAATAATCAAATATGTTTAAATAGCTATAAATTAGTTATACGTCACTACAAAGATATTGACAAAAAAGAGTTTGTAGATAAAGACTATTATGTAAATGATGATAGGTTAATTGAATTAGAAACTCAAATTATACCAAAGCATAAACTTTTGGAACTTATATCAAAGGTAAAGCTTGATAATGAACAGTATTCCTATATGAGTGGTCTTGAAGTGAAAACTCAAGATTTTAACAAAGAAATTAATGAAATTGCTTCATACGGCAGTAAAGAAGCATATGAAGCGTCATTGCCGGAGGCACAAGATGAATTTAATCTTGATATGGATTACAGAATGTCTAAGATGGAATTAGGATTATAAAGAGGAGGAAATATCAATGACATATGGATATTGTAAAAAAATAATTGCAAGCGGTAGATACGATAAGAATTCGATGAAGGATAAACTTGACGTGTTTCTTCTTGCAGAACGTATTACTGATGATGAATACAAAGAATTAATGCAAATGATGGAGGAATAATTTATGGACAAGATTTTTGTAAAAATTAATTTGTTGTGGGCGGGTGTTTTGACATTTTTAACATCCGCATTAGGTGCATACTGGTACATATTCGCGGCATTTATGGTGTTAAATGTAGCTGATTTCTTAACAGGTATTGCAAAGGCAAAATACGGTAATTCCGAGAACAGCAATAAGGGTGCAAAAGGTGTTGTAAAAAAATTGGGTTATTGGATTGTAATATTTATTGCATTTTTTATATCATATACATTCAATGATATAGGTAATATTATAGGCATTGATTTGGGAATATCAGCATTTATCGGTTGGTTTGTGTTGGCTACATTCATAGTCAACGAAATACGTTCAATTATTGAAAATTTAGTTGAGATAGGGGTGGATGTTCCCGATTTTTTAACTAAAGGACTTGAGGTTGCAAGCAAAAAACTTGATGGAGCAATGAACGAAGGTGACAACAATGAGAACAATAAATGATGGTTTCCCAATCAAACAGTTCAATGGTATTGACATCAATACATCAACACTATCTTCACCGGCAAACTACTATACATATAGCAGTCGTGTGGTGAAATTCATTGTAATTCATTATACAGGAAATAAAAAGGACACAGCCAAAAATAATGCAACATTTTTTCACAATGGAGCAAGAGACTCGTCTGCTAATTATTTTATGGACGAAGCCGAGTGTTATCAATCAGTCGCATTGAATAATGCCGCATGGGCGGTGGGCGGCACAAAGGTATATAAACATGCCGAATGCCGCAACATAAACAGCATATCCATTGAAATGTGTTGTAGTGGTAATTCTATTGTGTCAGAAAAAACAATCAACAATACCGCCTATTTATGTGCTGAATTGTGTAAATACATAGGCATTACAGCAGATACAGTTGATATATTTGTTTTGCGCCACTATGACGTGTGGGACAAACAGTGTCCGGCACAGTGGGCAACTGAGAACAGTGCCGGTTGGACGACATTCAAAGAAAAGGTTAAGGCGATTTTAAGAAATGAGGAGGGACTGACAATGGAGCAGTACAATGAATTGAAAGAGTTAATTAATAAACAGGCGGCGGAAATTGCCGATTTAAAAAACATCAACAAACAGTTGGTGAATGTAGTTCAAACTACAATGGTGTACGATTTCAATGATGACAATATGCCGTCGTGGGCACGTCCTGCGGTACAAGCGGCAATGGATTGCGGAGCGATACAGGGCGATGAAGATGGTTGTCTTGGCTTGTCCTACAAAGATTTACGTGCTATTGTACGTGAATATCGTTGCGGATTGTATAATAAATGATTTTTTTTGAGGGGTGGCATTTTGCCACCTCTTATTTTTTTTACTTACGATTTACAAAATATCAAACAATATCGTAATTAAACAGTATATATTGTATTATATAGTGATGAAAACGACCTTGAGGCACTTGTCGAAAAATGAGAAAACAATAGATATTAACAGTGAATAAAAGCACATACAAAATTTCTATATTTTATCAATAGACAAAAGTGGGTGATTTATGATATAATTTTATTATTAAATTTAAGGTGTTGGAGCAATTTATGAAAAATTATGAAACAAGTGAACAATTATTTATAGATATATGGGAAAAGTATGGTTCTCCTAGTGAAATTGATGATGCAGAAACCATATATTCGTTTTTTACTGAATTAGTAGAAAAAAGCAAGCACTATATTGTACTAGACCATTATTCTCATATAAATTTTGATGAGGTAATAAAAGTTGAATATGATAAAGCTAATTCGATTTTCAAATTCTATTGGTTGGATAATAACAAATATAGGATAAAAAATTTGAATCATGAATTGGAAGAGTTTGAAAGACTCATTTGGTATACCAGTGGCTATTGTACTTATGAATATATGGCAATAGATATAAATAAGATTAAATTTATTAAAAATGGAAATCATATTTTTATACTAATACAATCAAATGTGGTAAGCAAAAAAGAATTAAGAAAAAAGATTGTTGGTAAAAATGAGATTATAGAAATTGAGGATTGTACCGATGAACTTTATGCACGATATACATTTTGGGAAGGTAATCCAGAGAATTTAATTAAGATAGAATGTATAGCTAACAATTTGCCATATTATGCTTGTGTTATACAACCAAAAGAAAATATTCCGAATGTTGACATATCAAAGAGGTTGTTATTACTTCACACTATAAATGAAATAAATAATAGACTGGAAAAAGTAAAATCTGCATTAAGGAATGAAATCGCAGATAGAGATGAACTTTTTTCAAAAGGTAACATAATAAGAAATATTATGGAATTTGCATTGAAACATTTTTGTGTAATTATGAATATTCCGATAGAAATAGAACAAAAGTATGGATTTATTGAGTTGGGTGACTTGCGTAAGAAAATAAAAGATAAATTGAATATTGAAATAGAAAACAATTTGATTATTAAAGCGAATGAATTATCACACGATTCGGGAAAAAAATACACAATAGATGATATTCGAGATTTTCATAGTAAAGTCGTTGAACTAATTAACAAAATTCAAAGTTACATTTATAACAGCACTCATTAATTTGAGTGCTTTTTTGCGTTTAAAGGAGGAATTTAAAATGAAGTGTCTGTCAAAGATGTATCGCCGAATAAGGAAGAAGTGACGGAGCTGATAGACAGGCTGAACAAATACGGATTGTCACCCTGTCATTTGCAAGATGTGATTGATGATTTTATTCAAGAATAACCTATACAAATTAAGAAAGAACATAGGCAAAATACTTATGTTCTTTTTTGGTTGGGTATCTTGTTGTTATCTATACAGCTATGGCAAGCCCGAGATGAGGGTCTTTTAGGGCGGAAGTGAAGGTTGCGAGGCCTTCGGGGAAGTTATGTATGCCGATTGCGAGGGCGGTCATAAATCCCATACGTTTTAGGGCAATCGAGCGGGTTTCGTTTTCGGTCAGATTACCTATATCGCCCTCTGTTGACGGCACAAAGTAGTCTATAAGTCCGATAAGAAGTATTCCGACAAAGAATGATACTACCGCGATATAATATCCCACAGTGTCATTTGTAGCTGACGCGATATATGTGCGTGACTTCTGAAAAATTTCAATCATTGAAACGTATATCATTACTCCGGCTGAAAATCCGAGCGAGCCGGCGAGAAATTTTGTATTTGTGGTTTTTGCAAACAATGCTATTATACTGCCGATTCCGGTTGCAAGTCCTGCCATAACCGTCAGCGACAGCGCGAACAGTACATTTGTTTCCACTAAAATCATCTCCTTAAAAGTTCTTATGGTATAATACGTTGCACGAAATTTTTTTGTTACTTAAATTAATTGTTGCCAATTTCAAAAAAAGGGTATATAATTAGTTGAAAATACTTATATAGAATAGATAAGGAAATGATTTATGTTAGAGATTACTTCTTCATCAAACAATAAATGCAAATATGTAAAATCGCTGTCGCAGAAAAAATCAAGGCAGAAATACGGTGAGTATACAATAGAAGGAATAAAATCGGTATCGGACGCATTAAATTCCGAAAGGGAGATAACGGCACTATATGTATCGGACAGTTTTTTTGAAAACGAGAATTTCAAATATCCGAAAGATATTTCATTATACAAGGTACAAGACGACGTATTTATGAAAATGTGCGATACAAAAGCACCGCAGGGCATACTTGCGGTTGTGAAAATCGAAGATGAAACCGATTTTACACCCAACACAGAAAAATCGTATATATATTGCGACTGTATAAATGACCCGGGTAATCTCGGAACGATAATCAGAACGGCTGATGCGGCAGGATTTGACGGAGTGTTGTTGTCGGATGGGTGCGTTGATTTGTACAGTCCGAAAACGGTGCGTTCAAGTATGGGTTCATTTTTCAATATGAGAGTTGTGACAGGTGTGTCATATGAAAAACTCAGCGAATACAAAAACAGCGGTTTTCAGCTTATCGGCGGTGCACTTGGTGACAATACAATAGATTACCGCAGTGCGGATATGAAAAAACCTACTATTATAATAGTAGGAAATGAGGCAAACGGAATATCGGAAGATGTTCAGAAAATGTGTCAATGCGTTAAAATTCCGATTTTGGGGAAAGCCGAATCGCTAAATGCGGGAGTTGCGGCGGCGATATTAATGTACGAACTTGTTCGCCAAAGGTCTTGACAATTTTTGAGATTTGTAGTAATGTAACAGATGTATTTTAGGTGGTGGATTGATGGAACATATACTTTATTGGTTATGGCTTACAACTAAATACGGTGTTACGCCATCAAAAATTAAAGTACTTTTAGAGTATTTTAAAACTGTTGAAGAAATATATTTTTCAAAAAACTTCAATAATATATACGGTTTGAGTGACAAAATAAAATCAAGTCTTGCAGACAAGGATTTATCCAAAGCAGAAAAAATACTTGAACAAACCGCAAAATTAAATCAGAAAATATTGGTTTACGACAGTGAAAGCTATCCGCAAATATTAAAGAATATATCAAGTCCGCCGTATGTCTTGTATGTACAGGGCAAGGTGTTGGAGCTTGATAAGGTGCTTACAATAGGCGTTGTGGGTACACGAAATTCGTCGGAATACGGACGTGTTGTGACGGATAGGATATGTCGCGAATTGGCACAATACGGTGCGGTGACTATCGGCGGACTGGCAAGAGGTATTGATACGGTCGGTGCGTGGGCAACACTGGATGTCGGCGGAGTGGCAGTCGGTGTTGTCGGCAACGGACTTGATATAGTGTATCCGTCGGAAAATGTTGAACTTGTCAAAGCAATTACCGAAAAAGGTTGTATAATATCAGAATACGCACCCGGTACACCGCCTGTAAGAAATCATTTTCCTGCAAGGAACAGAATTATAGCGGGACTGTCACGCGGAATACTCGTAACGGAAGCACCGGAAAAGAGCGGTGCGCTTATAACAGCAAAATATGCACTTGAAAATGACAGAGATGTATTTGCGGTACCGAGAAATATTACAGATACAAATTCCTTGGGAACGAACAAAATCATTCAACAGGGTGCAAAACTGATAAACGGCGCAGCGGATATAATAAGCGAATATCCGTATGCCGAAAAAGTTATACCTAAAAAGGTAAAAAGTGAGCCGATACAAAAAACTGTTGATGACAGTAAATACAGCAAACTAAATGAATTTGAAAAACAGATAATAGATATATTAAAGAAAAGCGATATGCAGATAGATGAACTTTCAAGGGAACTGAAAAGAAACGTAAGCGAAATAAATACAAAGCTTATAATGCTTGAAGTCAAGGGATTGGTTAAGAAACTTCCCGGAAGTAAATATCAACTGAAATTATAGATACGGAGGAAATTATATGGCAACGAAAAAGCTGTTAATAGTGGAGTCACCGGCGAAAGCGGGGACAATAAAAAAATATCTTGGCAAGGACTATACAGTTATGGCGTCTATGGGGCATATAATCGACCTTCCGAAAAGTCAAATGGGTATAGACTTTGAAAATGATTACACACCGAAATATATAACAATACGCGGTAAAGGACAGCTGCTTACACAACTGAAAAAAGAGGCTAAAAAAGCAGATGTAGTTTATCTCGCAACTGACCCGGACCGCGAGGGTGAGGCAATAAGCTGGCATTTGGCGGAGGCACTTAAAATAGACCCTGAGTCAAATTGCCGTGTAACGTTTAACGAAATTACAAAAACAGCCGTTAAGGCGGCAATAAAACAGCCGAGAAAGATTGATATGGACCTTGTTGACGCACAACAGGCAAGACGTGTGCTTGACAGAATTGTGGGTTATACAATCAGTCCTATTCTTTGGGAAAAGGTTAAAAGAGGACTTAGTGCCGGTCGTGTACAGTCTGTTGCGACAAAGCTTATATGTGACAGGGAAGAAGAAATCGAAAACTTTACTCCTCAGGAATATTGGTCAATCGAAACGGTTTTGAATGATCCGAAAAGTAAAAAGGATTTTAATGCAAAATATTACGGTGAAAAGGGCAAAGAAGTAAAGCTAAACAATGCCGAAGAAACAAAGAAAGTTTCGGACGCAATAGCAAATGCCGATTTTGTTATAGAAAAGGTTAAAAGAGGTCAGCAAAAGCGTAATCCTCAACCGCCGTTTACGACAAGTACTCTGCAGCAGGACGCGTCAAGAAAGTATAATTTCCAAGCGGCAAAAACAATGCAGATTGCACAAACTCTTTACGAAGGTATTAACCTCGGCGGAAAGATAGGAACAATAGGTCTTATAACGTATATGAGAACAGATTCGCTAAGAATTGCCGACGACGCACAAAAAGAGGCGGTTGCATATTTGACCGAAAATTACGGAAGCGAATATGTAAAGGCAAAGCAATACAAGACAAAAAAGAATGCACAGGACGCCCATGAGGCTATCAGACCGACTTCAATAAACATAAAGCCGATTGATATTAAGGATAAACTTACAAACGACCAATACAGACTTTATAAGCTTATTTGGGAACGATTTGCCGCAAGTCAGATGACAAGTGCGGTATATGACACAATGCAGGTAACTATTGACGCAAACGGTCATACATTTAAGGCAAGCGGTTCAAACATAAAGTTTAAGGGTTATATGACGGTGTACGTTGAGTCAACGGACAACAAGGAAAAGAAAGAAAAAATGCTTCCTAACCTTGAAGAAAATCAAACCGTTACACTTAAAAGTTCGGAGGAAAAGCAACACTTTACTCAACCTCCTGCAAGATATTCGGACGCTACGCTTATCAAGGAGCTTGAAGAAAACGGCATAGGCAGACCGTCAACGTACGCACCGACTATTTCAACAATCGTGTCAAGAGGATATGTTGTAAGAAGTAAGAAACAGCTTGTTCCGACAGAGCTTGGATTTGTTACGTCGGAAATTATGAAAAATAACTTTTCGGATATTGTGGACGTTGAATTTACGGCTGATATGGAAAAAGAGCTTGACAGCGTTGAAGAAGGCGAATTGAATTGGAAAAAGCTGATTAACGATTTTTATCCGTCATTTAAGGATACACTTGAAAAGGCACAGAAGAACATCGAAAAAATTCAGATTAAAGACGAAGAATCGGATGTCGTATGTGAAAAGTGCGGAAGAAAAATGGTGTACAAGCTGAGTAAATTCGGTAAATTCTTGGCTTGTCCGGGTTATCCCGAATGTAAAAATACAAAGGCTATCCGTGAAGAAACAGGTGCGAAATGCCCTAAGTGCGGCGGTGAAATACTTGTTAAAAAGTCAAGGAGAGGTAAGGTTTACTACGGTTGTGAACATTCGCCGAAGTGTGACTTTATGGTATGGGATATGCCTGTTAAGGACGAGGCTTGTCCGCAGTGCGGCGGCTTGCTCCTTAAAAAGCAAGGCAGAAACGGTAAGATTTTCTGCTATAATGAAGATTGTAAATATGAGAGAAAGTTAAAGGACGAAAAGAAGTGAAAGTAAAAGTTATAGGAGCCGGACTTGCCGGTTGTGAGGCGGTATGGCAGCTTGTAAAGCAGGGAATTGACGTTGACCTTTACGAAATGAAACCGGTAAAGTATTCACCGGCACATTCAAATGAAAATTTTGCGGAACTTGTGTGTTCAAACTCTTTGAAGGCTGACAGAATTGAAAATGCGTGCGGTCTTTTAAAAGAAGAAATGCGTATGTTTGATTCGGTTATGATGGAGGCGGCTGATATAAGCCGTGTGCCCGCGGGCGGTGCTTTGGCGGTTGACAGAGATGTTTTTGCAAAGCATATAACGGAAAAAATTAAAAATCATCCGCGTGTAACCGTATTTAATGAAGAAGTTACGGAAATCAATCCCGATGAATATACAATAATCGCAACAGGTCCGCTTACTTCGGACGGACTTGCCGATGAAATAAAGAAAATTACAGGTTCGGACGAGTTGTACTTTTATGACGCAGCCGCACCGATTGTGACGGAAGAAAGTATTGACAAAGACAAAGTTTTCAAAGCGGCAAGATACGATAAAGGTACTGCCGATTATATCAACAGTCCGATGACAAAAGAGGAATATACCGCTTTTTATAACGAGCTTATCACGGCTGAAACAGCACCGCTTAAAGAATTTGAAAATCAAAAGGTTTTTGAGGGCTGTATGCCTGTCGAGGTTATGGCAAAAAGAGGCGAACAGACGCTTGTGTTCGGACCGTTAAAACCTGTCGGTCTTGTCAATCCAAAGACGGGCAAGGACGACGCATATGCGGTTGTTCAGCTAAGACAGGATAATAAAGAGGGTACGCTCTATAACCTTGTCGGTTTTCAGACGAATTTGAAATGGGGAGAGCAAAAACGCGTGTTCTCAATGATTCCGGGACTTGAAAATGCCGAATTTGTGCGTTACGGAGTTATGCACAGAAACACTTATATAAATTCTCCGACGCTTTTAAATAAGTATTATCAAATGGAGAAGTACCCGAAAGTATTTTTTGCGGGACAGATAACGGGTGTCGAAGGTTATGTTGAGTCGGCGTCAAGCGGAATACTTGCCGGATATAATATGGCGGCTATGCTTAACGGAAAAGATATGTTTGAACCGGATTCAAAAACTTGTATCGGTGCATTACCGCTTTATATTTCAAATTCTGCAAATACAAAGTTCCAGCCTATGAATGCGAATTTCGGCATTATAGACGGACTTAACGAAAGAATAAGAAATAAAGCCGAACGCTATAATAAAATAGCAAATCGTGCTTTAGATATAATGAAAGATAAATTGAAAGGTGAGAATGATGATGAGTAAAAAGAAAATTATAGCATTGGCAATGTCAGCCGTTATGGCAGTCGGAATGATTGCAGGCTGCGGAAGTACAAATAATTCAGGCACAGACACAGCACAAACAGAAAGCACAGAAAAGGTAACTCCTACATTTATGTACTTTGTGGCAAATGCGGACGATAACTTTGACGCAACAAACACAATGTACACTGAACTTGAAAACGAATATAAGGACAAAATCAACTTTCAACTTGTAAATGTTGACGAAAATCCTGAGGCACTTGAAAACTTCTCATTGGTAAAAGACCAAACTCCGGCACTTATTATGCTTGATACATCAAATAATATCTCGGCTATTGAATTTAAGTGCAGTGACAAGGATAAACTAAAAACAGACATAGACAATGCACTTGGAAAATAATCGAAAAGATGAGCGATACAACCGTATCGCTCTTTTTTGTATAATAATCTCTGTTTTTTCAAAAGATAGATGAAAAAAGGAGATTGTATAAATGCAGAATATAAGAACAGACTTGGCGGTGGAGGCACGCGAACTCAGCAGACGTGAGGCGAAAAATGCAACGGAAATAGACGGTGTTATATCCGATGTGCGTACAGAGGACGGAATAACCGTTACGAATATAGAAATAACAAACGAAAACGGAAGTAAGGCACTCGGCAAGGCGATAGGCAATTATATAACGATTGAGTCGCCGAATTTGAAATACAGTATTGATATATACGAAAGGGTATGCACTCTTATTTCGGAGGAAATTCGTAAAATGGCCGATATAAAAAGTGACAGCCTTACATTTGTAGTAGGACTCGGAAACCGTGACATAACGCCTGACGCACTCGGTACGGAAGTGGTGTCAAGGCTGTTGGTGACACATCATATAAAACAGAATATGAAAGATTTTTTTGATGATAATATAAGCGGTGTATGTGCGTTGATACCCGGAGTTCTCGGAACAACAGGCATTGAAACTGCGGAGATTATCAAGGCGGTAAGCGAAAAGGTGAAACCGAATCTTATTATCGCCGTTGACGCAATGGCGGCGGCGGATATAAGACGTGTTTCGACCACTGTACAAATATCGGATACAGGTATTCAACCGGGTGCCGGCGTGGGAAATAACAGAGAATGTCTTAATGAAGAAACGATTGGTGCAAAGGTGATTGCGATAGGTGTACCGACCGTTATAGACGCCGCAACAATATCAAAGGTTGAAATACCAAAAGAGCTTGCACCGCTTATGGTTACGACAAAGGATATTGACCTCGTAATCGAAAGAACGGCTAAAACCGTTGCAAACGGAATTAATCTTGCACTGCACCGAGATATGACATTAAGGGATATAGAAAGCTATGTTTAAGTTCGTTGACAGTTCTAAAAATCACATCATAGATGTAATTTTTGAGGATTTTCGATGATTGACATATGGTTTATTTTGGGGTAAAATATATTAAAAACAGTAAAGGAGAAACGGAATGAAAAGTATTAATATAAATTCAAATATAAATCTGTATTATATACCTATGACGAAGTTGAAAACAACTACGATTGACGTATATATTCACAGAGATTTAAATGAAGAAGAATCGTCGCTTAACGCACTTTTGCCTTATGTACTTAAAAGAGGCTGCAGACTTTGCAGTGACAGTGAGGCAATTTCAAAGTATCTTGAAAATCTGTACGGTGCCGGAATAGGTGTCGGAGTTTTAAAACGCGGTGACGACCATATTTTGCACGTTGCATTTGAAACAATTTCCGATAAATATGCACCGAACGGTGAAAAACTTTGTGACAGCGTTATTGAACTTATGCTTTCAATAATGTTTGAATCGACTTCATTCAGTGATGAAATTGTCGAACAGGAAAAGAAAAACGCAAAAGACAGAATAATGGCAATGATGAACGATAAGCGTCAGTATGCTGTAGAACGCTGTATCGAAACAATGTTTGAGGGTGAAAATTATGCAATTTCAAAACTCGGTACACAAGAGGGTATTGATAAAATAACTGCCGACAATTTGAAAAAGCATTATGAGAATATTATTACATCATCTGTTATTGATATTTATATATGCGGTGATGCGGACGCAAATGCACTTGCCGAAAAGATAAAGAAATACACAGGCAAAATTGCGTTTAAAAATGCGGATATTCCCAAGACGGAAATATATGTTCCGAAGAACGAAGTTAAAAACGTTACTGATAAAATGGACGTTGTACAAGGCAAACTTTGTATGGGATTTTCAACAGGCATAAAGCCTACAGACAGCGATTATCCCGCATTGATGGTTGCAAACAGTATATTCGGCGGCGGCGCTCACTCGAAGTTGTTTAACAATGTGCGTGAAAAGCTTAGCTTGTGCTATTATGCCTCGGGCAGTCTTGACAAAAACAAAGGCGCTTTGTTTGTAAACGCAGGTATTGAATTTAAGAATTTCCAAAAGGCATATGATGAAATACTTGTTCAGCTTGAGAATGTTAAAAACGGCGAAATATCACAGCTTGAATATGAGTCAAGCATTAATGCGATTATAAATTCGCTTGAATCATACAAGGATGACCAAGATATGTTGCAGTCATTCTATTTGGGACAGAAAATAGTCGGAACTGATTATGATATAGACACGCTTAAAGAAAAGATAAGCAAGATAACGATGGAGGACGCCGCAAGAGTGTTTAAAAACGTTAAACTTGAAACAGTGTATTTCTTAACGGGAAAGGAGGATGCGTAATGGAATTGCAGTACAGAAAAAATGATAAAACAGGTGAGGAACTGTATTACACAACACATTCTTCAGGACTCGGAATATATATAATTCCTAAAAAAGATTACAGCAAAACGTATGCAATATTCGGTACAAGATACGGCTCTGTCGATTCAAAGTTTGTCGTACCGGGTGAGAGTGAGCTAACGGAAGTGCCTGACGGTATAGCACATTATCTTGAACATAAAATGTTCGACCAGCCGGACGGCAGTAATGTATTTGATAAATTTTCAAGGTACGGCGGCAATGCAAATGCGTTTACATCATTTAATATAACGGCGTATCTGTTCTCGGCAACGTCTAATATCGAAGAAAATATCGAAACGCTTATGGACTATGTTCAAAGTCCGTATTTTACGGAGGAAAGCGTACAAAAGGAACAGGGTATTATCGGACAGGAAATAAGAATGTATGACGACAGCGGAAGCTGGAAGTTGTTCTTTAATTTCTTGAACTGCCTGTACAAAGAACACCCTGTCAAAAAAGAAATTGCAGGTACGGTTGAAAGTATAAGCCATATAACGCCTGAATATTTGTATAAGTGCTACGATACATTTTATAACTTGTCAAATATGTCGATAGTTGTTGTCGGAAATGTTGACCCTGTTAAGATTTCTAAAGTTATTGAAAACGGTGTAAAGAAGAATGAGCCGTTTGAAGAAAAGATTAAAAAGGTATATCCGACAGAACCTGATGAAGTGGCAAAACAGTACGCAGAACAAAGTTTGAGCGTTGCAATGCCGTTGTTTATGACAGGTTTTAAAGATACAAATAACGGTTTCGGCGGTGACGAGCTTTTAAAGAAAAGTATAGAAACGAATATTATTTTAAAAATGCTTTTCGGAAGAAGTTCAAAGTTTTATAAGAGCCTTTACGAAAAAGGACTTATAAACAACAGATTTTCGCTTGAATACACAATGCAGCCCGATTATGCGTATTCATCAATAGACGGTGAAAGCAGTGACCCTAAGGCAGTGTATGAGGCGGTTATAAACGAAGTTGAAGAAACAAGAAAGAACGGTCTTTCAAAAGAAGATTTTGAGAGAATTAAAAAGGTTGTTTGGGGCGAGTATATCCGTTCACAGAATGATGTAGAAGATTATGCAGTGACATTTTTACAGATGTTGTTTATGGATATTGATTATTTCAATTTCTATGATGTGTATAAGACAATAACTTTTGAAGATGTTCAAAAACGTTTTGAAGAACATTTCGTCAAAGAACATTCGGCATTGTCGGTAATCAATCCTGTATAAAAAATATCGGTGACAAACAAAAATACACCTATGTTAAGAGGTGTATTTTTTTGTGAATAAAATTAAGTATTTTTACGAAAACTAACAAACAAGGAGATGATAATATGAATAACAGACTCGGACGGCAGACTGTTACGTTTGACAATCCGCCGATAATAATAGAAACCGCCTCGACAGTGGGTCAAAAAGAGGGAAAAGGACCGCTTAAAAGTACATTTGACGTAATACTTGACGACGATACTTTAGGTGAAAAGTCGTGGGAAAAATCGGAAAGTATGCTCCAAAAAAAGACCGCACTTTTAGCACTTGAAAAAGCAAAATTACAACAAAGCGATATAGATTACATTCTTGCAGGCGATTTGTTAAATCAGTGCGTGGGCGCACATTACAGCGTCAGAGATTTTGATATACCGTTTTTGGGATTGTACGGTGCGTGTTCAACTATGACTGAGAGTATGTCAATCGGAAGTATGATTGTCAGTGCCGGGTTTGCGGATTATGCAATGTGCCTTACTTCAAGTCATTTTTGTTCGTCGGAAATTCAGTTCAGAAATCCGCTTGAATACGGCGGTCAGCGTACACCGTCGGCACAATGGACCGTTACGGGTGCAGGGTGTGCGATATTGTCATCAAAGGGAACAGGTCCTAAAATAACGCACGTCACAACGGGAAAAGTAATAGACAAAGGCGTAACGGATATAAGCAATATGGGTGCGGCTATGGCACCGGCGGCGATTGATACGCTTATCGCACATTTTAACGACACACACAGAACTCCCGATTATTACGATATGATACTTACGGGTGATTTGGGGGTTATCGGCTCGGATATTCTTGTAGAGCTAATGCTGAAAGAAGGCTTTGACATACGAACAAAGCATAAGGACTGCGGTAAAATGATTTTCGATATTGAGGAACAGGACGTTCACGCAGGCGGCAGCGGTTGCGGTTGCTGCGGCAGTGTTTTTTGCGGATATGTGTACAGAGAACTTAAAAGACATAATCTAAGTAAGGTGCTTGTTATGGCGACCGGTGCGTTGATGAATCCTATGATTATAGAACAGGGCGAGAGTATTCCGGCAATCGCTCACGCAGTTGCGATAGAAATTTAGGAGGGAGAATAATGGACTATTTAAAGGCATTTATAGTAGGCGGTCTTATATGTGCGGTTGGTCAGATTTTGATAGATAAAACCAAATTGACTCCGGCAAGAATTTTGGTTACGTTTGTTGTGGTTGGTGTATTTTTACAGCTTATAAAAATATATCAGCCGTTGGTTGATTTTGCAGGAGCCGGTGCAACTGTTCCGCTGACCGGTTTTGGATATAATCTTTGCAAAGGCGTGGAAAAAGCCGTTTCGGAAAAAGGCTTTTTGGGAATATTCACAGGCGGTTTAACTGCAGCGTCGGGCGGTATTGCGGCGGCACTTGTGTTCGGTTTCTTGGTGTCGATTATTTTTAGGTCTAAATCGAAAAAATAGTCTATTCAAATTCATATAATTATGGTATAATACCATATATACTTTATGAATGGAGATAAAATAATGTTTGAAATAAACGGACACACAAAACAGCTTGGAATAATCGGATATCCTGTTGAGCATACGTTTTCACCTAATATGCACAACTTCATATCCGAAACCGTACATAACAACTATGTTTACGGAGCATGGTGCGTAAAACCCGAAGATTTGAAGGATGCAATAGGCGGTATGAGAGCACTCGGAATAAGCGGAATTAACGTCACAGCACCGCATAAGGTTGAAGTTATGAAGTACATAGATGTTATAACGGACGGTGCAAAAAAGCTTGGCTCGGTAAATACGGTAGTAAACAGGGACGGTAAATTATACGGCTATAATACAGACGCGGACGGCTTTTGTATGGCACTTACAAAAGCGGGTATTGAAATCGAAAACAGCAGAATACTTATAATAGGTGCAGGCGGTGTGGTGCGTCCTACGCTTATAAGATTAATTGACAATAAGCCGAAAAGCATAACTGTTGTAAACAGAACTAAGAGCAAAGCTAAGACGCTTGCAGAGGATATTTTGAAGAGTACGGGATTTGAGGTTAATACTGAAATAGATAAGCTTGAATTTGATATAGTCATAAATACAACCTCGGCAGGTATGGAACCGCAGGAAAACGTAATGCCGATTGAAAATATTGAAGAAATCAACGATTTATCGTTTATAAACGAAAATACGGCGGCGGTCGATATGATATACAATCCCGACAAAACATTGTTTTTGCAAGAGGCGGAAAAACGCGGTGCAAAAATTCTAAACGGACTTGGTATGCTAATATATCAAGGAATTATTGCATATGAATTATTTACAGACACAAAACTTCCTGACGATATGGGTGAGAGAATCAAAAAGGAGGTTTTCGGAAGATGAATATAGTGCTTACAGGTTTTATGGCTACGGGTAAAACCGAAATAAGTAAGGCTATTTCTGAAATTTCAAAGTATAATCTTGTTGATACGGACGATATGATTGTGGAACAAGAGGGAATTACAATTAACGAAATTTTCGATAAGTGCGGAGAAGAATATTTCAGAAAAACTGAATGTGAAGTTATAAAAAAAGCGGCTGAAATGAAAAATGTTGTTATCGCAACAGGCGGCGGCGTTGTACTAAATGAACAGAATATAGAAAATCTCAGAAAAACAGGTGTTATTTTTAATCTGTCGCCCGATTTTTCGGTTATACGGGAACGTCTTGAAGAAGCAAGAAAAACAAGACCGCTTTTAAAGCAGGACAGCATTGAAAACATCAAAAAAAGATTTGACGACAGAAAACCGTTTTATGATAACTGCGATTACAAAATCAATGTTATACACGGCCGTACTCCGCGTTCGTATGCTATGGAAATATTAGAAATTATGGAGAGCAGACAGGGGGCAGAAAAGCAATGAAAATAACGAGAGAGGCAGATTATGCACTTAGAATTATTGCTATGTTGGCTGATGAAAACAGACAGATAGAGGCAAAAGCGATTGCCGAAAAAAACGATATTCCGTATAGGTTTACTTTAAAAATTTTACGAAAAATCGTTCAAGCCGGAATAATTAAATCGTACAGAGGTGTAAACGGCGGATATGTTTTGAATAAAAAGCCGTCGGAGATAACTCTTAAAGACGTGATTGAAACGATAGACGGCAAAATTGCGATAAATAAATGTATGGAAAATCCCGAGTCGTGCAAAAATAACGGCATATGTAAAGTTCAGCGTAAGCTGTACAAAGTACAAAAAGTTTTGGCAGATGAAATGTCTAAAATAACTTTTCAAGACGTTTTGGAAGGAAAATAATATGTGAGCAGATAAAGCATAGAAATGTTTTGTCTGCTCTGTTTTTGTGTATAACAATGCCGTTTATCACATATTAATGTATTATTCTTACTTGAAAGGTGAGGGGTAGTATGATATTTACAAGAAAACATATTGTGATAGCGGTATTATTTGCGGTTGTGGGTATTGCGATTGGTATAGGTATAAAACATTATGAAACGCTGCAGACCTTTTCAAGTTCCGATATAAAGGTTGTGCTTGACGCCGGACATGGCGAGCCTGACGGTGGGGCGGTGGGTGTGAGCGGAGTGGTGGAAAAGGACATTAATCTTGCGATTGTTCAGAAATTGCAGGAAGTGCTTGAAAGCAAAGGCTTTGAAGTGATTTTAACACGCAGCGGCGACAGCGGTTTACAGGACGAAAATGCCGAGACTATTCGCAAAATGAAAGTATCGGATATGAACAAACGGTTAGATATTATGAAAAACAGTCACGCAGATATTTTTGTGAGCATACATATGAATTCGTTCGGTGACCAAAAAGTGAGCGGTCTGCACATATTTTACGACAAAAATCACCCCGAAATCGAGAGGCTTGCAAAAAGTATTCAAAATAAAATGAGCGAGGTGACGGGTGCGGAAATGCACGCGGTAAAGACCGCAGATGAACGATTATTTTTAATGAAAAATCCGCCTATGCCCGCAATACTTGTAGAATGTGGTTTTTTGTCAAATCCGGACGAGGAGAAAAAACTTGCAAGTGACGAATATCAGTCAAAAATTGCGTGGGCAATCGCAAGTGCAATAGAGAATTATACAAAGTGATGTAAAAATAAAGAGAAATTATGTTAAATTTTTATCGGAGTTTGGTCAATATGTATTGACGGAAAGGAAATTTTGATATATAATAATATGTATATTATATATATTGGAGGCTAAAAAAAATGAGTAGAGTTTATAACTTTTCAGCTGGACCATCAATGCTGCCTGAGGAAGTATTGAAGAAGGCGCAAACTGAAATGCTGGAGTACGGTACAAGCGGTATGTCCGTTATGGAAATGAGCCACCGATCTAAGGACTATCAAGATATTATCGACAGTGCTGAAGCTCTTGTAAGAGAACTTATGCACGTTCCTGATAATTACAAAGTATTGTTCTTGCAAGGCGGCGGTTCAACACAATTTGCTATGATTCCGCTAAATCTTGCGTCCAAGAATAAGAAAGCTGATTATGTTATAACAGGTCAGTGGGCGAAGAAAGCAGCTGCCGAGGCTGAAAGATACATTACAGTCAACAGAGTTGCATCTTCTGCCGATAAAACTTTTTCATACATACCAAAGCTTGATAAATCAACATTTTCAAACGATGCAGATTACTTCTATATCTGCTACAACAACACAATTTACGGAACAAGATATACAGAACTTCCACAGTGCGACGTTCCTCTTATCGCAGATATTTCATCATGCGTAATGTCAGAGGAAATCGACGTTTCAAAGTTCGGTTTACTGTTTGCCGGTGCACAGAAAAATCTTGGCCCTGCAGGTGTAACACTTGTAATCGTTCGTGAGGACCTTATAGGCGACGCAATGGATATTACTCCTACAATGCTTGACTATAAGACACATGCCGACAACGGCTCAATGTACAATACTCCTCCGACATACGGAATATATGTACTAAAGCTTGTTCTTGAATGGATAAAGGAACAAGGCGGAGTTAAGGCACTTCAGGAAATCAACGAAAAGAAAGCTAAAATTCTTTATGATTATCTTGATTCATCAAAGATGTTCAAGGGTACAGTAGTTCCGGAGGATCGTTCACTTATGAACGCACCGTTTGTAACAGGTAATGAAGAACTTGATGCTAAGTTCGTTGCAGAGGCAAAAGCTGCCGGTTTTGTAAACCTAAAGGGTCACAGAACAGTCGGCGGTATGAGAGCAAGCATTTACAATGCTATGCCTGTAGAGGGAGTAGAGAAATTAGTCGAATTTATGAAGAAATTCGAGTCAGAGAATATGTAATTATATTACACCCGAAGCTATTCGGGTGTTTTATATAAATGAAAAGGAGATTAGACAATGTTCAATATATTGACACTTAATAAGATAGCTAAATGTGGTCTTGACCAGCTTAACGATAATTATAAAATAACTGATGATGCCAATGTTGACGCAGACGGTATCATTCTTAGAAGTTTTAAAATGCACGATATGGAATTGCCTGAATCACTAAAGGCAGTTGCAAGAGCAGGTGCGGGAACAAACAATATTCCGATTGACAAGTGCAGTGAAAAGGGTATCGTAGTATTCAATACTCCGGGTGCAAACGCAAATGCTGTTAAGGAATTGGTTATTGCAGGTATGTTGTTGGCATCAAGAGATGTTATCGGCGGTGTCGCTTGGGCAAATACACTTACCGGCGATGACGTTGACAAGCAGGTTGAAAAGGGTAAGTCAAACTTCGCAGGCTGCGAAATTAAGGGCAAGACTCTTGGTATAATCGGTTTGGGTGCTATCGGTATTCTTGTTGCAAATGCGGCTTATGCTTTGGGTATGGAAGTTATCGGATATGACCCTTATTTGTCGGTTGACTCTGCTTTAAAACTTTCAAGACACGTTAAAAAGGCTAACAGCCCTGAAGAAGTTTATGCGGCGGCAGATTACATAACAATTCACGTTCCGCTAATGGATTCAACAAGAAATACAATTAACGCCGAAACAATCGCACAAATGAAAGACGGTGTTATAATTCTTAACTTTGCAAGAGGTGGTCTTGTAAATAATGCGGATATTAAAAAGGCTTTGGCTGATGGTAAGGTTGCTAAGTACGTTGTTGACTTTGCTGACAGTGAAACAGTCAACCAACCGGGTATTATAAACATTCCTCACCTTGGTGCGTCAACTGCCGAATCGGAAGATAACTGTGCAGTTATGGCAGCTCAGGAATTGGCTGATTACCTTGAAAACGGTAATATCCTAAATTCGGTAAACTTCCCGAATTGTTCACTTCCTGAAGACAATGTCGGAAGAATTGCTATTGCGCATAAAAATATTCCGAATGTTATCGCTAAGTTTACAGAAGCACTTTCAAGTGTGAATATCTCAGATATGATTAATAAGTCAAAGGGTGAGCTTGCATATACAATCATCAATACTGACCACGCAATCCCTGCAGAAGCTATTGAAAAGCTAAATCAAATTGACGCTGTTATAAGAGTCAGAGTTATTAAATAATTGAATTTATAGCTAAATATGAGCCGTACAGATTAAAGCTGTACGGCTTTTTGCATGCGTAAAAGTTTGGAGTGTTATAATTAACAACAATACCAACAAAAAAAGACGGAGCATATGCTCCGTCTTATATATTACTGTTTTCTGATACCTGCGTGAATTCGCTGTTTAGCATTTTCAATGCGTTCGGCAGATGGGGGAGATATACTTTCCAAAGTGTAAGGAATACCTAAGTTCTCCCACTTGAATTTACCAAGTGTATGATAAGGTAAAATCTCTACACGGTCTACATTTGAAAGTGTATCAATAAAATCACCCAAAGCGTCTAAATCTTCATCAAAATCGCTGTGTTCGGGAACAAGAACGTGTCTTATCCAAACAGGCTTATTGATTTCAGAAAGATACTTTGCCATTTCGATAATATTTGAATTATCAAAACCTGTTAGGTCTTTATGGCGGGTAGGGTTGATTTCTTTCAAATCAAGAAGCAGTAAATCGGTATATTTCATAAGTTCTTCAAACTTGCTGAAGAAAGGTTCTTCCTTTGTGAAAGGATTACCGGCAGTATCAATACAAGTATTAATACCAAGCTCTTTAGCTTTTTTGAACAATTCAATTACAAAATCAATTTGTAATAACGGTTCGCCGCCGCTTATGGTAATACCGCCGTCTTTACCCCAATAAGGTTTAAAACGCAATGCACGTTTTAAAATCTCATCGGCAGTTACTTCATCTCCGCCGTCCATTTTCCAGGTATCCGGATTATGACAGTAGCGGCACCGCATATGACAACCTTGCATAAAGACTATAAATCTTACGCCGGGTCCGTCAGCGGCACCAAAACTTTCAGTTGAATGAATGTGTCCTATCATATCAAATTACATTGATGCGTGACAAGTTCTTGAGATAACGTCAAGCTGTTGCTCACGAGTAAGGTCAATAAACTTAACTGCGTAACCTGATACACGGATTGTAAAGTTAGCGTATTCTTCTTTTTCAGGATGTTCCATAGCGTCGATAAGCTTTTCTTTACCGAATACGTTAACGTTTAGGTGGTGAGCACCTTGATCAAAGTAACCGTTAAGAACGTTTACAAGGTTTGTAACCTGTTCTGATTCTTCATGACCAAGAGCGTCAGGGTTAATTGTTTGTGTATTTGAAATACCGTCAAGAGCATACTCATATGGCAATTTAGCAACTGAGTTAAGTGATGCAACCAAACCGTTTTGTTCTGCACCATATGATGGGTTAGCACCCGGTGAAAGTGGTTCACCTGCTTTACGTCCGTCAGGAAGTGATGCAGTAGCCTTACCGTAAACAACGTTTGATGTGATTGTAAGGATTGATGTTGTAGGCTCTGAGTTACGATATGTGTGGCACTTCTTAATCTTAGCCATAAATGTCTTTAGTAGCCATACTGCGATTTCGTCAGCACGGTCATCATCGTTACCGTAACGAGGGAAGTCGCCTTCTGTTTCAAAGTCAACTACAACGCCGTTTTCGTCACGAACTGTCTTAACCTTAGCATACTTAATAGCTGAAAGTGAGTCAACAACGTGTGAGAAACCTGCGATACCTGTTGCGAATGTACGACGTACATCTGTATCGATAAGAGCCATTTCAGCTGCTTCATAGTAATACTTGTCGTGCATATAGTGAATTACGTTTAGTGTACGTACATAAACTCCTGCAAGCCAATCCATCATCTTGTCATACTTGTCAAGAACTTCGTCATAATCAAGATATTCAGAAGTGATTGGTCTGTATTCAGGACCGACTTGTACCTTTGTTCTTGCGTCTATACCGCCGTTGATAGCGTATAGAAGACACTTAGCAAGGTTAGCTCTTGCACCGAAGAATTGCATTTCTTTACCTGTCTGTGTTGCAGATACGCAGCAGCAGATAGCGTAGTCGTCACCCCAAGTAACACGCATAACGTCATCGTTTTCGTATTGAATTGAGCTTGTACGAACTGAAATAGCAGCAGCATAACGCTTGAATGCTTCAGGAAGCTTTGATGAGTAAAGAACTGTTAGGTTTGGTTCAGGTGAAGGACCCATGTTTTCCAATGTGTGAAGGAAACGGAAGTCGTTCTTTGTAACCATTGATCTGCCGTCAACACCTTTACCGCCGACATTAAGTGTAGCCCAAACCGGGTCACCTGAGAATAGTTCGTTGTATGATGGGATACGAGCGAACTTAACCATACGGAACTTCATAACCATATGGTCGATAAGTTCTTGAGCTTCTTCTTCTGTTAGAGTACCGTTGTCAAGGTCACGTTGGATATAAATATCAAGGAATGTTGATACTCTACCAACACTCATTGCAGCACCGTTCTGTGTTTTGATAGCTGCAAGATAACCGAAGTATAGCCATTGGCAAGCTTCTCTTGCGTCCTTAGCAGGCTTTGAAATGTCGAATCCGTATGATTCAGCCATTGTCTTCATTTCTTTAAGAGCGTTGATTTGCATTGTGATTTCTTCACGTTGACGAATTTCATCTTCAAACATTGATTCACTTTGGCATTCAACGAAATCTTCTTGTTTCTTTGCGATAAGCATATCGATACCGTAAAGAGCAACTCTACGATAGTCGCCTACGATTCTGCCACGGCCGTATGTGTCAGGTAGACCTGTAATAATCTTATTCTTACGAACTGCACGCATTTCAGGTGTGTATACATCAAAAACACCTTGGTTATGTGTCTTGTGATACTGAGTGAAAATCTTGTGAAGTTCAGGGTCCGGCTCATAACCGTATGTGCTGCAAGCTTCTTCTGCCATCTTAATACCGCCGAAAGGCATAAATGCACGCTTAAGAGGCTTGTCTGTCTGTAGACCTACGATCTTTTCAAGGTCTTTCATGCTTTCGTCAATATATCCTGGCTTATGAGCGTTGATACCTGTAACGATATGAGTATCCATATCAAGTACGCCGCCCTTAGCTCTTTCTTCCTTCTGAAGCTCTTGAAGTTTACCCCATAGCTTGTTTGTTGCGTCTGTTGGACCTGCAAGGAATGACTCGTCGCCATCATATGGTGTGTAGTTCTTCTGGATGAAATCACGAGTGTCGATATCATCGCACCATTTACCTTGTTCAAATCCTTTCCATTGTTCGAAATCTGTCATTTGTTTTGACCTCCCATAATATATTCAACTGTTTTGTAAACAGTTGTGAACTGATAGTGTTTTACAGTTAGCAAAAAGTTAGCTAAAAGTAAGTTTTTACTGTATGGTTAGCTGTTTCTAACCACGTTGATTATACCATATTAAACATACTTTTGTCAACGATTCATACTATATTGGTATGAGATTTGTCGAAGTACATTAATAAGCAGATAAAAGACAAAATAATTTAGATAATATTGCTAAAACAAATCATATATTTTCATTTGTGTGACTAAGAAAATATTCTTTGATTTTCTGAAAAGTAATATCACTTAAATCATGCTCTATTTTACAACTGTCATCATACGCGGTTTCTTCATCGACACCGAGGGCGATAAGAGCCTTGGCGATAACCTGGTGACGTTCATAGATTTTTTGAGCAATCTCCATACCTTTGTCGGTAAGAGTGATATTGCCGTCGGTATCAACGGTAACATAGCCTTCTTCACGAAAGGATTTCATTGCAACGGATACGCTCGGCTTTGTGAAGTTAAGATGATGAGCAACATCAATACTGCGAACATAACCGTTTTTGTTCTTTAACATAAGTATGGCCTCCAAATAATTTTCGGCCGACTCTTTGATTATCATAGTTTAACACCTTTCTGTGTGAAAATGTGTACATATTGTAGTAGTAAAGATATTATATCACAATAAATTGCGATTGTCAAAAAATATATTGAATATTTTTAAAAAAATTCCGATATTTTTTTAGGTTAAAACAGTAAGATTAGGCTAACAAATTTTAGGGACGAATAAATAATGAGCAAAAATAAGGCGGGATACAATATTTTGTGCAAAGTGAACAACAATTTTTAAAGTTGACGCGTAAAAAAGATATGACATATACACTTGACAAGAAAGGTTAGTTTTGATAAACTAACTAATGGTTAGAAAGTGCTAACCAAAAACTATATTCTTGGGGTTAGTTTTTATTTATACGAATGCTAACCAGAACGGAGGTAAATTTATGATGCCTTTAACACTGGTAGATGTTGATGAAGACAACATAATTAAAAAGATTGGCGGAAAGCCGGAAGTAAAAAAACATCTTGAAAATCTTGGTTTTGTTGTTGGAGGACACGTCAAGATAATCAGTAAACTTGGCGGAAACGTAATTGTAAATGTAAAAGAAACCAGAGTTGCAATCAGCAACGAACTGGCACAAAAAATTATGATTTAATTAAAGGGAGGTACAGCGAAAATGAAAACACTTAAACAGGCAGCAATCGGCGATACTGTAAAGGTAGTCAAATTGCACGGTGAAGGTGCGGTAAAACGCAGAATTATGGATATGGGTATCACAAGAGGTGCTGAAGTGCATATTCGTAAGGTTGCACCGCTTGGTGATCCGATTGAGGTCACAGTAAGAGGTTATGAGCTTTCATTGAGAAAAGCCGACGCAGAAATGATTGAAGTTGAATAATTTTGGTATATTCATTAATGTACTGAATTAAATTGTGAAAGAGAGGAATTTAAGAATGAATGTAAGAATTGCCCTTGCGGGTAACCCGAACTGCGGTAAGACAACACTATTTAATGCTCTTACAGGTTCTAATCAATTCGTAGGTAACTGGCCGGGTGTTACGGTCGAGAAAAAAGAAGGTAAATTAAAGAAACATGACGGTGTTGTCATCACTGACCTTCCGGGTATTTATTCACTTTCTCCATATACATTGGAAGAAGTTGTTGCAAGAAATTATCTTATCGGCGAAAGACCTGACGCAATACTTAATATTGTAGACGGTACAAACCTTGAAAGAAACTTATATCTTACAACTCAGCTTACAGAATTGGGTATTCCGGTTGTTATCGCAGTCAATATGATGGATATTGTTAAGAAAAACGGCGATAAGATTAATATTCAGGAGCTATCCCGTCAGCTTGGATGTAAAGTTGTTGAAATATCTGCTCTAAAGGGTACAGGTATTACGGAAGCTGCCGAAGAAGCTGTTTCAGCCGCTAAAAACGGTAAGACAATTCCAAAGCACGAGTTCTCGGGTCCTGTTGAACACGCAATAGCACATATCGAAGAGGCTGTTCTTCACGATATGCCGGAAGAACAACAGAGATGGTATGCAATAAAGATTTTTGAACGTGACGAAAAGGTGCTTGCACAACTTAATATTCCGCAGGAAAAATTGTCACATATTGAAAATGATATTAAAGCGGCAGAGGATGAACTTGACGATGACGCAGAAAGTATCATAACAAACGACAGATATGTTTACATAGCAGAACTTATTAAGGGCTGTTATAAAAAGAAGAGTGCCGGTAAGCTTTCATCATCTGATAAGATTGACCGAATTGTTACAAACAGATGGTTGGGACTTCCGATATTCGCAGTTGTAATGTTCCTTGTATATTACATAGCAATGGTAACAGTAGGTTCAAGTGCCACAGACTGGGCAAACGACGGATTGTTCGGTGACGGTTGGCATTTGTTCGGTATCGGTTCATCTGCTTACACAGAGGCTGCTGACGAATTCACAAGTGCGTCAGATATAGTAAACGGTTATATTGACGCGGCAAGCAAACAGGGTATTGATACAGACGCAGTTGCAGAGGCACTTGATACAGAATCAGAAGATTTTGATCCTGAAGTTGCTAAGGCAGAACTTGCTGCATTTGTTGAAGATGTAAAAAACATTGATGAAATCGAATATACAGTAGTCGATGAAGAAACAATGGCTGATGAAGAAGATACTGCTACATATGATGATCTTCTTGACTCGGTTGGCGTTTATGATAAGTACGAATGTGCAGAACCTGATCCTGCCGATTACGGTGTATGGGTACCGGGTATCCCTGTACTTGTTGAAAACGGACTTGACGCAATCAACTGTGCAGACTGGCTAAAGGGACTTATCCTTGACGGTATAGTTGCCGGTGTCGGTGCCGTGCTTGGTTTCGTACCACAAATGCTTGTATTGTTCATCTTGCTTGCATTCCTTGAAGCTTGCGGTTATATGGCTCGTATTGCATTCGTATTGGATAGAGTATTCCGTAAGTTCGGTCTTTCGGGTAAATCATTTATCCCTATTCTTATCGGTACAGGCTGCGGTGTTCCGGGTATTATGGCATCGAGAACTATCGAAAATGACCGTGACAGAAAAATGACTATAATGACAACAACATTTATACCTTGCGGTGCTAAGACTCCGTTTATTGCAATGATTGCCGGTGCTATCTTCGGCGGTTCGGCTTGGGTTGCTACATCAGCATACTTCATCGGTATGGCTGCAATTATCATTTCGGGTATTATGCTAAAGAAGACAAAGATGTTTGCGGGCGATCCTGCTCCGTTCGTTATGGAACTTCCTGCATACCATATGCCTACGGTTATAAACCTACTTCGTTCAATGTGGGAAAGAGGCTGGTCATTCATTAAGAAAGCCGGAACAATTATTCTTCTTTCAACAATCCTTGTATGGTTTACGACATACTTCGGTTTTGTAGACGGAGCATTCACAATGCTTACAGAAGACCAAATCGACTACTCAATTCTTGCAACAATCGGTAAAGCAATTTCTTGGATATTTGCTCCTCTTGGCTGGGGTAATTGGCAAGCAACAGTTGCATCAATTACAGGTCTTGTTGCTAAGGAAAATATCGTTGGTACATTGGGTATTCTTTACGGTGCAGGCGACGGTACTGTTTATCAGAATATGGCTCAGAACTTTATCCCAATCAGCGGATATTCATTCCTTGTATTCAACCTGCTTTGCGCACCTTGTTTCGCCGCAATGGGAGCTATCAAGCGTGAAATGAATAATGCTAAGTGGACTGCATTCGCAATCGGCTATCAGTGTGTATTCGCTTACGCAATCGCACTTGTAATTTATCAAATAGGTTTGCTTGTTACAGGCAGTGTAAACGTAATCGGTCTTATATTTGCAATCGCTATAATTGCATTTATCTGCTATATGCTGTTTAAGCCTTATAAAGAATCAAACACTTTAAAAACTCAAAGATCAGTATCAGCGTAAAACAATATAAGACAAATGATATAAGGAGGGTTTTAAAATGACATGGTTAATGAATAATTTATCTACAATAATTGTGTGTATTGCACTTGTTGCGGTAGTTGTACTTATCATCAATAAGATGATAAAAGATAAAAAGAAGGGCAAATCCTCCTGTGGCTGCGGTTGCAGCAACTGTGCCATGGCAGGTAAATGCCACGGCAAACACTAAAAAATTATGAAAATAACAGCACTTTTGATGTGCTGTTATTTTTTTTTATCAAAACCATAAAATATTCAGTAAACAGTATTGACAATTACGGAGTGAAAGTCTGTAATATATTAAGACAACTAATTGTTAAGGGGGTTAATGATTAAATTGATGAAGAAATACAAAGATTTATAAGTATATTTGATCCTAATAAGCAAATAGATTTTACAAAAGTTTTGACAAACGACATAACAAGATCGGAATATGCGGTTCTTTGGATGTACAAAAATATGACTCAAAATTTGGATGTTGTGTATGTGTCGGCTATCTTGCGGCAAATGTTGCGGCTAAGGTTTCGAGAGATATGCGAAAAGACGTGTATAAAAAGGTGGAACTGTTCTCAAATGCCGAATTTGATAAATTCTCTACCGCGTCACTTATAACGCGTACGACAAACGATATTACTCAAATTCAAAATTTGCTTGTTATGCTTATCAGGATGGTGTTTTATGCACCGATTTTAGGTGTCGGCGGTGCTGTTAAGGCTCTTGAAAACAGTAAGGAGCTTTCGTGGATAATCATTGTTTCACTGTCGGCAATAGTGATTTTGATAGTGTTTATATTCCTTGTGGCAATGCCTAAAATGACGCTCATGCAAAAACTTGTTGATAAGCTTAACTTGGTCAGTCGTGAAAATATAGAAGGTATGCTTGTAACAAGAGCATTTAATTCGCAGAATTTTGAATTTAAACGATTTGACAAGGCTAACGGAGATTTAAAAGACACAGGTACTTAAGTTTAATGCCTATGTCGGCAAATACGTTGAGTCAGGCGAGATATTGGGACGTGTGGACGGCGGTCCGTATATTAAATCGCCGTCAAACGGAAAGTTCATAGAAGTTGACGCCGAGAGGGGTGACTATGTTCTTACAACCGATGTTATGGGTTATGTGGCAAATACATATGATATGTATATCGGTGCGAATATCGAAGAAACGGATATAACCAAAATAAAAGAAGGTCAGTCGGTCAAAGTAACGCTTGACGCATACGGTTCACAAAAATTTGAGGGCATTGTAACGCAGGTGAACAGCATTACAAATAATGCACTTACGGGACAGACAACAAGTTTCTCAACTTCCGGTACATACACAAAAACAACTCAGCTTATACCGATTAAGATAAAGTTGGTAAATTCCGATATACCGCTTGAAAATATTATAGGAACAAATGCAACGGTTAATATCAAAGTGAAATAGTAAAAAAAGCATAGAGATAATTTGGAAAATAATTATCAACTATGCTTTTTCTATGGAAAAAATTTAGATTAAGCCGAATATTGATTGACAAGAAATTTGTGCCGTGATAAAATTATTGTAATTTTATAAGAGAAAATGAGAGAGGTGTTTGTATGGCAAAATTGAAACCTGCACAGATAGCGGAGGTAAAGGGAAAAGGCTTTTTGATTAACAGAGGTACTGAAAATTTTTCGGGAAGAATTGTACCGCGCGGAACTGTATTTTCTCCGGACGATTTAAAAACCGTATCGGAAATATCAAGTAAATTCGGTAACGGTAAAGTAATTCCTACAACACGTCTTGGGCTTGAAATTCAGGGTATTCCTTATGAAAACGTACAAGACGCGATTGATTATGCCGAAAGTCACGGACTTAAATTCGGCGGAACAGGAAATAAAATCCGCCCGATTACATCATGTAAAGGTACAACTTGTGTTTACGGCAATTATGACACTCACTCACTTGCCGCAAAACTTTATGATGAATATTACATAGGCTGGGCTGATATAAAATTGCCGCATAAGTTTAAAATCGGTATAGGCGGCTGTCCGAACAGTTGCGTAAAGCCTGCATTGAACGATTTTGGGATCGAAGGACACAGAATACCTAAGTACAATTCGGAAGATTGCAAAGGCTGTAAGGTTTGTATGATTGAAAAATCATGTCCGTCAAAAGCCGCTAAACTTGTTGACGGTAAAATGGTTATAGATGAAAATGTCTGTAAGACTTGCGGAGTGTGCAGCGAAAGCAAATGTCCATTTAAGGCAGTGAAACCGCATAATGAAGTCGTTTATCAAATATATGTAGGCGGTACATGGGGTAAAAAATCAAGAATGGGTACACCGCTTTCAAAGTTCGTTTCGGAAGACGAAATTGCACCGATACTTGAAAAGACAATGATTTGGTTTAAACTTAACGCAAATCTAAAAGAACGTCTTGGCGTTGCGATAGACCGCTTGGGTGTTGAAAAGTTTGAAAAAGATGTTCTTGAAAATGATGAATTGTTAGAGAAGAAAGATATTTTGTTTGAGTAATAATAAAGAAAATGCACATCTGTCAGATGTGCATTTTTTATGCGTTTATATAATATTTTGAGCCGTCTTTCAATGTTATTCTCCATACGGGCTGAAGTTCGGTAGGGGAGGTGTCAAAATCAACGATATTATATCCGAGTGTAATATCGCTTATTTCGATTTTGCCGTTGGGCTTATCTTTGCTTGCCGAAAATTCAAGCAGAGCGTCGGCAACGCTTTTTGCGTTGCGATATTCGCCGAGTGAATTTTGCGTAAACCATACACCGCTAAAACCCATAAGACCGTCGGAAGTTATATCAAATGTCATATAGTCATTAAAGACAGGTAAATTTTCTATTGTGTAAGTCATAAAAATATGATATTTTCCGTTGTCATCAGATGAAACAATCAAAGCGTTTTGACTGTCGAAACCGTAATAAGCGGCGATTTTTTTACCTTTCTTTGAGGCATTAACCGCATCTATGCCGTGCGTTTCGGACAATGCAACAGGTGTTTTCGGTACAAAAGAAAACTTATTGCCGTCAAAAATAACTTGATTTTCATTTGCTGTGTATGTTTCACCGTTTTTTGTTACTTCTTTTTTTGCTCCTAAAATATTTTTTGCAAAAGCATCTCTGTCTTCAATAAAATTTTGCAGTGTGGCAGAAGAAACTTTTTTTGTTTCTTTATCGATAATTGTCGGAGAAACGGTTATATCGTTTTTGTTCAAAAAAGTAACAAGATTGTTTACAACCTCTTCAGAATCGTTATCGGACATAGAAGTGGGGAATGTACAAATAACGGTCAGGTTTATTACTATAAACAATGAAAGTAAAATAACTTTTATAGGAAAACGTTTCACTTCAACAAGCCTCCTTATTCACTGACAGGAATAGTGATAGTTACTTCAGTTCCTTTGTGGAATTCACTTGATATTTTAATCTTACCGTTAAATGATGATTCAAGCGTTTGTTTTGCGATGGCAAGGCCAAGACCTGTACCGCCTGTGTCACGCGAACGAGCCTTGTCTACACGGTAGAAACGGTCGAAAATGTGCGGAAGTTTATCTTCTTGTATTCCGATACCGTTATCGGCTACTTTGATACAAATGTCGTTATAAACCTTGCTTGAATATACTTCGATAGTACCGCCCTCGCGTGTGTATTTCATTGCGTTGCTGACGATATTTATAATAACGCGTTCCAAACCGTCGTGATCGCCGGATATAACAGGCACTTCATTAATAGGGTGATATGTCAAAGTCTGATTTTTCTTCTTTGCCGTAAGCGACATACGCTCAACGATTGATTCAAGCATTTGACGAATGTCGATCGGCTCCGGCGGTTTTGTGAATGTTTGGTTTTCGTCAAGCTCCGATAGGGTAAGCAGGTCGCTTATAATTCTTGCCATTCTGTCAGATTCGGACGCGATAACGTCAAGAAAACGTACTTGCAATTCTCTGTCAACATCGGGCATATCGGCAAGTGTTTCGGAGTAAGACTTGATTGTTGTAAGCGGTGTACGAAGTTCGTGCGACACGTTCGCAACAAAGTCACGACGTGACTGCTCAAGTTTTTCCTGCTTTGTAACATCATGTATAACGACAATGATACCGCCGACTTTGTTATCAGCCTTGAACGGTGCAAAGTTTAAACGTAAATATTGGTTTGCAAGCTTGATTTCACGTTCGACAGAACCGTCGGGATTCATATAAAGCAAATCACCAAGCGTGATGTTCGCATTGATTTCTTTAAAGAAACGGTCAAATCTAATATCGTCAAGATACTGGCGGTTAAGAAGTTTTTTCGCTTCACGGTTAAAATGGATAAGATTGCCTTTTAAGTCAAATGCGATAATACCGTCATTCATATTTTGAAGAATGGTTTCAACCTTAATTTTTTCGCCTTTTGCTTGGTCGGAGGACTGCTTTCTTGTGTGAGCAAGATTGATAAGCGAGTTTGTAAGGTCGGCAATTTCATCTTTTGAATCTGATTTTTGAAGTGCGTTTATATCACCTGCCGCAAGTTTTTTTGCCTGCACCGAAAGCTGTTTGATAGGGTCGGTGATAGACTTTGAAATAATACTTCCCGCGATTGATGATATAATAAGAGATACCAACAATAAAATCAAAAGAATTGTCACCATACTGTGGGTTACACTGTTTTGCATTTGGCAAGTATCTTTGATGTATATAACATACTTTACCGCGTCACCGTTGTGTAACGGAAATGCGTAGTCCATATAGCTTTGAGTAAGCTTTGTTTCTTTCGATTCCGTACCGTTTAGGGCATTCATAAGTGACGGAGTTGCGTCGGTGGTTGTAGAGCCGTTTGATGAAAATAAAATCTCGCCCGATGAACCGTCAACAATATTGTAATATCTTGATGATGTAATTCCGAGTTTGCCTGAGTGGGAAGATAGGATATTGTTGATTAAATTAATATTGCTTTGGGAATTTTCTTCTATAACAATAGATGTATCCGTACTTTCGGCAGGAATACTTATTTCGTTTGCGGCGGCAAGGAGGTCGTTTTTAATATCTTCGGTGAATACCTCATTAATGCTGTTTGAAAAATCATCGTGATAATGTTTCATAACGCCTAAAATATTGAAACCGCCTATAAATAATTCCATGGCAAGTACAAGCAGTACAAATATAACTGTTATTTTCCAACGTATACTTTTAAACATAAAATAAAAACCTTTCTATAATAAATACTTAAATACTACAAAACACCCAAAACAAATTAATGTTTCGGGTGTATGAGTTCAATATTATTTGTTAAAATAGTAGCCTACGCCACGTTTTGTGATAATGTATTTAGGCATACTCGGATCATCTTCGATTTTTTCTCTAAGACGTCTTACCGTAACATCGACAGTACGAACATCGCCGTAATATTCGTAACCCCATACATTTTCAAGCAATTTCTCACGTGAGAAAATTTTATCCGGCTGCATGGCAAGGAATTTAAGAAGTTCAAATTCGCGAAGTGTTATGTCGATAATTTCGCCGTTCTTAGCAACTTCGTATCTTTCAACGTTGATTGAAAGCTCACCCGAATTAATTGTATTTTGATTTTCAGGTTCTTCCTCAACAACAGGCTGTGCCTTACTTCTTCTTAGGTTGGCTTTAACTCTTGCGGTAAGTTCACGCATTGAATACGGCTTTGTTATGTAGTCGTCCGCACCAAGCTCAAGACCTAAAACTTTGTCAACTTCGTCTTCACGGGCAGTAAGCATAATAATAGGAACTTGTGATTTTTCACGAACTTTTCGGCATACTTCAAAACCGTCCATTCCGGGTAGCATTACGTCAAGTAAAATTAGGTCAGGGTTTTCTTTAAGTGCCATTTCAAGACCTTTTACGCCGTCAAATGCAGACAAAGTCTTATAACCGTCTTTGCCAAGTGAAAATGCAAGAATATCATTAATTTTCTGTTCGTCCTCAATAATGAGTATAGTTCTATCCATTATTAAATATCAATCCTTTCGATTATAGAATAATATTTAAACGAATAACATTCGTAAATATTATTACAAATTTTTCGTAACCATTACATATATTTTATCAGAATTTAACATACTGTGCAAGGGTATTTTACAAAAAAATTAAAAAATATTAAAAAAATGCGTTCAAATGCAAGAAAAAAATATTTTTATTTCATTATAATAGGAGATTTCTTTAAATCCGCATTGCCGATACGGTGTGTCGGTATGGGATTGCATAGCATTGCTATATTTGTGGCACGCACATCAAGATTAAATTGCGGACTTTGTTCTTTAAAGTCAGCTGTTTTTGTGATTATCGGAACTTTGCAGATGCCTTTTGCCTGTTTTAAAATCGTCATACCGACCTTATTCATACCGAGAATACGGATATACTGTGGCATAGGGGAGTATATATCCTTTGTAAAGCCTATCAAAGCCGAGATAATCATACGTCTGATTTTGCTTGTGGTGTACCGCTTGTTTTTAACGTTTTCGACAAGGGTTTCAAAACTGTATGACATATTTGCACTGCTTAAAATTCTGTTTTCAATCCCCTCTGTAACTTCACTGATATTTTGCAAATCTTCAGCGGTCATAAGACGTAATTTTGAAATGATTGCACTGTCCAAATTCGATATGTCGTACGGAATGTCGCAATTAATATCTTCTAATTTATATGGTATAAAGTCATTTATATTTTCATTGTTTCTGTTCATTTCACGGAGCTTTGTCGCACTTGCTATATTTTGATATAAATTTCTGTCGTGGTAGCCTGCTTTGTGACGTTTGACGGTCATAGGCTTGATTTTGCTGTCAGAGCGGATTAATGCACGAATATATTCCGTTGCAAGAATGTTGTTTGGCTCAGACAATATATCTGACGGGATAAGTGCGGAATATGCCTTTGTGAGCGCGTTTGGATAACTCATACCGCCCATAACGTATTTTTTTATTTTTTCGGATATTTCGCTGTTTTCGTTTTCAAGCAATTCTGCGGCAGACATAAGTTCATCGATACTGCCTGATTCAGAGCCGAAACAAATGTTGTTGACAACACCGAGTGCGTTTAAAATATTAATACCGCCTGTCGCAAAATTCGGTGCGGCATTTAACGCATAACATACAGGAAGTTCAATAACAAGGTCAACACCGCCCGAAAGTGCCGTTTTTGCACGTGACCATTTATCCGTTATCGCAACGTCGCCACGCTGTACAAAACTGCCGCTCATTACGGCAATCACTGCGTCCGAATGTTTTTTTATTTCGTCAATTTGATATTTGTGTCCGTTGTGAAAAATATTGTATTCTGCTATAATACCGGTAATGTTCATTTTTATCTCCTCAAAATTACATTGTTAATATATATTATATCTTAAAATAAGAAGTATAGCAATAAATAAAATTGGAATATTAAATAAAGCAATGATGTAAAACAGACACAAATTTTGTATAGAATAAAAGAAAGAAAATCTACAAAACCTATTGACAAAGTAGGAAATATAAAGTAAAATATGTTTGAACAGTTATTCAAATGTTCAACTTTAATACAGGAGATGATTTTAATGAATTCAGTATACATGGACAACAATGCTACTACAAGCCTTAAAAAAGAAGTTCTTAATGCAATGATGCCATATTATACAGATATATACGGCAATGCGTCATCGAAATTCTATAAAATAGGCAGAGATGCCGAACAGGCACTTTATAAGCTTAGAGAGAGCGTTGCAAAAAGTCTTAATGCAAAAAACGTAAACGAAATTTATTTTACGGGTTCCGGTTGTGAGGCTGACAACTGGGCGATAAAAGGTATTGCACTTGCAAACAAGTCGAAGGGCAATCACATTATAACAAGCAAAATCGAACATCACGCAATTTTAAGCACTTGCGAATATCTTGAAAAGCATGGCTTTGAAGTTACTTATCTTGATGTTGATGAATACGGTTTTGTAAGTCCGAAAGCTGTTGAGGACGCTATAAAGGACAATACAATACTTATTTCAATAATGACGGCTAACAATGAAATCGGAACAGTTGAGCCAATTAAGGAAATTGCGGAAATTGCAAAGAAACACAGAGTTATTTTCCATACGGACGCAGTACAGGCTATCGGACATATGAAGATAGATTTGCAGGATTTAGGCGTTGACTTGCTTTCAATTTCTGCACATAAGTTCCATGGTCCTAAGGGTGTCGGAATGTTGTACATCAGAAACGGTATAAGAATAGACAACCTTATTCACGGCGGAGGACAGGAAAGAGGAAAGAGAGCCGCAACGGAAAATCTTGCAGGTATAGCAGGCCTTGCAAAGGCACTTGAGCTTGCAACGGAAAACCTTGATGAAAATATTGCACACGCAAAGAAAATGCGTAACAGATTGATTGAGGGTATCAGAAAGAATATTCCTTATTGCCGTCTTAACGGCCCTGAGGACGAGGGCAGACTTTGCAATAACGTAAACTTCTCATTCCAATATGTTGAGGGAGAATCAATATTGATGATGCTTGATATGAAAGGTGTTGCGGCGTCAAGCGGAAGTGCTTGTGCGTCAGGCTCGCTTGATCCGTCACACGTTCTTATTGCAATCGGTTTACCTCACGAAATTGCTCACGGTTCGCTAAGACTCAGTGTAGGCGATGAAACAACAGAGGAGGATGTTGACTACGTAGTAGAGGTACTTCCTCCGATTATACAAAGATTAAGAGATATGTCACCTTTATATGAGGGTGTAGAGAAAGGAGATAATTAATTATGTACAGTGAAAAAGTTATGGACCATTTCTCAAATCCAAGAAATGTAGGTCAGATAGACAACGCAAATGCAGTCGGTGAAGTCGGCAATGCAAAGTGCGGCGATATTATGAAGATATATATGGATATTCAAGACGATGTTATAAAAGACGTTAAGTTCAAGACATTCGGTTGCGGTGCGGCTATTGCAACAAGTTCAATGGCAACTGAAATGGTTAAGGGTAAGACTGTTGACGAGGCACTTGCTCTTACAAATAAAGCGGTTATGGAGGCACTTGACGGACTTCCGAAAGAAAAAATTCACTGCTCTGTTCTTGCTGAAGAGGCTATTCAGTCGGCAATCAACGATTACAGAAGCAAAAAGGGTGAAGCACCGCTTGAAAATAATTGTGACTTCTGTTACAAGAAATGTGACAATTCAGACAAATAACTCTATATAATCCTATAAAATACAATATAAAAACAGACAAAACATTATTGTTTTGTCTGTTTTTGCGTTTATAATCATAAAAAAATGATGATTTACAGATACAATATGGTGTTAGTAGCAGGTGTTAAACAGACTGCACAGCACAATATTTTGTATCTATTGGGTAATTATGAACATATTAGAACAATATATTTAAACATATTGTACAATGTTTAAGTTTATTTGCAAGAAAATATTGCAAAGTTATTAACGATCGTATATAATCATTGAGGTTATTGATTTAGTACCTACTACTAACAATAATTAATAAAATGTCGAAAAACATAGAAAGGAACGCTTGAAAGTGACAAGAACAATATTGAAAAAGAAACGTCATGAGTATTTGCTCAGAAAAATAAAACAAAATCCGTTTTTGAAAGACGAAGAACTTGCACAGGCTTGTAACGTGAGCGTGTCCACTATTCGTTTTGACAGAGCGGAACTTGGTATAGCAGAATATCGTGAGAGAATAAAGTCGGTGGCGGAAGAAGGTTTGGTGGCAGATACGGCGGTTGGCGAAGTGCTTGACCTTAACTTGTATCATGACGGAATATCGGTGCTTAAAACCGATGATACGATGACCTTTGACGGTACTGACATAATAAAAGGACAGTGTATATATGCTTTTGCGGAAAATTTGGCGCTAAGCGTTATTGACGCGAAGGCGGCGTTGGTAAAAATCGCAAATGTGAAATATATGCACGAGGCACACGCAGGGGAAAGACTGATTGCCAAGTCGGACGTTATGAGAGTAAAAGACGGAGGATATATCGTTCGTGTTGTCATAAAGGCAAATATGAACGAAGTATTCAGAGGAAAATTCAGCCTTGTTATGACTGATGTGAAATAGTCGGAGGAAAGATGAAGATTATAGTAGATGCAATGGGTGGTGACAATGCTCCTATGGCGCCTGTCGAGGCGGCTGTAAGAGCGGTAAAGGAACTTGATGTGGAAATAGTTCTTGTCGGCAAAAAAGAGGTTGTCGAAAAGGAACTTTCGGCATATGACTACCCAAATGATAAAATCAGTATAGCGAATGCTGATGAAGTGATAACAAACCACGAAGAACCGGCAAAGGCGGTAAGAAGCAAGAAAAATGCATCGGTGGTCGTTGCGGCAAATATGCTGAAAAAAGGCGAGGGTGATGCAATGCTTTCGATGGGTAATACAGGTGCGCTCTTAGCGTCGGGATTGCTTATTGTCGGAAGAATAAAGGGGATTTTAAGACCTGCACTTGCAACGCTTCTGCCGAGTGCAAAAGGACCGAAAATGCTTATAGACGCTGGTGCAAATACAAACTGCAAACCTGAAAATCTTGTTCAGTTCGGTATTATGGGCAGTATATATATGAAGAATGTACTCGGAATTGAAAGTCCGACTGTCGGACTTATGTCAAACGGTGAAGAAGAAGGCAAGGGCGATGAACTTACGAAGGAAACATTCCCGCTTTTGAAAAAAGCACCTATAAACTTTATCGGCAATATCGAGGGCAGAGATGTTATGGAAGGTACGGCTGACGTAATTACCTGTGACGGTTTTGTCGGAAATGTAATACTTAAAACCGTTGAGGGTATGGGACACGTCGTAAGTACGAAAGTTAAAAATATATTTATGAAAAACTTGTTTACAAAGCTCGGTGCAATATTTGTAATGGGCGGCTTGAATGAGTTTAAACAGTCTATGGATTACCGTGAATACGGCGGTGCACCGCTTTTGGGTACAAAAAGACCCGTTATAAAAGGACACGGCTCGTCAGACGGTAAAGCGGTATTTTCTGCAATCAGACAGGCAAAGAAATTTGTTGAAACAAACTTAATAGAAGAAATAGTTAATAATATAAACTGTATGGAGGAAAAGAGTAATGATTAATGCAAAGATAACAGGTGTAGGCGGATATGTTCCGGAAAAGGTATATGACAATGCGTATATGGAAAGCATTGTTGATACAAACGACGAATGGATAACAAGACGTACAGGCATAAAGGAAAGACATATTTCAGCCGACAACGAATATACAACGGATATGGCAACAATCGCCGCTAAGCGTGCTATTGAAAATGCAGGACTTACACCTGAGGATATTGACCTTATAATGCTTGCAACAGTTACACCTGATTACTTCACACCGGCTTGTGCTTGTGTTGTACAAAGCAATCTTGGTGCGGTAAATGCGGCGGCATTTGACTATAATGCGGCTTGTTCGGGATTTGTTACAGGTCTTACTATCGCAGAACAGTTTATAAAAGCAGGAACATACAAGCATATCGTTGTAGTATGTGCCGACACATTAAGCAAGGCTACAGATTATAAGGACAGAGCAACTTGCGTATTGTTCGGTGACGCGGCAGGTGCGGCAGTTGTGTCTGCAAGTGAAGAACAGGGTATTATCGCAACAGACATCGGTGCAGACGGCTCAAGCGGTCACGCTATAACAAGTCTTGCATACAGAAATGATGATGAAGAAACAGAAAAGAGAATAAGCCACAGAAAAGATACTATTTGGATGGCAGGACAAGCTGTTATGAAGTTTGCCGTCAAAGCAATGGCAGACGCAAGCGCAAGAGTTGTAAACAGTGCAGGATTGACTTGGGACGATATTGCACTTGTTGTACCTCACCAGGCTAACTACAGAATTGTTGAAAGTGCCGTAAAGAGAATGGGTATCACTGATGAAAAGGTATTTTTGAACCTTGAAAAGTATGGTAACACATCAGCGTCTTGTATCCCTGTTGCACTTACAGAGGCAGTTCAGCAAGGCAGAATTAAAAAGGGCGACAAGGTTGTACTTGTAGGCTTCGGCGGCGGACTTACATGGGGTGCGGCACTTATTGAGTGGTAAAACAAATACGTTAAATAAGAAAGGGAGAAGAGAAATGAAAACAAGATTATGTGAATTGCTTGGTATTGAATATCCTATTATTCAAGGCGGTATGGCGTGGGTAGCTACAGCCGAACTTGCGGCAGCTGTTTCAAACGGCGGCGGTATCGGACTTATCGCGGCAGGAAATGCACCGGCAGACGTTGTAAGAGCGCAAATTCAAAAGGCAAAGTCACTGACAGATAAGCCTTTTGGCGTAAACGTAATGATGATGTCACCGTTCGTTGAAGAAGTTATGCAGGTTATTATAGAAGAAAAGCCGGCAGTAGTTGCAACAGGTGCCGGTAATCCGGGTAAATACATAGCGTCACTTAAAGAGGCAGGAATTAAGATTATGCCGGTTGTTGCAAGTGTTGCAATGGCAAAGAAGATGGAAAAAGACGGTGCAGACGCAATTATCGCAGAGGGTACAGAGGCAGGCGGACATATCGGTGAACTTACAACAATGGTACTTGTACCGCAAGTTGTTGACGCGGTAAGTATTCCGGTTGTAGCGGCAGGCGGTATAGCTGACAGCAGAGGTGCTGTTGCGGCATTTGCACTTGGCGCAGACGGTATTCAAGTTGGTACAAGATTTATCTGCTCAACAGAGTGTATCGCACACGATAACTATAAGCAAGCCGTTATAAAGGCAAAAGACAGAGATGCGGTTGTTACGGGCAGATCAACAGGTGCGCCTGTAAGAGCGCTTAAAAACAAACTTACTCGTGAATATGACAAACTTGAAAAGCAAGGTGCGTCATTTGAAGAAATAGAAGCACTTGGCGTTGGCGGTCTAAGACGTGCATTTGAAGAAGGTGACACACAAACCGGTTCACTTATGGCAGGTCAATCAGCCGCTATGGTACACGAAATTCAACCTTGTGCAGACATAATCAAGAGTTATTTTGACGGTACAGAGGCAGTTATTGAAACAATTACTTCTAAACTTAAATAAGAATTTCTTATTAGATAAATTAAGAAAGGAAAATAAATATAATGGGTAAATTAGCATTTGTATTTGCAGGACAAGGCGCACAAGCTGTCGGAATGGGTAAGGAACTTGCCGAAAACTTCCCGATTGCCGATAAGACATTTGACGAGGCAAGTGAGGCACTTGGCTTTGATATAAAGGATATGATTTGGAACGGCGACAGTGAAACTCTTATGATTACAGAGAACACGCAGCCGACAATCGTTACAATGAGCGTTGCGGCACTTAGAGTATTGCAAGAAAAAGGTATTAAGCCTGACGTTGTTGCCGGACTTAGCCTTGGTGAATATACTGCACATATTGCGTCGGGTTCAATGGAATTTGCCGACGGTGTAAGACTTGTAAAAAAACGCGGTAAGTATATGCAGGAGGAAGTGCCTGTAGGAAAAGGCGCTATGGCGGCTATTATCGCACTTTCCGCAGAGGACGTTATCGCTTGCTGCGAAGAGGCGTCAAAAGTCGGTATTTGTTCACCTGCAAACTTTAACTGTCCTGGTCAAATCGTTGTATCGGGTGAAGTTGAGGCAGTGGATAAGTGTTGTGAATTGGCAAAGGAAAAGGGCGCAAAACGTGCTTTAAAGCTTCCTGTTTCAGCTCCGTTCCATTGTGCTATGCTTATAGGCGCAGGCGAAAAACTTGCAAAAGAACTTGAAAATGTAGAAGTTAAGGATATGCAAATTCCTGTAATCACAAACGTAACTGCTGATTACGTTTCTTCAAAGGAAGATATTAAACCGCTTTTAATCAAGCAAGTATCTTCATCTGTTAAATGGGAAGAAACTATCAGAAGAATGATAGCAGACGGAGTTGATACATTCGTTGAAGTCGGACCGGGTAAGGCACTTAGCGGATTTATAAAGAAAGTTTCAAGAGATGTAAAGGTGTTTAACGTAGAGGATATGGCTTCACTTGAAAAGACTCTTGAAGGTCTTAACGCATAACAGAGAGGAGATAAAGAAATGTTAAAAGGTAAAACAGCGGTAATTACAGGCTCGGGCAGAGGTATAGGTAAATCAATCGCCCTAAAACTTGCGTCACACGGTGCAAATATCGTTATAAACGATATTCCTTCATCGGATTATGCAGACGAAACTTGTGAAGAAGTTAAAAAGCTTGGTGTAGAATGTATAGTTGTTAAAGGCGATGTAAGAAATACCGAAGATGTTCAGAAACTTGTATCGGAAACTATGGATAAATTCGGTCATATTGACATATTTGTTAATAACGCAGGCATTACAAGAGACGGTCTTATGATTAGAATGTCAGAGGACGATTGGGATCTTGTTATGGATATAAATCTAAAGGGTGCATTTAATTGTATCAAAGCAGTTGCAAGACCTATGATGAAACAAAGAAGCGGTGCTATAATCAATATGGCGTCAATCGTAGGTGTTATGGGTAATCCGGGTCAGGCAAACTATGTTGCCTCAAAAGCAGGTCTTATCGGTCTTACAAAGACAACAGCAAAGGAATTTGCATCAAGAGGTATCAGATGTAACGCAGTAGCACCGGGCTTTATCCGTTCTGCTATGACAGATGTATTGTCTGATGATGTAAAGAAGAAATATCTTGACTCAATTCCGCTTGGAAAATTCGGAGAAACTGAAAATATTGCAGATGTTGTTGCATTTTTGGCATCTGATATGTCAAAATACGTTACAGGTCAAGTAATAAATGTTGACGGCGGACTTGTTATGTAATATAATATGTATATAATTCGTTTAGAATTTATATAGACATTACTGAAAGGGGGTGCAAGTGAATAATGGAATTTGAAAGAGTAAAGAACGTTATCGTTGACCAACTAAGTGTTGATGCAGATGAAGTAACTTTGGAAGCATCATTCGTTGACGATTTGGGTGCAGACTCATTGGACGTTGTTGAACTTATCATGGGTCTTGAAACAGAATTTGATATCGAAATCCCTGATGAAGATGCTGAAAAGATCAGCACAGTAGGCGACGCAGTTGAATATATTAAGAGTCATGCGTAAGATACGAAGTCGTGCCTTGTATCAATACTCTTGGTGCAAGGCATGAAATTTTTTTGAAAAAAGAAATTAATTTTATTATATAGATAAGGATAAACAATAGGAGGTAACTAAATGAGAAGAGTTGTTGTAACAGGCTTAGGTGCTGTAACCCCTATAGGAAATAACGTTGAAGAATTTTGGAACGGTATCAAAGCAGGTAAATGCGGTATTGATAAAGTAACACTTTTTGACGCAACTGATTTTAAGACACAGATTGCCGGTGAAATTAAGAATTTTGAGCCGACTGATTTTATCGAGAAGAAAGACGCTCGTAAAATGGACAGATATACTCAGCTTGCAATGGTAGCGGCTGATGAGGCTGTTAAGGATTCGGGTCTTAATATGGAAGACGAAGACCCTTGGAAAGTCGGAGTTATAACAGGTTCGGGTATCGGCGGTATCCATACTCTTGAGGAACAGCATAAGTCACTTCTTGACAGAGGTCCGGGACGTGTAAGTCCGTTCTTTATTCCTATGATGATAGGTAATATGGGCGCTGCACAGATTGCTATTAAGTACGGAGCAAGAGGTGTAAATGAAAATATCGTTACAGCTTGTGCTTCGGGTACAAACGCTATCGGTGATGCTTTAAGACACATTCAGCACGGTGCTAACGATGTTATCATCACAGGCGGTGCAGAGGCGGCTGTAAGTCCGCTTGCATTTGCAGGCTTCTGTAATATGAAAGCTATGTCAACAAGAAATGACGATCCTAAAACAGCGTCAAGACCGTTTGACGCAGAACGTGACGGATTTGTTCTAAGTGAAGGTGCAGGCTTTATAGTTATAGAAGAACTTGAACACGCAAAGAAGAGAGGAGCTCACATTTATTGTGAACTTGTCGGCTACGGTGCAACTGATGATGCTTACCACATCACAAGCCCTATTCCGGGCGGTGTCGGCGGTGCAAAGGCTATGTCACTTGCAATCGAAGACGCAGGTTTAAAGCCTGAAGATGTAACATACATCAATGCTCACGGTACATCAACAAAGTACAATGACGAGTTTGAAACACAAGCTATAAAAGAGGCTCTTGGCGATGCGGCTAAGAACGTTGCAGTAAGCTCAACAAAGTCAATGACAGGTCACCTTTTGGGTGCGGCAGGCGGTGTCGAGGCAATCGTTTGTGCATTGGCTATCAAGGACGGTTACATTCCTGCAACAATCAATTACAATACACCTGACCCTGCTTGTGATTTGGATATAGTTCCGAATAAGGGCAGAGAACAGGAAGTTAAAGTTGCAATGTCAAATTCACTTGGATTTGGCGGTCATAACGCAACTATCGTAATGAAAAAGTACGAAGATTAATTAAATAAACTTAAACAATAGAGGATGTCTTTTTAAGGCACCCTCTACTGTTATGTGGATTGCTCTAAGCGGTGAACGGTTCACTCTTTAGAGCAGTGTATGTACAGAGAAAGGAAAGCTGTTATGAAAAACGTACAAGAGAAAATCGGTTACACATTTAAAAATGTCAATCTTTTAGAAACGGCACTTACACACAGCTCATATGCGAATGAGTGTAAAAAAGAAAATAACGAACGTCTTGAATTTTTGGGCGATTCTGTTTTGAGTGTTATAATCAGTGACTATATATTCAGACGTTTGCCGAATGTTGACGAGGGCTGGCTTTCAAAATATCGTGCAACGCTTGTCTGCGAACAGTCGCTTAACGAAATATCTAAGAAAATTTCGCTTAGCAAATTTATATTGCTTGGTAAGGGTGAAGAAATGACAGGCGGACGTCAGAGAGCGTCTATCATTTCAGACGCATTTGAGGCAGTTTTGGCGGCAATTTATCTTGACGGCGGTATGGAAACGGCAAGAAAATGGGTAATCGACCTTATGCGTGATTCGATTAACGAAGTTGTGACAGGTCACGGATATGCCGACTATAAAACAATGCTGCAAGAGGCACTTCAAAAAGGTACACAGGGCAAAGTCACATACAGAACAATCGGCGAATCCGGTTTGGATCACAACAAAGTGTTTGAAGTTGAAGTGCTTGTCGATGATGTTCCTAAAAATAAAGGAACAGGTCACAGCAAAAAAGAGGCTGAACAAAATGCGGCACATACTTTGCTTAAATCAATGGGAAAAGTACAGTGACTATGAAAACGTATAATATACCGATATTTGTACCGCACAGAGGTTGTCCGTTTGATTGTGTTTTTTGCAATCAAAAACGTATAACGGGGACACAAAAAGAAGTCACGGCTGATGATGTTCATAATATTATAGGCGAATATCTTAAAACATTGCCGAGTAAAAACAGACGTATCGAGGCGGCGTTTTTTGGCGGCAGTTTTACCGGTATACCGATTAACGAACAAAGCGAACTTTTAGCCGCCGCGAATGAATATCTTAAAAAAGGAGATATTGACGGAATACGTCTTTCAACCAGACCTGATTATATAGATAAAGAAATACTTGATAATCTGCTTAAATACGGAGTTACAACGATTGAACTCGGTGTACAGTCTATGGACGACAGTGTTTTGAAATCGTCAAACAGGGGACACACAAGAGAAGATGTTATTAATGCGGTAAAGCTGATAAAGGAATATCCGTTTACACTCGGACTTCAGATGATGACAGGTTTGCCGGGTGATACCGATGAAAAATCGCTTTATACGGCAGATGAAATAATAAAGCTGAAACCTGATATTGTACGCATATATCCGACGCTTACCATAAAGGACACATTCCTTGAAAAAATGTATCTTACGGGTAAATATAAACCGCAGTCGGTTTATGAGGCGGTTAATCTTGCAAAACAGCTTTTATTGAAATTTGAAAAGAATAATATAACTGTTATAAGAGTCGGTTTACAGTCGACCGATGAAATAAGCGAGAACGGTTCTGTTGTTGCAGGACCTGTACACAGCTCATTTCGTGAACTTGTCGAAAGCAGTATTTATTATGACATTATATGCAGTAAATTGAAAGACGGCTGTAAAAGAGCAGATGTTTATGTAAATCCGAGAGAAGTTTCAAAAGCAGTCGGTAATAAGCGTTGCAATATAATTAAATTAAAACAAGAGAAAAATATTGATGTAAAGATATGTACAGATGAAAATTTGGGAAAAAGAGAGGTGAGATGTACTTGCTATTAAAAAGACTTGAACTGCAAGGTTTTAAATCGTTTGCCGATAAAACAATTCTTGAATTTGTCGAAGGCTCAACGGCGGTCGTAGGTCCGAACGGCAGCGGAAAAAGTAATATTTCCGACGCTATTCGTTGGGTTATCGGTGAAATGAGTGCAAAATCTCTCAGAGGTTCTAATATGCAAGATGTCATTTTTGCAGGTACAGAAACGAGAAAGCCTGTCAATTTTGCGGAAGTGAGTCTTGTACTTGATAACAGTAGTCATTTGTTTGATATAAATTATGATGAAGTTGTTGTAACAAGACGACTGTTCAGAAGCGGTGAAAGTGTGTATCAGATTAATCGCTCAAACTGTCGTTTGAAAGATATACATGAGCTGTTTATGGATACGGGTCTTGGACGTGACGGTTATTCTATTATCGGACAGGGTAATGTGTCGCAGATATTGTCAACCAAAGCCGAGGACAGAAGAAGTCTGTTTGAGGAGGCGGCAGGTATATCAAAATACAAGTACAGACGTGAAGAGGCGGAACGAAAGCTAAAGGGTGTTGAAGAAAACCTTGTAAGAATTTCCGATATAACGACTGAACTTGAAGGTCAGCGAGGACCTCTTAAACGTCAGTCGGAAAAAGCGAGAAAGTATTTGACATACTATGAAGAATATAAAGGACTTGACGTAAATTTAAGCATTATAACGATAGACAAAAACCGACTTGCCGCCAAAGAGGCAGACAGGCTTTATAACAGTGTTGAAGAAGAGCTTGCCGAGCTCAGAGCAACGGAATCGGAAACAGAACAAAAAATCACATCGCTTTATAATGAAAGTGAACAAGCCGATACCGAAATAGCGGAACAGAACAAACTTCTTCGTGAGGCTGAGTCAAAGAATATGGAAACCAAAAATCATATTTCTTTATTTGAAAACAACATAAAGAATAATGAACTTATGCTTAAAAGAATTGATAACGAAATTCAAAGCATAAAAGATAAAAATATTGAACGCGAGAACAGTATAGAAAAGCAAAAGGCAGAGATTGAAGAAAAGAATAAAGATGCCGAAGAAATGCTTACTGCGTTCGATTCTATGAAAGAGGAACAGGACGAAATTGCAAAGCAGAAAGATACTCTTTCAAAAGAAATCGACAGTCTGCAGGGCGATATTATCGAAAAGCAGAATTTGATTGCGACAAAGCGTGCACAAATAAACGGTGTTGAAAATTTGAGGAGCAGTTTTATAGAACGACGAGAAGTGGTTGAAACCGAAATAAAGACCTTTAACGAGGGTGTTTCAAACACAAAACAGGAGATAGAAAACTGCAAAAAGGAAATATCGGAAAAGTCTGAAAAGTGCGGTAAGATGAAAGAAACCATAAACCGCCATAACGAAAACATAAATAAGTTAAAATCCGAAAACGATAAACTTACATCAAGTCTTAACAATATGAATGTCGAGTATAATTCAAAATCTTCAAAGAAGAAAATTCTTGAGGGTATGGAAAACGATTATGCGGGATATTCAAAGAGCGTAAAGGCTGTGCTTAAAGCCGAAGAACTGAAAAAAATCAGAATTTACGGTACTGTATCGGGACTTGTGGACGTAAAAAAGGAATACGTTACGGCTATTGAAATCGCACTCGGCGGAGCGTTGCAGAATATCATAGTAGAGAGCGAAGAGGACGCAAAGACGGCGATTAATTATCTTCGCAGAAATAATGCAGGTCGTGCAACATTTTTGCCGGTGTCGGCTGTAAAAGGCAGAGAACTTGATAATGTTGGTGAAATAAGCAAGCAAAAAGGCTTTATCGGACTTGGAAGCAAACTTATAAAGTATAACAGTAAGTACGACGGTATTATAAAAAGTTTGCTCGGCAGAGTCGTTGTGGTTGATAATGTGGATAATGCCATTGCTATGAGCCGACATTTCGGGTATAAATTCAGAGTTGTAACACTTGAGGGCGAAATATTGAACGCAGGCGGTTCGATGTCCGGCGGCAGCGTAAATAAGCAAAGCGGATTTTTGTCGAGAGCTACTGAAATAAAAACACTTACATCGGAATTAAACGATTTGTCAGTTAAAATAAAAGAGGTTGGCGACAAAAAACAGCAGATTGAAAATGATATGAGAACTATAAATAATCAGTTGTCGTCATATGTTCCGCTTGTGAGAGAGTATGAGGACGAGATACTTCGTCTGGAAAATACGCAAAAACATCTTGAAGAAAAGATTGAATCGGGAAGTAATACGGAGAAAAACTATAAAGCAGAGCTTGGACAGATTGAAAAGCAGCTGTCGGAATCTTCGGATGATATTGCCGAGCTTTTGCAGAATGTCAGAAATCTTGAAAAAGAAAGTAATGACTTACAGAGCAAAGCGGAAAAACTGAATGAAGAATTTAATCGAATTTCAGAGGAAAAAGACGAGAAGTCACAAAGCTTGATGGATAACACGATGAAACTTGCAGATATGCAAAGGGACATTAAAGTTATCGAAAAAGATATTGAAACAAAGAAGAATGATATTGCAAATTCCGTAAAAGATATAGCACAAAAAGAGCAAGATAAAACAAGAATATGTGCCGAAAACGAAAGTTTAAAACAGCAGATTGAGGACAAAAACAAGCTGACGGAAGAAATCGCAAAGAGTACGGCGGATATAAATGATTATATCGAGAGTATTCAGAAGAAGAAAAGCGATATTTCAACGTCACTTCAAAATATCCAAAATTCAAATAAGGATTTAACTGATAAATTGCTGAACTTGCAACAGGAACTTTCAAGACTTGAAAACAGACGTGAAAAACTCAATAACGATATTGAAAATATTATAGGCAGATTGTGGGAGGACTACGAACTGACTTATAACAGTGCGTGTGAAATTAAGACAGAAGTGGAAAACGAGAAAGAATCGTTTGCAAGATTGTCGCAATTGAAGTCGCAGATAAAATCACTTGGCAGTGTAAACGTCGATTCTATCGAAGAATATAAAGCGGTAGAGGAGAGGTTTGTGTTCTTGACAGAGCAAAAGAGCGATCTTGAAAAGTCGAAAAACGAACTTAACGGAATAATAGAGTCAATGGAAGAATTGATGAAAGAGCATTTCGGGAAGCAGTTTCAGGAAATCAATGAGAGTTTCAGTCTGGTATTCAGTGAACTTTTCGGCGGCGGCAAAGGTGAATTGACTTTATCTGATCCGAGCAATGTTCTTGAAAGCGGTATTGAAATTATCGCACAGCTTCCGGGTAAAGGTTCGCAGAATATCAATCTGTATTCGGGCGGTGAAAAGTCGTTTATTGCTATTGCACTTCTGTTTGCAATACTTCGAGTAAAACCGGCTCCGTTCTGTATTTTGGACGAGATTGATGCGGCACTTGACGATGTAAACGTTTCGAGATTTGCAACATATTTAAAAAATTATATTGAACAGACACAATTCATTGTTATCACTCACAGACGTGGTACAATGGAGGCGGCAAATATTTTATACGGCGTAACAATGCAGGAAAAAGGCGTTTCTAAGTTGTTGTCACTTCATATAGATGATGTCGCAGACGATATGGTCAGTTAGGAGTAGTATATGGGATTCTTTGATAAGTTAAAAAACGGTTTGACAAAAACCCGTGAATCAATCGCAAAACAAGTTAATAATGTATTCAGTGTGTTCGTAAAAGTTGACGACGAACTTTTTGAAAATCTTGAAGAGGCACTTATTATGGCAGATATAGGTGTAGAAACTTCAACATACATTATTGAAAAACTTCGTGATAATGTTAAACACAAGCATATCACAGACGGAAACCTTGTAAAAGAGGAATTAAAGAGCATAATAAGCGAAATACTCAGTGCGCTTGATACAACGGTGAATACGTCAACAACACCGTCTGTTATTTTGGTGATTGGCGTAAACGGTGTCGGAAAAACAACGAGTATCGGAAAAATCGCATCACATTATAAGTCGATGGGTAAAAAGGTACTTCTTGCGGCGGCTGACACATTCAGAGCGGCAGCGATAGACCAGCTTGACATATGGGCACAGAGAAGCGGTTGCGATATAATCAAGCACCAAGAAAACAGTGATCCGGCGGCAGTTGTGTTTGACGCTTGTACGGCGGCAAAGGCGCGTGGTGCTGATATTCTTATATGTGATACAGCCGGCAGACTTCATAATAAGAAAAATCTTATGGCGGAGCTTGCGAAGATTAACCGTGTAATTGAACGTGAACTGCCTGATTCGGCAAGAGAAACATTGCTTGTCCTTGACGCGACAACAGGTCAAAATGCGGTAAGTCAGGCAAAATTATTCTCCGAGGCGGCGGATATTACGGGAATTATCCTTACAAAGCTTGACGGTACGGCAAAAGGCGGTATTGTAATATCAATAGCAAAGGAACAGAATGTTCCAGTTAAATTTGTAGGCGTCGGTGAAGGTATCGACGACTTACAGGAATTTAACAGCGATGATTTTGCAAAGGCTATATTTGAAGAATAAATAATATAAACTCTGACAGTCAAAAAATGGCGGTCAGAGTTTTTTTGTACAGTTTTTTGGACATAGGTGAATGTATAATTTAAGTAGAAAAGGAGATGGGAGAAATGAAAGAACAAAATAGAAAATTGACTATTGCAGAACGGTTAAGAAATGGAGAAAAAGTTATTTGTGCAAAGTGTAAAAAAGGCTATTATGTTACTGATGCGAAAGATATAAGTACAAGTTATGAATTTTATTGCAACAGATGTAATTCTATGGTAAATACAGACCGGGTTATAGATATTGAATAGAAAAGTATAAAAAGTTGAAAGGAGATGAAAGAAATGAAAAATTCGGTTTTAGTCACAATAGCGGGACTTGCTCATTATTACGGAACGAAGCCGTTCAAAGTCGGAGCGGTAATAAAATTGAAAAAGGAATATGATAACAAATACGATGACGAGGCGATAAGAGCGCAACTGCCGTATATCGGTACAGTCGGTTACGTCGCAAACAGTACATATACGGTCTATTCGGGTACATACAGTGCGGGACGTTTATATGATAAAATAGGCGAATGTGCGTGTGCGAAAATTATTTTAATAACACATTCAAGCGCTGTTGCGGAAGTAATAGAGGGCTGTCCGTCAGAGAATATGGGCGAATGTGTATTTGAATAAAAATAAAAAAAGTTATCCATAAAGGATAACTTTTTTTGTGGCTGCGGATCCAGGATTCGAACCCGGACAGAACGAGTCAGAGTCGTTAGTGCTACCTTTACACAAATCCGCAACGATAACTGACAAATGATATAATACCATATAATCTAACTTTTGTCAACAGTTTTTTTAAAAAGTTTTTTTGCTGTTGATAAATATAATTTTATATGATAGAATATATATTATTAATCAAAAAAAATGGTGCGAGGGACCGGACTTGAACCGGCACGGTTAAACCACACGCCCCTCAAACGTGCGCGTCTGCCTATTCCGCCACCCTCGCATTAACGTGATTTATTATACCAATAAAAAAGAGTTTTGTCAATTAAAATAAATATTTTTTGTGGAGATGTTTTTTAATGAAAAAAATTTTGGCACTTGTTATTATGACTATAATTACTTTTTCACAGTTAAGTGCTTTTGCAATGGTGGAATCTGCCGAGTGTGCGTGCGTTATAAATGCGTTGACGGGTGATGTTGTATTTTCAAAAAATATGAACCAAAAACACGCAATGGCAAGCACAACTAAAATAATGACAGCCATTGTTGCTATTGAACGTTGTAATATGGACGAAATTGTTGATGTGAGTGCGACGGCGGCAAATCAAGAGGGTTCGGCGGCATACATATCTGAGGGAAATCAATATTATATGAAAGATTTGCTTTACGGTTTAATGCTTAATTCCGGAAATGACGCGGCGGTAGCGATAGCCGAACATGTGGCGGGAAGTGAGGAATCATTTGCGGAGCTGATGAATGAAAAAGCGGAAGAACTCGGACTCGGCAATACGCATTTTATGAATCCGAGCGGACTTGACAATCCGGAACATTACACAACGGTTTACAATCTTGCACTTATTGCAAGATATGCAATGACGCTGCCGCAGTTTCGGGAAATAGTCGCAACGCAGACTGCGCAAGTACAGGCATTAAATTCAGATGAAATACTTTATTTTTCAAACCACAATAAAATGCTAAGTCTGTATGAGGGAGCAAACGGCATAAAAACAGGCTTTACAAAGTCAACGGGCAGATGTCTTGTATCGTCTGCACAGAGGGACGGAATGGAGTTTATAGCGGTGACTTTGAATGATCCGAACGATTGGAATGACCACGCGAAAATGCTTGATTACGCATTTTCGGAACATTATCCGAAAAAACTTATAGAGCAGGGCGATACAGTAAAGGTTACGAATATTGACGGAAAAGATTATTCAATGGTTGCGGCGAGTGACTTTACAATACCGTTTAAAGAACATCAGAAAACGCAGGTAGAAGTTATATCGCATATATCAAATGACTTACAAGCACCTATAAATCAAGGCGAAAAAGTGGGGTGGCTTGAAATTGTGTGTGACGGAGTGAGCATCGGTGAAGTTGATATTATTTCGGAAAACGATATTTACGGAGTAAGCAATATAAGATTGAAAAACAGTTTTTTCAGCAGTTTTATAAGAGTTGCGAAAATATTGTTGGTATAAATGAAAGGAGAAAAAATGGGAGAGATAGTAAGATTACAAAAATATATAGCAATGAGCGGTGTTGCGTCAAGACGTGCCGCAGAAACTATGATACAAGAGGGCAGAGTTAAGGTAAACGGCAAGAAAATAACGGAACAAGGCGTAAAAATCGAAATCGGTGCAGACAATGTATCCGTTGACGATAAGCCGATAAAGCTTAAAAACAAGAAGTATTATATAATGCTTAATAAGCCTGTCGGATATGTTTCAACCGCAAAAGACCAATTTGACCGACCGACTGTTGTTGACCTTATAAAAGAAGATTTGGGTGACGTAAGAATTTTTCCTGTCGGACGACTTGACTATGAAACCGAGGGATTGCTTTTGCTTACAAATGACGGTGACTTCACATACAAAGTCACGCACCCTAAGTTCCATACCGATAAGACTTATATTGCAACGATAAAGGGCGGTATAACGATAAGCGGTATCAATAAGCTGAGAAACGGTGTTTATATTGATGATTTCAAAACATCACCGGCGGAGGCTGAAATACTTGACGCGGTAGACGGACACACATATATTAAAATAACAATTCACGAGGGTAAAAACAGACAGGTTCGTAAAATGTTTGCGGCAATCGGCTGTACGGTTGTCGGCTTGCAGAGAATTAAGATAGGCAACGTGGAACTCGGTAATCTTCCGCTTGGAAGATGGCGTCATCTGACAAGTCACGAAGTAAATTATTTGATGAATTCTTAAAAAGAGGCTGTTGACATTTTGTCAACAGCCTCTTTTGTGTATCATATACAAATTTAAGGGGATATTTGTCGATATTTTTTGAAAGCTAACTTGTGAAAAAAGAAATAAAAATGATTGAAAAAAAATTGCGGTTAAGGTATAATATACTTTAGGTATATTTTTTTAAAATTTATCTCTAATCTACAAACAATGGAGGTTAAAACATGGGAACAGTTGATAAATTGACTGAACTTCAATACCGCAGAAGTGTAATAAATAACGGCGGCGGAGAAGTAAAAATCAAAAAGCAGCATGATTCCGGAAAGCTGACAGCAAGAGAGAGAATTAATGCTCTTTTGGATGAAGGCAGTTTCGTTGAAATTGATGCTTTTGTAACTCACAGATGTACCGAGTTCGGTATGGATTGTGTTGAGGCTCCGGGTGAAGGAGTTGTTACAGGTTACGGTACGGTTGACGGACGTCTTGTTTACGTTTACGCTCAAGACTTTACAGTAATCGGTGGCTCACTTGGAGAAATGCACGCAAAGAAAATTTGCAAAGTCATGGATATGGCGGCAAAGATGGGTGCTCCGATAATCGGAATGAACGATTCGGGCGGAGCAAGAATTCAAGAAGGTATAGACGCTCTTTCAGGTTTCGGAGATATATTCTTCAGAAACACTGTAAACAGCGGTGTAATTCCTCAGATTTCTGTAATTATGGGACCATGTGCAGGCGGTGCTGTTTATTCACCGGCTATTACAGACTTTATCTTTATGGTTGAAAAGACAAGTCAGATGTTTATAACAGGTCCGCAGGTAATCAGTTCTGTTACAGGTGAAAATGTAACAAGCGAAGAACTTGGCGGCGCTGATACACATACTTCAAAGTCGGGTGTTGCACACTTTAAGGCGGCAAATGACGAAGAATGTATCGCAAAAATCAGAAAGTTGCTTTCATACTTACCTGCAAACAATCTTGAAGAGGCTCCTTACGAACCTACAAATGACGAAATTAATCGTCTTTCAGAAAAACTTACAACAATCGTTCCTGACGATTCGGGTAAGGCTTATGACGTTAAGGAAGTTATCGCTGAACTTGTTGATAACGGCGACTTCTTTGAAGTACAGGAAGGCTTTGCAAAGAATATTGTAATAGGTTTTGCAAGAATGAACGGACAGGTTATCGGTATCGTTGCAAATCAGCCTAAGGTTATGGCAGGTTCACTTGATGTTAACTCATCAGACAAAGCAGCAAGATTTGTACGTTTCTGCGACAGCTTTAATATTCCTCTTGTTACTCTTACAGACGTACCGGGTTATTTCCCAGGCGTTGAACAGGAACAAAACGGTATTATCAGACACGGTGCTAAGTTGCTTTACGCATTCTCAGAGGCTACAGTTCCAAAGATTAACGTAATCTTGAGAAAAGCTTACGGCGGTGCATACATAGCAATGAATTCAAAACATCTTGGTGCTGATATAGTAATGGCATGGCCGACGGCAGAAATCGCTGTTATGGGTCCTGAAGGTGCAGCTAACATCATTTTCAAGAATGATATTAAGGAAAGCTCTGACCCTGTTACTACAAGAAATGAAAAGATTCAGGAATACAGAAATAAGTTTGCATCACCTTACGAGGCTGCAAAGCGTGGTTATGTTGACGATGTAATCGAACCTGATTCAACAAGACCGAGAATAATCGCCGCACTTGAAATGCTTGCATCAAAGCGTGATTCAAGACCGGCTAAAAAGCATGGAAATCTTCCTGTTTAATTGTGAAAGGAGATTTTTAGTATGTATTCAGAAGCATTATTGACAGGTCAGAACCTGTCATTAAGTGAAGCGTTGGCAATGGGAGGACAAACAACAGTTATAGGTTTGGCAATAGTTTTCGCCGTACTTATCATACTTATGATAGTGCTTTCGCTTTTCAAGGTTATATTCTATAAAAAGCCTAAAACACAGGCAGCTCCTGCTACAGCACCGGCTCAAGCAGCACCTGTAGAGGAAGAAACGGCAGACGATACAGACGAAGAAGAGCTTATCGCAGTATTGACAGCCGCAGTTGCCGCAAGTCTAAATACTTCAACGTATAACCTAAGAATTAAGTCATACAGAAGAACAGACAATAAAATGCCTGCTTGGAATAAGGCGGGTGTAACCGAAACAATTAATAATAGATTCTAAAGGAGGCAAAACCTAAATGAGAAAGTTTAATATTTCAGTAAATGGAAAATCATACGAAGTTGACGTAGAAGAAGTAGGCGGAGTATCAACTCCTGCACCGGCTCCTGTTCAAACAGCCGCTCCTGCACCAAAGGCTGCACCGGCTCCAAAGGCTGCACCGAAAGCTGCTCCTGTTGCAGGTGCTAAGCAAGTAACTGCTCCAATGCCTGGTACAATCGTATCTGTAAAGGTAAATGTTGGTGATAAAGTTGAGGCCGGAACACTTGTTGCCGTACTTGAGGCAATGAAGATGGAAAACGAAATTTTCGCCGGTGTAGACGGAACAGTTGCAGGTATCAGCGTATCAGCAGGTGACAGTGTAAACAGCGGTGACGTAATAGTTTCAGTAAACTAATACAGTCACGACTAAATTATAGAAAGTGGTGACAATAAAGTGTTAGAAAGTTTTGCAAACTTTTTGCAGAATACAGGTTTTTACGCACTTATTTCAAGCGGTGGCATTGACGCCGTTAAGACAATTATAATGATTGCGATAGCTTGCGTACTTCTGTATCTTGCAATAGTAAAAAAATTCGAGCCGTTATTGCTACTTCCGATTGCGTTCGGTATGCTTTTGTCAAACTTACCGATGATTAAGGATTCAAGTGCTATTATGATGCACACGGAATTTTTTACGAATCCGGAGTATATGACGGACGGAAAATATATTAATGTCGGATATATCTGTCAGCATGGCGGTCTGCTTGACCTATTGTATCTCGGAGTTAAGCTTGGTATTTATCCTCCGCTTATTTTCGTCGGTATCGGTTGTATGACAGACTTCGGTCCGCTAATTGCCAATCCAAAGAGTATTCTTCTTGGTGCGGCTGCACAGTTCGGTGTATTCTTTACATTCGTAGGTGCTCTTGTTCTAAGCGCTCTTGTACCGTCAATCAATTTCGGTATCAAAGAAGCTGCGTCAATAGGTATCATCGGCGGTGCCGACGGCCCTACGGCTATTTACGTTACAAAATCACTTGCACCGGCGCTACTGCCGGCAATCGCCGTTGCGGCATATTCATATATGGCATTGATTCCTGTAATTCAACCGCCTATTATGAAACTTATGACTCGTAAAAAAGACAGAATGATTGTTATGGAACAATTAAGACCTGTTTCAAAAACAGAAAAAATCTTGTTCCCAATCATCGTTACAATTATCGTTGCACTTATAATCCCTGACGCAGTGTCACTTGTAGGTTGTCTAATGCTTGGTAACCTTATGAAAGAATCAGGCGTTGTTGAAAGACTTACAAAGATGGCACAGAACGAACTTATGAATATCATAACTTTGTTCCTTGGTGTTACAGTAGGTGCTACTGCAACAGCGTCAAGCTTCCTATCAGCACAGACAATCGGTATTATCGTACTTGGACTTATCGCATTCTGTTTCTCAACAGTAGGCGGCTTGTTCTTGGGTGATATTATGTGCTGGGTAACAAAAGGTAAGGTTAATCCGCTTATCGGAAGTGCCGGCGTTTCAGCCGTTCCTATGGCTGCCCGTGTATCTCAAACAGTAGGACAGAAGGAAAATCCTTCAAACTTCCTTTTGATGCACGCTATGGGTCCTAACGTTGCCGGAGTTATCGGTTCTGCCGTTGCGGCAGGTGTATTCCTTGCAATGTTCGGAAATCTTTAATTAAACAGATAATAAAGGAGTGAAATATAAATGGCAAAGGGAAAGAAAGCTGTAGAAATTACAGAAACAGTCCTAAGAGATGCTCACCAGTCACTTATTGCTACAAGAATGACAACAGAGCAGATTCTTCCTATTGTAGAAAAGCTTGATAACATCGGTTATCATTCGCTTGAGGCATGGGGAGGAGCTACATTCGATGCCTGCCTAAGATTCCTTAACGAGGATCCTTGGGAAAGATTGAGAAAGATTAAGGATAGAGCTAAAAAGACTCCTATCCAAATGCTTTTCAGAGGACAAAACATACTTGGTTACAGACACTATGCTGATGATATAGTTGAATATTTCGTTCAAAAGTCAATCGCAAACGGTGTTGATATACTAAGAATTTTTGACGCTCTTAACGACGTCAGAAACCTTGAATGTGCTATCAAGGCTTGTAAGAAAGAAAAAGGTCATGTACAGGCTACAGTTTGTTACACAACAAGTGAATTCCATACAAACGAAAAGTTCGTTAAAATGGCTAAGCAACTTGAAGAAATGGGTGCAGACTCAATCTGTATCAAGGATATGGCAGGTCTTTTAAGACCATATGTAACATATGACCTTGTAAAGATGATGAAAGAAGAAGTTAAGATTCCTATTCAACTTCATACTCACTACACAAGCGGTGAGGCTTCAATGGTTTACCTAAAGGCTATTGAGGCAGGTGTAGACGTAATCGACTGTGCTATGTCACCGTTGGCTATGGGTACATCACAACCGCCTACAGAGCCTATGGTTGCGGCTCTTCAAGGTACAGAGTATGATACAGGCTACGATTTGGATAAGCTTATCGAAATCTGCGACTACTTCAAGCCGCTAAGAGAAGAATACATTAAGAGCGGTCTTATGAACACTAAGGTTATGGGTGTTGACGTTAATACTCTTAAGTATCAAGTTCCGGGCGGTATGCTTTCAAACCTTGTATCACAGCTTAAGCAACAGGGCAGAGAAGACGCATATGATGAAGTGCTTAAAGAAGTACCTCGTGTTCGTGCAGACTTCGGTTATCCTCCGCTTGTTACACCGTCATCACAGATTGTCGGTACACAGGCAGTACTTAACGTGCTTATGGGTGAAAGATACAAGATGGTTTCTAAGGAATCAAAGGGTCTTGTAAGAGGCGAATATGGTAAGTGCCCTGCTGAAATCTCTGACGAAATCGTTAAGAAGATTATCGGCGACGAAAAGAGAATTACTTGTCGTCCGGCTGACCTATTAAAGCCTGAGCTTGAACAGATGAAGAAAGAATGTGCAGAATGGATTGAACAGCCTGAAGATGTATTGTCATATGCATTGTTCGGTCAAGTTGCCGTTAAATTCTTTGAATACAGACGTGCTCAGAAATATAAAATTGATGCAGATTTAGTGGATATGGAAAATAAGACATATCCGGTTTAATTGCGTGTTTTAGTACCGGACGAAATATTTCGTCCGGTATTTTTTATAAAAATTTTTAAATACAGGAGGATATTATGATTTTTGGATTTATAGGCAGCGGAAATATGGGCGGTGCTATAATCGGTGGAATTATTAATTCTGATATAGCGAGTCCTGAAAATGTAATTGTTTCGGATAAAAATGAGCAGGCATTAAAGAATATTAATGGAAAATACGGTGTTAAAGTGACATCGGACAATAAAGAAACGGCAGATAAAGCTGATGTATTGTTTTTGTGTGTAAAACCGCAGTTTTTATACGGTGTGATTGATGAAATCAAAAACAGTGTTTCAGATAATACAGTAATCGTTTCAATAGTAGCAGGACAGGCGATAGAAACGATTGAAAAGGCTTTTGAACATAATATTAAACTTGTGCGTGTAATGCCTAATACACCGGCTTTAGTCGGCGAGGGAATGGCGGCATTGACACCGAACAGCAATGTTACAAAAGAAGAAACAGATGTAGTTGTAAACGTGTTTAACAGCTTTGGTAAAGGTGAAGTCGTATCGGAAAATCTTATGGACGCCGTAACGGCTGTCAGCGGTTCGTCACCGGCTTATGTGTTTATGATGATTGAGGCAATGGCAGACGCAGCTGTTATAGGCGGTATGCCGAGAAGTCAGGCATATACATTCGCCGCACAAGCAGTACTTGGAAGTGCAAAGATGGTACTTGAAACAGGCAAACACCCGGGTGAATTGAAAGATATGGTTTGCTCACCTGCCGGAACTACAATAGACGCAGTTGCAATACTTGAAAAAGACGGTTTCAGAAACAGTATCATTGACGCAATGGTAGGTTGTATGAATAAGTCAAAAGAACTTGGAAAAAAATAAGATAAAACAATAACGCCACCGATTTTATTATCGGTGGCGTTATTGTATATGAACGTAACATTGTATTCAAACAATGTTAAATATATTATACACTATTAATTGTAAAAATTCAATAGAAAAATAAAATCTTTTTTAAAATATCTCTGATTTTTAAACATTATCGAAGTATGATATATATTTTACGGGTGCTTGTTTATTAAATAAATACTCATATAAGTCGATAAAATAGTCGTCTGTCATACTTGCGATATAATCCGTCACAATATCATTAAAATCACTGTTTTTTGTATATTCGTATCCCGAAAATCGGTTTGAGTAGTCGATTAATTCAATATGATGCTTGAATATCGGCGATGATTTTATGTCATTTTTTAAATCATAAAGCAACTTATTGTATATTTCCTCAAACATCGGTTCAATAGTTTTGTCGTATACGTCAGAAATTTTGCTGTTTTGATATATAACACGGAAATTGTCTTTTTTACTGTTTTTTAGTGCTTGATAGTGCTTTTCATCAAGCTGTATAAAATCTTTGCCGTAACTGTTTTCAACGATATTTACAATAAGATTATTTATAATAGCCGCATTGTATTTGCCTATTTCACTTTCGGCGAAAACACTTTCACTGTCAATCAGCTTGGTTTTTATAGCGTCTTGGCGGTCTTTTCCGATATAAGCAATCATATCCGAAATTCTGACAACACAACCCTCAAGCGTAGACGGTACAAGTCGGTCTATTGCGGATGGGTCAATATAACATTCTTCAACCTTTGCGTCAAAATCCTTGAAATTGTCAAGCTTTGACGGACGGTATTCTTTGCACTCGAACTCACCGTTGTGACAAAGTATTCCGTCAAGTGTTTGAAGGCTGATGTTGAGGTTAAATATTTTATCAAGCACACGCACACTGTGTACGTTGTGATTGAAATATCGTCCCGTATTTGCATGATATGATTTGTTTAAGAATTTTTCGCCCGCGTGACCGAACGGTGTGTGACCTATGTCGTGACCGAGTGCGACAGCCTCTATTAAATCAAGGTCAAGACCAAGCATTCTGCCTATATTTCGCGCAATTCTTGAAACAAGCTGAACGTGCAGAGCACGGTGTGAAATATCATCGTTTTTATAAAAAGAAAATACCTGTGTTTTGTCGGCATAGCGGTTGTAATATGGACTGTGCATAATTTTTTCAACGTCACGCACAAACGCAGGCCGCCAAAGAGTGGCTCTGTCGTGTTCCTTGTCAATACGGCGGATTGCGTTATCCTTAAAACCGTTGCCGTCAAAAAGTTCTGTATTTATTTTGTTTTGTAATTCATCGGAAAGTTTTTCGTAATTTGAATCTGAACTCATTTTATACCTCCTCGTTTTAATTGATTATACCATAAAATGCGGAATATAACAATATTCGTAACAATAAATTAACAATTACAGTAGTGACAATTAAAAAAGAATGTGATATACTATATGTAGTATGAAGAAAATATTAAAGTAAATATAAGGAGCGAGAATTATGAAAAAAGTGCTTTCGGGTATGATTGCGGCAGTTATGACAATATGTATGTCGGTATCTGTATTTGCGTCACCAAATTCAAGCGTATCTATAAAAAATAATGACAGTAAGTCAACCCCTGTTACATATGAATATGCACCTGATCAGTTGGGCGAAACTGTGAGATCGATAAAGCCGTTGATGACAAAACTTGACGATTTGTCTAAACAGTCGTCTGTTGTTCAGACTCTTACAATATCAAGCGAAAGTGCAGAGGGTGATCCGGTAGATTTTAAATTGAGATTGTCTATGTCGGAAAAAACGTCAAACGATGTAAAACCAGAGGCCTTAAAAACACCGTCACCTGACGAATACAGTGCTTTGAATTATTATAATATAAAAGTAACGGATTCAAACAATAAGCTTATTTATTCGTATGCGAATGACGACTCTAAAACGGATAACAGTACATATAAAGATGTTCCGTTGGGAACAATGAACAGTTCTGCGAATACTGAAAACAAAATTATAAATGTAACGGTATCGGTAAATAAGTCCTTGAAAAATTCTGATGCGGCACAATATGCTGAAAAACTTGATTGGAGCATTGTTTCAAGCGTGAAAAAAACAGAGACTGCCGAGACACCAAAGGCTACAGAAGAAGTTGCAAAAGAAACAACCGCACCGACAACGGAAGTAACAGCGAAGGAAACAACTAATCCGTCTGTAAAAGAGGATAAAAACGGTGTTGTTACATTGGCACAGGGCGAATATATTTGCGGTGAAGATATTGACCCGGGCAGATATACTATGACAGGTAACGGGAAAGTTCATGTTTACACAGAAAACGGTGAATTAAAATCAACAATCGCATTAAAGGATAAAAATTCATCTGCAAACGGAGTTGAGGAATATCTTATAAATTTGACAGACGGTGAAAAGATAAAGGTTGAATCTGAAACTAAATTCACACCGTATACTGCAACTGCGACCGCAAAACCGAAAGCAACCTCAACAGCAAGTTCATCGACAAAAGCTACAACAAAGCCGACAGCTACACCGAAAACAACGGCTAAACCGTCAAAGAACAATCCTAAGACAGGGGATAACACTCCTATCGTAGCATTGGTTTCAGTCGGTATTCTTGCGGCAGGTGCATTTGTGTTTATCGAAATTAAAAAGAGAAAAAACAACTAAACTAAAGTGAAAGGGCGTGTATGATAGTGAAAAAACGACTTACTGTCATACAGGTCCTTTTAGTTTTGATATTTGTAGGGTGTTGCGGTTATCTCGGAAAATATTTTTATGATTCACATAAGGCTGAAAGCGGTTTTGATGAATTGAAAAAAGTGGTTGAGAAAACGGAACGTGCAGACGCAACGGACGGTTATATTGATAAACGTGCGGATAACGGTATGCTTGAATGTTATTACTCGTTATATCAGCAGAATAATGATATGGTAGGGTGGATAAAGATTCCCGATACACCTGTCGATTATCCTGTGGTAAAGTATAGCGACAATGAATTTTATTTGCATAAGAATTTTAATAAGGAATATCAATTCAGCGGTATACCTTTTCTCGATTATCAGTCGAATGACGAATCGGTGAATAAAATTATTTATGCACATAATATGAAGAACGGTACAATGTTTGCGTCACTTGCCGATTATGAGGATAAAAGCTTTTATGACGCTCATAAAAATATAATGTATGATACATTGTATGATAAAGGCGAATATGAGATTGTGTCCGCGTTTACGACTAAAGTCGGTGCAAGTAATGAATTTAAGTATTACGATTATGCGGATATAGAGTCGGAGGAGCGGTTTAATGAATATGTAACTCAGGCAAAGTCACGTTCGTTTTATGATACAGGCGTAAATACAGTGTACGGCGATAGCCTTATAACACTTTCAACGTGTGTGTATCATACGTCAAATGAAAGATTTGTCGTGATTGCAAGAAAGAAATAAGAAAATACTTGAAATCAGCTTTGAAATATTATATAATATATTGGTATGTTAATAGTGTTTTGCTCTCGTAGTTAAGTGGATATAATAAACCCCTCCTAAGGTTGCGTTACAACGGTCACCTCAAAAAAACTAAATAAGGGATTGCAGTTCGA
>OLOG01000010.1_pt1 | contig 240805 bp, 177 predicted proteins | sample 1672351 | NCBI WGS metagenome assembly OLOG01 (sample SAMEA3136674, study PRJEB25190) | human gut metagenome | biome: human gut; feature: human-associated habitat; material: faeces | place: Austria | collected 2013 | reverse complement strand
GACGGGAGGGCGAAAATACGGAAAAGGGTACTCTTTTCCTATGCTTGCTACGAAACTTTATCCCTTACTACCTACAACACCGGGAACGGCAAATTTGACGAACTTTCCCAAAAGAAAAACGCCGCAATCTGCGACGTTTCAATCACTCTATATAAACAAAAACGAGAGAACTTTATTCCCCCGTTTCGTCGTTGTTGGCTTCCTCTATTCCTTTTGCAGTAGCAGACAGGATTTTCAAATCTTTTTCGCTCATACCGTCAAGCATAGTATCGAGCTGACGGCGGCGCGTGGATTTCTCCTGTTCCCGTTCCGGGAAAAAGAACTGGTCTACTGATACATCAAGCAGGGTTACAAGCTCATATAAAATCTGTAAACTTGGGTGCTGCCCGCTGTTCTCAATGGACGCGATATATCGGGGCGCAATATTCAGCGTATCGGCTAACTGATTGCGTGATATTCCCTTTGCTTTTCTTGCTGCTTTAATGGCTTGCCCGAAAGCCTTAAAATCAAATTTTTCTTTGTTCTGCTTCATAGTCATTTCACCCAACTACATTGTATATTTCATCTTCCTTTCGAGATATGATTACACACAGCACATTATTGACTGAAATAGAGCATATCATATACTTGATATTATTCGGCTATCCGAGTATAATTATACTGGTAAAATTTGAGGAAAGGGCGTTTTGATTATGGAATATATGTCTTGTCCCGAAGCGGCAAAGAAATGGGGAATTTCTGAAAGACGAGTACAGATACTTTGTAGCGAAAATCGCATACCGGGCGTTTCAAAACTGGGGTATATGTGGCTGATACCAAAAAACGCGGAAAAACCTTTTGATATGAGAAAGAAACAACATAAAATGCAGATACAATAAACAAACAAATAAACCTTACAACAACTGTAAGTGGTGTGGTTGCTTCTTATGCAGTAAAATTATATTCGTAAGATAAGCGTAAGCAAAAAATGTGAGGTGTGAGATATGAATGATACAAAAAAACTATTAGAAGTACGCGACTTGCACAAAGCATATTCCAAAGAGGGGGTTCCAACAAAAGCACTAAACGGAATTACCTTTGATGTTCTGAATGGCGAATATTTGGGAATTATGGGAGCCAGCGGTTCTGGAAAAACAACATTGTTGAATTGTATTGCTACGGTCATTAAACCAACCTCTGGACAAATTTTACTTTCAGGTGCCAATATAAGCTCTTTTGATGGCACGAAGTTGGCTGAATATCGTGGCAACAAGATTGGTTATCTATTTCAAGATTTTGCTTTACTTGATAATCTAACTGGTAAAGAAAATATTATATTGCCTTTATCAATTCATAATATTGACATTGTTACAGCGGAAAAAAAGCTAAAAGATATAGCAGATTTTCTTGGAATTACAGACGTTCTTTCTAAATTTCCGTCACAAATGTCGGGCGGTCAAAAACAACGCGTAGCTGCTGCACGTAGTTTGATTTCTGACCCCGATATTATTTTGGCTGATGAACCTACAGGTGCATTAGATACAAAATCAGCACGTTTACTCATGGAGAAGTTACAGGAAATCAATCTTAGGCGTGGACGCACAATCCTAATGGTCACGCATGACCCTAACGCCGCGAGTTTCTGTTCTCGTATTTTGTTCATTCAAGACGGTGTTATTTTCCATGAGTTACGTCGTAAAATTCCAAATGAAACACAGGAAGATTTTTATGCACGTATTTTACAAGTGATGGCTCAAATGGGGGGAGGAAGTGCAAATGTTCTTTAATCTCACATGGCGAAACGCCAAACGGAGCCGTAGCGAAAACCTAATTTATTTTCTGACAATGATAACAGCCGTAGCAATGTTTTATATAGTGCTTTCTCTTGGACAACAGGACGTAATACGTTTTTTAAGTGAAATTGAGAGCGACGCAGTAGAACGGTTGCTTACTAATCTTTTACCGACGGTTTATCTTTGTGCTTTATTATTTGTGTTCTTTCTCGTAGTATTTGCAAACAAATATCAACTTGAATGTCGTAGTCGAGAACTGGGGCTTTATTTGATGTTTGGAATGACAAAGATTAAATTATTTATTCAAATAATGACAGAGGGGCTAATCACGTCGTTTTTAGCTCTTTTAGGAGGGCTTGTATGCGGTGGCTTTTTATCCGAAGCTATAAGTCTTACAACCGCGCGTTTAGTAGGGCATGGTATCATTACACACCAATTAAGTTTTTCTGTAAGTGCCGCTATTTTCACATCGTTAGGCTTCTTGATTATTCAGTTTGTAGCATTGTTTGTTCTATGCGGAAAGCTGTTCCGTAAAGAGCTACATCAACTTGTTTATGGAGAGATGGCGAAAAAGCAACGCACAGGGAATCCATATGTAAGTTTCGTATCGTTTGCTATAGGCACCGTAATTTTGCTTGTCGCGTACTGGATTGTTGTAGAGCATTTTATGGCTGCGAGTGGGGCAATGCTGCTTATTGCCGTTTTACTTGGAATTATCGGAACAATTCTATTTATTCGAGGACTTGCAAGAATTTTGAGTATATGGGCAGCTTCTATAAAACACAAAGCCACAAGAGGACTTTATGTATTTACTTTACGGCAGTTGCATGAAAATGTCGTTAATAAATATATTTCAATCAGCGTAGCGTCCATTCTGATGATGCTTACTATTATGTTAATTACCGACGGCTCAGTGCGCATAATGTCATATGGAAGTGAATTGACACGAGGTACTTCTGTTTATGACTTTACTGTAATGGGCAACGACCAAATTGTTGAGAAGTATCTTTCCAACGAACAAATTCGTCCTTATGTATCAAATCTGAACCGTATGGAAATAGGAAATATAAAATCCACTGCTTCGGATGGGATAAGTTCTCCTGTTGATTGGTCGAAATTTAGGAAACAAATCGTGCAGCATTTACCTCAAGATGTAGTAGACCCTGCCACACAAGAAGATGGTATGTATAGTTTTGGCTCCGACCAACCTGCTGCCTTAAACCTTTTAGGTCTTATTGATACTGGTAGTTCTTCTCCTTATTTGCTTCCTGTATCTTCCTATAATCGGTTATTGGATGCCGCGGGAGAAAAACAGATTAGCCTTGGGAACAATGAAGTTGTCTATTATCTCAACCCAGATTTTTTAGGTAATGCTCAAGATGAAACGGTTACACTGTTAAATCAAATTGCAGCAGACGCACAGGCGAATAATGAAGCGTTGCTTTCTATCAACGAAAGACCATTTTATCTTGTTCCCTCTGTACCGATGAAAGGGTTGACCGCAGATGAAAATATCAAGATTATAACTGCATTGATTGTTTCAGATGAGATATATTCAGAATTTGTAAATTCAGACACTTGTATGGTTTATTGGAACTTTTGTATTCCTAATGAACTTGTTGAAACAAAAGGTTTAATGTTACCGATTATGGAAGCTCGTGATTTGTTAAAACCATCTGGTCTATATTACGAAAGCTATCTTAATAATTTTGGGCGACAATTATTTTATGTTATTTCCGGAAGTTATACAACACTATACATGGGATTTATGTTTTTGATTATTGCGTGTGCATTACTTGCCCTGCAATTCTTGACGCAAATGCAAACTACAAAATCAAGGTATCTAACACTCTCTATTTTAGGAGCACGACGTGAACAAATTAAGCGTTCTATCAACCAACAAGTATTATGGTATTTCCTGCTTCCTCTTATATTAGCGTGTATCAGCGGAGCAGTAGGGATATATGCCATGCAGCTATATTTATATTCAGGAGCGGCACACCTTGAACAGTCCTATCCTCTTTTAATTGCTATGGCTGTTATTGTTGTTCTTGTTATGGTAATTTACGGTGTGGCTGTTGCTCGAACAGCTAATCGTGAAATAGGAAAGCTCAATTACAAGCCCAATTCTTAACAGGCTTATAAATATTATGGGAAAGGAGGCGGACATATTGGCAAAGATAGTTGTGGTTGAAGATGATGTTTATATGCGAGAAGAACTGTTGAACTTATTAGAAAAATCGGGATATGATACGATTGGATTATCGGATTTTGAAAACGCAGTATCAGAAATAGCAGCATATTTTCCCGACTTAATTTTGCTTGACATCAATCTTCCCTTTCGTTCGGGTTTTGAAATATGTAAAGAGTTGAAAGCTAAACAGATTGGTACGGTACTCGTATTGACTGCAAGAGATAAATTGCAGGACGAACTGCACGCATTAGACTTGGGGGCTGATGACTATTTAACAAAACCTTGTAATATGTCACGTTTACTTGCCCGAATTAAAAATCTTCTTCGACGTAAAGAAGAACAGGTACAGCAAGGGTTACTTGATGGAGGTGGTTTTTTACTTGACCCGAATACCTTTACAATTTATGTAGGGAATAGCTCTTACCTTATGCCACCGAACGAAGGAAAAATATTACTTGCTCTCTTGAAAAATAGCCCTAAGATTGTTTCTAAAAAAGAATTATGCATTAGACTATGGGGAACAGAAGAATTTATAGACGAAAATGCATTACAAGTAAATTTTACTCGGCTGCGAAAAACGCTTCGTGAATTTGGTCTTGAAGAACGTATAGAAACAGTGCGCGGTCAAGGCTACCGCTTGAAAGAGCAGGTGCGCTTATGAATAAGTTGAAAATACTTTTAATCTATATTTCCTCTAACCGGGTATGGATTATTACACTTGCCTGTTTGGACTTGTTCTTTATATTTCTTGCTTGGTTGGCTAACCCTGATTATTTTATAAATTATGCTGCATTGATAATTTTTGTGTCATTTGCCGCACTTGCTATTCCTCTTGCTATATCAATCAGAAAACGTAACAAGGCAGACGCTATTTTTCGGCGTTTTCTATTAGAGCCGGACGATACCAACGAATACTTACTGTGTGAAGCTGTTCCCGCTGTAATACGCCCTCTTATCTGTGAATTGGGAAAACATTTGAGGACGCAGCAAGAATATATCAACGAACAGAAAATTACAGTTACAGACTATGAACACTATGTTGAAAATTGGGTGCATGAAATCAAAAAACCACTATCCCTTATGACCTTGCTACTGGATAATCGAAAAGATGAAATGTCCCCTTTGGTTCATACTCGTATGCTTTATGTACGCGACCATACCCGACAGGATATAGAACAAATTCTATACTTTTCAAGGCTTGGGGCTACACATAAGGATTACTCTTTTGAGTCGCTTTCAATTCTTGGAACTTGCCGTGAAGCAGTTGAAGATAATTTAACGCTTCTTGAAGAAGCCGGATTTTCTATTGAATATACCGAAAACGATTATCAAGTGATTTCTGACAAAAAAGGTCTGATGTTCATTTTAGGACAGATAATCAGTAATAGTGTGAAATATGTGGGAAACAACCTTGCCCCACGGCTCATATTTTCCATAGCTGATAGTATGAATAGTGAACAGATTTCTTTATCTATCAAAGACAACGGCACAAGCATACCATTGTCTGACTTACCCTTTGTTTTCGACAAGGGGTTTACCGGAGATACGGGCAGTTACCTTAGTCGTTCTACAGGTATGGGCTTATACCTTGTTCAGAAAATGGCAACTGACTTATTTATCACGGTGGAGCTTAAAAACAATTCATACGGTGGAACAACCGTAACCTTGACGTTTCCAAAAGTGTAACGTCTATTTGGGAGGTAGTGAAATGCAGTTACAGAATGAAATAGTAAAAAAGCACACGCCAATAAAAAGCTTGCTCATTGATTGGTTAATTATATTTGGAACGTATCTTTTTATCCGCATATTCTTTGCCCTCTTTGGGCTTCATCAGAATATTGTCCTCTTGGGCTGTTGCCTTGCGATATTGCCCTATCTTTTTGGGGCGTTATATTTACAGAAATCCCACAAGCAATGTCAATTATGGCTTGCTGCATTGGCTATTTTAATACCGTCGGTCGTTGAAAAAGCAGCAATATATTTATTTGGTGCGTACTTATACAATTTAAGACCGATAAATGTTGTAGGAGTTATGGAAGCGATTAAGAGTAACGCACCATATACAAACTTCATTAAAAATCAATCAGCACAGAATTTAATAAATCTATCATATTTTAATTGGACATATATTCTATGCAGTATAGCTATTTCTGTTTTGGTTATCCTGCTTTTACATAAGACAAAACAAAAAAGTAATAAAGGATAATGAGAAATTTTTGAAATTGACATAGTATAGAACATCTGCCGGACGACGGCAAAGAAAAAAAGCCGTCGCAACGCAGACAGGTTTTCACGCGCCTATTCTATTTCGGCGGCTTTGATTTTCAGAGCCGCCGTTTCTTTTTATCTATCTAAATTCTAACGATAACTCTCCTACTAGATAAAGACATGGCGGTATCAAGGAGGTATCGTCATGTCCTTTTTCCTATGCCCTAATAGACTGTTATCAAAAAAAGCCATTACCCGCCAACGGGTTATTCTGGCTACATAGATGAACTCACAAATCATACATATACTTTTGATAATTCCTTTGCGCCTGTCTGCAATTTGCAGACGGGCGCATTTTGTATTTTATCAAAAAACTTTTTCAAAAAATTTCTAAAACCAACGTCCATTTTGAAGTGCGTTGGTTTGAGGGTTTACGAAAGGGGACATTTCAAACTCCACCGCTTTCGCGGCAGCGAAAGGAGGTGAGAACATGAACGAGCCTATTCGTACCCAATGGCAAATCCGTTGTGCTTTTAACGGCTTTTGCAAACTGGCGTTGAAGCGAGAAGCTATGAATGCCCACAGGGACACAAAGCAGCGACAATTACGCGAGGTTACTTTTTCTGACCTGTCGCCACTGGAAGAAAAACAGCTCTACGTCTGCGACGAGTATTTTGCAGATGATGAAGCAGAACAGTCTTTCGTTGTCGGCGGCAAAGAAATTACTGCGAAGCTGCTTGCCGAAGCCCTGCACAGTTTGCCGGAAGAAAAGCGGGAAACCGTACTGCTGTATTATTTCTTTGACATGAGCGAACGCGAGATTGCAAAGTTTTGTAATCTGTCAAGGACAACGGTACAGTCCCGCCGGACAAGCTCAATGAAGCTGTTAAAACGCTATTTGGAGGAAAAAGCCTATGACTGCACAGATTAGTAAATCAGAACAGGACGAACGCGGCTTGTTGCCTTACCCGGTAATCATAGCCGCTACTAAGGGCGACCCGGAAGCTATGAACATTGTCGTACAGCATTACGAAAGCTACATAGCGTCCCTGTCTATGCGAAAGCTGCGTGATGAGCGCGGAAATATCTATTGGGGCATAGATGAGGATATACGCGACCGCTTGCGTTCGCGTCTTATGCGGGCTGTCCTTTCATTCAAGGTTTGAGATAACCACAAGCAGCGTCCCCCTTTCCGCTGCCTGTTGACTTGACCTTACTTGCTCTTTGACAAAGAAAGCGACGCAAGATAACGGCGACGCAGTATAGGGCAAATCGGATACGTCCTTTTTGCGTTGAGCCATACGGCAGGTGCGCCATGACGCTTTTCTTCTATTGGAGAAAGTCGAGCGACCACCACCACGCCGGGGAACAAGTGTAGCGGCTTGTGGGCGACGACACGCACTAAGGGTAGACAAGCCTTTATAGCCATAGTCCGAGCGTTAAAAGCGTCGCAGGCATTGGGTAGAGCTGCCTTAACGGGCAGGGGTGGAACTCCCGCGAGGTTGTGCTAACAGCCGTCCGATTAAAGCCCCTTTTACTATTCACTTTTCCTAATATTGAAAGGGGGACGATACTATGAGTAACGCCGACGTGCCTATTTGGGAAAAATACACGCTTACGATAGATGAAGCAGCTAAATACTTCCGTATCGGAGAAAACAAGCTGCGTAAATTAGCCGAGGAAAATCCTGCCGCCGGGTGGGTTATTATGAACGGCAACCGTATTCAAATCAAGCGCAAACAGTTTGAAAAAATGATTGATACCATAGACACAATCTGATAGTGAAATTGAGCCTTGAATGTGCTATAATGGGATAAGCATATCAAGGCTCTTTCCGTCTTGGAAAGGAGCATTGAAAAATGTCAAAGAAAAGACGTGACAGCAAAAATCGAGTTTTGCGGTCGGGAGAGAGCCAGAGAAAAGACGGAAGATATGCTTACAAATATATAGATACCTTTGGTAATCCGCAGTTTGTGTATGCGTGGAAGTTAGTACCTACGGACAAGACCCCTGCCGGAAAGCGTGAGGATATATCCCTACGAGAAAAGGTAAAAGAGATACAGAAAGACCTTGACGACGGGATAGACACCATAGGCAAGAAAATGACGGTCTGCCAACTTTATGCAAAGCAGATACGCCACCGGGGAAATGTAAGGTACAATACGAAAAACGGACGCAAGCGGCTGATGAAGCTACTGGAAGAAGATAAACTTGGGGGCTGCCCGATTGACAGCGTGAAGCTGTCCGACGCGAAAGAATGGGCAATCCGCATGAAAGAAAAAGGAATTTCCTATAAGACTATCAGTAATGACAAGCGTTCCTTGAAAGCTGCCTTTTACACAGCGATACAGGACGATTGCATAAGGAAAAATCCTTTTGACTTCCAGTTAAACACTGTCATTGAAGATGATACAGAACCAAAGGTTCCGCTAACACCAGCGCAGGAAGAAAGTTTTTTGTCCTTTGCTCAAAATGACAAAGTTTATCAGAAGTATTATGACGAGCTTATTATTTTGCTTGGGACAGGGCTTCGTATCTCTGAACTTTGCGGGCTGACCGATACTGACATTAACTTTGAGAATAGGATAATCAATGTAGACCACCAACTTTTAAGAAGTGCGGAAACAGGATATTACATTGAAACACCAAAAACGAAAAGCGGTATTCGTCAAATTCCAATGAGCGAAAAAGTATATGAAGCATTTAACCGAGTGCTGAAACGGCGCAGGGGTGCAAAAGCTGTTACTATTGACGGTTACAGCAACTTCCTTTTCCTCAACCGGGACGGCTACCCGAAAACAGCTACCAATTATGACGGTATGTTTAGGGGGCTTGCAAAGAAGTACAACAAGTACCATGAGGAAGCTCTACCGAAAGTAATGACACCGCACACCTTACGTCATACGTTCTGTACCAACATGGCAAATGCCGGAATGAACCCGAAAGCATTACAGTACATTATGGGACATTCCAACATTACTATGACGCTGAACTATTACGCACACGCTACTTTCGACAGCGCAAAAGCTGAAATGCTGCGGATAGCAGCTTAGTAGTAAATCAAGGTTTTACTACTTCTTTACTACTTTTGAAAGCAAAAACCTAAGCGGATATAAAAATATATGTGAGTTTCTTCCGATACGAAAAATGCCGGAAAAGCCTGTAAATACGGGCTATACCGGCATATAAGAACTTCTAAAAAGATAATCAAAATTCATATCTAATTTTGATGCCAAAAATAACATCATGGGCGTTGCTCTTTATCTCATGCGCTATATATGCCGCAATCACCATATTGACAGATATTACTCTTCTTCTCGGGTCAAGAGAACGTTCCATCATTACCGATAGGTTGATTACAAAGATAAAGAGATGATTCGATTCCGATGAACGGGTAGTGCCCGAAATCTTGCGTATTTTGGTCTTCTACCGATGTGCTTGGAATCTTCTCATATGAAGATATTGATGTAGCGTAAAGTGTTATGCTTTAAGATAAAATTGAGTCATCTCACTACGATCCTGTATAGGAGATAAATATAACGATGAAGAGGATTTGTCTAATCGCCCCCGGGCTACTTCCTGTTCCTGCAACGCAAGGTGGCGCTATTGAGACGTTGATGACATCGATTGTCAACCAAAATGAGTTATACAAAAAGCTCGATCTCACGGTGGTTACCACATTCGACGATGAATCAAAAGGACTCGCGGAATCTATGCGTTCCACGAAATTTGTTTTAATACCGCCTACAACAGCATCTGGACGCTTGAAACATGACGTTAAAAATGCATTCATTCGACGGCTCTTCCCTCCTCAAAGGCTTTCACCGTCCGCGTTTTATAATGTTGCCCTGCGCAATATCCGTCATGAATCCTTTGACGGCGTAATGTTTGAAGGTGGACCTTCTAGTGGTATTACGTCATTTGATAACGTGTTTTCCGGTAAAATGTGGTATCACTTACACTACACACCTGCGTCTGATAAACCATTTTTTAGTAGTGCTTCACGAGTATTTGCGGTTAGTGATTTCGCTGGCAAGGCATGGCGTATGAATTGTACATCGCAGCAAGAAGTTATTACCGTTCGTAATGGTATAGATATTAGTCGTTTTAGCCATCATATTGATGCTGTAGAGCGCGGAAGAATAAGAAGTTCTCTGGGCTTTACCGATGATGATTTTGTTGTTATTTTTTGTGGTCGAATTATGCGGGAAAAAGGTGTTTTGGAATTATTGCAGGCAATATCAGAAATCAACGATCGGAATGTTAAATTGATGATCGTAGGTAGTGCTGACTTTGGTCCATCTAATAGTACTCCCTACGTAAAGGCTGTTGTTGAAAAAGTATCTCATATTGGTAGTCGTGTTGCATATACTGGCTATGTTCCAAACAATCAATTGTATCGTTACCTTAAATCTGCCGATATAGAAGTCGTTCCGTCTGTGTGTGAAGATGCGGCTCCTCTCGTTCCTGTTGAGGCCATGGCCGCAGGACTACCACTTATTGTTACGCGTTCCGGTGGAATTGAAGAATATACATCTCCAGAGTGCGCGGTTATCGTTGAACGTGATGGCCGAATAGTGGAATCACTTTCGCAAGCTATCGTTTCTTTGCGAGGCGATCGCGATCGGTGCAATAGAATGTCTCGAGCTGGCCTGATCCGTGCTCAACGGTATAGCATACGGTCCATGTATGAACAATTTGTTGCCGCATGTGAATAATTAGAACGGCTAGTATCGTGTGGATATCTCATGCCATACTTGCTTTCATGGTTATGGAAGATGGATATCCATCCTAATGTCTGATAAACGGCATCTATTTGATGGACGGAGTAAGCTAAACCGGAATGGATTACTTGTGAACTGCATTTTCATTCACAGTTTTTTGTAGTGAAGTGATTGGAGGAGAATGAGTGATAAGAAATTACGATCGGATATTGTCAATCTAAGGGTCGTAGCTATTCTTGCTGTTATATTTGGGCATAGTACAACTATATATTGGTACAACTGGACAGATTATAGAACTACGCAGGAGGCACCTGTTTTCGCTCATGTCGGGAATCTTGCCATGTTGGTATTGGGTCTCTGGATGCTGATCAGCGGATTTTGTGTTGGTTTTACACTGCGTGGAAAACAGTTCAGAGACTTCTTTATTAAAAGATTCACTCGCTTAGTGATTCCCTATTGGTTGGTTGCGCTAATCTGGATGATTCCTATTCGCTTACTGATTGGATATCCTGGCTATGAGGGACAATCTTTTCTCTATATTATATGGAGAAATATTTTCTTGGGATATGATAACGGACAACTCTGGTATCTTCCTACATTATTCTTCTATTCAGTGATTGCGTGGTTCATTAATTTTTGTCTTAAAAAATATAGGTGGGCTGATATATTTGCATTTGCTATAAGTGTAATGATGCTTATCTTCTACACAAAGTACACGTGGCATGGGGCATCATTGATGCGGAGTCCAACTTTCTCTCCGTTCTTCCTATATTTCTCGTTCTTTATGCTCGGATTTATTCTTTTTAATCACGAAGCCGCAATCCGAAAATATATGACGAAGCCGTTATTAGTGGTTGGTTTTGTCCTGATGCTCGTAGCCGTTGGTTTCATGTACATGGGGAGGGGCGGGACATTCGTACAGTTAATTGCCGTCTGGCTGTGTCTCGTAGTTGTTTTTTTCCTTATGCCTAATAGGTCAAACAAATTTACAAGGACTCTTGCTGAAGTTAGCTTAGGTGTATACCTGTTCCATGAACCATTGGCCTTTATTTCTTATACATATTGGCCGGATATCAATCCATTATTGATGGTGTCATTTAACTTCTTTATCTGGGGGTCGATTGCATCAATTATATCTTACTTTGTTTTCGTTTTCCCAAAGAAGATTATGGGGAAGAAAGACTGACATGCGAAATAGATTTAAACGTATATTTTTTATTTTATGTTCGATAGTTCTATCGGCGTCTTCACTCTTTTGCTGTTCTACTGTTGCGAATGCTGCTTTAACTACTTCTGACCGTAATATAGATGTATTCATTGGTGATTCCACAACAGACGGGACTGGCCTGCCTGGTTATAAATATGGCGATTATTCCGTTGTTCAGAAATTAGATACTTGGGCAAATCATTTTTGCGAAAAAGATAATGCCCAATGTGAAAATTATGCCCATGGTGGTGCCGGTTTTTTAACCAATTTTAGTTATGATCAACAATATGCCAGGGTGGTTAATGAGATTGATAAAAATAAAATAAGACGTATTTTCGTGGTTGGTGTCTTTAATGATGCAAACTCAGGAAAATCAGTAACAGATATCATTTCTGCGGCACGAGATTTGTTCGGAAAGATTGTGAAAGAGAACCCGGAGGCGCAGGTGAATTTCGTTCCGGAGATAATGCCAAGGAGTCCTGATAATATTCAAGTTCTTGATCAATGGGGTTCTGGAGCGAAAGCGCTGGTCACTGCGATTACGGCTTTTTCTTCGGTAAATGTTCCAGATGATTGGGAACATTGGATAGAGGGGGATGACACTTGGCAGTCCGACAATCGGCATCCCAACGCGAAAGGACATGAGCTTGCGGCAAATTCTGCCGAACAGTGGGTACAAACTACCAATTTGCCGTTAGATCCATCAAAGGATGAAACTGATCAATCCATAAAGGTGAACACTGGAACCAGTGTTCGTAATCATTGGTTGCCTGTAATTGTGGTGCCGGTGGTCATAATTCTATTGATTATTGTCTTCACTGTAATTTTCATTAGAAGGCGTCCTGCGAAACGGTGTCGTCATCGTCGGATGTGATAATAATCGGATAGCTGTTTGATGGCTTCCGGCGTCGTGGTCTATTAACTTTTTATCTCGTGGGATTATAAGAGAATTTGGTTACGATATAAATGTCATAGACCTTAAATTGATATAATGATGATGCAAAGAATAATCAGGTTAGTTGATCATCTTAGATTATTTGGGGTCGGATTGGTCTCTGACCCTACGGACATAGTTTTTTGCCTGGCGCTAGCTCTGCTGCCCGCAGGCGGCACGGTATTCGGATTCTCTATGATGTATTGGAGTCCGATATCTCCTGTGTTATTTGTCCTCCACGTGCTGCTTAACGTGCGATTTGTGCCCCGCGTGTTCTCCCGTTATGGAGCCATAATGCTGTATCCAGCAGCATTGATAGTGGTTTCCGTATATGGATGGGCGAGCATCGGGTTCCATGTGCACACGGCGTTCCAAACACTTGTGGCGCTTCTTTCGGGCATATCGTGCCTTATTTCTCTGGACATTGCGTTTCGGTTGAAACAACTGGATTGGGCTTATGCGATCAGACTTGTTGTCATCGCATATTGGGTGTCTTTCGGAATAGGTGTTCTGGAATTCCTTGCCGTGCACGGACATGCCCCCGCAATTACATGGATTGCACGGCGCATCCTGAAACGTAACTACGTGCCCAACCATGTGCAGTTCCTCTTTGCCGAACCTTCATACGTCGGCATGCATGTATTCGGCGTACTTATGCCACTGTATTGGTTCACCAAGCGTAGGCAAGTCGCCATTCTTACGCTCTCGTATGCCTTCGGTGCGGCGGTTATGGGCGTTGGCGTGCGCATCCTTATTGACACGGTTGTCGCACTGCTGTTGTGGTTGATCGTTGCCGAGAATTTTCATCGTCTGCGCGATATCATCATCACCATTGCCGGTCTTGGCGTAATCGGAATCGGCGGGTCAGTGGTGATGCTGCGTAATCCGCGCGTCGAATCGTTGCTCGCCAACGGTCCGGTAAACGGAGATTTCTCCGCCTTGGCACGGCTGTTCCGTACGCTGGCCCCAGCTGAAGCGTGGAAAGCCGACTGGGCGCATTTCCTTTTTGGATTCGGTATAGGCAACCTCAAAGATGCCATTGCTCGTGGATATGGGGCCGCAGTGCAGGCACTTACGGCCATGGGAGGCAAACCACAGTCAAATGAGGAAATCCGTTTGCTGGGCAATCCTCCCGGAGACCATTACATTTTCACGATGAGCGCTTATGTAGATGCGATTACCGAATTTGGCATACTAATGTGTTTGGCCGGCGTAGTGTTGTTGTTCATGCACATCACCCGTAACGGGGCATGGAACAAGATGACGGTGTGTTGGATGGTCTTGTTGGCATATCTGTATATCCAGTTCGAGGGCTATGCCTTCTATGCGCTGTGGATGTTCATATGGGTTGTTGGTACGCGGATATATGGGCAAAAGAGAGATTCTGGTGAACAATTGAGCGCATCGTAAGCTAATGGTTGAGCGGTTTTGGTAAAACATGTATGTTACGAACAGAGTGAAAGGTGCCGCGTACAGGGGCGCTGTACAAGTGCTGAGAGGTAAGAGAGAGGCATCGCGCATGGCGAGCAGAAAATACAATTGGCCGATTGACGATCTCAACGGCGGAAACGTCGGCCGGCATTCGGGCATGGGGGACCGAGTGTATCTTTTCCCCTCCACGGTGCCCGAGCAAGGTTCCATCCCTGCCCTTGACCCTTCTTCGCTTGCTCCCCGCACTTCTGCGGTGGCGAAGGTATGGAACGCGAAAAAATCGGCCATTATCATTGCCGTGGTATTGGTCATAGCCTTGGCTGCGGCCGGTAGCGGGTTCACCGTATTGCAACGTCGTGACTCCAGCCAGATGGCCTTCGACGCCTGCCAGCAAGCCATAACCATCAATCAAAAGAGCGTCACACGACTCAAGAAGACCGTGGAGTCAACCACCCCGGCCACTCAGACTGCGGCCGATGCCGTTGCAGACCCACAGACCATCGATAATCTGAAGGCGGCGATTGATAAGGTCGGTGATGTCAAGCAGGCGGAGAATAGTTGCAGTCCTGATGCTGAAGCCGATCAGAATCTAGCGGCCGATGCAGCCATCACCGAGCAGACTCGTGCACTTGGTTCGAAGAACGAGGCAATTCTTGATGCGAATGATGCGGTTGCTTCATCCAAGGCGCGCAAGGATGCTCTGAATGCGAAACAGGCGCTCGGCGATCAGCTGGAGCAGCTGCAGAGCGTTTCCACTAGTTCGGCGGTATCTAGTGCCGATTTGCAAACGCGTAAGCAATATTCCGACGCTTTGAACATGACACAGCAGCTGTTGCTGTCGGACCAGATTATGAGCGCAGCTATATATCAGAGTGCTTCGCAGCAATTGCAGGCAGCGGTTGATAAGGTCAACCAGTCGGCTTTGCAGCAACAGCAGTAATCAACACTGCACGGCGGTTCGAGGGTCATCAAGGAAGGAACACGGTCCATGCATATCATGTTTGTCTGCACGGGCAACGTCTGCCGGTCGCCCATGGGCGAGTTGTTGATGCGGCGATACCTCTCTGGTACCTCCATTACTGTTTCGAGTGCTGGCACGCATGCTTTGGTCGGTCATCCCATCGATCCTTCGAGTGGCCGTCTGATGGACAGCGTGGGCATTGATTCGGGTGAATTCCGGTCCCGTCAGCTCACGCGAGAGTTGGCGGAAAACGCTGATTTGATTCTCTGTTTCGAAGAAGAGCAGCGCAATAATATCGTAGATATGGCTCCTGCGGTCGTTCGGCGCACGTTCCTCGTCACTGATTTTGCCAACATGTGTCTGTATTGCGCACAGCATGACTTGGTCAAGGGCTTGACTGTGCAGGAGCGATTGAATTCGGTCATCGAAGCGTCCTCGTTCATTCGCCCCATGATTCCGGCCCCTCGCGATGTGGAGGACCCCTTCACCAAAGATTTCCCTGTATTCCGTAAAGCCGCGAATCAGACCAATAAGGCAATATGGATCATACTCAACAGCATGCGCAAGCATTACCGAGTGAATGGTGCGCCGGCTCGAACCATGATCGAGCATGCGAAGGAAACACAGCCGGTTGCTGCGGAACCCGCTTCTGCGGAACCTGTGGAGATTTCGTTGCCGGTGTTTGCGCCTTACCAGTCCAATGCTGCGGAGACCGAAGTGATGAAGCCGGTACATGTGGCACCGGTAAAGACGGTTCCAGCGCAAATGGCACCGGCGCAGGCCCAGCCCGTGACGCGGTCCGTGGCACAGGCCGTATCGCAGCCGTCGCCAGTATCGGTTATGCCGGAGCAACCCGTAACAGCCCAGCCATCACCGGCTCCTCTCTCTCCGCCTACGCCGCCTAAACCTGCACCACCTCTCACCGTGGTTATGCCGGATGTGCCTAATTTCAATGTGAATGTTACAGGTGGGATCACTCCCACGAGCGGTGAGTGACGACTGCCTCCATAAGAATGTGTACCGGAGCAGCTGTTGCAGCTTGTGAGGAAGTCATTTGCATGGGAATGGAAGAAGGAGACGTTCAGTAATGAGCGACGAAAAGCGTGACACGCCCACGTCATCTTTAACGCAGGCGGGCGATATCGTCGACACGTTCTGGGATATCAAGCCAATCGAATTCCCCCGTCTGGATGGCGACGAGGAAACTTCGACCCTGCCGCCGCAGGATGGCAGTGATACAACCACTCCGTTCGGTGAATTACCGGTGTTTTCTGGCCCTGATCAAACCGACGAATCCACTACTGAGTCGGCTTCTGACAATGCAGGCGCTGATGACTTCGCGGCCGACATGGTGGCACAACCAGTCATCCCGGAACGCAAGATAAACCCGTGGCTTATTGTGACCATCGTGGCTACTGTGGTCATTATTATCGGTCTTGTCATCGGCGGATTGGTGTATTGGAATTCGCTGAAGAAAGATGATGCGCACTCCACCGCGATGTCGCAGTGTCTCTCCTCCAGCGATAATTACACCAAGGCGTCGGAGAAACTCTCGAAAGCGCTGGAAAACAGCAAAAGCGTGCAGGCCATTACCGACGGTCAGGTGGCTGATGCTGCTACGGTAAGCACACTGAAAAGCGCAGTGACAGAGGCGAATTCGATTGGCAAAGCCGCAAGCTGCAACTATATCGCGCCCACGGCTTCCCTGAGCAAATCCGCCAAAAGCAATCGCGCATTGACGGCTAAGCTCGAGAGCAGTGCCAAAGCTGTGACAACTGCCGCCAAAGCCGTAACGAAGAGCCAGGAACAGAAGAAGATCGATACCGCCAAGCAAAAGCTGCAATCTGCTGTTTCTGATGCCCAGCAGACGTTGGCTGACAGTGATGGTGCCGTTTCAGACGAAAGCACGCGCGACTCCCTGCAAAAGGCGCTTGACGATGCGAATGCATTGCTCAAACAGTCCAACCCGAAGGCAGCTGATCTCGAAAAATCGCTTACAAACTTGCAGGATGCTACCAAGGCAGTGAAATCGTCCATGGACGACTACACTGCGGCGCAGCAGCGTAAATCGAGCAGCTCTCAGAACTCCGGCGGCAACAATGGTTATTCCTCCAATAGCGGTACCAGCAACGGGGGGGTAACCACCGATGGGGAGCAGGTCGATCAGGGAACCAGCACTACGCCTACGACTCCGGATACTCCCACGACGCCCACGACTCCGGATACTCCCACTACACCCACGACTCCGACCAAGCCGGATCAGCCGACGAATCCTACGAATCCCACGGATCCTGATCAGCCAACGACACCTACTAATCCGGACCAATCCGGCGGGACTAGCGACGGTGGCTCCACTTCCGCGCAGTGATTGTTAACCTGCGGGTCACAGAGCGGTTGGATTCATGTTGCGTGCATGAACCCAACCGCTTTTTTATTGGGTGTAGACTCTGCTGGCGATATGAGGAATCGTATAACGGGGGGTAAGAATGCGTCATAAGGCTGGTAAAGAGAACGAGACCCAGACCAAGCACACCGGCCGGAACATCGTTATAGCGGTGGTGGTGGTATTGGCGGCATTCTGCGCTTATGCCGCGGCGCTGGTGCATTCGGCTATGGTGATTAAAGACGAAGTCACTCAATCAGTGGGTGTGGTGCGTGATTCTGGCATTGGTGCTGCTTTGGCCGGTTCCGGCCAAGACTCGAGCATGGCAGGTATGACCGCGATCGAAGCGGTAGCTCCTCAATTGCAGCAGCATACGACGGTCGCCCGGGGACAGGCTGATGGATGGGTGTGGCGTAGTGCTTCGATGTTGCCGGTGATAGGTAACGATTTTGCGGCCACCCGTATCGCCACTGATGCGTTGGACACTCTTGCTTCCGACGTTTTGCCAAGCCTTACCGATGCGGCAAATACCATGCAGAAAGCGGGTCTTGCCAATGCGGACGGCAGTCTGAATGTCAAAACGTTGACTGAAGTATCGTCGAAAATCAGCAAAAGCAACGATACTCTACAGCGTCAGGTCACTGCGCTGAATGAAGCTCCTGAACCGCATATCGCCCAGGTTCGTGACGCATTGACCAGCGGCAAAGCCACATTGGATAGCGCTGCATCCCAGATCAATGGTGTTGCCAGCACACTTGACAGTTTGGCGGCATTGTTCGGTCATGAGGGTACCCGCAATTATCTGATTCTCTCGCAAACCAATGCGGAAACGCAGGCTGCTGGCGGCGTGGTGGGATCCGTCGGTACGCTGACAGTCAATAACGGCACTATTTCCATGGGACAGTTCTATTCCGACTCCAAGTTCGACCTGACGGCTCCGGTGACCAGCACGGATGAAGTGGACAAGCTCTATGCCATCTCACGGCTTGGGGTTTCCTATGGTGGTGACATTCGCTTGGCCTCCGCGACGCCGAACTTCCCGGCCGCGGCTCAGTATGCCAAAGAAGTGTGGGCGAGGCAGTCGTTTGGCTCGAACAATATCGACGGCGTACTGTCGTTCGATACAGTCGCGCTACAGTCTTTGCTCGGTGTGACCGGGCCTATCACGTTGAGTTCGGGAAAAGTGACGCTTACTGCACAGAACACTGCTCAGTATCTGTCGAATCAGGTGTACATCGATATCACTGATCAGAATGCTCAGGACGCATTCTTTGAGGAAAGCGCTCAGCGGATCATCAATGGCATGCTTTCCGGGCTGAACGCGCATAAGGCGCTATCGCTTGTTGCTACTATGCCAAAGCTCACTGAGAACCGACACGTATACATGTGGTCCTTCGATAAGTCCGATCAGAAAGTCCTGAAGAAAGCAGGCGTGGTTGGCGAGCCGGGCACCGATGCGCAGAATCCGGTCACCGGCGTATACGTCAACGAAATGGGCTGGACCAAAACTGACTGGTACATGAAGAAGTCTGCCACGGTGAGCAAGACTGCCGATAACAAAGACGGCTCTTCCACATATCACGTTACCTACACCACGACCAACACCATGACGGCTGATCAATCCACGAAACTTCCCGCCTATATTACCGGAACATTCCCGTTGGGCATGATGAGTGACTTGGTGAAGCAGTCGGGAGCGTCAGACGAGGAGAAAGCGGCGATTCATGCGGCGATGGAGAGCCTGAGCAAGCCTGGCGTTGTGGGGCATTCGATTGCCATTGCCAAACCGGTAGGTGGCAGCGTGTCCAATATCACCGTCACCAGTGATTCCAAGGACCAGATTCCCGCGCTGCAGAGTGACTTTATGAAGATCAAAGCCGGCAGTACCACGTATTATGCGAATATCGCATGTCTGTTGTCTCCCGGTGCGACGTTCACCGTCGAATACGATGTGAAAACGGCACCCCACGCTGCGCAACTTCAGCTGGATCAGACACCCACCAACAATCTCGCCGCGCAAGTGACGTATACGGATTCCGGGCGTTAGCGTTTAATCAGTGAGGCCGGTGACATGCGCATTCGCATGTCACCGGCCTCACTGATACAAGTCTAAGCTAATGCTCCTCAGTGACCGCCCTGCAATTAGGGTTTCACTTTCGCGAGTCTTGACGTTTCCTCGTTCACGCTCCGCCCTTGAATCCCAGCTGGCGCCAGGCTTCGTAGATGGCGATGGATGCGCAGTTGGTGAGGTTCAGGGAACGCAGGGACGGGCGCATGGGCAGTCGCACCTGCTCGGCCACATGCGGGCCCTCCATGATGTCCATCGGGTCGGGGATGTCACCGGGTTCCGGGCCGAACAGCAGGATGTCGGTCGGCTTGTATTCCACCTCGGTGTACAGCTTGGTGGCATGCGCGGTAAACGCGATGATGCGCGAATTGGGCATCGACTCCACCAGATTGTCGAAATTCGGGTGCAACACCACGTGGGCCATGTCATGGTAGTCGAGGCCCGCACGGCGCAGCTTGGTGTCGCGCAGGTTGAAGCCCAGCGGCTCCACCAAATGCAGGATGGTGCCGGTCACCGCGCACAGGCGGATGGCCGAGCCGGTGTTGCCGGGGATGCGCGGTGAGTAGTAGCACAGGTGCGGTGTTACGGTTTCGGTGGCTGCGGCCTTCTCCGCCGAAAGCATCGCATCCACTACGGAAATCGGGTTGCCGTGCGCATCGGTCACCAGCTCGTCCGGCCCGTAATTCGACTTGCGATAGCCGTATTCGAACATTTTCTCGACTTTGGTCTCGGGATTGGCTGGATTCGGTGTGCTCTGGGGGTTGTGTTTTGCCTCGTTCGTCATAGCTGCTAAGAATAAGAACGATGAACGACACAGCAATTTCTTTACGGCTCGGTGCATGGTGGGAGGCCAATGCGCGCGATTTGCCATGGCGCTTCGGCCGGGCCACGCCGTGGGGCGTGCTGGTATCCGAAGTCATGAGCCAGCAGACGCAGATGAGTCGTGTGGTGCCGTACTGGACCGACTGGATGGCACGTTGGCCCGACGCCCGCGCCCTCGCCGAGGCCCCCAAGGCCGAGGTGATCACCGCATGGGGGCGGCTCGGCTATCCACGCCGCGCATTGCGGTTACAGGAATGCGCCCGCGTGGTGGCTGAAGATTACGCCGACAAACTGCCGCGCACGTATGACGAACTCACTGCATTGCCCGGCATCGGCGATTACACCGCCTCCGCGGTGATGAGCTTTGCGTTCGGCGAACGAATTGCCGTGATCGATACCAACATTCGCCGCGTGCTGAGCCGCGTGTTCCTGGGCGTCGAATCGCGCGGGGGAGCGACCAGCCCGGCCGAACGCGCGCTGGCGAACCGCATGCTGCCCAAAGACGAGATTCTCGGGTGCGATGCTGACGTCGCCGATAATGCCGGTAGCGCCGAACATGTCGTGAACAGCACTATCCGTGGCGGCAAACGCTCTCGACTGCATCGTGGCGAGCGCCCATCGGTCACGTGGAACCAGTCGGTGATGGAACTGGGCGCGGTGATCTGCACGGCCAAGTCGCCGCTGTGCGACACCTGCCCGATTGCGGACGACTGTGCATTTCTCAAGGCCGGCCGCCCCGGACTGGGGGAGCGCCGCACCCGCCCACGCCAACGATTCCAAGGCACGGATCGACAGGTGCGCGGTCTGGTGCTCGCCGCGCTGCGCGAGCTTCCCGCTGGAGCCACGTTGCCCAGGGAAGATGCCGACAAGCTTTGGAAGGACCAGATTCAGCTTGCCGCCTGCATCGCCAGCCTTGACGATGACGGCCTGATCGAGATTCTGGACGGCGGCCTGCGACTACCCAGCTGACATTGTGAAAAAATGGTGGGCTCCCCAAGCGTGTATGGGTGTGGTGACCGTAGACTGGAAGAGTTATGGCAGTGCAGAGGAACACATCAGGCGCGAGAACGGCACGCGGAGCCGGCACCGGGGCCAATGGGCCATCCGGCGGGCCCTCCCAGAACAACCGTTCCGGCAAGCCACGCAAGCGCAGGATCAGCAAAAAGCAGCAGGCCATCTATCGTCGCCGGCGTATCGTGGCCGGTACGGTGTTGCTGCTGATAATCGCGCTGATTGTATTCTGCGTGTACAGCCTCGGCCGGGGTATCGGTGCCGTGAACACGATGATTCACCATGACGAGGTGTATGCGATTTCCCGCGACGCCACGCCGGCGCCGAAGAAAGTCAGCAACGTCAAGGATTGCTCGGCCAGTGATGTGACATTGCAGCTTTCCGCGGCCTCCCAATCCGTGCCGGTAGGAGGATCGCTTGATTTCACCGCGACCATCGTGCACGAGGGGTCAGGCAACTGTTTAGTGGACGGGTCCGATTCCGGCCGTGTGCTCACCATTACTTCCGGTCAGGAAACGATTTACAAGTCCGATGTGTGCCCGGCGGATTCACGTCTGCTGCTGATGGCTAAGGGCGATAAGGACGTTCAGAAGGTCACGTGGAATACCAATGCGAACGCCACACTCGCCAAATGCACGGATGAGTCGGGTTGGGCCAAAGTCAATGCGGGAACGTACGTGGCGCAGCTGAGTTTGAAGGATCATCCGAAGGTGAAGAGCGATCCGGTGACGTTTACGGTGGGGTAGGATCTGCGGTTGGCGTTTGGACGCTGGGTCTCTCCCTCAGTCTCGCTCCGCTCGACAGCTTCCTCGTCAGCGGGAGCTAAAGATGTCCTCGCATATCAGTATTCTTTTGAATTTACATGAGGTGTGTCATATTGCGGGCATGCCGTCGACAATGAAGCGTCCGCATAGGCATATGGTGGCCATGCCGGCGCTCCCAGGGGAATTACCACATATTAGCGAGCGATAAGGAACGTCCATTGGCTACTGAGTCTACGACGAACACCACCACCATCATCGCACGCGCCGACCAGCATGATATTGACCTGCACAAGGCGTCGGATCGCGTGAACTTCGGTTCCATCAAGGAACCCATCGATGTGCCCTACCTGCTGGGCGTGCAGACCGACAGCTTCGATTGGCTGATCGGCTCCGACCGCTGGAAGAAGCGCGTCGAAGAGGATGAGGCTAACGGCACCAACACCGTGGCCCACACCTCCGGTCTCGACGAGGTCTTCAACGAGATTTCCCCGATCGAGAACTTTGCACAGACCATGTCCCTGACCTTCTCGGACCCGTACTTCGAGGAGCCGCGCCACACCGTGCAGGAGTGCAAGGAGAAGGATTACACCTACTCCGCTCCGCTGTACGTGAATGCCGAGTTCGAGAACGGCGACACCGGCGAGATCAAGTCCCAGACCGTGTTCATGGGCGACTTCCCGCTGCAGACCCCGCACGGTACCTTCATCATCGGCGGCACCGAGCGAGTCATCGTCTCCCAGCTCGTGCGTTCCCCGGGCGTCTACTTCGACCGCCAGCAGGATCGCACTTCCGATAAGGAAGTCTTCGGCGCGAAGATCATCCCGAGCCGTGGTGCATGGCTCGAGTTCGAAATCGACAAGAAGGACCAGCCGCAGGTGCGCGTGGACCGCAAGCGCAAGCAGTCCGCCATCGTGTTCCTTATGGCCATCGGCATGACCAAGTCCGAGATCGCCCAGGCATTCAAGGACTACCCGCTGGTGCTCGACGCACTGGAGAAGGAAACCCTCGAGACCCAGGACGAGGCCCTCGTTGACCTCTACCGCAAGATTCGTCCGGCCGACACCCCGACCCCCGAGGCCGGCAAGAACCTGCTGGACTCCTTCTACTTCAACACCAAGCGCTACGATCTGGCCCGTGTTGGCCGCTACAAGATCAACCGCAAGCTGGGTGTCGAGGCCGATTTCAACGATCGTTCCCTCCACCAGGAAGATATCATCGCCACAATCAAGTACCTGGTGGCCCTGCACGACGGTGCGGCGACCTTCCCGGGCAAGCGCAACGGCGAAGATGTTGACCTGCGCGTGGACGTCGACGATATCGATCACTTCGGCAACCGTCGTATCCGCCAGGTCGGCGAGCTGATTCAGAACCAGCTGCGTACCGGTCTGAGCCGTATGGAGCGCGTGGTGCGCGAGCGTATGACCACTCAGGACGCCGAGGCCATCACCCCGCAGTCCCTGATCAACATCCGCCCGGTGAACGCCACCATCAAGGAGTTCTTCGGCACTTCCCAGCTCTCCCAGTTCATGGATCAGAACAACCCGCTGTCCGGTGTGACGAACAAGCGTCGTCTTTCCGCACTGGGCCCCGGCGGTCTGTCCCGTGATCGCGCCTCCATGGAGGTGCGCGACGTGCACCCGTCCCACTTCGGCCGTATGTGCCCGATCGAGTCTCCTGAAGGCCCGAACATCGGTCTGATCGGCTCCCTGGCAACCTTCGGCCGCGTCAACCCGTTCGGCTTCATTGAGACCCCGTACCGCAAGGTCGTCAACGGCCACGTGACCGACGAGGTCGAGTACATGACCGCTGACCGCGATCTTGACCACGTCATCGCCCAGGCCAACCAGGAGCTCGACGAGAACGGCAACTTCGTGCAGAAGTCCGCCCTTGCCCGAGTCGGCGAAGAAGAGGCGGTCGATGTGCCGGTGAGCTCCGTGGACTACATGGACGTCTCCCCGCGCCAGATGGTCTCCCTCGGCGCCTCCCTGATCCCGTTCCTGGAGCACGATGAGGGCCACCGTGCACTGATGGGTACCAACATGCAGCGTCAGGCCGTGCCGCTGATCGAATCCGAGCGCCCGCTGGTGGGCACCGGCTCCGAATGGCGCGCCGCCAACGACTCCGGCGACGTCATCAAGTCCGAGAAGGACGGTGTGGTCACCTACGTGTCCGCCGACCTGATCCGCGTGATGAACGACGACGGCACCACCAGTTCCTACAAGCTGGCTAAGTTCCAGCGCTCCAACCAGACCACCTGCTACAACCAGCGCCCGATCGTCCACGACGGCGAGCGTGTGGAAGCCGGCTCGGTTATGGCCGACGGCCCCGCCATCCAGAACGGCGACCTGGCCCTGGGCAAGAACCTGCTCATCGCCTTCATGCCTTGGAACGGCTACAACTACGAGGATGCTGTGATCATCTCCCAGCGCCTCGTGCAGGACGACACCCTCTCCTCCATCCACATCGAGGAGTACGAGATCGACGCCCGCGAAACCAAGCTGGGCGCCGAAGAGATCACCCGCGACCTGCCGAACGTCGGCGAGGACGCCGTGGCCAACCTCGACGAGCGCGGCATCATCCGCATTGGCGCCGAGGTCGAGGCCGGCGACATCCTGGTCGGTAAGGTCACCCCGAAGGGCGAGACCGAGCTGACCCCGGAGGAGCGCCTGCTGCGCGCCATCTTCGGCGAGAAGTCCCGCGAGGTGCGTGACACCTCCCTGCGCGTGCCTCACGGCGAGACCGGTACCGTCATCGGTGTCAAGGAGATCACCCGTGAGGATGCCGAGGAGGACGGCGACGAGCTGCCCAACGGCGTCAACCAGATGATCCGCGTCTACATCGCCCAGCACCGTAAGATCACGGTGGGCGACAAGCTCTCCGGCCGCCACGGCAACAAGGGTTGCATCTCCCGCATCCTGCCGGAAGAGGACATGCCGTTCCTGGCTGACGGTACTCCGGTCGACATCATGTTGAACCCGCTGGGTGTGCCTTCCCGAATGAACCTCGGCCAGGTGCTCGAACTGCACCTCGGCTGGATTGCTCACTCCGGTTGGGACATCTCTTTGGATCCGAATCTGGAAGCCGAGTGGAAGAAGCTGATTCCGTCCGGTGCCGAGAAGGCCGAGCCGAACACCCCGGTCGCCACCCCGGTGTTCGACGGTGTCAAGCCTGAGGTCCTGAAGGGCCTGCTGTCCACCACGCTGCCGAACCGCGACGGCGACCGTCTGGTCGGCCCCGACGGCAAGGCCACCCTGTTCGATGGCCGTACCGGTGAACCGTACACCAAGCCGATTTCCGTTGGCTACATGTACATGCTGAAGCTGCACCACCTGGTCGACGACAAGATTCACGCTCGTTCCACCGGCCCGTACTCCATGATCACCCAGCAGCCGCTCGGTGGTAAGGCCCAGTTCGGTGGCCAGCGCTTCGGCGAGATGGAGGTGTGGGCCCTTGAGGCCTACGGCGCCGCCTACACGCTGCACGAGATGATGACCACCAAGTCCGATGACGTCGACGGCCGTGTGCGTGTCTATGGTGCCATCGTCAAGGGCGATAACCTGCCGCCGGCAGGCATCCCCGAGTCGTTCAAGGTGCTCCTGAAGGAAATGCAGTCCCTGTCCCTGAACGTCGAAGTGCTCAACGCCGAAGGCGTGGCCATCGACATGAAGGATGAGGATGACGATCCGGCCAGCTCCGCTGACGACCTCGGCTTCAACATCGGCGCCCGCCCCGACGCGGCCGCCAAGGAAGACCAGAAGGCCGAAGAGCCCGAATACCAGTGATCCCTCGGGCTGCATGCGGTCAATACGCCGCGTGTAGCTCCGCCAACGTGAAATAAATAACGTACAGAGACCTTTCCGGTTTGCACTACCCCTCAGTCAGCCTTGGCTGACAGCTCCCCTGACAAGGGGAGCTTGGGAAGGTCTCAAGAACAGAAACGGATTAACAAGTGCTGGACGTCAACGCATTTGACAAGATTCGCATCGGCCTTGCCACCGCCGATGACATCCGTGGTTGGAGCCACGGTGAGGTCAAGAAGCCTGAAACCATCAACTACCGTACGCTGAAGCCTGAGAAGGACGGTCTGTTCGGCGAACAGATCTTCGGCCCGACCCGTGACTGGGAGTGCGCCTGCGGCAAGTACAAGCGCGTGCGCTTCAAGGGCATCGTCTGCGAGCGATGCGGCGTCGAAGTGACCCGCAGCCGCGTGCGCCGTGAGCGCATGGGCCACATCGAGCTCGCCGCCCCGGTGACGCACATCTGGTTCTTCAAGGGTGTGCCTTCCCGCCTCGGCTACCTGCTGAACGTCACCCCGAAGGACCTGGAGCGCGTGATTTACTTCGCCTCCTACATGGTCACCGAGGTGAACGAAGACGAGCGTCACAACGATCTGCCCGGCCTGCAGGACGAGTTCGATTCCGAGATCAAGCGCCTTGAGCAGCGCCGTGACTCCGACATCGAAGCCCGCGCCAAGAAGGTCGAAGAGGATCTCGCCGCCCTTGAGGAGGCCGGCGAGGCCAAGGGCCCGGCCCGCACCAAGTTGCGTAACGGTGCCGAGCGTGATATGGCTGCCATCCGCACCCGCTACAACGACCAGATCGCCCGTGTGGACGCCGTCTTCGACAAGTTCAAGAAGCTCAAGCCCGGCGACATGGTCGACGACGTGGACCTGTGGCGCGAGATGCAGGACCGCTACGGCGATTACTTCGACGGCTGCATGGGCGCCGAAGCCATCAAGAAGCGCCTGCAGTCCCTCGACCTGGAGACCATCTCCAAGGAACTGCGCGAGGAGATCAAGGACGCTTCCGAACAGCGTAAGACCAAGGCCCTGAAGCGCCTCAAGGTCGTCAACGCCTTCCTGACCACCGGCAACAAGCCGGAGGCCATGGTGCTCGACGTGATCCCGGTCATCCCGCCGGACCTGCGCCCGATGGTCCAGCTCGACGGTGGCCGCTTCGCCACCTCCGACCTCAACGACCTGTACCGCCGTGTGATCAACCGTAACAACCGTCTGAAGCGACTGATCGAGCTCGGCGCCCCTGAAATCATGCTCAACAACGAGAAGCGCATGCTCCAGGAAGCCGTCGACTCCCTGTTCGACAACGGCCGTCGTGGTCGCCCGGTCACCGGTGCCTCCAACCGTCCGCTGAAGTCCCTGTCCGACATGCTCAAGGGTAAGCAGGGTCGTTTCCGTCAGAACCTGCTCGGTAAGCGAGTCGACTACTCCGGCCGTTCCGTGATCGTGGTCGGCCCGTCCCTGCGCATGCACCAGTGCGGTCTGCCGAAGCCGATGGCCCTCGAGCTGTTCAAGCCGTTCGTCATCAAGCGCCTCGTGGACCTGAACTATGCGCAGAACATGAAGTCCGCCAAGCGTCTTGTGGACCGCGGCGACGCCGAAGTGTGGGGCGTGCTCGAGGAGGTCATCTCCGAGCACCCCGTGCTGCTCAACCGTGCACCTACGCTGCACCGTCTGGGTATTCAGGCATTCGAGCCGATCCTGGTGGAAGGCAAGGCCATCCACCTGCCGCCGCTGGCCTGCGCCGCCTTCAACGCCGACTTCGATGGTGACCAGATGGCAGTCCACCTGCCCCTGTCCGCCGAAGCCCAGGCCGAGGCCCGCTCGCTGATGATGGCTTCCGACAACATCCTGAAGCCGGCCGACGGCCACACCGTGACCATGCCGAGCCAGGATATGATCCTCGGTTTGTACTACCTGTCCACCGTGCTGGAAGGCGTCAAGGGCCAGGGCCGCGTGTTCTCCTCGCTGGAAGAGGCCGAAATGGCCCTCGACCGCCACGAGATCGACATGCAGGCCAAGGTGCTCATCCGCCTGCCCGAGAGCTTCGTGCTGCCGAAGAACTGGGAGCCCGGCGAAGTCAAGGTGCTCGACCCGCGCGAAGGCGAGGACGAGGTCGTCAAGGAAGAACGCTTCCACGACGGCACCGTGCTGTTCGCCACCTCCTACGGCCGCATCCTGTTCAACGAGACCCTGCCGACCGACTACCCGTTCGTCAACGAGCAGGTGGCCAAGGGCCGTCTGTCCAAGATCGTCGATGACATCGCCATGCGTTACTCCACCCAGCAGGTGGCCGCCACGCTGGATGCCCTGAAGGATCTCGGCTTCACCCGCGCACCGTGGTCCGGCGTGTCCTTCGCGTTCTCCGACGTGAACGAGCCGCCCGAGCGCGACGAGAAGATCGCCGAGTACGAGGCCAAGGCCGACAAGGTCAACGCCAACTACGAGATGGGTCTGTTGACCGAGGAAGCTCGCCGTCAGGAACTCATCGACCTGTGGACCGAGTGCACCGCCGAAGTGTCCAAGGAAGTCGAGGAGAAGTTCGACCCGACCTCCAACCTGGCCATCATCGTGCAGTCTGGTGCACGAGGCAACATGATGCAGATCAACCAGATTGCAGGTATGCGAGGCCTCGTGGCTAACCCGAAGGGTGAGATCATTCCTCGTCCTGTGAAGTCCAACTACCGCGACGGCCTGTCCGTGCTGGAGTACTTCATCTCCCAGCACGGTGCACGTAAGGGTCTGGCCGATACCGCACTGCGTACCGCAGAATCCGGTTACCTGACCCGTCGTCTGGTCGACGTCTCCCAGGACGTCATCGTGCGCGAAGAGGACTGCGGCACCAAGGCCGGTCTGCCCATCCGCGTCGCCGAGCGCGACAACGACGGCAACCTGGTGCTCGTCAAGGCCGCCGACGGTGGCCCGTACTCCCGTCTGCTCGCCGCCGACGTCATCGACCCGGCCGACGGACAGACCGTGCTGTACAAGCGCGACGACGCCCTGTCCATGGACGTGCTCAACGACCTCGTGGCCCACGGCGTCGAGGAAGTCAAGTGCCGTTCCGTGCTGACCTGCGAGTCCAAGCGCGGCGTGTGCGCCAAGTGCTACGGCTGGTCCCTGGCCACCAACAAGCTGGTCGATGTTGGCGAGACCGTCGGTATCGTCGCCGCCCAGTCCATCGGTGAGCCTGGTACCCAGCTGACGCTGCGTTCCTTCCACTCCGGTGGTGTGGCCGCGGCCTCCGATATCACCCAGGGTCTTCCCCGTGTCACCGAGCTTTTCGAGGCCCGCACCCCGAAGGGTGAGGCCCCGATCACCGAGTTCGCCGGCAGCATCAAGATCGTGGAGAACGATCGCGGTCGCCAGATCATCCTGACCCCGGACGCCGATTCCGGCGCACCGAAGGAAGACGGCGTGATCAAGCCGATCACCTACCAGGTCTCCAAGCGCGTGCCGCTCAAGGTTGCCGACGGCGACCACATCAAGGTCGGCACCCAGCTGGTCGAAGGTTCTGTGGACCCCAAGAAGATCCTCACCATCCTCGGCAAGCGCGCCGCCCAGGTCAACATCGTGGAGGAAGTGCACACCGTGTACCGCTCCCAGGGTGTGGATATCCACGACAAGCACATCGAGGTCATCGTGCACCAGATGACCCGTCGCGTGACCATCATCGACTCCGGCGACACCGACCTGCTGCCGGGTGAGCTGGTGGACAACGCCCGCTTCCGCGAGATCAACCGCAACATCGTCAAGAACGGTGGCCGTCCGGCCGTCGGTCGTCCGGCGCTTATGGGTATCACCAAGGCGTCGCTGGCCACCGACTCCTGGCTGTCCGCCGCATCCTTCCAGGAGACCACCCGCGTGCTCACCGAAGCCGCCCTCTCCGAGAAGGTCGACGACCTCAAGGGCCTCAAGGAGAACGTCATCATCGGTAAGCTCATCCCGGCCGGTACGGGCCTCGCGCGCTACCGCAACGCCGTGGTCGAGCCTGACAAGGCCATCCGCGACACCATCTACCCGAACTTCGGTCTGGGCGGCGATGGCGATCTCGGCGACGCGAGCTTCTCCGACGCCGACCTGTCTGACCTGAACTTCTCGAACCTCGAGTTCGGCGATCTGAAGCTCGGCGACGACTTCAACCCGGATGATTTCTACTCCGATCAGGGCGGTCAGCCTGACATCGAGGAGTAAGTGAGAAGGTCCTAGAAAGGATGCCCCTTCTAGGACTCAGATCTTGCGTTAATCGCAATAAGATGGCCCGGAACTATATCAGTTCCGGGCCATCCGTATATTTGCCATTGTGATTTTCCTGTTGAACAAGAGCAGGCAGCCGCTCGTTGCTTGATTACTCAAGCCTGTTTTTCGGTGAACTGGAAGAACTGGTCTCCGATACGCACCGTGGCAGGCGCGCTGAGCTTGAGCGGTGTGCCCTTGGTGACTTGTGTCTCTTGGCCATTGGTGATGATGTAGGTGCCGTTCAACGAGCCGTAGTCCTCGATCCACAGCGCGCCATCGGTGTCGATGCTGATGGCGGCATGGTTGCGGGATGTGGTGCGGGTCGGGTCTACGATACGCACCGCCTTGGCACCCTGCGGCACATCCATGGAAGGCTTGCGGCCCAGCAACGTGCTCTTATCGATCACGATGGTCTGGCCGGTGACATCGTTATGCAGCAGGTACGTCTTCTTCGGTGCCTTGGACGTGAACGAGGAGGAGAGCACGGTGCTGTCCCAATCCTCGATGTCGTTTTCGGCGGCGTGCGGTGTGGTGTCTGCCGGAGCGGTGGCAGCGGGCTCAGCGGCGGCGGCCGTGGCGGCAGGCTCTGCGGTAAAAGCGGTATTGGTTGCCGCTTCCGCGGTACTGGGCTGCCCGTAGTCGTTCTGCGGTTCGGCTGTGCCAACTGCGGAATCCGGGGTGCCTTCCACCGGATCGTCAGAATACCAACCCAGTTCAGGTGCTGGAGGGTAGGGAAGTTTGGCCATGATGATGCCGTCCTTTCACTGACGGGAAGCCAGAGCGGCGTTGATTGCCGGGTCGCCGAGCTGGCCCAGCCATTCGATCAGTGCCGGATAGGTGTTGGGATTACGTGCGATGCAGGCGCGTAGTTCAGGCGCGTACTGGGCAATCTGGGCGATTTGCATCTGGTCGGTGGTGGTCAGGGCCTGTTCGGCGGTGAAACCGTAAGGATTGGTGGCCACAGGCTCCTCGAATGCCGCCTGAGCCGCGGGCTGCTGAGCCTGTTTGGCGGCGGGCTGCTGGGCCGCCTGTGCCGTGGCTTTCTGATCCTGAACCGGGCCGCCGAATGCCTCGGCAGTGAACCCGTATTGCGCCAGGGTCTCGCGGGCGCGATCGTCACCGAACTCGGCGATCCAACGCTTCAAGCCGGGATAACAGCGCGGATTCACGGCGACATTGGCACCGAATTCCGGATTCTCGTAGGCGATTTTTGCCAACAGAATCGGATCCGCGTTCGGATCTTGTACGGCAGCGACCGCAGTATCATAATCAACCATGGGATTACCTCCTTATGTTCGCTCGGTTATGCCGAACGTATGGTCCGTAGTGTTTGTAGTGTTGCGTCTTCAATGGCGCCGATATCCTCACCTTCGTCCAGCCTGAATGCGCTGAACGCATGATGTTCGGGTTCGGTCAATGGCATATCGGCCACAATCACAGTGATATTGTCGGTTCCGCCCGCATCAAGAGCGGCCGCCACCAAGGCGTCCACGGCCTCCTGCGGACTGGAATGCGCCGCGGCGATGGCCGCGATCTGTTCGTCCGGCACCTCGCCATGCAATCCATCCGAACAGATGATGAAGCGGCCGGTCAGATCGGCGACATATACGTCGGGCATGATGCCATCCGGATCACCCAGACATTGGGTGATGATGTTGCGTGGAATGGTCGCCTCCGCCTCTTCCGGCAACATCTGCCCGGAATCGATGGCTTCTTGGCGCTGGGAATGGTCTCGCGTGATGCGGGTCAGCGAAGCGGCGTCCCACACGGGAATGATATCCGTGGCGGGAGCATCGGCATGCGCCAACGGACTGAGATGGTAGGTGCGGGAATCGCCGACATTGACCACATAGGTCTGGTCCGAGAAGTCCTGATCATCGGCGTCACTGAACAAAGCAGCGCTGCGGGCGCTGGCGGAATCCGCATGATCTTGGGGCAGTACCAAACCGGAGCAGGTTGTGCCGGCCACGCCGCCAAGGCGGTCTCCCAGATCGAGAATGTCGTGCTGGGCCCGTGCCAAGGTGTCGTCGATATCCTGACGGGTGCGTGAAGGCATGGCGGCCAATTGTGCGAAATGCTGGGCAGCCAACTGGCTTGCCTGCTCGCCGCCTTTGCCGCCGCCCATGCCGTCACAGACCATGAACACGCCTTGTTGCGCGAATCCGGTGTCTTGGTTGTTTTTGCGCCTAAGACCCACGTCACTGGTCATCGCGATACGGATGGAGCCTGTGGTCATGACGCCTTCCCCTTCTTACGCGTGCGCTTGACATGCGTCGTGTGCGGCTTTGCTGCGTGCCCATTTGACAGTATAGCCACGCTTTTCAGGGAAAGTCGTGTACGTATCCTCCTGAAACGCGGCAAAGAAGCGAGCATTGCCTTGCGTAATTGGTCGACTCCTGTCCAATATGTGGTGGCTTGGCCCGATTCAATGTCTTGCCCCGAGAACGTGGCGTAGTCGGCTTCCCGGCCAAGCTGGATCAAAGCCTGGTCATCTGTGCCGAGTTGACGGGCGATGGCACCGGCCTGATCTCGACGAGTGCCCTTGGCTGTGATGCCGCTTTGCTCGGCAAGCATGCGTATGGCATTCCAACCTGCTGCCACACGGGTTTTCGGACTGCCGTGTCGCCGCGCTCGTGCCAGCAGTATGGCCTTGAACATCAGAATCAGACCGCAGGCGATGAGTAGGGTCCACAATGGGCTGCCGTACAGGGCCACCTTGCGGGTCACTCGCCAGAACCGCGCCCAGAACAGGTTGGTCGGCGAATCATCGGCGTCGGCGCCGGCCAATGAGCTTTGGCCCTTGGCTTGCGTCTGATCGCGCAGCGGATCGGTCAACGGCACTGGTGGTTGCCGGACCAGCGTCTGCGGATTCGGCGGCGTCAGGTTCTGGTTTTCATCAGGCATCTTGGTCTCCTTGGGCGTCGGATAGAACGCCACCCATCCCAGGCCCTGCAATTTGATTTCCACCCAAGCGGTGACATCGTTGCCGGTGAATTCGATTTTGGTGCCATTGCCTGAGGTCTTCTCCGTGCGGGCATCGGTGATTTCGCCATCCTCGTTTTTCGGCAGGAAGCCCAGGACCACACGGGAGGGCAGTCCCAGATCACGAGCCATCAGTGCCATGGCGGAGGCATATTGCTCGGAGTCGCCCACCATGGCCGTGCCTGCCAGCAGCTTGTTGATGCGGTAGTTGCCATGGCCGGCATCGGAGGGATAGTCGCCTTCAAGTCCATGAGAGAACCATCCGGAGTCTTTCAATGTGTCGGCCAACGCCGTGGCTGCGGCACCGCCCGAGGACTGCCCGCCGGCAATGGACGTGGCCAGTTTGCTGGCCGAATCGGGAACATCCTGGGCTTCTGGTTGGGTGATGCGGGCCGCAGCCGCACTGCTGATCTGCTTATCGGTGGGATTACGGGCGATAATGCCGGATTCGGTATAGGTGAGGCCTTTACGCGTGCCGGCGGGAATAATGGCGGAATCGGTATCCGTGTTGTAGTAAAACGTGTCATTGCCGTTGTCGGCATCGTTGGCGAAGCTCACGCCAGTGGCCGCTCCCGCCAGCGGCAGCCAGGTGTCGGTCAGTCCCTGATCGACGGTGAAGGTCGCAGTGAAGGATTTACCCTGCTCATCCGCCTTGATCGTGGTGCCCACGCGATGATAATTCGAGGAGTCCGTGGCTTCGGAAGAATCGGACAGGTTCCATACTGTGCCATCGAATCGATCCATCACCGCAAGTTTGACCGGTGTTCCGGCCGGCAGATTATGAACGGTCAGCAACACGTCTTTTTTGTGGTCCTTGATATAGGATCGCATGCCGCTGAGCGGGCTGGTGTAATCGTAGGGGCTTAACGGCGGATCGTAGCGGTCACGCAGCACGAAACGGTCCTGTGGCACCAGCAACGTGCCCCCGAAAGCAAGGCCGGCAGCGAGCACGACGATGATCAGCGCGGATATCCAGCGCCCCCCTTCCAGCAGTTCAAGACGCCAAGACAGCCAGATAATCAGCAGCAAGGCAAAGGCAATACCGCAGATGGCGCGTTGCCAGCCGCTGTCTGTGCCCAGCAGGGCACATACGGCCACGGCCGCCGCAAGGGGCAGCACTCCCACCAGAGACAACCATGCGTTGGCATTAATGGCAAACACGCCGGTGAAGAACGTAAGCCACAGGCCGATGGTCCATACCGCCATCAGCACGCCGTCTTGCGTGCCCAGAGGCGGATCGACGGAAATAATGTACTTGAACGAGCCAAACGTCATTTCCCAACCTGAACTCAAGGTCTTCAAGGTGGGAATCACGTAATGGGACGTAGTGGAACTCAGCGTTACCACCGGGCCGATGATGAATTGGGCAAACGCCAGAAACACGATTTGCCACCACAGTCGCAACGCCGGCAACATGCCCGCCAGAGCGATGATCGCGCCCAGCAAGGTGGCCGGTACAGCGGCAATCGCCCAAGTGGCCACGCCGCCGTACACGTCGATGAGATTGGCTTGCGCCAGCAACATCATCGCCGCTATGAGTACGAGGCTGGCGATTCGTTTGCCCCACGGCTGGCGACTGAGGCCCATGCCGCGAAGCACATTGCCTCTGGTCATCCAGATAACCGAATGTGTGGAGTCGGCCCAGGAGCCGGTGGTGGTGGAGGTCCCGGTGTACGTGCCGGAGGAAGTGCCGGTGTATGTGCCGCTCGATCCGGCGTACGCAGCGGTATTGGTATTGGTGATACTGGACTGGTCGAAGGTCATGCGAGCACCCCCATGATCAGCGGGAGATCATCGAGGTCGCCGATGGTGGCCAATGTGAAGTTGGCGAATCTTCTGATGCCGCGATTGGCGCCGGCGCTGGCCTGCAATACCACGCAGCTGGCCGATCGGGGCAAGGCCAAGGTCATGCGCTTGATTTGCTCGATGTCTTTCAGCGATCCAACAGTGAAAAAATAGAACGAAGCATCAGGACTGTGCTTCAGCGTGCCCTCGGCGAGATTCGGATTATCCTCACGATCAGGCTCTATGGCACTGGCGTTGTCGAGGAACTCCATGGCGTTGCGCGGCTGGCCGTGCGCGTTGCCCGCGTGGCAGAACAATGGACGATCCTGCAGCAGGCATTTGACGCCGATGGAGGAGTGGATGGACACCGCCATCTCGAATTCCTCGCCGTTGACGTATTCGTCCGGGTTCACGCTGATGGTCACCGAGGTGTCGGTGCGGCGCGTGGCCTCATATTGGCGAATCATCAACGTGCCGGTTTTCGCGGAGCTCAGCCAGTGGACGTTACGCACGTCGTCGCCCGGCTCGTATTCGCGCAATCCGTAGAAGTCGAGATCATCATCCACGATCTGGCCGGATGGTTGGCCTTCCAGGTCGCGGGGCACGCCGGCATTCAGAGTATCGAGACGCACGGTACGAGGGTGGATGAATACGGTGATGCGGTCGGCCAGCTCCTTTTCGTGACGCACCAGACCGAACGGGTCTCCCTTGCGGATGCGCAATGGGCCGATGGGCAGTATTGCGCGCGATACGGTACGGAACTCCACATCGGTTTGCTTGGATTGCCCGGGAGCCAGCATGGGGATGTTGAATCGTTCATGCGCATCGCCGATTGGCAGATATCCGCGTGCCGTGGTCGTCGGCGTTCTGCCGGTGTTGTCGATGCCGACGATAACGGATACGGTGTCTCCCACGGTCACGCGATGATTGGATACGACGATGGACGCGTGGAAGCGTGTGTTGCCGAGGGAAAGCACGATTGCCGCGAGCATCATCACCATCGCCACGATGCCGAATACGAGCAGCTCATACCAGCCCAGAAACGGGAACGCAATAAGGCATGCGATGCCTGCGCCCGTTACCGCCCAGCCCAAGGGCGAGACGTAGGATGCGAAGAACCGTCTGATGCGTCTTACCGCGCGCTTGAACATGCGTTCAGCGCGCCGGCGACGGCGTAATGCGGCGGATGTAGATGCCATGGTCGGATACCTTTCCGGGCCCTATCAGGAACCGATGGTGGGGGAGGGAACGTCTTCGAGCACCTGTGCGATCAGGCTTTCCGGAGTCGCGCCATCGAAGGTGGCTTCCGGAGTCAGCGTGATACGGTGTGCGAGCACGGCCACTGCAAGGTCCTTGACGTCATCCGGCACCACGTAGGCACGGCCATCGGCCGCGGCCCAGATACGGGCGCATCGGGTCAGTGCCAAAGCGCCACGCATGGAGGAGCCGACCGTGATCTTCTCGTTGTGGCGGGTCGCCTCGACGAGCCTGACGATGTATTCACGAATCGCATCATCCACATAGATTTCGGTGGCCACCTGACGCAGCCGCATGACATCGTCACCGCTCAGCACCGGGGAAATGGTCTGCGCACGGTCGGTGATATCGACCTGCTTGAGGATATCGACGGACACATCATGGCCCGGGTAGCCGATTGACGTCTTGATAAGGAATCGGTCCATCTGCGCCTCAGGCAGCTTATAGGTACCGAGCTGCTCGATGGGGTTCTGGGTTGCGATCACGATAAACGGCTGCGGCACATCATGTGTGACGCCGTCAACGGTGACTTTCTGCTCTTCCATAACCTCCAGAAGTGCGGACTGCGTCTTCGGCGATGCACGGTTGATCTCATCGGCCAGCACGATGGAGGCGAAAATCGGGCCTTCGCGGAACTCAAATTCTCCGCGCTTCTGATCGTAGAAAGTCACACCCACCACATCCGAAGGCAGCAGATCGGGCGTGAACTGAACACGCTTGAAACCGGTGGAAATGGAATTGGCCAAGCCTCGGGCCAACTGGGTCTTACCGGTGCCGGGGTTGTCTTCAAGCAGAATATGGCCACCGACCATCAGTGCGGTGACGCATTGCTTGATAGGGATGGTCTTGCCGATAACCACCTTGGAGACATTTTCGACCAGCGCATTGAAGGACTGCTGGAAATCCCGGACCTGAGCCGTGGGCTGGGGCAGTAGTCCGGAATTGATGCTGGCGGGCAGTGCCGATGCGGCTGCTTGCGCGGCTTTGCTCGACTGACGCTGCGGCTGTGATTGCGGCTGGGATTGCGCGGTGGCCTGCTGCGGGATGGCTGGCGTCGATCCCTTGCGCGGCTTGAGCACGGTGCTGTCATCGCCCGCAGGAATGGAGGCGGCATCAGTAGTAGGAGACGGCTTTTCTGACGGCGCTTGTGACGGCCGCTGCGGCAGGTTAGGCAGCGCAACGGACTGCGGCGCCGACTCGGTGCTTGGGGTCGTGCCGGTGTGTGGTGCGGATGCCAGGTGCGTGGCGTCGGACAAGTGCGTGCTGTCGGACAGACGGGTCGTGTCAGACAACTGCGTCGCGTCATCGATGTTCTCGCTCATGGATGTTCTCCTACTGCTTGTGAATGGTGGTTGACGATATTGGGGTATTGCCGAAACCAAGAATCCAGGGGTTCTTGGCCAAAGTGGTGACATCGGTACCGGATTTGAGCGACTTGGTCCCCTCCGAGGAGTCAGAGGGACGTGTGCCCGCGACGCTGCCTCCGTCCGCAGTGTTGTCGAGACCGGAGTATCCCGGCCCGCCGGTGACTTTGACGCTCCACGCGTAGTTGCCATCGGCGGCCACGGCCAAGTCGGTGACATCCAATGGCTGGCCGGAGTTCCACGTGAACGGTTGGCCATTGATGATGATTTGTACAGTGGCCGACTTGCCATAGACATCAACCGAACCGCCGGTGACGTTAATGACGTGAGCGTTGTCTGACCAGCGCAGCTCCTGCGGTTTGTTGATTACAGCCTTCTTCTCATAGGTGTAAGGAGCGCCATTGTGCGGGCCTCCGGTGACGGCGTCGCTGGTAGCGCCGTTGAACACCTGTTGCACCGATGCGGTGTTGCATTTGGCCCAAGGACTCATTCGGAAGTCGAGTGAGTTCCGGTTAGTAGCTGTACCGGAATCGATGCCATCGGCGGTCACGCTGTAGGACTGCGCATGTCCCTGCTTGGTCCAATGCACGGTGCATGTACTGCCGGATCCGGTGGTGTAGACGTCAGTGGGCGGCTGGACCTTGTACTGCGGGACAAAGCTGCTCTTGCCCGTGCCGGAGGAAGCATCGCGCTGCGGCACCACGGTGGCCGTTACGGTGATTTCCCGGGTGTTCAAATCGTTCTCATTGATATCGAACGTAGCGCCACTGTCACTGCAATCGATGGTGTCCTTGACGTCTCCTCCCAAGGAAATTCGCCGGCAGCCGGCATTGCGGTTATTGCCGAGAGTGACTTTCGCCGTTACCGTGGTGTCGTCGTTCGACAACGCAATGTTCGGCGCATCCGGGTCTCCCCAGATCTTCTCTGACGGCGATGCGGCGGACTCGGCACTCCAATTGATTTTGTTATGGGCTTTGACGGTCGCCGTAATGGCGGTGCCATCGGAAATGTCGTTGTTGTTGAACGTAAACGACAGCTCGGTGGCCGTATTGCCGGTTTCCTTGGTCTGCGGAGCACCTGCACCGGTGACGGTCACCGAATAGTTGTCGACGGCGCTGAAATCACCGCTCGGCGCTTTCCACGTCACCTTGGCGGTTTTATTGCCACCTGTGACCGTAACATCGGTGGGAGCGGACGGCACCTTGTCCGGTGTGGCTTCGACGGCGGTGGACGGCTTGGACCAGCCGACGTCATTTCGCGCGGCGACGGTGAAGGAATAGGTTTTGCCGTTCTTCAGACCAGTGACCTGGCATGAGGTGACGGCACCGCAATCCTTCTCTCCGGTGACGGCACCGGTCCAACTGACCTTGTAGTTGGTGATCGGGCTGCCATTGGCGGCACCGGGCGTCCATGTGAGGCTGACCGCGCTGTCCTGCGGTTCCCCGGCTACGGGGGAGAGCAGTGGCGGCTCGGGCTTGTCGATCACGGACACGGTAATCGATGCGGTGACTTCACGATCCTTGGACTTGGTGCCGTCTTGCACGGTGACGAGCACGGTGTTCGTGGAAGCACCTACATCGGATGCGACGGCGATGGTGATGTTTCCGGAGGCATCGCATCCGGCGATGGTGAGTTTGGCGGCGTCATCCGCCTTGCAGCTGATGACGGTCAGCGAGGAATCGGGGAACGGATTGTACGCGCCGGTAAGCACGTTCACGGCATCGCTGGCACCGGCCTTGATCTTCAACGTCTTGTTGCCGACGCGTGTCAGCGGACGGGTCGAAGACACTACGCGCACGGTCACACCGGCATTCACGGTGCCCGCGCCGTATGCGATTTGCACGGGAATGGACGCGGTGGTGCCAGGAGCGGCATCCTTGGTGGCGGAAACCTGCAAGCTACCGGAACGGGACAGGTTTGCGGTGATTTGCCTGGATGATGAGCTTCCACCGGAATACGTGTATTGCTTTTCGTCGTCATACACGCCGGACGGTGCATGGGTGAGCGCCGTCAGATCAACGGTCTTGGGGTCCGCGCCCGCCTCGACATCAATAGTGGAGGACGAGAACGTGGGCGGCGGCACATCGCGGCCTATCACCGTGATCTGGAGAGTGATCACTGCGGAATTGATGATCTTGGTCTTATCCGATCCCTGCTTGCCATCCACAGCGGTAAAGGTAATGGAGGCGGGGCCTGCGTAGTCTTTTGCCGCAGTGAACTTCAGGGTCTTGTCGTTCACGTAGAAATCGGAGTTGGAAGCCTTGGTGGCGCTGACGGAATCAGCGCTTTCGATATACGGTTCCTTGCCGGCGCCGACGCGGACATAGTCATTGATGTTGATTTCAATGGTCTCGCGCGAGTTGACCTTCAATTCCGGTGCCTTGGGACGCAGCGTGGGCGGAAAGACACCATAGGCCGGTACCTGGATGAACGCGGTGGAGGTGATGTTGTATTTCGTATTGGTCACCGTGTAAGGCACGGCTCGCGCCTGTGACGTCAGGTCGACGGTGATGGTGGTCGAATGCTCGCCGCCCTTGACGTGAGCGTGAGCGCTGGCGGAGGGATGCACGCCGACCTTGAGCTCATTGGCTGTGCCGGAAGGATTGGCGATCCACTGGGAAACATCCACATCCACGGACTTCTTATCGATGGTGGCGGCGGACGGCACACGATAGTCGTAGGCGGTAGGCGGCTCGATGGCGGCACTCGGATCCACGTTTACCGTGAGGGTGGCCGTATCGGACAAGCCGGCCTTGTCTTTGACCGTGTAGGCGATATAGTCGGTGGTGGCGCTGCCGGGCGTGGTGAAGGAGATCATATTGTCTTTCACGCTCACCCCGTCGAGACCTTGGACCTCGACATGCTTGTCGACGGTCAGATTGGTGTTGTCGCCGGAGATGTCGTTCTGCGCGACCGGCACGGTTGCGGCCGTATTGGGCCTCAACGTGATTTCGTCATCCCTGGCGTATACGCCGGAGTCGGACGATCCTTGGAATACGCCCACGCGGATCTGCGCCTGTGCGCGCTGACCGGTCCAATCCTCCACGGCATAGGAGAAGGTGTCGGTGCCGGACGAATCCGGATACGCTTCATAGACCAAGTAGTCGGAACCGACTTCGGATATGCGGCCCAGCGTGGGTGCCTTGTTGCCCAGACCCAACAGCTGATCGTCGTCGCCATCCGTGTCTATGCCGGTCAGTGTGATGGGGATGCGGACCTTCTGCCCGGCGGCAACCTGCGCTTCGGCGTCATGCGGGGTTGGCGCGGCCTTGCTCGCTGCGTCGCTCTTATGCACGGTAATGGTGATATTGGCGGAAGCCACATTACCCAGATTGTCTTCAACCGTATAGGTGATGGGGAAGTTGCCGGTCTCGCTGGATGCTTGGTAGCGGACCGTGTCTCCAGAGACGAAGGCCAGACCCTTGAACGTCCCCTTGTCGTATTGCAGGTTGTTCTTGAGTTTGACCGTGGTGCCATCCGAGTAGGCCACATGGTCAAGCACATCCACGGACACGATGCCGTCGGTACGCACCTGGGCATTGATATTGCTGGCCTTGGGCACTGAATTCGAGGTGGCCAGAGCCGGCGGCTGCAACACGATGGTGCCCTTGGCGGTTCCGGAGGCGTTGGCCACGGTGTAGGTAAGGGCGACGGGCTTCGTGGGCACCTGACGCGCGGTGATATACACGCGCTTATGGCTGACGAGACCAACCTTGATGCCGGAGTCGGCCGGTGCGCTCACCGTGGTGACGGACAGCACACCGCCCATCGGATCGACGTCATTGGTGAGCGGCTCCACAATGGCGGTATTATCCGCGCCAAGCAGGGCGACATCGTTGGCGGCAACCGGTTTGGCGGCCTCGCCGGTGGCGGGCTGCACCTCGACTCGAGCCAATCCGGTGGCCGGAATCGAACCTTGAGTAATGATGTAGGGCACATAATAGGTGCCGGGATTGGTGGCCTTGAACGTCAACGACATATCCGCCGCATTGGTGGTCGTCGAAGCGCCGTTGGGCGTATCCACCTGAGTCAGTTGTGCCGGCTGCAAGGAAGTGCCATGCACATAAGAGGACAGCTTGACGACGGTATCCGTGTTGGGAACGGTGGTTTTCGCTACCGGGTCGATGACCGCGGCCAAGGTGTTCGCGGGCTTGACCGAGAAATACACCATGCCGGTGCCGGTTGCCGTGCCGTCGGAGACGGTGACCTCGACGCCCACACGTCCCGACGCCAGCGCACCGGTGTTGAACGTAAGCTGGCCGTCGGCTCGGGTGGACACCTGCACCTGGTCGGTGTTCTGGGCCACAGCGGAGACCAGAGTGAGCGGGTCTCCATCCGGATCGTTGAAGCTGCTCAGCGCATTGGCGGTATAACTGGCTCCCTGCTCCACATCGATCTCGGGAGGAGTGTCGAACTGTACGGGAGCGTGGTTGCCTCCATCATTCAGGGTTACGGTCACCGTGGCGGAAGAGGTCTGGCCGCGACCATCGGAAATATCGTAAGTAAAGGTAACGGTGCCTGCGGATGCGGCGGAGGCATCGAGTTGCAGATACCGGCCGTCGTAAATCGGCGAAATGGTGACGTCTTTGTTGTTTGGTGCGCCAACCTTGGTGATTTTCAGTACGGAACAATCGGTCTGCTCGTCATTGCGCAGCGCGTCGAGAATCTGTTCCGAACCGGCTCGTGCGCCGATTTCATCATCCTCGGCTTTGATTTGGCCGGATTGTGCGGAACAGGTCTTGGAGAAGTCGTGGTGGTTGTTGGCCGAGTCGTTGTTCTGCTGTTCTTTCTCGGTCTGCTCGGTCTGTATTTTGTTCCACTGTATTTTGATGACTTTGGTGGAATCCTCAGGGTTCCACACATTGCCGTTAACCGTGTCGTTGAGCACCACAAGGCGATGGTTGGTGCGGAACACCAATTCGGAAGTAGTATTGACGGATTCGAGGGTTTGCGGCTTGACGCTGGTATCCGTGGGGGAGCAGGCGCGAATGTAGTTGCTGGCCTTCTGGCTCCAAGCCGAGTACACGCAGCCCTTGGACGATACCGGTCGTGCCGGATTCGCCTTGCCCCCGTTGGCTATGAAATTCGCCTTGGCATTGGACTTCAACGGGATAAGCGCAAGGCCTCTCGGTGATGCCGCGGCCACCCAATCGGACTGTATGTCATCGGTGGGAGGCTCCTGAAGGGTGAGGGTGCCGGTCGTGTCGACATCGACGCGGCCGCCCTTGAATATGACGGTTTTGCCGGTTGCGATTACCGGCGTGCTCCCGATGACGGTAAAGCTTTCAACGGTCTGCTGCTTGCCGTCGGTCAGCGATTCGAGGGTTTTGACGTTGGCGCTGCTGGGATTGTCAAGACGCAGCACCATACCGTCGGATGGACGGTATCCGTAGACTTTGCCATCGTGGGTTACTGCGATGCGCCCGCCCTCGCCCAGCTTTATTTTCGGATCGGAAGTGGTGGGGGTCACGGAATCAAGGTTTTCCGACAAGCCGGTCCACACATTGCCGGTCTTCTCGTTGATCAGGGCTGCGGTATCCCCGCCGACCACAGTGGTGGTGCTGGCTTTGATGTCGGTCTTGACACCGGTGCTGACCGTGGATGCCTTGATGGTGGAGGCTTTGGTCGTTTCGGTCAGGATGGTGTCGCCATTATGCTGTGCGATGTCGAATCGTGGGGCGGAGGAGGAGACGCCGGCGTCGGCCTCCTTGTTCTTTACGTTGAATCGTGCGGCCTTCTGGTTTTTCAGCGAAGTGACCCATACGGTGCCATCGTCCAGTTGCACATGGCGGCGCGTGACGGTGCTCATGATCACCGCGCCGGCGACAAGTCCCAGAAGCAGCAGGAGCGTGATTACGGGAACCGTCCACGTATGCCCTCCGGAGGGCATAAGGCGGCGCAAAGCCGCGCTGATGCGTCGGCGACGATCGTATGACTGGGACGATGTGGCCATCTGAACTCCCTGACCCCTGTTTTCTCTGGTTGCTGGTGTAATGACAACGCTTTACGGTTCCAATACCTGCCGTTCCTGTTGTCCATTTGGTGAATTCGCCGCTGCTGGGCGCACGTCTGATGCGATACGCAATGCCAGGGTGGCATGCCCGGCAGTGGCGAGCGGATCATTCTTGCGGCTTGGCCGCACAGGCGATGGCGGGGCTGACGGACATCTGGCGGTTCTTGCGCACAATGGACACCTGAATGCAGGTCTGCGAGCCTTCCTGCGCGTTGACGGTCACCGTGGGATCTGACGTTGTGACGGTTTGCGCGCTCTGGTCGGTATTGCTGCCCTGCACTATGGCCCACGCATAGGTATCACCGCTTTGCGGGTCTGGATTCGTCCAGGTGAACGTCACGGATGACCCATCCGCCGCATAGGTGCCGTTCAGATTCTCCGGGGAAGGAATCTGGGCGTTCGCGGTATCGGTGATCACGTCATCCTGATTATTGCGGTTGTTGTCATCATCCTTGGTGCCGGGCGTCGCCACCTGTTTGGTATCTGATCCGGTGGCGCTGTCCATGCGGGGAACGACCACGAAGGCGAATATCAGTGCCGCTGCGGTGATCGCCGCAAGTATACCGACGGTAATACCCACCGGTTTGACCCATCGCCGTGACGAACGGGTGATCTGATCTCGCTGGTCCGTGGCCCGGCGCCGACGCTCGATGTCTTTGGGATAGGCCGGCATCCCTTCCACGGTAACGGGAGTGGCATGCCCGAAATATGCGAATTGCACACGCTGCATGGCACGTGCGAACTCCAACGCGGAGTAGTACCGCTGGTCGGGGTCCTTGTTCAGGGCCCGGCGCAGCACCGCTTCCACATCGGCCGGCACGTCGGGGCGGTTGAGGCGAGGCAATGGCTGGTTGACGATCAGCGAAATCAGTTCCGATTGCGAACGCGGGTGATAATCGTGCTGGAATGGCGAGCAGCCGACGAACATGGCGTACAGGGTGGCCGCCAGTGAATAGATGTCGGCGGCTTCCGAACCATTGGTCAGATGCTGAAGCACCTCAGGCGGTGCCCACGGCGGCGAGAATCCGGTTTCGGTGCGGTCATACACATCGGTGGAGATACCGAAATCACCCAGAACAGGCAAGCCCTGCGAGGTGATGAGAATGTTGCTGGGCTTGATGTCGTGATGGATGATATTGCTGCGATGCGCGGTGAACAGCGCGCTTGACAGCTTGATGCCGAGGTCGAGTACCTGCTCGCAGGTCATGGACCGGGCCTTCATGATGCTGTTGTAGGTGCCGCCCGGCGCATATTCGATGACGATGTAGCCATGGCCATCGGAGGTGACGCCGGCACCATATACCGGCAGAATGTACGGGTGGGATGACAGCTTGGCCATGAAGTTGGCCTCGCGGTTGAACAGGGCAGCGGCCCGTGGGTCAAGGGTTTTGGCGCTGGCCTTTACCGCCACCGGGCGTGCGGGCATACGCTGGTTATATAGGTACACCGTGGCGGTGGCACCGCTTCCCAACATCTGGACGAAATCATATCCGGGCAGCTTCGGCGGTCTCATCGGAATGTTGTCCATCTGTTCCCTCCCTCCTTGGAAAATGCGCTCTCCCTGCATTCGTTCTACAGGATACCGTCAAGGGTACGATTCTTCGTCGGGTTCGGTAAAATTTTTCCCTCTGTGACGGTCGGGTTTAGGCTGGAGCCATGATGACGAGACTTGAACCTGGAACAGTGCTGGACGGCATCGACCGTGATGGAGCGGCGAGGCTGATTGTCGGCACGCCTGGAAGCGGCAAAACTGAATTCGCCTTATCGGTGTTGATGGCGGGGCTGCGCCGCTACGGTGGCACGCAGGCGGTGATGGCCGTATCCGGCCGTGTGGCCGCCGACGCATTGGGCAATCGGGTGATTCGTGAGCTCGGGTTTTCCGTGCAGGCCAGGCCGGTCACCACGCTGGGTGCCGTGGCATTCCGGGCCATATCGGCTTTGCGCGAGGGAACTGGATTGCCGTCGCCTCGATTGCTGAACGGTGCGGAACAGGATGCTTTGCTGCGTCAAGTCATGGCCGTGCATCTGCGCCATGCCGTAGCGGGAGATGATTGCGGCACCTGTGATTTGCTGCGCGTCTACTTTGCCCAGGATGACTGGGCGAGACTCATACGCGATGCCGGTGCCGGCGAGATGCCCGGCTCGGCCGCTTCCGCACAATCAAGCCTCTCGCAACAAGGGTCGGATTCGCCGTCTCCGACGTCGGCAGGCGGCTCGACCAGCGCGGATAGGTTCACGCGAGGTATTTCAGATGCGTTTATCAGCCAGTTGCGCGATATGCTGGCCCGATTGGATGAGCTCGGTGTAGGCGTTCACGAAGAGCCACGTCTCTTGGACGCCGTGACGGAGGACGCGCGATTGTCGGTGCAATGGCGTTTGGCTTTCGCGTTGCGCCGTGAATATATTGCAGCCCAAAGCGCGGTATATCCGGGGCAATACCGTTTGGATGCCTCGTATTTGCTGGTGGCAGGCGCTCGTGTGGTGCGTGAGGCATTCGCCGCCGATCACGCGGATGATTCCGACCGGCCTATGTGTGTGGAGGCGTTGGGCTTGCCCCGGCTGCTGGTTGTGGATGATGTTCAAGACACCACGCTGGCCGGCATGCGCTTCTTGGAGGAGTTGGGGAATGCCGGCGTCAAGTTGGTGCTGGTCGGCAACCCGGATGAATCGGTGCAGACCTTCCGCGGATCGTATCCGGAATATCTGATGCGCCGTGCCGTGGAAGGGCGGCTGAAGGCCAAGGAAGAACAGCTGGTTGGCGGCAGTGCCGTCGCTGATCAGTCGCACATGACGATGGCTGATGTGATCGCGTCTCGTATTTCGCTGTCGATTCCCTCGCCGGAAGACGAGCCGCTGCCTCCGGCCGAGCGTCCCGGCAAGCTGACCGCCATACTGGGCGGAGTCGATGCAGCGAATTATCAGGCGGACGGCACGGTGACCGCCGGCCTGTACCGATCCTCACGTGAGGAGCTGGATGATGTGGTCTGGCGCATCAAGCGGGCGCATCTTGACCGGCATATTCGGTGGAACGACATGGCGGTCATCACCCACGACAATGCCGCCGTGCGGCTGTTCGGCGAACGACTGCGCCGAGATGGTGTACCGGTGCGGTATTCGTCGGTCACCCGTCCTTTGAAGGACGAGACTTTCGTGCAGGGATTGTTCGCGCTTGTGGAGCTTGCCCGATTGCGTGCCGAGGGGATGGCGGAATGCCAGATGACGTTGGCTTCCTGCGCGGCATATATAAGGACTAGAGTGGCCACGTTGATGAACGGCCCGTTGGTGAGTGCCGGGGCCAAACCCGGTCAGGGGCGTCCCGCAAGGCTTGCGCCGATCGAATCGGCCATGGGGTCGTTGGAGTCGCTGGCGTATCTCGCCACGGATGATGCCATGCTGACCTCTCTGACGACGGCATGGGAAACATTGCGTGAAACATACCATGAAACACGGCGTGAAACAGGTCGTGAAACATCCTCGTCAGTGGTTTCGACGTCAGCGGTTTCGTCGTCAGTGACTTCGTTGCCAGTGTCTGTCGAAATACTCGGTGAACCGTCCGGCGATGACTTGGCCTTTGGCGTTGACGCGCTGTACGTGATGCTTGCCATTGATGATGCCGCCGCGCCGGCGCAGGCTGCGCTCGCATCCATCCACGCGGTGCTCGGCAACGACCCTCAGGCCCGCGCTTTTGCGAACCTGTGGCATCTGGTGGGCAGCGTTGCTTCCGGCTTGGAGCGGCTGCCGGCAAGCCAGCGCGTACAGCCGCGCTATGCGCTGTCTGTTGCGTGGAACGCCACCGGTCTGGCACCGGTCTGGCAGCGTGCGGCATTATTCAACACGGCAGAGGGGCGTACGGCCAATGACCGGCTGGACGCGGCAATGCGCCTGTTCCAGTTCGCCGATGATTCCACCGCCAGTCGAGACATCACGTCATTCATGGCACAGGTTCGGGGCATGGAAGTGCAGGCCGATTCCTTGGCCCACATAGGACCGGTGGAAGACGCGGTGACATTGACTACGCCGGCAGGCGCGGCCGGACGCCACTGGGAATATGCGTGGATACCGGTGGTCCAGCAAGACGTGTGGCCGAACCTCGCCGGGCGCAACACCATGTTCGGTGGTGAAGACCTTGCCGAGCTCGTGCTGAGGGGAGCGCTTGAAGAAAGCGACAAAACCGGGCATGATCCGCGGTTCGCGGCTGTATTGTCGGGCGAGAAGAAGAGTTTCCTGGTCGCGCTGACCCGTGCACGGCGAATCATGATCAGCGCGGTATGGAACGACAGCATGAGCCCCTCGGACTTTCTCTTCGGGTATCTGCCGGAATACTATCCGCGCAACCGGCAACAGGCGCCTTTCACCACAGTGGGGGCACATGCGGGATTCGCCGAATATGATCTGGCCGGATTGGACGCCGACCCACGTGGGTTGGTCAGCGCCGCCCGCGCGGTTCTGGCCACTGCTCAACCGCAGCAGGCTGCCGCAAAGGACGCCGCGATTGCGTTGACACTCCTGTTAGAGCATGGTGTGCGCGCCGCAAATCCGCAGAGCTGGGCGTTTGTGGAATCGCCGGCCCAATCGGATAGCGCGTCATCTGGCGGTGCGTCATCTGGCGGTGCGTCATCTGGCGATACCTCATCTGACAGTGCCTCATCCGACAGCGCGTCATCTGGTGGTGTACAGCCTGACGGTATCCAAACAGGGAAAGGCAAGACGGATGCGCAGGCCGCGCCCATGGTCACCTTATCTCCATCGGCGGTCGACAGCCTATGGGCGTGCCCGGTGTGCTGGATGCTGGAGAACCGGTTCGCCGGTCCTCGCCCCAGCTCCGTGGCCACCAGTTTCGGAACCCTCATCCATGCGGTTGCGCAGCAAGGCAGCGAGGAAGGGCTGGACCATCTTTCCCACAATGCCCAGGCGTTGGCCGCACTGGGCTTGGACTCCACGGCCGGCGCGGAACGTCGCATCGAGGCTGTCTCGGCACGGCTTAATGCCATCTATCAGAGCAAACGTCCTGATCCGAATGCCATAGCCGACACCCGGAACCGCTATGAGGCCACCCGTAAGGACGAGTCCGCGGCGGATACCCTGCGCAACATCGCCGATTACTTTGTGCGCAGCGACGCCGATCCGGAAACGTATCTTGGCAAGAACTCCAGCAACTTCAGCATTGGCGCATTGGCCGGTGCCGAATGCGAACGGGAGTTTGCCGCACGATTCGATGTGCGTGACATACTCGACGCATACAATGCCGTGCCCGGCCTGCACCCAATCGGTCGGAACACGCTGGTCCGTCTGATGGGAGCACTGGTCGGAGGGTGGCCGGAAGGCATGGACGAGCATCTGACCGTGAGACTGTCCGGGCGCATCGACCGTATGGAAACCCGCGTACTCGCAGACGGCGGCGAATGCATTCGCCTCATTGACTACAAAACAGGCAGAACGCCCACGGTCAAACAGATTTTCAATGATTTGCAGCTCGTGTGCTATCAGCTTGGCCTCGTGTTCCCCGAAGACGGGCCGCGCGGTGCCAAGGCACTTGCCGCAATGCCGCATATCAGCCAAAGCGTGCTATTCCATGTCGGGCAGAATGCGGCACCAGCCAGAAGCTACGCTCCGGAAGGTGCCTTCCAGCCGCCGCTGTTCACTGATGGCTCGTTGAATGCCGAACCGTTCACGCCCCGATACTGGTATAAAGACCCCAACCGTTTCTTCGACATACCCGCCATAGATCCGGCTACTCCTCCCGAAGGTGTGAGTGCCGAAGCGTGGGCGCAATTCGCCGCGCTCGCCGGTACGCAGACGTTATGGTCGCTGACCATGATCGCCCGCGTATTCTATGCCGCGGCGGCCAGCAGATCAGCCATCATCGAGGCCCATCCGCAAGACACCCATATCGGATTCTGCCGTATGAAGAACGTCTGCCCTGCCTGTGCAGGCCAGATCGACACGATTTTCGAAACGAGGCAAGCATGAGCACGTTCACTCCCAGTGCGGAACAGGCCGCCATCATCGATGCGCCAGTCGATGCTGACGTATTGGTGGTTGCCGGTGCCGGTTCCGGCAAAACCTTTACGATGACCCAACGCATCATCGCGCTTATCAATCGAGGTGTGGCACCTGAACGCATCCTGGGCCTGACCTTCACACGCAAGGCCGCAGGCGAACTGCTGGAACGCGTCTCCGCCGCAGTGGCCGGTGATATGGCGGGCTCTACGACCGCCACGGTGTCTGATCGGGCATTCCTCAAGCCGGCCATTTTCACGTATGACGCCTTCTTCCAGACCATCGTGCGCCAATATGGACTGCTTGTCGGATTCGATCAGAACACGCAACCATTGAGCGCAGCCGGAGCGCTTCAACTGGCCACCGAAGTCATCGACAGTCACATGGATCTGGCGTTCAGTGAGGATTTTGGCGCCTTCTCCAGTTTGGCGAACCGTGTTCTGGCGTTGTCGGATGCCATTGGCAGTGCCATGATCGGTGCCGGCCGCACCAGCTTCGATGATGCGATCAATCGAGTACGGCAATGGGATTCGGCATTCATCAATCGATTGCAACAAGCCGTTGCAGACGAACCCATGCCCGAGGACGAGCCGAAAATCCCCAAGATCAAACGACTGAAGAAAGATACCGACGCCAGCTGGCAAGCCAAGCTCGATGACCGTGCCGAACATTTGCACGCCCGCTGCACCTATCATTGCGGTGCGCTGCTGGAGACCACACGCAAACGCGATATTCTGCTCCAGCTGGTGGAGGCCTATGCCCAAGCCAAGCGGGAACGCAATATGGCCGAATTCTCCGACTTCACCATTGCCGCGTATCAGCTTATCGAGCGCTTCCCCTCCATCGGAGAGCGTACGCGCCGCAGGTACAGCCACGTGCTGCTCGACGAATATCAGGACACCTCCACCACGCAGGCCGCTCTGCTGGCAGCACTGTTCCACGTGGATGCGTCACAGAGGTCCGCCGTCAACGCGGTGGGTGATCCGTTCCAGTCGATTTACGCATGGCGTGGTGCCAGCCCTGGTGCATTCCGTATGTTCCAGCAAGATTTCCACCTGTCTGCCGGATACAAGCCATTCCCGCTGTCCGTCACCAGGCGAAACAGCCGTATAGTGCTCGAAGCCGCCAATAATCTCACGCTGCCGTTGCGCTCCAATCCGTCGCGTCCTTCCAGCTCATTGATGCGTGAGGTCGATGTCTCATCGCTCGACCCCATGCCTGATGCCCCCGAAGGAACATTGGGAGTACTGGGCTTCGCCACGGCCGGGCAGGAGATCGACGCCGTAGTGCGTTTCTGCAAGACGGCCATCGCACGGCACCGTTCCGCAGCCGAACAACAGGAACAGATGCCGGGCGAACAGAAAGCGCCGGTCGCCGTGCTGTTTCGGTCCAAATCACATATGCCCGAATATCAGGCGGCATTGGAACAGGCCGGATTGACCACATTCGTGGTCGGCTATTCCGCGCTGCTGGAACGTCCGGAAATCCGCGATCTGATGGCGTTGCTGCACGTGGCCGCCGACCACACCGATACGGGATCGCTGATGCGCTTGCTGGCCACGCCACGATTCACCATGTCCGCAGCGGATTTGACCATGTTGGCCCGTTTTGCTGAAGAACAGAACATGGAACAACGCTTCCAAGCATTGGTGCAGGCCGGCCTTGCCCAACCGGATACACCAGCGAATGAATGGGCGGCTGTGGTGCGTGAGTACCGCGATCAGGTGGCCAATGCGGTATTCCTGCCAGACGTATTGCTGCGCGGCGACCTGGTAAAACTGCTTGAACGGTTGAGCGCACACGGGCGCAACGCCATAACCCGGGCCGCGGTGATGCTCCGTCAGGTGCATGATGCCGTCGGGCGGCCACTGGGCGACGTGATTCGCGCCGGCATAGAAGCGTTGGATCTTGACATCGACACCGTATTGGCCGGTGTGCTGCATAATCCGCAGCACCGCGCCAATCCCGCTTTGGCGCATATGCCTATGGATGCGATTGTGGATTTGGTGGATACGTACACGCAAGAGATTGCCGCTGAGCAAACTCCCTCGTTGCATGGGTTCATCACATGGGTGGATCATCTGGCTTCGGTGGAGGATGAAGCCGCCAGTCTCCCCGACGCTCCGGTGGATGTGGAACTGATGACCGTACACCAGTCCAAAGGGTTGGAATGGGATGCCGTTGCGGTAGTGGGGCTTACCGCCGGCGGATTCCCCAGCAATCAGGGCGACCATCTCAAGATCGTGCTGGACGAACACCATACGGGAGGCACCGAGCAAGGTCGCTGGACCGCACCCGAATATCATGAGACCGCCGACTCCTGGCTCACCAACCCCACCGCCGTGCCCGTGCCTATGCGCGCCGATGCCGGCATTTTGCCGCGATTCCCCCATGATGCCGATGTGGAAGCCGACCCCATCGCATCGTTGGCGGCTTTGGATGATGTGGAGCTTATCGATGATGAAGTGTTCGGCTCCATGCGCGAATTCGGCGATGGCGTGGAAGAAGTGGATGCATCCGGCTGGTATTTGACGCAGGCGGAGGAATATGGGCGTCGGCTGCATGCCGACGAACGTCGATTGATGTATGTGGCGCTTACCCGTGCGCGGGAAGATGCCCTGATGACCTATTGCGCCTATACGGGCGAATCCGGGCGGGACCCGTCAGTGGTGCCCAAAGGCTCTCGCGCCGCTCAGCCATCCAATTTCTGGCTTGAAGTGCATGACGCGCTCCAAGCCCGTGAACATGCGATATCGGCTCAGGACTGTGTGGAACGGCTGCAAGCCGCCAATGCCGGGAAGCCCATGCTGATCTCGGCGCAAGGCGAAGCGATTGCCCCTCCCGAAGGGTTCTTTATCGGAGAGCATGCCGCGGCGTACAGTGACGCCGTGGTGGGGGAGGCGTGGCAAACGCCGATTACGCAGACGAATGCCGCCGCCGAATTGCCGTGGCCGGCTACCCTCAGCGACGCAGTGCATGAACAGCTGTCACGTGGCGTCGATGTTATCGCCGCAGATTCCTCGTCACTTGAGCAGCACCAAGACGCCGGTCCACTGCTGCAACGGGCGCAATTGCTGGTGGACGACGCCGATTTGATGGCCGATGCCGCCAGCGGCCAGTCGCTTGATGAGGCAGTCAAAGCCAAGGCGCAACGCATTCTGGCCGCCGGACGTCAGAACGTGACAAGCCTGCAAGCCCGCGTAGGTGGCATGAGCGAACGGGAGGAGCGCCTCTACTGGCGTAGCATTATCCGTCCGATTCCACGAATATCGTCTCCGGCGGCCGAAGCCGGCACGCAGTTCCATGCGTGGGCTGAGCAATTCATCAATGCCGGTAAGCCGGATGAAGCGGTACTGGCATATGAAGCCGAATCAAGTATGCCGCATACAGGTCAGGATGCGGGATTCGTTTCCCGGGAAGCCATGTTGGCCGATTTGGCCGAACGGGAGCGGCAATGCCGCAAGCCATCCACACGGCAGCCCGCTGTCCCACAGCCCACGGCTCAACAATCCGTATCCGCCGTATCCGCCACTTCCATAAGTAGCGACAATGCCACCGAGTCCAAGCTGGTGGCGTGGCAGCGCAGACTGGCCGAATCATCGTGGGCCAAGCGCATCCCGGCGTGGACGGAGCGTGCCATCGTCGTGGACGTGCCGGGCGTGGGCCTGGTCAATGGCAAACTCGATGCGGTATTCATCGGTGGACTTGACCCGTCCAGCACCACCGCACGCTTTACCGTGGTCGACTGGAAAACCGGTCGTCGGCCCACCAAGCCAGACGACATCACCCGCAAACTTGCCCAGCTCGACATGTACCGACTGCTGCTGGCAGCGGTCGAAGGTGTGGAATTGGACAGTATCGACGCCACTCTCTACTATGTCAGTGAGCCCGACGAGGGCTTGCGCGAGCTTCACGCCCGCGCGAAAACCAAACAGGAAATCCTTACCGAGTTGAGCTCCGGCATTCCCGAACAATCTGACAACGACTGAGCCCAAAGGCTCATGACCTGTACAGCATCGGACGGCCTTCACCGGTGGAGAGACCTTATGCATCGCAAGGCATCTCCGACGATGAAGACGACTGGCCATGTACCGGTCCGCGGTTGAAACGCACCGCGTGACGTTGCTCGGGAACCGCTACCCTCGGATGGCACGTGTGGGCGGGCGCACGTGCCGGACAACGCACCAATAAGGAGTTATTGTGTCCACGACTCGCGCGGTTTCGAAGTCGTCCGCTGCCCACTCGCCCTACCAGCGCCTGTTCATGCTGCCCGGAGCCAAGGCGTTCTGCCTGTCCGGCGCGGTGGCACGATTGCCGATCTCCATGATGAGTCTCGGCATCGTTCTGGCGCTCAACCATCTCTACGACAATTGGACCATCGCCGGCACCATGAGCGCCGCCTATGTGCTGGCCATGAGCTGCGTCACCCCGTTCTACGCCCGCGCCTTCGACCGTTTCGGCCAAGCCCGCGTGGGCCGGCTTGCGCTCGCCGTGCAGATCGTGGCCATGCTCGCCTTCGCCTTCGCGGCGTTGGTGCGCGTGCCGATTCCGCTGCTGTTCGCCCTGGCCATCATCATGGGTCTGACGCAGTTCTCATTCGGCGCATTGGTCCGAACCCGTTGGTCCTATGCGTTGCGCGGTGTGGAAGATGGCGAACAGCTGCTCAACACGGCCTACGCCATGGAAGCCGCCATTGACGAGATCGTCTTTATTCTGGGGCCGATTCTGGCGGCTTGGCTGGCCACCTCCGTGCATCCGGTATCCCAACTGTTCGTGCCCACCGTGGCATGCGGCATCGGCGGCACCATATTCTTCTCGCTGAAATCCACCCAGCCGCCGGTCATCGTGGAACAGGTCAGCGTGGCCGCGCACGATGACGGCAGCCCCGCTGCAAGCGAAGATGCCGACCAGCTGACCCTGCGCCAACTCAAACGCAGCGGTGCCAAGCCCAAGAGTGTATTGCTCTATGCCGGCGTACTGCCGTTGCTCGCCGTGTTCATCGTGTTCAATATGAGCTTCACGTCCTTCGACGTGTCCATTACCGCCACCATGAAATCCATGGGACTTGAGCCCTTCCTCGGTCTGCAATTGGCGATGTTCGCGGTCGGCTCGTGCATCGGCGCGCTGGTGTTCGGCTCTTGCCAACTCAAAGGCTCCCATTGGGCGCATATGGTGATGTTCCTGTCGCTGCTGACCGTTGGCTACGTGTTCTTCCGGCTGTCAATGGACAATCTCATCCTGCTGGGCGTCTTCGAAATCCTCGCCGGCCTGACCGTCTCGCCGACGTTCGCCACCGGCAACCTCATCGTCAAGGATCTGGTGCCGGCGGAATCCCTGACCGAAGGGCTGAGCTGGGTAACCACCGCAGGCACGGTCGGCACGTCGATCGGCTCGTCCGTGGCCGGCATTGTGCTTGACGCCTCCAACCCTCATGTGGGCATGATGCTGCCATTCATCTTCACGCTGGCGTCCGTGCCATTGGCGTTGGCCGGATGGGCCTTGGCCAAGCGGCGTGGGTGAAACGGGATCGGGCTACGCCCGATGGATGGTTGGCGGCTTCGCCGGGGTCTCTCCCTCAGTCCGCTTCGCGTCCAGCTCGAACGCAATTAATGATGGCTTTCAGCCAACTGAATTATTGCTCACTGTCGTTCGCCCTCACCTAAAAACGCCTCCGGCGTTTTCTTCACGGTTCGGCTCATCAGAGGGAGCTCGACTTCACGGTTCGGCTCGTCAGAGGGAGCTTGATTCTGTGGACGGGGTATTGGCGTGAGGGGCCTGCGGTGATAGGCTGATTGCCGATTGGAAAACGTCCCGGGTACATTGCCGGGCAGGTACGGGTAGACAGGGAAGAAGACATGATCAAGGTTTCGGTGGTCGGAGCAAAGGGCCGCATGGGCTCGCACGTGGTCGAAGCGGTGAACAACGCCGAGGATACGCAGCTGGCGCTCGCATTGGATGCCGGCGACGACCTGACCCAGATCACCACCGACAACACCGATGTGGTCGTCGAATTCACCGTGCCGTCCGTCAGCCTGAACAACGTGCTGACCCTGATCGGCCAAGGCGTGGACGTGGTGGTCGGCACCACCGGCTGGACCGACGAGAAACTCGCCCAGGTCAAATCCGCCATCGCCAACGGTCCGAAGCCCGAAACCCAGAAGGTCTTCATCGCACCTAACTTCGCGATCTCCGCCGTACTGGCCGACTACTTTGCCACCAAGGCCGCGAAATACTTCGAATCCGCCGAAGTCATCGAACTGCACCACCCCACCAAGGTGGACGCCCCCTCCGGCACCGCCATTCACACCGCCCACGGCATCGCCGAAGCGCGCAAGGCCGCAGGACTCGCCCCCGTGCCGGACGCCACCGAAACCGATGGCGGCTCACGCGGCCAGGTGGTCGACGGCATCCACGTGCACGCCGTGCGTCTGCGCGGCCTCAACGCCCACGAGGAAGTGCTCTTCGGCAACGCCGGCGAGCAGCTGACCATTCGGGCCGACAGCTTCGACCGCACCAGCTTCATGCCCGGCGTCCTGCTTGCCGTGCGCAAGCTCGCCGGCGACGCTCCGGCCGGCCTGACCATCGGCCTCGACCACTTCCTCGACCTGTAATCGACCCGCAGTCGACCAGTAGTCGCCCCCGCATTTCAGGCAGGGAAGCGCGCCGGGACGCGCATCACGGCATTGCCACCGGCTCCGGCCATAATGCCACGCATTCAGCAACAATCAAGGTACGTAGTATAAGAGTCCACAATGGGAAGTACGGTGAACACTATGAGCGAGCATGACATGCACCTTCTTGATTCAGCACCTTTCGGCCGCATTCTGCCGGCTATGGTCACCCCGATGCAATCCGACGGCAGCGTCGATTTCGCCGCCGCGCAGAAGCTCGCCAAATACCTCGTCGCCGATGGCGCGGATGGTCTGGTGGTCAATGGCACCACCGGCGAATCGCCCGTCACCCATATGGATGAGAAGGTCGAGCTGGTCAGGGCCGTCAAGGAGGTCGTCGACGTTCCGGTGATTTCCGGCGCCGGCTCCAACGACACCGCACACACCGTGCGTATGGTCGAACAGACTCAGGAAGCGGGCGCCGACGCGGTGCTCGTCGTCATGCCTTACTATTCCCGCCCCTCGCAGGACGGTATCGTCGGCCACTACAAGGCCGTCGACGAATCCGCCGAAAAGCCGATCATCGTCTACGATGTTCCCGGCCGTACCGGCTTGAAGGTCAAGGTCGGAACCTACGACCGACTGGCCGAACTTGAACACGTCAAGGCTGTCAAGGACGCCACCGGCGATCTTGCAGCCGCAGTGGAGAAGCAGCAGCGCACCGGCCTCGCCTGGTATTCCGGCGATGACGGCCTGTTCCTGCCGTTCCTCTCCATCGGTGCCGTCGGCATCATTTCGGTGATTGCCCACGTCGCCTCCAACCCCATGCAGCAGCTTGTCCAGGCATTCGATCGCGGCGATATCACTACCGCCCGTCGCCTCGCCAACCAGCTCGCCCCCCTTGTCCACGCGTTGAATGGCGACGGCTATCAGGCCGTCATGGCCAAGGCTGCGCTCAAGGTCAAGGGCGTTATCCCCTCCACCACCATGCGTCTGCCGAACATCGGTCCCGACGCCACTCAGCTTGACAAGGCTGAAGAGGGCATGCGCGCTGCCGGACTGCTGTAAGCCCGAAACGCTGCATACGGGTTGCCAGCCCGCCGCCCCTGCATGACAGAGCAGAGGCACCACAACAGAAATCCCAAAAAGGTTATGGCACAAGAACAAAAGAAAACAAGCAAGAACACGAATTCTCGCCGTCGCGGTTCCGCGCGCGGCCGCAACGCCAACGGATCCAACAGCCGTACGCCGTCCCGTAAGATCAACGTCACCCGGCAGGCCACCGCACCTCAGCAGGATGCCGTGCTGATCGCCCCGCCGAAGTACCGCAAGGGCTCCATGCGCATCACGCCGCTCGGCGGCTTGGGTGAAATCGGCCGCAACATGAACGTGATCGAATACAACGGTCACCTGCTGCTCATCGACTGCGGCGTGCTCTTCCCCGAGGAGGAGCAGCCGGGCGTGGATCTCATCCTGCCCGATTTCAGCTACATCAAGAACCGTCTCGACAAGGTCGACGCCCTGGTGCTCACCCACGGCCACGAGGACCACATCGGCGGCGTGCCCTACCTGCTCAAGCTGCGCCCGGACATCCCGCTGATCGGCTCCAAGCTGACCCTCGCCTTCGTGGACGCCAAGTGCAAGGAACACCACCAGAACCCCACCAAGGTTGAGGTTGCCGGCCGTGAGAAGCTCAAGGTGGGTCCCTTCGACCTCGAATTCGTCAACGTCACCCACTCCATCCCGGACGCCCTGGCCGTCTATGTCAAGACCCCGGCCGGCTCCCTGATCGACACGGGCGATATCAAGCTCGACCAGCTGCCGCTCGACCACCGCATCACCGACCTCGTCGAATTCGGCAAGATCGGCGAAAAGGGCGTGGACCTGCTGATGATGGACTCCACCAACGCCGAGGTGCCCGGCTTCGTCAAGCCCGAGACCTCCATCGGCCCGGCCCTTGACCAAGCGTTCGCCCAGGCCACCCGCAAAATCATCGTCGCCAGCTTCTCCTCCCACGTGCACCGTGTGCAGCAGGTGGTGGACGCCGCCCACAAGTACGGCCGCAAGGTCGTGTTCGTCGGCCGTTCGATGGTGCGCAACATGTCCATCGCCGCCGACCTCGGCTACCTGCACATCCCCGAAGGCACCGTCGTGGACCTGAAGCAGGCCAACGACATTCAGGACGACAAGCTCGTCTTCATGTGCACCGGCTCCCAGGGCGAACCGATGGCCGCACTCGGCCGCATCGCCGACGGCAACCACCGCGATATCCACATCAACGAGTTCGACACCGTGATTCTCGCCAGCTCCCTGATTCCAGGCAATGAGCACGGCGTCTACAAGGTGATCAACAAGCTCGTGCAGCTCGGCGCCAAGGTCGTCAACCGCGACAACGCCGCCGTGCACGTGTCCGGCCACTGCAACGAGGGCGAGCTGCTGTACATGTACAACATCGTCAAGCCCAAGTGCGCCATGCCGATCCACGGCGAAAACCGCCATCTGGTGGCCAACGGCCTGATCGCCGTCAAGACCGGCGTGGACCCGCAGAACGTGGTTTTGGCCGAAGACGGCGATGTGGTCGACCTGTACCACGGCAGGGCCGCGGTCGTCGGCTCCGTGCCGTGTGGTTACGTGTACGTCGATGGCGATTCCGTCGGCGAGCTGACCGATGACGAGCTGGAAAAGCGCCGCATTCTCGGCACCGAGGGCTTCGTCTCCGCGTTCGTGGTGGTCGACACCGACAATCACGAGGTCGTCACCGGCCCGAAGATCTACCTGAATGCCGTGGCCGAGGACGAAAGCGAGTTCGACAAGGTTCGTCACCAGATCGTCGAACAGCTCAACGACCAGATGATGCAGGGCACGCGCGACACCTACAAGCTGCAGCAGACCATGCGCCGCACGCTCGGCAGCTGGGTTGCGCGCCAGCTGCACCGCAAGCCGATGATCGTGCCCGTCGTGGCCGACATCGCCCAGGACGTCGAAACCGTAGAAACCAAGTAGTCCGGATTATCCAGGGACGACCGTAAGGAGTAATTGAAGTCATGCCCGGTTCTAATCTCACTCGTATTGAAGCCGAAGAACGTAAGGCCGTTATCGAAGCGCCGATTCACTATCACGTCGACCTTGACCTGACGGTCGGCGCGAAGAACTTCGGTTCCAAGTCGTTCATCTGCTTCAACGCGAAGCCTGGTTCGTCGACCTTCCTCGACCTGATCGCCGACGAAGTGACCTCCATCGACCTCAACGGCAAGTCCCTGGACCCGGCCGTGGCCTTCCAAGACAACCGCATCGAACTGACCGACCTCAAGGAGAAGAACGAGGTCACCGTCGAAGCCAGGTGCCGTTACTCCAACACTGGCGAGGGCCTGCACCGCTCGGTCGACCCGTCCGATGGCAACATCTACCTGTACTCCCAGTTCGAGGTGCCGGACGCTCGCCGCGTCTACGCCGTGTTCGACCAGCCTGACCTGAAGGCCACCTTCGACTTCAAGGTGCTCGCTCCCGCCAGCTGGATCGTCACCTCCAACATGCCGGTTGCCACCATCGAGGACGATCCGCGCGAAACCCTCGACGGCACCCTCGGCGACAAGCCGAACGAAAGCACCCGTCTGTGGGACTTCGAGCCGACCCCGGTGATGAGCTCCTACCTGACCGCCATCTGCGCCGGCCCGTACGCCGAATGGCACACCGAATACCTGAACGAAGACGGCCGTACCGTGCCAATGGCCCAGTACTGCCGACAGTCGTTGGCCAAGGCCTTCGCGAAGGACGTCGACTACCTGTTCGACATCACCAAGAAGGGCTTCGCGTTCTACGCCAAGACCTGGGGCGTGCCCTACCCGTACGCCAAGTTCGACCAGATCTACGTGCCCGAATACAACGCGGGCGCCATGGAGAACATCGGCATGGTCACCATCCGCGACTCCTACGTGTTCGAATCCAAGGTGACCGACGCGCTGGCCGAGCGCCGCGTGGTGACCGTGCTGCACGAGCTTGCGCACATGTGGTTCGGCGACTATGTGACCATGAAGTGGTGGAACGACCTGTGGCTCAACGAGTCCTTCGCTGAATTCACCTCCACGCTGGCCACTGCCGAAGCCACCGAATGGCATGACGCTTGGGCCACTTTCTGCTCCGGCGAGAAGAGCTGGGCGCTGCGCCAGGATCAGCTGCCCACCACGCACCCGATCGTCGCGCCGATCAACGACCTCAACGACACTTACGTCAACTTTGACGGCATCACCTACGCCAAGGGCGCCTCCGTGCTGAAGCAGCTGGCATTCTACGTGGGCCGCACGCAGTTCTTCGAAGGTATCCACAACTACCTGAACCGTCACGCCTACTCCAACGCCACCCTGGCCGACCTGCTGAGCGAACTGGAAAAGACCTCCGGCCGCGATCTCAAGGCCTGGAGCGCCAAGTGGCTGGAGGAATCCGGCATCAACACGATCGCCACTGGCCTGACCGTAAACGCGGACGGCACCATCGCCGAACTGAAGCTCACCCAGAGCGCGCCGGCCGAACACCCGGTGCTGCGCCCGCATCGCCTGGCCGTCGGCTTCTACAACGAAGACGCCGCAACCGGCAAGATCGTGCGCACCGAGCAGTTCGAACTCGATGTAGATGGCGAAACCACCATCGTCGAGGCCGCAGCCGGCAAGCCGCGCCCGGCATTCGTGCTGGTCAACGACGATGACCTGACCTACACCAAGATTCGTTTCGACGCCGAATCCCAGGCATTCGCCGAAGCCAACCTGCATCGTTTCGATGATGCCCTGGCCCGCGCCGTGACCTGGCTCGCCTTCTGGGATATGACCCGTGACGGCGAATTCCCGGCCGAACGCTTCGTGGACATGACCCTGCGTCTTCTGGCCACGGAAACCGAATCCACCACCTTCCGTTACGCGCTGGCCTGCATGAGCACCACCGCCCACCACTACGTGGCGCCCGCCCGCCGCGACGATGTGCTGCGCCACGTGGCCGCCGAACTGTGGACTCTGGCCAACGCCGCCGAAGCCGGCTCGGACACCCAGTTCCAGCTCGTCACCGCCTACTTGGGCTACGGTGAGGAGGGCGACGCCGCATTCGCCGCCAACGCACACGGTCTGCTGGACGGCACCGTGCGTCTTGAAGGCCTCGAAATCGACAACAACTTCACGTGGACCATCGTCCAAGCGCTCACCTCCGTCAACGAGATGACCAACGACGACGTGGACGCGCAGCTCGCCAAGAAGGAGACCACGGAAAACCGCGAGTTCGCCTACGGCGCCCGTGCCTCCATGGCCACCGCTGAGGCCAAGGAATGGGCTTGGGATCAGGCGCTCCACAACGACGAGCTGACCAACTCCCAGCTCGAGGCCGTGGCCCGTGGCTTCTCCGCCACCCCGCGCTCCGATCTGGCCGAGCCGTTCGCCGCCAAGTACTTCGAGACTGTGGACTGGGTCTGGGCCAACAAGACCTACCACATGGCCGACGCCCTGCTCAACGGCCTGTACCCGGGCTACGCCGATCCCGCCACGCTGGTCAAGCTCGGTGACGCCTGGCTGGACGAGCACATTGCCGCCGACAATGCCCTGAAGCGTCTGATCGTTGAAAACGTGGCATCCTCCCACCGCACCCTCAAGGTTCGCGAATACAACGAAGCGCTCTGATTTCCTTCTGGCTCCCCTCGGGCGCGAGGGGAGCTGTCGCCTCAGGCGACTGAGGGGAGTCGCTTCCGCGAGAAGCTACGTCCACATTCCAACATAAAACCCGCAACCAATCCTCAACAGCGTATTCTCGCTCAAGGCCGGCAATATGCCGGTCGATGAGCGACAAGGATACGGGGAATGATTGCGGGCTTTTCCATAACTTCATTACTGCTGATTCTGTTGGCCGGAATCGGCGCAGGATTCGTGGGCTATGCGGTAGGCGCATCGTCACTGGTCTCATACCCGGCCCTGCTCGCGTTCGGCATTCCGCCTGTATTGGCAAACGCTTCTAACACCGTTGGCGTGGTCGGCACGGGCATCGGTGGCGTGATGGGTGCGCGCAAAGAACTCAAAGGCCAAGCGGTACGCTCCATTACGTATGTGGTCATCGGCGCATTCGGCGGGGTGGCCGGTGCGTTTCTGTTGCTCAAACTCGACCCGAGTGTCTTTGAATTTGCCGCACCAGTGCTGATTTTGCTGAGCTCGCTGATCATCGCCATCAATCCGCGCGGCCGCATGCAGGCCAAGCAAGCCGCCGCGGATGCCACCGCGCAACTCAAGCACATCGAAGCCACTGAAGCCACTGAAGCCGCCAAGCGCGCAACCACCCCTACCGCACCTCACCGCCCGCCGGAACAACTCGTGCAGCCCATGAGTCAGGATTCCTGGTGGGTATGGCTGGGCGTAGCGGCGGTCGCCATCTACTCCGGCTACTTCGGCGCGGGCGCCGGTACCTTGGCTCTCGCCGTGCTTGATGCCGCCAAAATCGGCCCATTCCACAAGATCAATGCATTGAAAACCCTGATCGGCACAGGCGCGAACATCAGCGCCTCAGTGGTATTCATCATCCAAGGCGCGGTCGATTGGCCGGCCGCCATCATGCTGTGCATCGGATGCTTCATCGGCGGGTACATCGCCCCGTCCATCACCCGCAAGATTCCCGCAAACATCATGCGCGCCGCCGCCGTAATCGCCGGCATCATTCTTACCATCGATCTGGGGCTCAAAACCTATTGATTCGTGCCTTACACTGATGCAGTGAAGCATACAGCATGGCCGTCAACCGCAGCGTGGTCGCAGACCCCGATAAGGTGGCCAATGTCTGGCATTTGGCGACTGCGGAACCTGAGCGCCTAGAAACCAGCGCGGCAGGCGAAGCGGTGAACGACTTCCTCGATCCGCCAGACACGTCGCAGATTCACGGCATTGCGTGTCATGCTGATTGGCGGTTCGCGGCGCGAGCAGGTGCTGTTCGCCGGCGTTATGAAGGAGCTACTCGCGCCCATCAACAATCCGCGATATGTCATCATCGGTAAGGAATGGGGCGTGCGCGCTTACTGCGTGAGCTTCCCCTGCCCGTCCGTATTTGCCCGCCGCCAGCAGGACGCCGAGATACTGAGCCGGCAGTTGGACCGCTGCCTGACGCATTGCACCATGGTATACGCCCGCACTGAGGAAGGTCGGCATACGCTACTTCGCTGCCAAACGCGTTCTTTCCTCAACCGCGACGAGCAACTGCCGCACATACTGACCACAACATCGGAGTAATAGATCGTTGCATTCATGGCCGAGACCACCCCGGTAGAGGAGATGCCGTTGGGCATGTTCATCGCATGGCTCAGCGTGTTCCTCGCCGTCGTTCTGTTTGGTGTTGCTTTGCCGGTTATCGATGTACGCTGGGTAGTTCCGTTCGTCGTATTTGCCGCTGTATTGTTTACAGGCGCGTTTGCCGGCCCGTTCTTACTAGTGCGATGGCTTCGTTCCCGTGCCGGAGTGCATCGGTCCGCCCGGCATGCCCGCTAACGAATGTATCTCATCATTCATCCGCCGAACAAGATGAATATGCGGGTTTGTGGGTGATGCCATTGCGGCTGTTGAATGCTGATTTCCGGTTCTGGAGCAGATTCCGTGGCGGTTTTTTGCCGAGTCGGGTCCTAGGGTGGAGCACAACGACTACGATGGTGCGGGTAACGCGATACAAGGAGTGGAACTTCATATGCCGAAGATGTTTGGAACCGATGGTGTTCGAGGACTGGCCAATAGGGATTTGACCGCACGTCTGGCGTTGGATTTGGGCGATGCCGCCGTGCGTGTGCTCGGCGACGCCGGCACCCAAGACGATCAGCCTGAGGGGCGCCGCCGCGCGCTCGTGGGTCGTGACACCCGTGTGTCCGGCGATTTTCTGGCTTCCGCCCTGTCTGCGGGCATGGCCGCCGGCGGATTCGACGTGATTGACGCAGGCATCATCCCGACCCCGGGCATCGCGTTCCTGACCAGCGTGCTCAACGTTGAGATGGGTGCCGTGATCTCCGCCTCCCACAACCCGATGCCCGACAACGGCATCAAGTTCTTCGCACGCGGCGGCTTCAAGCTGCCCGACCAGAAGGAAGACGACATCGAGGCCGTGCTCGGCCAGGACTGGGACCGCCCGACCGGTGCCGGCGTGGGCCGCGTGAGCCACGACCAGACCACTGCCACCAACCTGTACATCGATCATCTGGTGGCCACCATCGCTCCGCTGAACGATGACAAAACCCAGCCCAAGCCGCTCAAGGGACTGAAGATCGTGGCCGACTGCGCCAACGGCGCCACTTCCGTGGTGGCTCCCGAAGCCCTGCGCCGTGCCGGTGCGGATGTAATCGTGATCAACGCCTCGCCGGACGGCTACAACATCAACAAGAACGCCGGTTCCACCCACCCCGAGCAGCTGCAGGCCATGGTCAAGGCCACCGATGCCGTGATGGGCGTGGCCTTCGACGGCGACGCCGACCGTTGTCTCGCCGTGGACGAAGACGGCAACATGATCAACGGCGACCAGATCATGGGCATTCTGGCCCGCGCCAAGCAGCGCGAAGGCAAGCTCAACCACGACACCCTCGTGGTCACCGTGATGAGCAACCTCGGTCTGAAGCTCGCCCTGAAAGATATGGGCATCAAGACCGTGGAAACCGCCGTGGGCGATCGTTACGTGCTTGAGGAAATGCTCAAGGGCGATTACTCGCTCGGCGGCGAGCAGTCCGGCCACGTGATCAACCGCGAATTCGCCACCACCGGCGACGGCACCCTGACCGCACTGACCCTGTGCAACGAGGTCGTCAAGTCCGGCAAGAGCCTGAAGGAGCTCGCCGCCGACTTCCCGCAGCTGCCGCAGACCCTCATCAACGTGCCGAACGTGGACAAGAAGGCCGCCTCCACCAACAAGCGCATCCAGGATGCCGTGGCCCGTGAGGAGGAACTGCTGGGAGACACCGGCCGTGTGCTGCTGCGCCCCTCCGGCACCGAACCGCTCGTGCGCGTGATGGCCGAGGCCGCCACCCAAGCCTACGCCGACGAAGTCTGCACCCGCCTCGCCAAGATCGTCGCCGAAGAACTCGCGCTGTAGCACCCTTCCCTAAGGAAAAAAACAATGTTTGGAAAGAACGCCAAAGTCGACCTCGAACTCAACCGTGATGTCGAACAACTCATCAAAACCGGCGGCAAGGAGAAGCTCCTGCCCATCGTGCAGGCCGGCGAACCGGTGTTGCGCCAACGGACAGTGGCCTATAATGGCCAGCTTTCCAAGCGTACGCTCGCCAAACTCATCGATACGATGCACACCACCATGCTGGAGGCACCCGGCGTGGGGCTCGCCGCCACCCAGATCGGCTTGGGGCTCGCGCTCGCCGTGGTCGAAGACCACGTGCGCGACGGCGAGGATGATCCGCGCGAAATCGCGGAATTCCCCTTCCACGTGATCATCAACCCGAGCTACAAACCCACCAGCGACAAAACCGCCTCGTTCTACGAGGGCTGCCTGAGCTTCGACGGATACCAAGCTGTGCGCAAGCGTTGGCTCGACATCACCGCCGAATGGGATGATGAAGACGGCAAACACCACAGCGAGCCGCTGCACGGCTGGCCCGCACGCATCTTCCAGCACGAAACCGATCATTTGAGCGGCGAGTTGTATATCGATCGCGCCGAAATCCGTTCGCTGACCACCAACGAGAACCTCGAGGACTACTGGTGCGAAGACCCGGTGCCCACCGAGGCCGCTGAAGAGCTCGGTTTCGCACTATGACCGACCGTGCATGGTTCGACGCCGCCAAGGGAGACATTCCCCAATGGGCGGCGTCCATGCCCAAGGACGCCGATGGCACCACCATCGACTGGGACTGGGTGCGTTCTCTGGACCTGGCGCATGGCGTCGGCACAATACCGGAATCCACCCCACAGTCCATCCACGACGCATTGAAGGCCGACTACGCCACACGCGAGCGTCTGGAATCGATCATCGCCCAATGCAACAGCGCATTCATGACCGATTTCGACCGGTTCATCGGCTCCTATCGTCTGCCTCGCGCGCTCGCCTACGCCAATCGTCGGCTCAACGACAACATCAACACGCTGTTGCATCTGGGCGAACAGCAACACCTATGGGCGGTCAGTCGCGAACGGCGGGGGAGGGCCACCATTGCCGTGCTCAAGCCGTACTCCGGCAGCGGCCCGTCGAACGATGACCAAGGCATGCTGGATCTGAGCGGCGAAGCCGGTGGCACATCTGCCGGAAACACTGCCGCCGAAAACAGCGATGTCAAGTTCCCCACAACAGTCGCCTTGGACGATGTCCAAGATCGTACGGCAGCGATTCTTGACGCACGCGCCGAACGGCGTAAGGCCCAGCGCTTCCAGAAGCGGGCGGGCGATGCGGCGATGGCCCGCGCCAATCTCTCCGGCGCGACTTCGCCGGGTGGTGCCGCTCTGCCGGGTGGTGCCGCCGCGTCTGGCAACGCTACCGGACACCATCCCAAGCCCGACTGGCGCGACGCCTACCTGCCCGGCCGCGACGTGGATGCGGTGATGGGCATCGACATCGAAACCACCGGCATCGATCCGGCACGTGACTACATCATCGACGTCGGCTTCGAGTTCATGAACATGGCCAGTCCGCGCCCGGCCGGCGAACCCGAGACATACGCCTATGAGCAGGGCTATTACGCCGCCGGCGACGCCTACGGCCAGTCCCGCCTCGCTTTTGGCGTGCCGCCGGAAAACGCGGCGCTCGGCAACGCCCTCATCGCCAAACTCACCGGCATCGATGTACGCGGCCGCAGCAGCGAGGCCGGGTACCGACTCTTCGACGAATGGCCCCAAGCCCAGGCCGGCCTGCTCGCGCGGCTTACCCAGCAGCCGTACGTGGCGCATAACGCCACCTTCGAACATAGCTGGTTCATGCTGAACGTCGCCGGATACGCGGAAAGCTACCGCGCCGGGCGCATCACCATCATCGATACCCTGCCGATGAGCCGGCAGTGGGACCCCGGCGCGGTACCCACCAACGAGCATCCTTACGGAGACAACACGCTCGACGCCTACGCCAAACGTCAGGGCGCGCTTGATTCCGCCCACAACGAACGCCACTTGGGCCTTGAGGATTCGCACATCATGCTGGTGGCCATGAAACACCATCTGGCGGCGCTGAAAGCGCAAAGGAAAGGGCCGTGGGGGCCCGCCGGCAGGGCTGGCGTCGGCGGCAAGTCCTGCGGTCGTAAGCGGTGAGTACACTATTGGTCTCGTGAGTAACTATCAGGACGGCCGACAGCAGCGTGAGAACCGCCGCCGCACCATCGTGCGTGTGGTGTGTGTCGTCATAGCTGTGGCCATGCTCGGCTCCCTGATCATCCCGGCGATTTACGCGGGGCTTTGACGTTGCCTTCGCATATTCGTGCCCGCAGTTGAACACGTCTGATGCGAGGGATTTGTGAGGTCGCCCGGCCGGCTATCGGCAAGGCAGGCCCGGAACCTTCTGGCAGCATGGATTGCAGGCGGATGCGTGTGTGGCGCGGCAATGCCCGCCAACGCCAGAGGAATGTGCGAAGGCTGTCAACAAGGACGTGACTTCCCAAAGAATCTCAAAGAATCAACAGTAAGGTAAACCACGATGGCAGAATTTGACTTTACCCAGGCGATCGGCGAAGCCCGCGCCAAATACGAATCCATCGCCAAGGCGCTGGACGTCGACCGGCTCAAGGCCGATATCAAGGATCTCGAAACGCAGGCCGCGGCCCCGGGCCTGTGGGATGATCCGGAAAACGCCCAGAAGATCACCAGCCGGCTGTCCGCCGCGGAATCGCAGCTGAAGCGTCTGAACTCCGCCTCCCAGCGCATCGACGATGTGGAAACGCTCGTTGAACTCGGCCACGAGGAGGGCGACCAGGACTCTCTGGACGAGGCGCAAAGCGAAATCGGCGAGATTCAGAAGGATCTCGACCAGATGGAGATCCAGACCCTGCTCGATGGCGAATACGACGAACGTTCCGCCGTGGTGACCATCCGCTCCGGTGCCGGCGGCGTCGACGCGGCCGACTTCGCGCAGATGCTGTTGCGCATGTACCTGCGCTACTGCGAGCGTAACGGCTTCAAGGCCAAGGTCATGGACACCTCCTACGCCGAAGAGGCCGGCATCAAGTCCGCCACCTTCCAGGTGGACGCCCCCTACGCTTACGGCCGTCTGTCCGTGGAGGGCGGCACCCACCGTCTGGTACGTATCTCCCCGTTCGACAACCAGGGCCGCCGCCAGACCAGCTTCGCCGCCGTGGAAGTGGTGCCGCTGGTCGAGGCCACCGACCATATCGACATTCCGGATACGGACATCCGCGTGGACACCTACTGTTCCTCCGGCCCCGGCGGCCAGGGCGTGAACACCACGTACTCGGCCGTGCGCATCACCCACCTTCCCACCGGCATCGTGGTGACCATGCAGGATGAGCGTTCGCAGATTCAGAACCGTGCCTCCGCCATGGCTGTGCTCCAGTCCCGACTGCTCGTGCTGCGCCACGAGGAGGAGGCCAAGAAGAAGAAGGAGCTCGCCGGCGACATCAAGGCCAGCTGGGGCGATCAGATGCGCTCCTACGTGCTGCACCCCTACCAGATGGTCAAGGACCTGCGCACCGGCTACGAAACCAGCCAGACTCAGGCCGTGTTCGACGGCGACATCAACGCGTTCATCGAGGCCGGCATCCGCTGGCGCCATGAACAGCGCCGCGCCGCCGAAACCGAGGAGTAAACAGCATTATGGCACTGATCTCACTGGACAATGTGTCCAAGATCTATCCCAAAGGCACCCGACCGGCGCTTGACGACATCAACCTCGATATCGAACGCGGTGATTTCGTGTTCCTTGTGGGTGCGTCCGGCTCCGGCAAGACCACGCTCTTGAGCCTGCTGTTGCGCGAGGAGGAGGCCACCAGCGGCGAGATTCGCGTGGCCGGCAACGATCTGCGGCGCATCACCAACCGTCAAGTGCCGCAGTACCGCCGTTCGCTGGGCTTCGTGTTCCAGGATTACAAGCTGCTCAATAACAAAACCGTATGGGAGAACGTGGCGTTCGCCCTTGAGGTGATCGGCACGCGGCGGTCCACCATCAAATCGTTGGTGCCCAAGGTGCTGAATACCGTGGGACTCACCGGCAAGGAAAAGAACTATCCGCATGAGCTCTCCGGTGGCGAGCAGCAGCGTGTGGCCATCGCCCGCGCCTACGTGAATCACCCGCAGATTCTGCTGGCCGACGAGCCCACCGGCAACCTCGACCCGACCACTTCGCTGGGCATCATGGAAGTGCTGGACGCCATCAACCGCACCGGCACCACCATCGTCATGGCCACGCATAACGAAGAGATCGTCAACTCGATGCGCAAGCGCGTGGTCGAACTGCACAACGGCAAGATCGTGCGTGACGAGGCTCATGGCTCCTACGATTCCGCCCTGTTCTTCCCGGATGCCGAAGTCGAAGCCAAGTCCGACACCGCCCATCATGTGCTGGCGGCGGCGACCAAGGCCATCGAGGGCAGTGACGAGCCGTCTGAAGGCATCGCCCGTTTGGCCAATTCCGTGCATTCCGGCCGCACCGGCCGCTATGGCGAGACGTTTGCGCCGCTGGAAGACACGCTGACCTGGGGCAAGGGCATTCCGTTGGATGAGCAGGCCGCCGCCCTGGAAAGCACCCAGGCGTTCGACCCGTTCAAGGACGAGTCCGCCGCGACCGCCGCGGTTGCCGATACGTCCGTGTCATCCGCCGCCGAGCCGCCGGCCCCGCCGGCCAACGAGCAGTCCGCCGCCGAGCAGCCTGCTGACGAGCAGTCCGCCGACGAGCAGTCCGCCGCAGACCAAACATCCGACGATCAACCCGCTGAGGGCGCGAAGGAGTAAGGGGGATCATCATGCGAGCACGATTCATTCTGTCCGAAACGTGGGCCAACCTCACCCGTAACCTGTCGATGCTGCTGTCGCTGACGCTGGTCACCTTCATCTCGTTCCTGTTCATCGGCGCTTCGGTGCTTACCCAGGCGCAGATCACCAAAGCCAAGGGCGACTGGTACGACAAGGTCGAGGTCGTGGTGTGGCTATGTCCCGACGGCACCAGCCAGTCCGCGAACTGTGCTTCCGGCAAATCGCCCTCAGCCAATGAGATCACGGCACTGCAGAAAACCATTCGCGATGAACTCAACGACGTGGTCTCCAACATCGACTATGTCAGCAAGCAGGATTTCTACGACAACACCTTCACCAAGCAGTACCCGAACGGTGAATTCCAAGGCCGTACGCTGACCGCGGACGATATGCAGGACTCCCTCTGGCTCAAGCTCAAGGACCCCACCAAATATCAGGTGGTCTCCGAAGTGCTCTCCGGCAAGGAGGGTGTGGAAGACGTCACCGACCAGCGCCAGATCTTCGACCCGGTGTTCGCCGTGCTCAACCGAGCCACGGCGGTTACGGCCGTGCTCGCCGGCGTGATGGTGGTGGTCGCCATCCTGCTGACCGGAACCACCATTCGTATGTCCGCCGCATCCAGACGAACCGAAACCGAAATCATGAGGTACGTGGGTGCCTCGAACTGGACGATTCGTCTGCCGTTCATTCTGGAGGGCACCATCGCCTCGCTGATCGGCTCGGTGCTCTCGTGCCTGATGCTTTCGGCTATCGTCAACGTGTTCGTCACCGGCTGGCTGGCGAAATCCGTTACATGGATTCCTTATGTGAATCAGCTCACGGTACTGGTGATATCGCCGTTCCTGGTTGTGGGCGCGATACTGCTGTCCATCATCGCTTCAACCATCTCGTTGCGGCGTTATTTGAGGGCGTAACGTGACCGGCTTACCCGCGAGAAATGTGATGACATCGTGTGCAAGCCTCTCAGGTTCGCATGTTATGGTATTGGCTTAAGTGAGCGAAAGGACTATTCACATATGACGAACGTACGTGTGATCAAGCCCGCACTGGCGGCACTGGTGGCCGCCGCAGCCTGTGTGGGAGGTCTGGCGTTCAGCTCGGCACAGCCTGCCCAGGCAGACACCTATTCCGACCTGATCAATGCGCAGAACCAGCACGCCGCGTCGGTACAGCGCGAGGCCGAACTCAAGCAGCAGCTGGCCGGTGCCAGCCAGGACCTGGCGAATAAGGTACTTGAGCTGGACGATCTGACCAACAACAAGATTGTCGCCGCGCAGGCCAAGGTCACACAGGCCAACGAGGATGCCGCCACCGCTCAGGACGAGGCCGATGCCGCATCCGGACGTCTTTCCGCCGCGCAGAAAGACAAGGAGACGCTTGAGGAGCAGATCAAGCAGACCGGCAAGGACTACGATGACGCGCACGCCGCCGTGGCCCAGCTGGCCCGTGACGAGATGCACGGCTCGAATGCTTCCGACGTGATGAGCGTGGTGACGGGTGCCACCAGCACACAGGACTTCGTCAATTCCATGCAGTCCCGGGACGCGTTGTCCCGCAACGAGGCGAATGCGGCTTCCTCCGCCGCGACCTCACTGAGCACGTCGAAGAATCGTGGCGAGCGCTTGGCGGCCATCGAAAAGCAGATCGCTGTGCTCAAGACCCAGGCCGATGAGAAGGCCGCTTCCGCACAGACCGCCGCCGAAACCGCGCAAAGCGAACGTGACGCTTTGGATAAGCTGCGCCAGGAAGGCGAAGCAAGGCGTGACGAACTGTCTTCCATGATCGACAGTCTGGATTCCCAATCCGCCAAGCAGGCGGCCCAGACCGTACTGATCGCCTCCCAGGTCGATTCCTACAATCGTCAGTTCCAGAAGGAGCAGCAGGACGCCGCCAACCGGGTGGATACCGGTAACCAGGGCGGCACGCCGTCCACTCCGGTGACCCCCGCTCCGGCGCCCGCTCCGGCTCCGGCGCCGGCCCCCGCCCCCGCCCCCAGCGTCGGCGGCCAAGGCACGTCGAACGGTGATTACGGCAACGCCTATGCCGCCGGCCAGTGCACGTACTGGGCGTATGAACGCCGTAGGCAGATGGGCATTGGCACGCCGTCCTATCTCGGCAATGGCGGCTTCTGGTGGCGCAGCGCCCCCGCGTACGGCCTGCGCGTGGACCACACGCCGCAGGTCGGCGCCGCACTCTCCTTCCTGCCCGGCCAGGATGGCGCCGACGGCACCTACGGCCATGTCGCCGTGGTGGAGGCCGTATACGGCGACGGCACCTTCCAGATCTCCGAAATGAACTGGGGTGGTCCGTGGAACATGCACTACCGCACGCTGACCAATTTGGGTCAGTACTGGTTCGTCCACTGATCGGTTGGTTCGGCCGATATATACGGTTGAAGGGTTCCTCTTGAAGAGGAACCCTTTTTCGTATTCGAGGCCGGTCCGTGATATCGTCGGATGTTGCGTTGCTACCCACGAGTTGCTACCCACGAGTTATTGCCCACGAAAGGAGGAGACATGCCCAAGGAAACCGGTGAGAAACTCATCGTCCAGAACAAGAAGGCCCGGCATGACTATGCCATCGAAGACAAGTACGAGGCAGGGCTGGCCCTGACCGGCACCGAGGTCAAGTCGTTGCGCGAAGGCCGCGCATCGCTGTCCGAGGCGTTCATCTCCATCGACCGCCGTGGCGAGATGTGGCTGGAGGGCGCGAACATCCCCGAATACCTGAACGGCACATGGAACAACCATGCGCCCAAGCGCAAGCGCAAGCTGCTGCTGCACCGACTGCAGATCACCAAGCTCGCCCGCGGCATCGAAGCCAAGGGATACACGATTGTGCCGCTGAGCCTGTACTTCAAGGACGGTCGCGTCAAGGCGGAGATCGCGCTGGCCCGAGGCAAGAAGGAATTCGACAAGCGCCAGGCCCTGCGCGAAGAGCAGGACAAGCGCGAAGCCCTACGCGCCATGCGCTACGCCAACATGCGCCACTAGTCCCGCCCCTTGGCTCCCCTCCGGAGGGGAGCCAAGAGTAGGATGTCCACGTTGTGGGCCATTTCGCCCACGATTAACGCTTCCGTAGCATTGCACTCCTACGCTCTGGAACCATCTGGGAAACATACCCGCCCAGCTGACTATCCGGAGAGAGGAAATCCAATGTCTCTAAGCAAGGGAATACAATCCGCTGCGGCCGCCGCCCTGAGCGCGGCCATGCTGATCGCCGTGGCGGCCTGTGGCACGACTGACGGCACCGACACCGCATCCAAGAGCGGCGATTCATCCAAGGACTCGTCCAGCACTTCGATTCAAGGCTTCGACACCAGCAGCATCCAGAAGGACGACGAGATCGCCGCACTGCTGCCCGATTCCGTGGCCGGCGACGGCACGCTGACCGTCGGCACCGATACTTCCTATGCCCCGGCCGAGTTCCTGGCCGAGGACGGCAAGACCCCGGTCGGCTTCGACGTCGACCTGTCTAAGGCGCTGGCCGCAGTGTTCGGACTGAAGGAAAACACCGTCTCCTCCACGTTCGATTCGATTATCCCGTCCGTCGGCTCCAAGTACGACATCGGCATCTCCTCCTTCACCGTGACCAAGGAACGCATGGAGGCCGTCGACTTCGTCACCTACTTCAAGGCCGGTTCCACGTTCGTGGTGCAGAAGGGCAACCCGAACAAGGTCGACTCCTCGAACCTGTGCGGCGTGAAGGTGGCTGTGCAGACCGGTACCACCCAGGAAGAGGAAGTCAACAAGGCCAACGAGCAGTGCAAGGCGGACGGCAAGGATGCCATCGACATCCAGTCCTCCAAGCTGCAGACCGATGTGACTACCGCCGTGGCTTCCGGTAAGGCTGATATCTTCTACGCCGATACGCCGGTTGCCGGCTACGCCATCAAGCAGACCGGTGATACGCTCGAGGCCCTCGGCGAGGACGTTGGTGTGACCCCTGAGGCCGTGGCCGTCAAGAAGGGCGATTCCAAGACCGCCGAGGCCGTACAGAAGGCCATCCAGAAGCTGATGGATGATGGCACGTACAAGAAGATCCTCGACACGTGGGGCGTCTCTTCCGGCGCCGTCGACAAGGCCGAGATCAACCCGTCCGTCGAGTAGTTTCGGTTACTATGAAGACTCCCGTTGCCCTGCGGCGGGAGTCTTTTTGTATATGTATGCACTGTAGTGTATAAATATGCTTAACCGTTGATCGTTGCCGTTGAAGCGGCGTAAGAGAGAAGAAGAAACGATTATGCAGTCCACCAAACTGAAGTCCATTATGGCCATTGCGCTGAGCTCGGCCATGCTGTTCGCCACCGCCGCTTGCGGCACCTCCGACAAGGCCGATGCCGGTACGGATTCCGCCAAGGGCTCCGATGCCGCCACCATCACCAGCTACGATGTCAGCTCCGTGGAGAAGGATGACACCATCGCCGCACTGCTGCCTGAATCCGTGACCAAGGACGGCAAGCTCACCATCGGCACCAACCCCTCCTACGCCCCGGCCGAATTCCTCGACGCCGACGGCAAGACCCAGATCGGCTACGACATGGATCTCGCCCGCGCCATGGGCAACATCTTCGGTCTCGAGACCGAAATCGTCTCCTCCAACTTCGATACGATCATTCCGGCCATCGGCTCCAAGTACGATCTGGGCATCGCCGCCTTCACCATCACCAAGGATCGCATGGAATCCGTCGACTTCGTCTCCTACTTCACCGCAGGCATGGGCTATGCAGTGGCCGCAGGCAACCCCAAGAACGTCGATGAGAACGACCTGTGCGGTCTGAACGTTGCCGTCGAGACCGGCACCGTCGAGGAAGAGGCCATCAACAAGACCGCCAAGCAGTGCAAGGCGGACGGCAAGAAAGACATCACCATCCAGTCCTCCAAGCAGCAGACCGACGCCACCACCGCTGTGGTGACCGGCAAGGCCGACGTCTTCTTCGCCGATTCCCCGGTTGTCGGCTACGCCATCGCCCAGACCGATGGTCAGCTGGAACAGCTCGGCAAGGACTTCGATGAAGTGCCGAACGCCATCGCCATCAAGAAGGGCGATTCCCAGACCGCCGAAGCCGTGCAGAAGGCCATGCAAAAGCTCATGGACGACGGCACCTACACTAAGATTCTCCAGCACTGGGGCGTCGAATCCGGCGCACTGGACAAGGCCGAAATCAACCCGGCCGTCGAATAGTCGACAAGCTGTCGAGAAAATTCGAATGGGGCGCACTGTTTGTAACACAGTCGCCCCATTCGTGCACTAAGGTTCAACGCTAGTTGCAACTTGCAGTTCAGGCTGCCTAACACATCCAAGGAACCAGATTATGGCGAAGAAAGAAGTCGACGGTGAGGGGCTGAACATCCCCAACCGCATCAAGGCGTTGCCGGTCAAGCGCCCCGGCCCGATTGTGGCCGCAGTGATCGTGGTACTGCTCGCCGCGATGCTCATTCAAGGCTTGATTACCAATCCGCGACTGGATTGGCCCACCGTCTGGAAGTACCTGTTCAACGAGAACGTGCTTGAAGGCATTCGCTATACCTTGGAGCTCACCGTGATCTCCATGGTCGTGGCGATCATCCTGTCGGTGATTCTCGCCATCATGCGCAAATCCATCAATCCGGTGCTGCGCGGCGTCAGCTGGTTCTTCATCTGGTTCTTCCGCGGCACGCCTGTGTACACGCAGCTCATTTTCTGGGGTCTGTTCGCCGTGCTGATTCCCAAGATTAGCCTCGGCATTCCGTTCACCTCGGTGGAGTTCTGGAGCATCGACTCCAACGTGGTGGTCACCGCATTCAACGCCGCATGGATTGGTTTGGCTCTGAACGAGGCCGCCTACCTGTCCGAAATCGTGCGTGCCGGCCTTGAAGCCGTGGACCCCGGCCAGACCGAGGCGGCCAAGGCATTGGGCATGAACCGCACGCTCATCATGCGCCGCATCGTGCTGCCGCAGGCTATGCGCATCATCATCCCGCCCACCGGCAACGAGACCATCGGCATGCTGAAGACCACCTCGCTGGTCACCGCCGTGCCGTTCACCCTCGAACTGCAGTTCGCCACCAACGCCATCGCCAACCGTATCTACAAGCCGATTCCGCTGCTTCTCGTGGCCTGCTTCTGGTACCTGCTGATCACCTCCATTCTGATGGTTGTGCAGTCCCGCCTTGAGGCGCACTTCGGCAAGGGCTTCAACGCCCGCCCGGTGGGCACCAAGGGCAAGCAGCCGCCATACGATCCGCCGTACCCCGGCAAGTCTGACGGCGAGCCGAAGGACGATGTGAACAAAATCAATCAGACCACCTTCGCTGGGCTGAATGCGTAAGGCGGGAGCGAGAATTATGACTACGAACGACATCACCAACTCCGCTCCGGTCGTGCGCAAGGCGGTTGACGGTTCCGTGATTCCTGCTGTCAAGGCCGTGCAGGTGCACAAGGCGTTTGGGCCGCTGCATGTGCTCAAGGGCATCGATCTAACCGTTATGCCCGGCACTGTGACCGTGATTCTGGGGCCCTCCGGTTCCGGCAAGTCCACGTTCCTGCGTCTGATCAACCAGCTGGAAACCCTGACCGGCGGTTCCATCGAGGTGGACGGCGAACTCATCGGCTACAAGCACGTGACCAAAAACGGCCAGGACATGCTGCAGACCCTGGACGATAAGGAGATCGCCGCACAGCGTTCTCGCCTCGGCATGGTGTTCCAGCGCTTCAACCTGTTCCCGCACATGACCGCGCTGGAAAACGTGATGGAAGCCCCGATTCACGTGCAGCACCAGTCCAAGAAAGCCGCCCGTGACCTGGCCGTGGCCGAGCTTCAGCGCGTCGGTCTGGGCGATCGCATGGACTATTACCCCTCCCAGCTGTCAGGTGGTCAGCAGCAGCGTGTGGCCATTGCCCGTGCTCTGGCCATGAAGCCGGAGATCATGCTTTTCGATGAGCCGACCTCCGCCCTTGACCCCGAACTGGTGGGTGAAGTGCTCAACGTCATGCGTTCCTTGGCCAAGGAAGGCATGACCATGGTGTGCGTGACCCACGAAATCGGCTTCGCCCGCGAAGTCGCCGACCAGATCGTGTTCATGGACGGCGGCGTAGTCGTAGAAAAGGGCGGCCCCGACATCATCGACCACCCCACCGAGCCTAGGTTTAAGGACTTCTTGCAGCACGTGCTGTAGGAAGGCTCGTTGTTGCAGCTCCAAAAACGTACGCTGATGAACTCAGCGTACGTTTTTTTGCGACGCCTAATCGCACCCCCATCTCGTGAAGAACGTACGCTGAGTGGTAGTCAGTGTACGGTTTTCACGAAGGGGCATGTTCCAATCCTGCAAAGGCGGCGGGTTGGATTCGCTTTGCGCAATAATCGTCCGCTAGGCTGGTGAACCATGTGTGGAATCGTTGGATACGCGGGAAATATTGAAACGGCATGCGGCAAGCCTTTGGAGGTCTGCCTGCAAGGCCTGGAACGTCTGGAATACCGAGGCTATGACTCGGCCGGTGTGGCGCTGACCGCGCCCGGCATGGATAAGGTGGTCGTGCGCAAGAAGGCCGGCCGTTTGAAGAACCTGGTCGAAGACATCGAGCGTAAGCCGATGCCGCTTGCCACGGTGGGCATCGGCCACACGCGCTGGGCCACCAATGGCGAGCCGAGCGACGTGAACGCCCACCCGCACACCAGCATGGACGGCAAGGTGGCCATCATCCATAACGGCATCATCGAAAACGCCTCTCAGCTGCGTCTCGACCTGCAAGCCGAAGGCTACCGATTCGCCTCTGCCACCGACACTGAGGTGGCCGCTAAGCTGCTCGGCAAGATCGTGGACAAGATTATCGCGGACGAAGGCAAGCCAGACCTGTTCAAGGCTGTGCGCCGCATGGCCCGCATGCTTGAAGGCGCGTTCACCATTCTGGCCACCGACTGCCGCCAGCCGGACATCGTGGTCGGAGCCCGCCATGATTCGCCGCTGGTCGTGGGCCTTGGCGAGGGGGAGAACTTCCTCGGTTCCGACGTCGCCGCATTCGTGGCCTACACCAAGCGCGCCATGGAAGTCGACCAGGATCAGGCCGTATGCGTGTCCGCCGACAAGGTCATCGTCACCGATTTCGACGGCAACGTGGTCGAAAACCCGAAGACCTACACCGTGGATTGGGATGCTTCGGCCGCCGAAAAGGGCGGCTGGGATTCCTTTATGGACAAGGAGATCCACGAAGACCCTGCCGCAGTGCAGCGCACCCTGCTTGGCCGCTTCGACACGAATGGCGGCATCACCCTTGATGAAGTGCGTATCGACGAACACGACTTCAAGGCCATCGACAAAATCATCGTCGTGGCCTGCGGCACCGCCAGCTACGCCGGCCAGGTAGCCAAGTACGCCATCGAACACTGGGTGCGTATCCCCGTGGAAATCGAACTCGCGCACGAATTCCGTTACCGTGACCCGATTCTGACCCCGCGTACGCTCGTGGTGGCCATTTCTCAGTCCGGCGAAACCATGGATACTCTGATGGCCCTGCGCCACGCGCGCGAACAGGGGTCCAAGGTGCTGGCCATCTGCAACACGCAGGGTGCCTCCATTCCGCGCGAATCCGACGCCGTGCTCTACACACACGCCGGCCCGGAAGTTGCCGTGGCATCCACCAAGGCGTTTGTGGCGCAGATCACCGCCGCCTACCTGCTGGGCCTGTATCTGGCGCAGGTCAAGGGCGCGATGTTCCGCGATGAGATTCATCAGGTGCTTGACTCCCTGAAAGACATGCCGCGCAAGATTCAGTGGGTGCTCGACACCCAGCCCAAGACCATCCAGGCGGCCGCCGAGCGCATGGTGAACGCCAACTCCTTTTTGTTCCTCGGCCGTCACGTGGGCTACCCGGTGGCGCTTGAGGGTGCACTGAAGCTCAAGGAGATCGCCTACACGTTCACCGAGGGCTTCGCGGCCGGCGAGCTCAAGCATGGACCGATCGCGCTGGTGGACGAGGGTGAGCCCGTGGTGTTCATCGTGCCGCCGCAGCGCGGCCGCAATGTGTTGCACGCCAAGGTGATCTCTGGTATCGAGGAGGTCAAGGCTCGTGGCGCGTACATCATCGCCGTGGCCGAGCAGGGCGACCCGGATGTGGAACGGTACGCTGACGTGGTGTTCTGGCGCCCCGCCTGCCCAACGCTGATGAGCCCGCTGGTTGATGTGGTGCCGCTGCAGCTGTTCGCCATGGACATGGCAAAGCTCAAGGGCTACGACGTGGACAAGCCCCGCAACCTCGCCAAGTCCGTGACCGTTGAGTAAGCCACATCGGTATGTGATTGACGAGCCTCATATTCCGTTTGAGATGGACGTGCTGTATGAGGACGAGCGGATCATCGTGGTGGACAAGCCGCATTTTCTGGCCACCATGCCGCGCGGCATGTGGTATCGGCAGACCGCGCTGATCCGATTGCGTGAGCGGCTGGGGGAGCCGGACATCACGCCAGCGCACCGATTGGACCGCATGACCGCCGGCGTATTGGTGTTCGTGCGGGATCCGGCCTGCCGCGGCGCGTATCAGATGCTGTTCCAGAACCGGCAGGCCGTCAAGGTCTATGAATGCCTGGCGCCCTGCCGGCCGATCAGCCGCCCGCGATTCGGCACGATCATGCAGGTCGAGCCGCCACGCCCGTTCCCATTGCTGCGCCGATCGCACATCACCAAGGAACACGGCACGATGGCCGCATTCGAGGAACTGGGTTTGGCCAACGCCGAAACCCTCATCGAGCGCGGCGACCTCTGTTTCCCTCCCGCTGACGGGAGGTGGCGCGAAGCGCCGGAGGGTGGTCCCCATCCGGGGAATCACCCCATCTGCCGCTACACACTCCACCCGCGCACCGGCAAAACCCACCAATTGCGCGTCCACATGAATTCGCTCGGCCTGCCCATCGTGGGCGACGACTTCTACCCGCGCATCCAGACGCGCCCCTACGACGATTTCAGCCAACCATTGCAGTTGGTAGCACGCATGCTGCGATTCACCGATCCAATAACAGGCGAGAAGCGCGAATTCGTTTCCCGTGTGCCGCTTAAGATCTGATTTCTTATGCATTGAGAGTGTTTTCGCTCATGGTGTCACCATTCATAGAGTTCGGCGGGCTGCGGGGTTTTGCGGACATCCAGCGACAAGCCAAGCTCAGTCAGGGCGCTGAGAATGGTGGAGAATTCGGGATTGGGGACTCGGGCGTGTTCAAATTCGATCAGCCAGCGACGTGACACGCCCAGCCGTTGGGCCATGTCGGTCTGACTAATGCCCTGGCGTTGCCTATGAATCACTGGCAGGTGGATCACTGGCAGGTACCAGTGGATGCCAGCGCATGCCGCTCGTCAGCTGATGTCGAGCACGGAACCGCGTTCAATCAGTTCCGGCGGGATTACGGTTTTGACGCCGACCGGTATCTTCTCGCCTTCGCATTGACGGCGGACCATGGAGAAGGCGGTGGCGCCAATGTCGTCAAAGCGCAGCTTCATGGTCGTCAGGTTCAAGCGCGGGACCATATCGACCAGCGAATCATCGACGCCCACGATGCTGACATCCTCGGGCACACGCTTGCCCACTGACTGCAACCCGAGCATTGCGCCGTACGCCATCTGGTCGTTGGCGGCGTAGATGGCCGTGCAGTCGGGGTCGTGGGCCAACGCCACGCCGGCCTGGTAGCCTGAATCCGCGCACCAATCGCCGATATACATGCTCGGTACGCGTGCTCCCATTTGTTCCAACGCTTCTCGCCAACCGCGGGCGCGGCTTTCGGCGGCACGCGAGGTGGACGGTCCGGCAATGTGGTAGACGGTCTTGTGTCCCTTGCTCATCAGGTAATCGACGATAGCGGTCGAGCAGCCATACTGGTCGGCGTCAACAGTGGGGCAGTGGTCGGCGGCGGATTCGCAGATGAGCACGACTGGAAGTTCTCGCGGAGGCTTGTATCCGACGAAATCGGAGATGCGTTCCTCCAGCACTACGATGACACCATCCACCGGCTGACGCTGCATGCGATCGATGGCGGCGGAAAGCGTGCGTTCCGCACCGTGACGCATGGTCTGGATGGTGACTGAATAATCGTCATCGGCCGCGTTGGCCACAATAGAATCAAGGATGCGGGCGTTGCCGAACGTGGCGGTGTTGAACATCACCACGCCGATATCCTGGAAGCGGCCGTGCTTTAGGGCTCGGGCCGCATAATTCGGACGATATCCAAGGCGCTCCATTGCGGCTTCGACACGCTGGCGTGTTTCGGGTTTCACCGCATCGCTGCCATTCGCCACGCGGGACACTGTCTGTGGCGAAACGTCGGCGGCTTTCGCTACGTCTTGCATGGACACCTGTGTTGGCCTCGACATTTCACCCTCGCTTGACTCATTAATGTCGGTGTTTCGTTTGCAGCGCTTATCTTAGGCCGCTTACGTTAACGATAACATCGTTGTTTTCGTGACCATTGTAGCAGAGTGACTGAGAAACCCTTAATTCAACACGGTACTCAACACGATTGGACAATGTTACAGATAGTGTTATGATGATAACGCAAACATTTTGGTCAACCTTCGAAGGAGAGGGGTTGGAAATGGCTTCAGCCGATATCGCAGCTGCGCCCGTGCATTCGGGCAAGGCTCGTGTGAATAAGCACAAGGCCGATTGGCGTGGATGGAAGTTCATGTGGCCTTTTGCGGTGGTGTTCGTGTTCGTGTTCATCGTGCCGATCGTGTATGCCGTCTATATTTCGTTCTTCAAGAAGCAGATGATCGGCGGCACCAAGTTCGTGGGCTTCGAGAACTACGTGCGCCTGTTGGGCGATGGCCAGTTCTGGAGCAGTGTTGGTCGTGTGGCTTTGTTCACGTGCGTGCAGGTGCCGATCATGCTGTGCCTGTCGGCTTTGATGGCGTTGGCGCTGGATTCGATGAAGTTGCATGGCACGAAGTTCTTCCGCATCTCCACCTTCCTGCCCTACGCGGTGCCGGCTGTGGTGTCGACTTTGATCTGGGGTTTCGTGTACGGCGCGAAGTACGGCCTGGTGGGTTCGTTGAACGATTTCCTGGGCACGGACATCGACGTGCTCGCCCCTTCCGTGTTGTTGGCCAGCATCGGGAACATCGTGACGTGGGAGTTCACGGGCTACAACATGCTCATCTTCTACAGCTCGCTGTCGACCATCCCGCATTCCCTGTATGAGGCGGCGAGCATCGACGGCGCGTCGGAGTGGCAGATCGTGAAGAGCATCAAGCTTCCCGAATTGCGCGGCAGCCTGGCTATCACGGTGATCTTCAGCATCATCGGCTCGTTCCAGTTGTTCAACGAGCCGAGCATTTTGCAGAACATGGTTCCTGGTAATGCGATCACGACGTATTACACGCCGAACATGTACGCGTACAACCTGAGCTTCAGCGGCAACCAGTCGAATTATGCGGCCGCGTTGGCGATCGTGATGGCCGTGATCACCATGGCCATCGCCTACATCGTCCAGTTGAACAGCCTGAAGGAGCAGATGAAGTGACGATGACCGCTGTTCGTGTTGAGGAATCGATGATGATCGTGAAGGAGCGTATGTGATGAGTGCAGCAACGACTTCGGCCGCCGGTCGCCTGACCGACGCCGAGCTCAAGGCCCAGGAGAAGGCCGCCAGGAAGGCGGAGAAGGCCCGCCAGAAGAGGATCGCCGCCGACGAGGCCGCCGAACGCAAGCGCAGCGCGAAGGCCGGGTTCGCGAACGTGAACAACCCGAGGCGTTCCACGTTGTTGACCGTCCTGTGCGCGGTCTTCGCCGTGTACTGCCTGTTCCCGTTCGTGTACCTGCTGATCAACGCGACGAAGACACAGGCCGACTTCACGAGCACGTTCGGCCTGGGGTTCGGCAAGACGTTCGCTTTGTTCGACAACATCGCGACCGTGTTCTCCTATCAGGACGGGATCTTCGCGCGCTGGCTGTTCAACACGATCCTGTACGTGGTGGTCGGCGCCGGCGGCGCGACCCTCCTGGCGATCATGGGCGGCTACGCATTGGCGAAGTTCCGCTTCCCGGGCCGCAACGCGGTGTTCGTGGTCATCATCGGCGCGATCAGCGTGCCGGGCATCGCTTTGGCGGTCCCCCAGTTCCTCCTGTTCGCCAAATTGGGTTTGACGAACACCCCGTGGGCCATGATTATACCGAGTTTGATCAGCCCGTTCGGCCTGTACCTGATGTGGATCTTCAGCGAGCAGGCCGTGCCCCAGGAGCTGCTGGAGGCCGCCCGCGTGGACGGCGCCTCCGAGTTCCGCACGTTCTGGCAGATCAGCCTCCCGTTGTTGGCTCCGGGCATCGTGACGACGGCCCTGTTCACGATCGTGGCGACGTGGAACAACTACTTCCTGCCGTTGATCATGCTCAAGGACGCGGACTGGTACCCGCTGACCATCGGCCTGAACCAGTGGAAGGACCAGGCGAGCACGGCCGGCGGCCAGGCGATCCAGAACCTGGTGATCACGGGCTCCCTGATTACGATCATCCCCTTGGTCATCGCGTTCTTGTGCCTGCAGAAGTACTGGCAGTCCGGCCTGGCCGCAGGCGCCGTCAAGGAGTGAGCGTACTTTGGCTCCCTTCTGGTGGAGGGAGCCGAGATAAAGGCATAACCACTAACAGAAGGAGGCACCTATGCAGATATTCGCATTGTTGAGAATTGTGCAGGTGCCTCCTTGTGTGTCTGTGCAACGTGAGGAATTTATTCCCGTAGACGCAGATTATCGATAAAATTCAATAAAGGAACTGAATCATCATGGAACGTAAAGAGTTCAAGTGGCCGCAGCCTCTTGCGGGCAACGAGCCCCGCATCTGGTACGGCGGCGACTACAACCCCGACCAGTGGCCGGAGGAAGTCTGGGACGAAGACATCGAGCTTATGCAGCAGGCCGGCGTCAACCTCGTCTCCGTAGCCATCTTCTCCTGGGCCAAGCTTGAGCCCGAAGAAGGCGTGTACGACTTCGATTGGCTCGATCGCGTCATCGACAAGCTCGGCAAGGCCGGCATCGCCGTCGATCTCGCCTCCGGCACCGCATCCCCGCCGATGTGGATGACCCAGGCCCACCCGGAGATCCTCTGGGTCGACTACCGCGGCGACGTCTGCCAGCCCGGTGCCCGCCAGCACTGGCGCGCCACCAGCCCGGTCTTCCTTGACTACGCGCTCAACCTGTGCCGCAAGATGGCCGAGCACTACAAGGACAACCCCTATGTGGTCTCTTGGCATGTGAGCAACGAGTACGGCTGCCACAACCGCTTCGACTATTCCGAAGACGCCGAGCGCGCCTTCCAGAAGTGGTGCGAGAAGAAGTACGGCACCATCGACGCTGTCAACGACGCCTGGGGCACCGCCTTCTGGGCGCAGCGCATGAACAATTTCTCCGAGATCATCCCGCCGCGCTTCATCGGCGATGGCAACTTCATGAATCCGGGCAAACTGCTTGACTGGAAGCGCTTCAGCTCCGACGCCCTGCTCGACTTTTACAAGGCCGAGCGCGATGCCCTGCTCGAGATCGCCCCCAAGCCGCAGACCACCAACTTCATGGTCTCCGCCGGCGGTACCGGCATCGATTACGACAAGTGGGGTTACGACGTGGACTTCGTGTCCAACGATCACTACTTCACGCCTGGCGAAGCCCACTTCGACGAGCTGGCTTACTCGGCCTCCCTGTGCGACGGCATCGCCCGCAAGAATCCGTGGTTCCTCATGGAGCACTCCAGCTCCGCCGTCAATTGGCGCCCAATCAACTATCGCGTCGAACCCGGCGAATTGGTGCGCGACTCCCTGGCCCACTTGGCCATGGGCTCCGACGCCATCTGCTACTTCCAGTGGCGCCAGTCCAAGGCCGGTGCCGAGAAGTGGCACTCTTCGATGGTTCCTCACGCGGGCCCCGACTCCCAGATCTTCCGCGATGTGTGCGAGCTGGGTGCCGACCTCAACAAGCTTGCTGACGAGGGCCTGCTGAGCACCAAGCTGGTCAAGTCCAAGGTCGCCGTCGTCTTCGATTACGAGTCCCAGTGGGCTACGGAACACACCGCCACGCCTACTCAGGAGGTGCGCCATTGGACCGAGCCGCTCGCGTGGTTCCGCGCGCTGGCGGACAACGGTCTCACCGCCGACGTGGTGCCGGTTCGCGGCCCTTGGGACGAGTACGAAGCCGTCGTGCTGCCGAGCCTGACCATCCTGTCCGAAGAGACCACGCGCCGCGTGCGCGAGTATGTGGCGAACGGCGGCAAGCTGTTCGTGACCTACTACACCGGTCTGGTGGACGACAAGGATCACGTCTGGCTGGGTGGCTACCCCGGTTCCATCCGTGACGTGGTGGGTGTGCGCGTTGAGGAATTCGCCCCGATGGGCAACGACTTCCCCGGTGCCATGGACCACCTTGACTTGGACAACGGAACCGTGGCGCACGATTTCGCCGACGTGATCACCTCCGTGGCCGATACCGCTCACGTGGTCGCCTCCTTCAAGGCAGATAAGTGGACCGGTTTCGACGGCGCTCCCGCCATCACCGTCAACGACTTCGGCGACGGCAAGGCCGCATACGTCGGTGCCCGTCTCGGCCGTGAGGGTTTGGCCAAGAGCCTGCCCGTGCTGCTGGAGGAACTCGGCATCGAGACTTCGGCTGAGGACGATCGCGGTGAAGTGCTGCGCGTCGAGCGTGCGGACGAAACTGGCGAGAACCACTTCGTGTTCCTGTTCAACCGCACCCACGATGTTGCGGTCGTGGACGTGGAAGGCGAACCGCTGGTCGCCTCGCTGGCCCAGGTCAACGAGTCCGAGCACACGGCCGCCATCCAGCCCAACGGCGTACTTGTCGTCAAGCTGTAAAACCGCGCATAGCGCCTAATTACCGAAAGGCTCCCTTGCTGCTCATCGTAGCAGGGGAGTCGTTTTCGTATCTCCAGCAAAGTCGGGTAGGGTGGTCACCGTGCGAGGCAAAAACAGAGTGACGATGGCGGACGTGGCCCATGAGGCCGGTGTTTCGGTAGCCTCGGTGTCTAATTTTCTGAACAAACAGCCATATATGAGCGAGGCGATGGCCGCGCGTATTGCGGAAGCCATCGACAGGCTCGGATACAAAGTCAACTCGTCGGCCAGAAACCTGCGTTCCGGGCGTACCCGGTTGCTCAAGCTGGTTATTCCCGATCTGCGGCAGGTGTACTTCTCCGAACTCGCCGAGGATATTCTGGCCGAGGCCCGGCAACATGGCTACGGCGTCATCGTGGAATCCACCACTAACAATCGTGCCCGCGAGCTGGAAAGCATCGCATCGATGGGCACGCACAGCGCGGACGGGCTCATCTTAAGCCCTCTGATGATGACGGTTGACGATATCGCGGCTTTGGATGGCGATTACCCGCTTGTACTGTTGGGTGAACGTTTGTTCGGCGTCAACGCGCCGCACGTAGTGATTCGCAATCGCGAAGGGGCCGCCGCCGCGACTTATCACCTGCTTGATGCCGGTTGCCGCCGCATCGCCGTAGTCGGTGCCGTGCCCCACCCCGAGCACGATTTCTCGTCGGGCTCCATCCGCACCCACGGATATCGTGAGGCGCTGGCCGCGCGCGGCATCCCCTGTGATGACAGTCTGCTTATCGAAACCCAAGGCTGGGGGAGCGCCGACGGTTTGGTCGCGGTGGACACCATGCTGGAGAGTGGCCTGCAATTCGATGCCGTGTTCGCTTTGAATGACTTGCTGGCGTGGGGCGTGCTGCGTGAACTGCGCGAACGCGGCGTTGCCGTGCCGGATGATGTTCGCGTTATCGGCTTCGATGACGTGGAGGAATCGGCCTACATGGTGCCGTCTCTTTCCACCGTTAACCCCGGCAGGGAAGCCATCGCCCGACTGGCCGTCGAATCCATCATCCAACAGGTCGAATCCGGCAGCCGTGCCCCCGCCCAAACCATCGAGGCCCCCTATAGCCTCTCCCTGCGCGAGTCCTCACCGGCGTTGGCGCGCGCCTGATGAATCCGTGGTTCGAAATATCCGAAGTGAATGACAAGGCCCGTCAATCGTATGGTGATTGACGGGCCCTGGTCGTATTGGACTTGACTGTACTTGGTACGGGCGTGACTCTCCGTCTTTTAGCCGTGGAATTCCACGCTGATCCAGGAGATGGCGGGAAGCGTTGCCGTGCAGGTGCCGGTGGCGTTCATTGCAATGTCGAGCGGTTGCGGCGTGACGGCTTCGGGCGCTTCGGCGGTGTTGGTGCGGTACGGATCGTCCTCATGCAACAGTTGCGCCTTGCTGAGCGCGAGCGTGCCGAGACCGGGCAGGCCGGGCAGCCCGGAAAGGTCGATGGTGAGCGTGTGCGGGGTGTTGGCGTCGCGGTTGACGGCAAGCAGCAGACCGGTGCGGGCCTGTTCATCCCACGTGACTACCGCGTCGATGGCCGGCACGTCGTCATATGCCTCGGTATGGATGGTGGGGGAGCTGATGGCCGGAGCGTAGGCCTGGCCGCGCGCGTGAAGGGCGGCTTCGGCGAACGGGTAGAACGTGGTCTGCCGCCATGCCGGGCCGTGTTCCTCGGCCATGATGGGGGCGATGACGTTGACCAGCTGGGCGCGCGAGGCGGAACGCACGCGATCGCAGTGCTTGAGCAGGGTGATCATCAGGGAACCTTCGACCACCGCGTCGGCCGCGGTGTAGATGTCTTCCAGCAAATGCGGAGACTTAGGCCATGGCTCGTGGTGCAAACCCTGCGCGGCCTCCGCCTTCCACTGGTCTTCCTGCTCGTTCCACTTGTCCGAATACCATACGCCCCATTCGTCGAAGGACAGGGCGATGTCTTTGGTGCCGTTGTTGGCTTCTCGCGCCTGATCGGCCGCGTCCGAGACGGTGGCGATGAACTTGGTCATGTCTTCGGAAGAGGCCAGGAAGTCCTGCATGGAGGCGGCGGTCCGGGTTTTATGGCCGCGGTCGAAGTAGTAGGCATGGCAGGAGACGAAGTCGAGATTCTCGTAAGCCTTGGTGAGCACGGTCTTCTCCCACGTGCCGAAGGTCGGCATATAGGCACCCGAGGAACCGCAGGCCACGAGTTCGAGACCGGACTCGGCGAGCTTCATGGCGTGGGCCACCTTATCCACCGCGCCGGCATATTCTTCCGGGCTCATGTGGCCCACCTGCCACGGGCCGTCCATTTCGTTGCCGATGCACCACATCTTGATATCCATCGGCTCCTCGATGCCGTTGGCCACGCGCTGATCCGCCCAAGCGGTGCCGGGCGCGCCGTTGACATACTCGAGCTCGTCGAGCGCGGCTTTCAGCCCCCGGGTGCCCATGTTGACGGCAAGCATGATTTCGGTGCCGGCTTTCTGGCTCCAGCGGTAGAAGTCGTCGATGCCCATCTCGTTGGTTTCGGTGCAATGCCAGGCCAGGTCGCGGCGCACGGGGCGATTCTCGCGTGGACCGATGCCGTCTTCCCAGTTGTAGTTGGATACGAAATTGCCGCCGGGGTAGCGCACGCAGGTGACGCCCAGCTCCTTGACCAGGTCAAGCACGTCTTGGCGGAAGCCGTTTTCGTCGGCGGTGGGATGGCTGGGCTCGTAGATGCCGCCGTAGACGCAGCGGCCCAGATGTTCTACGAATGAGCCGAACAGACGCGGGGGAACGTCGGCTACCGGAGTGGCGTCGGCGTTGAGGGCGATGCTGGCGTCCGGCGTGGTTGCGTTGCCGGTTGTGGAGACGTTACTGGCCGTGGTGCCGGCGGCGGTCGGCGCCGGGCTGCTTTCCTGCTTGTCGGGATGGGTGGTTTCGGCGGAATACTGGCTGTTGTGAGTGGTCATGAGCGGGATGCATCTCCTTCGGTTTGCGGTTAGTCACCATGGTGCGACGTGTCGTGTTTGCGTAAACATAAAACATGTGGTACCGTTTCTTAAAACGATACAATACTTGGAACAAAACGCCAAGTCCCGTCGTTTCCCATAACAAGGAAGGAAAGAACGATGAAGTTCGGCAAGAAGACAATTGCCCTGATTGGTGCTGTGGCCATGCTCTCCTCTGTAGCTGCCTGCGGTTCCACCTCTGCCGGGGATAGCGGAAGCACCGGCTCCTCTGATAAGAAGATCGAGCTGACCGTGTGGTCCTGGGATTCCACACTGCCTCGTACGGTCAAGGGATTCGAGGCCAAGAACCCGAACATTAAGGTGAAGGTGACCAATGCCGGCACCAACAAGGACGAGTACAACGCACTGTCCAACGCCATCGAGGCCGGCTCCGGTGCTCCGGACATCGCCCAGATCGAATACTACGCACTGCCCGAATACGTGATTCGCGGCCACCTCGAGAACCTCTCCGATCTCGGCGCCTCCGATTTCAAGGACTTCTACACCCCGGGCACGTGGTCCTCGGTGAGCATCAATGACGGCGTCTACGCCCTGCCGATGGATTCCGGCCCGATGGCCTGGTTCTACAACAAGGACGTCTTCGACAAGGCCGGCGTCGATCCGACCCAGGTGCGCACGTGGGACGACTTCTACGAGGCTGCCAAGAAGATTCGCGCCGTGGACTCCTACATCACCTCCGATTCCGGTGACGCCGGCTTCTTCGACTCCATGACCTGGCTGGCCGGCGCGACCCCGTTCGAGACCTCCAAGGACGGCGAGACCGTGACCATCAACCTGACCGGTGACAAGAACGTCAAGACCTTCACCGACTTCTGGCAGAAGATGATCGACGAAGACCTCATCGACACCAAGACCGTCGGCTGGACCGACGATTGGAACAAGGGTCTGGATGACGGCTCCATCGCATCCCTGCTGACCGGCGCTTGGATGCCGTACAACCTGCTTTCCGGCGCTCCGAACGGTGACGGCAAGTGGCGCATCGCCCAGATGCCGACCGCAGACGGCTCCGAGACCAACTCCGAGAACGGTGGTTCCTCGCTGGTCATCGTGAAGTCCGACGACAAGGCCAAGGTCGCCGCCGCCTACAAGTTCATGGAATACGCCTGCCACGACGCCGAGGGCATTAAGACCCGTGTTGACGGCGGTGCCTTCCCGGCCGACAACGACACCCTCAAGTCCAACGACTTCCTCAACATGACCTCCCTGACCGACTCCGACGGCAAGGCCCACGAGTACTTCGGCGGTCAGAAGTTCAACGAGGAGCTGGCCAAGGCCGCAGCCAATGTGTCCACCGGCTACAAGTTCCTGCCCTTCGAGGTCTACGCTCGCGGCAAGTTCGGCGACTACGCCGGCGATGCCTACACCGGCAAGACCACGCTCTCCGATGCCGTGGCTTCCTGGCAGAAGGACCTGCAGGATTACGCCAAGCAGCAGGGCTACCAGGTGAAGTAACGGCAATCACAGCAGACTTCCTCCTGTGGTTTCTGTAGCGGGAGGTTGCGATAACAGGATCGGGCACTCTTCGGAGCGCCCGATTTTCTTATGCCATGGGAGCAGTGGCGCGCGGATTGCGATACCAAGATGGCGTGTTGCCGAAGAATGTGTATAATAAAAGATGTTATCGCAACCATAGCTACAAAGTGGCGAAACAAAGCCGTTTTGTGACTACTGAACCATAGAGTGATGGTTCACGATAGCATGACGACGAGGAGAGTTGCCATGCTGTTGTGGTGACAATCACTGCAGACCGCCGAAAGGCGATCCAAGGAAGGAGAACAGAACGATGAAGTTCACCGTTGCTAAGAAGGCCATTGCACTTACCGGTGCGGTTGCCATGCTGGGTTCCGTTGCCGCCTGCGGTTCCGACACCGCCAGTGGCAAGCCGGCTCAAGATAAGGACGTTACCGAAATCACCGTGTGGGCTTGGGAGCCCACGCTGACCCAGGTTGCCAAGGACTTCACCAAGAAGACCGGCATCAAGGTCGATCTCAAGAACGTCGGCACCAACACCAAGGAATACACCCAGCTTGATAACGCCATCGAGGCTGGCTCCGGTGCTCCGGACGTCGCTCAGGTTGAGTACTACGCCATCCCGCAGTACGCCATCAAGGGCAACCTGCTGGACATCACCGACAAGACCTCCGGCTACTCCGACTTCTACACCCCTGGCCCGTGGGCTTCCGTGCAGTTCGCCGGCAAGGTCTACGGCCTGCCGATGGATTCCGGCCCAATGGCCTTCTTCTACAACAAGGAGGTCTTCGACAAGGCCGGTGTTGACGCCGAGCAGATCAAGACCTGGGATCAGTACTACGACGCCGCCAAGAAGATTCACGCTCTGGGCGACAACTACTACATCACCTCCGACACCGGTGACGCCGGCTTCTTCGACTCCATGACCTGGCTGGCCGGTGCAAAGCCGTTCCAGACCTCTTCCGATGGTTCCGAAGTCACCGTCAACCTGACCGAGGACAAGGGCGTCAAGACCTTCACCGACTTCTGGCAGAAGCTGCTGGACGAGGGCCTGCTCGACACCAAGACCGCTGGCTGGTCTGAGGACTGGTTCAAGGGCATGGTCGACGGCACCATCGCCTCCCTGTTCACTGGCGCTTGGATGCCTGCCAACCTGGCCAACTCCGCTGCTGACGGCGCTGGCAAGTGGCGTGTGACCCAGATGCCGACCGCTGACGGCTCCACCACCAACTCCGAGAACGGTGGTTCTTCGCTGGCTGTGCTCGCCTCCACCAAGAAGGCTGACGCTGCTTACCAGTTCATCGAGTACGCCAACCACGGCGACGGCGTGGCCACCCGTGTGGCCGGCGGTGCATTCCCGGCTGACAAGGCCTCCATGGAGTCCGACTCCTTCAAGAACACCACCACTGTGAAGAACGCCGATGGCGAGGACGTTGACTACTTCGGTGGTCAGAAGTACAACGAGGTTCTGGCTCAGGCTGCTGAGAACGTGTCCTCCGACTACCAGTTCCTGCCCTACGAGGTCAAGGCCCGCACCATCTTCGGCGACTACCTTGGCAAGTCCTACACCGGCGACCAGAAGCTGACTGACGGTATCGCCGCTTGGCAGAAGGCACTGCAGGATTACGGCAAGGATCAGGGCTTCACCGTGAAGTAAGCCTTGAACCCTCGCTGAGACTGCCTAGCTAATCTCACCTGATACACAAAGCCTCGTGACGAATCCCGTCACGGGGTTTCTACCGTTTTAAGCCCCGCCTAGTACACTCGTCACCATGCGAGTGATCGGACAGCGAATCAAAAGAATGGCAACCATAGCAGTGACTGCCATCCTTTCCGTATCCTTGGCCTCGTGCGGGCAGTCCACCACCGATAACCGCACGGAAATCAGCGTATGGAGCTGGGAACCGAGCATGGGCGAGGTCATCCGCCGTTTCGAAAAAGCCAATCCGGACATCCGCGTGAAATGGACCAACATCTCCGGCTATGGCAATCTCAACACCGCCATTCAGGACGGTTACGGCACGCCGGACGTGGCTCAAATCGAATACTATGCACTGTTGCAGTACGCGGTCTCCGGCCAATTGCTTGATCTGACCGACAAAATCGGCTCGGATTATTCCAACTTCTTTACCCTCGGCACATGGTCGTCCGTGCAGCTCGCCGGCCGTACCTACGGGCTGCCCATGGATTCGGGCCCGATGGGCTTCTTCTACAACGAAGACGTGTTCCGCCAAGCCGGCGTGGACGCCACCAAGATCAAGACTTGGGATGACTACTATGAGGCTGCCAAAAAGCTCAAGGAGATTGGCGTGTACATCGCCGCCGACTCGGGCGATGGCAGCTTTTACGATGCCATGGTCTGGCTCGCCGGCGGCCAGCCGTTCCACACGTCGGCCGACGGCAAAACCGTGACCATCGATTTGGATGAGGACGCCGGCACCCAACGGTTCACCGAATTCTGGCAGAAAATGATCGATGAGGGGCTTGTTGACACCACCTCCGCCACATGGTCCGACCGATGGAAGCGCCGTGTGGGCACCGGTACCATCGCCTCCGTATTCTCCGGAGCCTGGATGCCGTCGCTGCTGCTGTCCAATGTGCCGGGCGCGGCCGGTCTGTGGCGCGTGGCTCCCATGCCCACCTATGATGGCCAGCCCACCAACGCCGAAAGCGGCGGGTCGGCACTGACCGTACTGCAATTGACCCGTAAGCCGGATGCGGCTTATCGTTTCGTGGACTTTGTGGCGCATGACGCCCAAGGCATTAGCGCGCGTGTGGATGGCGGTGCTTTCCCGGCCGATTATGCCACCCTGAATTCCGCTGATTTTTTGGATAAAACCACGATTACCAATGACCGGGGCATTGAAATCCCGTATTTCGGCGGGCAGAAGTTCAACCGTGTACTGTCGGAGGCCGCCGAGGATGTGTCGGTCGGATACCAGTATCTGCCGTTCGAAGTGTATGCGCGCAGTGACTTCAAATCGACGGTGGGCCAGGCATACGAGTGGTCCGGCAGTTTCCACGCCTATCAGCAGCGACAGGAAGCCATTGAGATGGGTATGAAGGACAAGGAAGGCAACCCGCTCGAACCATTGGAGAAGCCCGGCAAGAGAGTCAGTCTCTCCGACGGCCTGGCCCAATGGCAGAAAGACCTCCGAGAATACGGCCTCAATCAGGGCTTTACGATTAAGTAGGGATTCGGGGTTGGATCGGAATCGACCGCGCTATACGCGGCCGATTCCTGCATACTACGTCACTTCACATTGCGCGAGTAGATGTGCGCCATGCCCTTGAAAATCAAATCCGGGTCATACACGTCAATCAGCTCGGTGTCATTCTCAAACACTCGACCGAGGCCACCGGTGGTGATCACCTTGAAATCCTCGCCTCCGAGCTCTTTGCGGAACTGACGAATCGTGCGCTCCACACCGCCCAAGAACGTGTAATACAAACCGGCCTGCATGCAGGTCTTGGTGTTGGTGCCCAGAATCGTATCTGGTCGCGTAATTTCCACTTCCGGCAGCTGGGCCGTATCTCCCCACAGAGCGGCCGCACCGGCACGGATGCCGGTGGTGATGACGCCGGAATCGACCACGCCCTTGTCGCTCACGTGTGTGAACGTGGTGGCGGTGCCGAAATCAGCCACCAGCACTGGGCCGCCATACTCGTAATAGGCACCGGCGCAGTCGGCCAGAATATCCGCACCCAGCGATTTCGGATCGTCAACGCGCACGTTCATACCGGTCTTGATGCCCGGTCCCACCACCATCGGATCAATGTCGAGGAATTTGACGATGGACGAACGGAAGGAGTGCATCACTTTCGGCACCACCGAACAGATGATCACATCGTCCACATCGGATGGCTGAAAACCGCTCATTCTCAGGAATTCAGTCAGAAACAGCCCATACTCATCAGACGTATGGTTGGCTTTGGTGGTGATGCGGTAGGTGCCGGCGATGGTATCGCCATCCAAAAAGCCCAGCACGATGTTCGTATTGCCGATATCAACGGCGACCAGCATGATAACCCTCCAGATTCAAGATGGATTTCATGCGCAATTCTACAGTCCCATGGCTATGATGGCCTGCGGTGGTCGACCCAGCGTGGCGGCCAACCGTAGAACACAACATATACAGAGGAAGAACCATGTCTCAAGACAATGGTGCGCACATCGAAGACGGCGCAACCACAGATGCGAGCCTTGCCTCGCGTGCAAAGAATCCGAAAAAAAACGGCCCGAAGTGGTGGCTGATCTCACTGATTGCCGTCATCGTGGCAGTGGCGGTCGTCATCGGCGTCACGCTCGCTTTCGGCGGTAAGAAAGATGACAAGTCGGCCTCGTCCAGCAACCAATATGCCGACACCGTGACCATCGGCCTCAAACTGGCCCCCACCAATCTGGACATCCGCAACACCGCCGGCTCCGCGCTTGACCAGATCCTGATTGGCAACGTATACGAAGGCATCGTGGCACGTGACTCCAAGAACCAGGTCGCTCCCGCCATCGCCTCCAGCTGGGAGACGTCCAAGGACGGCCTGACCTACACCTTCCACCTCAATAAGAACATGACCTTCTCCAATGGCGACAAACTTGACGCCGAGGACGTGGCCTGGTCCATCAACGAGCTGATCGCTAAGGGCTACCACGACGCCGACGCGCTCGCCGCCGTCAGCAAGGTGGAGGCCAAGGACGCCGACACCGCGGTGATCACGCTCAAGACGCCGAACTCCAACCTGTTGTGGACCCTGACCGGTCGCGCAGGGCTCGTGTTCGACAAGGATGCCAAGTATGACCTGAAGACGCAGGCCGTCGGCTCCGGCCCCTACACCGTTGCCAAGTTCGTGGAAAACAGCTCGATCACGCTGAAGGCCAATGAGAAGTACTGGGGCAAGAACAAGGCCAAGACGCCCACTGTGGTCGTCAAGTATCTGGCCGACGACAACGCCGCGGTCAATGCGCTGAAGTCCGGTGACGTGCAGGTGCTCGCCCCGATTACCGAGAACCTCGCCGAACCGTTCAAGTCCGATTCCGCCAAGTACACGGTCAAAGCCGGCAACGGCACCGACAAGTTCGTGCTCGGCTTCAACAACGCTTCCGGTTCCAAACTGGCTGACAAGCGCATTCGTCAGGCCATCCGTTACGCCATCAACCACAAGGAGCTCATCGCCTCTCGCGGCGGTGCGGACAAGGCGCTCGGCGGCCCGATCCCGTCTCTCGACCCCGGCTACGAGGATCTGACGAATCTGTACCCGTATGATCAGAACAAGGCCAAGTCGCTCATGGCTGAAGCCGGCTATTCCACCGACAAGCCGCTTCAACTTACGCTGACCTACGCCAACATCTACGGCACCGAGCTCGGAGACCAGCTGCGCTCCCAGCTCAAGCCCCTCGGCATCGACCTGAAGGTGAATGTGGTGGAGTTCTCCACGTGGCTGCAGGATGTGTACACCAACCACACCTTCGATATTTCGCTGGTGGACCACAACGAAAGCCACGACTTCGCATCGTGGACCGATCCGACATACTATTTCGGTTACGACAACAAGAATGTGACCAAGCTGTACAACGAGGGTGTTGCCGCCACCTCCGACAAGGAGCGTGATGCCAAGTTCGCCGCGGCCGCCAAGCTTGTCTCCGAGGATGCGCCGGCCGACTGGCTGTTCAACTACCGCATCACCACCGCCACGGCCAAGGGCGTTGAAGGATTCCCCTTCGACCTCAACCAGACCGTTCTGCCCCTCTACAACGTGACCTACACGAAGTAGTTCGTTACAGCAATGAGCTCCCTCAGTGAGGGGGCTCATTGTTAATCCAAGTAAAGTAGGCATTATGCGATTCGTGTTGAAACGGCTGGCGTTATTCGTGGTGGCGTTGTTCGGCCTGTCCGTGGTGGTTTTTGCAGCATTGCGCATTCTGCCTGGCGATGTGGCCTCCGTGATGGCCGGCGTCAACTCGCCGCCTGAGCGTGTGACCCAGCTACGCGAACAACTCGGTCTGAATCGGCCATTGATTGCACAATACTTCGATTGGATGAGTGCGCTGGCCCGTGGTGACTTCGGCACTTCAATCCTGACTGGTCGCTCCGTAACCTCCTTGGTAGGCGCACGTGCGTCCATCACCTTTCCCCTGATTATTCTTGGCCTGCTCATCGCCTTGGTCATCGGCTTGCCGCTGGGCTGTGCGGCGGTACTGGCCCGCAGCGCAACGGTGCGTGCGGTGTTTCATGTACTGGCTATTGTCGGCGGTGCCGTACCTGCGTTGTGGGGCGGTCTGCTGCTGATTCTGTTGTTCGGGCGCGGCGTAGGATTGCTTGACGTGTTTCCCTCGCAAGGGTTCCCGCTGGATGGCTGGGGCGCACCCGGTTCGGCGATATCAGCGTTGGTATTGCCGGCTGTATCGGTCGGCATCATCGTGGGAGCATCGCTTATGCGATACACGCGCGCGGCCTTAGGGGATTTAGCCAGTTCCGGCTACATCGATATGGCACGCTCGTGTGGCATGACGCGCACTCAGGCGGTGTTGCGTGTGGGATTGCGGTTGGCAACCCCGCAGCTGGTGTCTGTTATCGGGCTGACCTTCGCTTCGATGGTCACTGGCGTGATGGTCATCGAAAACCTGTTTGCGTTACCGGGCATCGGCAACGGTCTTGTGACCGACGTGGGCAACCGCGACCTGATTGCCGTGCAAAGCGAGCTGTTCCTGCTGGCCGCGTTCTTTTTGACTGTCGGCCTCGTGGTCGATTTGCTCCACCGCGTGCTCGACCCGCGTCTGAAAACCGCTACCGCCATTACGGAGGTGACCGCATGAGCAATGTTCGTCGTGCGACGACTGGTGGTCGACGGGCTGCCTTCGTCATCGTCCTGCACTCCATGTGGCGTCGTGCCGAGGGCAAATTCGCACTTATCGTGCTCGCTCTGTGGTTGCTCATTGCCATCGTTTCCCTGTTCTGGACCCCGCAATCGCTGTGGGCCACTGATGGCTACCATGTATGGGCCAAGCCGTCCGCCGAGCACTGGCTCGGCACTGACGGCACCGGCGCGGACGTGTTCAGCTGGCTGCTGGCCGGCTCACATACCAATCTTGTGATCGTGCTGCTGACCGTAGTGGCATCTATGGCTTGGGGGCTGCTGCTCATCGCGGCCATGGTGGCGCGCAATGCGGCGCTCGCCAGTTCTTCGGTAGTGGTAGTTGATGCGTTGATTTCCGTTCCCACCGTGTTGATTGCGTTGATTCTGGCTGTGCCGTTGGGAGCGTCAATCGCGGTGATTGTGATCGCCTGCGGCTTCGGATATGGGTTGAATCTGGCTCGTGTGGCTCGCCCCGCAGCGTTGCTGGCGTCCCGCTCGTCATATGTGGAATCGGCCTTGGCCAATGGTGCCAGCGGGTGGCGTGTGCTCATAAGCCATGTTATGCCGAATATTCTGCCGGTATTGGCTGTGCAACTGTCATTGTCGGCGGGCACGGCGGTGTTGGCTGAGTCGGGGCTCACTTATCTCGGTATCGGTGTGCCGTCCGGTGTGCCGAGCTGGGGGCATTCTCTGGCCACTTCGGTCAAACTCATCAACGTGTTCCCATTAACCGTGGTGTGGCCCGGCCTGATCGTCACGGTTGTGGTTGTGGCGCTGAATATTTTTGGTGATGTGCTGCGCGATGCCATCGATCCGGTCACCAACCCCGCATTACGTGAAATAGGAGGCGAACGATGAGCGTCGATGTTCGCGGGCTGAAAATCACGATTGGCGGCAAACCAATCGTCTCTGATGCGGATATGACCATTGCCGACGGTGAACGAGTCGGCTTGATCGGTTCTTCAGGCTCCGGAAAATCTATGATTGCCAAGGCGATGCTGGGGTTGCTGCCCCTGACCGCTGTGACTAATGGGTCGATTGATATGGGCGGCACGGAAATTATCGGAGCTTCCGAACGTGCGCTTGCCGACCTGCGCGGCCGGTATGTGGGTGCGGTGTTCCAGAATCCGGCTGCCTCGCTGAACCCGGTGATGACCGTGGCGCAGCAGATCGCCTTGCCATTGCGGTTGCACTATGATCTGACCAAGGCCGAACGAGCCGACCGAGTGAATGCCTTGTTGAGCAAGGTCGGGCTGGATCTCGATATGGCCGGCAAATACCCGCACGAACTGTCCGGCGGCCAACAGCAGCGCGTGGGCATCGCCACGGCGCTGATCACCTCACCGCGATTCATCATCGCGGACGAACCCACCACCGCACTCGACTCCATCACGCAACGCCAGATCGTGGACCTGCTGACCTCGCTGGTGGACGACGCCGGTGCCTCCATGCTGTTCATCACCCACGATTTCTCCGTACTCGCGCGTGCCACCACCCGCTGCTACGTGCTGGACGCCGGCCGCATCGTCGAATCCGGACCCACCGCCGACCTGCTCGCCGCGCCGACCACACCACAAGCCCAGCGCCTGGTCGCCGCCGCCCAAACCCTCACCCTCCACACCCCCAAGGAGGATTCGCATGAGTAACAGCAGTGTGCCGCTCCTCTCCGCCCACTCCATCACCAAATCCTTCGGCCCGCGCACCGCACGCCACCAAGTCCTCTTCGACGTCTCCACCGACGTCCACGCCGGCGAATGTCTGGCCGTGATCGGCGGCTCCGGATCCGGCAAATCCACGCTGACCCGCATTATGCTGGGCTTGGAATCCGCGGACTCCGGCAGCGTGGAATACGAGAGCCAATCCATTGTCGGCGGCCGAAAATCGCCGGGATTCGCGGCCCTGCGCCGCGAATCGGGACTGGTGTTCCAGGACCCGTTCTCCTCGCTCGACCCACGTTGGCGAGTCGCCAAATCAGTGGCTGAACCGCTGAGTCTGCAACGGCGTGACCTGAACAACACCGATATCGACGAGCGAGTGGCCGCGGCTCTGACCATGGCAGGCCTTGAACCGGCAGACTTCCTGAACCGGTACCCAATCGACCTGTCCGGCGGCCAGGCGCAGCGCGTGGTCATCGCCCGCGCTATCATCAACGAGCCCAAAGTGATCCTCGCCGATGAGCCGATGAGCGCCATCGACGTGGCCGCGCGCATTCAGATCCTCGACACCTTCGCCGCCATCCGCGCGGCCCGGCCGAGCACCGCCATCATCATGGTCTCCCACGATCTCGGCGTGGTGCAGCACATCGCCGACCGCATCCTCGTGCTCCATGACGGGCGTCTCGAAGAGACGGGTTCCACCGCTGAAGTGCTCGGCAACCCCCAATCCGATTACACCCGTCAGCTCATCGAGGCAGCCTCGTTATAGACCTTTTTTGGCTCCCTCTCTGAGGGGAGCTGTCGAACGCAGTGAGGCTGAGGGGAGTTACGGGTGCCGTCGTATTCCCCTCAGTCCGCTTCGCGGCCAGCTCCCCTCAGGGAGGGGAGCCGAGGCCGCCGGCGACACGCGCTTGTCGCGGGTTGTGCTATGGTGTGAGACATGCAGATTATCTCATGTTGTTGTCGCTAACCGACGCCCCTGGGCGAGCGGTCAGTGACGCATAACTTGAGATAGAGCATTCGAATCGCGGCAAATCTGTCGCATGAATTTTCATGAAATCGATGGCACGAGCGTAACCGTGTAACGCGCGAGTCGTGGTTAACATGAAAAACCGATTCACTTTCCGGCTTCACCGTACAGTGAGCGGGGATACTCGATTTCAAACTAAAGCCACAGTCCATTCGTCTGGGAACGTCGGTTCACGAGCGCAACGCAGCAAAACCCCACAACCCCAGCAACGAAGGACTTCACATGACCATCCACAACAGCCTCGCAGAACTCATCGGCAACACCCCGCTCGTCAAGCTCAACCACATTCCACAGGCGGCCGGCGTCAAAGCCACCATCGCCGTCAAAGTCGAATACTTCAACCCCGGTGGATCTTCCAAGGACCGCATCGCCGAACGCATCATCGACGCCGCCGAAAAGTCCGGCCAACTGAAGCCCGGCGGCGTGATCGTCGAACCCACCTCCGGCAACACCGGCGTCGGCCTGGCCCTGGTCGCCCAGCAGCGCGGCTACCGCACGATTTTCACCCTGCCGGACAAGGTCTCCGAATCCAAGCGCGCGGTGCTGCGCGCCTACGGTGCCGAAGTCATCGTCACACCGACCGACGCCGGCCCGGACGACCCGCGCTCCTACTACCAGGTCGCCGAACGACTGGCCAATACGATTCCCGGCGGCTTCCGCCCGAACCAGTACGACAATCCGAACGGCCCGCTGAGCCACTACTACACCACCGGACCTGAGATCTGGGAGGCCACGGACCACAAGGTCACGCACTTCGTGGCCGGCATCGGCACCGGCGGCACCATCTCCGGCACCGGCAAGTACCTCAAGGAAGCCTCCAACGGCGCGGTCAAGGTCATCGGCTCCGACCCGGAAGGATCCATCTACTCCGCTTCCTCACGCGACGAAGTCCACCAGTACGATATCGAGGGCGTAGGGGAGGACTTCTATCCCAAGGCCTTCGACCGGAACATCACCGACGACATCGTGCGCGTGTCCGACGCCGAAGCCTTTGAAATGACCCGCCGTCTGGCCGGCGAGGAGGCGCTGCTGGTCGGCGGCTCGTCCGGCATGGCTGTGGCCAGCGCCATCAAGTACGCGCTTGCCAATGATTTGGACGAGAACCAGATCGTGGTGGTGCTCGCCCCTGATTCCGGCCGCAGCTACTTGGAGAAGATCTTCAACGACGACTGGATGCGTGCCAACGGCTACGGCGACATCGTGGAGCGCACCAGCAAGCCCTCCCTCGCCGAGCAGTACCTTAACGGAGCTCCCTCTGATGAGGGAGCTGGGGACGGACTCCATAACTAGCTATCAAAAGAATCAATACCAACATCCGCACTAACCAACCGCACCTGTTCTACCTTCGAATACGGAACGATCCCGAAAGGAACCCAATATCATGTCCGCTGAATACAACGCCAAGTTCGCCAACACCGACATCGCCACTCGCGCCATCCACGCCGGCCAGGAGCCCGACCCGACCACCGGTGCGGTCGTCACGCCGATCTTCGCCACCTCCACTTTCAAGCAGGATGGCGTGTTGGGCCTCAGGGGAGGCCACGACTACTCCCGCTCCATCAACCCCACTCGCACCAGCTTCGACGAGCAGCTCGCCGCCGTGGAAGGCGGCAAGTACGCGCTGAGCTTCTCCTCGGGCTTGGCCGCCATCGACGTGCTGCTGCGCTCCACCATCAAGCCCGGCGACAACATCCTGCTCGGCAACGATGTGTACGGCGGCACCTACCGCCTGCTCTCCAAGGTGTTCGTGCCGTGGGGTGTGGGCCTCGACGTGGTGAACATCGCCGATCTGAAAGCCGTGGAAACCGCATTGGCCTCCAAGCACTACCAGTATGTGTGGGTCGAGACCCCGTCCAACCCGCTGCTCAACATCACCGACATCGCGGCCACCACCGAAGTCGCCCACAAGTACGGCACCAAGGTCGCTGTCGACAACACCTTCGCCTCGCCCGCCCTTCAGCACCCGCTGGCCGATGGCGCCGATGTGGTGGTCTACTCCACCACCAAGTACATCGGCGGGCACTCCGACGTGGTCGGCGGTGCCGTGGTGGTCAACGATGAGGAGACCCGCGAGAAGGTCGCCTTCCTGCAGAACGCCGCCGGCGCAGTGCCCTCCCCGTTCGACTCCTGGCTGGACATCCGCGGCCTGAAGACCCTGGATCTGCGCGTCAAGCGCCACAGTGCCAACGCCCTGAAGGTGGCCGAATGGCTCGAATCCCAGCCCTCTGATGTGATTGAGCGCGTCTGGTACCCGGGCCTCGAGTCCCACCCGGGTCATGAAATCGCCGCCCGCCAGATGCACGGCGGCTTCGGCGGCATCGTCTCCGTGCAGCTCGCGGCCGGCGCCGAGGCGGCCAAGCACTTCGTGGACCACACGCAGATCTTCACACTGGCCGAATCGCTCGGCGGTGTGGAAAGCCTCATCGAGGTGCCCGCCGCCATGACCCACGCCTCCGTGGCCGGCACCACCCTGCAGGTGCCCGCCAACCTGGTGCGCATTTCGGTCGGTATCGAGAACGCCGACGACCTTATCGCCGATCTCAAGCAGGCGTTGGATCGTATCTGACCGTACTGACGGTACTGGTGGCACCGTATTGACGGTGCCACCACGCTTATCGGCGGACTCGCTATCGATTGGTACCTACAAAAAATCCCCGGCCCACAAGGGTCGGGGATTTTCCGTTATCGATTAAACATGGATCGAATCAGCTGGCGTTGCCGCCCTGCCATCCGGTGGCATCCGCACCAGCCGGGCGCAACGCCTGACCGGAAGTCGGTGTGGTGCCATCAACGACCACACGAGTGCCGATGGTGGCAAAGTCGTACATCCACTTGGCATCGGCCACCTGCATGTTGATGCAGCCGTGCGAGCCTGGGATACCCTGCTGCACATAGATGGGGTGCTCGCCCCACATGTATGCAGGAACACCGTGCAGGGCCTCGCCGCCGTTATAGTAGGAAATCCACGGCGTGCCTGGCTGGTTGTAGCCTTCGCCAACCATGGTCTGCGATTCGTACTTGAGATACACGTAGAACGTGCCGGTATCGGACAGCATGGAACCATCGGCGGTGGGCTTGCCAGAAGCGATGTTGAACTTCTTGACCACCGTGGTGCCCTGATATGCAGTGGCAGTCTGGTTCGTCAGATCAACATGAACCCACTTATCGCCATTTGCCGTATCGAAGTTATGAGGCACCTCGACCTGCTTGACATCATACGGGCTGTCTTTCACAGCCACAGTGGAATCAGTGGACTGGTTCTGCTCGATGGCGGTAGCCAGACGTTCGGGGGCGTCCCCGGCGCCAGTCACTTCAATACCATCCACGCCGAGTGTCTTATCGGCACCAATTTCCACGCCGCCTTCGTCTTTCGGCGTGATGTAGACCTCGCGTGTCACCTTGGGAACAGTCAGTTCTTTGGTTACGCTGTCACTGGTGACGTACTTGGTGATGGCATCGCGGTCGACTACCAGACTCATGGTGCCTTCCGCCTTATTCACCGTGGGCTTGAGGAATGAGGCAATGGTATCGGCCGGGATGGTGACGCTCTTGTTCACGCCGTTGTCTACGGTCAGTTTGAGGCCAAGCCTGGCATTGGCGTCAAACTGTGTTTGCTGTGCGCTCGCGTCATCAATCGGATTCTTTGCGGTCTGTAGCTTGACCGGCACCGTCGCATTTTCGCCCGGGGTCGCGACGGCCTCCTTGACTGCAGCATTGACAACATTGGTATCCGGGCCCTTGCCGTCCTGACCCGCGGTGTAGTCGAACTGTTTGGTGCTCTTGTTGTAGACAACGGTGGCAATCTGCGCTCGGTCGGCCTCGTCGACCAGGCCGGCGGTGACGAATTGTTCGGCAGTCTCTTTGTCCGTGGTGGCGGTCAGAGCGATATGCGGCTGATCGAAAATATTGAGCTTGGCCACGTCGCCGGTCTTCGCGTTCAACAGCGCATCCACGGTTTTATCCGTGTCGACGGTGACGCCAAGGTCCTTCAGCGAGGCTTTGACGCTGTTGCCTTCGGCGGTGAACGTCACCGTGGTGTTATTCAGCCGCTGCTTCACAGTATTCGCAAGTTCTTCGCGGGTCTGGCCCATGACAGAGACATTGCCCAAATGAACACCGGGCGCAGCCTTGTCTTGGAAGTACCAACGTCCGACGAAGAAATAGGCTATTAATGCGGCAAGCAACACTGCAAATATGGTTATGATGGCAATCCGTGCGGCCTTGCCATGTGATTTAGCGGTGGTAGATGCCATAACATGTTCACCCACATAGGCTGTATTATCGGCATGGTTATTGGTGCCATTGTCACTTTGCTGTGGTGTGGCGGTACCTGAATCCGCGGCTGCGAACAGCCCATCGGTGGCCACAGGCTGCAGCACCGCCGTCTCCTGATCGTCAGGAGAGGAGAAGGAAAATGTATCGTTGGCCATCAAAATGCCCCGTCTTAGTTCTCTCAAAGCGGCATATCGTGCGATATGCCGGGAATAACGTTCCTTGACGCATAATAATACGGAAGGGCTACGTACATCGTTGCGAGGTATTCCGTTATACGCTGAAATCCAGCCGCGGTCGGCCTACACTGGTCGTTTATGACAGCACATCAGGCGGCGCTGGAGGCGCTCACACGATACTTCGGCTATGACTCGTTTAGGCCCGGACAGCAAGGAATTGTCGAGGCTTTGCTTGCCGGACGCGATGTCTTGGGCGTGATGCCCACCGGCGCAGGCAAGTCCGTGTGCTACCAGATTCCCGCCGCGCTCAGCCCGGGTATGACTTTGGTCATATCTCCCTTGATTTCCCTGATGCGCGACCAGGTCGATGCGCTGAACGACCTCGGTCTGCCGGCCGCGTTCATCAATACCACTCAAACTCCCGACGAGCAGGCGATGGTGTTCGCCCAAGCCGCCGCCGGGCAGATCAAACTGCTGTACGTGGCCCCGGAACGCTTGGAAACCGGGCGATTCCGCGACTTTGCCGCCCGTACGCCGATTTCGCTGATCGCCGTGGACGAAGCCCACTGCGTCTCCCAGTGGGGTCAGGACTTCCGCTCGTCGTACTTAGGTATCGGCGATTTCATCGCCGGGCTGCCGCAGCGTCCACCGGTGGGTGCGTTCACCGCCACCGCCACCGAACGGGTGCGCCGGGACATCGTGGGACTGCTGGGATTGCGGAATCCGGCCGTCACCGTTACCGGATTCGACCGGCCGAACCTGTATTTTGATGTGGTCAAACTGGAAACCAAATACAAGGCCGCATGGGTGGCGCGGTATGTGGCCGACCATCCGGACGAATCCGGCATCGTCTACTGCGCCACCCGCAAGACCACCGAAGCGCTCACCGACACGCTGAACCAGATGGGGCATCCGGCCGTTGCCTACCATGGCGGCATGTCGCCGGACGCGCGTGAGGCGGCCCAGCGCGACTTCATCACCGACAAGGTGCCGGTGGTCGTGGCCACCAACGCTTTCGGCATGGGCATCGATAAGTCCAACGTGCGTTACGTCATCCACCACAATCTGCCCGAATCCATTGAGGCCTACTATCAGGAGGCCGGCCGCGCGGGCCGTGACGGCGAGCCCAGCCGATGCACGCTGCTGTGGAATGAGTCAGACATCGTCACCCGGCGTCGGTTGCTGGATAACGATTATGAGAACGAACGATTGACTCCCGAAGAGCAGGAAATCGTTCGCCAGTCCAAGCGCCGGCTGCTGGACGGTATGGTCGGCTACTGCCGCACCACCGACTGCCTGCACCGGTATATGACCCGGTATTTCGGTCAGGAATTGTCGCCGAATGCTGGTTCCACGGCGGGTGAAGACATTGCGGCGGACTCTTCGCAGTCCGGCAAATGCGGTGCCTGCTCGAACTGCGAAAGCACGTTCGAGACCATCGACGTGACCCGCGTGGCGCAGGCGATCAGCCGTTGCGTGCATGACGTGGGGCAGCGCGTCGGTTCCGGCAAGATCGTCAAGATCCTGCGCGGTTCGCGGGCACAGGATCTGGCATGGCTGAACCCGGAGCGGATGCCCACCTTCGGCATGCTCAAGGACGTGAACGAGGCTCGCGTGCGCGACGTGTTGAGCCAGATGGCCACGGACGGGTACCTGTCAATCGCCGAAGGGCGTATGCCAATCGTCATGTTCGGTGCGCGGGCGGCCGAAACCGCCGCTCCCGACTTCCACTATGAGATCAAACGGGTGGAACGCAAGTCGGAGGCGGCCGGTTCCGGTCGGAGCGGGGGAGCGGCTGATACTGCCGATTCCGCCAATGTTCCCGGCGATGCGCTGGGCTCGTATATCCCGGACGATGACGAGGAATCGCTGTTCCAGAAGCTACGCGAACTGCGACGCACCATCGCCCAGGAAATCGGCAAGCCGCCGTACATCGTGTTCTCCGACAAGACCTTGCGCGACATGGCCCGCATCAAGCCGGTTACCAACGCGCAATTTCTGGCGGTCAACGGCGTCGGTCAACACAAGCTCGACCTCTACGGCCAGCGCTTCATGCAAGCCATCGCCTCGTTCAATGCCGGGAGTGCGTCATAACAATCTCCTATAGCGAACTGCGGAGTATTTGCGGGCGTTCTTGGGCTGGCTCGACTACGATGACTGTTCGATGCTTCATGACCGAACACTCGGCAAGTAGAAAGGCAACAGCATGGCAGAAGAAACGGCCGAAAAGCCCGTCGTCGAATCATTCCAGCTTGATCACACCAAGGTCAAGGCGCCGTACGTGCGTTACATCGACACCGAAACGGGCCCTCACGGCGACGTGATCTCCAACTATGATCTGCGCCTGACCCAGCCGAACAAGCAGGCCATCCCCACCGGCGGCCTGCACACCATCGAACACACCATCGCCGTGCTGCTGCGCGAACGTATCCCGGGCTACATCGACTGCTCGCCGTTCGGCTGCCGCACCGGCTTCCACCTGCTGACCTGGGGCACCCACCCCACCGAGGAAGTGGCCAAGGCCCTGAAGGAATCGTTGGAGTTCATCGCGTACAAGGCCACGTGGGATGACGTGCCCGCCACCACCGAGAAGAGCTGCGGCAACTATCGCGACCACAGCCTGTTCACCGCCAAGGAATGGGCCAAGCAGATCCTTGAGGAAGGCATCAGCTCCGACCCGTTCGAGCGCAAGGTCGTCTGATCGCAAGCCAATCGGCATGGAAGAACCCCGCCCCCGCATACCACGCGGACGGGGTTTCTTTGTGCCTATGTTTGTGCCTATGGCATGGTAGGTTTGCCGTCAGTTAATCGTTGGCCGCTGCACATCGGTAGCTTGGCATGTTGGAGAGGTGGAAGTGACTCAGTCGAACGCTGCAAACAAGGCGACAGGCCGCCGTTTCCGCCACGCCACCATGCGCGATCTGCCGCAGATGCAGAAAATCTACGCACGCGCACGCGCGTTGATGGCCGCCAACGGCAACCCCACCCAGTGGGGCAACGAATTTCCGCGTGAATCGATGATTGAGGACGACATCGCCAACCAGCGTACGATGCTGCTGGTCGACACCTGCAATGGCCACGAACGCATTCTGGCCCAGTTCGCCCTGTGCCCGGGCGAGGATCCGACCTACGCCAAAATCGACGGCGCCTGGCTGGACAACGACGCCTATGTGACCATCCACCGCATCGCCGCATCCGGTCTGGTGCGCCACGCGGCCCGCGACTGTATCAGGTGGGCCCTGAAGCACTACGGCAACGTGCGCGCCGACACCCACCCCAATAACAAGGCCATGCAGCACGTGCTCGAAAGCTCCGGCTTCGCCCGTTGCGGCCTGATCCAGCTGCTCGACCGGCCGGTCGACACCACCAGAATCGCCTATCAGCGCCACGAGTGGTGAGTGTGGCTGCCGGCTGATGTGCTCGTTTCTGCACCGTCATCGGTTTCTGACGGTAGAATCAGTGTGTGAGAAGAACACGTTGGGTCGGGGGCGTCGTGACGGTGCTTGCGGCTGTCATGCTGTCGTCGTGCGGCGGCGTCCAGTCGAATCCCGGGTAACACACCGTTGCCAATCCATTCACCGCGCAGGTGAATGGAGAAGACATGGCGATGCCTGTCGGCCGATGGAGCCCCATCGGCCGACAGGCATCGAGGAAGTCACCGTGGCCGGCGGAACGCGCGGTCGCCGATTGGGGCGAATGGCTTGTGTGGTTCGCTTTGGTACCAGTAGGCGACCGTGGCCACGTCGTCCTGTCGTTCGAAGTTGCCGGCTTCCTCGGTGCCGATCTGCTGCCATTCGACGCGCAGGTCTCGCTCGAAGTAGATCGGGTCGGGGATGTGCCAACGGTATAGGCCGCGGGTCACGGGGGTGGCAGTGTCCCAGTAGGCGCTTTCGCGTCCGGCGAGGTTCTGCGAGTAGAACGGGAAGCCGAGGTATGGGCCGGTGAAGGTGCGCTCGTGCATGCGGCCGTGTTCGTCGAATTCGGCGAAGCTCCAGGCACCGCCGAAGTAGTCCTCGGCGCCGGTGCTGCACCAGGTGGGGTATTTGCCGTCGCCGTCGATGTAGAACTTGAATTCGCCTTCGCCCCACCAGCGGCTTTCGAGCGCGGTGAGCGCCAGGTAGGTGCCGACGTAGGTGCCGTGTCCTTCGACGCCATCGAGCACCACGTAGTCGTGGGCGAGTTCGGTGACGCGTTGGCGGCGCCACTGCGCGTGGAAGCGCATCGTGTCGGCCGGCAGCTGGTCGTATTCGGTGTAGTCGATTTGGTAGAAGAACGCGGGCACGTCCTCGTTGTGGTCGTTGCGCAGCACGATGCGCGCGTGTTCGAACGGCATGGCGAAGTAGCAGTTGAAGCCCCGGTTCGGGTTGACCATGACGGGAATTGAGTTGATGGTGCAGGACTGGGCGTGTCCGCAGCAGAAGAAGTCGCCGATCGGGCATTGCACCGAGGGGGAGTCCTCGCCGTCCCAGTAGAATTCCAGGATCAGGTTGCGTAGCACGTCGGGGCCGGTGGGGGAGGTGCGGTCGGTTACCGTCATCCAGATGTGACGAATCACGCCGGGGCCCTCGACGTCCATCAATGTCACCGATTCCCCGGACCTCACCGTGCTGATGCAGGGGCTTCCCTTGCGGGAGGGGCCCAACGCGCTGGCCGCCATGGCCGCGCGGCCCTTGCCGCCGTCCGGGTTTTCGGCGTTGATGCAGCGGGTGCGGCCGGGGGTCCTCATGGCCACGGCATCCAAGGCGCCTTGTCCGAGCCCCGGCGCGGGGTTCGCTGTGGTGAATGCGTCGAGCATGATGCTTACTTCCTTTCCTGTCGCAGGCCCGTCCCGCCACGGCGTTTTGTCTGGGGTGAGCCGGGCTGCTGGGGGGTATTTCACGGCACCGGCGGTGATGCCCTGGGAGAGCTTGCGCTGGGGTAGTGCCCGATATCTTGCGCACTTTGGTCTTCGCCCGTCCCTGTGGCGATGATCGGTTCGCTTCCCGTACAGTCTCACCGAGTCTTGACATGTCGAGGTAGCGGCGCGTCGACCACTCGTTCGACGTGACATAGCGCACGCGTGCGCAGACGAGCATCAACGCGCTGCGTTCGTCGGGGAAGCTGCCGACCATGCGCGTGCGCCGTCTGACCTCGCGGTTGCGGGGGGTGACCCTGGCGAGGACGTTGCGTTCGAAGTGCACCATGCACCGCTGGTAGCGGGCATCGCGTTCAAGGTCTCCTTGACGCTCTTGCGGACCATACGGTCCAGGGTGGTCTCCGACATGGCCTCATATCGCAAAAACCGTACGCTGAAAGTAACTCAGCGTACGGTTTTCACGAAAGCAGCCATCGGCTATCGGTCAGCCGATAGACCTCAGTCCTCAGTCCTCAGTCGCAGCGACCTTGGCGTCAGCCCCGGCCTTCTGCTCAAGGCCGAGCTTGGAGCGCTTGCGGCTGTAGCCGAAGTACACGATCAGGCCCAGACCGAACCAGACGGCGAAACGCACCCAGGTCTCCCAGTTGAGACCGGCGATGAGCACGAAGCAGAATACGATGGCCAGAATCGGGGTGACCGGCACGCCCGGCGCGCGGAAGCCGCGGGGCGCATTCGGCTGGGTCTTGCGCATCCATAGAATACCGGCCGACACGATGATGAACGCGGACAGCGTACCGATGTTCACCAGCTCGAACAGCACGTTGATGTTGATGAAGCCGCCGGCGAACGCGGTCAGCAGACCGAAGAACCAGGTGCCCTTGAACGGGGTGCGGTACTTCTCGTGCACGTGGCCGAAGAACTTCGGGAACAGGCCGTCACGGCTCATGGCGTAGCAGATACGGGACTGGCCGTACAGCTGTACGAGCATCACCGTGGTCATGCCGATGAGGGCGCCTAGGTTCACGATCACCGCGAGCCAGTTCATGCCGGTCTCCAGAATCACGCCGGCCACTGGGGCGTCGATGTACTTGGCGAAATCCTGGTAGGGCACCACGCCGGTCATGATCATGGTCATGACGATGTAGAGCACGGTGGAAACGGCCAGGGACAGCAGGATGCCGCGCGGCAGTGTCTTGTTCGGGTTGATGGTCTCCTCGGCGGAGGAGGACACGGCGTCGAATCCGATGAAGCTGAAGAACACGATGGACGCGGCCGGCACGATGCCGTACGGCTGGGTGGAGCCGGGCTGGAAGGTGTAGACGCCATACGGGGAGAACGGCTGCCAGTTGGACGGCTTCACATACCACACGGCGCATGCGATGAACAGCACGATGATGGCGAGCTTGATGAGCACCATCACGTCGTTGGTGCGCTTGGTCTGGTTGATGCCGATCGAGAGCACCCACGTGATGATCAGCACGATGACGAAACCGGGCAGGTTGAAGTAGGTGGTGACGTCCGGGTTGGTGCCGTAGGCGGCGGTCAGCTCGACCGGCAGATGCAGTCCGAAGCCTTCCAGCAGTTTGTTGAAGTAGCCCGACCAGCCGGCGGACACTGTGGCCGCCTGCAGAGCATACTCCAGAATCAGATCCCAGCCGATCACGAAGGCGATGAGCTCGCCGAACGCCAGATAGGCATAGGAGTAGGCCGAGCCGGAGACCGGAGCCATGGCGGCGAACTCGGCGTAGCACAGGCCGGCGAAACCGCAGCAGACGGCGGCCAGCAGGAACGATACGGACAGGGCCGGGCCGGCGGTGAGCGCGCCCTTGCCGGTGAGCACGAAGATACCGGTGCCGATGATCGCGCCGATACCGAGCATCGTCAGATCGAAGGTGCGCATCGTGCGCTTGAGGGGAGTGGATTCGGCGACAAGCTGATCCACGCTTTTCTTACGAAACAGATCCATGTTCTTCTCTCATGAAATCTAGGATTATGGGGCTGAACCGGACGGATTTCCGGGATCCCGGCACGCCTCAACGCCGGGAATCAAAGGCGGCTTCCGAGAAACCGCATATCGGTCATTAGTGTACGACTGCCGGGCGAAAACAGACGATTGCGACTACACGTCACATTCTCGCGCAACAATAGGTGTCTATGAGCATGAACGCAGCACCTGAAATCGCATTCTCGTCCGAGCAGGGCAAGGCCAACTATGCGGCCGCCCGCCGCCAATACCCCGCACAGGCCATCGTGGACCTCAAAACCATGCGCGACAACATGGCCCACCTGGTCTCCGTGGTCGGCGGGCCCGCTTCCGGCACGGCGGTGATGGGTGTGGTCAAGGCCGACGCCTACGGCCACGGACTGCTGCCCGCCGCCCTGGCCGCGCTCGCCGGCGGCGCCACATGGCTCGGCACCGCGCAGTCGCACGAAGCGTTGCTGCTGCGCAAGCTCGGCATCGGCCCCGACCGCTGCCATATTTTGACTTGGGTATACAACGGCACCGAAGTCCCGTTCGACGAGCTGATCGCCGCCGACATCGACGTATCGGTCGGCTCCCTGCCCGGCATCGACGCGGTGGCCGCCGCCGCACGCAGGCTCGGCAAGCCCGCCCGCGTACACGTCAAGGTCGATTCCGGCTTCGGTCGCAACGGTTTCACGCCGGCCGGATTCGACGCCGCGCTCGCCAAACTCGTGCCGCTCGCCAAAGAGGGCGTGTTGCATATTGTGGGTCAGTGGAGCCATCTCGCCGTGGCCGATTCGCCTGATGTGCCCGAATTCGTGTCCTCCACCGACCGCCAGATCGAAACATTCAAGGACTTCACGCGCCGCATGGAACAGGCCGGCATTCCGCCGGAGATCCGTCACCTGGCCAACACGGCGGCCACTTTGGACCGCCCGGAGATTCACTTCGAACTTACCCGCCCCGGCATCGGCCTGTACGGCTACGAGCCCGATCCCGCGATGGGCACCCCGCGCGACTGGCATCTGACCCCGGCCATGCGCCTGCAGGCGCAGCTCGGCACGGTCAAGGATGTGGAGGCCGGCCATGGCATCTCTTATGGCCGCACCTACCTGACCCCGGACAACACCTCGACCGCTATTGTGCCGCTGGGCTACGCCGATGGCATCCACCGCTCCGCTTCCGGTTTCGATATGGAAGGTGCCAAGCACGTGGAGAAGCCGGGCGGCCCGGTGCGCATCATGACCACTGAAGGTCCGAAGCTCTACCGCGTGTGCGGCCGCGTGTGCATGGACCAGTTCATCGTGGACCTGCACGGATCCGCCGCCGAACTCGGCGTTCACGAGGGCGACACGGTCGAACTGTTCGGCCCGGGCCGCGGCGAGGATTACGTTGAGCCTACCGCCGACGATTGGGCCCGCGCCGCCGACACCATCAGCTACGAGATCTTCACCTGCCTGCGCAACCGCATCCCGCGCCTTTACGAGCATGCCGCCGAAGTACTGCCCGCCGCCGACCTCGCCAAGCTCGACCCCGCCACGCTGCTATAAGGTGCATTACCGCCATACGGTGGCACCCCGTAATCCCTTCTTCCCGAATATGTGCCGTTGACATGTGCTGAGCGTCACATATTCGGGAAATCGGCCCCAATCTCCCGAATATGTGCTGTTGAGTTGACGTCAGTGGCACATATTCGGGAAGTCGGGATTACTGCGGCCGATATGTGTGCCTATGCTTGGAATATGGAAACGACTTTGGATGGGGAACAGGTGCTGAGCGATGAGGGCTACAGCGCCTTCGACGAGGAGCGATGGGCACCCGAGCCGCCCAAATCCAAGTCGCGCACGGCTTTCGAACGCGATCGCGCGCGACTGATTCATTCGTCCGCTTTGCGGCGTTTGGGCGCGAAAAGCCAGATTCTGATTGCCGGTACCGACGATTTCGCCCGCACTCGACTGACGCATACGCTGGAAGTCGCCCAGATCGGTCGCCAAATCGGCGCATTGCTCGGCTGTGATCCGGACGTGGTCGACTGCGCCTGTCTGGCCCACGACCTTGGTCACCCGCCGTTCGGGCACAACGGGGAGCGTGCGCTCGCCGACATCGCCGGCAATATCGGCGGCTTCGAGGGCAACGCACAGACCATGCGTATCCTGACCCGGCTCGAACCCAAGATCTTTCACCCGGACGGGCGTTCGGCCGGCGTGAACCTGACCCGTGCGGCCTTGGATGCGGCCGTCAAATACCCGTGGACCTTGGCCGAAGCCGACCGACACCCGAAGGGGGAGCGGTCGAAGAAATTCTGCGTCTACCCGGATGACGAACCGGTGTTCCGCTGGCTCAAAATCGGCGCGCCCCAGGCCGCCAAACCCATGGAATGCCAGATCATGGACCTTTCGGACGATATCGCCTACTCCGTGCATGACGTCGAGGATTCCATCGCCACCGGCGCGTTCGATCCGATTGTGCTCGCCGATCCGAAGATGCTGGACCACATCATCGAGCAGACGCGCGCATGGTATGGGGCGAAGTGGGATGCCGACAAGCTGCTGGCCGCGTTCATGCGATTGCGCCGAGAGCATTTGTTCCCTGCACATTTCAATGGTTCGCGCGAATCGTTGGCGCAGCTTAAGAACATTACGTCCGATTTGATCGGTCGCTTCTGCTGGTCGGTGGAGACCGCCACGCGCGACACGTATGGGCCCGGGCCGTTGACCCGGTATTCCTCGAACATCGTGATTCCCGAGGACACGAATTACGAGATCGTGGCGTTGAAGGGCATCGCCGTGTACTTCGTCATGGCGCCTCGCGAGCGCGAGCCATTCCATCAGGAGGAGCTCAAGATCGTATCGGATTTGGTCGATGTGCTTATGGCCGATTCGCCGCTCCCATCCGACGCTTTGGAAAGCCAGTTCCTGGCCGATTGGAATGAATCCACCAATGACAACGAGCGCCTGCGCGTCGCCATCGATCAGGTCGCAAGCCTGACCGACAACTCCGCTCTGGCCCTGCACTCCATCTTGTGCTGAGGGCGTGTTGGACGGGTGCTTCCCTCAGTCTCGCTGCGCGAGCCAGCTCCCCTCGGGTGAGGGGAGCTGTCGCTGTAGGCGACTGAAGGGAGTTTCGCGGAAGAAATGATAACCGACGGTAAAAATTTACCGTGTCTCAGGTGAGGCGGTACTCTAGAGACTTATGGTCGGAATGATTAAGAAAGAAGATGTCGAGAAGGTGCGCGCCGCCGCGGACCTGTATGACATTGTATCTGCGACCGTAACGCTTAAGCCCTCCGGCACCGGCACCTTCGTGGGCCTGTGCCCGTTCCACGACGAGAAAACCGGCAGCTTCAACGTGCGCCCCTCACTCGGCGTGTGGCACTGCTTCGGCTGCGGCTTGGGTGGCGACGTATTCAAATACGTCGAACAATCCGAAAACATCGACTTCCGCGAAGCCGTGGAACTGCTCGCCGACAAGTACCATATCGAGCTGCACTACGAGAACAGCGGCAACGGCCCGAACCGCGAGAACACCGGCTCCAAGCGCACCCGACTGCTGGAAGCCTGCGAGGAAGCCCAACGCTTCTTCGTCTCCCAGATCCTGACCAAGGAAGCACTGCCCGCCCGCAAGCTGCTCGGAGGCCGCAACTTCTCCCAAGCCGACTGCGAACGTTTCGGTTGCGGCTACGCGCCCCAAGGTTGGGATAATCTTGTGCGCCACTTGGCCTCCAAGGGGTTTACGCAGAAGGAAATCCTCGACGCGGGCTTGGCCCGCCAAGGCCAGCGCGGCATCTATGACTATTTCCGCGGCCGCGTGACGTGGCCTATCCGCGATTCGACCGGCCGCACGCTCGGCTTCGGCGCGCGCAAACTATACGAAGACGATCAGATCGCCGCCAAATACATCAACACGCCGGACACGCAGCTCTACCGCAAAACCCAGGTGCTTTACGGCATCGATTTGGCGAAATCCGCCATCGTCAAGAAGCGACAGGTGGTGATCGTCGAAGGCTATACGGACGTGATGGCCATGCACTTGGCCGGCATTGACACCGCCATCGCCACGTGCGGTACGGCGTTCGGCGCCGAGCACGCCAAGATTGTGCGCCGCCTGATCGCCGACGATTCGCTGGGCGCGGTCCAGCTGGTCGGGCCGTTGAAGGTCAAGGACCAGCCGTTGAGCTCGCGCATCGTGTTCACGTTCGATGGTGACGCCGCCGGCCAGAAAGCCGCGCTGCATGCCTTCGGCCTTGATTCGGCCTTCCTCTCCCAAACCTTCGTGGCCGTGGCCGACGACAATCTCGACCCGTGCGACCTGCGCATCGAGCGAGGCAACGAAGCAGTGCGTTCGCTGATCGCCCGCGCCAAACCGTTGTATGACTTCGTGATCGACGCCGCCATCAGCCGGTTCGACCTGACCTACACGCCCGGCCAAGTGGGTGCGATGAAAGCCGTGGCCCCGCTGGTGGCGCAGATTCGCGACCGCTCCCTATGGGACGCTTACGCGCGCAAGTCCGCGGGCCGTATCGGCGTGGATCTTGAGGTGATGCGCCGCGAGGTGATGAACGCGCGCCGGCAGATGCATGTACGCGATGAGGACGCCTACGCGCCCAAACGTCGATTCGAGCGTGACGAGCCGCGTGTGGAATCCGGCACCAACCCATACGCCAATCCGGCCACGCGCAAGGCGTTGGAGCGCCGTGACGCCGCCGAACAGGCATATTTCAAGATCGACGACGCCGTATTCATCGCCGAACAGCAGTTCATGGCCGTGCTGATTCAGGTGCCGCGCGCCATCGACCGCACCATGTTCGGGCAGCTGACCATCGACCATTTCATGACTTCGGTGTTCCGCACCCTGTTCCAGGCGATCGCGGCCGCCGGCGGACTGCCATCCGACGATACCCCGCAGGGGCTGTGGATGCACAACCTCACCAAGGCCGGCGGGCCGATGCTGAATCAGGTGATCAACGAGCTGGCCGTCATGCCGTTGCCACTGCCTGGCGACGACGGTGGTAATGGCGCACAACCTCCGCAGTCGAACGTGCCTGGGGGAGTCGGCGGTGGTGCGGCCGCCGTGCAGCTACGCCCTGCCACGCCGGAAGAGCAGCGCTATGCCACCGAACTGCTCACCCGGCTACTGGACATGGGCTTCATGCGCCAGATCGGCTTGGCCAAACGCCGCATGGCCCAGCTGCCCGACGGCGAAGAGAAGATAACCCTCCTCGGCCAGATCACCCGCATGGAAACCGCCCGCAAAGACCTCCAAGCCCAAATCTACGGCAACACCGTCGGCTAATACCTCCCACTGATTGCGCGCATCTTCGAATACGTGCCGGATGCATAAGGCCATACAACCGGTTGCCGGATTGGATGGGTGCAGAAGTTGCGGATTGGCCCCATCCAAATTGGACTGGTTTGGGTGGGGCCAATCCAATCCGTTCAATAATGAAGCGCGATACCAAGCAGCGTCGAACGAAGGGAAACTCATGACGCAGAATCGTGCGGAACTCAACCGTAATCTGGCCCAGATGCTCAAGGGTGGCGTGATCATGGACGTCACCACGCCCGAACAGGCGAAAATCGCGCAGGATGCCGGCGCGTGCGCGGTGATGGCGCTGGAGCGCATCCCCGCTGACATTCGTGCCGCCGGCGGCGTCTCCCGTATGAGCGATCCGGCCATGATCAAGGGCATTCAGGAAGCTGTCTCCATTCCGGTCATGGCCAAGGTGCGTATCGGCCACATCGCCGAGGCCCGCATTCTGCAGGCCATCGACATCGACTACATCGACGAATCCGAAGTGCTTTCCCCGGCCGACGACGTGTACCACATCGACAAGAACCAGTTCGACGTGCCGTTCGTGTGCGGCGCGAAGAACCTGGGCGAGGCGCTGCGCCGCATCGCCGAGGGTGCTGCCATGATTCGTACCAAGGGCGAGCCCGGCACCGGCGACGTGATTCAGGCCGTGCGCCACATGCGCACCATGAACAAGCAGATCCGCGAGCTCGTGGCCTTGCGCGACGACGAGGTCTACGAGGCCGCCAAGCAGCTGGCCGTGCCCTACGACCTGGCCAAGTACGTGCACGACAACGGCCGTCTGCCCGTCGTGAACTTCGCCGCCGGTGGCGTGGCCACCCCGGCCGACGCCGCCCTGATGATGGAGCTCGGTGCCGAAGGCGTGTTCGTGGGCTCCGGCATCTTCAAGTCCGGCGACCCGGCCAAGCGCGCCGCAGCCATCGTCAAGGCCACCGCCAACTGGCAGGACGCCGATCTGCTCGCCAAGCTGTCCGAAAACCTCGGCGAAGCCATGGTCGGCATCAACGAGGACGAGATTCAGACCATCATGGCCGCTCGCGGCGAGTGAGTGCATTACCTTGGCTCCCCTCTTTGAGGGGAGCCAAGAAAGGGTGACGCTCCCGCCAGCGGGAGTCAAGGCCCAAGGAGACAACATGGTTGTAGCTGTTGAATATATTTCCAAAGAAGAGTCCGCGGACGTCGAAAACGTCAAGCACGGCGTGACCGGCATCCTGGCCGTACAAGGCGCATTCGCCGAACATGCGGCGGTGCTGGACAAGCTCGGTGCGCCGTGGAAACTGCTGCGCGCGGCCGAGGATTTCGATGAATCCATCGACCGCGTGATTCTGCCTGGCGGCGAATCCACTACACAGGGCAAGCTCCTGCATTCGACCGGACTGTTCGAGCCGATCGCCGCCCACATCAAGGCAGGCAAACCGGTATTCGGTACTTGCGCCGGCATGATTCTGCTGGCTAAAAAGCTCGACAATGACGACAACGTCTACTTTGGCGCGCTCGACGCCGTCGTACGCCGCAACGCCTATGGTCGTCAGCTCGGTAGTTTCCAGGCCACCGCCGATTTTGGTGCAGCGGATGATCCGCAGCGTATCACGGACTTCCCACTGGTATTCATCCGCGGACCGTACGTGGTGTCGGTCGGACCCGAAGCCACGGTCGAAACCGAAGTCGATGGCCACGTGGTGGGCTTGCGTCAAGGCAATATCCTGGCCACCGCCTTCCACCCGGAACTCACGGACGATACCCGCATCCACGAGCTCTTCCTGTCGCTGTAGTCGATTCGTCTGCCGTTAGACTGGTATCCGACTGACGAATCAAGGAGACGATCTGCCATGCAGCTTGAGCTGAATCGACGCAGCAAGGTGCCGATGTACCGGCAGCTGGCTGCCGAGCTGCGTGAACAGATCGTCTCCGGCGCGATGGCCGAGGGCTACCGCCTGCCTCCCGAACGCGAGCTGTCCTCGCGTCTCGAAGTCAATCGCACCACGGTGTTGCAGGCGTATCAGCAGCTCAAGGACGAAGGTCTTATCGCCTCCAAAGTCGGCAAAGGCACGTTCGTGCTGCCGCCTGCCTCCGCAAGCCGAACATCGCACACGTCAAACAGTGACTTCGGGAATGCAATAACGCGAACAACACGATCGTCGGCAGAAATGGGAACATCGCAAGCCTCCTCTTCCGGCGACGTAGAACGTGCTACCTCCACTGATTTCTTGACGACGGACCAGGGCAGCAGCTCTGCGGCGGTCCATACGATTCGTGAAAGCCGCTCGGTTCAGGGCCCGGAGCCAACCGTCGTGCGTCCGCCATGGTCGGTGTTGTTCTCTGATTATTCCAACCGGTTTACCTACCATGACATCGCCTCGGCCGAGCGGGCGCAGCGCGGCGACACCATTATTGATTTCGCCACCGGTTCGCCGAACCCGGCGGATATCCCGGACGATCTGCTGCGCAAGGTGAGCATCGAGGCGTTCGAATCGCGGGAATTCGACGGCCAACCGGAATCACCTATCGAGGGATTCGAAGAGTTGCGTGCGCTGCTTGCCGAACATATGCGCGCACGAGGCGTACAATGCGGCGTCCGCAACGTGATGGTGCTCTCCGGCTCCGAGCAGGGCATCGACCTCATCGTGCGCGCGTTCATCAACCCCGGCGACTGCGTGCTGGTCGAACAATCCACGTTCTTCCCGGCATTGCAGACCTTCCGCTCGGCGGATGCGCGCATCATCGGCGTTCCAGTGGACGAGCACGGTATGCGTACAGACCTGTTGGACGGCTATTGCGCGCGATTCCGGCCCAAGCTCATCTACACCGTCCCGACGTTCCAAAACCCCACCGGTACCACGCTGCCGCCCGAACGACGCAGCGAACTCATCGACGTGGCGCGGCGCTATCAGTGTCTGATCGTGGAAGACGATGCTTACGGCGATTTGTGGTACGGCGGGGAATCGTCCGACGCACATCGCCCCATACCGCTTAAGGGCATGGAGAATGCGGGATACGTGATGTATTTGTCGACGTTCTCGAAAACCGTCACTTCGGGCCTGCGCACGGGATGGGTTGTGGCCGACCCGCATGTGATTAACCGGCTGGCGGCTCTGCGGCGCATGGTCGACCAGCATACGAGCACGTCATCGCAGCGCATCTGTCTGGAACTGCTTAAAGAAGGCCGCATCGCCGAACATTTGCGCGGTTTGATCAAGACTTACCGCATTCGACGAGATGCAGCAATCGCAGCATTGGAGCGGTATGCGCCGGATGAAGTGTATTGGACCGTGCCTGCAGGCGGCTACTATATTTGGGTTTCCTTACCGGACGGCGTGCGCTCTCTGGATGTATTGGAATCCTGCCGTTCCCAAGGCGTCACGTTCATGCCGGGCAGCGTGTTCGACGTTGACGAAATGGATGATTCCCACATCCGTCTCAACTTTGTGCGCCCGGATGCTGCTGACATTGATACCGGCATTCGAATCATTGGCGAGACGATAGCACAGATGTAGCCAAGTGACTGGCTCATTGCGGTTGTCGAGTTTTTTTGATGGCTACATACCCACATCGATGGGTGCATTCGACGAATGAATAAGCGAGGAAGCCATCATCAGTTCGCTGTGGCATGCGCATAGCGTTGTCGGGCGAACGGGGCAGACCACGTGGTCGTTGCGTGACCTGGCCGATCGAGCCGGCATCGCATTGCCCCTGGCGTAGTGGCGAGGTGGCGCAGTAACGAGTCACGCCATCGCGAGCCGATGATGCGAAATGCGGAACCGGTCGCGGCCATCAACGGCTATCATACATGCGGAAGCAACGATACGTTGGCGTCAGCACATCCATCTGACTCCAGAAAGGGACACGATATGACCACATCCTCCGTTTCGCCGGTGACCACTGAACTGGCGGGCAGCGAAACCGGCATCACGCTTGTCATTCACGCCGGAGCGGGCAGTCGTGGCAAGCACAGCACGCCTGAACGCATCGCCCAGGTCGAACTTGATCTGCAGCGCGCCCTCGATGCCGGATACCAGTTGTTGGAATCCGGAGCACCGGCGCATGAGGCTGTGGTCGCCGCCATCCACGTCATGGAAGACGCTCCCGAATTCAACGCCGGCCGTGGTGCCGCCCTGACCAGCGATGGCATCGCCCAGATGGACGCCTGCCTGATGACCGGCGATGGCGAGGTCGGTGCGGTCACCGGCGTAAGCACCGTGAAGAACCCGATCGATGCGGCGCGTGCCGTCAAAGAGCAGACCAAGCATGTGCTGTTCGCGGACCCGACCGATGCCGAGATCGCCGATTGGGGCGTCGCGACCGAAAGCAACGAGTACTTCATCACCGAACAGCGTCGTCAGTCCTTGGCCGAGGCTCAGTCCGGTGGCGATGAGTGGGAGAAGCATGGCACCATCGGTGCCGTGGCGCGCGATGCCGAGGGCAATATCGCCGCTGGCACGTCCACTGGCGGCATCACCAACCAGATGCACGGTCGTGTGGGTGATTCGCCGCTGCCTGGTTGCGGCACGTTCGCCAACCAGTCCACGGTGGCGGTGTCCTGCACCGGCATCGGCGAGGCGTTCATCAAGGTGGTCGCCGCCCATCAGGTGTCGGATCGTGTGCGTTTCGCCGGCGAGAACGTCGAGGATGCCGCGACGGCCACTTTGGACGAAGTCGCCGCGCATCATGGCGATGGCGGCATGATCGTTCTGCCGGCGGTCGGCCGTGGCGTGGTCGCCTACAACAGCGAGATGATGAACTTCGGATACCGTAGCGCGCAAGGAGGTAAGGTGCAGGGCTGATTGCCCCCTGTATTGCGGCATATATCATAATGGCCGGTGTGCTGCGGATTCTTGGTAAGGAATCCGCAGCACACCGGCCATTCATGTATGCGGCAAGTGCCGCCGATCAGTGCGGCAGTGCGCGCTACTTGGTGATCGTGTTGTACGTGGGCATGTTCGTGTAATCGAACTGCACGTTCTTCACGTTCTGTGCAGACACGGCGGCGAAACGTTTGACCGGGAATACTGGGGTAATACGCAACTTCATCGCTCCTCTTCCTCGAATGAAACTGTGTTCCATTGGTATGAGCCAGCCACGTACGGTATTCGTGTCTGGCCTGCCACACAATGATGCAGCCGTATATACGGGCACAGCATTGCGCGGCAGTTCATTGTATGGAAGACATGCAAACTCAATGTTTCCTTGTCCAAATAAAAAAACGAGCGCGGCTGATGTGCGGCACCGGTCCAAAAACTCATGTCCGCCAGCGCAACGCGACTACGTACCTTATGCTGGTCTGCGCGTAAAATAGAATGGCTGCGATATTGGGTTATTCACGGAGGAATGGATGCGACGCTGGCTGATCAATGTAGCCAAAAATGAGACGATTCTCATCGTCGCCGCAATACTCGCCCTGATTTCGTGTTTCATTGTGCCGCCGGACGCCGATTACAAAAGCTACATTCACGCCAGCACCATCAGCCAGCTCATCTGCCTGATGATTGTGGTGTGCGGATTCCAGCGTATCGGCGTGTTCCGCATCATCGGTTCGCGATTGCTGGAGAAGGTCAGCACCATGCGCGGACTGGTCATTACGCTTGTTGCTTTGACGTTCTTTTCCGCGATGTTCATCACCAATGACGTTGCGCTGGTCACGTTTGTGCCGTTCGCGGTGGCCGTGCTCATCATGGCTGGGCAAGAGGATAAGACCATCCTCGTGGTCACGCTGATGACCATTGGCGCGAACGTGGGCAGTATGCTCACCCCGATCGGCAACGCGCACAACCTGTATCTCAAAGCCCTGACCGGCATGCCGACCATGGAATTCCTCGGCATCATGGCACCGTATTCCGGCACGGCGGCCGTGTTGCTGGTCATCGTGATTTCCGTGGTGTTTGGCGGCAAACCGGTCGGCGACCTGGGCGACCTCGAAACCGGCGTGCTGGCTCCCGAGCGCAACAAACACCAGCCCGACGAGATTCGTATCACCGGCTACGGCGCCGGTTATGGCGGCTGGCGCACCATCGTCTACTCGCTGCTGTTCATCGTCTGCCTACTGGCCGTCTCCGACGTGATTCCCCTGTGGGTGATGTGCGTGATCGTGGTCGTCGTGTTCCTGTTCACCGATCGGCGCGTATTCAAATACGTGGATTGGGGACTGCCGCTCACCTTCTGCATGTTCTTCATCTTCATCGGCAACATGAAGCGCGTGCCCGAATTCTACGAACTGGCGCGCTCGCTGGTCGGCGGCCATCCGCTGGAGGTGGCGGTCGGCTCCAGCCAGGTCATCAGCAATGTGCCCACCACGATTCTGCTTTCCGGCTTCTGCGACCAATGGCGCGATCTGATCATTGGCACCAATTTGGGCGGCATGGGTACGCTCATCGCCTCGATGGCCTCGCTTATTTCTTACAAGAACGTCGTGCGCCAATACCCGCACAAGAAAGGCCGGTATCTGGCCGTCTACTCCGCCGTCAACGTTCTGTTTTTGGCCGTATTGCTGACCTTGAGCTGGATCATCGAGCCGAGTCTCTGAGCCGCCGTTGTGGGTTGGGCCGGTCTACCGCGCGTATACGGTGGGGGAGCCGGTCAGTCGGCTCATGGCCGACTGCGGGATGTCGTGGATGCGGCCGATGGTGGCATCCAGCGTGGATACGCCGGATACGCCGTCTGTGTTGGCTGTGTTGGCTGCAGAGGTGATGCTGGATACGCCGACTGCGGACGATGATACGGCCGCAACCATCGGCTGACGATAGGCGTTGGAGTTGCGGGCCAGCCGGGCGAGCGCAGGGCGCTGCCTGCGGAACAGATTGATAAACATACCGCATACTCCTTCATCGTTGGCCGGCGGTCTTCTGGCCGCCGTGGTTTCCATCCTGCCCTCCCGTGCTTGTATTCGCTATGGGGGATAGCCCCTATTATTCCCTGAATCTGCACGATTCCCCCTCATCCTTGAGGGTGATTCTAACGGCAAAGGAATCGGCCTAATGGCCGATGTCGATCAGCGCGAAGCCACCAGCGTGACGCTGTACGGCTTGATCTTCATCGCCAGCAATGAAGACGGCGACGGCAATGTGTAAGCCCGACGTTCCGGCACAATCGCCCCCGAAGCCTCGCCGCGGTATCCGATAGTGGTTTTCGCCGTCGGACTGGCGCTTAACGTCGTCACCTCCAAACGCACCGGTTGCGATGGCGAGGCGCCCAGCCCGGCCAGTCCGCGCGCGATTTCCAACGTCACATCCACCGGGGAATCGGAGGTATTGACGATTTTGATGTAACGGCAGGCGTCATCCCCGTCATGCCCGGTGGCACTGACATACAGATGTTTGGCGGGGCGTGACGCGGTCTGCTCGATGGACACGGCATATGTCGTGTCGCCCAGATGCGTGGAAAACAGCCGCTCCACCTCATAATTCACCGTGGGGTTCACATGCGCCGGATTGAATTCGATAAGATTCTGCGCCCACCCCTTAGCCGGAATATGCGCGAGCAGCGGCGCATAGGAGGTCATGCGCACCACGTCGGAATTGCGCTCGCAGCCGGTCAGGAACGCGGCCTCGCCGAGTGCCGACTTCCACGTGTTCGCGCCTTGTTCGGTCTGTGGTTGGCCGGCAAAATAGCCGTTGGCTGAATATTCGCCGAAATAGACGCCGGCGCCACAACGCGGGTAAGCGTCGAATCGTGACGCCTGGGATGCAAACCATTCGGGGGAGTGGTAGGAATGCTCGTCGACGATAATCGCGTCACCGGTGGCGGAATCATGTGCCCCGGAATCGGTTGCGGCCAACGCTCGCGCATGGTCCCAGCTGCGCTTCATCGCCGGCTGGAAGGGGAACAGTCCGGCGCTCATCACACACAGCATATCCGGGTATCGTTCATGAATGGCCTCGCTGATCATGTCAAACTTGGCCACGTAGTCAGCCCCGAAGTTTTCGTTGCCCACGCCGATCATGTCCAAGCCGAACGGCTCAGGATGGCCCATATCACGCCGGACCGCGGCCCACGAGCTGGACTCCGGATCGCCATTCGCGAATTCGATGAGGTCCAGGTAGTCCTGAATCACATTGTTGCGGAAGGTGGCCGAATTGATATCCATGTGGCGCGGATCTCGGCCGGGCGACTGGCATGCGATGCCGGCGAACAGAGTAGGCAGCGGCTTGGCCTTGAGGTCCTCGCACAGGCAGAAATATTCGTAGAAACCGATCTGATAGCTCTGCGAATAGCTGGAACCATCCGGCATCTTGAACGACCACATCGAATACTGTTGGCGTCGCGCGGCCAGAGAGCCGACGGCATCCTTCCAGCGATACTCATTGCCGGGCGTCACACCTTCGACGATGCAGCCGCCGGGGAATCGCAGAAACGCTGGATGCAACGCCTGAATGGTCTCCACCAAATCGCGGCGCAGCTTGCCGTAACGCCATTTCGGGTCGCCCGCGCCCCAATAGTCCGCATCCATGAACTGCACCAGATCCAGATCGAACGTGGTGCGTTCGCCGGCGTCAATGGTGATACGCAGCTTGCCGTAATCGGTGTTCAGTCCGGTTACGTCGGCGTTGAACCGGTACCAGCCGTCACGGCCGATGACGATGGCACCATCCGACGAATCCGGACTGATCGAAACGCCGGAATCCTGCGCATCGGCCCCATCGTCCTGCCTCAGACCGGTCTCTTCCGTATCGTCAAGCGGATCGGAGTCCACGATATACGACAATCGAGTGATACTGGTGAGCGGCAGGCCGTACCTATCGACCACGCCGACGGACAGCTCGGCCCGCCCATGAACCGGACGTACCGCGAGACTGACGGAATAGGTGTGGTCGGCGACGATGGAGAACGCGGGCTCGCCCCCGTTGTCGCCGCCTCCGTTATAGCCGAGGTTTTCCAGATATGCAGGGCCGGTTTCGGAAGGAACATCGGACGTGATGCGAGCGTATCGGCTATGTGCGTGAATTGGCGGGGCGGGGCAGTCGGTGGTCACCCGCTGGCCGTGAATCCCGCGTATCTTACTGCCAAGGCTGGCGGCGGAACAGTTGATGAAATCCCAGAAACGCAGGGAATCAGCCTGCGTACGCCACCGTTCGGCACCGGCCATACGCCACGTGTGATGGTCGAGATAAACGCCGTCAAAACTGTAGTTGTTCACCATGTTGGCGTTCAGCCCGCCATCCGCACCATGGTTGATGTCCTCGAAGAACACGCCGTACAGTCGCCCGCTTGTGTGATGGGTGGGGCTTCCCACGCTAATCCGCACCATGGTTTCGATTGTAGAGGGAATGGAGCGGAAAGGTAAACGGAAGAGTTCGCTCACCGTTCATGTTGCGGTCAATCCAAGTCGACTGTTCGCCGGTATACAGCCGGTAACCTCGAAACAGGAATGGAAAATACGGACGACTAGGAGCGCGGCTGTGCAATCCTCGGTGGGAATACGTGAGCGCATCGACCACGTGTATCCGTCGCTGCGTCCGGCGGAGCGCGCCGTGGCCCAGTATATTCGGAATCATATCGAGGAGGCGGCCGACCTGACCGTCGGTCAGATGGCCGACATCGCCCACGTCAGCCAGCCGACGGTGATTCGGTTCGCCCGCAAGCTCGGTTTCGGCGGTTACCGTGAACTGCGGTACGTGTTGCGCCATCCGGCCGCCGAACACAAAGTGACCTTCAATCCGTTGGCTGGATTCGATCTGAATCCGTGGGATGACGAAGATGAGATTCCCGGCAAAGCGGCCTATGGCGCGAAGGCGCTGATCGATGAGCTGCACAGTGCGTTGGACCCCAAGGCCTATCGCAAGGCGGTCGCCCTACTCGCCGAATCGGAGTTCATCGATATTTTCGGCGTGGAGAATTCGTTGACACCGGCGATGGATCTGTTCACCAAGCTCGGCTACCTGGGACTGACATGCCGTCTCAATACCGACGCTTACCTGCAGCAGATCGGTGCCGGGCACCTGCCCCACGGCGCTGTGGCCGTCGCCTTCTCCCATTCGGGCAGTTCGGCGGATACGGTCAAAGCGTTGCGATTGGCGAAGTCGCATGGCGCGAAAACCATCGCCATAACCAATGCCATCGGCGCGCCGCTGGCCAGCTGGGCCGACGTGACGTTGCTGACGGGTCGTGATTCGCACACGATCTATGGCAATGCGATTTTCTCGCGCGTGGCCGATACCGCGCTCGTGGACATGCTGTACATGGGCGTGATTCTGTCCGACTACGGCCGGTTCTCCACCGCGCTCGACGAATCCGGTCGCATGATTCGCGACCGCGTATTCGAGAACTGAGCTGCTGTTTTATCGTGCCTTGGGCCGTATTGCTCTGGTCGTTGCTGCTTGGGTTGTTGACGATTTGGTCGTTGTCGCCCTGGTCGCTACCGTCCTGAGGCATGTGCCAGCGAATACGTAGTGGACTTGGCGTGCGTATGACGTTCGATCTTGCCGCTCAACTCCAGCTGGTCCAAGAGCTGCGTCATCTGATCCTTGTTCAGGCCAAGCGCTTTCTGCATGGTTTTACGGCTGAGCTTCACACCGCGGAACGCGAGGAAATTGAGCGTGAACTGTTCCAACGTTTGAGGCGACGGTTCCAGCGTTGCCGTATCAAGCGGGCGGGTACTGGCCTGATCGTCACCGTCCGGGCGTTCGCCGAATCCACTGCCGAGAATCAGCGTCTGCAGTGGCGCGCAGCCGATGATGCGTGCGCCGGCCAAAGCATCTGCGGCGTTATCCGTCATGCGCTGAATCGTGGGGAATGAGTACATTTTGGCATGCTGTGCTTCGTCAGTGGTGCTGGGCGCGGCGGAAGCATCGGCATCGGTCCGATGCGAGGACGCGGCCTCGGCCGATACAGGGATAGGCAGTACCATTGCCACCGAAGTGGGGCCCACGCGCAGTTGCGGACTGACCGCGCTCTGCGCGTAGGCGTCCATAATGCGTTGAATGCCGGTACCGCAGTTCTCGCAGAGGCCCAAATCGGCGAACAATTCAGCCAAACGCGGGGTGCGTGGCTGGCATACGCCGTTGAGTAGATCGTTGATTTCCAAACCATCGGTCAGGCCGCCGAGCGACACGATTTCCAAGCGGGAATCGAAGATATTGATCAGTGTGGGGCCGGAGTACGTGTAATCGCGATGTTCCAGTGCGTTGACCAATGCTTCGCGCAGGGCTATGGCCGGGTATTGGCCGGATTCGTTGATGCCGTTCAGCAGGGCGCTGGCTTGGTCGAGCTGGCGTAGCACCGAGCCGGTGAATGTGTGACGTTCGCGAATGGCGTTTTTGCCATTGCCCTCGAAAATGGTGGCCTTGATAACGAACGGGCATTGGTTGGACAGCAGGGTGGCAAGCGACGATTCGGTGGTGCTGGTGAAGGTGTTGTTGGTGCCGGTGTTGGTGATGCTGCCGGCGGGGACATTACCGGCATCGGCAGAGACGGATGCAGCCATGTTGGTCACAACCGGGCTTTCCCAATCCTTGCCTTCACTGGCAAAACGACCCTGTGCGTATGTGAAAGTGAGCTCACCGCTATCGCCTGCGACGGTCTGGCCCGATGCGGCGTGATCTACGTTGCTCTCCGTTGTCCCCATATCGCCGATGGTACCGGTGCAAGCCGACGTTACGCCGAGGTGTTTTACACCCCTACGGCTAGACTTACACGAGTTTGGCCCCGTAGCTCAGCTGGATAGAGCATGTGACTTCTAATCTCAAGGTCGACGGTTCGAGCCCGTCCGGGGTCACGATGTAATAAGCCCTTGGTCCCTCATCGTTTGTGAGGGGCAGGGGCTTTTGAATATTATGCCGGTCTGGGTCCGTCTGGAGCCTGAACTGTCGACCTTGAGATTAGAAGTCACATGCTCATCACCACCATCCGGGAACACCCTTAAGGGGTGCGTCTCCTGCATAATGGCTATACTCTGACTTGAGATGTGCTGAATAATAACCAGCTATCGCGCGTCCGCCAATGGCGACGAACGAGGGAAGAAGGGCCCGTGCCGCGAGCAATCATCGAGGTAAGAAACCTACGCAAGGAATACCCCGTCGAGGATGAGACGGTGGTGGCGCTTGACCGTGTCAATCTCAGTATCCCGCAAGGCCAGATCTGCTGCATTTTCGGCGAATCCGGCTCCGGCAAATCCACGCTGCTCAACCAGTTGGCCGGCATGGAAAAACCGACGCGCGGCGGCGTGAGAATCGGCGGCGTACCCGTCAGCAAACTCGACGAGCGTGAGCTGGCGGCCTTCCGCCAGAAGCATCTTGGCTTCGTATTCCAGTCGTACAACCTGCTGCCCAATCTGACCGCGCTCGAAAACGTGGCAATGCCGCTGATGTTCCGCGGCGTGCCCAAGGAACAGCGCGAACGTGCGGCGCGTGGCGTACTCAAACGAGTCGGGCTCGGCCATCGTCTCAGCCATTACCCGCGCCAGATGTCGGGAGGCCAACAGCAGCGCGTCGGCATCGCCCGGGCGTTTGTGACCAAGCCCGAGGTGGTGTTCGCCGATGAGCCGACCGGCAACCTTGACTCCAAAACCAAAACCGAGGTCATGACGATGATCTGTGCATTCGCCCATGACTTCAACCAGACCATCGTGCTGGTCACACACGATCCGCAGATGGCCTCATACGCCGACCGCATCGTCACCTTGCTCGATGGCCGCATCACCGGCGATCGGCTCAACACCGACCTTTCCCGCCCAACTGTTCCGTCCACGCCGTCCGCCCCAACCACACCAACTACACCGTCCACGCCGTCCGCCCATAGAACCCAAGGAACTGACCGATGAAGCACCTCTCCCACCACACCATCGCCATCATCGTCGCGTTGCTCTCCACGCTGTCACTGGCACTTGCCGTCATCTCCCTTCCGCATCAGGCGTACGCGGTCGACGGCACAGACGGCACAAGCGGCACGAACAGTACGTCTCAGGGAAGCGACGGCGATTCCGCGCCGATCGCCGGACCGGTGCCCAACATCATCATCACCAACTTCGCGTATGGAGGTGATTCCGTGGCCGCCGGATCCAAATTCAATCTCGACTTCACCTTCCAGAACAAGGGGCAGGTGTCGGTGACGAACATGGTCGTCACCGTGGACGGCGGCGAGAGCTTCGCCATCGCGGGAGGCACGAACACGTTCTACGTCGACGCGCTGTGGGCCGGTTACGCCATGACGCAAAGCGTGCCGATGCAGGCGCTCGCCTCCGCGAAAAGCGGTGCCCAGTCCGTGACCGTGAACTTCCGATACGAGTATGTGGACGCCAGCGCCCGCTCCTCAAGCCAGTCTGACGTCAAGATTTCCGTGCCGATCAGTCAGCCTGACCGGTTCGAAATCAGTGATCCCGTAGTGCCCGACCAGGTGATCGCCGGCCAGGAAAACACGGTCACGATGGAATATGTGAACAAGGGCAAAGGCGATATCGCCAACGTCGAGGCCACGATGGAGGGCGAAGGTTTCGATGCCACGATGAAAACCCAGTACGTGGGCAATGTGGCTTCCGGCGCCACCGGCACGATTGGTTACGCCTTCACACCGCACGCGTCAGGCGAGCTGAAGACCACGCTCAAAGTCACGTACGAGGATTCCGACGGACAGACCAAGACCAAGGAATTCCCGCTCACCATACCCGTAACCGATATGCAGCCGGTGGATGATTCCGACATGGCCGATCCGAACATGGACCAGAGCGCCAATCAGGGATTGCCGGTGCTGGTGTATGTGGTCATCGTCGTGATCGCCGTGGTCATTATCGTGGTGATTGTGCTGCTCGTGCGTCGCCGGCGCAAGCAGAAGGCCAAGAAGAACGATATTGATGAGGACTGGGATGATTGGTCCGAAGGCAAGGATGATAAGACCGATACCGACGTGACGGATGGTGCTGCGGCAGACACCGCTCCTATTGCACCAGCCTCACCAGCCTCACCGGCCGGCCCGTCCCACAAGGCCTGAAAGGCCCGACCATGCGATTCGGCGACATACTGCGGCTTTGCAGACAAAACCTATGGCGGCGTAAATCCCGTACGATTCTGACCGTGCTGGGCGTTATCGTCGGCTGCTGCTCGATTGTGCTCATGGTCTCTTTGGGCCAGGGCATTAACGAGCAGAACGAGAAGATGCTCAAATCGATGGGCGATCTGTCCATCGTCACCGTGTACACCAACGGTTATGCCGGTCCGATGGGCGGTGGCGGTTCGTCCGAGATGGGCGATACCAAGCTCGACGACAAGGCCGTGGAATCCTTCCGCGCGATGAGCGGCGTATCCGGCGTGACGCCGATGATGAACTTCCCTTATAACGTGACGGCCAGAGCCGGCGCGGGCGGCCGTTACATCTATGATTACGTGCAGATCATGGGCATCGACATGACCCAGTTCGACCAGATGGGCTACAAGCTCGTCGGTGGCGAGAAGCCGGTCAAAAAGGATCAGGTGCTTGCCGGCGAATGGTTCGCCTATGGTTTCATGGACACCCTGAAGAACGGCGAACAACGCACCAGCACACGCGGCGGTCAGTATTCCTCATGCACGTTTGACCAGACCACCGGCCAGTGCGAGGAAGACCAGGACGAGGATCCGTTCTTCGATCCGCTCGCCACGCAAATCAGTCTGACCACCGGCACCAATTATCAGGGCGACCAGTACACCATGAACATGTACGGCGGCGGTGGCGGCACAGGCGGTGCGGGTGGCAACACCGCGGGTCAGTCGGAAAACGTCACCTTTGATGTGCGGGCTTCCGGCATTGTGGCGGGCGACTACAACAAAGGCTATGCCACCTCCGACGGTCTGGTCATGGATTTGCAGGCGTTGAAGGAACTGGCCGCCAAAGTCGATCCAGCCGCCGCCAAAAAAGCCACCGCCTATAATCAGGTGCTGGTCAAGGCCGCCGACCTCAAGTCCGTGCCCGAAGTCGAATCACAGATCAAAGCGTTGGGCTACGAGACCTCCTCCTATGAAGACATGCGTAAGTCGTTGGAAGAACAGTCGCGCGCGATTCAGCTGATTCTGGGCGGTATCGGTGCGGTTTCGCTGTTGGTTGCGGCCATCGGCATCGCCAACACAATGGTTATGTCCGTAACCGAGCGCACGCGCGAGATCGGCATTATGAAGGCGCTTGGCTGCTACGTTCGTGACATTCGCGTCATGTTTCTTGCGGAGGCCGGCGCGATCGGATTCTTCGGCGGATTGGTCGGCTGCGTGCTGAGCGGACTGATATCGCTGGGCATCAACGTTGTCGGCGCGTTGTATGCGGGCGGCATGAGCGGCGGCATGTCTGGCGGTATGGTCAGCGGTGCAGGCGGGGGCTCCGGCGACGGTACCGGTGGCGGAACATCTATCTGGACCATACTCTGGCAGGCGATAGTTGGTGGCGAGAATGTGACCCGTTATTCGGTGATTCCGTGGTGGCTGTTCCTGTTCGTCGTACTGTTTTCCACGCTGATCGGCTTGCTGTTCGGCTTCGGCCCGGCCAATAAAGCCGTTAAAATCCCGGCCCTAGACGCCATCAAAAACAACGAGTGATCGCCTCTGTCACCTGCTCCACCGTTAGTCCATAACGTTCGTTCAGTTCGCCCAGCGGCACGCGGTCGGTAAATTCCTTGGCTGCGCCGAAGTTCAGCACATGAGGATTACGGCTGCCGTCCGAGACATGATGATTCGCATAATATGCGGTCACTTTCTCGCCCCAGCCGCCTTCAAGCTGCCCGTCTTCAAGGGTGATGACCTGCTGGTGGCCATCACGCAACGACTCCAGTACGTCTGAATCCAGCGACGTGCACTGGCGCGGGTCGATAACCGTTGCCGTGATGCCATAATCGGCAGACAATGCGGCGGCCGTCTGCTCCGCCAACGGATACGCATTGCCCAGTCCGATAATCGCGACGTGCGAGCCCGTCTGATTGACCCGCCAATCCAGCATGTGACGCACACCGGCACGCTGAGCCGTTACGCTAACGGTCCCGCGGACTGTTGCGGCAGATATGCCCCCGCTGGCGGAGCTGACGGAGACTGGCAGCGAAGTTGACTGGGGGCGGTCAGCGATCTGCCCACCCGTCACCGGCAGCAGCGTCGCATCCCGTTCCGCCGTCAGAATCGCCTCGCCCGGCACTCGAATCACCACCGGACCAGCAGGGGCGTCCGCCGAACCGGCCGGCGCGGTAGCCCATGCCAGATCAGCTAGATAGTCGCGAGCCGAAGTCGGCACCAGCATCGTAGCCCCTGGAATATTGGAGAACATCGTCACGTCATACGCGCCGGAATGCGTATTGTCCGAACCGGACAGGCCGCCCAGAAAATCAAGTACCGTGACTCGCGAACGGTTCAGGCTCATCTCCTGGAAGAACTGGTCGTACGCGCGCTGGAAGAAGGACGCCGTGGTGGCCACCACCGGCGTGCCACCCGCCCGTGCGATGCCGGCAGCGTACGCCACGGCATGCGATTCGGTGATGCCCGTGTCTACATAATGTGCGCCCGCGCGCTCTCGGAACTCATGGGTGATGCCGTTCGAGCCCGGCGTGGCGGGGGAGATGACCACGAGTCCTGGCTCGGCGGCGAAACGCGGTTCGAGTGCGGCCATCGCCATTTTGCCGTAATGCTTGCGCGGATCGTCCGGCTTGCCGATTGCGGCATCCGGATTCTGCCAATGCGAGGCCTCGCACTGGCCCTCATGCGGTTCATGATCGGACAGGTTGCAGTGATCCGAATGCCACGGCTCGCTGTGGTTCACGTTATCGGTGGGATGCACGCCGGTGGGGGAGTCGAACGAAACCGGTGAGGCCGAGGCGGTTTGCCGATCTGCGTGAGTCTCCTCACCGTCATATCCTGCGCCCTTCAGCGTATGAATATGGACCACCACCGGATGATCGATATCGCGCACTTCCTCGAAAGCTGCGACCAGCGCGGAAACATCGTTGCCGGCCTCCACATACCGATAATCCAAGCCAAACGCGTTGAACAGATTCGGCTGGGCGGTGCCACCGGACGCGCGCAGGCGGGCGAGCGGACCGTACATGCCACCGAAATCGCCGGCAATCGACATCTCATTGTCGTTGAACACAATGATGAGATTGCCGCCCTGCTCAGCCGCGTTGTTCAGTCCTTCAAACGCCACGCCCGAACTCAGCGAACCATCGCCGATCACGGCGATCACATTGCCGATGCCGCTGTTCGGGCCTTCCATATCGCGGGTTTTCGCCAAACCGCAAGCCAATGAAATCGAGGTACCGGTGTGACCGAGCACGAACTGGTCGTGTTTGCTTTCGTCCGGATTGGTGAAGCCGGTCACCTCGCTGAAACGGTCCGGGTCCAGATAGGCGGCGGCGCGGCCCGTGAGCATTTTATGCACGTAGCTTTGGTGGGATACATCGAACACGATGCGGTCACGCGGCGAATCGAATACGCGGTGCAGGGCCACCGTGGCCTCCACCATGCCCAGATTGGAGCCGATATGACCGCCGTGTTGGTGGCCATATGCCAGCAGCGTGGTGCGAATCTCACGGCAGAGTTCGGCGAGCTCGTTGGGGGCAAGGGCCTTGACATCGGCCGGGCTGGCAATGCGGCTCAGCAGATGGGAGTCGTCGCCATGGGAAGGGGTAATGCTCGGGGGTATGTCGTGAAGGCGTGCGGTCCTCTCGGCAGCGCCGGAGACGGCGAAGGAATCGCTTGAATCAAATCCGTTTCCTGACGCGCTGCGCATACCCTCGAATCTCCCTTCGCTAGTCTTTCCGAAGTTGAATGCTAACGCCCGGCATTGTCCGAGGTCCACATGACGAAGCAATGCCCCCAACATCTCCGTAAATGGGTGATTCGTTCGCTGCGCGATGTGGGACAATGAATGCGGTAATTCCTTTTGATACCAAGGAGCGCGCAATGAAGGCCGTATACGCATCCACCGTCAACCATGCCGATCCGCTTGCCGCGTTGGCAGTGGGCGAGCAGCCCGAACCCCAGGCCCGCCCGTTCTGGTCGACCGTTTCGGTGCGCGCGGTGACCGTAAACCATCACGACGTCTGGTCGCTACAGGGTGTGGGTCTCGCCGCCGAACAGACGCCGATGATCCTGGGCACCGATGCCGTGGGCATTCTGGACGAGGACATCCCCGGCAAGCATGGGCTCAAGGCCGGCAGCGAAGTGGTGCTGTACACGTTCGTCGGCACCGATGGCGCGGGCGTGGCCCCGGGCGAGCGCCGCACGATCCTCTCCGAGAAATACCCCGGCACGATGGCCGAGAAGACTTCCGTGCCGTCCGCCAACGTGTTCGCCAAGCCCGCAAGCCTCACCACGGCTGAGGCGGCCGCACTCGGCACCAGCTGGCTGACCGCCTACTCGCTGTTGTTCGATGCCGCCGGCATCAAGCCGGGCGACTCCGTGCTCATTCAGGGCGCGGGCGGCGGCGTGTCCACTGCGGCCATCCAGCTCGCCCATGCCGCCGGTCTGGAGGTGTTCGTCACCTCGCGCGACGCGGACAAGCGCTCCAAGGCGCTGAAACTTGGCGCGAACGCCGCGCTGGAGATCGGTGCCCGCCTGCCGCGCAAGGTCGATGCGGTGATCGAATCCGTGGGCGCGGCTACTTGGAGCCATTCGATGAAATCCGTGCGCCCCGGCGGCACCATCGCCATCTGCGGCGCCACCACCGGCGACCAGCCTGGTGCGGAGCTCACGCGACTGTTCTTCCAGGACATCCGTGTGCAGGGCTGCACCATGGGTTCGCGCGAGGATTTCGCACGATTGCTGCGCTTCGTGGAGCACGCCAATCTGCATCCGGCGATCGACTCCGTGGTCAGCGGGCTGGACGCCGCGCCCGAGGCCTTCGCCAAGATGATTGCCGGTGACGTGTTCGGCAAGATCGTTATTGAGCTGTAAGCCTCACAGAATTATGTATTGAGAACGATTCGCTGCGTGGCTTAACTCCGCTATCAGGAGTACAGTGGGCCTTATTCTCAATAACTAGGGAGTAAATGATAATGGCAAATGAATCCAAGCCCGAAGTCGCGGTGGTCATGGGATCCTCCAGCGACTGGGAGACCATGAAGCGTGCCTGCGATATTCTCGACCAGTTCGGTGTCGTCTACCACAAGCAGGTCATTTCCGCGCACCGCACGCCCGAGCTCATGGCCGAGTTCGCGCACAATGCCCGCGCCAATGGCCTGAAGGCCATTATCGCCGGTGCCGGCGGTGCCGCCCACCTGCCGGGCATGATCGCCGCGCAGACCACGCTGCCCGTAATCGGCGTGCCCGTGCGCTCCCACGCCCTGTCCGGCTGGGATTCGCTGCTGTCCATCGTGCAGATGCCTGGCGGCATCCCGGTGGCCACCACCGCCGTCGGCAACTCCGGTGCCACCAACGCCGGCCTGCTCGCCGTGCAGATGCTCTCCGCCTTCGAGCCGGAACTGGCCGACAAGCTTGAGGATTACCGTAACGAACTGAAGGAAAAGGTGGCCGAATCCAATGCCCAGCTTGTCTGAAGAAACGGGCGGCCGCGTCTCCATGCTGATGCCGGGCTCGACCATCGGCATCATCGGCGGCGGCCAGCTCGGCCGCATGATGGCTCTGTCCGCCCGCTACATGGGCTTCCGCGTCGGCGTGCTTGACCCAACGCCGAACTGCCCGACCGGTCAGGTGGCCGACTTCCAGATCACCGCCGAGTACGATGACAAAACCGCCATCCATGATCTGGCCGTGCAGTCCGACGTGCTCACCTACGAGTTCGAGAACGTGGACGCCGGCGCCATCGACGAGGTGCGCGGCATCACCGCCACCCCGCAGGGCACCGACTTGCTGCGCGTGACCCAGCACCGCGTGCGCGAGAAGCAGTTCATCAACGACCACGGCACCGCCACCGCACCGTGGCGCGCTGTCAACAACTTCGATGAGCTTGACGCCGCATTGGGTGATATTCATTATCCGGCCGTGCTGAAGACCGTGTCCGGCGGCTACGACGGCCACGGTCAGCTCGTGCTGCGTTCCGACGCCGACTTGGAGAAGATCCGCTCCCGCTCCGACCGTGGTGGTGGCTTCCCGCCGAGCATCCTGGAAGGCTTCGTCGACTTCGCATTCGAGGCTTCGATTCTGGTCTCCGGCAACGGCAAGGACTTCGTCACCTTCCCGATTGTGCGTAACGAGCACCGCAACAACATCCTGCATATGACCATCGCCCCCGCCGAGGTGTCCGAACATGTGGCTCGCGAAGCGCATGAACTGGCGATTCGCCTGGCCAAGGGCTTCGAACTGGCTGGCACGCTGGCCATCGAACTGTTCATCACCAAGGACGATCAGGTCATCGTCAACGAGCTCGCCCCGCGCCCGCACAACTCCGGCCACTACACCATCGAGGCCTGCTCGATGGACCAGTTCGACGCCCACATCCGCGGCATCGCCGGCTGGCCCATGCCCAAGCCCAAGCTGCTCTCGCCGGCCGTGATGGTCAACGTACTCGGCCAGCATGTGGAGCCGACGCGCGCGCTGATCGCCACCCACCCAGAGTGGAATGTGCACGACTACGGCAAGGCCGAAGTGCGCCACGACCGCAAGATGGGCCACATCACCGTGCTCACCGACGACCCGGCCAAGACGGTCGCTGACCTTGAGGCCACCGGCTGCTGGGACGACCTGAAAAAGAAGGCGTGACCTTATCGATGGTTGAACATATCGAACGCCAGACCAAGCAGAAGGACGCGATTCGCGCCGCCTTGGCCGACTGTGAGGAGTTCATCTCCGCTCAGGACCTGCACCGCAGGCTGGAGGACGAAGGCTCGAAAATCGGCTTGGCCACCGTGTACCGCCAGCTCAACGCCTTGGCCGATGCCGGTGCCGCCGACACGATCCGCCTGGACGGCCAGCAGCTGTTCCGCCTATGCGGCGACGACGGACATCACCACCACTTGGTGTGCAAGCGGTGCGGCAAAACCGTGGAAATCGACCCGCCCAGCGAGGCTTGGCTGCGCAAAGTGGCCGACGGCCACGGCTTCACCGTCGAATCCCACACCCTGGAGGTCTTCGGACTATGCCCTGATTGCCAAAAGGAGCAGAAAGCGCAGAAGGCTCAGAAAGCAGTGAGCGAATAACAAATGGGATCGGCTTCAAAGCCGATCCCATTTGCTATTCCGCTGCTATTCCACTGACTTCAGCGCGCCGAGCATGCTGTTTCTTTGAGGTCGTGTTCTGCACGATGCCTTTCACGCCGTCCAGCTTCATGAGCTTGGCGCTGCGCGACTCCACATTGGAGGTCTCGTGGTTCTTGAGCCGCACCATATAGGCGTTCGACTGGTGCTGCTCGCCGAACACGTGCTTATAGCCACCCGAAGTCATGAACATGAAATGCCCGAAGTAGGGAAGCCGGCTTGTCACGCAGCTTGCGTTTGGCCGCTACCCAGGCCGGTACCACGGTGCTCGCCCAGGCCAGCAGGAACGCCGCCAGGGTGATGGCAGGGTGGAACGCCAGCATGACACGCCGATGTAAATGCAAATGATAATAATTCTCAATACATGTTATTCTGTCGTGTTGGTGGCTGGGCGATGATGCAGCAACAGCAGCATCGCCCAGCCGTTCGGCTAATTAGAGAGGAAAACCCAATCATGTCCATCATGTCCAACGCCAAGCGCGCGCTCGCCATCGCGGCCGCCGCGGCGACCCTGCTCTCGATGGCCGCCTGCGGTTCCAGCAACGCCGCCAGCGGCAAGTCCGATTCCAGCGGCGCCGCGTCTTCCGGCAAGATCGAGGTCGTCGCCTCCATCAACCAGTGGGGTTCCGTGGCCGAAGACCTCGGCGGCAGCAACGTCGAAGTCACCAACATCATGACCAAGACCAACGTCGAGGCGCACGATTACGAGCCCACCAGCCAGGATGTCGCCAAGTTCGGCACCGCCAAGGTAGCCGTAGTCAACGGCGCCGATTACGACCCGTGGGCCACCAAGGCCGCCCAGCCGACCAAGGCCACGCTGGTCACCGCCGCCGAAACCGCCGGCATCAAGGAAGGCGACAACCCGCACGTCTGGTTCTCCGCCAAGGTGCGTTCCAACACCGCCGACGCCATCACCGCCGCCTACCAGAAGGCCGACCCGAGCCACAAGGACGACTACGCCAAGCTCAACAAAGAATGGCACGCCAAGGAAGACCAGCTTGAGTCCAAGATCAAGGAGACTTCCGCCAAGACCGAGGGCCTGCCGTACGCCGCCACCGAATCCGTGGCCTGGTACCTGGCCGACGACCTCAAGATGACCGACGCCACTCCGAAGGGCTACGCCCAGGCCTCCGCCAACGAGAGCGAGCCGACCCCGGCCGACATCAAGGACTTCCAGGACACCCTGAAGGCCGGCTTCATCAAGATGTTCGTCTTCAACAGCCAGGAAGCAAACTCCACTACTGACCAGATCACCGGTGCCGCCAAGGACGCCAACGTGCCGATCGTGGAGCTCGCCGAGCAGATGCCGAAGCAGTACACCAACCTGCTCGACTGGATGAGCGCACTGGTCGACCAGTTCGCCGCCGCCGTGAAGTAATGCGGCAGTAGCCGTCAATCCGTAACAGCGATAAGGGGAATAATCAAGTCAGATAGCGAGGCGTTGTCTAGGGGAGAACAGAACACTTCGCTATCAGGGATAGGCTCCTTATATATCAGGGTGCTTCGGGGATGTCCCGAGGCACCCTTTGCGTTAGGGTGAATAGTTAGGAAACGGTAAGAAAAATAGTGGAACTATGGATTTTCCAAGGTTCAGCGGCAACAATATGCCCTTGAAAAGTCACATACGGAAACAGGCGAATGAGCGAGAACACTAGTAATACCACCACAGTGAAACCCCATTTCAAGCTTTGGGCCAAAAAGGTCGAAGCCAATGAAGTCACGCCCCAACACCCCCACAAGCCCTTCCCCGGCTGGGTGTACGGCGTGCTCTTCGTTATCTTCGACATCATTGTCGTGACGGCGCTCGAAGTGGGCGTTTCGTCCAGCTCCACCCGTGTGCAGCTGTCCAGTCCGACCGTCGGATTCGGCTTCGTGAGCAAGATGTGGACCGACGGCAATTTCGTATTCGTGCTCAACGTGATACTTGTCGCGTTGCTGTACCTCATGTTGCTGATGCTGTTCAACCGGTTCTGGACGGCAAGCATCGTGATTCTTGCGGTCGGAATCATCGTGGCCGCCATCGAACATTTCAAGGTCGAGATCCGTTACGAGGCCATTCTGCCCGCCGATCTAGGCTTCCTTGGCTCGAACACCGGCAACATGCTCACCTTCATTCCGGCCGGTGCGCATGTGACCATCCTCGTGGCACTCGGCGCGTTCGCCGTACTGCTCGCGCTGATTCTGGTGCTGCGTCATTTCGATGGGCGCAAAGGTCGCATGATTCGTACGGATAACCTGAGCCTGAACCTCACCTCCCGTCTGATTCTTCTGCTGCTGCCGATTCTGGTGTTCGCGTTGTACTGCATTCATGTGAGCACCACCGATTCGCTGGCCAACAAGTTCTCCCGCGCCTTGGGAGACACGCCATCCATGTGGGATTCCGTGTATGACGCGCAGCGCAATGGTCCGCTCGTGGCCTTCACCCGCCAGCTCAACCCGAAGATCATGGACAAGCCGAGCAACTACTCCGAGGAGACCATGAAGAAGGTCGCCGCTCGCTATCAGAAGGAAGCGGAGACAATCAACGCCTCCCGCACCAACAACCTCACTGATTCGACAGTGGTGTACGTGTTGTCCGAATCCTTCTCTGACCCGAGCCGCGTGCCGGGACTGAAGACCAATAAGGATTCGATGCCCAACATCCGCAAGATCAAGGCGGGCACCACCTCCGGCCTGATGCTCTCCTCCGGCTACGGCGGAGGTACGGCCAATCTCGAATACATGGGACTTTCCGGCCTGAGCATGGCCAATTTCGAGTCCTCCCTGTCCAGCCCGTACCAGCAGCTGGTCCCGAGCCAGCATTGGACTCCCACCATCAACCAGCTGTGGGGCGCGCCCGTCAACTCGCTCGGCTACCACCCGTACGAATCCAGCATGTACTCGCGTGCCACGAACTACAAGAAGTTCGGCTTCTCGCACTTCTACACGTTGACCGGTCCGGACGTGATCAAGTATCAGGACAAGATCGACGAGTCGCCGTACGTCTCTGATAAGTCTTCCTATGATTCTGCGTTGGAAGGCATCAAGTCCGGCAAGACGAACAAGTTCATTCAGATCATTACCATGCAGAATCACATGCCCTACCACGAGTGGTATGAGAATAACGACTACACCGCCGAATCCACCACGGGTACGCCGCTGGGTGATGATGAACAGCAGTCGATTGAGACCTATCAAAAGGGTGTGGAGATTACCGATCAGGCCACTCAGGAGTTCCTGAATGAACTGGATGCGCTGGATAAGCCCGTCACCGTGGTGTTCTATGGCGACCACTTGCCGGGCATCTACTCGTCCGCCAGCGAGGATGACAACAACTCCTTGGCCCTGCACCTGACCGATTACTTCATCTGGTCGAATAAGGCTTCCAGCTCCCAAGGCAATAAGGCAAGCGATGCAGCCTACTCCTCGCCGAACTTCTTCGTGGCGCAGGCCGCCGATCACATGAACGCCAAGGTCAGCCCGTATCTGGCGTTCCTGACCGAAATGCATTCCAAGATCGCCGCCATGGAACCGCCTGTGGTCAACAAGATCCAAGGCTGGGATCGTATCCCCGAAGGCCAGAACATCTATCTTGATCAGAACGGCAACCCGATGTCCACCGATGACTTCGACAAGGAAACCAAGCAGTTGCTTGCCGACTACAAGCTCATCCAATACGACATCACCGCCGGCAAAAACTACCTCAAAGACACGGACTTTATGACGCTGCCGTAAAGCAGACAGCCTAGTAGGCTGTCTGTAGGCAGCGTGCGAGCCGACAGACGAGCCAGCAAGGCGCGGGGCGTAGCCCGTCCAAAATTGCAGTAGCGCTACCGTAAAGCAGGGGGTGCTTTCATGACGAACCAGACTTTCGAACAACTGAAGAAGACTTACGAATCCGGTCGTACCCGGCCGCTGGCATGGCGCCGCGCGCAGCTGAACGCACTACGCCGTCTGGTTACGGAGAACCGTGATGCCTTTGTCTCCTCGGCTATGGCTGACTTGGGCAAGCCCGCGGCTGAAACCGTGTTCATGGAACTGAACCTGGTGGCTGGTGAAGCACAGTTCGTGCGCAATCGTCTGAGCCTTTGGACCGCCCGGCATCCCAAAGCGATGCATTGGATGTTGCAGCCGGCTGCCGGATGGACGATTGCCGAGCCCAAAGGCGTGGTGCTCATCATTTCACCGTGGAATTATCCGGTGCTGCTGGCCTTGGAACCAATGGCTGATGCGCTCGCTGCCGGTAACGCCGTCTGCTTGAAACCGTCCGAGCTTTCACCGAATACGTCCAAGCTCCTTGCTGAGTTGGTGCCGCAATACCTTGACTCCGAGGCCGTGCGCGTGGTCGAAGGCGGGCCCAAGGAAACCGGCGAACTGCTGAAATGCCCGTTCAACCACATCTTCTATACCGGTGGCGGCCACGTCGGCAAAATCGTCATGCGCGCGGCGGCCGAGCATCTGACGCCGGTCACGCTGGAACTCGGCGGCAAGTCGCCATGCTTTGTGGATCGCACTGCGGACATCAATGTGGCTGCACGCCGCATTGCGTGGGGCAAATTCACCAATGCCGGGCAGACTTGCGTGGCACCCGACTATGTGCTCGCCACGCCGGATGTGGCCGAGGCTCTGGCCGAGCGCATCGCCGTAGCCATCACCGAATTCTATGGCGAAGATCCGAAGGCCTCGCCTGATTTTGGTCGTATTATCAACGATCGTCATTTTGAACGACTGTGCAAGCTATTGCCGGTCGGCACCGTGCCGCCTGAGGAGCCGAGCTCGCCGCTGGTGCAGGTGGCATCGGCGGTAGGCGCGGCCATGGATATGGTTGGGCGGCGCTTCAATGCCGTGACTACTGGGCGCGGTGGCGCGGGGGAGATGGCCGGCAGCGCGAACAATGCGGCGAAGCCGACGGACGGTTCGAATATGGCAGCCGCTGATGATGGTGCGACTGCCTCGGCCGCTGTTGAGCCGAGCGAGATTCACAAGGTGCCCGGCGTGTTCGACCTGGCCGGTCGAATCGTTTGCGGCGGCAAGGTCGATCGTGCCGCCCGGTATATCGCGCCTACCGTGCTGTACGGTACGTCGCCAGATGCGCCAGTAATGAAGGAGGAGATTTTCGGGCCGATTCTGCCGATTCTGGTGGTCGAGGATGCCGAGTCCGCAATCCGATTCATCAACAAGCGGTCCCGGCCGTTGGCTGCATATGTGTTCTCGCGCGATCACGAGGTTCGGCTGACTTTCGAACGTCAGACCAGCTCCGGAGCCTTGGGATATTCGCTGCCGTTGGGCCATCTGCTGTCCAGCCGGTTGCCGTTCGGTGGCGTGGGCGCGTCCGGCATCGGCACCTACCACGGCAAAGCAGGCTTCCTCACCTTCAGCCACGTCAAAACCGTGGTTACCAAGCCGCAGTTCCCCGACACTCTGCGCCTCGTGTACCCGCCCTTCAATGAAGCCAAGGCCAAACTGTTCGACATCATCGCCAAATTCAGCTAGCGTGATATCGCTCGCTGATATTGGGTGATGGCGTTGTCATAGTGACGTTCGCTGTCCCGGTAATTACGTCAATCGATTGATTCGTGTACCGGGCCAGATTTTTCTGTCCTAGTATTTGATTTCGGGTCATTTTTGCTTACCGGGACAAAACTGACGCCGGAAGTATCGTCCGCGTATTACGAAAATGGCGGAATAGTGCGGTTTCGTATGGAAGGGAATTTCAAATATTCCTATATTCGAGGGGTTCAGCTGTCCTGGTTTGCGAAAAAGAGCCGAAATCGGCTACCGGGACAGAAAAATCTGGCCCGGTAGCCACGTCAATCGATTGACATGTCTGCCAGGCCAAAAATATGCAGCAGATGCGTCGCTTCTGTTACTTCAGGGCTTTGAAGCCGATGTCGTGGCGGTAAAACAGTCCGCGCAGCTCGAGCTTGTCGATGATTGCGTAGACCTTGTCCTGGGCGGACTTGATGTCCGGAGCGGAGGTTTCGACGAGCAGCACGCGGCCAGAGTTGGCCACAAGGTTACCGTGCTCGTCAGAGGCGACACCGGCGTAGTAGACGTGCGAATCCTCGTCGACTTCGATTTCGGGCACACGGGCACCCTTGATGACGTTCTCCGGGTAGCCGTTGGAGGCGATGACCACGCCGAGGGTGGCGTTGGACTCATCCCAGGTGAATTCGGGGGTTTCGCCGTCGAGAATGGCGGAGATGCCGGCACCGAGGTCGGAGGTGAGCTTCGGGAGCACGACTTCGGTTTCCGGGTCGCCGAAGCGGGCGTTGAATTCGATGACCTTCGGGCCGTCGGCGGTGGCGATCAGACCGGCGTACAGGATGCCGGTGAATGGCGTACCTTCCTCGGCCATGCCTTCGACGGTGGGGCGCACGATTTTCTCGATGGCCTCGTCGACCACGGACTGCGGAATCTGCGGCACCGGGCTGTAGGCACCCATGCCACCGGTGTTCGGACCCTCGTCGCCATCGTGGGCGCGCTTGTGATCCTGGGAGATGGGCATCGGCCAGAAATCGGTGCCGTTGACAAAGCTCATCAGGGAGAATTCCTGGCCGTCCAGGAAGTCCTCGATAACGACCTTGGCACCGGCGGAGCCGAAGCGATGGTCGATGAAGATGTCTTCAAGCGCACGCTGGGCGGTGTGCTCGTCCATGGCCACGGTCACGCCCTTGCCTGCCGCCAGACCGTCGGCCTTGATGACAATCGGGGCACCGTGCTCGTGTACGTAGTCCTGCGCCATCTCGAGATCGCTGAAGGTCTTGTATTGGGCGGTCGGGATGTTGTGTCGGTCCATGAGCTGCTTGGCGAAGTCCTTGGAGCCTTCAATCTGGGCGGCGGCCTTGGACGGGCCGAACGCCTTGATGCCGGCGGCGGCGAAATCGTCCACGATGCCTTCGATCAGCGGGACTTCCGGGCCTACGAACACCCAGTCATAACCATTGTTCTTCACGAATTCGATAAGTGCGGCGTGATTCGACTGGCTCAGCTGCGTGGTGTGGATGCCGTCCTTGAGCATGCCCGGGTTGCCGGGAGCCACGGTGACTTCGTCGATGCTCGGTGCCTTGAGCAGCGTGTAGGCAATGGTGTGCTCGCGCGCGCCGGAGCCGATAACCAATACTTTCTGACCCATGTTGTTCCTTTCCTGCGGAAAGCGAGTTACTTCAGTACGATTTGCGTGCCGGTGGTGTCGGCTGCGATCTGGCCGAGCACGTAGGCGGGCTCGTTGTTGTCGGCGAGCAGCTTCAGCGCCTCGTCCTTGCGAGCGGGGTCGATGGCCAGCACCATGCCGATGCCCATGTTGAAGATGTTGTACATCTCCTTATGATCGATGTTGCCAGCCTTCTCCAGCACGTCGAAGATCGGGAGCACGGGCCAGGTGCCGAGCTCGATTTCGGCGGCCAAGCCGTCCGGAATCATGCGCGGGATGTTCTCGATGAAGCCGCCGCCGGTGATGTGGGCCACGCCTTTGACCACGCCCGCCTTGAACAGGGGAGAGAGGGCCTTGACGTAGATCTTGGTGGGGGTGAGCAGCACGTCGCCGAGCTTTTCGCCGCCCAGCTCGTCGAGTTCGGTGTCCACGGTGTAGCCGGCCTGCTCGAACAGGGCCTTGCGCACCAGGGAGAAGCCATTGGAGTGTACGCCGGTGGAGGGCAGGCCGATGAGCACGTCGCCTTCAGCGATGGTGGAACCGTCCACGATGGCGGACTTTTCGGCAACGCCGACCGAGAATCCGGCGAGATCGTATTCGTCTTCGTCGTACATGCCCGGCATTTCGGCGGTTTCGCCGCCGACCAGCGCGGAACCGGCCTGTACACAGCCGTCGGCCACACCGGCCACGACCTGCTCAAGCAGTGCCGGGTCGTTCTTGCCGCAGGCGATGTAGTCAAGGAAGAACAACGGCTCGGCGCCCTGGGCGGCGATGTCGTTGACGCACATGGCCACGCAGTCGATGCCGATGGTGTCGTGCTTGTTGGCCAGCTTGGCGACCATGAGCTTGGTGCCCACGCCGTCGGTGCCGGAGATGAGAACCGGCTCCTTGTAGCCCAAGGAGGCCAGATCGAACAGGCCGCCGAAGCCGCCGATGCCGCCGACCACGCCGGGGCGGTTCGTGCGGGCCACGTGCGACTTGATGCGCTTGACGACTTCGTACCCGGCTTCGACGCTCACGCCGGCGTTCTCATATGCTTTTGGCATTTGGTTGGCCTTTCTACTTATTTTGGCTCCCCTCTGGAGGGGAGCTGTCGGCAAAGCCGACTGAGGGGAGGCAAGCGCCTCTGGTTCAAAGAATTGTTATTGAGTGGATTGGTGGTGAGCTATTCGGCATCCGGCTGCACGGTGTTGTACTCGTTGCCGATGTACTTGCTCTTGTACAGCGCGAATTCAGGCAGACGCACACGGTCCTCGGGCGTGAGGGACTTCAGGAAGTCGGCCTCGTAGTCGTCGAGCGCAGTGGGGTAGTCGCCGTTGAAGTAGGCGACGCACAGGCCACCGTATGGGGCGTCGGCGTTCAGTCCGATGGATTCGACCAGACCGTCGAGCGAAAGGTAGGCCAAGGAATCCGCGCCGATGTATTCACGGATTTCCTCCACGCTCATCTTGGCTGCGATGAGTTCCTTGGTGGTGGAGATATCGATGCCATAGAAGCAGGGGTACTTCAGCGGCGGGGAGCTGATGCGCATATGCACTTCAGCGGCGCCGGCTTCCTTGAGCAGCTGCACGATGCGCTTGGACGTGGTGCCGCGCACGATGGAATCATCGATAACGATAACGCGCTTGCCTTTAACCACGCTGCGCACAGCAGAGAGCTTCATACGCACACCCTGCTCGCGCAGTTCTTGCGTGGGCTGAATGAAGGTGCGGGCCACATACTGGTTTTTGATTAGACCCATTTCGTTGGGCAGGCCTGCTGCTTCCGCATAGCCGGATGCGGCGGACAATGAGGAGTTCGGCACGCCGATAACCATATCGGCCTCCACCGGGGATTCGGCGGCGAGACGTGCGCCCATGCGCTTGCGGGCGGAGTGCACGTTGACGCCATAGATATCGGAATCCGGGCGGGCGAAGTAGATGTACTCCATCGAGCAGATGGCCAGCTGCGTGTTGTTGGTGTACTGCACGATCTTGTAGCCGTGATCGTTGACCACCACGATTTCACCCGGGCGAATGTTGCGCACCAGCTCGGCGCCGACGACATCCAGTGCGCAGGTTTCGGAGGCGAGCACGTAGGCGCCGTTCTTCATCTTGCCGAGGGAGAGCGGGCGGAAGCCGTTCGGGTCGAGTGCGCCGATCATGGCGTCTTCGGTCATCAGCAGGTAGGCGAAACCGCCATGCACCGTGTTGAGCGCTTCCTTGAGCTTGTCCATAAAGGTGCGCTGCATCGAACGGCGAATCAAGTGCATCAGCACTTCGGTGTCGGAGTTCGAATGGAAGATGGCGCCTTCGTCTTCAAGCTTGCGGCGCAGTGACGGGCAGTTCGTCAGGTTGCCGTTATGGCACAGAGCCACGTCGCCGTCATGGAAGCGGAAGATGAATGGCTGGATGTTGTCTGTGGTGCCCGAGCCGGCCGTTGCGTAACGCACGTGGCCGATGGCGCAATTGCCCTTCAGTCGTTCGATTTCGCGCTCATCGCCGAACACCTGGGTGAGCAGGCCGAGTCCGCGATGACCGATGAGATGACCGTTATCGTTGGAGACGATGCCGGCACCTTCCTGACCGCGATGCTGCAGCGCGTGCAGGCCAAAATAGGTGAGTCGTGAGGCGTCGGGGTGGCCCCATACGCCGAAGATGCCACATTCCTCGTGAATGTCTTCGAGTTCAGCCGACAAGCCAAAGCTCCTTTTTCAAACAGGGGATTAACTATCTATCAACCCTACCAATCGGCGGCTACATCGCGTGTTGTGGGGTGGTGGAACTTGTTGGGGTTTGCGGACGCGGTTTAAGCACCAGATCAGTCAAGTATGAATAGTGGCTTAGGATTTTGGCCTTTCGCTGTTTGTGGTGGGTGGTTGTGGTGTGGGGTGATGCCGACGGGTAGGTTGGAAGCATGGATACCTCTTACCTGTTCACCGCCGCATTACCTGGTGCTCCACTTTGTGCTCAAGCGTGATACCGAATTGTCGGTGTGACGTGATCGGTTGACTTTCGTCAACGCAATTTGAAAGGCTCCGACGGTATTATCCGTCGGAGCCTTTCGTCGTATGAATCCGGTGCTTGTTTTTCGGCTTCGTCTCAGTGCCTGAAATGGCTGAAGAACTCGATGGTCTCGGGATCCTGCGACTCGTCCATCACCTCAGCGGGTGTGCCGTTCTCGGCGATGACGCCGTGACGGAGCAGTACGATGCGGTCGGCCGCTTCGTGGGCGAAGCTCATTTCGTGCGTGGCCATGAGGATTGTGGTGCCTTGGGCCTTTAACTCGGCAACCATGTTGAGCACTTCGCCGACCAGCATCGGATCAAGAGCGGATGTGATCTCGTCAAGCAGCAGCAGTTCCGGGTCGGTCATCAGTGCGCGCGCAATCGCCACGCGCTGCTGCTGGCCGCCAGAGAGCTGATCGGGGTAGGCACTGGCTTTATCGCGCATGCCGATGCGTTCAAGCAGTTCCATAGCGCGGGTTTCGGCGCGATCCTTGCTCCAGTGGTGAACCTTGATTGCGGCAAGGGTCACGTTCCTGAGCACCGACATGTGGGGGAAGAGGTTGAACTGCTGGAACACCACGCCGATACGTGCGCGAATCTTGTCCTGGTCGGCACGCGGGTCGGTGATATCGGTATTGCCCAGCCAAATCTGGCCGTCATCGACCTGTTCAAGCAGGTTGACGCATTTCATCAATGTGGATTTGCCTGAACCGGAAGGCCCCAGCAAAGCCACCACCTCATGTTGGTGAATGTCAAAGGAAATGCCACGCAGCACCTGCGTGTTTCCAAAGGATTTGCGCACGTCATCAAGACGCAGCACCGTCTTGTTGCTCACGGGGGAGTCACTCGCCTCGGTGGTGATATTGGTCATTTCGCTCATACCGTTCCTCCGCTGAGTTCGCGCTTACGCAGACGTTCCGTGTACCAGTCGTTCAGCAGGATGAACGGCACGCTCATCAGGATGAACAGCAGGCTGGCGACCACATACGGCGTGAAGTTGTAGGTGCTGGCCACGTCGATCTGTGCGGCGCGCACGGCATCCACCGCACCCAGCACGGAAATCAGGCCGACGTCCTTTTGCATGGAGATGAAGTCATTCATCAGTGCGGGCGCCACTTTGCGCAATGCCTGAGGAATGACGATCAGTCGGGTCGTCTGGCCGGAGGTCAGGCCCAACGAGCGGGCCGAGGCTCGCTGAGAAGGATGTACGTCGTTAAAACCGGCACGCAGCACCTCGGAGACGTAGGCGCTGTATCCCATTACCACTGCAATGGTGCCGAGTACCGAGGGATCGATACGGCCGAACAAGCCTAGGCCGGGAATGCCGAAACCGATTAGATACAGCACGACGATAATAGGCACGCCGCGCATCACAGTCGTGTAGATCAATGCCAGGATACGCAGCGGGAACAGAATAGGGGAGCGGCTGGTGCGCACCAGCGCGATCAGCGTGCTCAGAATCGCCACGCCGACCACTGCGACGAGCAGAACGCGGATGTTGAGCCATAGGCCGTCAAGCACATGGGGAAACGATTTGACGAAGTATTCGCCGGAGAAGAAGGTCTCCTTGACTCGTGGCCAGCCGGGGGAGAGCTTCAAGCCGATGACGATGACCACCACGAACACAATGGTGCTGATCAGACTGGTAATCGTCGATTGAATTTGCTGATGAACACGATATTGGCGTCGTTCGAGCTCGACCTGACTTACCTCGTGTCCGTCAGGGGCATTGTGCTGCCTGGTTTCGGTTGGTGCTGCGGTCATGTGATGAATGTCGCTCGCTTCCTGAATGCCGGGATGGCCGGGTGCCACAGGAAAATTCCCGCAGCGCCCGGCCAAGGTGTTGTGACCTTATGATGTAAGCCTACTTCACTTACTTCTTCAGTTCGGTCAGGTCGGTGGTGTACTCGGCCAGCCACTTGTCCTGAAGCTTCTTGATGGTGCCGTCGGCGTTCAGGTCATCCACTGCCTTGGTCACGGCTGCAGTCAGCTTGGAATCCTTCGGCAGCACGATGCCCATGCCGCTCTTGTCTTCGGAGTCAGGCAGACGGCCGAGCACCTTGGCGTCCTTGACCTGCTCGGACTGCACCATGTACACGCATTCCACGGTGCTGGTGACCAGTGCGTCGATCTGACCGGCGTCAAGTGCCTGAGCCAGTGCGGCATCATCATTGAACGTCTGGATGTCGTCCTTGATGTTCGCCTTGGCGTAGTCGTAGGCAAGGGTGCCGACCATGACGCCCACGGTCGCATCCTTCAGATCGGATACCTTGGTGGCGTTGGCGAACTTGCTGTCTTTCTTGACCACGACGGACTGGCTGTCGTTGTAGTAGCTGGACGAGAAGTCAACGGCCTTCTTGCGCTCGTCGGTGATGCCGAACTGCTGGATGTTGAAATCCCAGTCCTTGGCGCCGGGAGCGATGGCGGTGTCGAATGCGGTGCGGGTCCACACCACGTCGCTCTTCTTGAAACCGAGCTTGTCGGCCACTGCGTAGGCGACGGCCGCCTCGTAGCCCTCACCGCTTTCCGGCTTGTCGTTCATAACCCACGGCTCGTAGGCCGGCTGTCCGGTGGCGATGGTCAGCTTGCCCGGCTTGTACGTCTGCTGGGTGATGTCGTTCGAATCGGCGGAATTGGATGCGGTGGACTGGCCGGAACCGCAGGCTGCGGTGAACGACAGAGCCAGGATGCTGGCGGTGGCCGCAATGGTACGGACGATGTGTCGCTTATTGAACATGGGTTTCCTCTCCTCAAGTGTTCGTCATGCACACGGTTCAAACCGTGCTTGATGCATTCGCGCCAATTGTATGGCTATTGGGTTACAAAACATCGATATTTTCGGATGCTGGCTATCGCCATTGCTTATGGCCGACTAGAGCCGCGCAATCTGGCGCGTAAGCGGACGGATATCTCATATTGGCGCAGAGCGAAATGGCGTTCACTGTTCGAGTGTGAAGCCGTCGAATACGAATCCCGGACTGACCACACAGGAGACCAGCGCATCGCCCTGGCCTGGCACTGTGCGCTGCCAGACGCCAGCCGGTACGACCGCATGTCCCGATACGGTTACGTCGGCCTGATCGGTGGTGATGCCGGAACCCAAGGTGATTACGGTTCGCTTGGATTCGTCGGATTCCGGAGTCTCGTCGCTGCCGCCGAGCTCCAGTTTGACCGATGCCGGGCCATGCCACAGCCAGACCTCATCCGCATCGACCTTATGCCAGGCGCTGGCATCTCCCTCGGGCAGCAGGAAGTAAATCAGTGACGATAGCGGTCGGCTTGAGGCCTCATCCGTGTGCGGGGATTGCCAGTCACGCGTGTACCAGCCGCCTTCGGGGTGGGTTTCCAGTCCAAGGCGTTCCACTATGGACCGGGCGTATGGACTCATGTCTTGCAAAGCGACGCTCATAATGAGATCTCCTGTTCTTGGCGGGTTTGCTGGTTTTTGGCTTCTTGATATCAGGTCAGGTCAGCGGTGTCACCAGGCGTTGTTGTAGGCTTCGCGCCCGGATATCACCGTGGCTCGGTTCGTGCCTGCGCCGTGCCTCACCAGTGTTTCCAGCGTTTCTTCGATGCCGGCCGGAGATGATGTGTCGACGGGGATGTCGAAGAACGCGAAATCAGCCAATGCGCCCGCGTTGATTTGTCCAATGCGGTTGCGGCCCACGTGCATGCCCATGGAGGCGGCGCCGCCCAGCGTCATCATACGAATCAGGCGATGTGTCAGATCGTCGCTGGCATAGCCTTGTTCGCGGGCCAGGTCGTAAAGCATCGACACGTCATCAAGCAGATCGAGGGTCGGCGTGCTGGAGAGCGAATCGGTGCCCACGCTTACCAGATTGCCTTCCTCGAGGTATTCGCGCACCGGTGCATCTTTGCCGGTGTTGGTAATGCGATTCGATCGGGGGCACAAGGCCACGCCCACGCCGCGCTGACGTAGAATACGCCGATCCTCGCCATTGGCCCACACGCCGTGTGCAATGTGCACATCCGGTCCAAGCGAGCCAAGCTGATCGACGAACTGGATGGCGGAGGCGCCTTTGCCCACTTCCTTGAGCTGCCGGTAGCTTTCCCAATCGTGGTCACTCCAGTCGGCCGCCGAATAAGTGGTGAGCACCGGCGGATAAGTGCCGGCCTCGAGCGGGGTCTCCGCCAGATGGATATGCAGTCGCATGTTCAGCTGACGAGCAATGTCTGGAAGATCAACGAACGGTTCGGACTCCAGCGTATACGGAGCATGCGGGCTGATGCCGAGGTTTGGCAGCTGCTCCTCGTTCATCCGGCGCAACTGCCGGATGAGCTCAGTGCGGCCCTTTTCCATCCATTCGGCGTTGTGCCAGCCCATTACCTCCCAATAAGCGATGCCGTGCATGCCCTGCGAAGCCAGCGCGCCGGCGGCGTCCAAATCGGTGACGATGTCTGCGGCGGCCGTCGTTCCCGATTCGACCATCTGGCGAGCGCCGTCCTCGGCCCACTGCTTCCATGGCTGGGTCTTCTGCGCCTCGGCGTACACCTCGTTGAATGCCAGTTCCCAGGCGCGGAACCGATCGTAGGTGCCTTGCCCGACCTGCACCATGCCGCTGTACTGCAGATGAGTGTGCGCGTTGATCAATCCGGGGGTGAGCACCCCATCCCAATGCCGTTCATGGATGGTGCCGTGAGCCGTCATTTCCTGCTTCAGCGCCTTCAGCACCCAGCGGCGTTTACCTACATGAACCACGCGGTCGCCATGTATGGCAACTGCGCCATCGATGATGACGGGGCCCGTCACGGGGATGATGAGTTTGGCGGAATACAGTGTCACATCATCGATAAGCTCGGTATCGACGGTCGGCCAGGTGTTGTCGGTCATATTCTCCTCGCTGCGTTGTGTTCGGTGCCGTGTCTATGGCTATCGGTCGGCGTTCTCTCGGTCGTTTTCCGCGAATCTGGTCAGTCGCCAATTGTAGCCGTTGTCCTCCACGGCATGGCTGGCTCGGTATCCGCGCGCCTTGAGCGCGCTGGCGGCGATGCGCTGGTCGGTCGCTGCGTCAAGTCTGATAAGCGTGTGATCCAGTGTGCCTCGATGTTCCAGAAGATATGCGACGGCGCTGGCCTGTACGGCGAAGCTCAGATCCATGATCTCGATTGGATTGCCGCCTCCCACCGTGTAGTTCACGCCATCGCCGTCGGCGATTAGCGTGAGCGTTGGTCCGTTGGGAACATTGAGTTGCACGGTGTCCCTGTTGACCTGTGGGGTGAAGTCGCTTACCTCGTCCAAGGCGATTTCGTTGGCGATGCCGCCGATCACTGCGAGCGCCGCACCCTCGTGCATTGCGCGCATGTGCTCAAGTGTGACCGTATGTCTCACGCCAGTGGCGGACACCACCATATCCGCGCAAGGGAGTGCCTCGTCAATGTCTTGTGCGGCGAAGCCGTCGAACACCGCTTTGAGTGAAGCCACTGGATCGATATCGCAGATGGTGACTTCGGCGCCAAGCGCGCGAATGCGCCGTGCGAAGCCTTGGCCGACCGGGCCGTAGCCGATGACGGTGACGTTCTTACCGTCGAATGCATGCTCGCCGAGAATGCGCTGCATGGTGGTCACGCATGTCTCCCCAGTGCCGTGGGCGTTGTCGAATCCGGTTTTCAGCACACTGTCGTTAACGGCTACGACCGGGTAGGTGAGGGCTCCCGCTTCCTGCATCTGCTGGAACGCGCGTACGCCACTGGTCGTTTCCTCGGCCACTCCAATGAGGTTCGCCGTGAGTTCGGGGCGTTCGAGCGAGGCGAGGCGGGCGAAGCTGGCGCCATCGTCGATGATGATGTCCGGCTGTATTTCGTCCAGCAGGTGCAGGGCCGCCTCGTGCGCCTGTTCCGCGGTCCAGTCTCGGCTGGATTCGACCGTGATTCCTTCCCGGCGCAGCTGTTCCGCCACTCGGGGATCCGTGGAATCCGGGCCGCAATATACGCCGACGATTGCGCCGGCGGCCTTAAGCTTGCGCAGCAGAATCGCGGTCTTTGGCTCCAGTATCAGACAGACGGCAATACGAATGCCTGAGAAATCGACGCGAGTGGTGAGGCTATCCATGGTGTCGCGTAATACCGGCATGTGCTGTTCCGCGTACTCCATTGCCTCCAGTCCGCTTGCCTTGCGCATATCGGTGATGGAATCGATGCTTTGTGTGCCGTCGCATAGGAATTCCTCGCTGTGCCCGTCGGTCATCGTGGCATCTTCGACGGTCATGCCCCATTGCTGGGCCTGAGACTTGATTTCGGCATGCTTCTGCGGCTCCGGAATCGCGAGTCGGGCTCCTGCCAGTGATCGATTCGTTTTCTGGGATCGGGCTGCCGCCCACGCTGCAAAATCGCTGTCTGCTGTAATGCTTTTCTTCATATTCCCCATGGTACGCATGCATGCCGCTGCTCTGCCGCTGCGCGTGTGGCGTGGGTGAAGAGCGTGTTTGGGCGCGTTGCGTGCGTCGACTTCGGCAGTTTCGAACAGGCATGTTGCATCGAACAAATGTTCGACTGTGTTGATATGCTGGTCGGGCCAGCGGTGGTAAGGAGGTGATGGCGATGGGCAGCGGAACGGTATCGACGCAACGCGAGCATACCTATATTGCCATTGATCTCAAGTCCTTCTATGCCTCGGTGGAGTGCGTGGCGCGCGGACTCGACCCGTTGACCACGCATCTGGTGGTGGCCGATGAAACCCGCACCGATAAGACAATATGTTTGGCGGTCTCACCCTCGCTAAAGAACTATGGCATTCCCGGTCGTGCGCGGCTATTCGAGGTAAAACAGCGCCTGAATGGAGTCAACATCGAGCGCGCGGTCCATGCTCCCGGCGGCCGATTAATCGGGGAGTCCTGCGATGCATGCGACCTGGAACGCTCGCCGGGACTCAAAGCCTCGATGGTCATCGCCAAACCTCGCATGGCGCACTATCTGGAAATCAGCGGGCAAATATATGGCATCTACCTCAAATACGCCGCACCCGAGCACATCCATGTCTACTCGATTGACGAGGTGTTCATCGACGCCACGCCATATCTGCGCTCGCTGGGTATGGGGCCGCATGCGATGGCGCGAACCATCGTGCGCGAAATCCTCACCAAAACCGGCATCACCGCCACTGCCGGCATCGGCTCCAACATGTATCTGGCCAAAGTCGCCATGGATATCGTCGCCAAGCACATGCCCGCCGACAAGGACGGCGTGCGCGTGGCCGAACTGAATGAAATGTCATATCGTCGGCTGCTTTGGGATCATCGTCCGCTCACCGATTTTTGGCGGGTTGGGCGCGGCTATGCCAAGAAGCTCGAGCATGCCGGACTGATGACCATGGGCGATATCGCCCGATGCTCGGTGGGTCGTGCTTCGGATTACTACAACGAAGACCTGCTGTATCGCATGTTCGGTGTCAATGCCGAACTGCTCATCGACCATGCGTGGGGCTGGGAGCCGTGCGAAATCGCAGATATCCGATCCTATGAGCCAGGTGCGCACAGCATTAGCAGTGGGCAGGTGCTCACCGGCCCCGCCGACTATGCCACGGCCCGGCTGATCACCAAGGAGATGGCCGATGCGCTGGCCCTCGATCTGGTCGATAAAAGCGTGCTGACGAACCGACTGACGCTCGCCGTCGGCTATGACATCGGCAGTCTTGATTCGTCAAAGCTCGATTCGTGCGCTGATTATGCGATGAAACGTGCCGCTGAGCGGGCAGCGAAAAGCTATCAAGGGCCGGTGACCATCGACCGATTTGGGCGCAAGGTGCCCAAGAGCGCGGTCGGGTCGATTGGTTTGGGTGATTTCACCTCGTCGTCGGCACGTATTCGTGAGGCCATGACGATGTTGTACGAGCGCATTGTGGATTCACGCTTGCTTGTGAGGCGGTTGACCGTCATCGCCGATGATGTGGCCACTCCGGAGGAGCTGGCCGCCGGCAAACGCTATGAACAGCTCGACTTGTTCGGTGATGACGGGGCCCAATCGTATGGATCCGATTCCACCAGCGAAAAAGATGGAGAGCATGATATCCAGCGTGCGCTGCTGGATGTGAAACGTAAATTCGGCCGCAACGCCGTCATCAAAGCCATGGATATGGAAGACGGCGCCACCGGTCAGGACCGCAACCGTCAGATCGGAGGCCATCGCGCATGACCCTGCAAGAGACCCATGCATACGACGACATCATCAACCTGCCACACCATCAGTCGCGCAAGCATCCGCACATGTCCCGCCACCAGCGGGCCGCGCAGTTCATGCCGTTCGCGGCCCTGACCGGCTACAACCAAGTCATCGAGCAAACAGCAAAAAACGCCGAAACCGCCATCGCTCAGGCCGAAGCCCAAGGCGATACCGATTTCGGCGCTTGACAATCGCTCCCGTTGGAGGAAGTCTCAGATTCGTCAGCCCACGTGACGTTCGAAGCGGTGGAAGCCGGTGATCTTGTCGATTTCGGCCATCGCGTCGGCCGGAATCTTAAAGCCGGCGGCCTTCATGTTGTTCTCCAGCTGGCTGGGCTTGGAGGCGCCGGCGATCACACAGCTGATCTCCGGGTGCTGCAGGATCCACGCCATGGAAAGCACTGGCAGGTTCGTGCCGAGCTCGTCGGCCACCTTGCGCAGCTGCTCGACCTTGTCGAGGTTCTCATCGGTCAGCAGATCGTTGATCTGGTGGTCGGACTGCCACGTGGCGCGAGAACCGGCCGGCAGCGGCTGACCCTTGCGGTACTTGCCGGTCAGCAGACCCTGCGCGAGCGGGGAGAACGTGGTGATACCGATGCCGAGCTTGCGGCAGGTGCCCATGATCTCATGCTCGATGTAACGGTCGTTCAGGTTGTACTGCGGCTGGACCACGGTGATCGGGTACAGGTTGTAGCGGTCGATGATGCGCTGGGCCTCTTCAAGGCGAGCCGAACCCCACTCCTTGGAAACGCCATAGTACAGCACCTTGCCTTGGGCGACCAGGTCGCTCATCGCGCGCAAGGTCTCGGTAAGGTCGGTGGTCTCGTCAAAACGGTGGCAGAAGTACATGTCCAGATAATCGGTCTGCATGTTCTTCAGCGTCTGGTCGATGCTCTCGAAAATGTGCTTGCGGGACAGGCCGCGGTCGTTCACGCCTTCGCCGGTGGGGAAGTAGACCTTGCTGGAAATGACCAGTTCCTTACGCGGGTACTGCTTCAGCGTCTTGCCGAGGAAGCGTTCGGCCGCGCCGCCAGAATAGGCGTCCGCGCAGTCGAAGAAGTTGACGCCGGAATCGTAGGCGAGCTTCACGGTCTCCTTGGCCACGTCCTCAGCCGCCGTGCCCTTGAGATCCGTGACCCAGCTGCCCAGTGCGACCTCGCTGATCTTCAGTCCCGACTTGCCAACGCTGCGATACTTCATGTGTGCTCCTTGATAATCAATCGTCACCGTCGTCTCTTCATGGCCGGCCGTGAACGCTAACAATTCTTATTGAAACAGTTCAACCCCACTTGAACGCAAGTTGGCGGCTATTGCGACACGCCGGTGGTGACTTCGCGGGCGCAACGAATGAAATCATCAATGACGCTCCACCGATACGATGTGGCCGGAACGCCGAACTGAATGGCATATGCGGTATCCGGGCCGCAATCCAGCACGCGCAAAGTACGCAACCGTTCGCCGTCAAGCAGCGCTGGCAGGAACCGCTCCGGGCATAGGCAGGCACCCATGCCGTAATGGCACAGTTCCAGCAGAGTCAGTACGTTATCCGAACGGGCTGTGACTTTCGGCTCAAAACCGGCACGGCGGAACAGCAGATCGGCAATGCGTCCGTCAATATCTTGTGGGCTGCCTAGGAGAAACGGGCAATGCTCCAGTGAGGAAAGGTCACCTGCGGCAATGGCGCGCTCGTCCGGCGCGGTTCTGACGGCATCGACTTGGCCATTCGCCGCGCCACCGGTAGCGGCCAAATCCATCCACAGTGATTGTGCGAGGACCAGCACCATGCGCTCGTTATAGAAATCCATAAGTTCGATGCCGGCCGGTTTCCCGGCGAAGTCCGCCACCGCCAGATCAAGATCGCCGTTCGCCAGCCATTGTTGAATCTGATCGTTGCGGCCCTCAATGAGTTCAACGATGATATTCGGGCAGTCACGTTGCATCGCCTTCACAATCGGCGGCATGATCGCCCGGCTACGCGTGTAGGCAACACCCACGCGCAGCACGCCGGCCTGATCGCCGGCGATGTCGCGCATTTCTTGGCCAAGTGCATCGCGATCGCGGCGGAATCGCTGCGCATATCGCGCGAACACCGTGCCGGCATAGGTCAATTCGAGCGGCACATGGCGTACGAAAAGCGTGCATCCGAGCTCCCGCTCTAGGGCGGCGATGTTCGCACTCAGCGTCTGCTGCGTGATCCCCAACCGTTTCGCCGCCTTGCTGAAGCTATGTTCCGAGGCCACGGCGGCGAAGTATTCGATGCTGAGAAAGTTCATGGCGATACTCCCGTGTGTATGGCGTTTGCGTGGTGTGTGTATGACGTGTCGTGGCGCGAATCAATGCCACAGTATTAAACCTGTAATAGATATCAGTTTAGTCTGTATTTCTCCTGTTATCTTAGGTCATGGCTCGTGCGAATAGCGTTGATGTTTGCGACTGCGGGTCATGAGATGGAATCTGAGATGAGGCTGTAGCCGGAAGAGGAGAGGATCGCATGCTGGAAGCGGGCACGATGTTGCTGTTCTGTGCGGTGCTGTTTGCCAGCGTCGCCCTCGGCTGGTCGATTATTCCCGCGCTGTTCGTTGGTGTGCTGCTGTTCATGGGGTATGGGCTGGTTCGCCGGTGCTCGTTGCGCGCGATGGCGAGCCGTGCGGCCGGCAGCGTACGGTCCGCGGGGACCGTGGTGGTGGCCTTCGTGCTCATCGGCGTACTGACCTCGCTGTGGCGGGCCAGCGGGACCATCGCCTTCATCGTGGCCCATTCGACCGCGGTGATTCACGCCGCCACGGTGATTCCGCTGTCGTTTCTACTGTGCTCGGCGATGTCGGTGCTGGTCGGGTCGTCGTTCGCCAGTGCGGCGACTATGGGCACCATCTGCATGTCGTTGGGATTGTCGATGCAGGCGAACCCGGTGATGCTCGGTGGCGCGATTCTTGCGGGCGTCTATGTGGGCGATCGTTGTTCGCCGGTTTCCACCAGTGCCTTGCTGGTCAAACAGCTTACGCATACGAACCTGTTCAATACTATTGCCCGCATGCTGCGCACGGGTGCGGTGCCGTTTGTGCTGAGTTGTGTGGTATACGTTGCGGCTGCGGTGGTGGAGTGGCTGTGCGCGAGCGGTGGTTCCGGATTTGGTGCGGCTAGTGCGGCTGCTACGGCTGGCTCGGCTGGCTCGGCTAGAGCGGCTGTTTCAACCAACGCAAGCAGCATAACCGATATCGGCGGATTGTTCTCATCGGCCTTCGATTTGCATTGGCTTACCCTAGTTCCAGCATTACTGGTCATCGTGTTGGCGTTGCTGCGTGTGGATGTTCGGCTGCTTATGCTCGCCAGCATTGCCGCCTCGGTCGCGGTATGCGTGGGCGTGCAGCACATGGAATGGGCAGAACTGTTGCGGCTGCTTATTTTCGGTTACCATGCGCAAAATCCGCAGGTGGCCGCACTCCTGGACGGCGGCGGCATCCTCTCCATGCTCACTGTGATGGCCACTGTCTGTATCTCCTCCGCCTACGCCGGCATTTTTGCCGAGACGCGGATGCTTGCTCGGCTGCAGCAGGTCATCGAGATGCTCGGTCATCGCATCGGCGCATGTGGTGCCACCATGATTACCGCGACTTGCGCGGCGGCGCTCGCCTGCAACCAAACCCTCACCATCATGCTCACTCACCAGTTGTGCGGTGGGCTGTACGGCGACGACGAATCCGAACGCTCCGCACAAGCTATCGATTTGGAAGACAGTGCCGTGGTGATCGCTCCGCTGATTCCTTGGTCGATCGCCGGTGCCGTGCCGCTTGCCACCATCAACGCGCCCACACTCAGCCTGGCCGCCGCGACCTTCCTCTACCTGCTGCCGCTCTCGCGGATGCTCGCCTCGGCTGTACGCCGCCGCTCGGGATTTCGGACTCGGCATCGATCCCAAAATCAAAACCCGGGACTCGCCATCCCACACCGGCCCAAACCCATGCTCCACATGTTCGCTCATGGTTTCCATCCTAAGTCGGGCGATTGAGCGCACGAGGCAATCAGGCCGAGAACTGTTTGCCGAATTCCGAGAAGAGCTGACGGCGGGCGAAGACGAGCAGGCCGAGCAGCACCAGCAGGGAGACCAGCCCGCTGACCATCACCAGTACATCCCACGGAGCCCAGCCGAGCGGAATGAACGTCAGAGGCATCAGACCAGCGACGATGTCGAACGCCAGATACTTGGCGTACTCGTCAATGGCCTTGGCCCGCAGCACGATAAGCAGCACCACGTCAAAGACCAGCGAAACCAGACACGTGATCGGTATGACGAACATGGTGACGACATGATTCATCGTCGCCACAAACCAGACCAGCGCAATCGCCAGCATGATATAGAAATATCGAAACATGAGGCGAAGCGGCCGCGGCACGTGCAGAATCGCACTATTGATGAACAGCACGCTGATGATCAGCGCGGCCGCCGATGCACTGGCAATCGGTATCGGCCACGAAAACAGATAGCTGAAGAAGCCATGCAGCAGCAAAATCGCGCCGGTTACAAACGTGATGATTTCCACCGCCAAACGCCTCGGACGCAGATAGATCTGCTGCGCGGGGAATGCGGCGGGGGAGGCCTCGCCGCGCAATTCGTTCTGGCAGAGCGGGCAACGGGCCATATCGCCGGTGAAATCGACGGTGCAGGCATCGCAATGCTTCATGCCGACGCTCCTTTCTCCACATGCACGCCAGCGATGTTCATACGGCCGCTGATGCCCTGCGCGGCGAGAATCCGACACAGGTTCTTGATGACGTTCAGATCATGGTAGATGGTGGAGATGCCGATGCTCAGGTCGTCGCCGAACGAGCAGACCGTGAAATTCAGGCTGGCCGGTGTGGTGAGGAAGCTCACCGAACGTACATGGCGCGCGAGTCGTTCGTCCAAGGTGACTCGGCCAAGGTTCGAGACGGTGGTCGTGGTCTCGCGGTCGGCGATGAACCGGGCCAGCTCCAGCACCCAGTCCTTGGCAGGGGAGGGCGCAAGACGCAGCACCGGATTCTTTTCCAGCGCAATCATGCGGTTCATATGCGATTCGACGCGCTCGCGACTGGTGGCATGGCCGAGCTGCTCCTGCACATGGCGGGCGATGTCGGCCAACGGCTCATCGGTCAGCAATCCACCCATACCGTTGCCGTGCGCGGTGCGGGCGGCGGACTGCTGGCCGTCGCCGGCTGCGTCTGGGCTTGTTGCGGAAGTTTTCGCGGAGTCCTCATCGGCTTCGATTTCGGCCGGCGTGTACGCCACGTAAGTCATGCCGTAGAAGTTGCGCACGGTCTCCGACCTGAAGAAGGCGCGCAAGTCGACCGGAATATCCACGCGAATCGCGCGATTGCGGGCGCGCGAGGGCATGACGTCGCGAATCGCGCACAGTATCGCGGCGATGAGGTAGGAGGTGAGACTCACTCCGCACTGATGCGCTGCACCAAGCACCTTGCTGGCGCTGACGTGGTATTCCATGAACGTAGGCGCGGCCCGGTCGATGGGGCCGGCCAGCCGGTAGATCTTCGTGCCTGGCGCAGCGCCGGCCTTGTCTTTCTCGTAGTATTTGTCGAAGCTGTTTTCGGCTTTGTCGCTATCCGAACCGTCGTAATCCGAAGGCACGCCCGGCACGTCGTATCGCTCGGCGATGTAGGCGTGCAGCAGCGACTTGAACAGGTTGATGGCGCCGCGACCGTCCGAAATGATGTGCGAGACCTCGAGATTGACACGATTGCGGAAATAGCTTACGCGGAACAGCATGCTTTTGGGCCCGTAATGCAGTCGCGAGCATATCGGCAGATGTTCCGGCTCCACCAGCGGCCGGCCGTCTGACTGTTCGAGGTAATGCCAGAACATGCCGTTGAGCAGGTGCACGTTGAAGCTCGGGAACTGGGCGATGGCATGGTCGAGCGCGTGCTGCAGGATGTCCGGATCGATGCCGTCCGCCAGCTCGGCCGAATAGCGGAACACGGTCTGCGAGGAGCGGCCAGCCTGGGAGGAGTAGAACTTGCCGATGTTGTCTAGTCGGTACCAAGTACGTCTTGCCACGCGTCGCCTCCCTCCGGTGCGTTGGCGGTGGTGCCGGTGCCGGGAGCTGGTTCCAGCGGTGTGCCGTCGAGGAAATGCTCGATGATTCGGTAGGTGGTGGCCACCAGTCCCACGGCCGACGTATTGAGCAGGTAGCCGTGGATGCCATCGTGAATTCGGTAACAGGAGACGTTGTCGTTCACCAATTGCAGGCGACGGGCGTACGCTTCGTCCTCGTCTCTGAGCGGGCAGTATTCGGCGGACAACACCAGCGTGCGCGGCTGATTGCTCAGGTCGTGCGCGGTGAGCGGCGCGAAATACGGATTGGTCAGATCGGCCACGGACGAACGGTACATGTCGATGTAGTCGGCCATGTCCTGTGCGGTGAGGATGTAGTCGGTGCCGTTGGTCCGCACCGATTCGAACGGGCTGGTCTCGGGATTGTAATCGTTGCCGACTACCGGGTAAAGCAGCATCTGCGTGCGCGGCATGAACTCGCCGCGGTCGCGGGCCATGAGCGAGACGGCGGCCGCAAGATTGCCGCCCGCGCTGTCGCCAAACAGCACGATGCTGTCGGGATCCGGTGCTGGGATTGTCGCAGATATATCGCCCCCGCCGGCGGGGGCTGTCGGCGCAGCCGACTGGGGGTGATCAACATCAACAGAACCACCCACCCCAGAAATCGGCAATTCCCCAGCAAACAGCTGCCGGGCTACCTCATAGCAATCCTCAACAGCAGTAGGGAAGCGGTATTCAGGAGCCAGCCGGTACTCGACTGAGATCACACGGCGTTGCAGACGTACGGCCATATGCGCGCAAGCCTGCGTGTACAGGTTGATGCCGCCTGTGGTCCAACCGCCACCGTGGAAAAACAGGATCGTGCCACGCGGCGTGACTGAGGGAAGTTCCGTGTTGGCATTGCCGGGAATACCGTCGGCGTTGCCGCTCGACGTGCTTTCCTTGATGAGTATTTTGGGTAGGACTTTGGGTAATACGGCGGGCAGAATCGCGGATATTGCCGAGGCCACGGGCGTGCCATTGGCGGAAGATTCCTCCAGGGCTTCGGGCAGGGGCGCTCCATAGGCGACCAGCGGCGTGAACACTCGCAATGGTACGGCATATCCATCCGCCATAGGCGCGAAGGCGTCCTCGACACGGCATTTCGGATTGTCGGGTGCCTGCTTGGCGATAAGCTCTTCCGCCACGCGCTGCAATTTGTACGACTTGCCCGCGTTGGGCTTGATGTAGCTGGCGGCCTTCATCGCGGCGAACAATGCCTCGTTGATCGGCATGACGACAGGTCCTTTCAGCGGCGGATTCGGTAGTGCGAACACCCCAACCTTAGCCCATGACCGGCATGAACAAAAAAGGGAAGGAACCCGAGAGTTCCTTCCCTGTGTGCCGTATCAGACGCGATACGCGCCGATTATCAGGCGGTGAAGTATTCCACGCCGGCCTCGAAGATCGGCTGGTACTTGTTGCCGGGCACGTTGACGTACAGGCCGTTGCCGGAACGCTCCGAGTGACCCATCTTGCCAAACACGCGGCCGTCCGGGCTGGTGATGCCCTCGATGGCGAGCAGCGAGCCGTTCGGGTTCACATCCAGGTCCATGCCGGGGGTGCCGGTCTCGTCCACGTACTGCGTGGCGATCTGGCCGTTGGCCCTGAGCTGGGCGAGCACCTCGTCGGAGGCCACGAAGCGGCCCTCGCCGTGGGAGATGGCCACGGTGTGAATGTCGCCGACCGAAGTCTTGGACAGCCACGGGGAGAGGTCGGAGGCCACGCGCGTGCGGACCAGTCGGCTCTGGTGGCGGCCGATGGTGTTGAAGGTCAGCGTCGGGCAGGCGTCGGTCATCGGCACGATGTCGCCGTACGGCACCAGACCCAGCTTGACGAGCGCCTGGAAGCCGTTGCAGATGCCGAGCATCAGACCATCGCGGTTCTTCAGCAGGTCACGCACGGCCTCGGTGACGGCCGGCGCACGGAAGAACGCGGTGATGAACTTGGCGGAACCGTCCGGCTCGTCGCCGCCGGAGAAGCCGCCTGGGATCATCACGATCTGGCTCTTGTTGATCTCGTCGACCAACGCCTGCGTGGATTCGGCGACGGCGGCCGGCGTCAGGTTGTTGACGATCAGTGTGGTCACATCGGCGCCGGCACGCTCGAAGGCGGCGGCGGAATCGTACTCGCAGTTGTTGCCCGGGAACACCGGGATCACCACATGCGGCTTGGCCACGGAAGAGCCGACGTACACGGTCTTCTTCGGCGCGTGGAAGTCGATGGTCTCGACGGTCGCGCCCTTGTCCTCGCCCTTGGAACGGTACGGGAACACGGATTCGATGCCGGACTCCCAAGCTTCCTGCACAGCGTCCAGGTCCAGCGTCTCGCCGGCGGCCTTGAACACGTACTCGGAGGTGGTGGTGCCGATTTCGCCGATCTCGACCAAATTGGAGACGGCCGGAAGCTTGGCATCGTCCGCCAGCTCGACGATGAACGAACCGTATGCCGGGGTGAACAGGTCGTCCACGGCGATGCTGTTGTTCAGGGTCACGCCGATGCGGTTGCCGAGCGTCATCTTGAACAGGGCTTCGGCGGTGGCGCCATAGCCCGGCGTAGAGACGGCCAGGGCATCGTGGAAGTCGGTGAGCTCCTCGATCACGGAGAACACCTCAAGCAGCGCATCCTTGTCCGGGGTCAGACCGTCGGCCAGGTAGCGCGGCGCGATGCGTACGATACGGTGATCGGCGTCCTTGAATTCAGGGGAGGTGGCGCGCTTCATGTTGCCCACGGCCACGGCGAAGGAGATCAGCGTCGGCGGCACGTCGAGATCCTCGAACGAACCGGACATGGAGTCCTTGCCGCCGATGGCGCCGGCGCCCAGGTCCACCTGGGCCATCAGCGCGCCGAGTACGGCGGCCGCCGGCTTGCCCCAGCGTTCCGGCTCGTCGCGCAGCTTCTCGAAGTACTCCTGGAAGCTCAGGTAGGCCTTCTCATGCTCGAAGCCGGCCGCGACCAGCTTGGCCAGCGACTCGACCACGGACAGGTAGGCGCCGGTGAACTGGTTCTTGGACATGATGTACGGGTTGAAGCCCCACGCCATCGCCGAAGCGGTGGTGGTCTCGCCGAACACCGGCAGCTTGGCGACCATGGCCATGTTCGGGGTGAGCTGACGCTTGCCGCCGAACGGCATGAGCACGGTGCCCGCGCCGATGGTGGAGTCGAAGCGCTCCGAAAGGCCCTTGTTGGAGGCCACGTTGATGTCGGTGACCAGCTTGTTCATGCGTTCGGCCAGCGTGCCCTCGCCCCACGGGGTCTCGTAGGACTGCTGTTCCTCGACATGCACGGTCTGGTGCTTGGAAGCGCCGTTGGAGGCCAGGAACTCACGGGACAGATTCACGATCTTGTCGCCGTTCCAGGTCATCACCATGCGCGGGTCCTCGGTCACGGTGGCAATCACCGTGGCTTCGAGGTTCTCTTCGCGGGCGTAGGCCAGGAACTCGTTCACGTCCTCGGCGGCCACGTCCACGGCCATGCGCTCCTGGGATTCGGAGATGGCCAGCTCGGTGCCGTCCAGGCCCTCGTATTTCTTGGGCACGGTGTTGAGGTCCACGAACAGGCCGTCGGCCAACTCGCCGACCGCCACGGACACGCCACCCGCGCCGAAGTCGTTGCAGCGCTTGATCAGACGGCAGGCATCGCCGCGGCGGAACAGACGCTGCAGCTTGCGCTCCACCGGAGCGTTACCCTTCTGCACTTCGGCGCCGTCGAGTTCGAGCGATTCCACGTTATGCGCCTTGGACGAACCGGTGGCACCGCCGATGCCGTCACGGCCGGTGCGGCCGCCCAGCAGGATGATTTTGTCGCCAGGGGCCGGGGTTTCGCGGCGCACATGGTCGGCCGGGGTGGCGGCCACGACCGCACCCACCTCCATGCGCTTGGCCACGTAGCCGGGGTGGTAGATCTCGTCGACCTGACCGGTGGCCAGACCGATCTGGTTGCCGTAGGAGCTGTAGCCGGCGGCGGCGGTGGTCACGAGCTTGCGCTGGGGGAGCTTGCCTTCCAGCGTCTCGGAGACCGGCACGGTCGGGTCCGCGGCGCCGGTGACGCGCATCGCCTGATACACGTAGGAGCGGCCGGACAGAGGATCGCGGATGCAGCCGCCGATGCAGGTGGCCGCGCCACCGAACGGTTCGATTTCGGTGGGGTGGTTGTGGGTCTCGTTCTTGAACAGGAACAGCCAGTCCTCGTCGTGGCCGTTCACGTCAACCTTGACCTTGACGGTGCAGGCGTTGATTTCCTCGGACTCGTCAAGGCCGGTCAGGACACCGTTCTTCTTGAGCCACTTGGCGCCGATGGTGCCCATGTCCATGAGGCAGACGGGCTTGGCGTCACGGCCGAGCTCGTGGCGCATCGCCAGGTAACGCTCGAAGGCGGCCTTGACGGTGGCGTCATCGATGGTCACTTCGTCCAGCTCGGTGCCGAACGTGGTGTGACGGCAGTGGTCGGACCAGTAGGTGTCGATCACCTTGATTTCGGTGATGGTGGGCTCGCGGCTCTCCTCGCTGAAGTACTTCTGGCAGAATTCGAGGTCGGCCAGATCCATGGCCAGACCGCGCTCGTCGATGAACTTCTGGCCGGCTTCGGCGTCCATCTCGTTGAAACCGGCGATGGTCTCGACCTTGCCGGGCACCGGCACCTGGGTCTTCAGGGTTTCCTTGGTCTCCAGGCTGGCCTCGCGGGCCTCGACCGGGTTGATCACGTAATGCTTGATGGTGTCCACGTCGGCGTCGGTCAGGTCGCCTTCCAGCGCGTACAGCTTGGCGGAGCGGACGGTCGGGCGCTCGCCCTGGGAGATGAGCTGGATGCATTCGGCGGCGGAGTCGGCGCGCTGGTCGAACTGGCCGGGCAGGAACTCGGTGGCGAAGACCTTGGCGCCGGCGAAGTCGGGCAGGTCGTAGGCCACATTGTCCACCTGAGGCTCGCTGAACACGGTGGGCACGGTCTGGTCGAACAGCTCCTGGGAGATGCCTTCGACGTCATAGCGGTTCACGATGCGCAGGGCCTTGAGGCCGGTCAGTCCGAGGATCGTGCGCAGTTCGCCCGCAAGCTGCTGGGCTTCGACATCAAAGCCGGGCTTCTTTTCCACGTACACGCGAAAAACCATGGAAATCCTTTCTTGAAATTAAAGACAATTGGCTCCCCTCGAGAGGGGAGCCAGATAATGCATTACTCGGCGACTTCGATGCCTTCGGACTTGGCGAGTTCGGCGAGGCGCTCCTCGATCTCTTCGTAGGCCGGGATGATGCTGCCGAGACCACGGCGGAACAGGTCCTTGTCAAGGTGCTCGACCTTGCCGGAGTGGTCCTTCTGGTCCCACAGACGGCAGGAATCCGGGGTGATCTCGTCGGCCAACAGCAGCGTGCCGTCGGTGGCGCGGCCCATTTCGATCTTGAAGTCGACCAGCTTGACGTCGATCTTGGCGAAGATCTCGATCAGGGCCTCGTTAATCTTGCGGGCCAGCGGGGCGATCTCGGCGAGATCCTCGCGAGTGCATACGCCGAGGGCCACCAGGTCATCGTCGTTGACGAACGGATCGTGCAGATCATCGTTCTTCAGGAAGTACTCAAGTACCGGCTCCTTGAGCGGCAGGCCTTCCTCCACGCCCAGACGGGAGCAGAAGTGGCCGGCGGCCACGTTGCGCAGCACGATCTCCAACGGGAACATGTTCACCTTGCGCACCAGCTGGCCGGTGTCGTCCACTCGCTTGATAAGGTGGCTGTCGATGCCGCGCTTCTTGAGCAGGTCGAAGATGATGGTGGTGATGAGGTTGTTCAGACGGCCCTTGCCGGTGAAGTCTTCCTTCTTTTCACCATCGCCAGCGGTGGCGGTGTTCTTGTATTCGACCCACAGAACCTCGGGATCGTCGGTTGCGTACAGTTGCTTGGCCTTGCCCTCGTAGAGCTTTTCCAGCTTCTCCATGACTCACCTTTCAGGAGTGGAATTTCTGGGTGAACTAACGGTAAAAGGGTACCAATCGAGGGCTACAACAACACTCAGCATGACGCTACGATGCGGCCGGCGCATCATACGTCGCTGCATCGAACGGCCATACGCTGTTGGGATGGCGGAGGCGGCCGTCATTGGCCAGTACGATCAGCTCGTCTCCGGTCGTGTAGCCTTCCGGCATGAAGGTATCTACAGAAGCGCGTGTGAATACTCAGATGTTCGTCAATAGACGAAACATGACTCTTCGGCCATATGCACACGATAATGGGAGTGACGAAATGGTACAAGGAGGTTCGTCATGATCGTTCATCCACGACCCGGACGGCAATAATATTGAGGCCATGCTGAGCTGATCAGGCCGTGGACTACTCCACGGTAATCGTCAACGCATCGGCCACGAGGCCGGCCTTGGCACGGGCGTCGGCTTCGGACTCGCCGACGGCCAGTGCCACGGCCATGCGGCGGTGGCCATGCACTTCGGGCTTGGCAAAAATGCGCAGGTCCGTGCCGGGTTCGGCCAGAGCAGCGGCCACATCGGTGAACTCGGCCTCACCGTCGCCGGCCACCACAATCGCATGGCTTGCCGCCACCGAGCCGGCCGGAATCGTGAGCGCCACATGCTCGGGGGTGATCGGCAGGCCGAGAATCGCGCGGGCGTGCAGCGCGAACTCGCTCAGACGCTGGGAGGCCATCGTCACCATACCGGTATCGTGCGGACGGGGGGAGACCTCGTTGAACAGAATCGAGCCGTCGGTGAGCACGAACAGTTCCACGCCGAATACGCCCCAACCGGTTTCGCCGGCCGCCTGAGCCTTGGCCACCAAGCCTTCAACGGCGGTACGTGCGATGTCGCGCGCCCGCTCGGCCTCACCATCGGGTTCGGTAGCCGGCTGCCAGGACTCGCGGTAATCGCCGGACTCCTGACGTTGGCCGATCGGCGTGCACGTCACAATGCCGGCGGACGAAGAAACAGTCAGTACCGTCAGCTCACGCTCCAGCGGGGCAAGCGCCTCAACGATCACGCGCGACACATCGCCCTCATCGGCGGCGCGACGGCCCTCCTGCGCTTCGGTCCAAGCGGCATCGATGGCGTCGGCGGAACGCACCACCGACTGGCCGTGACCAGACGAGCTCATCACCGGCTTGACCACGCACGGATAGCCGACTTCCGAAGCTCCGGCGCGCAGCTCTTCCAGCGAGCCGGCAAAACGATACGGTGTAGTCGGCAAGCCCAATTCTTCGTGGGCCAGTACGCGCAGGCGCTCGCGGTCCATGCAAATCGTGGCGATTTCGGCGCTCGGCACCACCTGGGCGCCCGCGGCCGCAACACCGGCCAGCACATCGGTGGCGATGGCCTCTACCTCGGGCACGATGATGTCCGGCTTGATTTCATCGAACAATGCCTGCAATTCGGCGGCATTCGCCATATCCAACGCGCGATATTCATGCGCCACCTGCTGGGCCGGAGCGCCGGCATACGAGTCAGCGGCGCACACCCACGCGCCCAGTCGCATGAGCTCGATGGCCACTTCCTTGCCCAGCTCACCAGCGCCCAAAAACAGCACGCGGGTGGGGTGCTTGCCCAGCGGTGTGCCCAGCGGGCGGTTGGCTGCGCGAGTTGCGGGGGAGACGGCGGAAGTCTCGGCGGGAATTGCGGGAGAGGAGGTGGAAGTCACGGCAGTATTTACGGCATTCTCAGTCATACCCACATTCTGCCATGCCGCGATGATTTCGCCTATGCGGGGCTCGAATTCGGCGGCGTGCGCTCGCTGAGCCTGCTGGAGACTCCGGGCGCGCTGGACGTGGCGCTGATGCCGGGGGTCTGCTTCGGTCAGGCGGGCGAAGGCTGGGTGCGCATCAGTCTGCTCAAGCACGCCGCCGAGTTGTTCCAGGTCGTGGCCCACGTCGATCGTGCGCTGCGGAGCGCGTGATTCAATATTGGGCAAAATGCGGCAGCCCATACCATTTCACACGCGTTCATGCAGCGCGGCCGACGCCATTGCAGCGCGGTGGTTTAGGATGGGGCAATGCGCGAAAACGGGATTGAAGAGAGCATTGATCGTCCTCTGACTATCGCTCTTGTGGTCGATACGGTGGGCAATCAGGGCAACGGTACCTCCAATTCGGCCTTGCAATGGGCTGCAGAATTGGAGCGGCAAGGCCATCATGTGAGGCTTGTCGGTATAGGGGCGCCCGAATATCCGGCGCGCGTGAATAAGGTGCCGCTCGTCTCGTGGGTGGCCGCCAAGCAGCTCATGCAATTCGCCGAACCCAGCGACACGTTGTTCCGCACCGCCTTCCAAGGCGTGGATGTGGTGCATATCTATATGCCGTTCAAATTCGGCCGTCGTGCCGCTAAAGTCGCCCACCAAATGGGCATTCCCGTGACTGCCGGATTCCACCTGCAGCCGGAGAACGTGCTGTATTCGGCCGGCCCGCTACGTCGCATTCCCGGTATTTCCAGCTTCCTGTACTGGCTGTTCAAGCACTGGCTGTACAAGCACATTGACCACATCCATGTGCCCACCGAAATGACCGCGAGCCTGTTGCGCGCGCACGGGTATAAAGCCAAGTTGCACGTGATTTCCAATGGTTATTCACCGGTGTATTCGCCGAAGAAGCCGGCCGATCCGGATGCCTCGGCTCCCGTGCCGTTCCGCGTCATCGCTTCCGGCCGACTGGCTAGCGAGAAAGATCAGATTACGCTGATCAAGGCGGTGTCGATGTCCCGGCACGCCGGCGATATTCAGCTGGTGATCGCCGGTACTGGGCCGCTCAAGCAGTATCTCAAGTTCCGCGCCGGGCGTTTGCTGGCGCGCAAGGCCGATATCGGATTCCACAAGCACGCCGATATGCCCGATTTGTTGCGTTCGGGCGATTTGTTCGTGCATTGTTCGATTGCCGACATCGAATCGGTGAGCGTGATCGAGGCGATGGCGTGCGGATTGGTGCCGGTGATCGCCGCGTCCGAACTGTCGGCGGCCAGCCAGTTCGCGCTGATCGACGAGTCGTTGTTCCCCGTGCGAGACGCGGCCCTGCTGGCCCGACGCATCGATTGGTGGATCGCACATCAGGCCGAGCGCGCCGAATGGGGCGAGAAATACGCCGAATACACCAAGGCGCATTATTCCGTGGAAGCCTCGGTCCACAAGTTCGTGGATATGGAACGCAAGGCGATAGGGGAGTAGGAGCCTTCTCGTTTGCGGAGAGGTCTTTCCCTCAGTCCGCCTGCGGCGGCCAGCTCCCTCATCAGAGGGAGCTACGAAAAAACCTCCCTCTGATGAGGGAGGTGGCATCGCGAAGCGATGACGGAGGGAGAGATTAGCGAAGGGTTTTACAACAACTCAATAAGCTGATCGACCTCTTCATGCGTGGTGGCCCAGCTGGTGCAGATGCGCATCACGGTATGCGTGTCGTCGGCCTTCTCGGTAAAGCCGAGCTTGACCTCGCGCTCCAGACGGTCGATGGTCGGCTGATCCATCGTCACGAAAATCTGGTTGGTGGGCGCTTCGAAAGTGAGCGTGTAGCCCTTGGCGCGCAGGGCCTCGCGAATACGATCGGCCGCCTCATTGGCGTTGCGGGCGATCTTGAAATACAGGTTGTCGGTGAACAAAGCGTCAAACTGCGCGCCCAGCACAAAGCCCTTGGCCAGCAAGGCACCGTGCTGCTTGATGAGGGTCAAGAAGTGCTTCGGCGTGTTGTGCTTGGTAAACACCACGGCCTCGCCGAACAGGGCACCCACCTTGGTACCGCCGATGTAGAACACGTCGGCGATGGTCGCCAGATCCGCGAGCGTCATGTCTGAACCGGTGGCGGTCAGCGCGTAGCCGAGTCGCGCGCCATCCACGAACAGCGGCATGTCGTACTTGTGCGCCACATCGGCGATGGCCTGCAACTCGGCCTTGGAGTAGATGGTGCCATATTCGGTGCTTTGCGAGACGTACACGGAGCCCGGGAACACCATGTGCTCGTAGTTGCCGTCCGCATAGAAGGTCTTGCAGAACTCGTCCAGTTCGGTCGGGTCCATTTTGCCGTTGTGCTGGGGAATCGTGAGCACCTTGTGCCCGGAGAACTCGATGGCGCCGGCCTCGTGCACGTTCGGATGGCCGGAGGCGACCGCGACCACGCCTGCATACGCCGGGGTGATGGTGTCGATGACGACCTGGTTGGTCTGCGTGCCGCCGACGAGGAACCACACATCCGCGTCCGGCTGGCCGCAGGCCTCGCGGATCTTGGCCTTGGCCTGATCGCTCAGTTCGTCGGACCCGTAGCCCGAATACAGATGGTTGTTGGCTTCAGCCACGGCTTCAAGCACCGCGGGATGGGCGGCGCGGGAGTAATCGTTCTCAAAAGACAGCATGACGGACCTTTTGTCCTTATGTTCGGTGAATTGGATATGCCCTGAGTGTACAACGCGGTGGTTCCCGGCATGCCTATTTGGCCTATAACCCAGGAGCGGGGAATTCAGGGAGAAAAAACAAAACCCTTCCGCGAACGGAAGGGTTTTACTGGGGTGGCCAACGCGGCTCGAACGCGCGACCTTCTGAACCACAATCAGATGCTCTACCAACTGAGCTATGGCCACCATAGTGCCGTATTCAGCAAGCTGAATTCGCGCAACAGGTGAATACTATACACAACTTTGCGGATGTGTGCTCATCGGTGTGTCGCGATGGAATCAAGTGGTCGGTTTCATTCTTGGGGCCAGGCTGCGGGCTGTCTCAGATGGCGGGATGTGGATGAGTGGGTCTTGTGCGGCGATTGATGAAAAGTCAAGGCGCACGACGGTGTGATGGTACGACCGGGGATTGCAGAAATGATTACGTGAGTGTTCGCAATGTGAGCATTATGTTTCATATCAACCGCGACCCGCCTAGTTTCATGCGATGTTACCTACACCAAACAAGGGAAGAGAAACACCATGGAAAAGGTTAAAGCCTTTGCAGATTGGCTGACCAAGTGGTTTACGGTCATCGTCATCGTCTGGGCCGTCTTCAACTACTTCGTGCCGGCCGCCAGCTTGTGGGGCAAGGCGTACACCGGCTACATGCTGGGCATCGTGCTGTTCGGCATGGGCCTGACCCTGACGCTGGACGACTTCAAGCGCATCCTGACCCAGCCGCTGATGGTCATCGTCGGCACCGTAGCTCACTTCATCATCATGCCGCTCATCGCCGTGGCCCTGTGCGCGATCTTCCACCTGTCCGGCCCGCTGGCCGTGGGCGTGATTCTCGTCGGCTGCTGCCCGTCTGGCACCTCCTCCAACGTGATGAGCTACCTGTCCCGTGGTGACGTGGCCCTCGATGTCTCCATCGGCATCCTCTCCACCCTGTGCGCCCCGTTCATGATTCCGCTGCTGATGCAGCTGCTCGCTTCTCAGTACGTGTCCGTGCCGACTCAGTCCCTGTTCCTCAACGCCGTCAAGGTGGTGCTCTTCCCGATCGCCCTCGGTGTGATCTGCCACATGATCTTCGGCAAGAAGATCGAGAAGGTTACGGTCGCCCTGCCTATCGTTTCTCAGGTGGCTATTCTGCTTATCATCGGCGTGGTCGTTGCCGCCAACGGTCCGAAGCTGTTCGTGGCCAGCTCCCTGGTGGCCATCCCGGTGGTCATCCTGCACAACCTGTGCGGCTACTCGCTGGGCTTCGGCTTCTCCAAGCTGATGTACAAGATCTACCCGAAGGGCTTCCGCTACGCACAGCAGAAGGCCATCACCTTCGAAGTCGGCATGCAGGACTCCGCTCTGGGCGCAACCCTGGCCCTGACCTCCTTCGCAACCAACCCACTCGCTGCCGTGCCGTCCACCTTCTTCTCCGTGTGGCACAACATCTCCGGCTCTATCCTGTCCAGCTGGTGGCGCAACCACGATGACAAGCACGAGATCCACTGGGATTCCGACAATGGCGAGAAGGGCTCTGCCAAGAGCACCGTTTCAGCGGCCCACCCGTTCGACGCCGATAAGGCCGCCAAGGTCGCTGCCTGAAATCCTGAAATGGTGAGAAAGGTCGGGTAAGGCACGACTCCAGTCAGTCGGTCATCCACCTTTCCTACCTCGCATAACATAGCCGCTCCCGCTTACTCCCGATTGAGGTATCGGGCGTTTCGCGAGGGCGGTTTTGCTATAATTGGTAATGCAGAAAGCGGCAAGGTAATACGGCAAAGAGGCCGGGTCGCTAGAGGTTCCCATCGGATATGGAAGAGCACGAGGATGTGCTGGAAACAGATAACACAGAAGCGGATGTGGTGAAAAGAAACATAATGTAACCTCCTTGGCGGTGCCCCCGTGTGACATAGTCTCCGCGGGGGCACCTGCTGTGTGGCGTTCCCTTTTTGCGACGCATTCCCGGGAATATTGCGTTGGGAGAATAGTTGGGTGTGTGTTTTGCGACGCATTGGAATATTGCGTTGGGAGGAGAGGAAAAGTACGGGGGCGCAGGAGGTCCCCAAACCAGTGAGTTGTGGCTCGGCGCGTCGTTGTCCGGAGGAATCGTAATATAGATATTCGTGTGTGCCAACAGCACGCCTTATGTAACAGGCGAGCATGCTGGGATATCCTTCAAACCGCTGATCGCACGCAGTAATGCGCCGACGGGAGGGGCGAAGGCCATCGGGCCGGTGGACTGGGCTATCTTTTCCGATTCGTCGGGTGCCGCCAACAGGCGGATACCAAGCGAGTGTGCTGAAAAGTGTGGGTGCAGTGCGGCGGTCACACAAAAGCAAGAGAAACCACTGAATCGGAGAATTCAAGTTGCCTACTATTGAACAGCTCGTCCGTAAGGGACGTCAGGCAAAGCCGAAGAAGTCCAAGACTTTGGCCCTGAAGGGCAGCCCGCTGCGTCGCGGCGTGTGCACCCGTGTTTACACCACCACCCCGAAGAAGCCGAACTCGGCTCTGCGTAAGGTTGCTCGTGTGCGCCTGTCCTCGGGCATCGAAGTCACCGCCTACATTCCGGGCGAAGGCCACAATCTGCAGGAGCACTCCATCGTGCTCGTGCGCGGCGGCCGTGTGAAGGATCTCCCGGGTGTGCGTTACCACATCGTGCGTGGCGCGCTCGATACCCAGGGTGTCAAGGACCGTAAGCAGGGTCGTTCCCTGTATGGAGCAAAGAAGGCGAAGTAAGAGATATGTCACGTAAGGGACCTTCCAAGAAGCACGTCGTGCTGCCCGATCCGATCTACGGTTCCACCGTGGTGGCGCAGCTCATCAACAAGATTCTGCTTGACGGCAAGAAGTCGATCGCCGAAGACATCGTCTACTCCGCGCTCGATATGGTCAAGGAGAAGTCCGACCAGGAGCCGGTGGCTGTGCTCAAGCGCGCCCTGGACAACATCCGTCCGTCCCTCGAGGTTCGCTCCCGCCGTGTCGGTGGCGCCACCTACCAGGTGCCGGTCGAGGTCAAGCCGAACCGCGCCAACACCCTGTCGCTGCGCTGGCTGACCGACTTCTCCCGCGCCCGTCGTGAGAAGACCATGGCTGAGCGTCTCGCCAATGAGATCCTGGATGCCTCCAACGGCCTCGGTGCTTCTGTCAAGCGCCGCGAGGATACTCATAAGATGGCAGAGGCTAACAAGGCCTTCGCTCATTACCGCTGGTAATCACTCGCCCTGAGTAAAACTAAGGAAAAAGATGGCTGAAGAGATTTCGGACCTCCACGACGTCCGCAATATCGGCATCATGGCCCACATTGATGCCGGCAAGACCACCACTACCGAGCGTATTCTGTTCTACACCGGTAAGAACTACAAGATCGGCGAGACCCACGACGGCGCCTCCACCATGGACTTCATGGCGCAGGAGCAGGAACGTGGTATCACCATCCAGTCCGCTGCTACCACCTGCTTCTGGAGCCGTCAGTCCCACGACACCAAGGACAAGTTCCAGATCAACATCATCGATACCCCTGGCCACGTGGACTTCACGGCCGAGGTGGAGCGCTCCCTGCGTGTGCTCGATGGTGCCGTTGCCGTGTTCGACGGCAAGGAAGGCGTGGAGCCGCAGTCCGAAACCGTGTGGCGTCAGGCTGACAAGTACGGCGTTCCGCGTATCTGCTTCATCAACAAGATGGACAAGCTGGGCGCGAACTTCTACTACTCCGTCGACACCATCAAGGAGAAGCTGGGTGCTACTCCGATCGTGATGCAGCTGCCGATCGGTTCCGAGAACGACTTCACTGGCGTTGTCGACCTGGTTGAGATGCAGGCTTACGTGTGGAACGGCACCGAGGAGCTCGGCGCCAAGTACGACACCACTGAAATCCCGGACGACCTCAAGGACAAGGCTCAGGAGTACCACGAGAAGCTCGTGGAAGCCGCTGCCGAAGCCGACGACGACCTCATGAACAAGTTCTTCGAGGACGGCGACCTGTCCAAGGAAGACATCCGCGCTGGCGTGCGTAAGCTCACCATCGCCAAGGAAGCCTTCCCGATCTTCTGCGGTTCCGCCTTCAAGGACAAGGGCGTTCAGCCGATGCTGGACGGCGTTGTCGATTACCTGCCGTCTCCTGAAGACGTGCCGGCCATCAAGGGCTACAAGCCTGGCGATGAGTCCGTCGAGATCGACCGTCACCCGGTCAAGTCCGATCCGTTCGCGGCTCTGGTCTTCAAGATCTCCACCCACCCGTTCTACGGCAAGCTCGTGTTCGTGCGCGTCTACTCCGGCTCCGTTGTGCCGGGCGACTCCGTGCTCGACTCCACCCGCGAGAAGAAGGAACGTATCGGCAAGATCTTCCAGATGCACGCCGATAAGGAAAACCCGATGGACCGCGCTGACGCCGGTAACATCTACACCTTCGTGGGCCTGAAGAACGTGACCACCGGTGACACCCTGTGCGCCATCGACGATCCGATCACCCTCGACTCCATGACCTTCCCGGATCCTGTGATCCAGGTGGCCGTCGAACCGAAGACCAAGGCCGACCAGGAGAAGATGGGCATCGCCCTGTCCAAGCTGGCCGAAGAGGATCCGACCTTCCAGGTCACGACCGACGAAGAGTCCGGCCAGACCCTGATCGCCGGCATGGGCGAGCTCCAGCTCGACATCATCGTCGACCGTATGCGCCGCGAGTTCAAGGTTGAGTGCAACCAGGGCAAGCCGCAGGTCGCCTACCGCGAGACCATCCGCAAGGCCGTCATGGACCAGGGCTACACCCACAAGAAGCAGACCGGTGGTTCCGGCCAGTTCGCAAAGGTCCTGATGAACTTCGAGCCGCTCGACACCACCGAGGGCAAGACCTTCGAGTTCGAGAATAAGGTCACCGGCGGCCACATCTCCGCCGAATTCATCGGCCCCATCGAGGCCGGTGTCAAGGAGGCCATGGAGTCCGGTGTTCTCGCCGGCTTCCCGGTCGTGGGCGTCAAGGCCACCGTCACTGACGGCCAGATGCACCCGGTCGATTCCTCCGAAATGGCCTTCAAGCTCGCAGGTTCCATGTGCTTCAAGGAAGCTGCCCCGAAGGCCAAGCCGGTCATTCTCGAACCGATCATGAAGGTCGAAGTCCGTACGCCGGAAGAGTACATGGGCGAAGTCATCGGCGATCTGAACCAGCGCCGTGGCAACATCCAGTCCATGACCGACGGTGTCGGCGTCAAGGTCATCGACGCCAAGGTCCCGCTGTCCGAGATGTTCGGCTACATCGGCGACCTGCGTTCCAAGACCCAGGGTCGTGCCATGTTCACCATGGAGATGGACTCCTACGACGAGGTGCCGAAGAGCGTCTCCGAGGAGATCATCAAGGCCCAGCGCGGCGAGTGACACGCGCCACTGCATGAAGTAGCCAGTGTCTTCAGTCAGCGGTAATATCGTATACCGCTGACTGGGTTCTGGCTCTTCAAAGTGGCACATAACCCAGAAACCCAGTAGAATAAGCGAGTTCCTGTGCGAAAGGGTGCAGGAAACTCACGAGACGTCCAGGAGGACAAAAGTAATGGCAAAGGAAAAGTACGAGCGTACTAAGCCGCACGTTAACATCGGTACCATCGGCCACGTCGACCACGGTAAGACTACCCTGACTGCCGCCATCTCCAAGGTGCTGCACGAGGAGTTCCCGGATGTCAACCCGGAGTACGACTTCAACCAGATCGATTCCGCTCCGGAAGAGGCCGCCCGCGGTATCACCATCAACATCGCCCACATCGAGTACCAGACCGAGAAGCGTCACTACGCTCACGTCGACTGCCCGGGCCACGCCGACTTCGTGAAGAACATGATCACCGGTGCCGCCCAGATGGATGGCGCCATCCTCGTTGTGGCCGCCACCGACGGCCCGATGGCCCAGACCCGCGAGCACGTGCTGCTCGCCCGTCAGGTCGGCGTCCCGAAGATCCTCGTCGCCCTCAACAAGTGCGACATGGTCGACGATGAAGAGCTCATCGAGCTCGTCGAAGAAGAGGTCCGTGACCTCCTCGACGAGAACGGCTTCGATCGCGACTGCCCGGTCATCCACACCTCCGCCTACGGCGCCCTGCACGACGACGCTCCGGACCACGAGAAGTGGGTCCAGTCCGTCAAGGACCTCATGGCCGCCGTCGACGACTACATCCCGACCCCGGTTCACGACCTGGACAAGCCGTTCCTGATGCCGATCGAGGACGTCTTCACCATCTCCGGCCGTGGTACCGTCGTCACCGGTCGTGTCGAGCGTGGCCAGCTGGCCGTCAACACCCCGGTCGAGATCGTTGGTATCCGTCCGACCCAGCAGACCACCGTCACCTCCATCGAGACCTTCCACAAGACCATGGACGCCTGCGAGGCTGGCGACAACACCGGTCTGCTTCTGCGTGGTCTCGGCCGTGACGATGTCGAGCGTGGCCAGGTTGTGGCCAAGCCGGGCTCCGTCACCCCGCACACCAAGTTCGAGGGCGAAGTCTACGTGCTGACCAAGGACGAAGGCGGCCGTCACTCGCCGTTCTTCTCCAACTACCGTCCGCAGTTCTACTTCCGCACCACCGACGTCACCGGCGTCATCGAGCTGCCGGAAGGCGTCGAGATGGTTCAGCCGGGCGACCACGCTACCTTCACCGTTGAGCTGATTCAGCCCATCGCTATGGAGGAAGGCCTGACCTTCGCTGTGCGTGAAGGTGGCCACACCGTCGGCTCCGGTCGTGTGACCAAGATCCTCGCCTGATTTTCATCAGACAAGAATCTTCGCTTGAACTAGCGTTATAGAAAATCCCCTTCGAGGAAACTCGGAGGGGATTTTCTATAACCGCAACAGGATATGGATATGTACCACGACTTCCGGCCTGGATGCGCTAGTGTTGCTTTCCAATAGATAAACGGGCTGCTGCACTGCGAGGATATGACACTGATGGCAGGCCGGGAAAGAAGGTCGATGATGACTGGTGCACAGGCCGCTCACTGTGGTTCTGTATCCGCAATTTCGCTGGGACTGCCCGTTTCCACGGCGATTCCCGAAGCCAAAGGCACACTGCCGAAAGCCTTGTTCGTAGGCAAAGCGCCGATTTCCGGCAAACTCAAGCAGCGATTGGTGAACGAGATCGAATCCATCACCATGCTGGCGTTGGCCCGGTCGGCCAACACGGGGCTTGCGGACGGCAAACTGATCCCGGAAGTGCTGGTCATCGGACTGAAGCTTACGGCCAAAGCCACCGGCATACCGAACGAAGTCATCGACCTGATCGCCGGACAGCGCAAATCGGGCATCGTGTTCGTGTGCGTACGCGACGTGCCGTTCGAGGGCAGCACGCGTGAGGAATGCGCGTTCGCCGTGCGCCGCGCCATACCGGGGCGTGCCGGGCACACGCCGATCTATCAGGTATATGCCGGCGACTGGCAGCCGGCGGGGGAGGCCCAGCTGGAGCTGGCCGGCTCTACTATTGATGAGCTGTGGGCATCGCTGTGCTCACAGACCATTTTGGGTACGCCGGAGGTCGAGAATCTGGATGCGCGCATCATTCGCCATACTGAAATTGCTCGGCTCGAATCCGAAGTGGACAAGCTCACTCGTGACCATCAGCGCGTCAAGAACCCGGCCCAGCGCAACGAGATCTATGCCAAACTCCACAAGGCCAAGGCGCAGCTCGCAAAACTGCGCGAGGCATAGTGATGTGAAAGCCATTGGGCTTCCGCTGGCGGGAGCTGGCTCGCGAAGCGAGACTGAGGGTGGTCCAGGTCCGTGGCCTAGGGCTACGCCCAAGCTAATTGAAATATTCGTGCATCATACAGCGTACAGTTAAACCATGTTCCCTCTGCTCGAAACCCTGGTCGCCGTATACGAGGTGGGTCAGTTCACGCTGGCCGCCGATGAGCTGAAGGTATCGCAGTCGACGGTGTCGTCGCGTATCGCCCAATTGGAGCAGATGGTCGGCGCGCCGCTGTTCGTGCGCAATGCGAAAAGTGACGTGACGCCCACACAGGCCGGGCGGATGCTGTACCAGACTGCCATCGGCATCGACGGATTATGGCGGGATACGCGTGAGCAGATCGCCCGCGTGCAGGAGGCGCGTGAGCCGCTGGCCGTGTCGTTCTCGCACACGACCGCGGCGATTCTGCTGCCGAAGGCGTTGCCGGTGATGGCTCGGGACATGGACGGTTTCGACTTCGCTGTACACGTGATGAACTCGGATGCGATTCTCGAACAGGCCAGCATGAAGGCTGTGCAGCTCGGCGTGGTGGAAAAGCCGATCGTGAACGATTCGGTGGACCGCGTCACCCTGTGCGAGGACCGGCTGGTGTTGGCGGGGGAACCTGACGGCGTGTGGATGGTGCGCGAACACGGTTCCGGCGTGCGGTATTACACGGATCTGTATTTCAAGACCGCTCAGGTTGTGCCTGCACGCACGATGGAAGTGTCCAGTAATGCGGCGATTGTGGCGGCGCTGTCCGCCGGGTTCGGGCAGTCGTTGATTTCGGAAGCCGCCGTGCCGGCGGGCGTGCCGGTGCAGCGGGAGCTTGGCGATGAGTTTGTGCGGCGGTTCTATGCGCTGGTGCCGAGATCCGGTCTGACGCACGATCAGCGGGAGTTGGCGGAGACGATTATTGCTGCGCTGCGCGGGTAGTCAGATAGTCGACTGAGGGGAGGTTGCGAACGTTGTTTCTCTCCCTCCGTCCGCCTGCGGCGGCCACCTCTCTCATCAGAGGGAGATCAATTAGGTATCGACAAAATCGATGATATGTATTGGTTGCAATGATTTGACCGATGTAAACGCTTGAGCTTCAATAGACATCATGAGAGAGTTCTGTACAAAATGGTGGAAGCGCATTGCCACCGTTGACATGCTGTTCATTGGTGTTCTGACTCTGCTGGCCTCGCTGTTCGCCTCCTGGCTCAAGCAGTTCCCCGGATTCAGCCTGTTCGGCGCGCTCATCATCGCGCTGCTCATCGGTATGATCATCCAGTTCCCGATCCGCAGTGCCTACGTCGGTTCCAATGATGGCCGCAAGGCAGGCGTCAAGGACGCCGCTGGCCTGATTTCCAACAAGCTGCTGCGCCTCGGCATCATCCTGCTCGGTTTCAAGCTCAACCTCGCCGTGCTGTTCACGCAGGGCATCAAGTGTCTGCCGATCGCCGCTGTGGTCGTTACGCTGACCATCATCGTGTGCTATGCCATCGCCCGCAAACTCGGTGTCGACCCGATGCTCGCCATCCTGACCGCCGGTGGCACCGGCATCTGCGGTGCGGCCGCCGTCATGGGCCTGGCCGGTTCCATCAAGGTGCCTGAGGACAAGCAGGACGAGAAGGACAACGACGTGACCATGGCCGTGGCCATCGTAGCCATTATGGGTACTGTGTTCGCGTTGCTGGAGATCGCGCTCGGCCCGCTGACCGGCATGACCAAGGACCAGCTGGGCATCACCGCCGGTGCTTCCCTGCACGAAATCGCCCACGCGGTCGCGGGCGGCGACGCGTTCGGCGCGGTGGACATCGCCACCATCATGAAGCTTTCCCGCGTGCTCATGCTTGTGTTCGCGGCCATCATCATCGCCATCTGGTGGGAGAAGAAGCATTCCGAGGTTCAGAGCACCGGCAAGAAGACCGTGGCCTTCCCGTGGTTCATGCTCGGCTTCATCGGCGCTTCGATTATCGGCACCTTCGTACCGTTCGTCACCTCCATCACCCCGCAGCTCGTGGACTTTGCGTACATCGTGCTCGGCATGGCCATGGCCGCGCTCGGCATCAACGTGAACTTCAAGGCCATCGCTTCCAAGGGCAAGAAGCCGATGCTCGCCAGCTTCCTGACATCGATTCTGCTCATGTGCTTCGCTGCAGGTGTTGCGATGCTGTTCTTCTGATAAGCGCTCCAAATACAAATAGGCGAAGGCGAACGACAGTGAGCAATTGGAATGTGTCACCTAAAAATCACGTACTTGCACAACGGATAACCCCAGCCGAACTGGCAGGCCATCGCAATGAACTTCACCACATATGGACTCAGCCCGGTCGCACCCGGCATCCAGCCGATCAGCAGCGTGCTGAACGTGAAGTTCCAGATCCACAGCAGCACGAACAGCGCCACGGAACGGGTGAAGTTGCTGGACGATTTGAATGTCACGTTGCGGTTCATCACGAAGTTGTAGGTCGCCGAACACACCACGGCGATGCCGTTGGCGATCTGTGAGGGTACGCCGATCAAGTGCAGAATGGCGAACGTCGCATACTCCACAATGGTCTGCGTGGCGGAAACACCCACATACTTGCCCAGCACGGCGAGTCCATTTTGCTTCGGGGTTGCCGTGCCCACGGTATTTTCCGCAGTATTCGTTGTGGTCGAGGTATTTGTGGCGCCCACACCTTGATTCGGCTTCACATCCGCTCCATTGTTCGCCATGCCCATATACCTCCCAGATGTACCTGTGACGTTCGACCTCGCAATGATACCGCTGACCGCGTCGGGAATCGGCGTGGCGGTCAGACGAGAAAACCGCAGGCCGCAGCAACGACCGGCACACCCAGCGACAGCACCAGATAGGCCGCTGCGGTGGGGTAGCGGTGTTTGCGGAAGAGCGTCACCATTTCGTTGATTGCGGTCGAGAACGTGGAGAAGCCGCCGAGGAAACCGGTGGCCAGCACTAGCCGCCATGGTTCATCAAGTGTCCCGCCGAGTGCCAGCGCCGCGACCAAACCGGCTAGGAATCCGGCGATGAGATTGATGGTGAACGTGGAAAGTGGGAATGCGCGCTGCCAGTACGTTTTGATGGTCACGTCAAGCAGATAGCGGCAGGAGGCGCCTACGCCGCCGCACAGGCAGACCAAGATTGGTAGGAATACGGTCATCACGCCTTACCTCCCTTGCTGGTCGTAGCGGCATTCGTATCAGCGGACGCTTCGGCGGATACGTTCGAGGAGCCGGCCAGATGCGTTCCTGCCCACACGCCGGCAGACGCACAAACCAGACCCAGCGCGAACGTCACCAGTAGATAGGCAATGCCGGCCGCCACCTGACCGTCGCGGATTGCGGTAAAACCTTCCAGCGCGAGTGTCGACATCGTAGACAAACCACCGCATACGCCCATGCCGAGTCCGCGACTGGCAAGTTCTTTGGAACGTGCGCCGAACCGGGAAGCGCCGGCCAAGTAAGCGGTCAACCCTGCATAGCAGAAGCAAGCCAGCATGTTGGACACAAACGTGCCGGTATGGAAGCTGCCAGCCGCGGGAATCTGTGCGAACGCATAGCGGATAGCGGTGCCGATCGCACCGCCGCAGAAGACGACCAACACAATATCAAGATGAATATCGGGGAGCTTGCGCGCCGGGGGAGTGGTCGTGTGCGTAATCGGCCGGGCACCTGCGGATGGGGATTGCGAATCCATAATAGCCTTTCCTGAAACCGCTGAATCCTGCTGAAGACACAACGATTCCATGCAATATCAAATCGTGTGTAGGAACTATCAGCAGTGTGCGGTTCGAAACGAGTTCAGGCGGGTTCCATCGCCGGTTCCTTAGCCTACTCGTGGCGGCGACAACAAACGGCAGCAGTATCTCGGATATTGGCCTATCGCGGTGGATTTCGGCAAGAGACTTCTGCAATGCCGATGAACTTGGTTGCCGTGAGGCGATAAAGCACGTAGATGAATTGCTTGGTTGCTTCCATACCTCGTGGGTATGGCTCAACATGGTTTATGGCTATTGGCTAATACAGATCGATTGTCGTTTAATGGAACATGAGGATAACGGGCCCTAATCGCTCGGTGCCGGAAACAAGGAGTTGTGAATATGTCTGAAACCATGAAAGCCGCGATTTTCGTTGAGCCTGGCAAGATGGCCGTGGAAGAGGTGCCAAAGGCGGCACTTCAGCAGGATGATGACATCGTGATTCGCATGGTGCGCACCTGTGTATGCGGCTCTGATTTGTGGTTCTTCCGTGGGCTGAGCGGACAGGCCGCACACAGTCAGGTGGGCCACGAAGCCATTGGCGTGGTCGAGGAGACTGGCGCGGCGGTCGAATCCGTTAAGCCAGGTGATTTCGTGGTCGTGCCATTCCCGTACAGCTGCGGCAAGTGCCCGGTATGCAAGGCCGGCTTCGAATCCGTGTGCCCGCACGGGGGCTACTTCTCCGCTTGTCAGGCCGAATACCTGCGTGTGCCCGAGGCGGACGGCACCGTGGTCAAGGTGCCCGGTTCACCGGAAGATTATTCCGATGAACAGCTCGCATCGCTGCTGACCATTTCCGATGTGATGTCCACCGGTTATCACGCGGCGGTTTCTGCCGAGGTCAAGCCCGGTGACACAGCCGTGGTCATGGGCGATGGTGCAGTCGGCCTGTGCGGTGTGATTGCCGCCAAGATGCGTGGTGCCACGCGCATTATTGCCATGAGCCGTCACGAGGATCGCGCGGCGCTCGCCCGCGAATTCGGTGCGACTGATATCGTGCCCGAGCGTGGCCAAGAGGCTATTGACAAGGTGCTGGAGATGACCGGTGGCTATGGTGCGGACGCGGTGCTCGAATGCGTGGGCTCCAAGCAGTCCTTCGACACGGCGATTGGCCTGATTCGCCGCGGTGGCGTGATTGGTCGTGTGGGTCTGCCGCACGACGTGGAGATCAGCGCCGAAGGCACGTTCTACGGCAACATCGGCATCAAGGGCGGCCCGGCTCCCGTGCGCCACTACGATATTGACGGTGGTCTGCTGGATGCGGTGCTTAAAGGCGAGATTAACCCTGGCCGCGTGTTCACCGCCGAATATGACCTCGACCATATTCAGGACGCTTATGAGGCCATGGACCAGCGCAAAGTTATTAAGGCGTTGATCCGGTTCTAATCGCGTGGTGTGACGGGGTTTACCGCAGTGGTATTTAACGTCCGTATGTATGCGTCCCCTTTGTAGGGCCGCATACATACGGACGTTGTGATGTGTCTGACGCGGTTTACGCTGAACGATTGTGGTGACGCAAACCGGTCACCTGTTACTCGGCGAGCAGTGCCTTGTACTGTGCAGCGGACTGGGCGAGGGCCTCGTCGGTGATGCCGAAAGCGCCGCACGTGGCGAACGGCTTGAGTCAGGTCGCGCCGATGTATAAGCCGTGCCCTCGATCGGAATAAGCAGCTGCTCGATGGGGTAGTGGCCGGGGTGCCGGTCTGGTAGGCCGATTCCGGCGAACCGGTGGACACTGCGCATCGCGTCGGGAACCGTGGCCAAGGCGTACACCGAACTCGCCGACTGCGGCATCATCGACACCGGTGCCGGCCGCGCGGCGCGTGTAAAACGGGTCAAGCCGATTCCCGAACCGCTGGTGCGCGCGGCCAAGACCTATGCCGACGAGGCCCGCCGGCTTGGCGCGAGCCTCGATGACGCCTTCAACGCCCTGTGCGCGCAGTGGTAAAGCGCGCACCGATGCGAAGCCTACACGGGGTGCACCGTCAGCGAAAAGTCGCCGATGGTGCTGACGGTCGAGGGTGAGGCCAGATTGCAGACATCTCGCAAGCAGTACGTGGCATACAGCGGAAGATAGGTTGTTCCGCTGTCCTGCGCAATATTGGAGCGGGACAGCACCACGCCCTGCGAGATGCGATATTCGGCATTGGCCAATACGGCGTCGATGGCGGCGTGCGTGCGGTAGCTGCGCCCCGACTTGACCTCGAACGGCATCACAGAATCGGCGTTCGTGTCAGCGATGAAATCGACTTCACCGTGTTTCTTTGCCATGTAGTAATACAGCGGAATGCCTTGCGCCGTCAACTCCTGAGCAATCACGTTCTCGTAGATGGCACCCAGATTCGGTGAGGAATCATCAAGGTATGCGGCTTGCGCGGTCGGTTGCGGGTATCGTGCCATGAGCATACCGGTATCAGACTGGTACAGTTTGAACTTCGGTGATTGCGCCGTGCGTTTCAATGGTGTTTTCGGCTCGGTGACGCAGTTGGTTTTCAATGCCACACCCGCATCGACAAGCCAAAGAAAATCCTTCTGATTGCGGTCGTACCGAGCACCGGGGCTGATGGAGGAGACGGCGAATCTGCCGTTACCGTCAATCAGCTGAGTGGGGAGCTGGTCGAAGATCTCCTGCACCTGCAATGCGCGATTGCCTGCGTACTGCGAAATATCGTGGCGATATTGCCGGTTCAACTCGTTCTGCACCGCGCGCACAGCCGCCAAATCACCCTTGGTGTCCAGAAAACGTTGCACGACTTCCGGCATGCCGCCGACTACCAGATAGGTGCGGAAGTTCGTCATCATTGCATCGTGAATGTACCGGTCGATTGGCGTGACCGACCGGCAGGATTCTCGGATGTTTTCAAGTGTCGACTTCTGTACGCCGATGGCCCAACAGAATTCCTCAAAATCCATGGGACGCATGGTTTTTTCGATGACCGAGCCAACGGGGTAGGAGCGTACGCCCTTGAACTCAGTGCCGAGCATGGAACCGGAGAACACATAATCGAAACGGCCATCGGCCACCAGAAACTTGACCATGGTCATCACATCCGGTGCCTCTTGCACCTCGTCGATGAAAATCAACGTATCACCGGGAATGAGCGTTGAAGGTGAGAACAAGGTAAGGCGGCTGATGAACTCCTGCACGTCGTTCGCCGATGCGAGCGCTCGGGCCGCCTGCTTGTTCTCGTACAGGTTGATTTCAAGGTAATGGGCGTATTCGTGCTTGGCGAACTCGCGTACCGCGTAGCTCTTGCCGATCTGGCGAGCGCCGGTCAGCAGCAGTGCTTTGCCGGTACCGCTCCGCTTCCATTCCAGCAGATCGTCCGAGATTTTGCGCTCAAGCATGGCAGCTCCTTTCCGAATCCCTTATGAGGGTAGCATTTTCCGCCTTGTATGTGCAAAATGCCGCATTTCAAAATGGGGCTTTGGTGCAAAATGCCGCATTTTAAAGTAGGGTTTTGGTGCAAAATGCCGTGTAAATGGTGAATTGGACGTGCTTGTAAGGGGAGCTGGATGATCGTGCGGCTGGATGACCTTGTAACTAAATGATTGAACGATTGCGCGGCCGTCGTTTGCGTGGCCGCAAAGTTGTGTGGGCTGTTCGCGAATTATGCGCGGTCGGCCGTCATGTGCCTGCGCTTGGGGTGCTCGATAAGTAGCGCTCGCTTCTTGGCGTCCTCGGCGGTCGAAGCCGGTACGCCGTCGGAGGAGGCGTCGATGATGCGCTGCAGGTAGCCGTATAGGGTGTGCAGCTCGTCGTCATTCAGACAGTCCAGCATAGAGGGGCCTGATCAAAACCAGTTCACGAGGTCCTTTTTTGCTTTAATCCCCGCTGAGAGCGCGTAGCGCCGGAGGATGATCGGATGCCGCGACGCCGAATCAAGATTCAGCCGCTCGCCGACCAGCCCGACCAGCAAGGAACCGGATTCGCGCATCGGCGGCATGCGCGCTGCTATTCGCGCTGAAACAGCATGGCATGGGTGCGCTGACACCGCGCCGGCGCAAAGGCCATCAGTGAAACTGGGGAATCGGATTGCAGGTGGCGGACGGTGCCCAAGACGAAAGATTCTCGTCCGGCGTTCAGCCGCTGTCGTTGGCCGTGATGATACTGGAGACCATGAAACTCAGGCGGCGGCAGCCAAGGGCGAAGTCGAGAAAGAGGTGACGGCGTGACACTTGAACAGAGGTCAGATAGCGCGGCGGCAGGCCACGAGGCATGTGACCAGCCGATCAGGAGCCTGGAAATCCTCAACCAATGCGTTCCGCTGTTCGAGACGCTGAAGGATCCGAACCGGCAGCAGTTGCTGGTGCAATTGGTGTGCCATGGGCCGCAGACGGTGGGGGAGCTGGCCGAATCGTCGGCACTGTCCCGCACGGCCGTGTCCCATCACATCAAACTGCTGGAACAAGCCGGATTCATCGAAATCAGCAAAGACGCCACCCGCCGCATTTGCTCGGTGCGTGCGGATCGATGGCTGCCGCTGCTCGATGAACTGTCTTCCGCCCTGAAAGCCGACCTTGCGGCGGCGGAGCAGTGCCGAGCATGAGCGACGATCAACGGCCGCAGGCGATTGAGGTGCGCGGTGCGCGCGTGCATAACCTCAAGAACATCGACATCGACATTCCGCTGGGCGAACTGGTGGGCGTGGCCGGCGTCTCCGGTTCGGGCAAAAGCTCTCTGGCGCTCGGCGTGCTGTATGCGGAAGGTTCGCGGCGCTACTTGGAAGCGCTGTCCACGTACACGCGCCGTCGACTGACTCAAGCCAGCCGCGCCCAGGTGGACGAAGTGCTGCATGTGCCGGCCGCGCTGGCCCTGCACCAGCGGCCCACTGTGCCCGGCATCCGTTCGACGTTCGGCACGATGACCGAATTGCTCAACAGCCTGCGACTTCTGTTTTCCCGCGTCGCCTCGCACGTGTGCCCGCATTGCGGGGCGCGCAATGAACCGACGCTGAACGTGGCGGCCGGCCTGCCCATCACCTGTGCTGGCTGCGGCAAGGAATTCCACGCGCCCGGCGCCGAATTGCTCGCCTTCAACTCGGCCGGCGCCTGCCCGACCTGCTCCGGCACCGGCATCGTGCGCGAAGTAAACCGCGCGGCCCTGGTCCCGGACGAGTCGAAAAGCATCGACGACGGCGCGGTGCTGCCATGGGGTTCGCTCATGTGGGACCTCATGAAACAGGTGTGCGGCGCGATGGGCGTGCGCACCAACGTGCCGTTCAACGAACTCACACCCGAAGAACGCGACATCGTATTCAACGGGCCAGCCGTCAAAAAGCACATCCTCTACAAGCCGAAGAAAGGCGACGATTTCGCCGAACTCGACTTCACCTACTTCAACGCCGTATACACGGTGGAGAACGCGCTCGCCAAAGCCAAGGACGAGAAGGGCCTGAAGCGTGTGGTCCGGTTCCTCAAGGAAGGCCCATGCGCCGACTGCGGCGGCACACGACTGAGCGTCGCCGCCCGGGCCCCGCATGTGCGCGGGCTGAACTTGGCCGAAGCCGGCGCGATGACCTTGGACGCGGCGGCGGATTGGGTGCGCGGAGTGCCGGAATCCCTGCCCGCCGACATGCGGCCGATGGCCGCCAACATCTGCGAATCGTTCTTGGATGTGGCCCGACGGCTGCTCGATCTGGGCCTCGGCTATCTGGCGCTTGACCGCGCCGGCGCCACACTTTCCACCGGCGAACGCCAGCGTGTGCAGCTCGCCCGAGCCGTGCGCAACCGCACCACCGGCGTGCTGTATGTGCTCGACGAACCATCCATCGGTCTGCATCCCTCGAATGTGGACGGGCTGCTCGGCGTGATGCACGACTTGGTGGCGGACGGCAATTCCGTGGTGGTCGTGGACCATGATGTGCGTGTACTCAAAGCGTGTGACCATCTCATCGAAATGGGACCGGTCGCCGGTGCCGGAGGTGGGCGTGTGATTGCGCAAGGCACGGTCGGCGAAGTGGCGGCGAATCCAAGCAGTCGTATTGCGCCGTTCTTGTCCGGCAAGGTGAGCGCGCGTATACGTGAGCGTGTGACTGAATCACAGGTGTTCGACCTCGGCCACATCCGCATGACAACCAGTCAGCTGCATACAGTCAAGCCGTTGGACGTTGATATCCCGCGCGGCCGGCTCGTGGCGGTGACCGGCGTCTCCGGCTCCGGCAAAACCACGATGGTGCTCGAATCGCTGATTCCCGCGCTCAAAGTGCAGGCAGCGGGGGAGCGGTTGCCGGAACACGTGCTCGAGCTTAAAGCCGAGGGCATCAATCGCGCGAATCTCATCGACGCCACACCGATCGGCGCGAACGTGCGTTCTACCGTGGCCACTTATGCCGATATTCACGACGAATTGCGGCGCGCCTTTGCCCGATGTGAGGCGGCTAAGACGGGCGGCTGGAAGGCCGGCGATTTCTCATACAATACCGGCCGACTGCGTTGCCCTACGTGCGACGGCACCGGTTTGATCTCGCTCGACGTGCAGTTCCTGCCGGATGTGACCATCGAATGCCCGGATTGCGGCGGCTCCCGGTACGCGCCCGAAGCTGATGCGATTCGGCGTGCGGTTAAGGGAGAATCTCGCCTTTCGTTGAGTTTGCCCCAACTCATGGCAATGAGTGTGGACCAGGCTCTGGCCGTGACCAGCGACCTCAAGAAGGTTCACGCACGTCTGACCACCCTGCACGATCTGGGTCTCGGCTACCTGACGCTCGGCGAACCGACCCCGGCGCTTTCGGGCGGCGAAGCCCAGCGGCTGAAACTCGCCAGCGAAATGGGCAAGGCCCAATCGGACGCGGTATTCGTGTTCGACGAGCCGACCATCGGTCTTCATCCGCTTGATGTGCGCGTGCTGCTGGGCGTGTTCGACCGGCTGGTCTCCTCCGGCGCGACCGTCGTGGTCATCGAACATGACCTCGACATGATTGCAAATGCGGACTGGATCATCGACATGGGTCCGGGCGGTGGCGAAAGCGGCGGACGCATCATTGCCACCGGAATGCCGGAACAAGTTGCGGCCGATCCGAACAGCATCACCGGGCGGTATGTGTCTGGCTACCGCAAATCGGAGAGATTGCCGGTCATGTAGCGGTTTGTCCCAGTGAAGATGAGCGATTATTCGAAGTCGATTTCTTGTTCTCCCTCGTTGTAGATATCGACTCGGTTCTCGATGGTGATGGCGTCTACTCGCCATCCCCAAGCCATGCACTCTCGCTTGAAGTCCTCAATGCGGTTGCGGCCTTCCATCTCGCGGAGGGTAACGACCACGCTGAAAGGCAAGGAGCGCGGTCCATCCTCGGCCTTGCGTTCCCAGCGTTCTTTGGCTAGTAATGATATGCCCCAAAATCCTTGCGGAGTATAGGTTTTTCGTGCTGCAAATCGGTTTTTCTCAATATCAGAGATGTGTTTGACGTTATCCCATTTCCGGTATCGTGGACGAGCTGCACCTTCGGGTAGGTTGATTTGTTGCGATCCTGCCTGCGTATTGCCATTGACGGATTCAATGGTCGATTTGGCATCAGGATTCTTTTTCAACTTCTTTGCTGATGGTGGTTTCACTCTGCCGAAATGAAGGTCCAGTTCGGTTTTTGTATAGTCGACCCCTTGATGACGATCGCATTGGGGACAATAACAGAGCGTGGCGCGGGCCATGAACGGATGCCTGCCTTTGTTGTCGATTGGGACCGGCAACTGAATTTGGTATGTCTCATACAATTCGGAAATGCCGGAAACAATGAATCGGATTTCATTGTTCGGCGTCTCAAGGATATCTTCAATACGAATCGGAGGCACGCCGAATCCGAGTGTCCGCCAACTATCTTCGTCATGCATGCTCCAAGTGGCGGCGGCATCGATAAGCAGCGCTTTGGCGGTTTGACGAGAAAACCCCATTACATATATGAGGTAGGCGATTTTACGTGTGATCCAAGGTGCCGCCAAAGACGTGCCAGTATCCTTGACGATTCCTTGTGTGGACCACGCTCGCATGGGTATGTCCTTATCACCGCCATAGTAGGCGATATCCGGCTTATGGAAGAACTCAAGTACTGGCCCTCTTCGCGAGTAATCCGCAGCTGATCCCGTGCTGTCGCAGGCGTTGACCACCAACGAATTGATGGAGTCGGCAGGAGAACCGATGCGCATGTGGGTACGAGGGGGAGTGCCCTTCGGTAGGTTTGTGCCGGATACGATGAATATCACATCATACTTGAACTGGAGTGTATCCAATAGGGCGGCGATAGGGGAAACGAAGTTTTCGGGAATCTGAGTATCTGTGCCGAGAGACAGGTTCCAGACTTTGATATTCAGATTGTCTCTGACAATTTCATCGATTTGTTCCATGATGGTCAGCGCACTGTTTGCGGTCGCGCGTGCAATGGCAAAGTGCTGGACTCGGAACCGTCCGCACCCGTCATCCAGCCAAGGATTCAGAGCCGGCCCATCCACGATAATGGAGGTAATCTCGGTACCGTGCTGCATATCCTCCTCGGTCATGTCGAGTTCCTTGAGGCGGTTGTCATATGTCACCCATTCGGCGAAGTACGATGTTTCGTCGAAGCCGGTGTCGATGACCCCGATGGTAGGCTCGTTGGAAGGAGCGGGGATCAAAGGCGCTTGTCTGCTGGATGGGTGCGGCTGGAATCGTGGCTCTTGCGCGAAATCCCCAACCGTCGTGGACATTGCTATGAGATATGGAGCGGCCCGGCGAATTCGATTGATAACCGTTTCGGTGTTGGCGATGAATGTCAGTTTGTCAATGAGTTGATAATCGGTGGGAGATAGTTCCAACTTCGTCAGCAACTGTTCTGCGGTCAGTATTCCAGTATCAAATAAGGTTATGAACGAACCTGTAGAATCGTCGACCGGTGTTTGCGGAAGAGAGAAGGCACGAACGTAATAAGAGTCTTTCACGGTTTGTGCGAATTCGGTCTTATACAGGCCGTCAGGCATGTTTTGCTTGCTCTTGTTGAACAGGTCAAGAGCCGCCGAGTCGATGGTTCCGGCGAATCGTGCATCTTCGAGAAGATATTTGGCATAACGATGCAAAAGGTCGATGGTGTCTTCGATGGTTCCCGAAGGAACGCAATATGTGATGACATGATGAGGCAAACCGTCGTCGCCTTTTTCTAAGCGTGCGCCGACGACGGAACTATTGACCGGGGTGTCCGGGGCTTGACGGAGCAGACGCATAACGCGGTTACTCTTGGCTACGACATCGCGATAATGGGCCTCGATAAGAATGTAGTCGCCAATAATCGAATCTTTGGGCCATGCGTCGAGTGTTTGATGCAGCTCATCTGCTAAGGATAAGAGCTTGGCGGCGGTCACTTGCTTTCTCGTTGGAATTCGTGCAGGGCCGCCGGATCCGGATCCGGGGCGAGCGGCAAAAGGCCTTTGAAGTTCCAGAAGAGCGTTCACTACGTATTACACCTCCATGATTTTCCTTGCGGCGGTACTTTTCGACACACCGCTTAACGCTTCGATTTCCTTGAGAGTGAAGCCCTCCGCACGCAATTCGGTAGGGTTGTTCGGCTCATGCCCAAGCGATGAAGTATAAAATCTGCGCAGATAATCGGTGCTGCTGTCCGGCGAACTAAACGCAAGACTTGTACGAATAAGATTTTTCATATCGCCTGGATAGGGTATTTGGGGCATAAGGGCGATAATCTTGGAGAACAGCCGCTTGTTCGGTGTGGCATGGGGAAGCTTGTTTACGTAATGCTGCATTAGCGTCTCCGCAACCGCGGCAAGGTCCTCTTCTGTATATCGGTTGAAATCAACGGTGGCATCGAACCGGCGGCGAAGCGCCGGATCGAAGGCATCATACAGATTGGTGGTGGCGATAAGCGTCACGTCACGGTTGAGCGAATCCAAACCTTTGAGGATCGAGGACGTCGCGCGTCCCATCTCACGCACGTCGTGTGAGTTCATCCGATCCAACGCTACGGTGTCGATCTCATCGAACAGGATGATGACCTTATCTGGGTGGGCGAGCTCGTTAATTTGCTGGAACAGGGTATCGATATTTTTGGTTGTCTGGCCAAGCCTACTGTCAACGAGCAAACTGGTTTCCACCATGTACAGGTCTCGGGAGAGGATACGTGCCATCTGCTTGGCGGATTCCGTTTTTCCTGTTCCGGGTGCGCCTTGGAACAGGAAACGATTCACCCCGAAAGCATTGCCCACAGCATTGATAATGCCTCGCAGGTCATCGCGTATTGCGTTAGGCAGAGGAAGCGGATCGTCATCCAGGGTGACTACACGCGCGGCATCGGGAATGGCATTGGCGGAACCGTGGGATTGCGGACTGACCGCATTGGCGTTGGCGATCAGCGCGTTCACGTATTGACTGAGTATCACGTCACCGGAAGTCTGAAAATCACTGGCGATTTTGCGCGCTTGCTGGATGAATCCGGCCTCATTGTGGTCCATGTGGTATTTGATGAGATTCACCACATCGTTTTTCTTCACAGGGATATACCGTCCTTTGCTTGGCGATACGCCGATTTCACGGCGTAATCGCCGTAAGCATCGACTGCTTCATCCAGATTGTTCATAAGATAGTAGTGTTTGTCCTCTTCTGGGTTGCGAATGATGGCGTTGCGTAGTGAAAGAATGAGCTCAGGGTTTTGCGTTTGCTCGACAAGTTCGTCGAATACTTCGCTGAGCCAAGACAGCTCATCGGCGGAGCACTGGGTATCGATGAACTTGATGGTATCTGGTACATCGCTGACGCAGGCGGCAACCATATCTTTCCAAGACCGTTCAACCATGATGTCATCCTCATCAACCGTGTCCGCACGCTGTTTGATGGATCGGCGAATATCCATGTTCATCGCCTTCCTTTCGTCTTGAGGTGGCTTTCTGTTGAGAAACGGGAATATGGTTTGAATCTGCCCGTTGCGTTTGATGATTCCTACACGAACGCCTTTATAAGTACCCCACAGGATGATTCCTTCCGGTTTGTGACGGTTGGACTTCAATCCGCTGACATATTCACCGGCCTTGACGATGTCTTCCACACTCCATTGGCTTGGGAACCACATCTGTTCGGCGCGGTCGCGCTTTCTCTTAGCGGCATGGCCGGTTACTCGTCCTCGCCGCACTCCATTGGGATACACTTTATCGATGTGAAAAGTGAATCCGTATTGAGTGAGCAGGTCGATGTTTGCCTGCCCGTGTCCGCCGCTGCGCATCTTCCGTGGCCGGCCGGTTCTGAGATCATGCGTGAACACTCCATCGATACTATGTATCAATGCCTGATGATGTACTCGATTGCTCCCGCCTGAGGTGTAGTAGACTCCTGCTTCACCGGTTCCCATAGCGATGCTCCTTCATGCGGTGGGTCCATGAAGCGTAAGTACGGAATTCCGCATCTCTCCAATGCCGGCCGAATACCTCCGCCGGCATAATTCCATTGACGATTACGCGAGAGGGTTTCAGCGCGGCCATCATAGCGTCAAGGCCTAAAGAGAACAGTTGCTTCTCTTTGCGCGAGGAAATGCAACCCACGGTGCTGATGGCGACCATGCTGTGCTGCGCTATGCCACGAAAACAAAAATCGAAGGTTCGTTCGTCTCCCCAGCGGACATTCGGAACAACTGGCAGTCCGGCGCGCTGAAGATAGTGCCCGATGACGCGACTGCGATACACGTTGGCTTGCAGTACAGGCAACGGCGCATTCCAATATAACGAGAAGTCAGGGGTGATAACGCCGTCGAACTCGCGTAGCTTGGGGATATAACGGTCGGGATTGGCCGCTAACGCACGAAATCTCGTATCATCCTCGTAGAAGTGGATGAAGGCGTGTCTGTTTGTGGTTTTGTTTCGCTTGTCAAATGGGACGAGATCCCTGGGCATGGGCACGGTGCTGGGTAAAGGCTTGATGCGAGGGTACCCGTGGTCAAGAAGGGCTCCTTCCAGCAGCCATGGTGCGAATCCGTCATCTGCGATATTACGTCGCGCGTTCATCGGACACCAACCTTTCATGGTCGTTCGGTGGATTTCCGGACGAATCCGGAATTTTCCTCGCTGAAAGTGCCATGATGGTGTGTTGCGGTCGAGCATCATTATAGCTCCTCCAGCAGGTGCGTGGGAATGGGCAAGATTCCCACGCACCATCTTCAGTTTTCCAAGTCGGCGAATTCGCCGTCTTGGTTTATCTGTAAGTATACACCTTGGTATGATAACTGCACTTCTTGGAACAAGAAACGTTAACGAAGAAGGGAACAAATGTTCTAATTTTAACGAAAAGCGCGAAATTCATCGGCGTGTCGCGGTTGTGGATCCTATGTGAAAGGTCGCAACCGCATGTATTACTTGTCGATGGTCGCTTGACCGTTCATCAGCAGTGGCAATAGCCGGTCGCGTAGAGAAGTGAGGCGGAAATTCTCTTGGAGGCGATTTGAAATCTGGCCAAACCATGCTTGGCTTAGTGCCGCGTATCTATCGATTAGGACACTATCGTGTGGCAAGGCAACAGGGAATGATAATGCTCCTTCAGCGTCAAGATGTTTGATTTTGGTGCCACTTGCGTATCCACTTGCATAACGGTGGTAATCGGCGCGTGCGAGCATCTGGTTCAATAGGAAACGGGTTCCCTTACAGCGTTCGCTGAGCCGCACAACGTCCATGGACATAGTGATTTCACCATTAAAGACATCGGGTACAAGGAAGGTCTTGGCGATGACATCTGTCATACCTGTCTGATCGATGGGTGTTTGCTGGGTGACGCACATAACCAGATCATTCGGATGAAGGTACTTTGTCTCTTTGACAGTTCCACTAAAATACTTGATTCCTGCTGCTTTATACGTTCCATCTGTATTGAAGGACGCCAAATTAATCATCGGTGTGCCCTCTTTTGATAAGTCGTTGCCTGAGTAAGATATGCCACGATCAATAGAAAACAGCTTATTTGCTGGTGCGACGGACCATTCATCTGGGATATCGCGGTGAAGAGCTTCGTTGTGAACCATGGCTCCTCCGGAGGAACGGTAGGGGTTGCCGTGCTCGTCGGGGAAATCGAACTGGGTGAACCAGTAGTCGTATATAGTCCGTGCTAGCGATTCCAGTTCGGCAATGACCTTCGTGTTCGTCTCAATTTTGCGAGAGATTGAATCCAGTAAATCGGCTGCTTCCTCTTGACCGTCGATAATGGGAATTTCAAGTTCTCTCAATGTGTCGAGGTCGATATTGCTTACGATTGATCCTCGAGTGTCTATTCGACGAATTTGCGTCTGTACATATTCAGAAGTCAATGCATGAAGTAGGTATACCGGATTGCATTTTATACGGTTGACCTTCAACAACACCAGTCGTTGTCCCATGCAGCATTTCATTCCTTCAGGAATGAGCCCGACTACTCCCATGGGAGCTTCACGCGAAATCACAATGTCGCCGGGTTCGGGAGTGGCGCGCTTGATGCGTTGATGGTATGTGGCCTCATCCACGTATGAGATATCGCTGCCATCAAGATTGATGTATCTATTATGCAGGTTGAAATTGCGGATGACGGGGATTCCTCTAGTTTGCCATTTGGGTGTTGTATGAGGGCAATCGATGATGTCGCTGCACAAATCTTCAAGTTTTACCTTACGCAAAATGTACCGCCTTCATCTGATCCTCGATATCGTGTTGCAGACGGTCGCCCTCTGACCACAAATCATGCAGTGAGCTCATGCGCTTGGTGACCTCATCATGGAACTGCTCCGGAGTCAAATCCACATATTCGATTTTCACCTCGAAGTACTGTCCGGCGCTGAATGAGTAGCGTTTCTCCTTGATGGCGTCATAGTCAGCGATTACGGAGAAGTCGTCCTGTTCCTCTGACGCGTTGAACGTGGAAATGATACGTTTGATTTCCTCCGAAGACAGCACCGTGCGCTGGTTCTTCCCGATTTTCTCCTTGGCACCGAGTTTCGAGGCGTCCATAAGCAGTGCGTTGTCATACTGCTTGGAGCGGTCGAGGAAGATGATGGACACGTTTGTGCCGGTGTTCGCGAAGATATTGCTCGGCATGGAAATCACGCCGCGCAGCATACCGGAATCCACCATGTTTTGGCGAATCTTCGATTCGATTTTGCTCTTCGCGGTAAGGAACCCAGTCGGCACCACGATCGCCGCTTTGGCGTCCGGCTTCATCGAATCGATGATGTGCTGGAGGAACATCAGATAGATGGCCATCTTCTCTGGCTGCTTCGCCGGCACCTTCGGCACGCCGGCCCAGAAACGCTTGCCGTACTTTTCCGAGGCCAACAGGTCACGGCTTGCGGAGAAATCGGCTTTGAATGGCGGATTGCTCACGATATAGTCGAAAGTCTTCAACGACTTGCCGTCGTAGCTCAGATGTCTGGGGGAGACTAGCGTATCATCATGCACCACGTTCGCCAGCGAATTGACCTGTCCGTTGAGAATCAGATTCAGCCGCATGAACTCATTGGCCTTCTGCGAGCGATCCTGCGTGTACACCGTGCAATTGCCTTCGCCCACCTGATGGGCCAATGCGAGCACCAGCGTGCCCGAACCTGCAGCCGGATCGTAGATGGTCACATTGGAATCTCCTTGAGGAGCCAGAATGCGCGCCATGATGTTTGCGATGGCATGGGGTGTGAAGTATTCGCCATAGCTGCCGGAATCCTTGTTGTAATCCTTGATGAGATATTCGAACACCTGCGAGAAGAAGTCGTACCCTTGCGAGAACGAGTCGGCGAAGCTGAAGTCAACCAGCGCGCCGATCAGTGCCGAACAGAAGCCGTTGCGTTTGTTCTCCTCCACAATGAATCGGGAGACGCCTTGGAATAAGGTAATCGATTCCGCTCCGGCTTTCACCGAATACACGTCGAGATTGTCCTGCGCGATGCCGATCAACGCCGCGTCGAATGTTGTCGCGAAATCGTCTTTGTCCTTCTGGTTATACAGTGATGACACCATCCACTCGGGTCGGATGATGGCCGTGGTGCCAAGCTCATACGGTAGCATTTCGCGGCGTTCCGCATCAAGATTACGGTACTGTTCCTCGATGGATTGGACATCGTGGCAGTCCGTGAATTCCTCAAGCCCTCCTAGCTCGTAGATCATGCGATCGTTGAGGTACTTGTAGAGGAACGCCTCGGTGATGATTTTGTACTCGCTGCTGTCGTTCGCCAATCCGAAATTCGCACACACGGTTTTCAGATTGTCAATCATAGCGAGAGTGCCGTTGAGAGTCGAGGTGTTCATCGCAGGTGGTTCTTCCTTTCGTCGGAATACTCATTGTAAAGCCTGGTGACGGTTGTGCTGACCTGTTGCCCGGTGAGCGTTATGTCATCATTCCTGAACGCCTGAATGACCTTCGGTCCCAGTGCCCGTTTGAACACCGACGGCTGATCGAGCGCGGCTGCATTGCTGCTCACCATCGCGTCGATCGCACGTTTGGCGGCGGAAAGAATTTCGAACAGTTGCCGCTCGCTGCTGGTCACCGGCTTGGCGTCGCTCATCATCTCCTTATGGATACGCATATATTTCTCGTCGCCGCCGTACCTGCCGGTGAGCAGAGCGTTCTTTCGGTTGAGCTCGTCCGCCTGACGTTTCAATTCTTCGATTTCACCGATCAGATCGGTCATCTCGCCGGTGGTAATCTCCTGCATATTGGCATGAACAAGCTTTTCGCGGAGCTTTTCCATGAGATTCACATATTCAGGATCTTTGGGATCGACATTGTTCGTGAACGAGCCGCCTGCGGCGCGAATGGCGCGTTTGAGCTTATCCACCACTGTCAACTCCTGAGTACCCTCGTTTTTGAAACTGAACTCCATATTGTCCAGCAGGATATTGAGACTACCAGTGGAAAGCCTGCCCAACGCAAGGGCCTTTTGCTGGTTGATGCGATCGATACGAAGATTCACCTCGTTCAACAGTTTGCCGAACAAACCGATGTCGAAGTGCTCCGTCAATTCGTCATGGCCGTACAACGTGGCCAGATTGCGCAGCTCCTTGTACCGGTTAAGCGCTCTGCGGATGGTATAGAGTTCGTTCTCGTCCTGAATGGCGCTGATTTCTTTCGCGAAGGCGTATTCGTTGTTGGTGCTGTACTTCCATAGCACTTCTTTGATATGGTTCAGGTCTTCCTTGATGGCTTTCGGATCGTCAAACATGCTGGCATACCGTGAGGTATCGTCACCGAACTCCTTGTTAAGTTCGGTCAGATAATCTTGGTTGGTCTTGTCGAACTGTTTGGAGATGTCCACGAAATCGACCACGAAACCATGGTCCATGTTCTTGTATGGACGGTTCACACGGGTGAGAGCCTGCAGCAGGTTATGCGCCTTCAGTGGCCGGCATAGATACATCTTCTTGAGCCTCGGTGCATCGAAGCCGGTCAGCAGCATGTTGAACACCACGAGGATGTCGATCTCGCCTCGTTTGAAACTCAGCTGTATACCTCGTTGCTCTTCCTTGGTGCCTTCATCGTAGAGCACAAGCGCGGAAGAGATATCCGTGTCGTACTGCTGCAGCGCGGCATGGATGTTGCGGGCTTGTCGGGAGGTTCGTGCAACGATCATCGCGCCGATGTTGTCGCAATCGTGTCCCATGGCGATGCGCGAATGCAGAAGGTCATCCACGATGTATTCCGTCAGCGGATTGATGAAATTAGGATGTTCACAGACTTCGTCGAGATCGGTGAGCTGATCGATCTCCTGCAAGGTTTCCATGATTTCCCGCATCTTCACACGGAACTGAGGCTTGACATCCTCTCGAAGTAAGCGAAGCGTGTACCCGTCGGCGATGGACCGATCATAAAAATACGTGTGAATATAGTCGCCGAACACCTGTTTGGTATCTGCCCCGCCTTTCTGCTTGATCAGCGGAGTGCCAGTCAATGCGATGCGCACTGCGTCGCGATCCGCATTGAATAACGCGGCAAGGAAACTCTTGCCAGGCTTATATTCACGGTGCGCCTCGTCGATGAAGAACAGTCGTTGTTCGTGCAAACCGTATTCGGCCGTGATGACTTGGGCATCCTCGCTGAACTTCTGAATGTTGACCACCGCGATTTTGGCGGTGGGGATGGTCGCGCTGCCCGCCGTAACGTTCCACGCTGATGGCTGTTGTAGCAGCTTTACGAAGTCCTCTCGGGAATCTGCCCTGAGCACCTGCGCGCCACGGGCCTGAAACTCGTCGGCGGCCTGATTCGCCAGATCGATGCGGTCCACGATGAAGAACGTGTGGAGTACGTGATTGCGGTTCCGATAGTGGTCTCGCAGATATCGCGTCAGCAGGAATGCCAGCTCAGTCTTTCCGCTGCCCTGCGTATGCCAGATCACGCCCTGCTTCGTTCCCGCATCGAGGGTTCTCTTCACCGCCTGCGAGGCGAAGAACTGTGGATAGCGCATGATGTGTTTCTCAATCACATGGACGCCGGCGTCGTTGACATAATCCTTGTAGCAGATGCCATAGTGCAGCAGGAACAGGAGCCTCTTATGGGAGAACAGCGAGGTAATGATGCTGTTCGCGGGATTTCGTGTATTGACGGCGTCATCCCATTGAGGGGTATCCAACAGGGAGATCAGATTGTTGTCTTGCAGGATGCGTTGTTCGTTTTCATGGTCTCGTGGGGCAGTCGATTCGAGTAATGTCTGTGCGTCATCTGTTTCCTCCCGGAAGCGATTCAGCCTCACATTCCCGTAGGCACTGGTCGCGTAGAACGACCCTTGGATTGGTTCCCGATCGTTGTCGTCATACGGTTGATCATTGCTGAATGCCATGATCTGGGTAATATTGGCGAACTTGCGAAAGAACGGCTGCTTGAAACGCGTGTACATGCGATCGCGCTCCGCGATGATGCCATTGCGGTTGTTCAGACGCTTGACCTCCATGAAGCATAAAGGCATACCATTGACCAAGAAAGTGATATCCGGGCGGAAATTGTCGTCATCGTGCGCATAAGTCAATTCCGTGACAACGGTGAAATCATTACGATTCGGATTTTCAAAATCGATGAGTTTATACCCGTCGAGTCCATGCTGAAGTAAATCGAAGAATGAGCGACCTACGTCCTCACTGCTCAAGGCGGCATTGATTTTGGCGATGAGGAATCTGCTTCGCTCATCATCGATATCGGTGCTTGGATTCAGCCGGCGAAGAGCTTCCGTAAACAGATTGAAGAAAATATTGGTAGCTGCATCATAATCGGTGCCGGGCTTGTCGTGTCTGATGGATCGATAGTGCCAGCCCAATCGCGTGGCATGAACCAAAGCCGGAACCTTCACGTACTTGTCCTCTGGGCCGTGCATCGTCTTCCCCATCGTCGTCGAATATGACCGCTTCCAATACTAGCGGAAATATGGCGAAACCCCGGGGTAAGACGAGGGCTGGGTAATGAAGATTTGCGTGGATGAAGCACTGAAGCTTGACAGGGCCGATACGAGACCGCATGCTATTCCACATCATGTGAACGGTAAACGAATCGGCGTATAGTGTCGGCTCATGGTGCAGGTTCATGGTATTAGACGCGCAAGCGCGGACGCGAAATATCGGCAGATGACCGGGCAGCCGGTCAAACCGCTGATCCTCAAACTATGCCTGCCGGCCGTCATTTCCAATCTGGTGACTACTGCATACAACCTGACTGACACCTTTTTCATCGGCCAGCTCGGCACCGCGCAGTCCGGTGCTATCGGCATCGCGTTCTCCATCATGACCGTGATGCAGGCGCTCGGCTTCTTCTTCGGCAACGGCGCGGGCAACTCGATGAGCCGCGAACTCGGCAAGCAGAACAATGATCGCGCCTCCCGACTACTGGCCGTGGGCTTCGCGGGCGCGGTGCTCTCTGGTTTGGTGATTGCCGCAATCGGATTGCTGACCCTGCGGCCACTTGTCGTCATGCTGGGCTCGACCTCGACGATCGCCCCATACGCCGTGCAATATCTGACGCCGTTGCTGGTCGCCGCACCCTGCGTGTGCGGTTCGTTCGCACTCAACGGATTGTTGAGATACCAAGGTCAATCGGCGTTCGGCATGATTGGTCTGGTGTCGGGCGCACTGCTGAATTTCCTGCTTGCGCCATTGTTCATTTTCATGGCCGGTCTGGGGATTTTCGGTGCCGGCCTCGCCACCGCCATCTGCCAGACGGTGAGCTTCGCGATTCTGACCACGATGAGCCGCAAATTCGGCGTAATGAAGCTGTCCTTGCGCAATTGCAGGCCGGATGTGCTGCTCATGCGCGAAGTGGCCGGCGGCGGCCTGCCTTCGCTGATCCGCCAAGGCGCCGGCTCGATTTCCGTGACTTGCGTGAACATCGCCGCCAACCCGTTCGGCGACGCGGCCATCGCCGGCATGGCCATCGTGATGCGCATCATGTTGGGCGCCAATTCGGTGATCGTGGGTCTCGGCCAAGGTTTCCAGCCGGTGTGCGGCTACAACTACGGGGCCGGCCTGTTCGCGCGAGTCAAAGAGGGATATTGGTTCTGCGTGCGGCTCGCCACCTGCGTGCTCGTGGCGTTGGCAGCGCTGCTGTGGATTTTCGCGCCGCAACTGGTCGAGATCTTCCGTTCCGACCCGGCCGTGGTGGCGGTGGGCGTGGCCGCGCTGCATATTCAATGCTGCACGGTGATTCTCAATGGCTTCAACATGATGGGCAATATGATGACCCAGACCATGGGCCGCACCGGCATCGCCTCGTTTCTGGCCTTGTGCCGGCAAGGCCTGTTCCTGGCACCGATTGTGCTGGTTCTGCCGATGATATTTGGCGTGCTTGGTGTGGAGATGGCGCAATCGGTGTCCGACGTGCTGACATTCGTGGTCACCATCCCGTTCATGCGGCGAATCCTGCACGAATTGCGGTGAATGGTAGATGGCAACTATGAATAATCGAAGGACAAAACGAGCGTTGCGCATTCCTTTTCCAGGACACATCGAATCGCTGTACCGCACCATGGCTGCCGCCCTTGGTCCGACGGGATGGTGGCCGGCGGTGTTCCGCCCAGTGCCTTGTTCGGCGAATCGTGGCCGAATCGACGGATGACGTGGCGGACGAATCGGCAGCTGCCATGCCGATTGAAGCAGGCGCGCTACCTACTGGCCCCGCCACGCCTTTGGGCCTCATCGCATCTGCGTCATGCATCGCCTCGATAATGCTCAGGCACGTCGGTTTGGAAGTCGCGCACCCGCGCAACGACCCGGATTGGATGGCGTTCTGGAGCATGACGCGATTCATCTACTACCACTACAGCGAACGCCTCACCATCGAAGACATCGCCCGCGCCGACGGCATGTCACTGATGTCGATCTGACTGGCCAGCAGGTCGCCGATTGGAGGGAAAAGGGATAGAGAACACAGAAGCAGAGGATAGATGTCGGTTCGGTTGCATCCTGCGTGGTGAGTTGTTGTCCGGATGGTTGCCTATATGAACCAGTGACAGAAAAGCACGGGAACGCGAGCGAGAGGAGTGTGCATGGGGCAGTTCGGCGTCATGATTGGCCAGTTAGTCGGATTTCTGATCATGCTGATGGTCGGGTATGGATGTGTGAGGCTTCGATTCTACGGTCAGACGGCGTTGGACGGCATGTGCTCGTTGCTGCTCAACGTGCTCATCCCCGTGCTTGTGTTTTCGAACGCCGTCGATGGTGCGGACCGCGCGCAGCTTGCCTCTAACTGGGGCGTGATGCTGCTGACCGCCGTGATGTACGCGCTGCTCATCCTGGTGTTCTGGCTGGTCGCCGAACTGTTGCGGCTCAAAGGTTCGCGTAGCCATGTATTTCAGGCGTCGCTTATTTTCGGCAACGCCGGATTCATCGGCATTCCGTTGATTATGGCACTTTGGCCGCAGAACGGCGCGATTTACGTGGCGCTGATGTCGATCATCGACCAGACGCTGCTCTGGACGTACGGCGTATGGCTGTGCGAGCCGGTCGACGAAACGACTGGCGGCAACGCGATTGGCGCGCGAGGTGCGGTCGTGAACGGTTCGGTGAACGGCGCCGGTTCGGTGGGCAATGCTGGTTCGGCGAGCAATGCCGCAAACGGTGGTTCTCCGGCCGTCGTCCGCCCCTCGCCAGGCACCCGCGTCCTCGGCCTGCTTAAACGATTCGTCAATCCCGCCTTCGTCGGCGTGATGCTCGCCCTGATTCTGATTCTGCTCGGCGTCAAGGTGCCGGACATCATCCTGAAGCCGCTGCACACCATCGGCAATATGGCCACGCCGATGTCGCTAATCTACTTGGGCGGCCTGTTCGCGCTGACCAAGTGGTGGGGCGTCCTCAAACGCTACGAACTCTATGCTGGCCTAGTCGCCAAGATGATCGCATTCCCGCTCGCCTTCTACGCGCTACTGACCGCGCTGACCGGCGCATTGCCGCAACTGCCGATCACCCATGACATGGTGCTGATGATTACGGTCATCGCCGGACTGCCGACCATGACCACCATTGCCATGTTCACCGGTCGCAAGAACAACATGCCCGAGTATGCGGTCGGCTTCGTGCTCGTAAGCACGCTGTTCTCGCTGGCCTCCCTGACGATTGTGTCGGCAGTTGTGTTCTGAATTGTCCCCTTCGACGAAAAGAATGCCGGGGGCCTCCGGCGCTTGGAATTTCATCGACGCCGCCAACGACTCGGCATCCGAGGCGGCCGTGCCGTATTTCAAGGAGATATTCGATTACGCGCGCACGCTCGATCCGCAGCATCGTCCTCTGACCTACACCAATCTGATGATGGCCGCCGCAGGCAAAGACAAGTGCCATCAATTCGCGGATGTCATCTGCCTGAACCGGTATTACGGCTGGTATATGCAAGGCGGGTATCAGCTCATCGGAGCCAAGAAGGCCTTCATCGACGAGATGAACCAATGGATGAACACCGAACCCAACAAGCCATTCCTGTTCACCGAATACGTTGCGGACACCGATGCCGGTGCGCACAAGCTGCCAAGCGTGCAGTGGAGTGAGGAATACCAGTGTGAGTACCTCACCATGCAGCACGAAGTGTTCGACATGTTCGAGGCAGTGGTGGGCGAGCAGGTATGGAACCTCTGCGACTTCCAAACCGGTGAAGGCATCATGCGCGTCGACGGCAACAAGAAGGGCGTCTTCACTCGCGACCGTCAGCCCAAAGCCGCCGCCTATGTACTCAAGGAGCGTTGGGAGACTAAGTAGCGGCCCGCCCCTGGAATATTCCAGGAGCAACGCACATCGCATAACATACAACGCAACATACGAAAAAGAACCTCGTGAAACGAATTTCACGAGGTTCTTTCTAGTTACGCTGAATGACTCCCATTAGACTCCCACAAGAGAAGAGCAATGGCGAAATCCCAACGTTGCTAAGCTCTCAAACTCAGATGTGGAAGTAGAGCTCGTACTCGAGCGGGGTCGGGGCCAGGCGAGCCTGGTCGATCTCGTCGCGCTTGAGGCCAATCCAGGTCTCGATCAGGTCGTCGGTGAACACGTCGCCGGCGGTGAGGAAGTCGTGGTCCTCTTCCAGGGCGTCCATAGCCTCGGCCAGGGAGCTTGGCACCTGCTTGATGCCAGCGTGCTCTTCCGGCGGCAGCTCGTAGAGGTCCTTGTCGACCGGCTCCGGCGGCTCGATGTGGTTCAGGATGCCGTCCAGGCCAGCCATCAGCTGAGCGGAGAAGGCCAGGAACGGGTTGCAGGACGGATCCGGAGCGCGGAACTCGATGCGCTTGGCAGCCGGGGAGGTGCCGGCCAGCGGAATACGGATGGCGGCAGAACGGTTACGAGCGGAGTACACCAGGTTGACCGGAGCCTCGAAGCCCGGGACCAGACGGTGGTAGGAGTTCAGGGATGGGTTGGTGAAGGCCAGCACGGAGGAGGAGTGCTTGATCAGACCGCCGATGTACCAGCGAGCCAGATCGGACAGGCCAGCGTAGCCCTTCTCGTCGTAGAACAGCGGCTTGCCGTCCTTCCACAGGGACTGGTGGCAGTGCATGCCAGTGCCGTTGTCGTCGGCGATCGGCTTCGGCATGAAGGTCGCAGCCTTGCCGGCCAGAGCGGCGGTCTCGTGGACGACGTACTTGTACTTCATCAGGTCATCGCCTGCGTGCTGCAGGGTGTTGAAGCGGTAGTTGATCTCCTGCTGGCCAGCGCCGGCGACCTCGTGGTGGGAACGCTCGAGGATCAGGCCGACCTTCTGCAGGTTGGCGACCATATCGTCGCGCAGATCCTGGGTGTGGTCAATCGGCGGAACCGGGAAGTAGCCCTTCTTGACGCGATTCTTGAAACCGATGTTCGGGGTGCCGTCTTCCTCAACGTCAACGCCGGAGTTCCACGGAGCTTCGATGGAGTCGACCTCGTAGAAGGAGCGCTGCATGGAGTTCTCGAAACGCACCTTGTCGAAGATGAAGAACTCGGCCTCAGGAGCGAAGGATGCGGTGTCGGCGATGCCGGTGGACTTCAGGTAGGCCTCGGCCTTGCCGGCGACCTGACGCGGGTCGCGGGAGTACGGCTCGTCGGTCAGCGGGTCGACGATGGAGAAGGCCACGTCAAGGGTCTTGTGCTTGCGGAACGGGTCAACGAAAGAGGTCTCAACGTCCGGGACCAGCTTCATGTCGGACTCGTTGATGGCCTGGAAGCCCTGAACGGAGGAACCATCGAACGGCATGCCGTCGGTGAAAGCGTCCTTCAGGAATTCGCTAGCCGGCACGGTGAAGTGCTGCTGAACGCCGATAAGATCGGTGAAACGGACGGAGACATACTCGATGCCTTCCTTGTTGATAAGGGCCTCGACGTCTTCCTTGGACTTGAGCTCGGTCACGGGACCGCTCCTTTCGTATGAGATATAACGGTATCCATCGTAAAATCGCGCGTTTCGCCGGCTCGAAACTTGGGTTACGAGAATGTTTCGTGACTGTGGCCGACAATCGCGCAGGCGCGTTATTTCAACGAAACATCATTACAGAATGGAAACGGAGGCTATCGGGGGAGTAGATAGAGATGTCCGCAACGTGGACAGTGGGTATTGACAGGTGATGTAGGTGGATGTATGTGGACGCGATTATGAGACATATGACGAAGCCCCGGAACCGATTGAACGGATTCCGGGGCTTCTGTGCGATTTGGTTGTGTGCTGCCGATCAGCGACCGCGCATCGCGCGGCGGGAGATCTTCTGCGGGCGGTTCGGATCCATGCCCTTGGGGATGGCATAGCCCTTCTTGGCCTGCAGCGTGCGAAGACGATCGTTCAGCGTTTCCATCTCGGCCTTGGTCAGCAGGAAGCGACGGCGCGGATGAATCTTGGCGATCAGTGCGTTCTTGTGGTGCGTGGGCTCATAGCTCTTGGACTTGATCACCGTGCTACGCAGCTTGGTCAGCGGCACCTGCTTGGGGCCGTGGCCCACGGCGATGCGGTACACCGGAATGGAGGAGCTGGCGGTGACGCCCTTGATATCGCGTTCCTGACGATCCATCGCCTTCATGACGCGACCGTATTCGCCTTCGCCGATCAGGTAGATGCCGTTCATCGAAGTGCCGCGCCAGATGGCATCCTTGGTCTTCGGGTCGATCCACACCGGTTCCTGCGGGAAGTCAAAGCCGGCTTTCTGCATGTTGCTCAGCACGCCGATGGCGGCACCAGGCTTGCCGTCAATCTGCTTGTAGCCGACTGCATCCGCGCGGCGGGTGAGCATCATGGTGGCCAGTAGCATGCCGAGCATGATGGCGGTGATCATGGTGAAGATCCAGGTCAGCCAGGTCCACTTGGCAATCAGACCGATGATGATCATCACGACTACAGGCAGCAGGAAAGCACCGGCCTCAAGCCACGGCAGGGCCTTGTCTTCCTTAGCCGTGTACTTGTAGATCTGGATGATCTGCTTGATTGTGCTCTGCTTCTTCGGCTTCGCGTCCTTTTCCGCCATCACTTCTTCCTTTGTTGGGACGAAACACACTAGACAACATCTTATCAGGTGCGCTGGTCCGAACTTGTTTGTGCTGGTTGGTCTCAGCGTGTGTGTAACGGCCGTCCGTCGGCCTTGAGCAGCGCCTCGCCGAGCGTTTCACTGAACGTGGGATGCGGGTGAACGAGGCGGGCTGCGTCGGCGAGCGGCACATGGTTGCCGACCAGCTGTTCGGCTTCGGCGATGATGTCGGAGGCCATCTGGGAGATCATGTGCACGCCGAGCACGCGCGGGGTGTCCGGGTTGGCCGCGTCGCAGCCGGAGACGATGGTCAGTGAACCGGCCGTGCCGCTCATCAGCATGCGCGCGTTCGCCAGCATCGGATAGTTGGTCTCCTTGATTTCAATGAGATCCTCTCTCGCCTGCGCCTGTTCGACGGTGAGCCCGACCGACGCCGCTTCGGGGAAGGAGAACACGATTTGCGGCACGGTGGCTTCGTCCACCGGCTTGGGATTGAGTCCGGCGATGGTCTCCGCGATGACGATGCCTTGCTCAAAAGCACGATGCGCCAGCGCGTGACCGGCCGTCACATCGCCCACCGCCCATACGCCCGGTTTGTCGGTGCGGCCGTACGCATCCGTGGCGACATGTCCGTGGTCGTCAATCGTCACGCCCCATGCTGGGTCGGTGATCGGGTCACGCCCGATGGCGACAAGGGCGATTTCGCCCCAGACGCTTTGTTCGCCGTCCTGGCCTTCGCGCGTGTAGTGCACGGTGGCACCAAGGTTCGCGCCGGTGTCCACATGGGTGACGCTGGCGCGGGTGATGATGTTCACGCCATGACGTTTGAGCTCACGGGTCAGCGTGGTGCCGGCTCTCCGGTCCCAGGCTGAGAGCACACGGTCCTTGCGAATCAGCAAGGTCACCTTCGAACCGGCGGCGTTCCACATCGAGGCGAATTCAAGGGCGATGGCCCCGGCGCCGATAATCACCGCCGACGAGGGAAATTCGTTGACTTCCAGCGCCTGTGTGGAGTCGATGAGGGCGCCGGCGAACGGGTTGCCGGGCAATGGGCGTGGCTTGGCACCGGTGGCGATGACGATGTTCGTGGCCGTGAGGTCCATCGTGGGGCCGCTGGGCTCGGGGACATCGGCCTTGTGATAGGTGAGGATGTCGCTTTGGTCGGGGGAAGGGACGAGGTGGACGATGTGGTTGGAAGTTGCTGGAGCGGTCTCATCCGCATGGAACGCGGCATTGGCTCGGAACACGGTGATGCCGCGATGGGCAAGCAGTCCGGCCAGTCCTCCCACCATCGTCTTGACCACGCGCAGGCGATAGTCGCGCAGCGTGCCGAAGTCGATGCCATTCACCGAGGCGTTGACGCCGAGCTCGGCCGCACGGTGCACGGTGTCGATGGTGTGGGTGGCGGTGATGAGCGCCTTGGAGGGGATGCAGCCACGGTTGAGACATGTGCCGCCTACGGTGGCGTCACGCTCGACGAGTGCCACTTTCATGCCGAGTTCGGCGGCGCGCAAGGCCGTGGAATAGCCGCCGGGGCCGGCCCCGATGATGACCAGATCAAACTGTTCGCTCATGATTGCCTCCTTGATACATATAAGTATGGCTCCCACGCTAGGGAGCCATATGCGGCTATCGCCGCCACTTCGCCTAAAAACAGTCCACTGGACTGTTTTCTTTACGGCTCAGCCCCTCAACGAGGGGGAGCCAGAGTATATATGGACAATCAGTCCGCCGGCCAGTGACCGCGCTTCGGGTAACGCGGCTTGGGAAGCCTCCAACGACGCATCTGAATCGAACGGCTCCAAGCGTAGGAGAAGGAGCGGGAGCCCTTGGACACGGACTGTTCGCCGTACTTGGCGATGAGCTTGGCCTTGAGCTTGCGCCACATCAGCCATACGTCGATGATCACGGCAATCAGGTAACCGTACATAAGCGCCATCATGATGATGGAAGCCCACTGGTTCTGCATCAAAGAAGTGACGAACATGGAGACGATCAGAATCGCGAAGGCCACCGGGATGAACCATTCGCCAAGGTTGAAACGGGCATCCACATAATCACGGATGTAGATACGCCAAGGCAGGCGTTCCGCCTTGGGCATGTGGTTGATATCGCCATTCTGCATCGCCTCGTACTCGGCGTTCTCCTTCTCACGCAGACGGGCTTTGGCGGCCTTGGCGCTGGCCCTGCGGTCCACCGGAACCAGCGGACGGATACCGGCGGCCTGAGCCTGCTTCATCTTCGGGGTAGGACGGCCTTTTTTCTCAGAAGGATTGGCGGCCTTCTTCGGGGCCTGCTCAACAGGAGCCTGGACCTCTTCTTTTTTCTTAAACGGATTCCATGTCATGCTTTGAGGTTACGGTGACGTTCAGACACTTGTACACTGGCGCAGCCATTGCAATGACGCCGCTCACACATATATAAAGGAGGACCATCATGACAACGCTCACCGCTGACGAGATTCGTTCGCGCGTCGAAACCGATTGGAACCGCATAGTCAAGGTACTGGCCGAAAAGGTCGCGCTGCAGTCGATCTCCGCCAAGGGCATCACCGCCGAACAAATGAAGCGCTCCGCTGAATTCGTGGCAGACGAACTGCGCCTCGTGGGTGTGGATACCAAGGTGGTTCAGGCTTCCAATGCCGACGGCACTCCGGGCGCATGGGAGGTCATCGGCTCGCATATCGTTTCTCCGGACGCCCCCACCGTGCTGCTCTACGCCCATCACGACGTGCAGCCTGTTCCGGACCCGGCCGAGTGGAACACCGACCCGTTCGTGGCCACCGAAATTGACGGCCGCCTCTACGGCCGTGGCTCCGCCGATGACGGCGGCGGTATCGCCATCCATTCCGGTGCACTGAAGGCCCTGGGCGACGACCTCAACGTCAATATCAAAGTGTTCATCGAAGGCGAAGAGGAGATGGGCTCGCCAAGCTTCATTCCCTTCATCGAGGCTCACCGCGACGAATTCGCCGCTGACGTGATTATCGTGGCCGATTCCGGCAACTGGTCGGCGGACATTCCTTCTTTGACCACCTCGCTGCGCGGCAACACCTGTGTGGACGTGACCGTGCAGGGCCTTGAGCATCCGGTGCACTCCGGCCAGTACGGCGGCCCGATTCTCGACTCCAATACGTTGGCCGCCATGCTCATCGCTTCCATGTATGACGAGAACGGCGATCTGGCCGTACCCGGCGTGGCCGCGGAAGAGCCGATCGGCGGTTTGCAGCACGACCTTGACGAAACCACCGTGCGCAAGGATTCTGGCGTGGTGGCCGGTTACGAGTTCGCCGGCACCGGTTCACTGGCCTCACGCCTGTGGACCAAGCCGTCCGTGACCGTGATCGGCTTCGACGCCCACCCGGTCGAGGGATCCTTCAACGTGATCGCCCCGGAGACCCGCTTCCGTCTGTCGCTGCGCACCGCGCCCACCCAGCGCCCTGAAGAAGCGCAGGAAGCACTGGCTGCATTCCTCGAATCCCACGCGCCGTTCGGTGCCAAGGTCACTGTCGAACGCGGCGAAAACGGCATGGGCTGGGCCATGGACCCGACCGCCGTGGCCACCAAGGACGCGCTGGAAGCCATGACCGAGGCCTTCGGCGTTGAGCCCATCAACAAGGGCGAAGGCGGCTCCATTCCGTTCATCCCCGAACTGCAGCGCATTTTCCCCAACGCTCAGGTGCTGGTCACCGGTCCCGAAGACCCGAAGGCCAACGCCCACAGCCCCAATGAGTCCATCTCCCTGCCCGGCCTCAAGAACAACGTGATCACCGAGGCTTTGCTGCTGGACAAGCTCGGCAAGTAGCCGAACCGCATCGGTAATGGTAGTGAGCCGCCGTCAGGTAGGTCACAGATGTGGCTATTGCCTTTGACGGCGGCTTGCTTTATAGTCGGGAGTTGACACGGGAGCTGCCGTTGGGCGGCTGAGAGGAGACTCATAGTCTCGACCGATGGAACGTGACCGGATAATGCCGGCGCACGGAAATGTCGCTCTTACCTACCCGTGCCTGAACCAACCCGCGCGTGGCCACGAACATATGCATCATGTGCGTACATATATCCACGTATGTTCGGCCTGCGTGCGAGCAGAAGAAAGGCACATTCATGACTGAAGCTGTGGCCAAAGCCAATTACAAGTGGCGCGTCGTCGATATCGTCGTCGCCGCAATCATCGCCGTCGCATCCGGCGTCATTTTCTGGGGCTGGGACATTGTCTGCTCCGCCCCGCTGGCCCTGTTTGAAGGCGTGACCCCCGGTTTCGAGGGTCTGCTCAACGGATTCTGGCTGTTCGCCGGCCCGCTCGCTGCAATCATTGTGCGCAAGCCCGGTGCCGCACTGTTTGCCGAAACCCTCGCCGCCTTCCTTGAGCTTACGCTGGGCAACCAGTGGGGCGTCGGCGGCTCGCTGATCGTCGGCATCATCCAGGGTCTGGGTGCCGAAATTGCCTTCGCCGTCTTCGCTTGGAAGAAGTGGAACATCGGCACCACCATCCTGTCCGGTGCGCTCGCCGGCGTGGGCTGCTGGGCCTACTACTGGGCCACCAACCCGGGCTGGAACGGCCTGCGCGTCACTTGGTATCTGGTGGGCTCCATCATCTCCGGCGTCGTGATCGCCGGCGTGGTGGTCTGGTACTTGTCTCGTGCGCTCGCCGTCACCGGTGCTCTGGAGCGTTTTGAATCCGGCCGCAGCAAGGCGCGCGTCTGATGCAGATTAATCCGGCTGCGGTAGAGGCCAGCGGCTGGGGATGGCGGCACGCCACGCGTAAGGACTTCGCGTTGCGTGCCGTCGATTTCACCATCCGGCCAGGTGAACGTGTGTTGCTGCTCGGTGCTTCGGGCGCGGGCAAAAGCACGATGATGGCCGGTCTCGCAGGCGTACTTGGCGGCGATGAGGAAGGCGAGCAGGAGGGCTCGCTCACCATCGATGGCGTCGATGCGCGCGAGGCGCGAGGTCGCGTGGGACTGGTGCTTCAGGACCCGGACTCGCAGATCATTCTTGAACGACTGGGCGATGACGCGGCCTTCGGCTGCGAAAACCTCAACGTGCCGCGCGAGGAGATTTGGCAGCGAGTGCGCGAATCATTGGATATGGTGGGACTCGGCGGACTCGAACTGGATCGGTCCACCCGCCATCTGTCCGGCGGTCAGCGTCAACGTCTCGCGTTGGCCGGCGTGCTGGCTATGAAGCCCGGTCTGCTGTTGTTGGACGAACCGACCGCCAACCTCGATCCCGAAGGCGTGGTCGAAGTGCATGACGCGGTCAAAAAGGTCATCGAGGCCACCGGACAGACCATGGTTGTGGTCGAACATCATATCGATGTATGGCTCGATCTGGTCGATCGCGTGATTGTGCTCGGCCGACCCGATGCAAGTTCGCCCACGGGTGCGGTCATTGCCGACGGCAAGCCGGACGAGGTGTTCGCCGAGCTGGGCGACGTGTTGGCCGCCGGTGGCGCGTGGGTGCCGGGCCGTGCGATTCCCGATTACTCACCGAAGCAGGAGTCTGCGCACGATGCGCCGGTGCTCAGCACCGAGAACTTAAGCTTTGGCCGTGGGGCCGCTCTTGGCGTTGGTATCAATCTGGATTTTTATCCCGGCGAAGTAACGGCTCTGATGGGTCCGAACGGCGCGGGCAAATCGACCTTGGCCTTGACCTTGGCCGGGCTACTCAAGCCTATCGCCGGCAAGGTGCTCATCGCCGACAACCTCAAGCCCGCGCATGCCGGGCGTGAGCCGATCGACTGGAAAAGCAAGGAACTGCTGGGCCGTATCGGCATGGTGTTCCAGGAGCCCGAACACCAGTTCGCTGCCAACTTTGTGCGTGACGAGGTATCCATCGGCCCCAAGTCGATGGGGCAGAGCCAAGACGAGGCTTATCAGACCGCCGACCGCATGCTTGAGCAGATGAATCTCACGCGCTTCGCCAAAGCCAACCCGTACACCTTGTCTGGCGGGGAGAAGCGGCGACTGTCCGTGGCCTCCATGCTGGCCGCCGCACCCAAAGTGTTGGTGATGGACGAGCCGACATTCGGACAGGATTTCAGTACGTGGAATGAAATGGTCAAGCTGATCGCCGCCATCCGCGACCAAGGCTCGTGCGTGATCATGGTGACGCACGATGAGGCGCTGGTGGATGCGCTGGGCGCACGACGTGTGATGTTCGAGGAGGCGAAGGCATGAGTGACGTGGTAACCGTCAGCCCGCAGGAAACGCGCGTGGAGCCGGTCAAAGCCTCATCGCCCTCATGGTTCATCGCGCGCATCAACGCGGTCAGTCGCATCATCGGTGCGCTGTTGCTGTGCATTCCGATGTTCATCAGTCTGGATGCGGTATCCGCATCCACGGCGCTCGGCATCGAATTCGTGCTGCTGTGGATTGGTGGCGTGGCTCCGTGGACCGTATGCCGTAAGACCTGGCCGGTATGGATCGCCGCCGCCGGCAGTTTTATCTCCGTGTTCCTCTACGGCCGCACCTCGGGCGAGATCCTGTGGCAGGGTGGCTGGATTGTGATCAGCGAGGGATCCATCAATCTGGCCATCGCCACGGCTATCAGGGTGGCGGCCATTGCCGTACCCGGCGTGATTCTGGCCTTGGGCCTCGATCCCACTGATTTGGCGGACGGTCTGGTTGAGATTCTGCACTTCTCACCGCGATTCGTATACGGCGGATTGGCCGGATTGCGCATGTTTACGCTGCTGCAGGAAGATTGGCGCGCACTCGGCTTGTCCCAGCGTTCGCGCGGCCTTGGTGACGGTAACGCCATCGCCCGTGCCCTCTCCCAAGCGTTCGGACTGCTGGTGCTCTCCATCCGGCGTGCCACCAAACTTGCCACCGCCATGGAAGCGCGCGGCTTCGGCTCCGGCGCCCCACGTTCCCAAGCCCGCATCTCGCGTCTGAAGCCTATCGACTGGATCTTCTACGTCATCTGTCTGGCCGTCCCGCTGGCCTCCATAGGCGTAGCCGTCGGCACCGGGAATTGGCACTTCGCCTTTCAGGGTGTCTGAAAGGCGGCAGACTGGCACAGTGCCTTTCAGGGTGTCTGAAAGGCGACAGATTAGCACAGTGCCTTTCAAGGTGTCTGAACGCCTTATGATGCCCCCGCTGGCGGGGGCTGTCGGCGTAGCCGACTGGGGTGGTTCCAGCCTCGACCACCCTCAGTCTCGCGACTGACGTAATGACCCGGCAGTAGGGTAGTGGCTATGCCCATCAACGCCCAGATTCTTGATAATCCGAAATCCGACCGCGTGCGCCGCATCGCCGATCTGACCCGCGCCAAAGGCCGCGAACGTTCGGGCCGTTTTCTTATCGAAGGCCCGCAATCCGTGCGCGAGGCCGTCACTTGGCGGCCGGACGTGGTGCAGGACCTGTATGTAGAGGTTTCGCAGGCGCTGGAACATCCGCGTATCATCTCCTCCACGTTGGAGAAGATCGTCGAAACCTCGCAGGATGCCACGATTTATGTGCACTACTGCACCGGCGACGTGATGCGCCGCATCAGTCCGGACGCCCAAGGCATCGCGGCCGTCGGCAATGCCGAGTCCATGCACGCCGGAGCCGATGACGTCGAACTTGGCAAGAACGGTCGGGCCCCGCAGATTGCCGCCTTCTGGCAGGTGCGCGACCCGGGCAACGCCGGCACCGTGATCCGTGCGGCCGATGCGGCCGGCTGCGACGCCGTAATCTTCGTGGACGACTGCGTGGACGTGCTGAACCCCAAGGTCATCCGCTCCACCGCAGGCTCCCTGTTCCATCTGCCGGTACTCGCCATGAGCACCGACGAATTCTTCACCTGGACAGGCGACCATAATATGGACGTCTGGGCCGCCGACGTATACGGCACCGAAGAATGCAAGCCGGAAAGCCTGCCCGCAGTACTGGCGGACAAGGCGGCGGTCGAGGCTCCGAAAGCCGTGCTGTTCGGCAATGAGGCGCGTGGCTTGGAACCGGACATCCTCACACGCTGCGGCCGCATCGTCTCCATCCCGCTGTACGGCAAGGCCGAATCGCTGAACCTTGGCACCTCGGCCGCGGTGATGTTGATGTCGCTGTCTATGTCGGGTCATGTTGAAAGAATGTGAAACCGGTAAAAACGCTGTGAAACGCTGAGAAAACATCAGACGAAAGGGTTCTCGTGGCAGAACAAATGGTGTTCGACGCCGACCAGGTGACCGCTGAGGTTGCCAAGGGCATCGAGAAAATCCAGAACGCCTCCAACCTGGAGGAGCTCAAGGCCATCAAGACAACGTACGCAGGTGCCGATTCGGCGATGACCAAGGCCAGCAAGGCCATTGGCTCCCTGCCCGTCGACCAGAAGAAGGAAGCCGGCAAGCTCATGGGCAAGCTGCGCGCCGACTTCGGCCGTGCCTATGGCCCCAAGGAGGTCGAGCTCAAGGAAGCCGCCGAGAAGGCCGCACTCGCCGCTGAAACCGTGGACATGACGCTGCCGGTGAACCGCAAGCCTCTGGGCGCCCGTCACCCGCTGCCTAAGCTGATGGAGGACGTCGAGGACTTCTTCATCTCCATGGGCTGGCAGATCTCCTCCGGCCCGGAAATCGAAGCCGAATGGTACAACTTCGACTCCCTGAATTTCGGCCCGGACCATCCGGCCCGCCAGATGCAGGACACCTTCTACGTCAAGGGCAATCAAGCCAAGGACGCCGCCGGTTTCGTCGGCTCCAACATGGTGGTGCGTACGCAGACCTCCTCCGATCAGGTCCGTGCCCTCCTGACCCGTGGAGTGCCGCTGTACATCGCGTCCCCGGGCCGCGTGTTCCGCACCGATGAGCTGGACGCCACCCATACTCCGGTGTTCCACCAGTGCGAAGCCCTCGCCGTCGACAAGCACCTGACCATGGCCGACCTGAAGGGCGTGCTGGACAAGCTCGCCGTCGCCATGTTCGGCCCTGAAGCCAAGACGCGCCTGCGCCCGAGCTACTTCCCGTTCACTGAACCGAGCGCCGAACTCGACCTGTGGTTCCCCGACAAGAAGGGCGGCCCCGGCTGGCTCGAGTGGGGCGGCTGCGGCATGGTGAACCCGAACGTGCTGAAGTCCGCCGGCATCGACCCGGACGTCTACACCGGTTTCGCCTTCGGCGTCGGCATGGAGCGCACGCTCCTGCTGCGCAGCGACATCAACGACATGCACGACCTGGTCGAAGGTGACGTGCGTTTCGCCGAACAGTTTGTGATGGGGGAGTGATTCAGCCATGCCTATGATCGATATCGATTGGCTCAAGGACCATGTCGAGGTTCCCGAAGGCCTGACCTACGAACAGCTCGCCAAGGACCTTGTCAAGGTGGGTCTTGAGGAAGAGGAGATTCACTCCTCTCAGGTGACCGGCCCGATTGTGGTCGGCTACGTGGTCGACGCCACCCCCGAACCGCAGAAGAACGGCAAGACCATCAACTGGTGCCACGTGGACTGCGGCGACGAATGGAACGAGACCGACGAAGACGGCAACAAGGTGCCGCGCGGCATCATCTGCGGCGCGCCCAACATGAAGGCCGGCGAAAAGGTCGTCGTCACCCTGCCCGGTGCCGTGCTGCCCGGCGACTTCAAGATCGAACCGCGCAAGACCTACGGCCACATCTCCAACGGCATGTGTGCCTCCGAACGTGAGCTGGGTCTGGGCGACAACCACAATGGCATCATCCTGCTGCGTCAGTACGGCTTCTCCGAGGCTGAATACGAGGCTCTGAAGCCTGGTCAGGACGCCATGCACCTGCTGCACCTCGACCAGCCTCTGCTTGAGATCAACATCACCCCGGACCGTGGCTACACGCTGTCCTACCGTGGCGTGGCCCGCGAATACCACCACTCCACCGGTGCCGCCTACACCGATCCGGCCGTGGCACTCAACGAGAAGGCCCCGGAACCTGCTGACTACCAGCCCGGCACCCCGGTGGACATCGATGTTGAAATCGACGATAACAATCCGATTCACGGCGTGCCCGGTTGCGACCGCTACTACGCGCGTATCGTCAAGGACTTCAATCCCAACGCCCACACGCCCAACTGGATGCGCCGCCGCCTGATCCGCGCCGGCATGCGCTCCATCTCCTTGGCCGTGGACGTGACCAACTACGTGATGCTTGACCTCGGCCAGCCGATGCACGCCTACGACCTCGACAAGCTCGAAGGCCCGATTGTCGTGCGCCGCGCCAACGAGGGTGAGAAACTCACCACCCTGGACGGCAAGGAACATGACCTGAGCGTCGAAGATCTGCTTATCACCGATTCGCCGAACGGCGAACGCGGCTCGCGCATCCTCGGCCTTGCCGGTGTGATGGGCGGCCTGTATGGCGAAGTGACCGCCGACACCAAGAACATTCTTCTGGAGGCCGCGCACTTCGATCAGGTGACCATCGCCCGTTCGGCCCGTCGCCACAAGATTCCATCCGAGGCCTCCCGCCGCTTCGAACGTGGCGTCGACACCGCGCTGCAGCCTGCCGCCACCCAGATGGCCGCCGAACTCATGGCCAAGTACGGCAACGGCGAGCCCAGCGAACACCCGAACGACGTGAACAACACGCCGCGCGCCAAGGCCATCCACTTCAAGGCCTCCGAAGTGGCCCGCGTAGCCGGCCTCGACGTGGACATCAACCGCATCTCCGACATCCTGACCGACATTGGCTGCACGGTGGCCGGTGGCGGCAACGGTGAGTTCGCCGTAACCGCGCCGAGCTGGCGTCCGGACTTGAACGAGCCGTGCGACCTGGTCGAGGAGATCGCCCGACTGGTCGGCTACGACCAGATTCCGATCACCGTGCCGCCGGCACCGGTCGAGGGTCTGGTGGGCCTGACCCCGGACCAGCAGCGTCGCCGTCGCGTGGCGGACGAGCTCGCCGAGTTCGGCATGGTCGAATCGCTGAGCTACCCGTTCGTGGGTGACGACGATTACAAGGCCTTCGGCTTCGACCCGGAAGCCACCAAGAAGGTCAGCGTCGAGATCGCCAACCCGCTCTACGGCGACCGTCCGTACCTGCGTCGCGAGATTCTGCCGACCCTGGCCACCACCGTGCAGCGCAACATCCGCCGCGGCATCGAAAACGTGTCCCTGTACGAGCTCGGCCACGTCTACCTGTGGGATCCGAACGCGCCCGCCATCCCGGCACTGCCCGGCGGCGTGCGCCCCACCGACGAACAGCTCGCCGCGCTTGACGCCGGTCTGCCCGAACAGCCCGACCATGTGGCCGGCATCCTGACCGGTCTGGCCGAGGACGACGGCTGGATGGGCGGCAAGCGCCCGGTCGACTGGTCCGACGCCGTCGAGGCCGTGCGCCGCATCGCCGGCCGTATCGGTGCCGCAATCGAACTCGACCAGCCCGCCGCCGACGATGTGCCAGTCCAATGGCACCCCGGCCGCGCCGCCCGCGTCATGGTGGGCGACGTCTTCACCGGCTGGGTTGGTGAACTGCACCCGCGCGTCAACGAGGCGCTCGGCTTCCCGGCCCATTCCGCGGCCTTCGAGCTGAACCTCACCGCGCTGTTCGCCACGCTGACCGGCAAGCCCGTCCAGGCCAAGCCGATCTCCACGTTCCCGCCGGTCAAGCAGGATTTGGCCTTCACCGTGGACGAGACCGTGACCGCAGGCCAGCTTGAGAACGTGATTCGCAAGGCCGCCGGCGCGAACCTCGAATCCATCGAACTGTTCGACGTGTTCACCGGCGAACAGGTGGGCGAGGGCAAGAAGTCCCTGGCCTATGCGGTGGTGTTCCGTTCACCGAGCAAGACGCTGTCCGCCGAAGACAGCGACGCCATCCGCAAGGCCATCGTGGCTGAGGCCGCCGAAATCGGCGCCCAGCTGCGCGCCTGACCCAACCAATCATCCGAATCGAGGAGCGCCATGAGCCAAGCGGAGCAGGACAAGCCGAAATACGGGCAGTACCAGCAGCCTGAATATGGTGCTATGTCTGGCCAATACGGGCCGAATTACAACCCGTATATTTATGGCGCTCCCGAGCCGGATACTAAGAAGGATTCCGCCGCAGCCGCTGGCGACAACGGTGGCGCGGCACAATCTCAGCAGGCTGGCCAGCCGTATGGTCAGCAGCCGGCGTGGCCCGGCAATCAGCAGGCGGGCGGCTGGCCGTACGCTCAAGGCGGCCAACAGTCCGGTCCGGGCGCATATCCGGGCGGGTACCCGGGCATGCAGGGCCAGCCGTATGGTCAACAGCCGAACGGTCAGCCTCACCAGCCGCATTATTACCACGGCATCGACCTGAACGATCCAAACCAGAACCCACTCTACGGGCACTGGGATTCGTATGCGATCATCTCCTTTATCCTCGCCCTGTTCTTCCCGGTGCCAGTGCTCTCGGCACTGATGGGCGCGGTGGCAATGTGGCGCACGCGCACTTTCCATATGAAGGGCTTCGGTTTGGCCGTGGCCGCCGTGGTAATCAACGTGCTGTACACCATCGCCGTCATCTGGATGGCCTTCAATGGCTATGACGCCATGAGCCTTTACCGGGAAGCCCTCCAGCAACTGACCGGCGGCACCGGCTCCTCCTCCGACTCCATCTCCGCATAAGTAGCGTTCACATACCAACACACCCACTGCATAAATATGCAATAGTCTGCATAATCGCGTATACTCATCCGAAGACACATCAGTGAAAAGAGATGAGTATGGCGAAATATACAGTGGCCGTGGCCGGTGCCACGGGCTATGCCGGCGGTGAAGCGCTGCGCATTCTGGCCGCGCACCCCGACTTCGACATCACCTGCGTGGCAGGCCATTCCTCAGTGGGGGAGTCGATGGCCAAGCACATGCCGCATATTCCCCAACTGGCCAATCTGGTCGTTGAAGATACCACGCCCGAAGTGCTGAACGGGCATGACGTTATCATCCTCGCACTGCCGCACGGTGCTTCGGGCAAGCTCGCCTCGCAGCTCGATCCGAATGCCGTGGTTGTGGATTTGGGCGCCGACCATCGCCTCGAAGAACAGGCCGCTTGGGATGAGTTCTACGGCGGCGATTTCTATGAGCATTGGACCTACGGCATGCCCGAGCTCATCACCGGCAAAGCTGCGGACGGCTCCTACACCCGCCAGCGTGCGGCGCTTCCTGGCACCAAGCGCATCGCAGGTCCTGGCTGCAACGTCACCGCCACCACGCTGGCCCTCCAGCCCGGCATCGCCGAAGGACTGGTTGAATCGCAGGATATCGTGGCCGATCTGGTCGTCGGATACTCGGGTGCCGGCAAGAATCTCAAGCGCACCAACCTGCTTGCCGCCGAGGCCCTGCAATCCGCCCTGCCGTATTCGGTGGGCGGCAAGCACCGCCACATTCCCGAAATCCTGCAGAACTTCGCCCACGCGGCCGGCAAGAGCGCGGCCGAAGCCAGCGAATTCACGCTCGGCTTCACACCGATTCTCGCCCCCATGTCCCGAGGTATCCTCGCCACCGTGTCCGCCCGCATGACGGACAAGGCCAAGACACTGAGCGATGAGGAGATTCGCGCCGTATGGTCCAAGGCCTATGAAGGTCAGGACTTCATGGTGCTGCTGCCCGAGGGCACGCTGCCCGCCACCGGCAACATCATCGGATCCAACGCAGCCCACCTGCAGGTCGTCACCGACCGCAAGGCCGGCCGCATCTACGCTTTTGCCGCCATCGACAACCTCAACCGTGGTACCGCCGGACAAGCGGTCCAATCACTGAACATCGCACTAGGCCTGCCGGAAGACGCGGGCCTGACCAAGATCGGAGTAGCACCGTGAGCGTTACATTTGCACAAGGTTTCTCCGCCGCCGGCGTGGCGGCTGGTATTTCATCCGTCGAAGGCAAGAAGGACTTGGCCCTCGTGGTCAACAACGGCCCGCTCGACGCGGCTGCAGGCGTGTTCACCTCGAACCGTTTCTGTGCCGCCCCGGTGCAGTGGAGCCGTAAGGTCGTCGCCGACGGTCACGTCAAGGCCGTGATTCTGAACTCCGGCGGTGCCAACGCCTGCACCGGCGAGGCCGGTTACGCCCAGTCCGTCGCCACCGCGGAAACGGTCGCCGGGCTCATCGGCGCCGAACCGAATGATGTGGCTGTCTGCTCCACCGGTCTCATCGGTGAACTGCTGCCGTTGGACAACGTGCTGGCTGGTGCCAAGAGTGCCCATGAGGCTCTTGCCGCCACCGCCGAAGCCGGCACCGACGCCTCCCACGCCATCATGACCACCGACACCAAGCCGAAGACGGTCGAACTGACCGGCTCCAACGGCTGGAAGATCGGCGGCATGGTCAAGGGCTCGGGCATGATTGCCCCGCAGCTGGCCACCATGCTGTGCGTCATCACCACCGATGCGGTTGTCTCCGCCGGTCAGATGCAGGCCGCGCTCGCCGTGGCCGCCGAACATTCGTTCAACCGCATCGACGTGGACGGCTGCATGTCCACCAACGACACGGTCCTGCTACTCGCCTCCGGTGCCTCCGGCGTCGAACCGGACAAGGACGAATTCAACAAGCTGGTGCGTGAGGCCTGCGTCTCCCTGTCCCGCCAGATCATCGGCGACGGCGAAGGTGCCTCCCACGACATTCGCATCACCGTCACCGGTGCCACCAGCGAAGACGCGGCACTTGCCTGTGGTCGTGCCGTCGCCGCCTCGAACCTGCTCAAGTGCGCCATCTCCGGCAACGATCCGAACTGGGGCCGCATCGTCAGCTCCTTGGGCACGGTGCCGCCTGAAGTCGCGCCTTACGATTCGAACAAGGTGACCGTGGACGTCAACGGCGTGCGCATCTGCGAGAACGGCGGCGCCGGCCGCGACCGCAGCGAGGTCGACATGACCCCGCGCGAAGTCCACATCGACATCGACCTGAACACCGGCTCGGACGCCGAGGCCACCGTCTGGACCGACGACCTCACCCACGAATACGTCCACATCAACGCCGACTACGAAAGCTGACAAACAGCCCAGTGGGCTGTTTGTAGCAGCCGGCAGCGATAGCGTCGCCGGCGTCGCAGAAAAGAGAAAAATTGGCTACAGAATTGAAGGGACCTGGGTTCCATTTCGACGTGCACACCGATTTGCGCGCCGATCAGAAGGCAGAAGTGCTTATTGAAGCGCTGCCTTGGCTGGAGGAGTTCGCCGGCCAGCGTATCGTCGTCAAATACGGCGGCAACGCCATGGTCGATGACCATCTGAAGCAGTGCTTCGCCGAAGACATGGTCTTCCTGCGTCAGGTGGGTCTGCACCCGATTGTCGTGCACGGCGGCGGCCCGCAGATCTCCCACATGCTCAAGGCCCTCGGCATCAAATCCGAATTCAAAGGCGGCCTGAGGGTCACCACCCCCGAGGCCATGGACGTGGTGCGCATGGTCCTGACCGGCAAGGTGTCACGCGAACTGGTCGGCCTGATCAACGCGCACGGCCCGCTGGCCGTAGGCCTGTCCGGTGAAGACGGCGGCCTGTTCTCGGCCATGCAGCGCAGGCCCATCATCAATGGCAAGCCCACCGATATCGGCTTGGTCGGCGATGTGGTTTCCGTCGATGCCTCGGCAGTCGAGGATCTGGTGGCCGCCGGTCGTATCCCGGTCGTCTCTTCCGTGGCTCCGAACGAAGAAGATGCCACTGAAGTGCTCAACGTGAACGCCGATTCCGCCGCCGCCGCTTTGGCTGCCGCTGTGGGCGCACGCAAGCTTGTTATCTTGACCGATGTGGATGGTCTGTACGCCGATTGGCCGGACAAGAATTCTCTGATTGGCCGGATCGGTGTGGAAAACCTGCGCGATATGCTGCCGGACCTGGAATCCGGTATGCGACCCAAGATGGAGGCCTGTGTCAGGGCCATCGACGGTGGCGTGCCCCAAGCCCATATCATCGACGGGCGCAAGCCGCATTCGATTTTGAATGAGATATTTACCTCCGCAGGCATCGGTACCATGGTTATGCCCGATGAAGGACTGGAAATGAGGAGCTCTTATGGCTACTGAGCATGAGGAAAAACTAGGTACGGAGGACAGCAAGTGGCTGGGAGAGTACTCTCAGGTCCACATGAATGTGTTCGGTACGCCGTTGCGCGTCATGGATCACGGCCAAGGTGCCCACATCTGGGATGTTGACGGTAACGAATACCTCGATTTCCTGGCAGGCATCGCCGTCAATTCCCTCGGATACGCCCACCCCAAGTGGGTCAAAGCGGTTGCCGATCAGGCTGCCAAGGTGGCTCATATCAGCAACTATTTCGCGTCCGAGCCGCAAATTGAGCTGGCATCCAAACTGGTCAAGCTGGCTGGTGCACCTGAAGGCTCCAAAGTCTACTTCGGCAACTCCGGTGCTGAAGGCAATGAAGCTGCCCTCAAGCTTGCCAAGCTGTATGGCCGCACCTTGCCTGGTGCCCTGCCTTCCATCGGCGGCAAGCCCGCACGCATTCTCGCAATGACTCACGGCTTCCATGGCCGTACGATGGGTGCGCTGTCCGCCACATGGAAACCCGGTATCCGCAAGCCGTATGATCCGCTGGTGCCGAACATTGAATTCGTACGCGCCGGCGACAAGGTCGCCCTGCACGACGCTTTTGCACAGACCGGTCTCGGCCGCTATGGCAAGGGTCCGGTGGCTGCTGTGATTCTGGAACTTATCCAGGGCGAAGCCGGCGTACAGCCGTTGGGCGCCGATTACGTCAAGTTCGTGCGCGAACTGTGCGATATCAACCACGCGCTGCTCATCATCGATGAAGTACAGACCGGTATCGGACGTACCGGCAAGTGGTTCGCATTCCAGCGTGACGATCTGTCCGGCGGCGTGACGCCGGATATGGTGACTTTCGCCAAGGGCGTGGCAGGCGGATTCCCGATGGGCGGCATGATCGCTTTCGGCGAGAAACTTGCGGCTCTGTTCACTCCTGGTTCCCACGGCTCCACCTTTGCCGGCAATCCGCTGGGTGCGGCTGCGGGACTCGCCACTCTTGGCGTGATTGAAGACGAGAATCTGGTGGCCAACGCCGAAGCTCGCGGCGAACAGCTGCGCGATGGCATTATGGCCACCGGTAATCCGCTGTTCGTTTCCGTACGCGGTCGTGGTTTGCTGGACGCCGTCGAGCTCAAGCATCCCTGCTCCCACGCGGTGATGAACTACTGCCTCGAACACGGGCTCATCGTCAACGCGGTGGCTCCCAATGCGCTGCGTTTCGCACCGCCGCTGATTATAACCGCACAAGACGTGGATCAGGCACTTGCCATCCTCAAGGATGTGCCTACGGACCTGCCCGACGACTGATTTCTCTCCGTCACTGCCGCCCCACCGATCCAAGGAGATCATCATGACCCCAGAACTTCGCCACATGCTGCGTGACGACGACCTCAACCATGAGGAACAGAAGCAGGTGCTCGAACTTGCCATCAAGTTCCACCACGACCGCTTCTACAAGCAGCCGTTCGCCGGTCCGCAGGCCGTCGCCGTACTGTTCGACAAGCCCTCCACCCGCACCCGTTCCAGCTTCTCCATCGGCGTTGCCGAGCTTGGCGGTTACCCGCTGGTCATCGACAAGTCCGGCTCCCAGCTGGGCCGTGGCGAGCCCGTGGCCGATACCGCTCGTGTGCTCGACCGCATGGCTTACGGCGTGGTGTGGCGCACCTTCGGTCAGGACCGCGTCGAAGAAATGGCCAAGTACTCCACCCATCCGGTGGTCAACGCCCTGACCGATGACTTCCATCCCTGCCAGATTCTCGCCGACTTCCAGACCATCGCCGAGCACCGAGGCGGCGTCGACAACCTGAAGAACCAGACCATCGCCTACCTCGGTGACGCGGCCAACAACATGGCCAACTCCTACCTGCTCGGCGGTGCCGTGGCCGGCATGGACGTGCGCGTGGCCGGCCCCCACGGCTACCTGCCCCGCCCGGACATCGTGGCCGACGCCAAGCGCATCGCGGCCGAGACCGGCGGCTCCATCCTGGTCACCACCGATGCCAAGGAAGCGGTGCAGGACGCCGACTGCGTGTTCACCGACACCTGGGTCTCCATGGGCGAGGAAGCCGAATACGCCATCCGTTCCAAGCCGTTCTGGGATTACCAGGTCAACACCGAACTTATGGCATTGGCCAAGCCGGATGCGCTCTTCCAGCACTGCCTGCCCGCCTACCGCGGCAAGGAAGTCACCGCTGAAGTGATCGACGGCCCGCAGTCCGTGGTGTGGGATGAGGCCGAGAACCGTCTGCACGCACAGAAAGCGTTGCTGACTTGGTTGACCGGCAAGGCCCGTGGAGACGAAAGCCTGCTCGCATGAGTGAAACCGGTCCGTCCCTGCAGCGCCCTGCCACCAGGGCGGCGCGGCTGAGTGCCATAGAACAGGCGCTCGCCACGCATATCATCACCTCGCAATCACAGCTGTCCAAAATCCTTATCGACGAGGGCATTGCGGTGACTCAGGCGACGCTGAGCCGCGACCTTGATGAGATGCACGCGGTGAAGACCCGGTTGAAGGACGGTACGGTGGCCTACGCGGTGGGTCGCAGCGTCGTTGCTTCAGAAGGTGAGGATGTAGGGGAGCGCGGTGAGGCACAGATGTCCCGCGTGCTGAACGGACTGGTCACCTCGGTGGCCGCCGCCGGAAATCTGGTTGTGGTGCACACGCCTTCCGGTGCCGCACAATACGTGGCCTCGGTGATTGACAGGCAGCCGATCGAAGGCGTGCTGGGCACCATCGCCGGAGACGACACCGTCATGGTGATTTGCACCAATGACGACACCGCCGTCTCCCGCTCCGACTGGCTACTAAGCCTCGCCTCCAAATGACCAACACGCCGTGCATAAATATACAGTCCTCTGTATATACTTGCATCAGTTTGTTTTTCAGACCTTGAACGAAAGGGAACCAATGGCAGATAACAAGCGCATTGTTCTGGCCTACTCCGGCGGTCTTGACACATCCGTCGCCATCTCGTACCTGAAGGAGCGCACCGGCAAGGACGTCGTGGCCGTGTCCCTCGACGTCGGCCAGGGCGGCGAAAGCCTCGAGACCATCAAGCAGCGCGCCCTTGCCTGCGGAGCCGTCGAATCCTACGTGGTCGACGCCCGTGACGAGTTCGCCAACGAATATTGCATGAAGGCCCTCAAGGCCAACGCCATGTACGAAGGCGTCTACCCGCTGGTCTCCGCCATCTCCCGTCCGCTGATCTCCAAGCACCTCGTGCGCGCCGCCCACCAGTTCGGCGCCGACACCATCTCCCACGGTTGCACCGGCAAGGGCAACGACCAGGTTCGTTTCGAGGTCTCCATCGCCTCCATCGACCCGACGCTGAAGGCCATCAGCCCGATTCGCGACCTGTCCCTGACCCGCGACGTCGAGATCGCGTTCGCCAAGGAGCACAAGTTGCCGATCACCCAGACCGAGAAGTCCCCGTACTCCATCGACCAGAACGTATGGGGCCGCGCCATTGAGACCGGCTTCCTTGAGGATCCGTGGAACGGCCCGACCAAGGACTGCTACTCCTACACCGACGACCCGGCCTTCCCGCCGGTCGAAGATGAAGTCGTCATCGAGTTCAAGGAAGGTGTGCCGGTCAAGATCGATGGACGTGACGTCACCCCGCTGCAGGCCATCGAAGAGATGAACCGCCGCGCCGGAGCCCAGGGCATCGGCCGCATCGACCTCATCGAGGACCGCCTGGTCGGCATCAAGTCCCGCGAGCTGTACGAGGCTCCGGGTGCCGTGGCTCTGATCACCGCTCACCAGGAACTCGAAAACTGCTGCCTCGAACGCGAACAGCACCGCATCAAGCGCGACATCGACAAGCGCTGGGGCGAGCTGGTTTACGATGCGCAGTGGTTCTCCCCGGCAACCCAGTCGCTCAACGCGTTCATCGAGGACACCCAGAAGTACGTGTCCGGTGAGATTCGCATGGTCCTGCACGGCGGTCGCGCCGTCGTGACCGGCCGTCGTTCCGACTCCTCGCTGTACGACTACAAGCTCGCCACCTACGATTCCGGCGATACCTTCGACCAGAAGTCCTCCAACGGCTTCATCGACATCTACGGTCTGCCGTCCCGCGTGGCCGCAGCGCGCGACGTCAAGTTCGGCAACGGCATCGAAGTGCCGTCCAACGCCGTCGAGTAACCGGCCCGCCGAGTCTCGGGCGGATGCGGCGCTGATGCGTCACGCCAGGCGGACGAAGCCGGCCGCTGGCCGTCCATGACCCCGGACCCGAACGCGGGGTTGCGCCGTCGCCCGCTTGGCCCGAAACGGCGCAATATCAGTTCAAGGCTCCCCAACGGGAGCCTTCCTTGTAAGGTAGGCACTATGACCGAAAACAACGCATCCGAACAACATCTTGCCCTGTGGGGCGGCCGCTTCAGCTCCGGACCCTCCGCCGAACTCGCCCGACTGTCCAAGTCCACGCAGTTCGACTGGCGCTTGGCCGACGACGACATCGCCGGTTCCCGCGCCCACGCCCGTGCTCTCGGCCGTGCGGGACTTCTGACCGCCGACGAGCTGCAGCGCATGGAGGATGCGCTCGACACGCTCCAGCGCCACGTTGACGATGGCTCCTTCGCCCCCATCGAAGACGACGAAGACGAGGCCACCGCCCTCGAACGCGGTCTGATTGACATTGCCGGCGATGAACTCGGCGGCAAGCTCAGGGCCGGCCGTTCCCGCAACGACCAGATCGCCTGCCTGATTCGCATGTGGTTGCGCCGTCACTCCCGCGTAATCGCCGGACTCCTGCTTGACCTCGTCAACGCCCTGATCGAGCAGAGCGAAAAGGCCGGCCGCACCGTGATGCCGGGCCGCACCCACATGCAGCACGCCCAGCCCGTGCTGCTCGCGCACCAGCTCATGGCCCACGCTTGGCCGCTGATTCGCGACGTGCAGCGACTGATCGACTGGGACAAGCGCATCAACGCCTCCCCGTACGGCTCCGGCGCACTGGCCGGCAACACGCTCGGCCTCGACCCGGAGGCCGTGGCGCGTGAGCTCGGCTTCTCCCGCGTGACCGACAACTCCATCGATGGCACCGCCGCACGTGATCTCGTGGCCGAATTCGCGTTCGTGGCCGCCATGACCGGCGTGGACATCTCCCGCCTGTCCGAGGAGATCATCATCTGGAACACCCAGGAGTTCGCCTTCGTCAAGCTCGACGACGGCTATTCCACCGGCTCCTCCATCATGCCGCAGAAGAAGAACCCGGATATCGCCGAGCTCGCCCGCGGCAAGTCCGGCCGACTCATCGGCGATCTGACCGGTCTGCTGGCCACCCTGAAGGGCCTGCCCACCGCCTACGCTCGCGACCTGCAGGAGGACAAGGAGGCCGTGTTCGACCAGGTCGATACGCTCGAAGTGCTGCTGCCCGCCTTCACCGGCATGGTCAAGACCATGCACTTCGACAGCGAGCGGCTTGAAGAGGAAGCCCCGACCGGCTTCGCGCTGGCCACCGACATCGCCGAATGGCTTGTCAAGAACGGTGTGCCGTTCCGCCATGCGCACGAGCTCTCTGGTGCCTGCGTCAAGCTCGCCGAAGGCCGCGGCCAGGAACTGTGGGATCTGACCGACAATGACTTCATCGAGACCTTCGCCGCGTTCCTGCCGGCCGACAAGGCTCCGGGAGTACGCGAAGTGCTCTCCAGCCACGGTTCGGTCGACTCCCGCAACGGCAAGGGCGGCACCGCTTACGGTCGCGTGCGCGAGCAGATCGCCGACGCCAAGGCCGAGGTCGAAGAACTCAAGCTCTTCCCCGCATCCACGTCGGATGGCTCCGCCTACAAAGCCCCCGGCACGTTCTAGTCCCAATAGAGCTCCCTCGTCAGAGGGAGCTCTATTTTGTTGTTGTCACTGCAACGGCATACACTGAGAAACCGTAACGAACGGGAGCCGTGAGGCTGAGAGGAAGTCGCCAGACTTCGACCGGGGAACTTGACGCGGGTCATGCCGCCGTAAGGAATCGTTGTCGCAGATTTGCCGGGTTCTCCGATACAGCTTTCATTCCGTTTGCATAATTCAGCCGTGAGACGGTCGTGATGGAGCCAATACATCACAGCGGTCGAACGGTCGCATGATTGGGTTCATGAATGGGCGCACCACTTAAGGTACGGTTCGTTTCGTGCACCCTTTTTTACTATCTGAAAGGATATTATGCAGGTCAACGGAGAGCAGGTCACGCTCGAGACGCCGGTCAGCGTCGCCGATTATCTCGAAGCGCACGGATTCCGCGCCGAGCGTGTGGCCATCGAACTCAATGGTGAGATTATCCCGCGCGATAAGCGTGCCGACGCCATGCTCGACGACCAGTGCGTCATGGAAATTGTGCAGTTTGTACAGGGTGGATGAAAGGAAAAGCTATGAGCAATATTAATCCGGTTACTGAAGCATCTGTTGAGGCGACTCCGCTGCCGCCGCAGCCCGCCGTCACCAATCCGGTCGGCACCGCCGCGCCGATTCTCCCGGTGGAAGACAAGCCGCTGAACCTGGGCGGTCACGAGTTCCAGTCGCGATTCATTCTGGGCTCCGGCCGCTACGACCTGAACCTCATCAAGGCTACGGTCGAACACGCAGGCACGCAAATCGTCACCATGGCACTGCGCCGCGCGCAGACCACCGAGAACAGCGTGCTCGACTACATTCCCGAAGGCATTACGCTGCTGCCCAACACCTCCGGTGCGCGCAACGCCGAGGAAGCCGTGCGTATCGCCCGACTGGCACGCGAAGTGTGCCACACCGACTTCGTCAAGGTCGAAATCGAACACGAGACCAAGTACCTCTTGCCGGACAACGCCGAAACCATCCGAGCCACCGAAATGCTGGCCAAGGAAGGCTTCGTGGTCATGCCCTACATGTTCCCGGACCCGATTGCGGCCCGTCAGCTGGAGGAGGCCGGTGCCGCTGCCGTTATGCCGCTCGGTTCGTTGATCGGCTCCAATATGGGCCTGCGCATGCGTGACTTCATCGAAATCATCATCGCCAACGCGCATGTGCCGGTCATCATCGACGCTGGTATCGGCCGTCCGAGCCAGGCCTGCGATGCGATGGAGATGGGTGCGGATGCGGTGATGGCGTACACGGCCGTTGCCTCTGCTGGCAATATCCCGCTGATGGCTGAGGCGTTCAAGCACGCCATCGATGCTGGTCGTGCGGCGTATTTGTCTGGCCTTGGCAAAGTGACCGAGGGGCAGGCTGTGCCGTCCAGCCCGACTACGGGGTATTTGCACTGACACTTTTATTAGCTCCCCTCTCTGAGGGGAGCTGGCCGCGTAGCGGACTGAGGGGAGATGGAAACATGGAGAAAACATGGCATTGACTGATGAACAGGTGGAGCGGTACGCGCGCCATCTGATTTTGAAGGGTGTGGGGGTCAAAGGGCAAAAGCGGTTGCTGGCCTCCAGCGTGCTCATCATCGGAGCGGGCGGTCTTGGTTCTCCGGCCGCCCTGTATCTGGCGGCGGCCGGCGTCGGCCATATCGGACTGGTGGACGGCGATGTGGTGGATATGAGCAATCTGCAACGCCAAATCATCCATACCACTGCACGTGTCGGAGCGCCCAAAGTGGAATCCGCGGCCACAGCCATCCGCGCGCTCAACCCGGATGTGACGGTTGATACCTACTACGAGCTCGTCGACGCGAGCAACATCGCCGGCCTCATCGAACCGTACGATCTGGTGATCGATGCCACCGACAACTTCGCCGCAAAATTCCTCATCAATGACGCCTGCGTGCTGGCCGGCAAGCCGTATATCCATGCCGGCGTGGTCGGATTCGCCGGTCAGGTGATGACCGTCATTCCCGGCGAAGGCCCCTGCTACCGCTGCATCTTCCGCGACCTGCCCGCCGCCGGTGAGATTCCGACCTGCAAGGAAGCCGGCGTACTGGGCGCGGTGGTCGGCGTGATCGGCAGTCTGGAGGCGACTGAGGCCGTCAAGCTGATTGCCGGCGTGGGGGAGCCGCTCGTGGCTCGCATGCTCACTGTGGATGCCCTGACCATGAATATTCGACGGGTCCCACTGCCAAAGCATGTGCCGGATTGCCCGGTGTGCGGTGAGCAGCCGACCATTACTGCTATTGATCCGGCCAACTATATTCAGCCGGCCTGCGCGATTTAGAGCTATGTGGTGCCCCTCCTTGAGGGGTGCCAAGATCAGAACGAGAGGGGAAGAACATGCCTATTGCTTTGCATAATGCGGTCGATGACGATGAGAGCAGTGAAGCATCGTACTGCCGCATCACGCCGGCGGAATTTGCCAAGCTCGACCCGAATACGGTCACGCTGCTCGACTTGAGGGAACCAGCCGACTTCGCCGCCCACCCGGTCGAAGGTGCCATCAATGCACCACTCGACCCTCTGGCCCATGTGCTCAAAACCGTGCCCACAGATCGAACTGTCGTAGTCTATTGTGCTCAAGGATGGTGGAGCGAGGAAGTAGCTGAAATCCTTGCCGATCGCGGCTACGATGTAGCAAGCCTCGATGGCGGTTTTCAAGGTTATCTCGACTATCTTGAAACCCACCACGATTAACGGTTCCCGTTGTCGTTCTTTTGGATGAGTGTGCACGGACATATTTGTGCCCTACAATCGGTCACGGTATTACTCGATGGATTCTTGAATATCGCCGGGTAATCGTAATTCACAACAGGGGATTGCACTGAACCAACCCAAAACGGGAAGGACCGAAAATCGTGGGACATCTGCTCACCCGAACGCAGATTCAACGCCTGGTCGCCAAGCACGGCCGTGAGGTCATCGAGCATCGCCACATGCAGATCGAACGCTGCTGCTACCAGCACGGCAATGTCACCACGTTCGAACATTCCGTGCGTGTCGCCTGCCTGGCTGTGTGGATGGCCGACCGCGCACACCTGTGGTACCGCGTCGACCTCAAATCCCTGATTCGCGCGGCCCTCCTGCACGATTACTTCCTGTACGACTGGCACGACTGGGATAACGGCGAACACCAGTGGCATGGCTTCACCCATGGCCACGCCGCCCTGGTCAATGCCCTGAAGGACTTCAAGCTCAACGATATCGAACGCAACAGCATCGAGAACCACATGTTCCCGATGACCCCGGTGCCGCCGCGCTATATCGAAGGCTATCTGGTCACCTTGGCGGACAAATGCTCCGCCACCGCCGAGACCTTCTCGTTCGACCGGTTCAACAAGCGCGCGTTGCCCGCCGCGAAGCCTTACGCCGAGATCGAAGCCCGTCGATGATCATCACACTCGAACATTATTTCCTCTGGTTTCTGTTCTACAGTTTCGTCGGCTGGATGTACGAGTCCATTCTCGTCTCCTGCCAACAGCACCGCTTGGTCAACCGAGGGTTCCTCAACGGCCCGCTGTGCCCGATCTACGGCACCGGCGCGATACTCGGCGTCGCCATTCTCGGCAACGTACATAACCCGATCATCATCTTCCTGATTTCGATGGTGGGCGCCACGATACTCGAATACACAACCTCGTGGGTCATGGAGCAGCTGTTCCACGCCCGCTGGTGGGATTACTCGAACTTCCGCTTCAACCTCCAAGGCCGCGTCTGCCTGCTGGGCGCGTTGATTTTCGGCCTCGGCGGCGTGGGCGTGGTACTTGGTTCGCAGCCATATGTCGAGCGGGTCACGGATATGATTCCGCTGCCGATGCTGCATACGCTGGTCACGGTACTGGCCCTGATCACCATCATCGACTTGGCGGTCACGGTTGCGGGCATGCTCGAATTCGAGCGGGTGCTCGATTCCGTCTCTCAGGTGGTGCAGGATGTGGCGGCACGCGCCGGTGGCACGTGGCAGTGGGGCTCCAGTGCGGTATCCGACAGGATGCGTGAGCTTTCGCAGGATACGGTTGAGCGTCTGCGCTGGGCCGTCAATGGCGTCATCAACGCACAGCAGAAGCGTATGCTCAAGTCCTTCCCGAAGTTCCAGGTGCCGGATCGTCAGGACATCATCGACTCTTTGCGCGAACTTATGGGCCCGCGCCGCTAGAATAAGGCGTTTTACTGAATCGCGCGGCTCGGCTGGTGTTCGGCACTGTCGCCATGTTCTGCGAAACTTGACTGTGCCCAATTGGGCAGTCTTATTCACAATTCGATAGGGAGAAGCGACAAGCTATGGCTCACGTCACCGACTTCAAGGAAGCGGGTTTCAACACCCTGCTTGAGGAACTGGAATGGCGCGGGTTGATTTCCCAGTCCACGGACCGGGATCGACTCGCAGAAGCACTGAACGGCGAGCCCATCACCTATTATTGTGGCTTCGATCCCACCGCTGCATCGTTGCATATCGGCAACCTCGTGCAGCTCATCAACATGCGTCACCTGCAGCTTGCGGGCCATCATCCGATCGCTTTGGTCGGTGGCGCCACCGGACTCATCGGCGACCCGCGCCAGTCCGGCGAACGTACGCTTAACCCGAAGGACGTGGTGGCCGGCTGGGCCGATCGCCTGAAGAATCAGATCGGCGGCATTCTGGACACCGAAGGCGCGAACGCCGTACGTTTCGTGTCCAATTACGATTGGACCGCCTCGATGACCGTCATCGACTTCCTGCGTGACGTCGGCAAGAACTTCCGTCTGGGCACCATGCTCGCCAAGGACACGGTTGCCCGCCGCCTGAACTCTGAGGAAGGCATCTCCTTCACCGAGTTCAGCTACCAGGTGCTGCAGGGCAACGACTTCCTCCACCTGTTTGACGAATACCACTGCACGCTGGAACTCGGCGGCTCCGACCAGTGGGGCAACCTCACCTCCGGCCTGGACCTGATCCACAAGGTGCGCGGTGTGGACGTCAACGTGTTCACCAGCCCGATTATCACCGATGCTTCCGGCAAGAAGTTCGGCAAGTCCGAGGGCAACGCCGTCTGGCTCGACGCCACGATGCTCAGCCCGTACAAGTTCTACCAGTTCTGGATCAACCGCCCGGACGTGGAGATGGAAAGCCTGCTGAAGGCGTTCACCTTCCTGCCCAAGGCCGAAATCGAACGACTGGTCGAGGAATCCAAGACCAACCCCGGCAAGCGCGAGGCCCAGAAGACCCTTGCCTGGGAGGTCACCAGCTTCGTGCATGGCGAGGCCGCTACCCAGGCTGCCATCGATGCTTCCGGTGCGCTGTTCGGCCGCGGTGGCAACCTCGAAGACATCGACGAGGAAACGCTGGAATCCGTGCTCGACGGTTTCAAGGTGGTCGACGAGAACGGCGAGCACGTCTTCCCCGTCTCCAAGCCCGGCGATCGCGTAATCGACGCCGCCCAGGCTGCCGGACTGTTCAAGTCCGCTTCCGAGGCACGCCGCGCCATCAAGTCCGGTGGCGTGTATCTCAACAACAACCGTATCGAGGATGAGGAGCAGGTGCTGGCCGAAGCCGACTTCCTGGCAGGCCGCTTCGCGCTTATCCGTCGTGGCAAGAAGGCGCTCGGCGCCGTGGAAAACCGTTAATCAACAACGAATTAAGGAAAACAAGTAATGGCAGAAGGTAACGAGCGTTCCGGCAAGTCTTACGGCGGCGGCCATAAGGGGTATGGCGATCGCCGACCGGGCAACCGCGGCGGCAAGGGTTTCAAGCCGCGTCGCCGTGAGGATGGCGAGGGCTACGCGCCGCGCCGTGACGGTGATGGCGAGGGCCACGGCGGCTACCGCAAGTCGTACGGCAAGTCCGGCGGCTTCCACAAGGGCGGCCGCTCCGGCTTCGGCGGCAAGGGCGGTTACCGCGGCAATGGTCCGCGCCGTGACGGCGAAGGCTTCAAGCCGCGCCGCGAAGGCGGCTACCGTTCCCACGAAGGCGAGAACGGCGAGAATCCGCGCTACCAGCACCGTGATAACGATCGTCGTGATTTCCGCCGCGATGGTGAGCGTCGCAGCTTCCGCCGCAACGACGACCGCCGAGATTTCCGTAGGGACGACCGTCGCGATGGGGACCGTCGTGACTTCCGTCGTGACAATGACCGTCGTGACTTCCGTCGCGATGACCGCAGGGATAACGATCGTCGTGATTTCCGCCGCGATGGTGAGCGTCGCAACTTCCGTCGCGACGACGATCGCCGTGATGGCGACCGCCGCAACTTCCGCAGGGACGACCGCCGCGATGATCGTCGTGACTTCCGCCGTGACGATCGCCGCGACAACAACCGTCGTGACGGCGAATTCCGCGAGTTTTCGCAGGAAGAGAAGCGCCAGTACCGTGAGGAGAAGCGCTCTGAATACATGAGGCGCCCGCGCCGTAACTCCGACGGCACGATGAGCTTCCCCTCGCAGAACCCGTACACCGACCGTCGTCCCGACGAGCCCAAGATGCCCAAGGGCATGGAATGGTCGATGCTGTCCAAGGATGAGCGCGAACGTCTGCGCGGCCTGTCCAAGGAGCACGCGGAGAACATTGGTCTGCACATCCTCGCCGCTTTCGCGCTGGAGGAGAGCGACCCCGAACTTGCCTTGGAGCACGCCAAGTGGGTGGCCCGTCAGGCCTCCCGCATCGACTTCGCCCGCGAGACGCTTGCGTTCGTGGCCTACCGTCAGGGCGACTACAAGCTGGCCCTGCGTGAGTTCCGCACCGCCTACCGTATGAACGGCTTCCTCGACTACCTGCCGTTCATCGCTGACTGCGAGCGTGGCGTCGGAGAGCCGAAGAAGGCCGTGGAACTGGCGCTGTCCGATGAGGGCAAGCAGCTGCATGGCGCTCCCAAGGTCGAGATGTTCCTGGTGTACGCCGGTGCCCTTGGCGATTTGGAGATGTGGGACAAGGCCATTGAAGTGGTTCACACCGTCGGCCGTTCCCAGGGGCTGCCGGGTGAGTACCGCATGCGTGCCGTGCAGGCCGAGCAGTACTTCCTTGAAGAGGCCGGCCGCAGCAAGGAAGCCGAGCAGCTCAACGACCTGCTGGACCGTCTTGAGGACCAGTATGCCGACGAGGAGATTGACGAAAACAGCGACGACGTGGTGATCGATCACGATCTCGAAGACATCACCGACGACTCCGACGTGCTCGAAAAGCTCGGCATCGATCCGGATGAGGCGCAGTACGCCCCGGATCCGGAGCAGGAATACGGCGATGAGGATGACGAGGCTGAAGACGGTGATGCCGAGTCTGATGAGGCCGACGAGACCGAGACCGATTCCGCCAATGACGCCGAGGCTGACGATTCCGCCGAATCCGCCGACTCCGACTCCACCGAACCCGAAACCGAAACCGAGGAGTGAACGGCGTAATGACCCGTTTCCTCAAAGGCACCGATCGCCCGCTCGCCGAGGCCTATCAGCTTGCGCTGCTGGACCTCGACGGCGTGGTGTATCGCGGCAAGAATCCGGTCGAATACGCGGCCGATTCCATTCGTGCGGCCGAAGCCGCCGGCATGACCATCGAATACACCACGAACAACTCCTCGCGCTTCCAGCACGTGGTGGCCGACCAGCTCAAGGGCTTCGGCTTGGACGTGGAGCCGTGGCAGGTCATCACCTCTTCGGTGGTGGCCGCCCGTATGGTGGCCAAGGCGTTGCCCGCCGGCGCGCGCGTACAGGTATTGGGCGCCGAGCATTTGCGCGATGAGGTCACCCGCAACGGCCTGACCATCGTGGACGGTCCTCAGGACCGCCCGCAGGCCGTCATTCAGGGCTGGTATCCGGATATGACTTGGCAGATGATGGCCGATGCCGCGTTCGCGGTCGAGGCCGGAGCCACGTATTTCGTGACCAACCGCGACCTAACGATTCCTCGTGAACTGGGCATCGCCCCCGGTTGCGGATCGATGATTCGCGCCGTGATCACGGCCACCGGCGTCGAACCGGTCGCCTCCGCTGGCAAGCCGGAAGCGTACATGTACGATGAGGCCCGCGAACTGAACGCCGCCGAAGGCCACGATTTGGTGCCCAAGGAGGCGTCCATCGCCATTGGCGACCGCCTCGACACCGATATCGAGGCCGGTAACCGCGGCGACTACGATTCGCTGGCGGTGCTGACCGGTGTCACCAACCCGACCGAACTGATGCTGGCTCCGTCACACCTGAGGCCCACATTCATCGCCCCTGATCTGCGTGAACTCGGCGAAGCCCAACCGGAGCCGGTCCGCGATGAGAGCGGTACTTGGGAATGCCGCAAGGCTAGCGCTTGGTTTGAAAACGGCCAGGTACACGTCAGCGACCCCACCAGTATGGACGGCCTGCGCGCCGCCGTATGCGCCGCATGGGAAGCCGCCGACCAAGGCGCACAGCTTAGCGAGGCCACGGTACCGGTGTTCGCCATCGAGGCATAGTCCTATGCCTACGGATAGCGAACATGCGCCGGTCACCGAGCGATACCCCGAACTTGCGGATATCGATGAACAAGACAACGACCGCAAGCTTGAGACCTATCGCAACGTGCTGGAATCCTTACAACACGAGCTTGATAACAGCCGCAGCTAGCAGAGGTGATTCATTCTCCCGCCAGCGGAAGATGACGTGAAGTGCTGGATGGTGGCTCCATGCCGAGCCACCCCGTTGGTGGATGGTGGGCCGAAAGGAAGATATATGACCGAGCAGCATATCGATCCCGCGACTCCACTTGACCGACTTGACATGATGCTCGTGGCTTCGGGACTGGTCGAATCGCGGGCCAAAGCGCAGCGACTCATCAAGGCCGGGCATGTGCGCGTGGACGGCGAGACCATCACCAAGCCATCGTTCATGGTCAAAGCCGGGCACAGCGAACTCGCCGTGGATAAGGGCGACGACTACGTCTCCCGAGGCGCTTACAAACTCTTGGGCGCGTTCGAAACCTTTGCCGGCAATGGCCTTACCGGGCCGGAAGGCTTGGAATGTCTGGATATCGGTGCCTCCACCGGTGGCTTCACCGACGTACTGTTGCGCGGGGGAGCGGCCAAAGTCGTAGCGCTCGACGTTGGGCACGGCCAGCTCGACCCGCGCATCGCCAATGACGAGCACGTCATCGAAATGAGCGGCGTCAACATTCGCGAAGTAGAGGCCGACGACCTGCCTTACCGGCCGGCGATGATCGTTTCCGACGTCTCCTTTATTTCCCTGACCTATGTGATCCCGGTAATCGCGCGCATCGCGGCTCCCGGTGCGCAGATTGTGTTACTGGTCAAACCGCAGTTCGAGGTCGGCCGGGCAGGACTCGGCAAAAACGGCATCGTTGAAGATCCGGCATTGCGGGAGCGGGCATTACACGACGTGGTCGCCTGTGCTGAACAGCACGGACTTGACGTGGTGGCCACTGCCGATAGTCCCATCATCGGCACCCACGGTAATGAGGAATACCTGCTTTACGCTGTCTTGAGATGAATGCGTTGGCAGTCTCCGTTCACCAGCAGCACGCTGGAGGTACGGTCGATGCCTAGTGCGGTGGCACACGTGGCGCTTTCCACCGCACTGCCGTTGCGTAGCATGGCGGAGTCCGCCGTCAAAGTCCGGCATTGCAGATGGTTGGCTTCAACCGTGACGGCTGTGATATGGCGAACCGTGCTGCCATCCTCATACCCATCCATATCAAAACGGGAAAACATCGTACTGCGGAGTGGATGAACTTCCAGAGCCCTGCTGTTGACGTCATGACCCTTCAACACGCCGTTCAAGCGGACTGTCTGACCGCTAATATGACGGGTGCCTAGGGAGCCATTGACGGACAGATTTCCGGAACAAACGATATCGCCGTTGCATCGTAGTTTGCCGGTAAAGGTTATTTCATCGCAAATAATGTCGCCGCCGACTTCGATGTCGCCGCTGCCGCTGATGCTGGATACGCGAATATCACCATCACACCGCACAATGCCACTTTTGATGACCAGTTTGTCCCCTTCTATAACTGAGGCCTCGAGGGTGCTGGTCACAATCATGGTGTGAAAATGCGCGCCATCGGCAAGACGGGAACGTTGGTCCACTCCTATGGTGCCGTAGACTCCTTTGCCTATCAGCGTGCAATTCTGCGTATGCTTGCCCGATGTCTATTTAGAAGTGCAACACCCTTGTTGGTCCTGTAATTCTAACAGTT